>Ga0265797_10000016_pt1 | contig 444927 bp, 440 predicted proteins | sample P2T30metagenome_FD_192433 | JGI IMG/M metagenome (GOLD analysis project Ga0265797, IMG submission 192433) | Plant litter microbial communities from East Loma Ridge, Irvine, California - P2 T30 | ecosystem: Environmental > Terrestrial > Plant litter > Unclassified | place: USA: California...
TGGTCATCTGCCTGCACGCGGTGAGAGCATTGAGATTGAGGGCTATCAGTTCAAGGTCGCTATGGCCGACAGCCGTCGTATCATTCAGGTTCACGTCAGAATTCCGGAAAACTCGCCGCAACCGATTTTGGAAGAATAATTCGCAATGGCTATTGCCTCATTATACCAGCGTCAGCGGGTTCGCCTGCTTTTAGCGCTGATTACGGGTGCCCTTGGCACCCTTTCGTTTTCCCCTTACGACTTCTGGCCCGCCGCCCTGGTCTCTCTGGCAGGTTTGCTGTCGTTGACGCTTGATCGTTCCACCCGCCAGGCAACCGCTATTGGTTTTGTCTGGGGCATGGGGCTGTTTGGCAGCGGCATCAACTGGGTTTATGTCAGCATTGCCACCTTTGGCGGCATGCCTGGGCCGGTTAACGTCCTGCTGGTGGTGCTGCTCGCCGCCTGGCTCTCCCTGTTTACCCTGCTGTTTGCCGCGCTGCTTAATCGGCTGTTCCCCGCAACCTCGCTGGTAAGACTGGTGATCGCCGCGCCTGTGCTGTGGCAAATCACCGAGTTTCTGCGCGGCTGGGTTCTGACCGGCTTCCCCTGGCTACAGTTTGGCTACAGCCAGATTGATGGGCCGCTTAAAGGGCTGGGGCCGCTGGCTGGCGTGGAGGGGATCACCTTTGTCCTGATGATGGTGGCTGGGCTGGCTGTCTATGCGGCGATCAAGCGTCACTGGGTGGCGGGGATTGTGGCGCTGGCCCTGCTGCTGCTGCCGTGGCCGCTGCGCCAGATAAGCTGGTATCAGGCAATGCCGGAGCGCGAGGTGAACATTGCCATGGTGCAGGGGAATATTCCCCAGTCGCTGAAGTGGGACCCCGAGCAGTTAATCACTACGCTGAAGACCTATACCTCGCTCAGCCGTCCTTACGTAGGCAAAGCGCCGATCATTATCTGGCCGGAATCCGCTATTCCCGATCTTGAGTCTAATCAGCAGCCCTTCCTGAAAACGATTGATGCAGAACTGCGCGCCAGTGGCAGCAGCCTGATTACCGGGATTGTCGACTCGCGGCTGGAAGATAACCGCTACCATGACTACAACTCGATTATCGTGCTCGGCGGCGAAAAGCCTTATGACTACAGCAGCTCAAACCGTTATCAGAAAAACCATCTGGTTCCGTTTGGCGAGTTCGTACCTTTGGAAACTCTGCTGCGCCCGCTGGCCCCCTTCTTTGATTTACCAATGTCCTCCTTCAGCCGTGGCGCCTATATCCAGCCGCAGCTGAAAGTGGCGGGCTACAATCTTACGGCTGCGATTTGCTATGAAATTGTGCTGGGCCAGCAGGTGCGGGATAATTTCCGCCCGGATACAGATTTTCTGCTGACCATCTCTAACGACGCCTGGTTTGGTCATTCTATCGGCCCGTGGCAGCATTTTCAGATGGCACGGATGCGAGCGCTGGAGCTGGGCAGACCCTTGCTGCGTGATACCAATAACGGTGTAACCGCGGTGATCAATGCCGATGGCGATGCAGAAGAGATGATCCCTCAGTTCGTGGCTGGCGTTCTCTCCACTAAAATGACGCCTGCGCAGGGGCTTACGCCTTATGCCCGCTTCGGCAACTGGCCAGTATGGATCATTACCCTGCTGTTTGGCCTGGCGGCAGCGATAATGACGCTCCGTCAGCGTCGTAAATAGCGCCATTAACTGTCACTCTCTCGCGCTGAACCTTTCCGGTTCAGCGTTTTTTTTGGAACCCTTTTCCCGCCAACCGCCACTAATCCCCTCATCCCCCGGCGCTTTATCGAAAACTTTTGGCACGATGATTGCAAAAGATTAGTGTGAAATCGCTGAACAGTTTGCACCGCGCCACGGATAGAGCGCCTTCGCACCATTGAGGCACACTGAACGCCCCATGGCGGAGCATTGTTTAAAAATTGCCTCTCTTTGGTGCGGCATGCTTCGCAGAATAGAAACTTTCTTGTTTCATTGCGTTAACATTCGGCTATGTTAGGGCTGTTCAGAGTGCGATGACGTCTCAGGATAATAAAGAAAAGCAGCAGGACAAAACTACAACCGGCGCAACAAATTGACGCCACTCAACGAAGGAGTTGGAGATGAAATTACGGAAATTGGGGCTGTGCCTGGCACTGGCTGGTCTTGCATCCGGTATCGCCCACGCAGAAGATGCACCACAATCATCCACGTTGGACAAAATTGCTAAGAATGGCGTTATTGTCGTGGGGCATCGTGAGTCTTCTGTTCCTTTCTCTTACTACGATAATCAGCAAAAAGTAGTCGGTTATTCTCAGGACTACTCCAATGCCATTGTGGCTGCGATCAAAGCCAAACTGAATAAGCCCGATCTGCAAGTCAAAATGCTGCCGATCACCTCGCAGAACCGTATCCCGCTGTTGCAGAATGGCACCTACGATTTTGAGTGCGGCTCCACGACAAACAATCTGGAGCGCCAGAAGCAGGCTGCCTTCTCCGACACCATTTTTGTTATCGGCACCCGTTTGCTGGTGAAAAAAGGCGGCCCGATTAAAGATTTCGCGGATCTGAAAGGCAAAACCGTGGTGGTCACCTCGGGCACCACCTCTGAAATCCTGCTGAATAAGCTGAACGACGACAAGAAAATGGAGATGCGTATCATCAGCGCCAAAGATCACGGTGACTCCTTCCGTACCCTGGAAAGCGGTCGCGCCGTGGCCTTTATGATGGACGATGCTCTGCTGGCTGGTGAACGTGCCAAAGCGAAAAAACCAGCTAACTGGGAAATTGTCGGCACGCCGCAGTCGAAAGAAGCGTATGGCTGTATGTTGCGTAAAGACGATACCGGCTTCAAGCAGCTGATGGATGAGACCATTGCCAAAGCCCAGACTTCGGGCGAAGCGGAGAAGTGGTTTGGTAAGTGGTTCAGCCAGCCTATTCCACCTAAAAACCTCAACATGAACTTTGCGCTGTCAGACGACATGAAAGCAACATTCAAGACGCCAAACGATAAGGCACTGAACTAATAATGAAAATAAGGGCAACCCCGGTTGCCCTCTGATTGTTGAAATCAGGCCCGGACAGACAACAGCCTGGCTTATCCAGCGTAAAGCGGGAAGGCGGCGAAGGTGTGAAGTGGTCGTTCCCCACAACGCACGGCAGGGCCTCTCATCAATCTTCAGGGTAGCGTCGCTACCCTTTTTTTCTCCCGGAGTGATTTATGTCAATCGATTGGAACTGGGGCATTTTTCTGCAAGAAGCCCCTTTCGGAAACACCACCTATCTGGGTTGGCTGTGGTCTGGCTTTCAGGTCACTATCGCCGTATCCGTGTGCGCGTGGATCATCGCCCTTTTAGTGGGATCGCTGTTTGGTATTCTGCGCACCGTCCCCAACCGTCTGCTCTCCACCCTGGGTACCTGTTACGTCGAGCTGTTTCGTAACGTACCGCTGATTGTGCAGTTCTTTATCTGGTATCTGGTGGTGCCGGAATTGCTGCCGGAAAATATCGGCATGTGGTTTAAGTCTGAGCTGGACCCCAATATTCAGTTCTTTACCTGCTCGGTTCTCTGTCTGGGTCTGTTTACCGCCGCACGCGTCTGCGAACAGGTACGCGCCGCGATCCAGTCACTGCCTTCAGGCCAGAAGAATGCAGGTCTGGCGATGGGCCTGACGCTGCCGCAGACCTACCGCTATGTGCTGCTGCCAAATGCCTACCGCGTGATTGTGCCGCCGATGACCTCAGAGATGCTGAACCTGGTCAAGAACTCAGCCATCGCCTCCACTATTGGTCTGGTGGATATGGCCGCACAGGCCGGGAAGCTGCTGGACTACTCTGCTCACGCCTACGAATCATTTACCGCCATCACCGTCGCCTATATCGGCATCAACATCGTCATTATGCTGTTGATGAGTCTGGTGGAGCGTAAAGTGCGCCTGCCCGGCGGCATGGGAGGAAAATAATGTACGAATTTGACTGGAGCACCATTGCTCCCAACCTTCCCTACTTGCTCAGCGGCATGGTGGTCACCCTTAAAATCACCATCACGGCGATTGTGTTTGGCATTATCTGGGGAACCCTGCTGGCGGTGATGCGCCTGTCGAGCTTTAAGCCCATCAGCTGGTTTGCCAGACTCTACGTCAACCTGTTCCGCTCTGTGCCGCTGGTGATGGTACTGCTGTGGTTCTATCTGGTGGTGCCGAGCTTCCTGCAACAGGTGCTTGGCCTGTCGCCTAAAACCGATATTCGTCTGATTTCGGCCATGGTGGCATTCTCGCTGTTTGAAGCAGCCTATTATTCCGAAATCATCCGTGCCGGCATCCTGAGTATTGCCCGTGGGCAGGGTAGCGCCGCGCTGGCGCTGGGCATGACCCACTGGCAGTCAATGAAGCTTATCATTCTGCCTCAGGCCTTCCGCGCCATGGTGCCACTTTTGCTGACGCAGGGTATCGTTCTGTTCCAGGATACCTCCCTGGTTTACGTACTCAGCCTTGCTGACTTCTTCCGTACCGCCGACACCATCGGCATCAACAACGGTACCGAAATTGAAATGGTGCTGTTTGCCGGTGCGGTTTACTTTGTTATCAGCCTTAGCGCTTCGCTGTTGGTCAGCTATTTAAAAAGAAAAAGGACGGCTTAAATGATTACCCTGAAAAACGTTTCTAAGTGGTATGGTCACTTTCAGGTGCTGACCGACTGCACAACCGAAGTTAAAAAAGGCGAAGTGGTGGTGGTGTGCGGCCCTTCCGGATCGGGCAAGTCGACATTGATCAAAACCGTTAACGGGCTGGAGCCGATCCAGGAAGGCAGGATTGAAGTCAATGGCACCGGCGTCAACGACAAAGGCACTAACCTTGCTCAGCTGCGTTCAAAAGTCGGCATGGTATTCCAGCACTTTGAGCTGTTTCCGCATCTGACTATTGTTGAAAACCTGACCATTGCGCAGGTGAAAGTGCTGAAGCGAAATAAAGAAGAAGCGCGTCAGAAAGGCCTGAAGCTGCTGGAGCGCGTGGGCCTGTCTGCTCATGCCAATAAACATCCCGGCCAGCTTTCCGGCGGCCAGCAGCAGCGTGTGGCCATCGCCCGCGCGCTCTGCATGGACCCGATAGCCATGCTGTTTGATGAGCCAACCTCAGCCCTGGATCCGGAAATGATCAATGAAGTGCTGGACGTGATGGTGGAGCTGGCCAATGAAGGCATGACCATGATGGTGGTAACGCACGAGATGGGCTTTGCGCGTAAAGTGGCTAACCGGGTTATCTTTATGGATGAAGGGAAAATTGTGGAAGATTCAGCCAAAGATGACTTCTTCAACAATCCGCAGTCTGACCGCGCAAAAGATTTCCTCGCCAAAATTCTGCATTAAACCCTGTTTCGGGGCGGAAACCTCCGCCCCGGCTCTTACGGCTCAAAAGGTTGCCGCTGGAACTGATCGTTGCCGCACTTTGGACAGCGCGTCAGCGTTTCCGGCGTATAGATTGCTCGCGTAAACTGACACTGCTCGCAGACCAGATTTCCCAGCCCTACCACTTCCCCGCTCTGGTAGACGCCGTGGTGATTGAGATCCTGGAACACTTCGCGCCATTCAAGCTGGCTTTTATCGGTAATGTCGGCCAGCTCCTTCCAGACGCTTTCGCGGATGACCCGCATAAACACGCTGTCGCTGGTATCATCCTGATTTTCCGTATAGCTGCGGGCAAACTCTTCCAGATCTCTGCGCACCGCACGGGTGACGTCATCAATCTGACTGCGGGTCAACTCGCCCCGATTATTCATTCGTTGCCTGGCACTCTCTACCAGCGCATCGATATCATGCTCCCCCCGATTGATCCTCTCCGTCAGTGAAGAAACCAGTTCACGATAGTACTGAGCAACCTTGTTCATTTTTTCTCCTGAACGTACCAATACGTTACGTCTCTAAGTCTAGCCTCATTCCTCTTTTTGCCACCAGGCGTTGGCAAAATTTGCCTGTGATATTCCAGCTTAAAGAGAAATGGTGCTTGTCAGGGCGGTTACTGTTGTTGCGTCGGGGCCGAATCAGCTATGCTATGCGGATCTGAACGAACTCATAAAGTTTACAAAGGACCACTGGCTGCCATGCAAGAGCAATACCGCCCGGAAGAGATAGAATCCCATGTTCAACAGCACTGGGATGAGAAGCAAACGTTCAAAGTGACCGAAGAGGAAGGTAAAGAGAAGTACTACTGCCTCTCCATGCTGCCCTATCCTTCTGGCCGCCTACATATGGGCCACGTTCGTAATTACACCATCGGTGATGTGATTTCCCGCTACCAGCGTATGCTGGGCAAAAACGTTCTTCAGCCTATCGGCTGGGATGCCTTTGGCCTGCCCGCTGAAGGCGCGGCGGTGAAAAACAACACCGCACCTGCACCATGGACCTACGACAACATTGCCTACATGAAGAACCAGCTTAAATTGCTGGGCTTCGGCTATGACTGGAGCCGGGAACTGGCGACCTGTCAGCCCGAGTACTACCGCTGGGAACAGTGGTTCTTCACCAAACTGTATGAGAAAGGCCTGGTCTATAAAAAGACCTCGGCGGTGAACTGGTGCCCGAACGATCAGACCGTGCTGGCCAACGAGCAGGTTATCGATGGCTGCTGCTGGCGCTGCGACACCAAGGTCGAGCGCAAAGAGATCCCTCAGTGGTTCGTTAAAATCACCGCTTATGCCGATGAGCTGCTCAACGATCTCGACACGCTGGAGAGCTGGCCTGAGCAGGTGAAAACCATGCAGCGTAACTGGATTGGCCGTTCAGAAGGGGTAGAGATCACCTTTGACGTGGCGGAGAGCAGCGAAAAGCTCAGCGTCTATACCACCCGTCCCGATACCTTTATGGGCGTGACTTACCTGGCCGTTGCCGCGGGTCATCCGCTGGCGGCTCAGGCGTCTGCCTCTAACCCTGCGCTGGCAGATTTTATTGCCGAATGCCGTAATACCAAAGTTGCTGAAGCAGAGATGGCGACAATGGAGAAGAAAGGCATGGCGACCGGCATGTTTGCCATTCACCCCCTCTCTGGTGAAAAGCTGCCGGTGTGGGTAGCCAACTTTGTGCTGATGGAATATGGCACCGGTGCGGTTATGGCCGTGCCTGGTCACGACCAGCGCGACTGGGAATTCGCCACCAAATACAATCTCGCCATCAAGCCGGTGATCCTCAACGCAGATGGCAGCGAGCCGGTGCTGAGCGAATCCGCGATGACCGAAAAAGGCACCCTGTTTAACTCTGGCGAGTTTGACGGCCTCTCTTTTGAAGAGGGCTTTAATGCCATTGCAGAGCGCCTGGCCGCTAAAGGCGTTGGCGAGCGCAAGGTCAACTATCGTCTGCGCGACTGGGGCGTTTCCCGTCAGCGTTACTGGGGTGCGCCTATCCCGATGGTGACGCTGGAAGATGGCACCGTGATGCCTACGCCAGAAGATCAGCTGCCGGTTATTCTGCCGGAAGATGTGGTAATGGATGGCATTACCAGCCCGATTAAAGCCGACCCTGAGTGGGCAAAAACGACCGTTAACGGTCAGCCAGCTCTGCGTGAAACGGATACCTTTGACACCTTTATGGAGTCTTCCTGGTATTACGCGCGTTACACCTGCCCGGATTACGATAAAGGCATGCTGGACCCGGCGGCAGCTAACTACTGGCTGCCGGTAGATCAGTATGTGGGCGGCATCGAACACGCCATCATGCACCTGCTCTACTTCCGCTTCTTCCATAAGCTGCTGCGCGATGCTGGTCTGGTTAACTCTGATGAGCCAGCTAAACGCCTGCTGTGTCAGGGCATGGTGCTGGCCGATGCGTTCTACTATCTGGGCGTTAACGGCGAACGCAACTGGGTCTCTCCGGTTGATGTTACCGTCGAGCGTGACGAGAAAGGCCGCATTGTTAAAGCCACCGACGCAGCGGGACACGAGCTGGTTTACGCGGGCATGAGCAAAATGTCGAAGTCGAAAAACAACGGCATCGACCCGCAGGTCATGGTGGAGCGCTACGGTGCGGATACCGTGCGTCTGTTTATGATGTTTGCTTCGCCTGCTGAAATGACGCTGGAGTGGCAGGAGTCTGGCGTGGAAGGGGCCAACCGCTTCCTGAAACGCGTCTGGAGACTCGCCTTCGAGCACAGCGAGAAAGGGCCGACAGCCCCACTGGATATCGCCAGCCTGAACGACGAGCAGAAATCGCTGCGTCGTGAGCTGCACAAAACCATCGCCAAAGTTTCCGATGATATCGGCCGCCGTCAGACCTTCAACACCGCCATCGCGGCAATTATGGAGCTGATGAACAAGCTGGCCCGTGCGCCGCAGGAGAGCGAGCAGGATCGCGCGCTGATGCAGGAAGCGCTGCTGGCCGTAGTCCGTCTGCTTTATCCGTTCACCCCGCATGCCTGCTTCACCCTGTGGCAGGCGCTGAAGGGCGAAGGCGATGTGGACAACGCGCCGTGGCCGCAGGCTGATGAAGCAGCGATGGTGGAAGATTCTCTGCTGGTGGTAGTGCAGGTTAATGGTAAAGTACGTGGCAAAATTACCGTTCCGGCTGATGCCACGCAGGAACAGGTTCAGGCTCGTGCCGCGCAGGAGCATCTGGTCGCCAAGTATCTTAATGGCGTCACCATTCGTAAAGTGATTTACGTACCGGGCAAATTGCTTAACCTGGTCGTGGGTTGATGTCAGGAGGAATTGTGCGACATCCGATTTTGTCTGTGATGCTGGGTCTTGCGGTGTTAATCACCGCAGGTTGTGGTTTCCACCTGCGCGGCACCACCTCGGTGCCGGCAGAAATGAAAACCATGGTGCTGGATACCTCTGATCCCTACGGCCCGCTGACGCGTGCCGTGCGTGAAGAGCTGCGCCTGAATAACGTCACCGTGCTGGACGATCCCGGTCTGCGGACAGATCTTCCTTCACTCCGCTTGCAGGGAGCGACCCAGGGCCGCGATACCGCCTCTATTTTCCAGGATGGTAAAACAGCAGAATATTCTCTGATGATGACGGTTCGTGCGCAGGTACTGATCCCAAATAAAGGGATTTACCCAATCAGCGCAACGGTCTACCGTTCGTTCTTTGACAACCCGCTGGCCGCGCTGGCGAAAGACTCAGAGCAGAACATCATCTACAGCGAAATGCGTACCCAGGCTGCGCAGCAACTGGTACGTAAGCTTCTGACCGTGCACGCCGCCGAGAATGACGCTTCCATCAACACTCTGGACAGCGCCCCGGCAGCTATCGAGCAGAGATCGTCAGACTCAATGCTGCCAGACGACTCTTACAGCAGATGATCAGGATCTATCCTGAGCAATTAAGCGCGCAGCTCCATGAGGGGCTGCGCGCTTGTTATATTCTGGCGGGTAACGAACCTCTGTTACTTCAGGAATCGCAGGATGCAGTGCGTGCTGCTGCCCAGCAGCAGGGCTTTACTGAACATTTCAGCGTGGCTGTGGATGCCCAGACAGACTGGGACGCCCTCTACTCAACCTGTCAGGCGTTGAGCCTGTTTGCCAGCCGCCAGACTTTGCTGCTGACGCTGCCAGATAATGGCCCCAATGCCGCCATGGCTGAGCACCTTGTCACCCTCTCTTCCCTGCTTCATGCAGATATTTTGCTGCTGCTGCGGGTGGCGAAACTCACTAAGGCTCAGGAAAACAGCGCCTGGTTTAAGGCGCTGAGTACCCATGCCGTGCTGGTGCCGTGCCAGACGCCTGAACAGGCTCAGTTGCCCCGTTGGGTCGCTACTCGGGCAAAAAATCTTAAGCTGAACGTGGATGATGCCGCCATTCAGCTGCTCTGTTACTGCTATGAAGGGAACCTGCTGGCGCTGGCTCAGGCGCTGGAACGTCTTTCCCTGCTCTGGCCGGATGGCAAGCTGACGCTGCCGCGCGTTGAACAGGCTGTCAACGAGGCGGCGCACTTCACGCCGTTTCACTGGGTTGACGCCCTGCTGGCCGGAAAAAGCAAGCGGGCGCAGCATATCCTTCGCCAGATGCAGGCGGAGGACGGCGAACCGGTCATTCTGTTAAGGACGGTGCAAAGAGAGTTGATGCTGTTGCTGACACTACAGCGGCAGATGGCAGCAACGCCAATACGCACGCTGTTTGACCAGCATCGCGTCTGGCAAAACCGTCGGCCACTGTTCACCGAAGCGTTACAGCGCCTCTCCGCCAGGCAGCTCACGCAGGCCATTCATTTACTGACGCGTATTGAACTCACCCTGAAACAGGATTATGGTCAGTCAGTCTGGTCAGAACTTGAGACGCTCTCATTAATGCTCTGTCAGCGCGGCTTCCCGGAGACCTTTTGCGATGTCTGAACATCAGCAGCTACAGGCGTTGTTTGGCGGGACGTTTGACCCGATTCACTATGGTCATTTAAAGCCGGTTGAAGCGCTTGCCGGTCAGGTTGGCCTGAAAAAAGTCACGCTGTTACCAAATAACGTGCCGCCCCACCGACCTCAGCCTGAAGCCAGCCCTGAACAACGCGTTGAAATGGTCAGACTGGCGATAGCAGGCAACGCTCTTTTTGATCTTGATCGACGAGAGATGCAGCGCGATACCCCCTCCTGGACGATTGAGACGCTGGCGGAACTCCGCGCCGAACGAGGCGCTGAGCAGCCTCTGGCATTTATTATCGGCCAGGACTCGCTGCTCTCTCTGCCTAAGTGGCACCGTTGGGAAGAGATTTTAACCTTTTGCCACCTGCTGGTATGCCGTCGTCCGGGGTACGCCATCAGCATGGAGACGCCAGATTTACAGCGCTGGCTGGAGGAGCATCGGGCGGTTTCTGCAACATCGCTGCATCAGAAACCCTGCGGCGAGATTTTCCTGGCAGAGACACCGCTGATTTCTCTCTCTGCTACGGAGATCCGCTCCCGTCTTCATCAGGGGCTGTCCTGCGACGATCTTCTGCCTTCTGCTGTTTCAGCCTATATCTCTGACGCGGGTTTATATCGCAAGCTCTGACCACGTGGTATACTTCGCCGCTCATTTTTTCCAGGATATCTGGAGAGATCTTTTTTTGGTTGTCGTCGCCCCAGGTGAACGAGAACCGCTCCGACTAAAACCCAAGGGGGAACCTTTTGCAAGGTCAAGCACTCCAAGACTTCGTCATTGATAAAATCGACGATTTGAAAGGCCAGGATATTGTTGCTGTTGATGTTCAGGGCAAATCCAGTATTACCGACTGCATGATTATCTGCACCGGTACTTCAACACGTCACGTGGCATCGATAGCCGATCACGTGGTACAGGAAACCCGTGCAGCAGGAATGAAGCCGTTAGGCATCTCCGGCAAAGCGACCGCAGACTGGGTGGTTGTGGATCTGGGCGATGTGATTGTCCACGTGATGCAGGAAGAGAGCCGCGAACTCTACGAACTCGAAAAGCTCTGGAGCTAAGCGGTGAAGTTGCAGCTGGTCGCCGTCGGCACCAAAATGCCGGATTGGGTGCAAACCGGATTTCTCGAATACCTGCGTCGCTTTCCTAAAGATATGCCGCTGGAACTGACGGAGGTCCCTGCGGGCAAGCGTGGCAAAAACGCCGATATCAAACGCATTCTTGAAAAAGAGGGCGAGCTGATGCTGGCCGCAACCGGCAAAGGCAATCGTATCGTTACGCTGGATATTCCGGGTCAGCCCTGGGAAACACCCCAGCTTGCCACCCAGCTTGAACGCTGGAAGCAGGATGGCCGCGACGTCAGCCTGCTGATTGGGGGGCCGGAAGGGCTTTCACCCGCCTGTAAGGCGGCAGCCGAGCAGAGCTGGTCTCTCTCCTCGCTGACCCTGCCCCATCCGCTGGTTCGCGTGTTGGTTGCGGAGAGCCTTTATCGCGCATGGAGCATTACGGCAAATCACCCTTATCATCGGGAATAGGCAATAAGATCAACCGGATACACAAAAGCAGCGGATGAAATTACAACGTAACTCTTTTCGTGACTACACCGCCGAACAGACACTCTTTGTTCGCCGTGCGCTGATCGCTTTTTTTGGCATAATTGTGCTTTCCAGTATCCTGGTGGTTAATCTCTATCACCTACAGATTGTTCGCTATACCGATTACAGTACCCGCTCTAATGAAAACCGCATCAAACTGGTGCCCGTTGCGCCCAGCCGCGGCATTATTTTTGATCGTAACGGTCTTCCGCTGGCCCTTAACAGAACCATTTATCAGATTGAGCTGGTGCCGGAAAAAGTCGATAACCTGGAACAAACCCTACAGGCGCTGCGCCCCATTGTCGATTTAAGTGACGAAGACCTTGTCGCCTTTGAAAAAGAGCGTAAACGCTCGCGCCGCTTTACCTCTATTCCAGTTAAGACCGGCCTGAATGATGTGCAGGTCGCCCGATTCGCGGTTAATCAATACGCTTTTCCCGGCGTGGAAGTCAAAGGCTATCAACGCCGCTACTATCCCTATAACTCAGCGCTGACACACGTGCTGGGCTACGTTTCTAAAATCAACGATCGTGACGTAGAGCGGCTCGATAAAGAGGGCAAATGGCCCAACTATGCGGCAACCCATGATATTGGCAAGCTGGGTATCGAGCGCTATTACGAAGATATGCTGCATGGCAAAACCGGTTACGAAGAAGTTGAGGTCAACAACCGTGGCCGCGTGATCCGCCAGCTGCATGAACAGTCTCCGCAGGCTGGTCAGGACATCTATCTGACCATCGACCTCAAGTTGCAGCAATATATTGAAACGCTGCTGGCGGGCAGCCGCGCTGCGGTGGTGGTTACCGACCCGCGTAACGGCGATATTCTGGCGATGGTGTCGATGCCCAGCTATGACCCCAATCTGTTTGTCGATGGCATCAGCAGCAAAGATTACAATATGCTGCTGAACGATCCGAACCGTCCGTTAATAAACCGTGCCACACAGGGTGCCTATCCTCCCGCCTCCACGGTTAAGCCCTATATTGCCGTCTCTGCCCTGACGGCTGGCGTCATTAATAAAAATACCAGCCTGTTCGATCCGGGTTGGTGGCAGCTGCCAGGGTCTGAAAAGCGTTTCCGCGACTGGAAGCACTGGGGCCATGGCCGCCTGAACGTCACTAAATCGCTGGAAGAGTCTGCGGACACCTTTTTCTATCAGGTCGCCTATGATATGGGCATCGATCGCCTGGGCGAATGGATGAACAAGTTCGGCTATGGCCATCTGTCGGGCATTGACCTGGTGGAAGAGACGCCGGGCAATATGCCAACCCGTGAATGGAAAATGAAGCGCTTTAAAAAACCCTGGTATCAGGGTGACACCATACCGGTGGGTATCGGCCAGGGCTACTGGACCGCTACGCCGGTGCAGATGAACAAAGCGATGATGACGCTGATTAATGACGGCGTGGTAAAAACGCCGCACCTGATGCAGTCCAGCACCGTGAACAATGTCCGCGTCCCCTACCGTCAGCCAGAGAACCCGCCGATTGCGGATATTCATTCTGGCTACTGGGAAATTGCCAAAGATGGCATGTATGGCGTGGCAAACCGCCCTAACGGCACGGCGAGGAAAAGCTTCTCCGACGCGCCCTACAAAATTGCCGCCAAATCCGGTACGGCCCAGGTTTACGGCCTGAAAGCCAACGAGACTTACAATGCGCATAAAATCGCTGAACATCTGCGGGATCACAAGTTAATGACCGCCTTTGCGCCTTATGACAAGCCTCGCGTGGCTGTCACCATGATTCTGGAAAACGGCGGCGCCGGTCCGGCCGTTGGCACCATCATGCGTCAGATCCTCGACCATATTATGCTTGGGGATAACAATACCAACCTGCCTGACGCCGCGCCTGTGCCGTCAGGTTATGAGGGTGAATAGTCGTGAACGATCGTCACCAAAAACGCACCATCTGGATGCGGATCCACGTTGATCCCACCTTCTTTATTCTGATTTTTGCCCTGCTGGTCTACAGCGCACTGGTTATCTGGAGCGCCAGTGGCCAGGACCCTGGCATGATGGAGCGCAAAATCGGGCAGATTGCGATGGGTATCGTTATCATGCTGGTGATGGCGCAGATCCCGCCCCGCGTTTATGAAGGCTGGGCGCCCTATCTCTATATCCTCTGTGTGATCCTGCTGATTGCCGTGGATGCTTTCGGCCATATCAGTAAGGGCGCGCAGCGCTGGCTCGACCTGGGCGTTGTGCGCTTCCAGCCTTCGGAGATAGCCAAAATTGCGGTGCCATTAATGGTGGCGCGATTTATCAACCGTGATGTCTGCCCGCCAACGCTGAAAAACACCGCCATTGCTCTGGTGCTGATCTTTATGCCGACGCTGCTGGTCGCGGCGCAGCCGGATCTGGGAACCTCTATCCTGATTGCCGCCTCCGGCCTGTTTGTGCTGTTCCTCTCCGGTATGAGCTGGAAGCTGATAGGCGTAGCCGTGCTGATGGTCGCCGCCTTCGTGCCGATCCTCTGGTTCTTCCTGATGCATGATTACCAGCGCGACCGCGTGATGATGCTGCTCGATCCTGAAAGCGACCCGCTGGGCGCAGGCTACCACATTATTCAGTCTAAAATTGCTATCGGCTCCGGTGGGTTGCGGGGTAAAGGGTGGCTGCATGGCACCCAGTCTCAGCTGGAGTTTCTTCCCGAGCGTCATACCGACTTTATTTTTGCGGTACTGGCTGAAGAGTTGGGATTAGTGGGCGTCCTGGTACTGCTGGTGCTCTATATTCTGGTGATTATGCGGGGCCTGATGATGGCCGCCCGTGCGCAAACCACCTTTGGTCGCGTGATGGCCGGTGGCCTGATGCTGATCTTCTTTGTGTATGTTTTCGTTAATATTGGTATGGTAAGTGGCATTCTGCCGGTAGTAGGGGTTCCGCTGCCGCTGGTCAGCTATGGCGGCTCGGCTCTGATAGTCCTGATGGCCGGATTTGGCATCATTATGTCTATTCACACCCACCGAAAACTGTTGTCGAAAAGCGTTTAAGAGGCGTAAACATGCGTAAGGATTGGCTTTGGATTGCTCTGGCATCGGCACTGCTGGCTGCCTGTACCACTAACGAACAACAGGCGCCCGTGCCACAGCAACCGGCCTATAATGGCCCGGTGGTGGAGATTGGTGGCGTGGAGCCGCGTTATGAGCCGCTGAACCCTGGTACCAGCCAGGACTATACGGTGAACGGCAAGACTTACCGCATCATTAAAGATCCGGCTAACTTTAGCGAAACCGGGCTGGCAAGCTGGTATGGGGAAGAAGCGGGCAGCAATCGCACGGCGACTGGCGAACAGTATGACCCCGATGCCCTGACAGCCGCGCACCCCACTCTGCCCTTACCCGCTTACGTGCGCGTCACCAACCTTGCCAATGGCCGGCAAATTGTGGTGCGGGTAAATGACCGCGGCCCTTACACGCCGGGACGCATCATCGATCTCTCCCGCGCGGCAGGCGACCGCCTGAATATCTCCAATAATACCAGGGTCAAAGTGGACTATATCAAGGTTGCGCCAGATGGTTCTCTCTCCGGCCCCGGCACAATTGGCACGACGGTGGCGAAACAGAGTTACGCCCTGCCGCCTCGCCCCGATATTGGAGGCGGCATGACCATAATGGGTGACGGTGCGGCTAACAGCGCCCCTGCTGAACCTGTTGCCAGCCAGCCAGCAGAGACCCATGCAATTGATAATGCCACCCTGAACAGTGAGGGTCTGGGCGCGCCAGTGCGCAGCAGCGGCTTTTTAGGTGCCGCTCAGCCACTGCCCTCCGGCGTGCTGGAAGGCAGTGAGCCTGCCGTGCCCGTAGCGGCGGCTGCTGCGGCTGCAAATGGCCCTTCCCCCGCAGCCGGAACCTATGTGGTTCAGGTTGGCGCGCTGAGCGATCCGGCTCGCGCCAGACAATGGATGAATACGCTAAGCAAGCAGTTTGGCGTGCCGGGCACGGTTGCGACTAGCGGGAACGTGTATCGGGTTCAGCTTGGCCGTTTCACCTCTCGTCAGCAGGCGGCTGCCCTACAGCAACGTCTGACCAATGAAGCGCAGCAATCCTCTTTTATCACGGTCGCACCTAACGAAATGTAATGCTGTTCCGGCATGCGTTGCCCGTAAATCCTGTGCATTTTCGCAGGTAAAGACGGATGCCGGGCAGGACTGCTTTTGCTATAGTGAGTCACTTTTTTAACTTAGCCGATGGATGTTGTAGTCCTTAACATGAACAATCTGACCTCTCCCCTGATCAAACGCCTGACGGCAGGTACGCTGATTGCCCTCAGTCTGACCGCCTTCGCCCACGCCGACGACGTGAATATTAAAACGATGATCCCAGGCGTGCCGGATATTGATGCAGAAGCGTATGTGCTCATCGATGCTAATTCAGGCAAAGTGCTGGCAGAAAAAAATGCGGATGCCCGTCGCGATCCCGCCAGCCTGACAAAAATGATGACCAGCTATGTCATTGGTCAGGCGGTGAAAGCTGGAAAAATCAAGCAGGATGATGTGGTAACCGTGGGTAAAGATGCCTGGGCTACCGGCAACCCGGTGTTTAAGGGTTCTTCTCTGATGTTCCTGAAGCCTGGCGATCGTGTTCCTGTTTCTGAACTGACGCGCGGTATCGTGCTACAGTCGGGTAACGACGCCTGTGTGGCCATGGCCGATTATGTTGCGGGCAGTCAGGATGCGTTTGTTGGTCTGATGAACAACTACGTTAAAGCGCTGGGCCTGCAAAATACCCATTTCCAGACCGTACATGGCCTGGACGCAGAGGGGCAGTACAGCTCCGCGCGTGATATGGCGCTGATTGGTCGCGCGCTGGTCCGCGATGTGCCGGACGAATACGCCGTTTATAAAGAGAAAGAGTTCACCTTTAACAATATTCGTCAGATGAACCGTAACGGCCTGCTGTGGGACACCAGCCTGCACGTTGATGGCATTAAAACCGGTCATACTGAAGCCGCAGGCTATAACCTGGTCGCTTCCGCAACCGAAGGCCAGATGCGTTTGATCTCCGCCGTCATGGGTGGACACACCTATAAAGGTCGCGAAACCGAAAGTAAAAAACTGCTGACCTGGGGCTTCCGCTTCTTTGAAACCGTTGCACCACTGAAAGCGGGTAAAGAGTTCGCTTCTGAGCCGGTCTGGTTTGGTAACAACGATCGCGTTCAGCTGGGCGTGGAAAAAGACGTTTATCTGACCATTCCCCGTGGCCGTATGAAAGATCTGAAGGCGAGCTACACGCTGAGCAATACAGAACTGCATGCGCCGCTGGCGAAAAACCAGGTAGTAGGGACCATTAATTTCCAGCTTGATGGCAAGACCATTGAACAGCATCCGCTGGTAGTGCTGAACGAAATGCCAGAGGGCGGTTTCTTTGGCCGCATCGTTGACTACATTAAGCTGATGTTCCATCACTGGTTTGGCTAAGTGCCACTGGCTCTTAAGCCCTGGGTTCTGCACTGCCACTTGATTTCGGCGTGAATGCACCCCATATTTGAAATATCACCAGACTCCCGCAGCGTCGGGAGTCTTTGTTTTAGCGTTACCGGAGCACTTATGAAAACCAATCTTAAAGAACTGCTGGAATTTCCAACCCCCTTTACCTACAAAGTAATGGGTCTGGCGCAGCCGGAGCTGGTTGATCAGGTAGTTGAAGTGGTTCAGCGCCACGCGCCGGGCGACTACTCTCCGGACGTCAAGCCAAGCAGCAAAGGCAACTACCATTCTGTCTCCATCACCATTACCGCGACCCACATTGAACAAGTGGAAACGCTCTATGATGAACTGGGCAAAATCGAAATTGTCCGTATGGTTCTGTAGCCTTAACTGACAAAGGGCGTGGGTTTTGCTCTTTGTCAGCGTTATACTCCCCTTTCTGTTTCCAACCGGACGACGCGTTTTGTCTCAGAACACCTTAATTATCCGCCAGCTGGGTTTACAGCCCTGGGCGCCCATCTCTCAGGCTATGCATGACTTCACTGACCAGCGCGGAGAAACCTCTGCTGACGAAATCTGGCTGGTAGAACATCTGCCGGTATTTACTCAGGGTCAGGCCGGGAAAGCGGAACATTTGCTGGGGCCGGGCGAGATCCCGGTTATGCAGAGCGACCGGGGTGGACAGGTAACCTATCATGGTCCGGGTCAGCAGGTGATGTACGTTCTGATAAATCTCAAACGCCGGAAAATTGGGGTTCGACAGTTGGTAACCGCCCTGGAAGAGACGGTCATCGCCACGCTGGCACACTTTGGCATTCAGGCTGCGGCAAAAGCCGATGCGCCTGGCGTCTATGTGCAGGATAAAAAGATCTGTTCACTGGGACTGCGCATCCGTAACGGCTGCTCTTTTCATGGCCTGGCGCTGAATGTCGATATGGATCTGACTCCATTTTTACGTATCAATCCCTGTGGCTATGCCGGTATGGAGATGACGCAGCTCAGCGCGCTGAAGCCGGGCGTTACGCTTGCCGATGTCCAGCCGCAGCTGATCGACCATTTTGCCAGAGTATTGGGCATTACCGCAGTAAGCTGGGAAACGGCAGAAGCCCTGGCTGAGAAGTAGCCTTGTGTGCGGATTTACAATTCCGTCACATTTTATCGCGCTGGCTGGCTGAAACTGCGTCGTCAGAATGATATAATTTTTGCGCTTTTATCAGAAAAGTTGAAAACAAGCACAACTCCTTGAGTTTTATGCGCTCGCCAACCTGGAACTTGCAAGATTATGAGTAAACCCATTCAGATGGAACGCGGTGTTAAATACCGTGACGCAGACAAAATGGCCCTGATCCCGGTAAAAACCGTGGTGACCGAGCGCACGGAGATTTTACGTAAGCCGGAGTGGATGAAAATCAAACTCCCTGCGGATTCCAGCCGCATTCAGGGTATTAAAGCTGCCATGCGTAAAAATGGCCTGCACTCCGTCTGTGAAGAGGCTTCCTGCCCTAACCTTGCAGAATGTTTTAACCACGGCACCGCGACCTTTATGATCCTGGGGGCTATCTGCACCCGTCGCTGTCCTTTCTGCGATGTGGCGCATGGTCGACCGGTGGCGCCAGATGGTAATGAGCCGCTTAAGCTGGCTCAGACTATCGCCGATATGGCCCTGCGCTATGTGGTGATCACTTCCGTTGACCGTGATGATTTGCGCGACGGTGGTGCCCAGCACTTTGCCGACTGCATCACCGCCATCCGTGAAAAAAGCCCCACCATCAAAATTGAGACGCTGGTTCCCGATTTCCGTGGTCGTATGGATCGCGCGCTGGAGATCCTCAACGCCACGCCACCGGATGTCTTTAACCACAATCTGGAAAACGTGCCGCGTGTCTACCGTCAGGTGCGCCCAGGTGCCAACTATGAGTGGTCATTAAAACTGCTGGAACGCTTTAAAGAAGCGCATCCGGAAGTGCCAACGAAATCGGGTCTGATGGTAGGGTTAGGTGAGACTAACGCTGAAATCGTGGAAGTGATGCGAGATCTGCGCCGCCACGGCGTGACCATGCTGACGCTGGGCCAGTATTTGCAACCAAGCCGCCATCACCTTCCGGTGCAGCGCTATGTCAGCCCGGCAGAATTTGATGAGATGAAAGAAGCGGCGATGGATATGGGCTTCACCCATGCAGCCTGCGGCCCGTTTGTGCGTTCTTCCTATCATGCCGATATGCAGGCAAAAGGACTGGAAGTGAAATAGTGCCGCGAGGCGCGCAGCCCGGTTACACTCATTTACAGTTTTCAGTACAAACAAAAAACGGATGACAAGGTCATCCGTTTTTTTTATTCACCTGCTGGCAATTAGTCTTTATGAACAACCTGCGCGGCAGGTGTTTCTTCAGCAACCGGTGCTTTTTTGGCGGCAGTGTCGTCGTCACTCATAGCCTTTTTAAAGCCTTTGATTGCCGATCCCAGATCGCCACCGAGAGAACGTAACTTATTGGTTCCGAACAGCAATACGATCAGAGCACCAATAATCAGCAGTTTTGCAATACTGATACCTTCCATACTTACCTTCTTATTTAACCTGACCAGAAACAGGGTCAATGACGTAATGAATATTAACGCGCAGATTGCGGATCTTTACAACCGCAATCTGTAACAGAGTACGCGCAGGCCGGGATAATATCAGATAAAGCGGCTCAGAAAAGCCTGGAAACGAGGCTGCTGCGGGTTAACCAGCACCTCTTCCGGCGGCCCCTGCTCCACCACCACTCCCCCATCCATAAAGACCACGCGGTCAGCGGCCTCACGGGCAAAGCCTATTTCATGCGTCACCACCACCATGGTTAACCCCTGATCTGCCAGCGTGCGCATCGTTGCCAGCACTTCACCCACCAGCTCAGGATCCAGAGCTGAGGTTGGCTCATCAAACAGCATCAGCCTGGGACGAATGGCCAACGCGCGCGCAATGGCGACACGCTGCTGCTGCCCGCCGGAAAGATGGCGAGGCCAGGCATCTGCTTTGTCGCTAAGCCCTACCGTTGCCAGCAGCTCCCTGGCGTGGCGCGTAGCCGCTTCACGCGACTCTTTATGTACTCCAATTGGCGCTTCAATGATGTTTTGCAGCACGGTCATATGGGGGTAGAGGTTGAACTGCTGAAATACCATGCCGATTTCCTGGCGCTGGCGGGCTATTTTACGTGCTGACAGGCGCTGCAAAAGCCCGTTTTTCAGCTCGTAGCCAATCTGCTGTTCGCCCACCATGATGGAACCCGCATTCATATCTTCCAGATGGTTAATGCAGCGCAGAAAAGTTGATTTACCCGAGCCGGAAGGGCCAAGGATCACCACTACCTCACCCGGCATCACATCAAGATCGATACCCTTCAGCACTTCATTATCGCCGTAACGTTTCTGCACGTTGCGCGCCCGTACCAGAGGCTGAACACTGCTCATAGATCCTCCTTACGAACCAGCGGGCGATTAATTATTGGCGTCGTTTTACTTTCGGGCGGCGCGCGGCGCCTGGCAACGGTGACGGTTCGCCGCACGCCACGGGAGTAGTAACGTTCTATAGCGGACTGCCCTACATTAAGAATTGAAGTGATAAACAGATACCAGATTACCGCCACCATCAGCATGGGGATCACTTCAAAAGTGCGGTTATAGATGGACTGCACCGAGTAGAGCAGATCGCCCATCGCGATAACGCTCACCAGCGAGGTCGCTTTAATCATGCTGATAAGCTGATTACCCGTCGGCGGAATAATTGAACGCATCGCCTGTGGAATAATGATGCGCCGCAGCGCACGGGCGCGGCTCATGCCAAAGGCCTGAGTCGTCTCCACCTGGCCGCTATCTACCGATTGCAATCCGGCGCGGATTATCTCCGCCATATAGGCCGCTTCATTCAGCGCCAGCCCGGCAATAGCGGCCGTTAATGGCGTGATCAGGTCATTAGTATTCCAGCTGGCGAAGAGCGGGCCACCGAACGGGATGCCGAGCGTGATGTGGGGAAACAACGTAGACATGTTGTACCAAAAAATCAGCTGTACCAGCAGCGGCGTGCCGCGGAAAAACCAGATATAGAGACCGGAAAGCCCCCGCAATAAACGATTATCTGACAGGCGAGCCACGGCCAGCAGCAGCCCTAAAAGCGTGCCGAGGATCATCGAGACTACCGTCAGACCGAGCGTGACCTGCAACCCCTTCAGCACCGATCCTTCCGTAAACCACTCCAGCACCACATGCCACTCAAAATTGGGATTGGTGGCTACCAGCCAGCTCACGTTGGCGGCGATCACCAGCACCACAATCCATGAAACCAGGCGTCCATAACGCGGTGCGCTGCGGGCAGAGGCCACGTCACGCTGCTGCACCTCTGCCCTCTCCCTGGCTCGTGAATCAGTGGTACTTTTTGTCATTTCGCTGCTCCTTTCGCCAGATTAACCCCCGGCTCCGCAATTTTATTGCCGTCCAGCTTCCATTTTTTCATGATGGCGGCGTAGGTGCCGTTGGCGAACAGCTCCTTATAGCCATCCAGCACCACTTTACCCAGCTCAGAATCCTTGGGAACCACGGTTCCCTGGAAGATATCGCCAAAACCGTTTTTCTTGCCCAGGCCAGTGAGTTCGAGCTGGCCGTGTGACTGGTCAACGAAATAGACCAGCGGTGCCTGTGAAGAGAAGAAAGCGTCTGAACGCTTAGAGCGCACCGCCAGAATTGATGAAGGTTGGTCGGTAAACGACTGCACGGTAACCGCCGGTTTTCCGGCGTCGGTACAGGCTTGAGACTGTTTGCGGATCACCTGTTCTGCCGATCCAGCGGCCATCACGGCAATACGCTTGCCGCAGCTGTCCTCCAGGCCGTTTATCTGGGCGGGATTGCCTTTCTGCACGGCAAACACCACAAACTCCTGCACGAAATCGATAAAGTCATTTTTCGCCTGACGATCCGGGTAATCCCCTATCGGGCCAATCGCCAGCTGATAGCGGCCAGATTTAATGCCGGCCAGCACGCCGGAGAGGCCGCTCACCGTGGCATGCTCAATCTTAATCCCTAACAGCTGCGCCAGTGCCGAGGTCAAATCGGCAGACGCCCCGCTCATTGAGGTTGGCCCTTCCACAATCTCATAAGGTGGGAAAGAGCCGTTATTAACGGAAGTCATTTTCCCCGCAGATTTAATCTCCGCTGGCAAACGATCATGCAGGGCCTGATTAACTTTCTGCACGGGAATGGCGTCGGCGGCCTGGGCCAGGCCGGCAGTGACGCCCAGCACCAGTGCAATGGCAGTGGCGATTTTTTTCATTATCCTCTTCCCCGATGTTGTTGTTATTTCAGTTCAGGACGTGCAAAACGGCGATTCTCCAGTACCGGCAGAACGTTTCGCGCATGGGCAATCCGGGCCGGATCCAGCTCAGCAAAGAGCAGCACCGGCGCTTCCGCCGCTTTGGCAATGGCCACGCCAAGGGGATCGACCACCATGCTGTTGCCGATATTGCGTGGGCCACATTCGCCTACGGCCACCAGATAACAGGTATTTTCCAGCGCACGGGCGGTGACCAGCACTTCCCAGTGCATCTCTTTCAGCGGGCCTTTGACCCAGGCAGCAGGCAGCACCAGCAGATCGGCACCGTCCAGCACCAGTCGCCTGGCCTGCTCAGGGAAACGCACGTCGTAACAGGTCATCAGGCCAACTTTCATCCCGGCGACCTCAACCAGCGGCGGAACCTCATTGCCCGGCGTGACGTTGCGTGATTCCTGCATCGCAAAGGCGTCATAAAGATGCAGTTTGTCGTAGCGGGCAACAATTTCCCCGTTGCGAATGGCGATAAGCACATTCAGCGCCCGGCCATCTTCGGTGGGAACATGTACGGTCATCATGGTGGTTAAATTATTCCCACGGCTGGCGGCATACACTTCCGTCAGGAAAGGGCCATCCAGCGGCTGGGCGGCTTTCAGCACCAGATCCGGATCGGCGATATCACGTGCCAGCACCCCTTCCGGCAGCACCAGTAAATCCGCGCCGCCCGCTAAAGCCTGAGCCATCAGGCCGGTACAGGTAACGGCGTTCTCCTGCCACTCGCGGCTCACCGCGAACTGTCCTAATGCAACTTTCATCGTTATGCTCCTTTCTTCACGGCCGGAAACAGATCTTCAGGCGTGAGACAGTGGGAAGTAATACCCTGCGCAAAAAGTTCTCTACCAAAATCGGCAATCATCTTCTTGTTAGCGTCAAAACCGTTTGCATTCCAGTCCGCGGGTAAATCCTGCGCGGTACGTCGCAAATCATCCAGCAGCCAGGGTGTGGTGTCGGCATATTTCTCGCGCTTGTCATGCCACATTTTTGCCGACTGCTCAATCAGCTCGCTAAGCTGCTGTGGTAGTTCCGGGTGTGCTTCTGTAAAAGAAGATTTGAATGCCAGCAGATGGTGGCCAGGGATATAGCCCACGCGGTTAAAGTACTCCAGCTCAGCCTGACGGAAATCGGTTTGCAGCTGGCGCAGACCAGACCCCTTAAGGAAAAAGCCCTGAGGCATAAAGGGAGTAAACACCGCGTCCAGTTCACCCACCCGCAGCAGGTCAATCAGGGGATGTTCTCCCGGCGCGGCTTCAATGCGGCCAGGGCGACCAAACCCACTCAGACGATCCACAACGGGATGATCGGCAGTCAGCCGTCCGGCATACCAGTACGCATCATCAATATTGACCCCAGTTTCACGGAGCAGCGCGCGGGTCCAGGTATTGCCGGAGTCCTGCCAGCCCGTCACCCCCACTTTTTTTCCTTTCAGCTGTTCCAGCTTAACAATCGGATTATCTTCGCTGGTGATAATGCAGCGCTGGCGGAAGCCGCGCATCAGGAAATGAGGCAGCGCCAGCAGAGCCGTTTCCCCTTTCGCCTGCCCCTGCGCATAGCGGCTGAAGGAGATCTCGGCTGCGTCGTAGTCGTTGCTTGCGGCAAGGTCGACCAGCGTTCCTACGCGATCAATCTTCAGGGCAAACCCCTGCGGTTTGATATCGCCAAGTGCCAGCGGCGTGAAGTAATCCCAGTCTCGTACAGCCAGTCTGATGGTGATCATGCTTCTCTCTCTGTGCCCGGAACTGCGCGCCGGAACGGGGCGCATAAAATGTATACAAAACCTGCTTGAATTCGATACTAGATCGATAATAATAGCTGTACAATATTTTCTTTGTTACTGAACAAATGGATTTCTTATGACCCCGACGCTGGATTTGCAATGGTTTACTGAACGTCTGACGGACGCCTCTGTGAAAGGTATTGCAGGCGTGACGGCAGGATTGATCCGTGAAGGGCAGATCCCTGTCGGGACGCATCTCCCTTCAGTACGTGATTTGGCAGAAGCTTTAGGGATCAGCCCGGCTACGGTTTCAGCCGCCTGGGGCCAGCTGAAAAAGCAAAAAGTGATAGCCGGAAAAGGCCGCAGCGGCGTCTGGGTTTGTGGCGACAACGTTACCCCCAGACCGGTCCGTTTCGAGAAGATCGGTAACTATGGCGATAACATCCTTGCCGATTTAGCGATGGCCTCTCCCGATCCTGCTCTGCTGCCGGATCTGCATCAGGCGATGCAGCAAGGGGTGCAGTGCCCGCAGCTCAACAGCTATCAGCGCGACCCGATATCGCTACCTCTGCTGGAGGCGGTAAAGCCAGGCTGGCCCTACCCCGCTGAAGCCTGGCTCGCTACGGATGGGGGATTTGATGCGATGAACTGCATAATGCAGACGCTGTTTTCGCCCGGAGAGAAGGTCATTATTGAGGATCCCACCGCTACCCGTTTACTGGATATGCTGGATAACGTGGGAGCCGAGATCATGCCGCTGGCCTGCGATGAGCAGGGGCCATTGCCCGGCGCGCTTGAACTGCTGCTGAACAAAGGTGCCACGGCGCTGATTTATCAGCCTTCGACGCATTCCGCTACCGGTCATAACGTGAGTAAAGCGCGCAGTGAGGAGCTGGCCAGAGTGCTGACCGGCACAAGGGCACTGATTGTGGAAGATGATGGGATTGGCGAACTTTCAGCGCACCCGGTCTGGAGTCTGGGACGCTATTTCCCGGAGCGTACGCTACATGTGCGCTCCTATTCTAAAGCCTACGGCCCCGATCTCAGGCTTGCAGTGCTTTCGGGGCCTCTGCCGCTGATCAAACGCATACAATCCTGGCGCAATTTTGGCGCCAGCTGGACAAGCCGTATCTTACAGCAGGCCGTGGCCTGGATGCTGACCGATCCCGCCACCCAGCAGCAGATTCAGCAGGCGAAGCGGGTCTATGCCCAGCGCCGTCGCCTGTTGCTGGCGGCGCTGGCCAGGCGTGGGCTGCTGCTCTCTGAGCGCGATGGGCTGAGCATTTACATCCCGGTGGTATCGGAACAATTTGCGATGATTACCCTGGCGGCAAGAGGAATTGCCGTCCTGCCGGGAGAACGTTGCCGCAGCGGAGGAGGCCAGTTTATCCGGGTGAGTATCGCCATGCTCGCCAGTGAACAGGTTGAGAGCATTGCCGACGCTCTGATATTAGCCTGCGGACACGAGGCGCGGTCTACGATCTCAGATCTTTAATGATGTAGCGTGGTGATTCGCTGTAACCTTCGCGGGCATAGAAGGCGTTGGCTTTAATGCGGTGCTCGTGGCAGTGTACTTCCATTCTGTCGCAGCCGCGCTGTTTAGCCAGGTTTTCAGCATGCTTTAAAAGCTGTTGCCCTGCCCCTTTGCTTCGCTCCCCTTCTGCTATGCAGAAGTAGCTGACGCGTGCAAAATCCCCCGCCAGAGCCAGTTGCGGAATAAAGTGTAAAGAGAGAAAGCCCAGCACGGTGTTGCCGTCAACGGCCACCAGCAGCTCTTCAGTCTGATCATCCATCAGCTGAGCCAGTCGGCGTTCGATAAAGGTTTGAGTATTATCATACCCCAGCTCCGTTAACAGGGCGCTCAGGGCAAAACTGTCTTCCGCTTCCGCAAGTCTGATCTTCATCACGCATTCTCCAGATGAGCCAGCCACGCCGCGGCTCTTTCGCCTATCTGTATAGCTTGCATGGCAGAATTAGCAAGTGTTTAAGTGCAGGATAGTGTGACAATGATGAGTTGAAACGGGGCGTTCCGCGGTGGAGCGTTATTCACGCCTGCTGTCACGGCATTAATGTTTCCTTAATAATATGTCGCCACACTCTTTGGTAAACCGGGCCAATGAGATAACGCCATGCATCTGATACCGAAAACGCTGAGTGAAGCTTTAGCCGTAGCAATTAGCCTGCTGGCTGTGACGCTTTGGTTAACGCAGTTTCTTAGCCACTGACTTTCTTCCGCCCTCTCCGCCAGCGGGGCGGCGGAAAAAGGCGAAAAAAAACCCGCCGTCCGGCGGGTTTTTAGAATTCTGTCTGATAACTTAAATAGCGGCAACGTTAGCAGCAGATGGGCCTTTGGCGCCGTTGGTGATTTCGAACTCTACGCGCTGACCTTCAGCGAGAGTTTTGAAACCATTGCTCTGGATGGCAGAGAAGTGTACGAATACATCTTTGCTACCATCTTCAGGAGTAATGAAACCGAATCCCTTGGACTCATTAAACCACTTAACGCTACCTTTAATCTTAGACATCTATATTACCTTTACATGAAAAATGGACACTAAACTGTGTCGGCAGTTAGTACAGCAATTGCCGAGGCTTTTGTCCAGTAGCGTCTGTCGAAAAAGTGATAAATATCGACTTTTTTGCCGATTCGCTCCTCTTTTACTGCCATTCCCGCAGCTAAAACTGCCAGCGAAACCAGGCGAAATAGACGTTGCCGTTGTTGTAAGTCCCTGGAATATAAGTCATCTGGAAGGTCGCCTTGTGGTAACCAATAGATGCAAGGGGCAGGAGGACAGGTACCGGGATATACTTCCAGTTATTGCGTGCCGTTGCACCAGCCGTATAGCCCAGGCCGAGGCGAAAATTCGGGTCACTAAGAGGTCGCCAGGTCTTTTCCCAACCATATCCGCCAATGGGTTCCCACTTATTATAAGAGTCCTTAAAGGCCATCAAATAGAGGCCGTTCCAGTTTCCTTTCTCATCATAATGCGAAATACCACCACCGGCTCCCCAGGGGCGCTCGTTGTATTTGTCCGTTTTCTCGCTGTCATAGGTCAGACGGTTATGCCAGGTAATTGCCGGTACGTAGAGATCGTAGTTCTCCGGATTATGCCAGGTCTCGCTGACGTTATCGCTTAAGGCCTGCCAGGTATTTGAAACGGCGGTGGCAACAGTTGCCGCCTGCGCGCTGTTAGCAAAACCACAGCTGGCAAGCGTAAGAAACAGAAGGGAATATTGGATGAATTTCACAGGATATCTACCGTTCTACAAAGTATTGGAAAGACGTTGTTAAACAGCAAGAAGTCCTTTCGTAGCGTTATTACGTCGTCATGGAGGGGTATTTTACGCTGGTGGATTAAACGTACCCTGAATGGCGCGCTAAAAAGCCCGTTATGCAAAACGTCCAGACAGCAGGAAAAGAGATAATTACGCGCGGAATTACTTATTTTTATTTACCTTTGCCAGGTAAAGGTCTGAGTCCAGGCAGAGGCAATGTTTTTTTACCAGATAAAATATTGTAATTTTTAGTTAAGTCATAAGAAAAATCCTTAATCGTCCTCGTAATTTCAGAACCGCTTAACAGAGAGGGCTAACCTTTGAAATCAGGTTGTTGCAGGTGAATATCACGCAAATTTATTGATTAATAGAATTTATCATTGAGAAAGTTTTTTTTGATAAAATCTTTGGAAACTAGCAACAGGGAGGTGTTAAGCATGAGATTTTGCTGCTGCCAATGCGGATCGCATAAAATTATCTTTACGACGAAGGGGGATCGCTTTGGTGAACATCATGGTGCACGCTGCGCAACCTGTAACAATCCTCTCTCTGTGAGAGATCTGTTTTTCATTACGCATGCCGCTATGAAGGAGAAGGTGACAGTACAAAAAGTCAGTCTGCCACCTGGGGGTCGATCAGAACAGAACTTTAAAGACGCCGGTGAGAGTCAGTAAGCCTACGATAAAGATAATTGCAATAATCCAGAGAATAATTTTCATTCCATTTCCTTAAGCCATAATAAAAAAACGACATAGTGCCCCCAGTATAGAAGAAGAATGTTTATTATGCTTAACCCGTTGAAAATCCTACTCTACTGAACACACCCGCTCAGCCCGGGAAATAAACTCTATAAAATCCATATTTTTCATTGAGTTGCCCCCCTTCACTCTGCAAGCGGCTGGTGCTGTTTTTTTCGCGACGGGGGTCACGATCTGCACTTTTTTTACAGACAATTCTTAGATAGATAGAGCCGGGCTGGCTAGACTAAAGGGTGTCATTTGCTATGGACTCACTTGCTATGACGTATCCATGACGGTTAACAAGGAGATCTTATGAGCACGATTAACAGCAGCCTGGGTCGCTACAGCCTGAAAGCAAATTATACCGGCGACCACATTAAAGGCTCCATTGCCATTAACGATGAGGGTGGTTCGCAACTAACCCTTCAGGAATTTAATGAGCATTATCTCGACGACGTGGTAAACAACGTGATTTACCCCGTCACTGGCGGCAACAGGATTATCGCCAATGCCTTCAGAGAGGAGATGGTAAAAGCCGGTTTTGTTCAACATCATTAACGCTTTGCGTATCGGGCCCTCCGGGGCCCTTTTATCCTGCTCTTTCTGCTGGCAGGAGCCGATTAAAAGGGCTGCCCCTTGCTGATGGAAAATCCGGCAGGCCGCTCTGGATGAAGAGACCGCCGCCGGAGAAAAACTTATTTACTGCTCTCATTTCCGCCTTGCGCACCTGCGCCACCGCTCCCCTGTATAGCAGAGAGGATCGCCCCCAGGCCAAGCATCTGTAACGCGCTGCCTAACTTGCCGACCAGACCATCCTGACCGCCTTGCCCTTCACCGCTGCTGCTCTGCGCAGCAGGTGTGCCGCTTCCGCTACCAGTGCCAGTGCCAGTGCCGCTCGCCGACTCTGAACCCTCAGCAGACTGCCCCAGCAATTTCTTAATCATATCCATTATCTGGGTCATGATATCGCCGCTGCCGGCAGTGCCTTCAGAGCCGCTGGTTCCGCTGCCGTTCTCTTTACCAGCGCTCTCTCCCTTATCGGTACCGTCAGTCTGCCCCAACATTTTCTTAATCATCTCCATGATCTGGGTCAGCATATCGCTGTTGCCTGACGTTTCCTGAGCGTTGTTGCTGCCGCTTCCGCTGGCTGCATCCGTACCGCTTTTACCCCCCTCCTCACCGCCTTTGCTTTTCAGCAACTGCACAATGGCATTCAACAGCTGGGTAATGCTGTTCAGGGTGCTGTTTTGATCGCCGCTTACTCCCTCTCCGCCTTCGCTACCGTTGCTGGATTTCGCCTGGGGAAGAAGCGGGCTTCCTCCCTTGTTGCCAAACTCTATGCCAGGGTCGAAAGTTTTACTGACCACGCCGTTGCCAAAACTTAGCGCGCCATTAGATCCGTTTTTCCCGGCAGAGGCGCCCCCGCCATCAAACTTTTGCGCCACATCGGTAAATTTCGATCCAATACCTTCCAGACCTCCGCCCGATGCGCCATTAGCGCCGCCACCTATTTTCATGCCACTCATGGAAACCTCCAGTGATTGAAACGCCTGTTGTTATGAGCCAGCCCTGGCTAATGATTAGCCAGACAAAAGGACTTGTTCTCATCAGATAGGTGGGGAGCACAGGCTCCGGGTTCCATTGGAACGTCATAAAGCCTGATTTCCTGTAATTAAATTTAGGAATACTTAACGTTTAGCAATCGAAATAATGATCATATTTACATTGGCTTACCTTCAAAAAAGAGGATTTATGTAGGGATTTCCCTACCTTGCACCACGTAGATCCCCACAACAACTTCAGAGGAAACTGATAGCCGCCGCATACCAGGCTAGTAAATAGTGAATGAAATTGAAGGTTCACAGCTGGTCAGGCCGACAGCAGCCAGGTTCTTTTTTGTCTCTAATTTCGCATCAGATTGAATGATGTAAAAATTCCTCTAAGGGAAGACAGGAGAAAATATGCTAACGGGTAGTGAAACAAGCGTGAAAAGTGAACTGGTAAGCGGCGATATTCATGCAAAACTGCATCCGATGGTCAATACGCTGGCCCCACTTAAGGTCGATCTGTTGCTGGAAGGGGAAACGGGCACCGGCAAGGACACGCTGACGCGCAGGATCTATCAGCTCTCCGGTGCTAAGGGGCCGCTGGTGCCGGTAAACTGTGCCGCCATTCCGGAAAACCTTGCCGAAAGCGAGCTTTTTGGCGTGATGGCCGGTGCCTACACCGGTGCAAGCCACTCGCGTGCCGGCTACATTGAAACTTCAGACAAGGGCATTCTGTTTCTGGATGAGATTGACAGTATGCCGCTTATTTTGCAGGCAAAACTGCTTCGCGTTTTAGAAACCCGCTCTATTCATCGGTTAGGCTCCACGCAGCCTGTTCCGCTGGATTTACGCGTTATTGCCGCTTCACAAACGCCGCTGGCGGAGCTGGTTGAACAGGGGCGGTTCCGCCGGGATCTCTATTTCCGCCTCTCCACAATCAAGATCGAAACGCCTACGGTTCGATCTCATGCGGAGCTGATTATCCCCCTGTTCCGGCGTTTTACCCAGGAAGCGGCAATGCGCCTGCAACAGGCTATTCCGCCACGCTCTCTGGCGCTGGATGAGGCGCTGTTAATGCACAGCTGGCCGGGGAATATCCGTGAGCTGAAAGCAGCGGCTGAACGTCATGTTCTGCGGATGCCACCGTTATGCCACATCTCCTCAGGAGAGGGAGAGGCCACGCTGCTGAAAGACAGGTTACGCCGGATTGAACGCAGCCTGATCAAAGATTGTTTACACCGCCACGGACACAAAATTGATGATGTTGTGCATGAGTTAGGGATCCCGCGCCGGACCTTATATCACCGCATTAAGTTACTGAATATTGTCGCCTGATACCGCGGCCCCTTTGCAAAGATAAAAATAAAATAGTTTGGAACCCTTTGAATTTCTTTCCCACTTAACCTGTGAATGCGCTGGCGCCATCTCCCTTCTGCGGAGAGAAAAATAGACAGCATGATGGCTACCAGCGCAAATACAGGGTTGCGCGCTCTGCAAAAGAGACTGCGACATTCCCCTTCCTCCCCTATCAGCAGAGCCAGAAACCATGAAAATAGCCTCCTCACAATCAGGGTTAGCACAAAACGACTTTGCTGAGAACTCAGCGCTGCCCCAGCCCGAGCAGACCGATATCGACTTTTTCTCTGCACAGCTGAAAGAAGAACCCCAGGTGGAAAAAATTGCCGCGCCTTCAGGGGTTACAAATCTGTTTAACGGTCTGGCTAACTCGATGCAAAGTAATGAGCAGCACCGAAAAGAGACCGTTAAAGATTTGCAAACTGCCGCTCGCTCTAACAATCTGGCCGACTTCAGCCAGGCCAGCTCCGCGCTCTCTGATTACTACATTGAAAATCTTATGAATGCCAAGATTGTCTCTAAAGGCGTGCAGAGCATTGATAAACTGACCAACCTACAGTAGCGACTATGATGAAAACCCTTCTACTGAAATGGTTGCCGCTCCTCTCTCTGATGCTGCTGCTGGCAGGCTGCGGTGACAAAACCGTGCTGTTCAGCGGCCTGGCTGAAAATGACGCCAACGACATTGTTGCTGAACTGAACCAGCATCAGATTGCGGCACAAAAACTGATTGAGAAAAGCGGCATTTCCGTCTCGGTGGATACGGAAAATATTGAGCGAAGCGTAAAAATTCTCGATTCTGCCGGACTGCCGCGCAAAGCGCGTACCAACCTGGGTGAAGTCTTCCAGAAGAGCGGCGTTATCTCCAGTCCCATGGAAGAGCGTGCCCGCTATATTTACGCGCTGTCGCAGGAGGTGGAATCGACGCTGGCGCAGATTGATGGCGTTGTGGTCGCCCGCGTCCATGTGGTGTTGCCAGAACGGCTGGCCCCCGGCGAGCCGGTGCAGCCCGCTTCAGCATCGGTATTTATCAAGTATCACAGCAATCTCGATCCCGACAGTATTGAACCGCGTATCCGGCAGATGGTGGCCACCAGCATTCCCGGCCTGGCCGGAAAAACCAGTAAGGATCTGGCAATTGTATTTGTTCCGGCGCAGACCTATGAAGACCGCATTGAAGTGGTACAGATGGGGCCGTTCCAGTTAACGCCGGATGAATATTCGACGGTGAAGTGGGTCTTCTCACTGTTCGCCATCCTGCTGATGATCGCCTTTGCCATCATGTTGCTGAAACCCGGCAGTAAGCTGAAGGTGGGCAAAGCGAAAGATGCCGCCGCTACAGTTGGTAAGTAAAGGATGAGCTGGAGCGAGGAGCAGGCCGATCGCTGGCTCAACTGGTGGCAAGTAGGCTACTGGCAGCAGGCAGAAAGCAGCTGGCAGGAGAACAGTTTCTTCACCCTGCCCGTTGAGCAGCAGCAGAGTCTCGCGTGGCAGTATCCGCAGGCGGTAGCCGCAGCTTTTGGCATCAGCCCCGATCTGCCGCCGGAGCCGGAGCCGCGGCTGCTTGCTTTTATCGATTTACCTGCCGGTGAGCGAACCAGACTGCTTGCGCTGCTGGCCGGGATTTGTGCGCCGCGGGCCGCGCCGGAGACGCTCTCCGCTGCCAGCCTTATCTGGTGTCGACGGCTGGCCAAAGCGCTGCGCTGTGAAAGCTGGCTGAGCGCTGACTGTTTTCTTCCCTGGACGACCGGCAGTCTGCTGTTGCTGCGCGGGTTATCAGCGGAAAGCTGGCCCCGTCTGCGGCTGTTTTTTCCGCAGGAGTGGGTAAAACAGGTTGATGAGTATCCCGCTGTCGCCCTGCCCTTCTCCCGCCTGACTGCGCTGTGGGATGCCGCAATCTGGCAAATTCAGCAACCGGAGAGTCCAACACATGTGGATCCGCAAGAAAATAACCCTGCTGAGTGATCCGCAGCTGGCACAGAGCACGGTGCTGACGCGTGAAGCGATAGCGGAACATCAGCAGGCGCTGACGGTGGTGCAGCATGCTGAAAGGCAGGCACAACAGCGTCTGGAAGAGGCTGAACGCGAGGCGGATCGGCTGATTGCAGAGGCGCAACGGCGCATTGAAGATGAGTTAAAAACTCAGGCAGAGCAGCAGCAGCACGATTTTTATCAACAGGCGCAGCAGCTGTTTGAGCAGTGGCAGGAGCAGGAACAGCAGTGGCAGCAGGCAATGATCCCACGGGCAGAAGCGCTGCTGAACCAGGCCATGAGCCAGCTTCTTGATCAACAGCCGGAGGCGGCCCGCCTTCAGGCGATGCTCGCGCAATTACTGAAGGCGCAGGGAAGGCAGGCAGCCGCCATGCTGATCTGTGCACCGGCTAACCAGGCCGCTGTTGAAGCCTGGCTTGCCGGGCGTCCACAGCTGCTATGGGAGATCAGCGCTGATGCTGCGCTGGCCTCTGACCAGTTAATTCTCACCACAGAGAAGGGAGAGCTTCACCTCAGTTGGTCACATATTCGGGACACGCTGTTACCCACGCAATAACTTTCTCTCCCGGCACCTTTCCTCGCTGTTAACATTTTTTCCGTTTACGGGAACCGGTCATCGTTTAGCGCCACTCAACTCCAGACCCCCACAGGAGACACAACGATGAGCAATAACGATGCAATCCAACGTCGCTTAAGTAATCAGTTAACCCATGCCCGAAATGATATGTATCAGTTTGCGCAGGAAAGCCAGAATCAAACATTAAATGTGGGCGATATCTATGCCTTTCAGAATGAAATGATGCAGGTTTCCAGCGCTAACTGGGCAAGTTCGCAGTATACCCAGTTCAAGCATGGTATTCGCAAGGCAATTATTGATGCCATCAACTGATGTCGCCGCACTGATTGAGCAACAGCTGGATCAGGGCAGCGGCGAGCTGGCGCTGTGGATTGACGAGATGCCTGTCAGACTACAGCGCCAACCCGGCGGTTGGTTTTACATTATTGAAATGGCTCTGCCGGTGGTGATTAGCGGGCAGGTACTGGAACTCGCGCTGCGCCTTACCGCCCCCGGGCTGGCCCATTTTGACCAGGAGAGCGCCGCGCTCTGCTTTAATCCACAGAACGAGACGTTAAATCTGATTTTCCGTCTGAAAAACGATCGGACTGATTATGCCGTCTCTCAACTGGAAAGCCTCTGCAACCAGTGTGAAGTCTGGCAGGAAACTCTGCAAAGTATGTTAACGCAGCTACGCGTTAAGATGCCCGTATAACAAGGAGAGAAGCGTGCACAAAACGCTGACTGCTTTACGACCGTTTCGCCCGCTTTTACTGGCAGTGGCGATGGGATTATCCGTTTCATACAGCTATGCCAACACCCCCGATGAATGGAAAGATGGCGCATACGCCTACTCTGCCGATAACACGCCGCTTAGCGTTATTTTGCAGGATTTTGCCAGCAGTCACGGTGTGGATACCAACGTAACCGGCCTGCCGGATACCTTTATTACTGCCCGTCTCCGCTCCGACTCTGCGGAAGCCTTCCTTAACCGTCTGGCGCTGGAATATCGCTTTCAGTGGTTCGTTTACAACAACACCCTTTACGTCAGCCCGCAATCTGAACAGACCTCCCGCCGCCTGAAGATCAGCGCCGATGCCGCGCCGGATCTCAAACAGGCGCTGGAGGGCGTGGGGCTGCTGGAACCGCGTTTCGGCTGGGGCGAGCTGCCGGACGAAGGGGTGGTGCTGGTCTCCGGCCCGCCGAAATATGTCGATCTGATTGCCGACTTCAGCAAAAAATCGGAACCGGAAGAGCCGAAAGAAGATAAACAGATGATGGCCTTCCCGCTGAAATATGCGGATGTGGCGGATCGCACGATAAAATTCCGCGACCAGACGCTGGTGGTGCCGGGCGTGGCTACCATGCTGAACGAACTGCTGGGCCAGAATTCAGGCGGCTCTGCAAGCGGTATGACGCTGAGCAAAAACAGCCAGGATGAGGGCGACAGCACTTCTCAGGCGATGCAGAGTGAGAGTCGCAGCCTGCTCAACCAGATGATAGGCCGCAATACCCGTCTTGGCCGTAGCAGGGATGAAGCGCGGTCTGAAGGCAGAGAACTACAAGGTAAAGTTTCTGCCGACGTGCGTAACAACACCCTGCTGGTTCGCGACAACAAGAAACTGCGCAGCGAATATCAGCAGCTGGTGCAGATGATCGACGTCCCACAGAAGCTGGTTGAGATCGACGCGGTGATTATCGATATCGATCGTAACGAGCTGGCGCGCCTCTCTTCTAACTGGTCAGGTCGCTTTGGCAATGTCACCAGCGGCAGCTCGATGCTGGGCGGCACCAGTACACTTTTTGTCACCGATTTTAATCGTTTCTTCGCTGATATTGAGGCGCTGGAAGGGGAAGGTACGGCGTCAATTATCGCTAATCCCTCGGTGCTGACGCTGGAAAACCAGCCGGCGGTAATCGACTTCAGCAGCACGGCGTTTATCACCGCTATCGGTGAGCGCGTGGCGGATATTCGCGAAATCACGGCGGGCACCAGCCTGCGCGTTACCCCGCGATCTATCGGCGATACGCCAGGTAAGGCGTCGGTCCAGCTGGTGGTGGATGTGGAGGATGGCAAGCTGAATAAAAACACCGACGGCAGCGCGCAGGGCACGGAAAACGGCGTGATAAGCACGCAGGCGCTGGTGCAGGAGAAACGTTCTCTGGTGATGGGCGGCTTCCACACCAAGCAGAGCGGTGATGATGAAGAGCGGATACCCATTTTGGGAAAAATCCCCTTTATCGGCAAGCTGTTCACCTCGAACAACCGCACCGCGTCACAGCGTGAGCGCCTGTTTATCATCACGCCGCATCTGATTGGTGACCAGGTTGATCCTTCCCGCTATGTCGATGCAGAAAACCGTGATCAGGTAAACGACACGTTGCGTGATATCAGCCGTCGTCATCAGTTTGGTGATATGAAGCGCACCATTGAAAGCGCGATGCAGGATCTGGCGGAAGGCCGTGTGCCAGGTGGACTTCAGGCCAGCCAGAATGGTCTGACGCTCAGCTCGCTCTGTAATGTCCCGCTCACCTTCCGCAGCAGCGCCAGGCATCAGTGGTACGGCAACACATCTATGCAGATCGCCGTCGGCGTGCTCACTAACACCAGCACTGAAGAGGCACGTTTTGATGAAGCGGCCTGCCGTAACGATCGTACGCTGGCCGTCTCCGCCTGGCCGCATACCTCTCTTAAACCCGGAGAGTCGACCGAGGTTTACGTTGCTTACGATACGCAGATCCCGGCCCGACCTTCACGCGTTTCGCTGTTGAAATCGCAGGATGGCTATCTGCCTGCGGCATCTGGGGTGTCGGGCGGAAAATCGTCCACCCGTCTGCTTTCGCGCTGAGAATAGAGAGAGAGAAAATGAAAAAATCGCTGTTGATCCTGGCGCTGGCCATGCTGCTGACCGCCTGTGCGAAACCAAAGCTGCCCGGCTGTAACGATGTCTCCTGCCGGCCAGTGTCGGACGACCATACTATGACTATCTGGTGGCAGCCCGATATGCGTAATGGCGCGTTCGATTACACCCAGGCTTCGGTTAACGAATGAGTATGAGCATGGCGGCCTTTCTGGATGCCTGGCAGCGCGGTGATGCCTGCTGCCAGGCGTTCCGGCCTGGCAGTGAGCTGAGCTTTTCACCGCTGCCGCGACCTACTCTTACGCTGCGTATTCACCCTTCTTTCCTGCACGACAAACTTATACGCCAGGTTCTCACCTGGCGTTTCCAGCATCCTGGCCGCTACGACGGCTGCTTTATCAGCATGGAGGCCGACGGCTCTCTGGCCGTGCTCTGTCACCCCACGCCCGATGACGAAGCCTATGCATTAATCGGTAAGCTCAGCTCCCTTTTGGATTTGCAGTAGCCCTCCGTTAGGGAAACGGAAAATATGTCAGGCTGGGAGCACATAAATCTGACAGACGATTATATATGGAAAAGCAACCGGATATCGGCTTCCGGTAAGTTTCGTCGCCTGAGACAAGCTAAAGTCGAAAGGTCAAAAAACGGCCTCAACGTACAATAATTTTCGATATCCAAACTGCCCCCATTAGTTGGCTAAGACGTTGGCGATCGATACGATATCGCTGCGTTATACCGGCTCCAGTTTATGATGTCAGAAGCTGAGGCAGTTTTAGGGAGGTTCCATCAATACTCCACTCCCTAAAGGACGGAACCGGGGTACTCGATGAAACTTCGCCCCAGGGTTTAACTGAATAGGTAAACTATGTGAAAAAAACCAAGTTTAATCTCATACAGTATGGGTAACGCCCCGCTCTGAAAACCATGAATGACGCGTGTTTGCGGGGAGCTAAAAAGCCTAAAAAGGAAAAAAAACAAAAAGAACAAAAAGAACAAAAAGAACAAAAAGAACAAAAAGAACAAAAATGGTTTTAAAAATACCTGGAGGATATGTGGATAGTTGGCTGGTCAAACTTTGGGCATTTCCCATAGTTGATCCGAAAATGAGTCCTGAGCATACAAGCTATTTTCAGGAACTGTGCCTTTGCGCTTCTTCGCCTGTTCGCTCGCAAAGCCCGGTCACAGGCTGCGGCGAGTACTGTCAACTTAGTCGTCGCCCTACACCCGGATATGAACAGAAGCCGAAACTGGCCTGACGCAGTCTGCTACTGTTCATTCCTGGGCCATCCGTCTTACCTGTCCTCGGCCAATTAAGCTGACTTACTGTTTTTCAGAAGCTACTCCCTGTTACCATCGGGATGTTCGTTTATTCAGCAGTAGCCAAATAATATAAATACATAATATCAATGCTGAAATATTTAGTATGTTCACTACATAGATAAATGCGCTATGGTACTGTGAAATTATTGAAGCCAAAAGATTTTTATCGGCAATGTATTTCAACGGTACAGTAAGATTGCCAGATGCGACAGCATTTATCCATTCGGTTATCTGCCCTTCTGAGGGAGTAAACCGGCTGAAGATCGTCGGTAAAGAATCAGTAAGGTATGAAGTTAACAATGAAGCATACAGGGCTACTGCGAGGGCTTCACTGCCCAGGCGAAGCGTGTTAAGTAATCCTGCCGCCATCCCTGCCTGCTCAGGAGCTACGCAACTCAACGCAAGACCATCAACAAGTCCGGCTGACAGTCCCATGCCTGTACCGATCAACAAAAGGGGGATAGTCAGTACCCATAGCTCTCTTCCAGGTTGGCTGGCGAGGGTCAAAATAACTCCTCCGGCAATAAAGAGTAGCAGGCTGATAATTAGAATCAGACGAGCCGAAGCGCCACGGGATACCAGTTTACCTGCGAGGACAGGACAGAAAAGAACCGGTAGAGTCAGTGAAACCATCATTAAGCCAGCTTTCGACGGAGATAGTTGCATCACTCCCGTAAGATAACTTGGATAATAAGTCAGCAACGTGACAAAAATAATACTGGCAACAACCGGAATAAGAATCAGCCCCACGAATGTATGATTTTTCAAAAGACTGAAATTCATCATCGGATTATCAATCCTGTTCTCGTGGAAATAAAATATTATGGCTGTCACTGCTCCCGCCGCCAGTAATAACAACGTCCTACTCTCTGCCCAGCCCCACTGGGCACCTTGCACCAGAGCCAGCATGAACAACAGCAGGCTGACAATAAAGAGAATGGCCCCGATGATGTCAAAGTGAAATTTTTTACGCGGAACATCACCGGGAATTGTCCGGGAAAGGAGCAGGACTAACGCCAGTATTATTGCATGAACAGCAAATATTGCTCGCCAGTTAATAAAATCCAGAATGAACCCAGAGATTGTTGGGCCAAAAGTTATACCAATCCCTGCTGTAGTGCCAAAAAAGGCAAAGGCCTGAGTTCTCCTGTTTCCTTCAAACTGAGCTATGAGAATGGCACTCCCACACGAGAAAATGGCGGCACCACCAATGCCCGCAAAAGCCCGGGAAAAATCAAGGAACACAGTGCCCGGAGATAATGCTGACATCACGGACGCGACGGTATAAATAGTGGCACCAAGAAGAAAGGCTTTCTTTCGGCCGTAAGCGTCGGCCAGTGTTCCCCAGAATAAGGTGAAACAGGCAAAGGTGAGATTAAAAGCGTTAACCACCCACTGTAAACCCGACAGGCTTGAATTAATATCAGCGCTAATGGATGGCAATGCGATTGCTGTTCCTGATATTGAACTGGGCACAACAAATACAGCCAGTAAAATAGCAAATAAAAGCAATTTGTCTCTACAGTTCTTCGATAAGGACATAACTTCTCCTGATAGTTAAAGAATAACGGGTAATTCATCCGGGCGGCGCAGTACAATACCTTCGCTCCATTGCAGATTGTTTAATCTTTCGGAACGTAATCTCATATGAGGATACCGGCGAGTCAATACGCCAACCACTACCTTGATTTCCAGACGGACCAGTTCCTGCCCCATGCAGTGATGCATACCATAACCAAATTGTAAATGTTGCTTGTTTTCACGGCCGGGCTTTATCAGCAATGGGTCTGGAAATATTGCAGGATCACGATTTGCCAGAAACACATCAGCAAAAATTGCCGCACCGGCAGGAATAAGGCCGGTAGCGACTTGGATCTCTTTGGTGGCAACACGAGGAAAAGTTGAAGTATTCCCCAGGTTAGTTAAACGCAGCATTTCTTCTACAGCGTCAGGAATTAGAGCCTTTTCTTCATGTAGTTTTTCCCAGAGGTCTGGCATATGGAGCAGTCCGTAAATGATTTTTGTCATCCCCGTCAGTGTATTTTGATCTCCTCCAAGTAATGCACCCAGTAATATTGCTGTTAACTCGTTATCATTCAGCGGCGGCTGGCAGTTCGCTCTGTTGTTAATAAATCTGGCAATCAAACCATCATCGGTATGGTGTCTTTTACCCTGCACATGCTCCATCACGTAGCTGTAGAGCAATTCAAATTGTCTAACCAGCTCCTGAACATTATCGGGATCAGCAACCTGAACAGTGTGGCTCAGGGCTCGAAAATAGCTCTGTTTATCACATGGGATACCTAACAGGACACAATTGGTATCGGCAGCGACGTGGTCTAGCAGATCAGTGAATACATCGGGTTGACCGTTATTTTCCATCTCCAGGGCATACTTTTGCGTCAATTGTACAATTTTATCTTCCAGCCACTTCAATCCGCTAAAACTGTATTCCCTGGCTATAAATTGTTTCATACGGGTATGATCAGGATAATCGAGATTCAATAGCATCTCTTTTGGTGTTAGCGTAGGTAATACGCTGGGACCACCTTCTTCATTCGATGGGCTACGGATGCAACCCTTATCTTGCAGTATTTTTTTTACATCTTGGTAGTTAATAACATGAAAAGCTTCATGACCACTCAGCAGCCGAATTTTACCCATTTTTTCATAAGTTGCAGCACTAATAACCTCATACCCAGGCTTTGGATCATAATTGGGTATATCTGTAATATAATAGTTTTTAATATCCATTTTATTTAACTTCCGTTAGCTTGTGTAGTTTATTCAGGCAATCACTGTTACTGATAAAATGAATTGTGCGCCAGCCACGTTTTTCAGCCGACTGACAATTCTCTAGCAAATCATCAATAAGGATGCACCGTTCAGGTGCTACACTGGCAATCTGCTCTGCAATAGAAAAAAACTTATGTTCCGGTTTTCTGCTGTGAACTTTGCAGGAATCAACGATATGCTCAACGACATCATTAAGCCCAATCATTGCCTGCCAGTAAGGCTCCCACTCAGTAACATTATTCGTCAATATACCAACCCGATAACCAGCTTTCTTCATATTTTTAACTTGTTGAATCATGCCTGTATTACCGGGGATTCTATCAAACCATTGGTGTCCAAAATTTTCTAACTCTGCCCGACTCGTATCTGTTGCAGGAAAGAGGTGAGCCAGTGCGGCGCGTAGCCGCGCTCCCCATTGCCGCTCAGTCAGAAAAGCATTTTCAACAGGAGCCAGTACAGGCAAACCCATCTCATCAGCCACAAATTTCATCGCAGCCTGTAATTCCCTGGCTGGAATTCCAGTTTTTTCATAATATACTTCGAACAATTCGGCGATAGGGGGCGATAGAACACCGCCAAAATCGAACCAGTAGAAGTCCGTATTCTTTTCATCAGAAATCATAAGTTGTCCCTTTTACACAGGGTTTATTTCATGATAATTCTAAAAATAAAAACCCCGACAGTTTTCTGACTATCATTTTGTATAACAGAAACAGGCACCTGAATGACATTGTAAGTTGAAATAATATCACTCATGTTAATTACGCATTCAGATATACAACTTAGCTCACAAAACTGGAGAAAAGATATATCACAGGCATGAAATAAAAGCTGGTTCACTTTGATATTTTTTCGTATAAAAATGGCCATTAGAGCACTCTGCCGGCACGCCTCTATAATAAACATTCCCGGAACATGATCCAAAGTATGGTCAAAAATAGACGAATAAGACTGGTCAACAATCAGAGATGCCTTAAAAAAATTATCGTCTGCCCGAATATCACCAATAACAACATTTCGTTGTATTTTACGCCCTACAGATATGCTGCTTACAGGCTTAATAGATGAAAACTCAAATGGATTGTGGCTTTCATGTCTGGATCTTAACTTTTTCCAGACCGAGCTTTCCATCCAGCCAATATCCATTTCCTTATGTGCGCAGGGAATATTATTTATAAGGATATACATATCCAGAGTATAACCGTAAAGTACATGCCGACGATATTTATGATTTCTTATCTTAACCTCAATGGTTACAGATAGTGGTGATTTACTTATTTTCAGGATATGATGATTTATGATGTCAAATTTTGCATCATTAAAAATGAACTTGGCACTTAAGGGCACATTGTAATATTTATGGGTTACGCAAATAGAGGTTTGACGAAAAATTTCCAGTAACAGTAAGGCATCATAATATTGATTATCATCAACCAGTTCTGGCTGATCGTTAAAATACATGTGCGATTTTGGCATCACAGCCGTAAACGAAAAGTGGTCAGTATCGTCCTGATGTGAGCTGGTGATGAAGACTTCATTAACTGCCTGCCGGTGTACATACTTTTTATCAATCGTGCAACCGAGGTAAGTTATGGTCGGTGGTTGTTTATCCTTCTTTAAATTCTGCACATCACGCATAAGCACTTACTCCATGTAGTGTGACACTTATCTCCTGAAATGCTACATTCGTCGGTTATCGAACGTAAGAAGAAAATCGAACGTTCGATAAGCATCGAACATATATTTATATTGAAAATTTATAAAAGTCAATTTTTTTAAAAATCTGCCTTCAGAATAAATATTCATAAGTATCAATGAATTAAGTTGGGTACTATAAAATGACTAAAGTAAAAAGAGAGAACCATCCGTTGGTTTTGGCGGCTGTATTGAAGGCGTTAAGTGACCCAACGCGGCTGAAGATCGTTCAGGAACTTATCGTTGATGAGGTTGGTGCTGAAAGACACTGCACTTCTTTCAGTGGCCTGGCTGATATTGCCCGGGCGACAAGATCACATCATTTTAAAATTTTGAGGGAAGCTGGCCTTGTTTCTTTAATTGACAGAGGTAATGTACTTCTGGCTCAACTGAGGCGAGATGAAATTGAAAAAACTTATCCCGGCCTGCTTAATATCCTTGTAAGTGAACGTCTCCATTACTGATCTGTTTCTGTATATGGGGAGGATGATCTGACGGGAGACTATATCTGACGAAAAATAAAAAACTGGCTGAAGTAAAGTATCGTCCTTTGCGGCCAGTTGATGTCAGTTAGTACAAAAAATAACTTTAACGAATGGAAGTGACTTCCCCTGATTGCTCGCCTGATTAACTCTTGTGCAACCATGGGGTAAACACCGCCCCGGAGGGATTCGCTATGACCATCACTACTGTCGGTATCGATCTTGCTAAAAATGTGTTCGCTATCCACAGCGTTGACCAGAACGGGAAAACTGTTCTGGTTAAACCCAAAGTATTGCGTGCCGCACTTCCTGAATTGATTGCTTCTTTGCCACCCTGCGTTATCGGAATGGAGGCCTGTTCCGGGGCACATTACCGGGCAAGGCTTTTCCGGCAGTATGGTTATGAGCCGCGTCTGATGGCGGCAAAGTTCGTATCTCCCTACCGTATGGCTGGCAAATCAGGGAAAAATGATGCCGCTGATACTCAGGCCATCTGCGAAGCAGTCCGTCGCCCGCCTGTGCGATTTATGCCAGTAAAAGATGAAAGCCAGCAGGCGATGCAGTGCCTGCACCGCACCCGTCAGGGATTTATTGAAGTGAAAACGGCAACGTATAATAGCCTGCGAGGGTTGATATCTGAATTCGGCGGCCTCGCGCCACAAAATACTGGCGCCCTGCGACACATGGTTTCTGCAAAGAAGAGTCCTTTACCGCTTCAGGTTCAGCAATGTGTTGATGATTTGCTGGAACACGTTGGTTGCATTGAGGTTAACATAGCTAAATATGACCGAATTTTGTCCAGCATGGCCAAAACTGATCGCCAGCCAGCGGCTGATGGAACTGGCCCCACAACGGCCTGTGCGCTGGTCGCCAGTATTAGTAATGCACAAGATTTCAAGAATGGACGTCAACTGGCTGCCTGGCTGGGGCTAACACCATCGCAACAGAGCAGTGGCGGAAAATCAAAGCCTGGCAGGATAACGAAAGCCGGTGATTCGTATCTGCGAACGCTTTTGGGTCAGGGTGTCCGTTCGGTCTTGACTGGCGTCGATTAGAGGACTGACTCATTCAACCGTTGGGTTTCTACTTTGGTTGAGCGAAGAGGATACTGCCGCGCTGTTGTCGCGATCGCGGCCAAAAACGCGAGGCTTTGCCGGGCATCATTGCATTACAGCGATGATTTCAGGCTGTACTCAACCAGCTAAAGCACGAAGCAGAATAACCATCTGAACTGCACTCGTTGATGATAAAAGGTTAGACACCGTGAGGCCTGTCTGGCTATTGTACAGGATATACGTATCCGCTTAACGAACAAGAACCTCACGCGCGTCTTTCATCAGGGGCCGAATCGATGACGATTCATCATTGCCGTTTATAGTACCGCAGTCTCTCCCTTTATTTTTAACTGAAGAGCAGACAGAAACCGTAAACACTGGCGTTGACATGCCGTGGAAGCCCTTATAGGGCAATATTTTCCGTTTCCCAAATGGAGCCTTGCATTAATCGGTAGGTTCAGTTCCCTTTTAGATTTACTGTAGCTCTCAAGAAGGGCGTAAAGCCGGAAATGACAAAAGCTGGTTTACCGAAAAGGAGCTGACTGCGATCTGCCGGAGAGATCGCAGTTCGGGTTGGCACAAGAGGGATCGTTAAGCAGTGGTGTGGTCTGTCAGAGAATAAAGGTTTGATCTCTTGCCTTAACGGATAATGGCAACTTGTCTTAACGAAGGAGCAATCAGAATTGCAGTTTACTTTGTGAGGCGGCGGTTGATTCTTTAGAGGAGGCATCCGCTACCGCATTGGTCAGATAATTAGTGAAATCCGTTTTCATTTTCTCCAGCATATCCTGTTGGGATTTCATCTGAATATTTTTCATTTGCTGTGCATAATCGGACTGGGCATTATTTGTTGAGTTTAATGATTTAAATGTCATAACATTCTCCCTTCATCATTTGGCTGGTTGTAGAAAAGCGTTATGCAGTAAAGCTGATAAAAAAGGGCCCGAAGGCCCTTTTTTTACTAATACTGGATTTTGTTCTGGTTAGCCGCTGAAGCAGCGGTTGTTGCGCTGTTCGCCTGGCCGTTAGATTTAGCGAGGATACGATCCGTTTCTGCTTTTTGCAGGTTATCTTCCTGTGACTTCTTCATAATATCAGTCATTTGCGAAGCATAGTCTGCGCCATTGGTCGCCGTCTCGATCTGGTTTTTTGCAGAAGAAACAGAGCTGATGCCTTGTGCCACATTGGATGAAATACTTGACATGTTATTATCCTCTCGCTGTTAAAGTATGAATACCCATGCATTCGTAATTTAAGTGGGTGACTGGCCAGAATGGTTCCAAAAAAGAGTAAACTAAATTCACTTTTTTTAATTGCAGCCGCTCACCTGAAAAATTAATCCTCTATCTCCATAATTCCATCCAGCTGCTGGTCCTCCAGCTCCTTCAGCAGACGATAAACCTGCGCTACCGCTTTCAGCGTTTCACGCGGAATATATTCCCCTTCTTCTACAGTGCGATAAAGCGTGCGCGTCAGCCAGATAAAGCGGATCACCGGGATGTTACGACTCTGTGCTTCGGCAATAATATCCTGCGCCTCATAGCCTGCCGCCTTGAACACCATACTGGGCAGTGGCGTTTCGCCCGGCCGGTAATAAAGCCCGACGGCATAGTGCGTAGGATTGACCAGCACCATATCAGCATCCTCCAGCGCAACTTCCCGCTTAGGTTTTGGCGCTTCATTGAGAATTTCCTGCGACATGGATCGGCGGTGCCCTTTCATATGAGGGTCACCTTCGCTCTGTTTGAACTCGTTGCGGATATCTTCATGGCTCATACGCTGCTGCTTCAGGAAGAAATATTTTTGCAGGCCAAAATCCATCGCGCTCATCACCAGCAGCAGCATCAACGTTTCCCGTACGATCTTCTTAAACAGCGCCAGCACGGAAAGCCAGAAGCCGTTAAGATCGTCACCGTACGCCAGCTGAGCCAGCGGCCCTAAATCAGGTTTGATCGCCAGATAGAAGACGGTGCCAATGGCGATCGATTTCAGCACGCTGGTCAGCAAGGTGGTCATCTGCCTGGCTGAAAACATGTTTTTAAGGTGGCCTACGGGGTTGATGGCATCAAATTTTGGCTGTAGCGCTTCGGTGGCAAACAGCGGACCAAACTGGATCCAGCCACCAAGTATCCGCAGCAAAAAAATCAGGGCGCAAACGATGCCGCAAAAGTAGAGCAGCACCATCAGCCCATCCAGCGCCACCTCCTGAATCGCATGGCCGAAGGGATCGTTCAGCCTGCCCAGCGGCAGCATAATCATCGCCTCAAGCCGCTGCATTCCCCCATCGACCAGAGCAAAAACCGTTTCCATCACGCCGATACAGATCAGCAATTTAGGAATATCTGGCGTCTGCCCCACCTGCCCTTTTTTTCGCGACTCTTTAAGCTTTTGCGGCGTGGCGTTTTCGGTTTTCTCTGACATTATTTGCTCCCCTGACCAAACATATCGGCGAGATGCGGGATCAAATCCTTGAGTTCATAAAGTTTTTCGCCGCCCACATAGTTGAGGATCGGCAGATAGAGCACAAAGAAGAGCATCCCCAGCAGGCATTTGGCGGGCATCGCCAGCACCGTTGCCTGCAACTGAGGACTGTAAATACTCAGGATCCCGACGCTGAAGTCCACCAGCAGCAGCAGCGCCACCAGCGGCCCGGCATAGAGCACCATATGGGTGAACACGCTGCCGAGCAGGTCAAGGTAAACCTGGAAGCCCGCCTCGCTGGGGAACGGCATCCACTGCATGGCGGGCCAGAGGCGATAGCTGTCCCAGATGATTTGCGTGATGGTTGAAAGTCCCAGCCCCACCACCAGCAGCAGAATGATGGACTGCTGCATCAGAAAGCCGAGCGGCGTGACGTCCGGCCCCAGTTGCGGATTGAGCTGCCCGCCCATCAGCGCCCCGCGCTGGTTATCAAACAGCGCGCCCACGGACTCGAACAGCCAGAAAGGCATCGCCATCAGCAGACCAATCAGGATGCCGATAATCACCTCTTTCACCGCCAGCGCCGCCAGCAGGAACAGGGAGGGATCGTCAATCGAGAGCTGCTGCTGGATTATCGGGGCAGGAAACAGCGCCAGCGCCAGCACTATACCGGAGCGCAGCCCCCCTTTGATGGCGTTGAAGGAGAAGACGGGAGAAAGCAGCAGGCAGGGGAAGATCCTCGCCATCGCGAGCGTGACGGCAAGGATAAAATGGTAGCCATCAAACAGGGTGTTATGCCCCATATCAGTACTTCACGTTGGGCATCATGGCAAAGGCGCTCTGTGTCAGCTCCATCAGCTCCACGCCTATCCAGCGCCCGGTCAGCGCCAGCGCCACGCCCACCGCCACCAGCTTAATGGCAAACGGCAGGGTCTGATCCTGCAACTGCATTACTGCTTGCAGCAGCGAGACAACAACGCCCACAATCACCGCCACAATCAGCGGTGGCGCAGAGAGCACCACCACCAGCAGCATCGCCTGACGAAACAGCGTCAAAATATCCATTCGTCCCTCACATATAGCTGTAGAACAGGCCATCCAGCAGGCGCGTCCAGCCGCTGACCAGCACAAACAGCAAAATTTTCAGCGGCAGCGAGATGGTCATAGGCGATACCATCTGCATGCCCAGCGCCAGCAGCACGTTAGAGACAATAAGATCCACCACAATAAACGGGATAAAGATCAGGAAGCCGATCTTGAACCCGTTCTGCAATTCAGAGAGCACAAAAGAGGGAATAAGCAGCAGCGGGCTGTCATGCTGGACCGAGTCGGCCATCTCCTTCGGCCACATACGCTGGGCGTTCTCCTGCAAATGGGTAAGAATATCGGGATCGGTATTTTTCACCATAAAGCGCTTTAAAGGCTCAACGCCGTTAGAGACGGTGTAATCGAGGCGGTCGGCAGATTGCGTATCAATCGGCACCGTTTTCACCCGCTGGCTCATCTCGTTAAATACCGGTGCCATGACAAACAGTGAAGCGGCCAGCGCAATGCCGTAAATCGCCATATTGGGCGGCACCTGCTGCACCCCCATTGCGTTTCGGGTCAGCATCAGCACCATCGATATCTTCAGAAAGCAGGTGCAGACAATCATCAGAATCGGCACCAGCGACAAGGCCCCAAGAAACAGGGCCAGCGTCATCGGATTCAGTGACATATTCTCCATTGGCTAACGAGCCAGCGGATTTTGGCTGGCGGGGAGCATATGGGTGATTTGCAAGCCCAGCCTGCCTTCCACATCCACCAGCTCACCCTTGGCTAACGGATAGTCGCCGTGGCAGAGAACCGCTTCACCTGGCGTCACATTGTTGATCATGACCATCGAGCCTGGTCCAAGTTGCTGAAGCTCCCCCAGCGTGAGCTTCAGCTGTCCGCAACGAACCGACAGGGAGAGCGGTAACGGGGCAAAATCAGTTTCTGCCGCCTGCGGCTCAGCATCCCAGTGAGGATCAGGGGACGGTACGGGCGCGTGCTCAAACTCTTCAGGGGTAAGGGTCACGTTCAATCTCTCCATCTTTGTAAGAATATAATGGGCCATCTGGCCAGGTTGCAGCTGGATCTCCCCATAAAGCAGATGAGAAGCACAACGGATAACGCCGCGTCCATCAGGGGTGAAACAGGGCGCGGGCGGCAGCAGAACATCGCCTTTACGCAGCGCCAGCAGCGCGTCTGATGACAGGACGATATCGCCAACAGCCAGCGGCAAAGTCAGCGTCAAACTTTCCGGTAACGGGCAGAGGGTCTGCTGCCAGCCGCTTTTTGCCAGCAATGCCGACAGGCTGGCTGCCGGAAGCGCTAACAGGCTTCGCCCCTGCTGGCCGCCCCACGTCACTGACAGGGTCAGCAGCAGGTCGCCAGCTTCCGTTTGGTCTCGCTTATTAGCTAAGTGGCCGAACAGCGCAAGAAGTTCGGCTGAAAGTTGTTGATGCCACCTGGACCAGTACCATTCCTGCTCCGGCAGGTCGGCGGAGGGAGCAAACGTCGGGCATTGCGACATCAGAGCGAGCACGGACTGCGCATCGGAAAAATGCAGCCTGCCCACTTCTGACTGCCAGTGGCTCATCTCGCCCGGCTGACGTCCATCCGCCAGGGTCAGAGAGAGCACGCCCTGCTCTCCCGCCAGCTCAAAAGGGTAGAAACAGCCTGCGCCGATACGCTGACGCAGGTTCGCTTCCTCACTACTCAGGCTTCGCAGACGCAATGCATTCATCCTACAGACTCCCGATCCTCATCCGCACGGCGCTCAAAGCGTAACTTCACCCGGCAGGCCATTTTCTGACGCAGCGAGAAACGGCAGCGCTCCTGGTGGGGCAGCAGGGCCTGCCATGCGGCGGGTTGCAAATGCAGAGCGATATCCCAGCCTCCGCCCGGCAGCGCAGCCATCTGCGCCTGCACATTTCCCAGCTTTGGCAGCATCAGCGTCAGCATCATCTCCCCTGGCGGCTGCTCTGCCAGAGCGCCTGCCAGCGCAGGCTCTATCTCCTGCCACAACGCCATCGCCGGAGGCGCACCAGAGAGTGACGACTCCTCCAGCTGGGCAAACCCCTGCTGCTGATCCGACCCCTGGTCCAGCATCAGGCGGGGGGCCATCACGTCGTCAGCTTCAAGCAGCGCGCTGAATAACGAACGATCTTCTGCGGCGGGACGGCGGGTATCTTCAGGTTGCAGGCGCTTGCCGGCAGAGGGAGCATCCTGAGCCTGAGTTTGTGAAAGCTGGGGTGCCGCGCGCGGATCGTTACGTCGGGCCTCGCGGTTCTGCAAAAAAAGCTGGCGGCTCTGGCGCTGTTTATCCCTTTGCTGCTGTGCCTGGCGTTCAGAGGCCTGCTGCTGTGCAGCGCTCTGAGAGAGAGAGCGGATCATCCTGTTACCTCGTTTTGCTCAAGAAGATATTCCAGTTTCTCAACGTCGCGCTGCCGCAGCCGGGTTTCCTGCTGGGCCTGCTCCAGGCGCTGCTGTTGCTCACTTTGCTGCTGCGCCAGCTGATGCAGGCTCAGGCGTTCGTTATCCACCTGCTCCGCCGCCTGCTGCTCTGTCTGCAACGCGCGTTCAAGAAGAAATTTTTGCTGCTGCACGCCGCCGTTATTCTGCATAAAGGTGGCGCGGATCTGCTGATAGGCACCCCGTTTTTCCGTCAGCCGCTGCTCCGTCTGCTGGGTTTCCTCAACCACGGCCTGCAACGCCTGCTCCTCGGCCCGCTGCTGACGCTCGCTGCGGCTCAGCCGCTGGCGGCGAATGGGCAGGAGCAGGTTAAGGGTGCGTTGCAGTTCTGCCGCAGCGGCATCGATTTCAGCTTCTGGTTCAGGCGGTAAGTGACGGCGCATAGCGGCTTACCTCCGACAGGTGCAGACAGGTTTGATCGAAAGCTGACGGGTCGCGCATCGACTGTTGCAGATAGCCGTTGATAGCGCTCTGCGCCTCTACGGCGGCGTCGGTCAGGCTGTCGTTGCCGGGCTGATACTCTCCAAGCCGGATAAGCATCTCCACTTGCTGCCAGGCGGCCATCAACCGGCGTACTGCTGTGGCCTCGCTGACCTGCTGCCTGGCCACCACGTTGGTCATGGTACGGCTGAGGCTGGCCAGCACATCAATGGCGGGATAGTGCCCCCGCTCCGCCAGTTTACGGGTCAACACAATGTGTCCGTCGATAAGCGACCGCACCTCATCAGCCACCGGATCGTTCATTGAATCCTGCTCGATAAGCACGGAATAGAGCGCGGTAATGGCACCGGTTGAAGTTTGTCCGGCCCTTTCCAGCAGCGTTGGCAACAGCGTATAGACGGAAGGCGGCAAACCGCCGCGTCCTGGCGGTTCGCCCAGTGCCAGGCCAATTTCGCGCTGGGCACGGGCAAAACGGGTCAGCGAATCCAGGATCAGCAGCACGCTTTTTCCCTGGTCACGGAACGCTTCTGCAATGGCTGTGGCAGTAAAGGCGGCGCGGGCGCGCTCCATGCTGCTGCGGTCGGAGGTGGCGCAGAGCAGTACCGTGCGGCTGCGCAATTCGCTGTCCAGTTCATGATCGAGAAATTCGCGCAGCTCGCGGCCACGTTCGCCAATCAGCCCGAAAACAATCACGTCGCACGGCGTATTACGGGCAAGTTCCGCCAGTAAGGTCGTTTTTCCGCAGCCCGCACCGGCAAATATGCCAACGCGCTGCCCTACCCCCAGCGTTAACAAGCCGTCGATAGCCCGCATGCCGGTAGGAAGCGGTGTGTCGATTCTTGGCCGTTCAGTAGGCGGCGGCGCATCCCCCAACACCGGTTTCACCCCGTCAACCTCTCCCGGCTGCGCAAAAGCGCTGATGCTTCCCGCTTCAATGGGACGGCCAAAACCATCCAGCACGCTGCCCAGCAGCGCTTCAGAGACCCGAATACTGTGCGGCTGATAGAGCGGCGTTACCCTGGCGCCCTGCGCAATGCCATCCAGCTGTCCCAGCGCGGAAAGCAGCGTGTGGTGTGGATTGAACCCCACTACTTCGGCCAGCACGCGCGTATTGTTTTTGCCCTCAATGCGGCACAGGTCGCCTATCCTTGCGCCCGGCAGGCTGCTCTCCAGCAGAATGCCGCTGATGCCGGTAATACGTCCGAAGATCTCCACCGGCGCGAAACGTGCCAGCCGCTGTTGATGTCCATGAAACCAGCTATCCAGCTCTGCCTGCATTACCAGTTCACCTTGATATGTTCGCGACCGGCGAATTCGATCTCGCTGGAGGTGATGGCGACCAGGCGAAGATCATCGACCTCATCGCCGATAAACAGCCGTTCTCCGGCATCGGTCACCACGTTCGCCCGCTTCCCTGTGGTGATCTGCACGATGCGGAAAGGGAGTTTGGCATTATAGAGACGGGTGTTGTTGACCAGCTTCGGTAACACGTTGTACTGCGCCTGAAAGCGAACCAGCATGCGTTCCAGAATTTGCAGCTGCTCTTTATTCAGCTCGCCGTTGAGGATCAGCGTACCTTTACCCATATCAATCTTGACGCCGGGCGTCAGTCCCCGATCCCGCAGCATCGCTACCAGCGGCGGGCGAACCTCCTGTAGCGTCTCCAGCACTTGACGGTTGGAGCCGGTGGTGGAGGTTTGCGCCACGGTCGGCTGGAGGATCCAGCTGATAATGGTGAAGCTGAGCAGTAAAATCAGGCTGATGGAGAGCACCTGAACACCGCGTGAGAAGGTGCGCGAAGGCACCGGGCTTTCCGTGGTTGCCACTGCGGCCACAGCGGGGGCAGTGGCAACAGGCTGCGGCTCACGGTTCATCGCTTCCCAGGGCCGATCCGCCGGGACGAAACTCAGCCAGGCCTCGCCCAGGGCAAAAGGCGTATCTGCGGGAAGGGGATCTATCGGCTCCGCCATCTCTTGCTGAAGCGTGCGGATCTTGCCTTCCACCGGCTGCAACAGCCAGCGATCTTCAGCAAAGATCAGCGTGGCGTGGTGCGCCAGTACGCCGCCGTCGCTCAGCAGCAGGTCAGCTTCTTCGGCGCTGCCTAACGTCCACTGACCGCCAGTAACCGGTAAGGCCGCCCCCTGATGACGACCTGAAAGTACGCGTAGCTCAAACATAATCAGCTCCTTATGCATCAAAGGACTCGGCTGAATCTTCCAGATCGAGGCGACCCACTACATTAATCGACAGGCTGGACTGTAATTCCGCAAACGACAGCACCGGCACCTGATGGAATTCGTCCTGAAGCAGGCCCCGCAGCGGGCTACGCAGATCCTGCGCCACCAGCAGCACGGCATAAGCGGGATTTTCCGGCGAAAAAGCGTGACGAAGCTGCGCCAGGATAGCCATGCTCTTCTCCTGAGTCAGGGCAAAAAAGACCTCGCTTTGCGTCTGGCGCAGCGAATCGCGCAGCTGCTCCTCCATCTCCGGCGTCAGCAGCCAGACGTGCAGGCCATCTTCCCTGGTGTACTGGTAGCAGATATGCTCTTTCATCGAGATACGCACCAGGTCGCTCAGCAGACTGATGTCCCGTTCATGCTGGCCATGTTCAATCAGCGCTTCGGCAATGGCGCGAACCGAGCGCAGCGGGATACGTTCCGCTACCAGGTTTTGCAGCACGTTAGAGAAGCGGGCAATGGGCATTACCCGTTGCAGCTCCTGCGCCAGTTCCGGCTGTTCCGACTCCAGCCAGCCCATCAACGCCCGCGTCTCCTGCAAACCAATAAAGTTAGGCGCGCTGGCGTGGATGGCGTTTTCCATGCGCTGCATCAGCAGGTCATGGAAGCTCCAGCGTTGCACCTGGTCGTTTTCTAAAAGAGGATGCTCCGCAGGCAGCCAGATAAGATCCGCCTCACGCCGCGCTTCCGTCCCGACCACCACGCCCTCTTCCTCCGCCAGGTGCTCATGTCCCTGACGGTTGACGGCGAACAGTCCCACGTTGAAAGTGCCGATCACCCTGGGGATCTCATAGACCGAGTAGCGGAATTCGTCGACAGGCAGCGAATCCTGAAATTCGATATCAAAGGCGGGCAGCGTGAAGCCGTAGTTGTAGACAATGCTGTTGCGCATCCGACGAATGGCCTGAACCAGCTCCAGCGTCTGTGCCGTGCCGCGCGCGCTGCTGGGAAATTGCAGCAGATAGGGGCGCGTCGGGTTGAACTGGCGCAGATCCTCCGTGCCGTTCAGCTCCGGGGGGATCACTTCGTTCTCCATCTGCGGCTGGCTGGAAGTCAGTTCCCGTTTCGCCCGCCAGATCTGAAAACTGCCTGTCGCCAGCGTCAGCACTGCCAGCACGATAAACACGCCGGTGGGCATCCCTGGCAGCACGGCGAAACCGAACATGCCGATTGAGGAGAGGATCCAGGCTTTGGGCTGGCTGGTCAGCTGCTCGGCAATTTCACGGCCAATATTGTTATCCAGGCTGGTGTCGCTGTCGGAAGAGACGCGCGTGATGATCATCCCGGCAGTCAGGGAGATAAGCAGCGCCGGGATTTGCGCAATCAGTCCGTCACCAATGGTCAGTACCGAGTAGGTGTGCATGGCGTCCCCGGCTGGCATGCCCAGTTGCATAACGCCGATGCTGAAACCGCCAATCAGGTTGATAAACAGGATCACCAGCCCGGCAATGGCATCCCCCTTCACGAACTTCATTGCGCCATCCATTGCACCGAACAGCTGACTCTCTTTTGCCAGATCCACACGACGGCGTTTGGCGGTATTCACGTCGATCATCCCGGCACGGAGATCGCTGTCGATGGACATCTGCTTGCCGGGCATGGCGTCCAGGGTAAAGCGGGCCGCCACTTCAGCTACCCTTTCAGAGCCTTTGGTGATCACCAGGAAGTTCACCACCGTCAGGATCAGGAACATTACCATCCCCACCGCCAGGTTGCCGCCAACCACGAAGGTTCCGAAAGCCGCTACGATATGGCCGGCATCCTGCTGAACCAGGATCTGACGGGTGGTAGAGATAGAGAGCGCAAGGCGGAACATGGTGGTCAGCAGCAGCACCGCCGGAAAGCTGGAGAAGGCCAGCGGCTTGGGCAGGTACATAGCCAGCACCACCAGCAGCGAGGAGATACAGATATTCAGCGCAATCAGGGTATCAATCAGCCCCAGCGGCAGCGGAATGATCAGCATAAACACGATGGCCATAGCAAACATCGCGCCGATAATTTCAGAACGTTGCATCGCCACCAGTGCGATGCGGTTCAGGATCAGAAACATGCTGTTCATTCGTTCGCCCTCACCCTTTCGCCGCGGCTTTGTGCTCGTTATCCACCATCATGCCGATCGCGCTTCGTAACAGCTTCGCCGCCGCCGGACGTTCGTTACTATCGCGCCACAGCATGCGTGGCATGGCGTTCATCAGCGGCAGAAGCCCGTTGAAAAACAGCATCTTTGAGGCGGGATTTTCTCCGGCGAACTCTTTGCCCATGCTGGTAATGTCGCGCCCCTGCAATCCGGTTTCGGCCACGTTCAGCAGCCGGCGCGTCATCTCAATACCATCCAGCGCGGAGGCAGGAATTTTGCCGCGAGAGCGCAGGTCACTCAGCAGCTTGTCACTGCCAGCCAGCACATGCGTGATCTGCCCCGCCTCGCTCAGGGCATGGTGGATTTTGTTTAGCGAACGGGCAGAGATGGAAGGGGTCAGGGCGGCAATATCTTCCGAGAGCGCGCGCTGTAACGTACGCAGGCCGGGTTTAAACTGCTCCCGGCCAAAACGTTCCAGCAGACTGTCAAGCATCACCGCTGGCGACTGATGCTTCACAATGCTGTGATAGTAGAGATCCCGCATCCCCTGCTTTTCAGTGGGATCGGTAGTGAAGCTGGCAATTGCTGGCGCAGTATTCAGGCCCGCACGCACTTTGTCGCCAAACTTTTCATGCAGGGCGTCCAGCCCATTACTGGCGGCGGCGGCAGTCTCTAAATCGCCAGTACGGTCAGCTTCACGTAGCGTCATGCGCAGGAGTAAATCACACCGCGCGGGGTCATTATCCGCCGCCTCTACCAGCGTCTCCGCTTCCGGTTCACTCTCCTTGCTGAGCACATCTTTCAGCGCGCTGAGGCGGGTTTCCAGCCTGTCCTGCTGCTGCCCGTCCAGCATCTGATAAAGCTCACCCAGCCGTTCAATGCGTTCCACAGCCCCGCGATTACTGCGCAGATGCTGAGTATTGATCTGCCGACGGTTCAGCCCTTTGGTTTTTTTCTCTACCTTTTCGCTGAACATCATGCCGATCTCTTCCAGCGAATCGCTTAGCGAGGCGGCCGCCGACTGGGTGTTCACCGGTCGGGCGCGAAGCTCGGAACCCATTGCCCGCGGGCTATCCTGCTTGAGCAGCGTTTTTGCCAGGGCCTGCTGATACTGAAAGGAGGACTGAACTTTTATCATCTCTGGCTCATCATTGATTTCGCGATTCCCTTACGTGGCTCTGCTGCGCAATAAGTTCCCGAATAAAATGCCCTTTAACACCTATTTAAAAAGTCTGATTCAGCTGAAACATTAAACCGCCGTTATTAGTGTCAAATGTTGCACAGTTATTTTTGGCAATGGGTCACTATTTGTCTCAGATAATTCTTAACTCCAATAAAAAACGCTGGAATAAGCAGGCGCCGCAGGCTTTTTCTTTTCTGGCACGCTCCTTGCTATATGACAACTCTCAGGCTGTTCATTAATTTCAGGAGCGTAAAAATGTTAACTTCTTCAACCGCAGGAATAGCTGAAGTCCCCGTTGTAGTTTTATGGCAGGAGATCCTTTGCCAGCAAAATCGTAAACTGCACAACTTTATTCGTAAGCGTGTTTCTAATCGTGAGGATGTTGAAGATATTGCACAGATGACCTGCCTGGAAGTGCTGCGCAACAGCCATAAATTTTTGGGAGCTTCCCGACCGGAAACCTGGCTGTTCGGCATCGCCGCCAATCTGATCCGCAACTACTACAAGACCAATCAGAACCGTTTTCTGTTTGACAGTCTGAATGAAGATAATCTGCTGGAGTTGATCCAAGAGTGTGATCCCAGTGACATTATTGCCAACGACGAGCTGCTGGACGTTATGGCGGTATCAATAGAGAAACTGCCTGAAGAGACGCAGCAGATGCTGACCATTCTGGTAGAGCGTAACGGCAGCTATCAGGATGTCGCCACCTCTCTCGACATCCCTTTGGGGACAGTAAAATCCCGCCTGTCCCGCGTGCGTGAAGCGCTGAAAAGCACAATAAGCTGAATAAAGTAAATTTTTCAGACTGAATAACGTTCTGGTTATTTATCTGCGCGCTGCCTCAACTTTCAGATGAATAACAATGGTCAGCAGAGAAATTATTTGTTGTAATTGTCCCTTACTGACAAATTGTCGGGTGAACTGTTCTCTGCGGTAATATAATCTATGCTTAGCGTAACGACATTTTTTAACCTTCAGAGAGAGAAATGCTTTCGTCTGAAATATTCAGCCTCAATGTGAGTAAAAATCCTGATGAGAGTCGGGCTATCCTGCCCGACTTTGCGCTTGACAAGGTCAATGACGCTATCTATTTAGTCGGCAAAGATGCCGCGCTAACCTATATCAATAATAAAGCCTGCGAAATGCTGGGCTATAAATATCAGGAATTGATCCGCTTAAGCTACGCCGATATTGATGGAGAGCTGCTGGATCCTGACGTAGCGGGGCTGTGGTGGAAGCTCAGCATGCGCCCGGAAGGGATCCGCTTTACCTCTCAACACCGGATGCGCTCCGGCGAGTTGATCCCGGTTGAGGTCAGCTCCAGTACCTACGAACACCAGGGAGAGACCCTGGTGCTTAACGTGGTGCGTGACGTGCGGGAGCTGAAACAGCGAACCGAACGCTATCTTCAGCAGGAGCAGCAGTTTCGCTCGCTGGTTGAAAATTCTCCCGACCTTATCGCCCGCTTCGATACCAGTATGCGCTGCCAGTACGCGAATCCGCAGGTACTGGAAGTGATTGGCTGTAGTGAAGAAAAGGCGCGCGGCTGGCGCTTAACCGACACCATCCCCTTTGATGAAGTGGGCATGCGTCTGTTCCGTCTGGTCTCCAATACGCTGGCCAGCGGTGAAAAAAGCGAGGCGGAGCTGGAAGCGCGCTTTGGCGACCGCGCCAGGGTGCTGCATGTTCGCTGCGTACCGGAATATGATTTGCAGGGAGATGTGATCTCGATCCTGGCGGTAGGGCGTGATATCAGCCGCCTGCGTGAAGTGGAAAATGAGGTGCGGGCCGCCCACCAACAGATGCGGCTGCTGGCGAGCAATCAGCAGCAGCGCACCGAAGATGAACGCAAGCATATTGCCCGTGAAATCCATGATGAGCTGGGTCAGCACCTCACCAGTTTGCGCGCCGGTTTGTCGGTGATGGGGATGCAGGCTGATAACCCAGCCCGCGTGATACAACAGGCGGATTATCTGATGACGCTGATCGACAGCACCATTCAGGTAGTCAGAGATGTTTCCACCCGGCTGCGGCCCAATATGCTAAACATGGGCCTGGTTCCTGCGCTTGAATGGTTACGGGATGAGTTTGTGAAAAACAGCGACTGCGCCTGCATGCTAATCGTGCCGGAAGGCAAGCCTGTTGCGCTGAGCGATCAGGCCGTTACGGCGGTCTTCCGGGTGGTTCAGGAGTCGCTGACCAATATTTCCCGGCATGCAAAAGCGAGTAAAGTCTCGATTATTGTGCAGGCGAGCCGTGAGTCGGTGGTGGTACAAATCCGCGATAATGGCCGGGGCTTTAAAATGCAGGCGGTGCGTGAAGATGCTTTCGGCCTGCTGGGCATTAAAGAGCGGGTCGACATGCTGAACGGCTTTGCCTCTATCACCAGCGAACCCGGCCAGGGCACGCAACTGGAGATCACCCTCCCCCTTTCAGCAAAATAGTCACAGCGAGCTGCTATATTCTGCGCTCGAATCAGGCATCTCCAACCAGGGAACCAGCATGAGTGAAGTAATAAGGTTAGTGATTGCCGACGATCACGCGCTGATGCGCGAGGGGCTGAAACAAATTTTTGCACTGGATGAGATGATTGATGTGGTCGGCGAAGCGGGTGATGGCGGCCAGGTGCTGGAACGGCTGCGCCTCGGCGGGCTGGATCTGCTGCTGCTGGATATTTCGATGCCGGGGATCAGCGGCGAAGATTTAATCAACCGCATCCATTCTCAATATGCCTCACTGCCGATTCTGGTATTGAGTATGTTCAATGAGCCGCAAATCGCCCGTCGCGTGCTGAACTGCGGCGCGCTGGGCTATATCACCAAAGATAAGAACCCGGATGCGCTGCTGGCCGCCATCCGCAGCGTAGCCAAAGGGTCTCGCTATATCGATCACGATTTAGCCCAGGAGATTGTCTTTGCCGAATACCAGAACGGCAACCGCGCGCTGCACGAAACCTTAACCACCCGAGAACGGCAGATCCTGCTGATGCTGGCACACGGTGAGACCATCAACGCCATCGCCGATGCGCTGTCGATCAGCAATAAAACCGTCAGCACTTATAAATCGCGCATGATGGAAAAAATGCAGTTCTCAAGCAACGCCGATATTGTGAAATACGCCATCAACCACCAGCTGGTGCAGTAACCTCAGGCGGCTGAGCTTCAGCCGCTTCCTCTTCAGGCGTTTCCGGCTGGAAATCTCTTCGTAAACGCTTACTGACCAGAAACACCGGCGCAGCCAGAAACAGCAGCAGACTGCCAGCCATGCCGCACACTAACAGACTGATGCAGCCTGCCCAGCCCTCTCCTGCCGTCACGCCCGCAATCACCAGCGACAACATAAAGAAAAACGAAAGGGTCAGGCTCACCGGCCAGATATTGGTGATATCCATATCGCTTAACGCCATTTTCACCGGTTTTTGCGCCTGTTTTGCCGCCAGCTCCTCAGCTTTTATCGCTTCATTAACGGCCAGAAGATCGATACAGGGCGCGACGAAATCCCCGGCGGACGCCGGATTATACAGCTCGCTGAAGATGCGGTCCGTGGGCGGGAACGTCAGCGGCCAGCTGCCGCTGTGAACGCCATAGGTGGTCAACGCGGGCAGAGTGATCCGTGGCCACAGAACAGGTTGCAGATAGCGGTCGTTGAGCACCACCCAACTTTGCCGCGTCTGCCCTTTAGTGACGTGATAGAGGCGGAAGCGGTCTGCTGGTGGGTAATTCAGATTACTGACGCGCGCGGTAATAAAAGGAATATGGCGCTGGCGGCAGTAATTTACCCGGCTCTGCCCCTGAGCGGCAAGCAGCACGCCCAGAGCAGGCAGAAAATACCACGACGTGCTTTCTGCGGCATGAGGCCCATTCAGATGCTCCAGCAGTTTGGTTTCACTGGTGGCGCTGAGATGATCGGGCCACCAGCGCCAGCTTCGTCCGATAACCCGCTCGGTAGGGACGCGGAAAATCCCCAGCGGTTCCGTTTCAGCAGGCAGCATGGCAAAGGGAAAGATTTTGCTGAAGAAAGTTAAGGCATCATCCGGCCCGTCCCACTCACCGCTTGCTTCCAGGCCATGCAGGTTGGCCGTCAGTTCGCCCCACCCTGTTTTGCCCAGCATATCGATCTGATATTTGGTATCCGCCAGACGTTTGCCCAGCCGCAGTATCTCCTGCGGGATCCCCTTCAGCGGCAGCTCAGGAAGCAGCTGCGCCTGTTCTGTTTCAATTTCCATACTCTCCATCCCTAAAGGCAACTGCCCGCAGACCTGTTAATAAAAAAGGATAATTAACCGTAAAAAAGAAAGGTACTGGGTGGCCTGCGCCAAAAGGGGCAAAGAGGCTTAAGTGGTTATTATAATTATCAGTATAAAATTTGGGTTTAGTCAAAAAATCAAGTACTTTCAAGGCGATAGTATACTTAGCAAACGGCTTTCATGGCAACTCCCACAACAGAAATCGCGCTATTATCAGGCAAATACTCATGACCCGCTCAGGGATATTTTAACGACAGCGGCGAATTATTCGTTTAAAAATAGAGAGTAATCAGCGACGCAGGAGAGAGGAATGGATCGTATAACAGGTGAAATTCGCATTGAGAGCAGCAGGCTTCAACGTTTAGTCCAGGCACTCTGGCAGCATGCGGGCAGCAGCAAGGATGAAGCCCGCCTGGTGGCAGAGCATCTGGTGCAGGCAAATCTGGCGGGTCATGATTCCCACGGCGTGGGAATGATCCCGAGTTATATGGTTTCCCGTAAGCAGGGACATCTGCAACAAAACCAGCATGTGGAAGTGGTGAAGGATGCAGGCGCTGTCCTCACCGTAGATGGACATAATGGCTTTGGTCAGGTTGCCGCCAGCGAGGCGATGGCGCTGGGGATTGAACGCACGCGACAGTTGGGTATGTGCGCAATCGCGCTGCGCCATTCGCACCATATCGGGCGTATTGGTCACTGGGCTGAGCAGTGCGCCCGCGCAGGGTTTATCTCTTTCCATTTCGTTAATGTCGTCGGCGACCCAATGGTGGCACCGTTCAACGGCAGCGATCGTCGGTTTGGCACTAACCCGTTTTGCGCTATCTTCCCCCGTGACGGGCAGCCTCCTTTGTTGCTGGACTTTGCCACCAGCGGTATCGCATTCGGTAAAACCAGAGTCGCTTATAACAAAGGTGTTCCGGTTGCGCCCGGCCATTTAATTGATGACCAGGGCAGGGCAACCACCGATCCGGCCGTGATGCACGAGACGCCTTACGGTTCGCTGTTAGCTTTTGGGTTGCATAAAGGGTATGGCCTGGCCGTGATGTGCGAAATTCTGGGCGGTGCGTTATCGGGCGGCCAAACCACCCATAAAAGCACGCTGCAAAACAGCGTGGAGGCCATTTTCAACAGCATGACCACCATCATTCTTGATCCGCAAGCCTTTGACGCGCCGCAGATGCAGCAGGAGGCGCAGGCCTTTATCGACTGGGCGAAAGCCTCACCGCAGTCTGGCGACCAGCCTGTTCAGATACCGGGTGAATTTGAAGAGACTCAACGTGCGGAGCGGTTAAGTAAGGGTATCCCGATTGATGCCAATACCTGGCATCAGATCCTGACTGCGGCCCGCGAGGCGGGAATGCCGGAAGCCGAAGTGGCGGAGTTTTTACGCTGAGGATAGATCAGAACCTGCTCGCTGTTCAGAGGCTGGTGGCAAGCGGAAGATGTTAAAACAGCCGCAGCCTGAAGGCTGCGGCTATAGAGAGAATGCTGAACAAACCGGTTTACACCACCATCTGCAACAGCAGGCAGCCAATCAGTCCGCACACGGCGATCACCGTTTCCAGGCCGGACCAGGAGCGCATGGTCTCGCCAATGGTCAGGTTGAAGTACTCTTTGAACAGCCAGAAGCCCGGATCGTTAACGTGAGAGAAGATCACGCTGCCAGACCCTACCGCAATTACCATCAGCTCCGGGCTGACGCCGGTGGTGGCGATAATTGGCGCCACGATGCCGCCAGCAGTAATTGCGGCCACCGTGGCAGAACCCAGCGCGATACGCAGCGCAGCAGCGATGGACCAGGCCATCAGGATCGGAGAAATCGTGCTGCCTTCCATCAGGCCAGCGATATATTTGTCCACGCCGCTGTCCACCAGCACCTGCTTGAACGCCCCGCCGCCACCGATAATCAACAGCATCATGGCGATGATTTTGATTGAATCGGTCAGGGTGCCCATCACCTCATCCATGGTACGGCCACGGTTAAGACCAAAGGTGAAGAGTGCAATCAGCACGGCAATCAGCGTGGCGATAATCGGGTCACCGAAGAATTCTGCGTAAGCCAGCAGCGGATGGCCTTTTGGCAGTATCATCTCGGCCACGGCTCGCAGCGCCATCAGAATAACCGGCACCAGAGAGGTCCAGACGCTGACGCCAAAGCCCGGCATCTCAGCTTCGGTAAAGGTTTTCTTGTTATACAAACCTTCCGGGATCGGCTTATCGATGCTTTTCAGGAAGCGGGTATAAACCGGACCGGCAAGAATAACGGTTGGGATACCCAGCAGCGTGCCAAACAGCAGCGTTTTGCCCATATCAGCATGGAACAGCGTGGCGATAGCGGTCGGGCCAGGATGCGGAGGCAGAAAACCGTGGGTAACAGAGAGCGCCGCAGCCATCGGGACGCCCACATAGAGCAGAGGAACGCGGGCAGAAGCGGCGATAGTCAGTACCAGCGGCAGCAGCAGCACAAACCCCACTTCATAGAACAGTGCAAACCCCACGGTAAAACCAGTAAGCACCACGGCCCACTGAATATATCGGGTGCCGAATTTGGCAATCATGGTCGTGGCAATACGCTGTGCCCCACCGCAGTCGGCAAGCAGTTTACCCAGCATAGCGCCAAAGCCCATGATCAGGGCCAGGCTGCCCAGCGTGCCGCCAACGCCAGCTTTGATCGAGCCGACCACCTTATTAACGGGCATTCCCTGCATCACGCCGACCGCCAGCGCGACCAGGATCAGGGCAATAAATCCATTCAGTTTAAAGCGGATCATCAGCAGCAGTAACAGTACTACGCCAATCGCAACGATGACTAATGGCATAAATTCTCTCCGGTGCATGCTCCCGACCGCAGTCAGGATCACGTAAATTTTCTCCCGCCTTGCTTATGCGTGACGGGTATCAGTTTCAGGGCTGTCAGCCTGGGCTGACGAGGTGTTACCGGGAACATGTTAACGGTAACACCGCCAGGCTGATACGCCCCCGCAACGGTGAATTTACATTTTGAGATGAAGATCAAACTTTTGACACAGCAGAGAGAGTGGTGAGCATTTCACCTGGAGAGCAGAAGCTTAATGCCCGCAATAGTGAAAAATAGCGCAAAGAAACCTTCAATTCCCCTGCGACTTTTCAGGTAAGCCCGGCTCAGGGTTGGGGTGGAGAAAAGCAACGCATAACTGCTGAACACCACAACGCCTATACAAGCGCAACCGCCTACTATAAATGGCAATACCCAGGGCGAGGCGTCAGCGTGAATGCCAAGTGAGATGATAGCCAGCCAGACTAAAATGGCTTTGGGATTGGCGAGATGCAAAAACAGACCGCGTAGATAATATTTTCTTAATGGCACCACGGCAGATATTTTAGGGTCAGGTATTTCAGCCTCCCCTTTTCTTCGGGCGCCCTTCGCTGCCTTAAAGGCCATATAAAGAAGATAACAGCCGCCTGCCACCTTAATAGCAATAAGCGCATGAGCATAAGCTAATAATAAAGATGAAATTCCCGTTGCCACTATCAGTGCCCAAAACAGCGAGCCGGTAATAACGCCAGCAGCCAGGGTCAAGGCAGGAAGCCGTCCCTGACGCATAGCGAGGCCCATAATGGCAAGATTACTGGGACCCGGACTTGCCGTTCCAAGAAAGTAAGCGGCATAGACGGGCAATAGCGACAGCAGAAGGGTCATCTTTATCATTCCTTTAACATATTTCTGAATCACACCTTAACTGACCAGGTATTGACCTTCGACAAAAAAATGGGGGAAGACTGCTGCACAAAGGTAACAAAATGTTTCTTAATGAATCAAAATAAGAAAATCAGCTTTAACATTTACAGGGTTTTTCATATTTGCCCCGAATGCCCTGCCTGCGGTTGTTTACTGATAACAATCCAGGGGAAAATAATTAAAAATCACCCTACCACTTGTTAACAATAAAACAACATTAATGTTTGTAAAGCTGCTGATCTGGCGATTAATTTCCAATTTGTGCCCTGACGCCACGCTATTATGTGCGAAAAAGTTATATATCCAGGTGCTTTTATAAATAAAAGAAAAGTAATTTTCACACTTCTTTTTCACCCTACCCACAACCTGCGCCGTAAAAAAAGGATGACCGGGCAGAAAAATACACTATTTTTACATCACGGCATCATCTGGTATGAATGAGTTAACAGATCTTCAAAATAATTTAACGCGGCGATGAAACAATTCATCGCAAAGATCTATGCTGTTATAGGCGTGTTCCCGATTACTGTTGCTACTCCTTCACCTGATTTGGTCTTAGGATCAAACCTTCGATGAAATATCCGCTTAACGGCAGCTTCATAAAACCTTTATGTAGCCCTGTTGTTAATAGTTGGTAAATAAAAAGAAAGGCAATTTTTTTATGTTAGATCGAGGTAAGCAATGTTTGGATTAGATGCGTTCCACCTGGCAAGGATACAGTTCGCGTTTACCGTCTCCTTCCACATCCTGTTCCCGGCTATTACCATCGGGCTTGCCAGCTTCCTGGCGGTGCTGGAAGGTTTATGGCTGAAAACCAAAAATGAGGACTATCGCGACCTCTATCATTTTTGGTCGAAAATTTTCGCCGTTAACTTCGGGATGGGCGTGGTGTCCGGCCTGGTCATGGCGTATCAGTTCGGTACCAACTGGAGCGGCTTCTCGCAGTTTGCCGGAAGTATAACCGGTCCGTTACTGACCTATGAAGTGCTTACCGCGTTCTTCCTTGAAGCGGGCTTTTTGGGGGTAATGCTGTTTGGCTGGAACCGCGTAGGCCGTGGCCTGCACTTCTTCGCCACCTGCATGGTTGCCCTGGGAACCCTTATCTCTACCTTCTGGATCCTGGCTTCTAACAGCTGGATGCAAACGCCTCAGGGCTTTGAAATACAGAACGGTATGGTGATCCCGGTTGACTGGTTTAAGATCATCTTTAACCCTTCCTTCCCGTTCCGCCTGCTGCATATGTCTACCGCCGCTTTCCTGGCCAGTGCCTTCTTTGTCGGCTCTTCTGCTGCCTGGCACCTGCTGCGCAAAAACGACACGCCAGCTATCCGCAAAATGCTCTCTATGGCGATGTGGATGGCGCTGATTGTGGCACCGATTCAGGCGGTACTGGGCGATGCGCATGGCCTGAATACGCTTGAGCACCAGCCTGCTAAAATTGCAGCGATTGAAGGCCACTGGGAAAACCCACCAAACGAGCCAACGCCGCTGATCCTGTTCGGCGTGCCGGATATGGAGCAGGAAAGAACCAAATATGCGCTGGAAATTCCCTATCTGGGCAGCCTGATCCTGACCCACAGCCTGGACAAACAGGTTCCTGCGCTCAAGACTTTCCCGAAAGAAGATCGCCCTAACTCCACCATCGTCTTCTGGTCCTTCCGCATAATGGCCGGTCTGGGGATGCTGATGATCCTGCTGGGCGTTTGTAGCCTGTGGCTGCGTTTCCGCCAGCGCCTCTATACTTCGCGTCCGTTCCTGTGGTTTGCGCTGCTGATGGGGCCGTCCGGTCTGATTGCGCTGCTGGCAGGCTGGTTCACAACTGAAATTGGTCGCCAGCCGTGGGTGGTTTATGGCCTGCTGCGCACCAAAGATGCCGTCTCGGCGCATGGCGAAATGCATATGAGCATCAGCCTGCTGGCCTTTATTCTGGTTTATTCATCCGTATTCGGTGTGGGTTATATCTACCTGATCAATCTGATTAAGAAAGGACCAAAACCAGGGGAAGGGAATCATGATGACGAAGGCGGTCCGGGGACAAGACACACCCAGGCACGTCCGCTGTCTGCCGTGAAAGAAAAGTTAGCCACGCCGGAAGAGGATAAATAAAGTGGGTATTGATACTTCAATTATCTGGTTTACCATCATCGTCTTTTCGACCCTGATGTATATCGTGATGGATGGGTTCGACCTCGGTATCGGCATCCTGTTTCCGTTCAACAAGGATGCCACCGAACGCGATATGATGGTGAATACCGTTGCCCCCGTCTGGGATGGCAACGAAACCTGGCTGGTGCTGGGCGGCGCGGCGCTTTATGGCGCCTTCCCGCTGGCCTACGCGGTGATTCTGGACGCGCTGTCCGTGCCGCTGACCGCCATGCTGATCGGCCTGATTTTCCGTGGCGTGGCGTTTGAGTTCCGCTTCAAAGCCACGGAAGAGCACCGCGCATTCTGGGATAAATCCTTTATTGCCGGCTCGATTCTGGCGACCTTCAGCCAGGGTGTGGTTCTGGGCACCTTTATCAACGGTTTTGAAGTCACTAACCGCGCTTACAGCGGCCCTGAGCTGCTGTGGCTGACGCCCTTCTCGCTGTTCTGCGGGCTGGGTCTGGTGGTGGCCTATGCTCTGCTGGGCAGCACCTGGCTTATCATGAAAACTGAAAATGAACTGCACCGCAAAATGACCGCGCTGACCAAACCGCTGCTGCTCGTTCTGTTGGCGATCATTGTGATAGTGAGTATCTGGACGCCCCTGGCACACGCGGACATCATGAAGCGCTGGTTCACGCTGCCAAACGTCTTCTGGTTTGTTCCGGTTCCGGTACTGGTTGCTCTGGCCTCATGGGCGCTGATGCGCTCGCTGAACCGTCATGCGCACTATTCGCCGTTCCTGCTGACGCTGGCGCTGGTCTTCCTTGGCTTTACCGGTCTTGGCATCAGCATCTGGCCCAATATTATTCCACCGCATATCACTATCTGGCAGGCGGCTTCTCCGCCGCAGAGTCAGGGCTTTATGCTGGTTGGCGGCCTGCTGATTATTCCGTTTATTCTGGCGTATACCTTCTGGAGCTATTACGTATTCCGCGGAAAAATCAACCCGGACGAAGGCTACCATTGATTAACCAGCGGTGTGTAAACGCCGTGAGATAACAGCTATTGGGAGGAAACGATGAGAGTTGCAACCGAAACTCAGCAAGTGACAAAATCCCCGGCGTGGAAACGCCTGCTGTGGATGATTGTTATCTATGCCTGTAGCGTCATGGCACTGGGCGTTGTGGCGACCCTGTTCCGCTTTATGATGACCGCTGCCGGCATGAAGTCACACTGATAATCCGACTGCCAGTTATGTGTAAAGGGCCGACACTTGTCGGCCCTTTTCTTTACGTTCGTCATAAATAGTCACATAACCGGGGCGGTATAACGCCACGGATGGTCTACGCTTAGAGTTCTTCCATGAGGAATCATGCCAACACAAAGGAGACAGTATGAGTCTTTTAGATAAAGCGAACGATAAAGCAGACGAAGCGCTGGGCAAAGGTCAGGAGCAGTTTGGTAAAGCTGTCGATTCTCCAGAGCATGAGTTCAAAGGCCGTGTGCGCCAGGGCGCAGCAAAAGCGACTTATGCGGTAGATGATGCGCTGGATTGCGTGAAAACCAAAACGCAGGACGCGCCGTTTGTCTCGCTGGCGATTGCCGCTGGCGTGGGCTTCCTGGCGGCGAAGATTTTTGGTCGCCGTTAATCAGCCCAGGGCGGCTTAAAGCTGCCCCTCCAGAAAAGGCCGACATTTTCGGCCTTTTTTTATGCCTGCAATCTTTTGAAAACAGGCATTTTCTCTCCTGCCGTGTCCACTTATTGACCACACATGGAGATCAGTCCAAAAATCGGGGTTATCAAAAAAGAGCTATCGGGCTGTTTTTTTGGTTGTGATCCTTATCCCCAGGCTCAACGGATAATTCGATATGTCCGGTAAACCACTCAGGCGTTTTGCACCGATCTCCCCTGCGGAGAAAATGGAAGCCATCATCCTTGCTGCACTTGAAATCTGAGTGCTTATGTAATCTGAACCATTTATCTTCAGCGTAATTCCGACAAATTGATTAAATCCATGTGAGTTTAACGTCCGCTTTTCGCTGTGAGTTCAACGGGTCGATGCAACGCTATCCTTAATCAAGGGGGACGTTGCCATGAAACGAAGAACGCGCATTAACTTCACACCAGAACAGAAAGCGATTATCTGGGACAGGTATAAGCAAGGTGATTCCCTGCATGATATCGCCAGATATGTTCGACAGATATCATTCTTCTATTATGCCCACTATCCACCAGACTGGTGGATACCGCCCCCTGTCCGAAAGCGGCATCCGTTAGCGCTTTCACTTGATGAAAGAGAGGAAATATCCAGAGCGCTGGTAGCAAAAATCAGCATCAGGGCGATCGCAAACAAACTATCGAGAGCCCCCTCAACGATTAGCCGCGAGATCAAGAGGCACGGTGGTGCAAAACAATACCGTGCATCAAAAGCGGATACTGCTGCGTGGGAAAATGCTCTGAGACCAAAACCCTGCAAGCTAATTGAAAGACCCACACTGTGTAAAATCATCGCAGAGAAGATGCATCAGGACTGGTCGCCGGAACAAATCGCCGGTTGGCTGAAACGCTGTTATCCGAATAATCAGGAAATGCATGTGTCACATGAAACGATATATAAAACGCTTTTTATACAAACTCGGGGTGCATTAAAAAAAGAACTGCAGCAATGCCTCAGAAGCGGAAGAGTCGTGCGTAGATCCAGAACATCATCGCTTAAAGGAAAAGGATTAGGGTCAATCCCGGATACGATTTCTATCAGCGAAAGGCCATCTGAAGTTGCTGACAGAGCTATACCAGGGCACTGGGAAGGTGACCTGATCCAGGGCTCTCAAAACTCCTGTATCGTCACCCTCGTAGAACGTCATTCCCGTTTTGTTATGCTGGCCAAAGTCAGGGACAACAAGACCATAACGGTTATATCTGCACTCATCAAACAAGCCCGGGAATTACCTGCTGAACTTTATAAAACATTAACATGGGGCCGGGGTGCTGAAATGACCAGCCACACCCGGTTTACTGTAGCCACAGATATTCAGGTTTACTTCTGCGATCCTCAATCCCCCTGGCAACGCGGCTCCAATGAAAATACGAACAGATTACTCAGGCAGTATTTTCCAAAAGGAACCGATTTATCGGTTCACAGCCAGCAAAGGCTAAACACTGTTGCCAGACAGCTCAACGAAAGACCGAGAAAAACACTAGACTATGAATTACCCGCAGAGCGGTTCAATCAATGTGTTGCATCCATCAGTTGAACTCACAGCCAAGAGCAGACGTTGTTTAGCCCGAGATGTAACAATATTTAGGGGGCAGTCCAGCCTGTTTTCTTGTTTCATCTTGCAGAATGAATAAATTTATGTAGTAACCACTAAAATAATAAACATCAAGCGATAGATTTATCTTGTTGATATAAATGATTTTATTAAATATAGGTTAAATTTTAACTTGTGATATTTTACTTTTACCTGTAGTGATCACTATATATCTAACCCACAGCAATCAGGAGAATACACAGTGACTCACTCTTTTCAGAACAAAATTGCGGTTGTGACCGGCGCATCATCTGGCATTGGTCTTGGGATCGCACAGGAATTAGCAGCACTCGGTGCAACGGTGATCATTACCGGGCGGGACAAGAATAAACTTGAATCTGCACTCAGTACTCTTGGACCGGATGCGAGTCAGTTTAAGTTAGATGTATCCAGCCTCTCCGAACTGGATGATTTTTATGAGCGAATCCATTCCCGGTTTGGTCGTATCGACATTCTGATAGCCAATGCCGGCATGGGCGAATTTGAGCCCCTCGGGCAGATTACCCCGGAGAAGTTCGATCGTCAGTTCACAACGAACGTAAGGGGTATCACGTTTACCGTTCAGAAAGCATTACCACTTATGAAACCAGGCAGCAGCATTGTTATTACAGGCTCAACAGCCTCCATTAATCCAGGCCAGGGCCTCAGTGTTTATGGTGGCACCAAGGCCGCTTTACGCGCAATGGTACGCAGCTGGATTCTGGATATAAAAGGTGCCGGGGTTCGCATTAATATTCTCAGCCCCGGACCGGTTGACACTCAATCCTTACGCGATTTCCTTCCCGAACCCGTTGACGCCATCCTGCAGTCTTTGCGCGACCGTAGTCCGATTGGTCGCATCGGGCAGACTGACGAAATAGCAAAAGCTGTTGTCTTCCTCGCCAGTGAAGATGCCGGTTATATCAACGGAGCGGAAATTTTTGCCGATGGCGGTGCCTCTCAGATCTGACCATTGTTACTGAAAAAGGAATGTTTTTGAGCAGCATGACAGTCCTCCTTTTTACGGGAACCGGTCCTGCTGCCACTATTTGGTTCGGCACAGAGCTTCCTGCCGGGAGTGTACCTGTTGCGCTAAGTTTCAGCGGCATTATTAAACGTGATTCGCCGGCTTTACACGTGGTGGCTCCCTTTCAACCCTGACCTGAAGAGTTCAAATTATGATTAATTCCGTTCACGCAGAAAATGAACAACGCTATTTCGATGAATTAAAAATTCAGCGGTTACTTGCTGCCTACGTCCACAACCTGGATGACGGGAAATTTGCTGAGAATGCCGAGTTGTTTAAACATGCTGAATTTATTGTTCTCAGTGATACTGCTCACGGTAGTGAAGAAGTCGAGCGGTTTTTTAACCGTGGCGTTCAGCGCCATAAGGACGGAACACCACGGACGTGGCATAACGTTTCTAATGTGCTGACAGATGTTTCACCTTCCGGTGATTCAGCCACCTGTGTCAGCTATTTCACCGTACATCAGGAACTGGACGGGTTTCCCTTGCAGCCAATATGCACAGGCCGGTATTACGACAGTTTTGAAAAACATGACGGTCAGTGGCGTTTTACTTCGCGCAACGTTGTTCCCCGGCTGATGGGCGAACTTCAGTTTCACGTGGGTATACCCATCGACAGTTCGCAGACTGAGGGGACGTAATTGACAGGAAAAAACCGCGCTCGTACGAACCAATTAGAATGCCAATACAGGCTTTCTGACGGCGAGTGAAGATGCTCATTATCCACTGCGGTACGCAGCGGACTTCACTTTTTTATATCCGTCAGCCATCAGTGCCAGTACGGCGAGCCATATAGGGGCATACGTTAACAGCGATGACTGAGTCAGTTTTTCTCCTGGCAGAAAAAGTGATACCAGAAATAACAATAAGGGTTCGACATAAGACAGCATGCCAAACAGCGTAAACGAGAGAATGCTGCTGGCAAGCAGAAAGCAGAGTAATGCAGAACTGCTCAGTAATCCCAGTCCTGTGAGAGTGCCCCATCCGCCGGCCGGCCCGGCCGGTAACCATTCATTTCCGCTTCCCTGATAAACCAGAACAGCAATTGCAGGTACCACAAACAATAAATTTTCTGCAATAACGCTAAAGAGCGCATCATTTTTAAGCTGACGTTTGATAATAAAATAAGGCGGATATCCCAGCATAACGATAAGAGCCACAAGAGGAAGTGAATGGACCATCATCACTTCAGCCGTTACGCCGAAGGCCGCAAGCAGGACAGCAATTTTCTGCCACCCTGACATCGTATCGCCGTACAGGACTCTGCCGGTTATCACCATGATCAGAGGAAGCAGAAAGTATCCGAGTGCCAGTGACCGGCTTTGCCCGTTAACGGGAGCCCAGCAGAAAATGATTATCTGCAGGCCAGGAAGCATGGCGCAGACACACGCTGCAGCGAGCAGCCGCATACTTTTTACCACTGACAATAAATAGTGCCAGAAAGGCCTGAGCTTTCTTCGAAAAACCAGCACCAGCAACAATGCAGTGGTTACTGCACGCCATCCGGCTATCTGCCATCCGTTCAGCGGATACAAAAAAGCACTGTAATAGCAGAGTACAGAAAACAGTACTGACGACAGTAATGACAGCGTGATGCCCTTGCGTGCAGACATATTTCCCCACGACCGTGTATCAAAAATAAAGCAGTGACGTAATGCGGGGCACCGGCCAGCTCATTGCTGACCAGTGCAGCATATTAACAGAGTCAGGAGAGCTGGAGCCACGTACCCGGAATACTCAGCGCAAACTCACTACCAAAAACGATCGCTGGCGTCTGAAAACCGGGGAAACTGTCACCGTTCAGGACACGCCTTGCAGCCTCTGTGGCCGCAAGCGGCGTATAGGAATATCCGTTAACCGTCCCGATCACAGCCCGGTGGACCCTCCCGTCAGCCCCGGTGACCTCAGCAACAGCGCGTGCGTGATTTGCATCGCGTTCATCCTGCCCGGGCCCTTCAGGAAGCAGGGACAAATCACCCTGCGGAAAGGCATCCCCTGTTACATGTACAAACATCTCAATATCCGGAATACCGGTTGAATGCCATGCCGTCACCAGATCGCCAAAGGAAAGCGGCGCACAGGCAACAGGGCCTTCACCAAAATCAAACCAGCCGGGCTGCGCATCCTCTTTTGTCATCAGAATACCGTTAACGCGTTCCAGCAGGCCGGCTGCGATTATTTCGCCTGCGCTGACGGCTGACCCCCGGGACATCGTTCCGGCCACCTGTAATGCTATACGCAACCGTCGTGGTTCCGGTACATGCCGTGCAAGGCGAACGGCCAGACAGTCGGTTGGCACCACGTCCCAGCCCACGCCCGGCAGTAGCATACTCCCGGCCCGCGCCGCTCTTTCTCCCAGTGACTCAGCCAGCCGGTAAACGTTAATTTCCGCTGTGATATCAAGGTAATGAATACCCTGGTCTATACAGGCTTTCATCAGCGGTTCTGCCGTAGCGGCAAACGGCCCGGCGCAGTTCAGCACAACGCCGACGCCTGCCAGCTGCAGCGCGGTTTCAGCAGCGTCCTCCAGGCCGAATACCCGCATACTGACGTCAAGTTCATCGGCAAGTGCGGCCAGCCGCTGTGTATTTCTGCCGGCAATAATAATATTCAGACCGGCATTTTTAGCCTGTGCGGCGGTCATGCGTCCCGTGTAACCGGTGGCGCCATAAATCAGTAATGTTTTCATGGTTGGGGGTGCTGCCATTCTTTATAGACAAATTCAAGGCTGTAGCCATCGGGGTCGAAAACGCCGGCGGCGTAGTAGCGGGGATCGTAGTGAAGCCGGGCACCGGGTGCACCATTGTCAGACGCGCCGGCACGCATGGCTGAAGCATAGGCTTCATTCACCATTGTCTGATTTCGCGCGATAAACCCGACATGTACAGCAGCTGGCGCAACAGTTCCTTCGCGTAGCCAGAAAAAGATCCGGCCCTGAGCACCGAAGCCTTTCAAATCCGGATGGCCGGGCGGCCCCTCTTTTCCGTCATAATCATGACGAACCGTGATGCCGAGAGGGGCAAGCGCTTCCGTATAGAAACGGACAGAACGGTCTGTATCGCTGACCGTTAAAAAAAGATGATCAAGCATAAAACCTCCGGAAGGATTCAGATTTGGTAGCCGCCGGCAACCTCGATGGATTGTGCGTTAATCCAGGCGCTGTCATCAGAGATCAGGCCTGCGATAACCCGGCCCACATCATCCGGTTCGCCCACGCGCTCCAGCGCGGTCTGTGAGGCGAGCAGAGCCTCAAATTCATCATTCAATCCTCCGCCAAGCAACGTACGGATTGCGCCTGGTGAAACTGCATTTGCCCGGATACGTCGCGGCCCGAACTCTTTGGCCATGTAGCGGGTCAGTACTTCAAGCCCCCCTTTAAACGCGGCGTAGGGTGCCACGCCTGCCGTGGCTACCCGCGTAGTGGCGCTGGTAACGTTGATGATGTGTCCTCCATCACAAATCAGAGGCAGCAGCTTTTGGGTCAGGAAAAACGGCCCCTTCAGGTGTACGGCAAAAAGGCCGTCGAACTCACTCTCCGTCACCGTTTCAATCAGGTTGAAGAGCCCAAACCCCGCGTTGTTGACCAGCACGTCAATCTGCTCATGCCCCCAGGTGACACTGACTGTGTCCAGTAAGGCGTCGCGGAAAGTGCCGAAGGTTTCGGTGCGAGCCACATCCAGATGCAGCGCAACGGCACGGCCGCCTGATGCTTCAATATCCTTCACCACCTTCAGGGCAGATTCAGGATGGCTGTTGTAAGTCACAATCACCCCCATCCCTCTGGCCGCGCACTGCTGCGCCACGCTGGCGCCGATCCCGCCACTGCCGCCGGTTATCAGTACAATTTTCATGATTTCATCCTTTCTGTCTGCGATATGAAAAAGGATAAAGTAACCCGTAGCGGTCAGCCTCTGTGTTCCTGCTCGATTCTTGCCTTTTTCTGCTTTATGCTCACTTTGATCATCATACTGAGGAGGCCGATTTTGACACTGGAACCCCTGCTTGACGAGCTGCGCCTTCTGGCTGCTCATGCCCGAAACTGGCGAACCGAAACCGGTATCCCCCGCGTGGCAATGGTGCAGGGTGACGTTCCCGCACATGCGCTGGCTGCGGTCTATGAGCCGATGGTTAATCTCATACTGCGTGGAAGTAAATCCATGACGGTAGGTGACCGGGTATTCAATTACAATCCTGCTTCTTACTTTGTCATGTCAGTAGATCTGCCAGCCGTAGGCGAAGTCCATCCAGATACCACCGGCGCTCCTTATCTCGCGGTCAGCCTGACCCTGACGCCGGAAAGGATTGCGACACTGCTGGCTGATTTACCTCCCGTGAAGGCTGATTCACAGTCGGGTGCTTTTTCCGTTGCTGCTGTCACGCCCGAACTGCTGGATGCCTGGGTGAGAATGCTTCGCCTGATGAAAAATCCTGAAGATATCGCCGCCCTTGCACCGGTGTATGAACGTGAAATCCTTTATCATGTTCTGAAAGGTCCTCACGGCTGGATGCTGAGAGACATTGCTTCACCGGGAACTATGCTGGCGCGGATTGGTAATGCTATTCGCTGGATAAGACATAATTTTGCTGATGAGTTTTTGGTTGAATCGCTGGCCGGACAGGAAGCTATGAGCGTATCGGCCTTTCATCGCCATTTTAAGTCCGTGACAAACATGAGCCCGGTCCAGTATCAGAAGCGCGTCCGTCTTCTTCATGCCAGAACCAAATTACTGGCGCGTCAGCAGAGCGTCACGTCTGTTGCCATGGAGGTGGGTTATCGCAGCGTGCCCCAGTTTAATCGTGAGTACGCCCGTTTCTTTGGCCGCTCGCCTTTAAAAGATGCTGCAAGCCTCCGGAATAAGGCTGAAGATGCAGAAAGCTCTCAGAATCATTATGTTTAATGCGGCAGTAAATTTTGCCGCCGTAACGAAGCAATAATTTACCTCACAATATTTCACTCAGTGAATAGCAGCCAGGCATACCCGGCGGGCTGTAACTCAGACGTGGTTCAGTTTCGTAAAGTGCCAGTCGTCTGCCTGCTTATGCGTTTTGACAGACAACCTCAATGTTATTACCGTCAGGATCAAGGATGAAAGCCGCATAGTAGTGTGAATGATAATGGTTGCGAATTCCCGGCTCGCCATTGTCTCTACCGCCCGCCTGTACAGCGGCACGCCAGAATTCGTCGACTGTGGCCCGTTCACTGGCAGCAAAAGCCAGATGTGTTGAAGCGCCTGTCAGGTCTTTATCATGAAGCCAGAGCCTCGGATATCCCTCCGGGCCCAGCCCGTACCGAAAACCACCGGTTAAAGTACGTTCCGGAGGCACAGAAATAAGCAGGCTGAACCCCAGCGGAGCGAGGGCTGCTTCATAGAATTTGAGCGATGCCTGAGCATTTTTCACAGCAATTTCAATATGGTCGATAACAGACATAACTTTTACCTCCTGGTTAAACATTTTTTGGCGTCAGGAGAGCGCCGAATGTCTGTCCGGCGAGCTGAGCCACGGCAGTTAACCTGGCTTTTGACAGTCCCGTTACTGCGGCTGCAGAAAAGCCCCGCAGCGTTGTCACGACATAATCAGAAAGCTCGCGGTCCCGTGCAGGTTCATACTGCCGGATATAATTTCTGATGAACTGAATTCCTGCCTCACCATAGCGACTTGCCAGCTCCCGGGCCTGCGGATCATCGGCACGCATACCTTCAGCCACAAGACAGCCCCGCTGGACTGGGGATCGGGCGTATAAACGTGCAGCAGTCATAAAAAGATCTGCAATCGCCTCATTCAGCGGCCTGCCCGGAGTCAGAATTTTGTCAGCCGGCAGGTTTCCTTCTGCAACATACAGATCCAGGCAGCGTTCAAACAGCCCTGCTTTACTACCGTAAGCGGCGTAAAGGCTGGGAGGATTTATATTCAGCGTCTTTGTCAGTTCTGTGATACCTACAGCATCATAACCACGCTGATGAAACAGCGCTTTAGCCGTCTGTACGCCGGACTCTCTGTCAAATACCCGCCGGGGTGCTTTTATCGTTTTTTCGGTATCGCTCATAGGTTTTTTTCCGTTGCATCAGAAGTGTTTCTGACTGCCATCTTAAAACTTTTTTGTAGTGATCGCTATAATAAGTTAGTGACAGCCTGTTCAGGCTTTCATATAGTGACCACTACAAAAAAACACATGGTGCAATTATGAATCAGTTATTTAAGAGAAAGGTCGCCGTTATCACTGGTGGCGGAAGCGGCATTGGTCTGGCTATAGCGAAAAGTATGAGCGATGAAGGCGCAGATGTCATTATCACCGGCCGGAATGCAGAAACCCTTCAGGAGGCGGTAAAGGCGCTGGGGATAAATGTAAAAGGTATTGTTGCTGACGTCAGCAGCAAGGTTAGTCTTGATGCGCTTTATGAACAGGTTAAAGCGGAATTCGGCCACATTGATATTCTTGTCGCTAATGCCGGCGGTGGGGTCCATGCTCCGCTTGGTGAAATCACTGAAAAACAGATCCACGACCAGTTTGCCACAAATGTAAAAGGTGTTGTGCTGACTGTTCAGCAGGCTTTGCCCCTGCTTGGGAAGGGCTCAAGCGTGGTTATCATTGGTTCAACGGCGTCAACAGACCCGGGACCCACCATGAGTATTTATGGTGCGACCAAAGCTGCAGTCAGAAACATGGTGAGAAGCTGGATTGCAGAGCTGCACGGATCGGGTATACGCATAAACATTGTCAGCCCGGGTCCTGTGAATACAGCGTCGCTCAGAGCCGCATTCGGCGATAATGCCAAAGAGGGAATCGCCTTCCTCACCGCTAAAAGTCCGTTAGGACGTATCGGAGAGCCGGAAGAAATAGCCTCTGTTGTTTCTTTCCTGGCCAGTGATGCCTCAAGCTATGTGAATGGTGTAGAGCTGTTCGCTGACGGGGGCGCCTCTCAGACCTGACAGATGGTGGATGCGTTGGTTTAACACAAAAGTACTTTGGCTCACCGTTTGTGTTAGCCCCGAGTGCAGATGTCCGCTTCTGGCACCAAGCCGATCGGTACTGGTCGTTTACTGTCCGCTATGAGTCATTCACAGAACGATTTAACCAGTGTGTTGCATCCATCGGTTGAACTCACAGCTCATAGCGGACATTGCACTCGTATCCGTCCACTTTGTGCCAGACGCTGATATTCTCAGAGCAAGAAATCATCACAACCTCCCTTGCGGGCTGTTCTCAGTGGCTTGCGCGTAAGTCTGGCTGCGAAAAACGTTAAGAGGGCTTAGGCCCTCTTTTTTATTTCTGGCGCTGATTATCGATAGTCAGGCTAACGCGGTTGGCGCGGCAGAACAGTTCGGAATAGTGCACCGGTTTTGCGTTCTGATCGAAAGCGATTTTGCTGATGCGGAACAGCGGCTCGCCCAGTTCACACTTCAGCCTCTGGGCCTCGGCTTTGGTGGCCATAAAGATATCTATGGTCTTTTTATCGCTCACCACGCGGGTGTCGAATTTTTCCTGGAACAGCTTATAGGTGGATGCGCCTGCGGTATAAATTTCGTCAAATGCCGGGTAGCGGGAAAGCGGGATCCAGGAGCTGTCGATAAACAGCGGCTCATCGTCGAGGTACATGACCCGCATCAGTCGAAAAATCTCGCTGCCGCCGGGGATATTCAGCCTTTCACAGAAGGAATCGGCGTTAATGCGCTCCTGTTCGATGACCTCTTCCCGGGTCGGCTTACCCTGGGAAACGCCGAAGTCGGTGAAGCCGCTTACCGTCAGCAGCGCGTTTTCAACCTTTTTACTTTGCACAAACGTGCCTTTCCCCTGCCAGCGTTGCAGCACGCCGTCGTTGACCAGATCGCTGATCGCTTTGCGAATGGTGATACGGCTGACGTTATAGAGCGTGCATAACTCGCTTTCTGTCGGGATCTGTTGACCAGCCCGGTAAACCCCCTGCGCGATATCATCAAGCAGGCGTTGGCGCACGGTGGCGTAAAGGAGTTGATGTGAGTAGCGCTCCGTAGCTGGCATGAATCGACCCTGAAGTTGTAAGAGGAGTAGGGTTGATTATATGAGCGTTTTTGGATGAGTAACAGGCGTTGGCGTGTGTAATGTCACGCCAACGCCAACGCCGACCCTCACCAGGCACCATGATAGCCAATGGTGAATTCGGCGCACCTGGTACCCTGTTTCATGGCGTCCGGCAGCGACAAGCCGTTAGCGATAGCGCACAGTAACCCGGCGATGTATGAATCCCCGGCTCCCATGGTATCCACCACTTCGACGCGCTGCGGCGGCATCAGCCAGAACTGCGTGCCGTCCCACGCCAGGCTGCCGTTTTCACCAAGCGTGGCGATCGCCACCCCCGCGCCACATTGAACCACGGTTTGCAGCCGGTCGCGCAGCCACGGATTATCTTGATTTGCCGAGGCAAAAACATAATCAAGATGTTCCGGCAGCGTGTGCCACAGCGGGCTTTCCCATTTATCAGCAAAATCAAACGACAGGATTTTGCCCGCCGCCTTCAGAGCAGGGAAAACGGACTCCGCATGGCCCCAAATGGCGGAGTGAATAATGTCGAACTCCATTAGCCACGCAAGTTCCTGCTCACCGACGCTGAAATCCGCCATCACGCCTTCGGTATAGTTACCGAGAATGCGATCGTTATTGCGCAGTTCCACTTGGGTTTGCGCGGTTACACCGGGCATCATTCGCAGGTGGGAAATATCCACGCCGTGCTGCGCCAGGTCGCGGCGCAACATGGCACCGTAATCGTCTTCACCTACCCAACTGACGCAGGCGGGCTGCATCCCGTAACGTGTGCTGTAGACCGCCACGTTAACGGCGTTGCCGCCGGAAAACGCTTTGCCCAACTGTGGATAAATATCCACGCAGTTATCGCCTACCGTTGCCAGCCGTTTCATTGCGCCTCCTGTGACAACAGCTCGCGAAAACGCGCCAGCGCCTGGCGAGCGTAAAGCCGCGGTTCATTCATATACATCGTCACCAGCTCAATAGTGCAATAGCCGTTATACCCGCTGTCGATAATATCGCGCATTAACTCGCGTAGCGGCATTTTGCCTTCGCCCGGAATATAGTGGCTGTCGCTGACACCGTCGCTGTCGACAATATGCAGATGGTGCAGCTTGTTGCCAAGTTTATCGAAATAGCTCATCACCGGCTCGCTCTGAACAAACGGGGCGCAGATATCAATCATGCTGAACAGGCGCGGCGAGGGCACCAGCGCCAGCGCACGAAGCACATCGTTGGCGTTGCATACCACATTGGACTCATAAGGCGTCAGCGGCTCCAGCAACAGATCCATGCCGATGTTTTCTGCGTGAGCGCAGAGTTCGCGCAGATTATCCGCCAGCCGCTGCCAGATGGCGTCGGGCGGTGTGTGATAGCCGGCATGGGCGGCGGAAATCAGCGTGAAACCGGCATCCATCTCTTTAGCCATATCCATACCGAGCTTGATCATATCCAGGCTTTCTCGGCGCATCCGCTCATCGCCCAGCATCATATTGTACGGATAACCGTTGGTTTCTGGCGTGTAGCCGATAATCGGCATCTGATACACCCGCGCCAGCTCTTTAACGTGCTTAATGCCGCCCGCGTTGAGGTCCGGTGCATAAGCGTGGGGACGACCACCCCACAGTTCCAGCCCGTCATACCCTAATTCATGCGCGTCGCGAAATGCGTGTTCCAGCGGTAAACGCTGATGCCCACAGGTAAACATACCCGTTTTCATCTGTCTGCTCCTTGCTGTGATGCCCGGCCTGCATGGAGGCCGGGTGAGGGAATTAATACTCGACAATACCGCCGTAGTAACGGCGATCGTCCGGGTTGTGGTCTTTGTAAATGGAGAGGTAGTAGCAGAGCCATTCCATCGGTACGAACATCAGAAAAGGCGCGAGCCACGGGTGCAGCCCCTGAGAGATCTCGGCATAGTCGATCACGATGACGTTATCGGTACGCTCGCGCACGAAACGGATGGCGCGCTCGGTGGTGTGACGGCTTTCGTCGTTACCAAGCAGGAACAGGAACGGCACGCCCGGCTCAACGATTTCCAGCGGGCCGTGGCGGAATTCGCCGCTCTCAATCACCGAGCCGTGGGTCCAGGTGAACTCCATCAGCGTGACAATCCCCTCTTTGTAACCCAGCGGACGCAGCGGACCAGCGGAAACGGTATAGATCATCGGCCACTGCGAGGCCTGCTCGCCAAGCTGACGCCCTTTGTCTTCCCAGATGCGCACCAGATGCCCGAGCGCCTGCGGAAGTTTGTGCAGATCGTTTTTGATTTTGCCGATTTCGGTATGCGGCGCGAGGCGGGTAATCATCTCCAGCACCACGCTGTAGCACAGCAGCAGATGAATTTCCCAGATGCAGTCGGCTTCATACGCCACCACATGTTCGGCGGCCTGAGTAACAGGACTGTCCGGGTGTTTGGTAAAGGCGGCGGTCAGCGCGCCGCAAGCCGCGCCCAGTTCCAGTGCCTTAATCACTTCTTCGGTCTTGCCGTAATCAGAGACGCCTATCACCGCGCAGCGCGAATCCAGGCGGTGCGGGGTGTTATCGCAGAACTCCCAGCCGGAAAGCGCGTAAACCTGAAGGCTGGAGAAACGATCCGCCAGATGTTTTGCCGTCTGCGCCGCATTAAGCGGGGAACCGCAGGCGACAAAGTAAATGCGATCCACTCCACGTCCGATCATTTTATCAACAATGGCATGCACGCGGGGAACGTCTTTATCGAGGACCTTCTCCACTTCCTTGACCATGTTTTCGGTTACCAGGAAATCCACCGTGTTTTTATCAATATTCAACATGCAACAACTCTCCAGACAGGGTTAAGAAATATGAGCCAGACGGCGATTGCGCTTTTCCCAGAAGGCGTAAGCGGGCAGGCCGGTGGCGATAACAATCAGGGCGCAGATCAGCCCTGGGATTGGCGCCCATACGAAGGTGGAGGCCACAAGAATCAAGCTCGAGGCGATAGCGGCAAAAGTCATCAAGCCGAACGCCGGGGTGCGCCACAGCGGTTTATAGTCTTCTCGCTTGCGACACCAGATAATCGAGCCGAAGGTCAGGGTGTTTTTGAAGCACATCACCAGCGTGAAGTAGCCCAACAGGCTGGTCAGGTCAGAGACAAAGATAAAGAAGATGCCGAGGGCGCACTGTAGGATAATGGAGACATCCGGCGTGTTGTATTTCGGATGAACGTGCCCGAAGCTTTTGAAAAACAGGTTATCTTTCGCCATCGCGTACTCGAGGCGCGGCTGGTACATCACGCAGCTGGAAAGCGAGCCGAGGATCACGATGATGGCGGTGATGGCGACAAAGATGCCCGCCACGCTGCCGAGCGCCGGAATATAAGTGAGCGCGTCGGAAATTGGCGTTCCCGAGGCGGCGAGCTTGTCGAACGGCATCAGCCCGGTGATCACCAGCGCCAGCAACGAATAGAGCACCAACACCAGTAAACAGGAGCCGATCAGCGCACGTGGCATGGTTTTGCCGGGGTTTTTGATTTCTCCGGTCATATAGCAAATAGATGCCATACCGGTGTAGGACCAGCTGGTGGCGGAAACCCCGGCCAGCAGCGCCATAATCCCTGCCGCCGCGCTGGTGGTGGCGGTCGCCGGCGCGCTAAAGTTATCGCCTTTCAGCCAGAACACGCCGATGCCAATCACAATGGCAAACGGAATGATTTTGGCGATGGTGATCAGCGTCTGGAAGGTTGCGCCGCCTTCAACCGAACGCAGGTGCAGCAGCATAAATGCCAGAATCAGACCGGTGGCGACGAACTTCCCGGCAAACGGATCGATCGGCACCAGGAAGGCCAGATTACTGACAATCGCCAGCGCCATAATAGAGAGTGACGGCGCGTCGTTTGCCCAGAAGCTGGCCCAGCCGGAGAGAAACGCCAGCGGACGGCTACCAGCGTTTTTCAGATACACATAGTCCGCACCGTTTTCGGGATACGCGGTGGACAGCTCCGCATACACGCACATCTGCGGGATAACAATCAGCCCGCCAATTACGAAAGCAAGCACCGTGAGCCACGGAGAGCCTGCCGCTTTTGCTACTTCACCAACCGAAACGAAAATACCGGAACCGACGGTCGTTCCGATGGATATGGCCAGCACGGCCCAAAAGCCGAGCTTGCGTTGGAGTTCCTGGCCTTCCATATCGTTACCTTTTTAATTATCAAATGGAGTTGTAGGTTTCAGTACCCCTGAATGAAGGCAGTAGGTCGCCGCACGATCCTGAGGGGAGATCGTGGGGTTTCGCTTTGCTGGCTTCATTATGAGATGACTCATAACGAATATAACAACATATGATGAATTGTATTGGCGAGGTAGATCACAAAATCGCCATTTGTGAGCGGATTGTTACGAGTTAATGGTTTAAGTTATTGAAAATAAGTGATTTAAAATATCTGGCGCACTTGAGGATGACAACGGCCAGCAAGGAAAATTTCGGGAGGGCAGCAGGAGCGGGCAGGCTCACAGCCTGCCCGAGATAATTAAAACCAGCGTAATTTATGCGCCACCTGATGCAGTTCTGCGTCACCACGCTGGCGGCGTAAACATGCTTTCTCGATGTTCCGGGCATCATTCTGCCCCCGGCACTTTTGCAAAGTTAGTGATGAGTTAGCCTTTCGTGTTAGTGAAAAGTCCTGTCTTTCAAAGACCCTGCTCACCAGACGCATCTCGCCCAGGGGATGCCCAAAATAAAATGATTCGGCCTGACCTTTTCGTAGCGCACGCATCACTTCAATCCCTTTGATTGTGACGTATGCCGTCTTCATGGATTTAAATCCCAGCATGGCGTTGATTATCCTTTTCAGCTTGCCATGATCGCATTCAGTGACGTTATTCAGGTATTTTATCTGTGGGTGTTCAACACCGGGCGGACGCCGGCCCTCCCCTTTCAATAACGCCAGCGCACGGCCATAAGGGAGAGCCTTATCTGTGTTGATGAGGCGCGGGACCTGCCAGCCTTTCACGTTATTTAAAATCTTCCCGAGAAAACGATATGCAGCTTTGCTGTTACGACGTGAAGAGAGATAAAAATCGATGGTGCGGCCTTTGCTGTCAACAGCCCGGTACAGGTAAGCCCAACGGCCATTAACTTTGATATAAGTTTCATCGAGATGCCATGAACAGAAGCCGGAAGGCTGACGCCAGTACCAGCGCAGTGGTTTTTCCTTTTCCGGTGCATATGGCTGAACTCAGCGATAAATGGTGGTGTGATCGACATTGACCCCTCGCTCAGCCAGCATCTCCTGGAGTTCACGATAGCCGATGCCATATTTGCAGTATCAGCGTACTGCCCAGAGGATGATGTCTCGCTGAAAATGTCGGCCTTTAAATGGGTTCATGTGCTGCTCCTTCAACTAAACAGTGGCATCAATTTACCATCGCCAGATCTTTGCAACAGTGCCGTGATTTCTGCCATTAACGTCCTGCTGTCCATCCTCTTGCCCTGTTATGTCCAATCAATTAACAATAACCCCGCAAAACAATTCCTTCAGGGCTACCGGGGTTATTAATTTTCGGCTTTTTTTATGCCTGCTTTTCCGCAAACCTCTTTTTTAGAAAGCCGTTCCCTCGCTCTGCTCCCGCCTGTTTCCAATAAAGTGTGATCTACGTTGAATTTCTGCAATTAATCGATACCTTGCTAATCATTTCAGCACTAATTAAAACAACTAAACCGCTGTTTAATGCTCTTATTCGCGCTGTTAAGGCCGCAGGTTCAGGCTTATGTCAGCACTTCCCCCCTACACAGATCCCCTGAGCAGGAGAAAATGCTTAAAAAGCAGCAAGGCCGTAACGTTCCCTGCCCGACGTTATGAAGGACAGTGTTATCCCTATAAAAAGAAGGTGTTTCACCATGAAAAGCAAGCTCCCGCAAACCACGTTAAAAAGATCGGTGGCGTTCTGTGGTTTTGGACTGATGCTGGCATCCGGCTCTGCGCTGGCAGATTTTACGCCGCTAAGCCTGGATTCCCCCTATGCATTTGGTGACTGGGAAGGTTACCGCAGCCAGCTCAAAGAGGACGGCGTAGAATTCCAGGTGAACTACACCATGGAATCCGCCAGTAATTTCTCCGGCGGTTACCGGGACTCGACCACGGCCCGTTACACTGACCAGTGGGGCTTTGGCACCACGCTGGATCTGGACAAGCTGCTGAACTGGAAAGACACCCAGTTCCAGGCCACCATCACCAGCCGTAATGGTCAGAACCTGACGGATGAGATCAACGATCCCCGTTCAGGTGGCCTCTCCTCAGTACAGGAAGTGTGGGGGCGCGGGCAAACCTGGCGTCTGACGCAGTTCTGGTTGAATAAAGGCTTCTTTGATAACGCTGTAGAAGTGAAGGCCGGACGCGTCACCGTAGGTGAGGATTTTGATACCTTCGACAGTAATTTCCAGAACCTGGCGTTTGGCAGTGGTCAGGCCGGGAACTGGCGCGGCGACCGCTGGTTCAACTGGCCAGTCTCCCAGTGGGGTGGCCGCGTGAAGTTTAACTTCACGCCAGAGCTTTTCTTCCAGGTGGGCTTCTACAACCAGACAGCGTCAAACTACGACACCGCCAACGGTTTCCGTCTGGATACCAGCCCGACGCTTGGCAATATGGTGCCGGTCGAATTAGGCTGGCGGCCTTTCCTGGGTGCTGACAAGCTGCCGGGTAACTATCGCATCGGCATGTATTACTCTTCGGTGAAAGGCGACAACTACAGCTCCTACAGCAACGGAGAATATGGCGAGGAGAACCACGCTTACGGCGGATATTTACTGCTGCAACAACAGCTGACGGCGATGGATGGCGACAACAATCGCGGGTTGGGCATTAATGTTCAGGCCGTTATGAACGACCATAAAACCTCGAAAACCGACAACTACCAGTCGGTAGCGTTTGTCTGGAAGGGGCCGTTTGACGCGCGTCCGAAAGATGAGATCGGCATTGGCGCCGCCCGTATTCACGTCAACGATGACTATGGCAATATGCTGCGCGAAACCAACCGGGAAAATGGGGTAAACGATTACGACAACCCTACCTACCTGCCGATACAGAGCGGATCTGAATATAACTATGAGATCTACTACAACGCTCAGGTCACCAACTGGCTGAAACTGCGTCCAAACCTGCAATATGTCACTTCACCAGGGGCGGTCAGCGAAGTAAAAGATGCCTTTGTCGGCGGCATCAGCGCCAATATCAACTTCTGATTTGGCCCCACAGGCGGATCGGCCGATCCGCCTCTCTTTTACGTTTAACGCAGCTGCGCCCGCGAGGTAAAGAAGCGGCGGTATGCCAGATAACCGGCGATAATCGTCGAGAGACTGGCGGTGCCCAGCAGCATAAACGTCACCATAATCTGATACTTAATCGCTTTTACCGGATCGATACCGGCAAATATCAGCCCAGACATCATGCCCGGTAAACTCACCAGCCCCACCGTTTTGGCGGCATCGACCGTTGGGATCATTGCGGCGCGAATGCTGTCGCGAATAAGCTTACCTGAAGCAACTTTCACTGAGGCGCCCAGGCTCAACATCTCCTGAATTTTCTGCCGGTTATCGGTAAAACGCTGATTAAGATTGCTGTAGCAAAGCCCCACCGCCACCATCGCATTGCCGGCGATCATCCCTGAAACAGGGATAACCTGCATCGGCATAAACTCAATTGACCCGCTCAGCACCAAAACCAGCAGCGTCAGCGTGGTGCTGGTGGTAATGGCGATAAACGACAGCACAAAAGCGTTGCCGATATTACGGCTGCGCTTGCGGGCGTTAAGCGCGGCATTCACGCAGATAAAGAGCACCATCACTACCGTCAGTATCGCGTTGTTCACCTCAAAAATGTACTTGAGCAGATAGCCAACGATAATCAGCTGAACGATGGCGCGGCCCACGCTCCAGACGATATCCTTCTCCAGCCCGAGCTTCTCTCGCTTGCTGACCAGCAGGGCAATCAGCACCAGAACCAGCGCCAGTGCCAGCGACTCGTTGGTTATATTATGCTGGCTCATCGTTTCTCTTCCCTGAAGGTGGCGTTAATGTCATTACCCGGTGTGCCAGCTCTGTTTCCGCTGCATCATGAGTGATCCAGATCACCGCCACCCCTTTCTCCTTTACCAGTCCGTGGATCAGCTGATTAATCGTCCGTTTGTTTTCTTTATCCAGCGCGCTGGTGATCTCATCCAGCAGCAGCACCTGCGGCAAAAATTGCAGATTCCGCAGCAGAGCGACACGCTGTTTCTCACCGCCAGAGAGCTGCTCGCACTTTTTATCCAGCATCTCTTCGGGCAGGTTCACGCTTGTGAGCCACCTGCTGAGCACAGCCCTGTCAGCTTTTTTCTGCCGGATGTGCCACGGCAGCGCCAGATTGTCATATACCGTCTCGCCAAACAGCGCGGGAGTCTGAAAACAGTAAGAGACCTGCTGACGATAGTGTTCCGGCTTCAGTTCGCTAACAGGCCGCCCTGCGAAGCGGATCTCACCCTGAGAGGGTTCAAGTAGTGAGGCGATGATTTTCAGCAATGTGCTTTTACCGCTGCCGGAAGGGCCGGTCAGCAGGAGAAACTCTCCCTGACTGAGGCGCAGTGAAACGGGGGCCAGCAGCGTCGTGCCATCCTGAGCGTAGCCAATATCCTGCACATCCAGCAGGGGAGAAGTTTGCGACATAAGTCATTCAACCTGATTGAAATAAACGCACGAATGATAACGCCTGGCGGGAAAAAAGCAGGCGTTTTTTGCGGTGGAAGAGAGACAAAAAAAGGGCAACCGCCGAAACGGTTGCCCTGCTCACTTCAGCATCCAGTCTGCGGATGCCGGGAAGTGCTGTTACTTCGCGTCGTCAGGCAGCGCGTAGGCAACAATGTAGTCGCCAAGCTTGGTGCCGAAGGAGCCATGACCACCCGCGGCGATCAGCACATACTGCTTGCCGTTCACCTCGTAGGTCATTGGGGTCGCCTGGCCGCCAGCGGGCAGACGAGCTTCCCACAGCGCTTTACCATTGGTGACGTTAAACGCACGCAGGTAGTTATCTGCGGTTGCGCCAATGAACATCACGTTACCCGCCGTAGAGATTGGCGCGCCCAGCATAGGCATACCCATTTTGAACGGCAGTGGCACAGGTGAGCTGTCACGAACGGTACCGATGCGTTTTTTCCACACGATATCGTTGGTTTTCAGGTCCACCGCAGAGATATAGCCCCACGCAGGTTGCTTACAAGGGAAGCCCAGCGGCGACAGGAACGGGTTCAGGGTTACGCCGTATGGCACGCCATACTGTGGCTGAACGCCAGTTTCTGTCCCGCTGCCGCCTTTGTCGTTCTCGCCAGGCCACAGTGGGTTATTTGGACCACGTGGGATCAGACGGGAAACAAACGGCAGCGCCATTGGGTTAGTCACGGCAATCTGGCGGTCGGTATCCACAGAGATACCGCCCCACTCGAACATGCCCAGGTTACCAGGGAACACCAGCGTGCCCTGCTCGGAAGGCGGAGTAAACGGACCTTCATAACGCAGGCTGTGGAACATCACACGACAGATCAACTGATCGTAGATAGTGGCGCCCCACATATCTGCCCCAGTCAGTTTGGCTTTTGGACGGTAGGTCAGCTCCGAGAAGTGCTGAGTAGGATTGACATGGTCACCCTTCGCCGCGCCCTGCGGCACCGGCGTTTCCGGAGCCGGAACAACTTCTTTACCGCTACGGCGATCCAGAACAAAGATATCGCCCGTTTTGGTTGGGACGTAAATGACCGGAACGCTGCTGCCGTTTTTATCGGTAATGTCAGCCAGAGTCGGCTGCGCCGGTACGTCCATATCCCACAGATCGTGGTGCACCGTCTGATAGAACCACGCCAGTTTACCCGTAGTGGCATTCAGCGCCAGCAAACCGGTAGCGAAACGCTCCATTTCCGGGGTGCGGTTGCCGCCCCAGATATCAGGCGTGGCCACACCGATTGGCAGGTAAACCAGATCCAGACTGGCATCGTAAGCAGCAGGCGCCCAGGAGTTTGGCGAGTTAGCTACATAGTGCTGGTCAGCTTCCGGCAGCACGTTAGGATCTTTAGCGCCGGTATCGAAGGCCCACAGCAGTTTACCGCTGTTAACATCGAAGCCACGGATGACGCCGGAAGGCTCTTTAGTGGAGTAGTTATCGGTCACGGCACCCGCAATCACAATCACTTTATCAGTGATGATTGGCGGTGAAGTTGGCTCGTAAGCGCCGGCACGGGCGTTAGGCATGTTCTGCTGAAGGTTCAGCTTGCCGTTTTCGCCAAATTCCGGGCACAGCGCGCCTGTTTCCGCATCCAGCGCATAGAGATGACCATCGTTCACCGGCAGGATGATGCGGCGTGCGCACAGCGCAGGTTTGCTGCCCGCTGGCAGGGTGGCCACTTCAGGTGTCTGGTAGTAAGAGACACCGCGACAGGTCACGTGCTGGAAAGAAGGATCGGTTTTCAGCTGTGGATCAAATTTCCACTTCTCTTTACCGGTAGCGGCATCCAGCGCAAACAGGATCTGGTGCGGCGTACAGAGGTAGAGGGAATCACCGATTTTGATTGGCGTCACTTCATCGGTAAGTTCGCCCGGATCGGTTGGGCGCTTCATGTCACCGGTACGGAAGGTCCATGCTTCCTTCAGCTGACCCACGTTTTTATCGTTGATCTGCTTCAGCGGCGAATAGCGTGTTCCGGCCTGAGTACGGCCATAAGCAGGCCAGTCTCCGGCAGCGATGCCTTCACCAGACTTCTCAATGTTCGCCGCCTGTTCAGGGCTGAGGGAACCGTTGATTTCCTGCGGATCGTTAAAGACCGAGTAGGCCAGCGCGATAACGGTCACCACCAGCACCAGGCTCAGCGCGCCACGGGCAAATTTGCCCTGGCTCAGGCCACGGTACACAAACGGCAGAACCAGCCACAGGCCGAGGAAGAAGGTGACGTCAAGACGCGGCGTCAGCGCCCAGAAATCGGACCCCACTTCCCACAGCGACCAGACCAGCGTCGCCAGCAGGAATACCGCGTACAACAGCAGCGCTGAAGAGCGGCGACGGAACAGCAGCCAGGCGACAACCAGCTCAATCACACCAGCGATGATGTAATAGAACGAGCCGCCGATTTTTGCCAGCCAGATACCGCCAATCAACAGGTACAACCCGCTGAGGACGGCGAACACAGCCGTAATAATCACGAGGATCCGTGATAACGGTGCTTTACTTTGCATAGTATGGACCTTACCAAAATTTAACGTCTTCAATTTAGATCGTATGCTAAATCGCAAAAAACACTCGGTTAATATCGCTTATCCACCCCGGTGTTTTGAACCCGCCGTCAGATTTACGCTAAACGGCAGGCTGTGCTGGATACTTTGTTACAGGAACGTCCAGGAGAGCGTCGCGCCCACGCCGTAATTACGCCCTGGTGCCGGCTCGTAGTAACGGCCATTGCCTTCGTTGACGATCACCGAGCCTACGTACTCCCGGTCAAAAAGATTATCGACGCGGCTGAACAGATCCAGAGACCACTTATCCCAGCCAAATTTATAGCCCGCGTTCAGGCCCACCACCGTATAAGATGGCGCTTTTGCGTCGTTTTCATCATCAGCCTGAATGCTGCTCATATAGCGAATATCGGCGCCCGCATGCAGACCCTGTTCGGGCAGCCAGCCCAGCGAAGCATAACCCATATTCTTTGCTACTCCCGGCAGACGATTGCCGGAAGGAGTACAGTTGCCATTGTTATCGCAGGTTTCATTGCGATAGGTGGCATCCAGCCAGGTCCAGGCCATTTTCATCTGCCAGTTTTCAGCAAACTGCTGATCGAAGGAAAGCTCCACGCCACGGCGGCGGGTTTTACCGGCATTTTTGTAGACGGAGCGTCCGTTGCTGCTTTGTGCCACCACCAGCTCGTTATCGGTGTTGGTCTGGAAGAGCGCCGCGGTCAGCAGGCCATAACCGAGGCGGGTTTTACTGCCCAGCTCAACGGTGTCGCTGGTGGCGGGTTTCAGGCCCAGGTTCAGGCCGGTCTGGCTGCCATCTACCGAGCGGTAGGAGAGCTCATTAATGGTCGGCGTCTCAAAGCCACGCCCTGCCGAGGCATACAGGTTCCAGGCATCGGTTACCGCATAGTTCAGCGAGCCCATCGGCAGCAGCTTGTGGTAGCGCTTGCTGCCGCTGTCATCCCCGTTGCCGGAAGTGACATAGTAATCTTCAGAATCAAAGCTCACCGTGCTGTAACGCACCCCTGCATCCAGCGTCCATTTTGAGGTCAGCTCCCAGCTGCTTTGCAGGTAGGGGTCAAGGTTCCACATCACATTCTTTTCGTTGCGGCGCTGGCTGCCCTTCTCGCCAAACTCCGGTACGCCATTCACAAGATTGTAATTCTCAAACCCCTGACGACGTTCGGTCATGGTTTCATAATCCAGCCCGCCAGTAATGCTGAACGGCACGGAACCAAACTGATCCTGATGCTGCCAGCGGGTATCGATGCCGGAATATTTACGTTCCAGCACAATCACGCCGCCCGGGTAAGCGGGCTTAAGCTGGGGAGCCAGAGGAATAGACTGATATTGCGTGGTATGCCGCTCCCCGTGCCAGGTGGTCAGCGTCAACCGATCGTTTTCGCTCATTTCACGCTGATAGCGCAGGCCAACCTGAGTCTGGTCGAGGCTTTTGCGGGTATTGAAGTTATCACCGCGTGGCGACTGGCGGGGATTCGCTTGCCACTCTTCACGAGTAAGGCCGCCCGGATCGTTAGCATCAACAGAAACGCTGTTCAGCATCAGGGTGAGCGTACTGACATCATCCAGGCGCACGCCCAGCTTTGCATTACCGAGATTTTTCTGGGTGCCGCTGTGGTCACGATAGCCGTGCGTGGTAAAGCGCGAGCCGGAAATAGTGTAATTGAGATCGCCCGCGTGAGTACCGTCACCGGTAGCGCCGCTGGCCTTTACGCTGTTACGCCAGCTGCCGAAGCTGCCGTAATAGGTTCCCGCAGTCAGCGTGGTGGGCTGGCTGCCGGTCTGGGTATCGATATTGACCACGCCGCCGGAGGCATTGCCATACAGAGCGGAGTAAGGGCCTCGCAGCACGTCGACCTTATCGATAGAGTTAATATCAATGTTAGAGGTCTGCCCCTGCCCGTCCGGCATGGTGGCGGGGATGCCGTCCACATAGACCCGCACGCCGCGCACACCATACATTGAACGGCTGCCGAAGCCCCGCACGGAAAGCTGTAGATCCTGTGCATAGTTCTGACGGTTCTGGATCTGCAAACCAGGGACGCTGCCTAACCCTTCCGAAAGATTGACCTGCGCCGTGCTGTTGCGCAGATCCTCTCCGCTGACCACGCTGACGGCGGCAGGCGTGTCCAGTTCAGATAATCCGCTACGCTGCTTAACAACCATCAGGGTGTTGCCCTGCGCAGCAGCATCTCCGCGCTGAGCGGTTGGCGATTGAGCATAACTCACGGCAGGCTGTAGTAAAAACAGCGGCGTAATTAACAAGGCAGAGGTTTTGTTGTTCACAGGATCGGTTCGTTGTTTAAAGTTTATCCGTCAAAGCTCCCCAACGGGTCTGCACAAAAAACGTTTTGTACAACCCATCGCCGTTGAGAAACGCACACAGCAATGCTGAAAAAGTATACAAGCAGTTTTGAAACTTGCCCGCTGGTTCCCCCTACAAAATAGAAGGCATTAGCGCAATCAGTCGAGTAAAACGGCTGTTCAAATGCAGAGAATAAGGGGAAAGTGTCAAAATCGGCCAAGAGTGTAGCACTCAATAATCGCTTTGCGAACCGTTGTTACCTCTTTGGCTGAATTGATTCAGTTTTATCCCACAAAATGATAACAAGAGGCTTACAAAGGCGCTTAAGACGCGCTTTCACCCTTTAATTGTCGGGGTTTTCTGCCAGGGGAAATAAAACAAACTCCCCGCTATACTCAATCCATTACCCGATGAAAAGGATGCATTATGGTGTGGCAGGATAGGGCCATTTTTAACAGGACGGGATTCAGCCGCAGAGCAGTGCGAATTTCCGTCGCCGCTGCGTTAGTGTTGCTGACAGCCTGTTCAGGCGGTGAGCAGGGAATGATCTGTCAGGGCAACCTACAGACGCTGGATGGCCGCAACCTGGGCGATCTTGAAGGGAAAATTGTTGACCGTTTTACCTCTTTCAGCGTTACGCTGCCGGAAAAGGTAGTGGAAAGCGGCCCTTTGCACTCGGCCGACCGGCAGCAATATGTCCCTGCTGCGGTGACAAAAGAGGGCTGGCTGGCGATGCGCCTCTCCGATACCCGGTTTATGGTGGTAAATGCGCCGCAGGACAAAGTTTTTACCTTTAGCTGCCCTTCCCGCTCTATTTGATCTTTAGCCTGCTGGCAAGGTAGCCTGTCTGCTCTGTTTCTGACCCTACGGGAAAACCCATGAGCACCAGCCAGATGATAGCTAACCGTCATACCTTTTTTGGCCGCGGAAGCCTGCGTGAACTGCTGCCGTTGCTGCATAAAGAGGTTCAGCCTACCTTACTCTTTTGTGGTCGCTCCTTTCTGCAAAGCGCGAGCTGGGAGGCGCTGAAAGCCGAGCTGGCGCCGCTGCTGCTGGGGCATGAGATTGTCAGCCACGAGGCTTCGCCTGCTGAGATCGATCAATGGGTTACACGCTGGCGTGGCAAGGCAGGACGGGTGGTCGCTATTGGCGGCGGCAGCGTGCTGGATGCAGCGAAAGCCTTTGCGGCGCTGAGCCAGCATCCGCTCAACACGCTGCGCTATCTGGAAAAAGTCGGCGACACGCCGCTGACTGGCGCAACGCTGCCGTTGATTGCTGTGCCTACCACTGCGGGCACCGGCAGCGAGGTGACGCAGAACGCCGTGGTTACAGACAAAGCAGAGATCAAAGTTAAAGCCTCGCTGCGCCATGCCAACTTCGTCCCTGATATTGCGATTCTGGACCCCGATCTGCTACAGGGCGCGCCCGATCATGTGCTGGCGTGCTGTGCGATTGACGCCTTCACCCATCTGTTTGAAGCGTACCTTTCCAGTAAAGGCAATTTCTTCAGCCGCCAGACAGCCCTGACGGGAATGCGTGCTTTTATCAGCGCCTGGCCGCATCTGAATCGCGATGATGAACAGGGTGACAGAGCACGCGAGCAGATGATGTTTGCTTCCTGGCAAGGAGGATTGTCGCTGAGCATGGCTGGTTTAGGGGTGATCCACGGCATTGCCGGAGAGCTGGGGGCGATAAAGGATTACCATCATGGTGAGGTGTGCGGACGTTTACTGCTGCCCTTCCTGACAATACTCAACAAGACGGAAGATGAACAGCAGCAGGTATTAATGGAGGATTTAGCCACGGCCCTCTTCCCAGGGTTTACCTTGCCGCCAGCCCGAATGTTGCAACACTGGATCAGGGACAATGCTATTACCCCCTTCTGGCACGATGCGCAGCCGCTTACGGCAGAGGAAGCAGACTGGATCCTCTCCCGCTCCAACAGCAAAAACTCGCTGGTCAGCTACAGCAAAGAGGAGCAGCGCTTTATGCTGGAGCAGGCTTATTTGATCGCTTAACAAGAACCGGCTTATTCCGTCGCCTGGCAAACTCTGGCTTAGCCCTGGAACAGGCCCGTTCTGTTGCAGAGCAGACTACGCAGTAATGCCCGCCCACTTCTGCTTCAACACTTAGCCAGACAGGGCGTCCGGGTTGCCTTCCGGACGTCGTTCCTCTTACACCCAACTCTCAGCCCATTTCGTTTAATATTTCAAGTGCCTGAGCAGGTAAAGTCAGCTTCACCGCCGCCATATTTTCCTGCAAATGCGCAACCGAAGAGGTTCCGGGGATCAACATAATATTTGGCGAACGCTGCAACAGCCAGGCCAGCGCTACCTGCATTGGCGTCGCCTTTAGCGCCTGAGCGACTTCAGACAACCCGGCAGACTGCAACGGAGTAAATCCCCCCAGCGGGAAAAACGGCACATAAGCGATACCCTGTTTCGCCAGCGTCTCCACCAGCTCATCATCCTGCCGGTTCGCCAGGTTATAGAGATTCTGCACGCAGGCTATTGGCGTCATCTGCTGAGCATCTTCAACCTGTTTTGGCGTAACGTTGCTTAACCCAATGTGGCGGATCAGGCCACGCTCTTTCAGTTCCAGTAACGCCGCCAGCGGTGCCTCAAGGGAGCCTTCCTGCGGTTTATGCACATTTAACATACTGCGCAGGTTAACCACCTCCAGCCTCTCCAGCCCCAGGTTTTGCAGATTCTCCCCCACCGCACGGGTCAGCTCTTGCGCACTAAAAGCGGGATGCCAGCCCCCTTTTTCATCCCGACGGCAGCCCACCTTGGTGACCAGAGTGAGTGAACTGACATAAGGGTGCAGCGCTTTTTTAATCAGCTGGTTAGTAATATGCGGGCCGTAAAAGTCGGAGGTATCGATCATTTCAACGCCGGAAGCTACGGCGGCACGCAGGACCTCCAGGGCAGCCGCTTCGTCTGAAGGAGGGCCAAAAACGCCAGGACCGGCGAGCTGCATAGCGCCATAGCCCATCCGGTTAAGCTGGCGATCGCCGAGCGTATAAGTAAGTGAAGCAGTCATAGCAGATCTCCTGAGTAAGTGACTCCTTGATTGTAGCGACCCCGTAACTGTGCAACTATCCGGTAAAATAACGACACACTGTACGGAGAGGCGGACAATGAAGCTGGATATCACGCTGTTGCATGCGGTGGTGGCGGTGGCCAAAGCGGGGGGCTTCCGTGAGGCCGCACGCGTTACCGGCAGTAACCCCTCCCGTCTGAGCGATGCGGTACGGCGCGCGGAACAGCAGCTTGGCGTCAGGCTGTTTCATCGCACTACCCGAACCGTGGCGCTGACTGAGGTTGGCAGGTCGCTGATGGAGCGGCTGCTGCCCGCCATGAACGAGGTGGAATCTGCGCTGGATGATATTAATCGTTTCCGTGAAACGCCCGCAGGCACCTTAAGGCTCAACGTGCCGGTCAGCGCATCCCGGCTGATCCTGCCCACTCTGGTACCTGCCTTCCTGGCCCGCTATCCGGACATTCAGCTGGAAGTGGTAGCGGAGAGCAACGTTCAGGATGTCTTCCGCGACGGATGTGACGCGGGGATCCGCTATGACGAAACGCTGGAGCAGGATGTGATAGCGCTGCCCATCGGCCCGCGCCAGCAGCGTTTCGCCCTGGCTGCCTCTCCGGCCTATCTCGACCAGGCTGGACGCCCCACCCACCCGCACGAGCTGATAAAGCACCGCTGCATTCGGGGTCGTTTTGCCAGCGGCGTGGTGCCGGAATGGGAGTTTGAAAAAGAGGGCGAACGGTTAAAGGTCAAACCTGCGGGCCAGCTGCTGGTGAGCATCGGCAGCGGCATGGATTTGGCCGTGGATACCGCCGTTGCGGGCGGAGGCATAATCTACCTGTTTGAAGAGTGGCTGAAGCCTCTGCTTGAGAGCGGTAAGCTTGAACCCGTTATGCAGCCCTGGTGGCTCACCTTTCCCGGCCCCTGGCTCTACTATCCTGACCGCCGTCTGATCCCCGCCCCTCTGCGTGCCTTTATCGATTTTGTGCGTGAAAATGGCAGCTAGCGCTCGCGCTTAGTCAGCTTTTTGCAAGCTAAGCGTAAATTTAGCGTTAAGCGCGCCGTTCTTAAGACTATTCATCTTGTTCTTTGGTGGCTCAACCGCCAAATTGGCTTTATCAACAACAAGTTGGGCGATACCAACAGGGGAAAAGATGAAAAAATCAGCTATGGCGATCCTTTCTGCGCTGCTGTTTACCACCAGCCTGGGCGCATTTGCGCAGGGGCCGCAGCAGGCTCATGGCGAGCAGCCGGTAAAACGCCCACCACAGGGCGGCCAGCAGCCTGGCCAGCCCCAGGAGCATCACGCACAGTCCCGCCAGGCTGAGCATCGCGAACCGCAGCGCCAGCACTCAAACCCTCAGCAGCCGCACCATGCAGATTTCCACCGTGGCCGCCCGCTGCCGGAGAAGTATCGTGGTGAAGGTTATCAGGTTACCGACTGGCATAAACGTGGACTGAAAGCACCACCGGCTGGTCATCGCTGGCAGAACGTCAACGGCAACTACGTGCTGATTGCGGTTGCTACTGGCGTGATCACCTCCATCATCACGCAGCAGTAACCTCTTTTCTCTGTTAAGGGGAAGGTGAAAAGGCCCCGCCAGAAACTGGCGGGGCCTTTTTGTTACTGCCGGAACAGCGTTGCGCCGTGGGGGATATCCCGCGCACGGCTGACAGCGCCTTCTCTTAAGTGCGGACGCAAATCCTCAACGTTGCTGAGGATCAGAACGAGCTCCAGTTATCCGTTGCCAGTTCAGCTTTAAGCGTTGCCGGTTTAGGCTGCGGTTTCGCCAGTGCAGGCTGTTTTACCGCTGGCATCTTGCTGCCGCTCTGGACTTTAAATGCGCCGACCAGATTGCTTAGCGTAATTGCCTGCTCCTGCAACGATTGTGACGCGGCAGAAGCCTGTTCCACCAGCGCGGCGTTTTGCTGGGTGACGCTATCCATCTGGCCTACGGCAAGGTGCACCTGTTCAATACCCTGGCTCTGTTCCGAGGTGGCGGCGGCCATCTCCCCAACAATGTCAGCAACCTGGCGGATAGATCCCTGCACTTTGGCCATATTATCCCCAACGTTCGCCACCTGAACGGCACCGCTCTGCACCAGCTGCGCAGAGGTGACAATCAGATCCTTGATCTCTTTCGCTGCGGTTGAAGAGCGCTGAGCAAGATTTCTGACCTCGCTGGCTACCACGGCGAATCCACGCCCCTGTTCACCGGCACGGGCCGCTTCTACTGCTGCGTTCAGTGCCAGAATGTTGGTCTGGAAAGCGATCCCTTCAATCAGGCCGGTAATATCGGAAATCTTGCTGGAGCTGGCTTTGATGTTCTCCATGGTGTTGACCATTGCCGATACCGCATTGCCGCTCTGTTCCGCCATCTCGTTGGCACTGCTCGCCAACAGGCTGGCCTGTTTGGCATTTTCGGCGCTCTGCTTCACCGTATCATTGAGCGCGCTCATGCTGGCGGAGGTTTGCTCAAGGGAAGCAGCCTGCTCTTCTGTCCGCGCAGAGAGATCTTCGTTACCGGCAGCAATCTGCGAGGAAGCTGAACTCACTGACTGGGCAGACGCGGTTACCGCTGTCATCGCTGCGGCAACGCGCTCCATCAGGGCGTTAAAAGCAAAGGCAGTTTTACCAATTTCATCACTACGGTGGTCGTCAGCCTTGCGGGTCAGATCCAGCGACTCACTGGTTTCCACCATCACCTGCTGAATATTATTCAGGCTGCGGCGAACGCCAAAAATCGTTTTGCAGGCCAGCGCCCCCATCAGCAGGATCACTACCGCAGAAAAGCTCATCAGCCCCCAGAACACGCGAGAGTAGAGAGCGTTATTTACTTCACGCAGCTCATCCCCCAGTTGAATATTGAACTCAATCTGCGCCTTCAGATCCTGCGTTAATTTACGCACCGCAGCGCCAATGCCCGTTTCCCCCTGCAACATCGGCAGCGTGACGGCATCATTGTGCGCCAGGGATGCGGTGATGTAACCTGGCAGTACGCTCTGAATAGCCACGATATCGGCCAGCGCACCTTCGCTCATCGCTTTATCCCGCTCGTTAGAAACGTCGTTGGCAAGATAATAATTCACCTGCGTTTTGAGATCGTCGAGCAGAACCTCGACCTTTTTCTCCGCCAGATCCTGTTTCCCGCTCTCCATTTCGCTCTGATGTTCATAGAGCGCCACATTAAGCTTGCTGGCAGTACTGATGGTCTTATCCAAATCTTTGATACTTGGAATAGCATTCAGCTGGACATATTCAAATCTGCTCTGGAAGCCATTGATGGCATACAGAGAAAAGCCGGCCAGCAAACACATCGCCAGCGCGAGCAGGGAAAAAATAGAGAACAATCTTTTGGTAATAGTCATGCGGAAACCTCAACATCAATGACTGGCTTGCTTTAAATAGCTGACGGACAGCGCCCCCCATCCAGTGAATGAAAGCCGGGTCGAATCGAAGCTGGAATCAAGGCCAGAGAACGGCCTTAGTTGAGGTTATCGGTAGTGATGAGGATAAACTTTACCCCGCTTAAGTTATATTCATTAGCGCGGCGAGAGAGGCGGAGGAAGAAAGGAGTGAAGGATCAAAAACGGCTGGCACATACTGTACCAGCCGTCCGGGAAACTTAGTTAAAGGCGTTATTCAGCAGGATAGAGGTGATGATGCCGGTTGCTGCGGCAATCAGTACATAGTTGCCGTCAATGTAAGCCCAGTGTTCGCCACGAGGCGGCTCACGCAGGCCACGCTCGTGCCAGTTACTGACGCGATAATCGTCACCGCGGAAGCGTGGCGGCATGCGTTCACCACGACGGAAGTCATGGCCCTGCCAGGCAAAGCGGTCGCGCGATTGATAATGATGATCGGGACCCCGTCCACGATCGCCATGACCATGATAGTCGCCACGGCCATCGTGCCCATGTTCCGGGCCACGCCCTGGAGCACCGTGCCCATCATGGCCGCCGTGTCCGTCATGACCACCCTGCTGATGCCACTGCTGTCCCGGAGGCCCTTCAGCCTGGCTCAGGGGAGAGAACAGGGTGCTCGCTGTAAGGACGGTCATTAAAAGTGCCAGAGTCGTTTTTTTCATGGGTCTTACCTCATTTTGCTCACGGCTTCTGTTGCGCCGCTGAAGAAGACTATCGACTACTCTGGCCCGGAAAAATAGCGCCAAATATCTTAAAACCCAGAGACTTACGCTCTTTTACTCCTTCTTATCACTTCCTTAACACTATGAACGGATTAAGGAGCTGGCTGACGGCAATGATTTGTGTTAGGGCGGCTTACGCTGCCTGGACGACCTCATTGATGAACTCCCTGACCTGCTGCGCCTGCAAAATAAATCCCTCCAGGCTTTGCGTAAACAGCCTCTCATCCAGGGTCGCCACGGCAAGCTGACTGCACAGTCTCAGGCTCTCTTCAGCGTCCAGCGCCAGCCAGCATCCCCGCATGGCATTCATCTCGAAGTTCAGCGCAAGCAGGGTTTTCAGCATCTGCGGAGCAGCATCGCCTTGTAACGTCTCAATCCTGCAATGAAAGAGCACGCTGTCGCTTCCCTGCGGCAGCTCTACAATTGCCACCTCCTGATGATGGTTATCAAACAGGGCGCACACCCCCTGCTTTAAACTCAACTGCGCCCCTATCTTGCGGCCATAAAAATGCAGAAAATGGTTAAGTTGTTCAGTTGCTGACATGATTATCCCTTGAGTACAAAATCGTTTTCCTGCCCTTGCTGCAAGGCGGCGGCAAGTTCTGAGGTGGCTTTGGCAATGCGCCCCTCCAGCGCGTACTGGGTTGGCGTGTTCTGGTTCTCTCCGTAGCTGAAAGTGATTTTGCCCAGGTTACGTTTCATAGAAACCGAGGCGTTATTGGAGCCGCCCAGCAGAAAAGCGGGAGTGGCGAAACCATCCGTTTTGATCTGTGATTTGGTAAAAGCGATCGATTTCAGCCGCAGATTATCCCGGTTGATCAGCTCTGCCATCATCTCCTCCGGGCTGTTGCCCTGCTCCAGCCAGCGCTGCTCAAGCTGCTCCCTGACCTCATCTTTCAGCTCCAGCGTGACGGTAGCGTCGGTGCTGACGTTATCCTGCAAGGTGGCAATCAGCGACTGAAGCTGATGGTCGCTGCTCATCAACTCACGGATTTTGGTGGCGTTGCTGGCATTCAGCTGACCATCAAGCAGGTGAGAAAGCTGGTGCCACAGGCCGTTGCTGTTGACCTTGCTGAGATTGGCATAGGTGGTCTGGTACTCGCCGTTTTGCAGCAGTCTCTTGCCCTGCTCCGCCGCTTTTTGCTGCCGGAGATGCTTATCAAGATCCCGTAGCACCGCCTGCTGCCCATTATTGAGCGTGGTCCGGTCGCGTGGAGCAAAATGCGCTACCAGCCTGTCGAGCTTTTGCCGGGGCGTCAGGGGAATGGCCTGTTCGTCATCGCTTTTGTCCTTGAGTTTTTCCAGCAGCCCGGCGCTGGCAGGATCGCTGAAGCTTTTTCCCAATGTCTCCATCAGCTTGTCGATATGCACCGGCTCAAGCGGGCGGGCATTTTTCGTCTCCAGCGACAGGCTCTGTTTGGTGCGGTTATCGATAGAGAGTTGAACGCTGGCGGCAGGGCCAGCGAAGAGCGGCAGGCGCCCGTCGTCGCCTCTTACCAGCACCCCTAAGGGCAGCGCAAAGTTAGCCCCGACAGAGGCTTTATTTAAGCCGCGCGGGCGATTGTTGCTGCGGCTGAAGGTGCTGATCTCCTCTTTGCTGGTAGTCCCGCGCTCGCGGGTTCCTGAAAGGACGTTTACCCCGGCATAAGCGCCGCCACCCACCCGGAAGCTGGCGGGCGTCTCCTTCTCATGCTTGCTGGTCAGCGGAATACCGGCAGAGGCCAGGGCCGCCGCATTGGCATCCAGGCTGACGTTCATTACATCGCCATGCTTAACGCTGTGGTTGATGCCACGATTCATCAGCGTCAGCGGATCCAGCGTTCCTTCGGTCAGCCCCTGAATAAAAGCAGGAAGCTCCGCTTCGGTGATGTCGAAGCTGATACTGTTTTGCTTTTTCACATCAAGCGGCGTTGCCGAGATCACGCCGCCCAGACGCACTGCCGGAGCCAGATTGCGCTCATGATCGATCGGCACGGTGTGCGCAGAGTCTTTCATAAAATCGGTGAGCAGGTTATAGCCAAACCCGCTGAAGGCTGTCACGCCGCCACCGCCATCACGACCAAAGCTGACCGTGACGCCGCCTTCGCCGCGCGTCAGGCTCATGTTGTAGCCGCGATCGATATTGCCCCTGCCGCCCACGCCAGCTATCACCTGAGTACCTGGCACCCCGGTGATGGTGGTGGCCGCACCATAAGCCCGGCTGAAGGAGATGCTCTCCCCCTTCTCCATCGACAGCACAGTCCCCTCCATACGGCGAGCCAGCGTCTGCTGATCTTCAGCCTGCATCACCGTGCGGGTGGTGACGTTCATGGCATGATTCTCTTTGGTAAAGGCTTTGGTCATGGACTTGATAGCGTCGTAATTGGACTCCAGCTTATCGTTACCGGTAAACCCCTGGCTGGTAACCTGCTTAAGTGGATTGCCTTCCCATTCACTCTCCCGCAGCTCGCGAAATTCCCTGCCCAGGGCATTTAACGCTTTTTCACGAGTCTCGCCCTGAAGCGCCATTGCTGTGGCAAGCCGTCCGGTGAGATCGTGCAATTTGGCGTTAGTCAGACCATCAAGGATCAGACGTGATTTGATCAGTCCCATGGTGTCATGTTTATCACGATGCAGGCCGAGGGGGATCTCATCCGTGGGTTTCTGGTGCGAAAGCTGGACGCCTTCACTCTGTAGCGAGGAGAGCGCCAGCTGCGCCAGATTCCCTTTGCCGCTGGGCTGTAATGAAAACAGCTGGGTCAGTTTTATGGTTAAATCTTCACGCTGGGTGCTGGCCGGATTCATGCGGCCAGTTACTGAAGCAAGCTGCTCCTTCACCCCACCCGACGGCTTACCATAATGCTGCTGTAACAGGCGAGCCTGATGGGCTGCGCTGTCGGCCAGCGTGGTGTTAAATTTCTGCATTTCGCCGAACCAGTCGGGCAGGTCAGGTTTGGCGGCAAGGGTTTTAAGCTTCAGGCTCAACGGCTCTTCCGGCCTGAGCGCGCCCGGTGCCTTAAGACGCTGTAGCTGCTGTAAGTGCTGGTTAAGATCCCGCATCTGCTGCTGTTGCTGCTGATAAATCACTGAGAGCCCCTGCCTGCCGCCGTGGGCATGCTGGATAAGATGCCCCATATTCTTTAGCGGACGGGGTGTCGCCATGGTGGGGCGAAAAACAAAGGTGCTGAGGCGCGTCCGGAAAGGCGTATGAACTTTATGACCATCATGGCCGGACTGTCCAAAGGTGTTAACTTCACGTTTGAAGGTCAGCCCGGTTTTCCCTAGTTTTGCGTCACGGGTGGCCGCGCTCAGCCGATCGTAATGTTGGTCGGCCAGACTTTCTGCCTCACTAACGCCCGGCGACGGGTCGCCACTCAGGCGTTCCCAGCTATCTCTGTTCAGCCTCAGCATCTTGCCGTTATCCATTTCCAGCAGCAGAGAGCCTTTCTGATTGCCATGAAGCTTCTTTGGCTTCGCCGCTTCGCCAGGTTCGTCGAAAGCGGCCTCATCACCGACTGGCAGCGCGGGCATCCGCTCTTCACGCATCGACGAAACCTGCCCCTTTTCCCACGCCTGCTGCGGCAGGCTGAAAAGCTTGCCCTGGTCGCTCAGCAAAAACAGCTGATTGTCCGGCCCCAGGGCGATATCAGCCAGTTTGTGTTCCAGGAGAGGTTGACGCGAGTCGATAAGGTTCACTGGCCGGTTCATCGCCTGGCTCAGCGCCTGATGGCTCAGCGTATGCCTCATTTTTTTATCGCGGCGGCTTTCGCTGTCTACCTGATGGAAATGCACCTCGCCGCTATCCTGTAGTGTCAGGTATCGCCCGCTGTCCAGCACCGCAGCGGCCAGCGTTTTCTGATTTTTATCCAGACCGGGCAGCGCCAGCTCGTCGCTGACGTTTTTCTTAACCTGATGAAGAGCAAAAACATTTTGGTTAAAGTTGAGTTTGTTACTGGAGAGATTCACCTTAAGGCGCTTGATCTGATTATCGTTCAGCACCCAGGCCTGACCATCCTGCCCGGCGATAAGACGCTCCGCCTTCACTTCTGAAGCTTCCCACCGGAGGGTGGTTTCATTAAAGAAATGGACTTTGCCCTCCTGTAGGGCCAGTTTGCCCGCCATGCCGATATTCACCCTATCCATCCGGCCGGGCGAAACCGACGGCAGCCCTTTCTGGAAGTCCATCACCAGGCTGTCGCTGAGATTCCAGCCCGATGCAGCCTCTGGCTGACCCGGCGTGAGGTTCAGCGCTACGGCATGCTGCCGATCCATGCCATCTTTCACCAGCGCATGCAGGCGCCCGCCTTCTCCCTGAATAAAGTCGGTGACGTGAAAACGATCGCCCGTCACCGCCGCAATTTGCTGGTGCAGCTGATTACGCAATTCCTGGTTCTCTTCTCTGCCGAAATCCAGCGCCGTCCCCTGTGTGCCGGGGCGGCTGGCAACCAACAGACGACCGTTATGATCGGCAGCAATCACCTGGCGGGGAGTTTGGGTCAGGCTTGCCAGCGTGGTGCCGGATGGGAAGAGGTTGAGCGTACGATGCGTCTCTGCTGGGCTATCTGTCTGGGCCAGCCATTTCACGCTTTGCTCTTTGCTCTCCTCCCCGGTCAGCAGCAGCAGCGCCTGGCCATCCTGCGCAACGGAAAAGTGGCTGATTTTCTCTTCGAAACGAGCGCTTTGCGTCTGGGTTTGCAGATTGTGCAGATGGTGGCTGTCATGGACCAGGTAAAGAGCATTATCAGCCTGACGGGTGAGTTTTGACTGATCCTTCTCTTTATCCAGCAGTGGAAACTCTGCCTGCTTCCACCCCTCTTCCTGTGATGTCATCTGCCAGAGCTTATCTTTATGCAGGCGAAACTCCGCCGTACCGCTGGCTGTTGTCTGCTGATAAACACCAGAAAGCTGGCTCAGTATCCCCTTATCGGGCAGCGGGATCTTAGTGGCAGGACGCCCTGAAGGCGCGCCGTTACGCTGGATTTGCACCTTCTGTTGATCCTCGCTCAGGGTCAGCGCATGGTCAGTCACTACCGCGGGACGTCTTGCTGGGAAGGTGGTTCCCGGCGTCTCTTCCCGCTGCCACCCTGGTTCCGCTTTACTGTGCGATAACCCGATGAGACTGCCGGGGGAGGAGTGCAGCGAAAGAAGCCGACCGCTGTCATCCAGCAGGGTGTGCTGCTGACTGTCGGCACTGGCGACCACGCTTTGATAGTGCATTTTGGCGTGGCCCAGCGTTTGCCTGATTAAAGCACTCTGAGGGTTGCGCGTTGCCGGAGCCGCAACCAGAAGCTGGCGTTTGCTGTCCAGACGAAGAGTGACGGGCGAGGTCGCCGCGCCAGGCGCCGGAGCATCATGCTGATTGCCGGGCTGCGCGGGCGGGAGTGAAGGTTGAGCAGGCGCTGTCACCTCCTGCGCGGAGGGCTGAGCACTTACGTTCGGTGCGTTGTTTTGCGCGGAGGGCTGAGCACTTACGTTCGGCGCGTTGTTTTGCGCGGAGGGCTGAGCGCTCACGTTCGGTGCGTTGTTTTGCGCGGAGGGCTGCGAATTAAGGGAGTCCAGTCCCGCCTGCAATTCCCTGTCCAGCCAGCCCGCCTGCGAGATGGGAAGGGAAACATTCAGTCGATCAACGGGCTGCATTCCGATAGCTGCTGCGCCATTTTGTCCCTCCGCTCCGGCTATAGCTGCCGGAACCGCACTCCCTGCACTGTTACCCGGCGGGCTGCGGCGGAAAAACCGATGTTGCGTAAAAGCTTTGAAACGTCCCCCTCCCGTGGCACGCTCTCTGCTGCCCTGATGAACCTCCTCTTCTGCTGGCGCGCCCTGTTCACGGGCCTGGCCCGCGAGCGAGCCACCGCCTGTCTGCCTGGCCCGCACATCCTGCTGCGCCACGGCTCCCTGCCGCTGCTGAACCCTGCCCGTTCGCTGCACGTTTTGCATGCCTGCTGCGTTCAATGCTGTTCTGATCCCCGATACCACGATGTTCTCCCCGGCGAATGAAAGCGTTTTTAGCTGGTTTTAGGTGGGCAGAAAACCGGGTCGGTTCCGTGAAATATTAATGACAATTACAGATAAGAGTGGCGCTGTCGCGACGAGATCCTGGCCACAAATTGAGGAAAGAAGGGGAACAGAGCAAAGAAGAGAAAAAAAAGAGAGGCTTTAAGCCCCTCTGTACAGGATGACGAAATATCAGCCGTGCTTAAAATTTGTCCTTAAGAGAGGTATTGCACCTCTCTCTGAACATGCCCCAAACAAGGCAGGCCTATTTTTTCAGCGTTTTTCTGACTTTCGCCACTTCATCTGCGGTAACGGCAGAGGCTTTGTTGCTCCAGCCCTGACGAATAAAGGTAGCCAGCTTCGCCACTTCATCATCGCTCAGACGTTTAGCAAACCCTGGCATCGCCAGCGTCGAAGGTGCTTTCGCTGTGGAAGGCTGCTGCGCACCGGCGAGAATGGTATGGATCAACCCACCCGGATCGCTCGCGTTGACAATCGTCGCCTGGTCCAGCTCAGGGAACACGCCTGGCGCTCCTTTACCGGTCACGAAGTGACAGGCACCACAGTTATCCAGATAGAGACGCTCGCCAGCAGAGAGATTTTTGGCTGCCGTCAGCTTCGCTTCCGTTGGGCTGACTGCCGTTTCCTGCGCAGCCGGAGCCGCAGGATTGCCGCCCAGGAACTTCACGTAGGCCGCAATAGCTTTCAGATCCGCATCACTCATATGCGAAGTGCTGTGCTCAACGACGGAAGTCATCTCGCCACCTACAGCGGCTTTATCATTGCGTCCGGTAGCCAGATAATCCACCGTCTCCTGCTCGGTCCAGCGCGGCAGACCGCGCAGAGAAGGCACTTCCCAACCGTTCAGATTACCGCCCGCCAGGAAACTGCTGTCGCTGCTGTCGAGCGCTTTCTCATTCATGCCGAAACCACGAGGCGTATGGCAACTGCCGCAGTGCCCCAGGCTTTCAACCAGATAAGCGCCACGGTTAACCTCAGCAGAGGCGCCGCCTATAGGCTGGAACGGCTTATCCGTAGCAAAGGCCCAGTTCCAGAAGCGCATCCCCCAACGCTGACTGAACGGGAAGCTCAGATCGGTTTCAGGCGCTGCTTCTGCAACAGGCTTTACACCCTGCATAAAATAGGTGTAGAGCGCATGCATATCCTGATCGTTGATTTTGGCGTAATCAGGATAAGGCATTGCCGGATAAAGGCGCGTGCCGTCTGGCAGCACACCTTTACGGACCGCATCATTAAACTGCTGCTCGGTATAGTTGCCGATGCCGTGCTCTTTGTCCGGCGTGATGTTGGTTGAATAGATAGTGCCCAGATTTGACTCTATCGCCAGCCCGCCGGAGAAAGCCGGTTTACCGGGGAGAGAGTGACAGGCGCTACAGTCACCCAGCCGGGAAATGTACTCGCCCTGCTTTACCAGCGCTGCATCTTCTGCCTGTGCCATCTGCATAAAACCGGCACCCAACAGCACCGCATTGGCGATTAAAAAACGCTTTAATTTCATCTTCATATCGCTTATGCCTGTACCAGTGGACCGGGATTTTTCAGATAGTGATCTTTGATAGCCTGCGCCGCCATCAGCGTGATTGCGCCAATGGTGTCGGTCGGGTTCGCCTGGAAGTTCTGCGGGAACGCATTACCGCCCGGCACAAAGACGTTATGCACGTCCCAGCTTTGCAGGTATTTGTTCAGCGCGGAAGTCTTCGGATTATCACCCATCACCGCGCCACCCACGTTGTGGGTAGAGACATATTTGGTGAGGTCAAAGTGCGCATCCATCGGCAGGAAGCTTTCGCTGTAGCTGTCCGGGTTCAGCTCTTTGGTGATATTCCCCACGATCCCTTTCAGATACTGCTGTAGCTTAAGTTCATTCTCTTTCCAGTCGAAGGTCATGCGCAGCAGCGGGTAGCCATGCTCATCTTTGTAGTTCGGATCCAGGTCGAGATAGATATCGCGATAGGACTGGCAAGTAGTGGTGATGCTGATCTTCATGGAATGGCCATACCACTCCTCCATCCCCTCTTTCCAGCCCGTGCCCCAGGTAGGCGTGCCTTTAGGCAATGAGGTGCTGATAGGCGTACCGGTTGCCTGAGAACTGTGGATTTTTGCTCCGCCGATAAAGCCCAGCGATGGACCATCAAAGTTGCCTGGGGAGATATCGTTAAACATCTGTCCGGTAGCGCCAGCGGTGGCAAACGGGTTGAAGTTCTTATCTTTAAAGAACAGCGTGGAGCCGCCGTTGCTCAGGAAGGCGTAGTTACGGCCCACCACACCCTCTTCGGTGATCGGGTTGTAAGGTTTGCCAATGCCGGAGAGCAGCATCAGACGCACGTTACAGAACTGGAAGCTGCTCAGCACCACAATTTTCGCCGGCTGGAAGCACTCGTTGCCCTGCTCGTCGATATAGATCACCCCTTTCGCGGTTTTCTTATCGTCATGCAGCACCACTTTCATTACGTTGGCGTGAACTTCATAAGAGAAGTTATCCATACGCTTTAACGCATCCATTACCGCAGTCTGCGGCGAGGCTTTGGAGTAGTTCAGGCAAGGATATTTACTGCAATAGCCGCAGTAGTTACACGGCGCAATCTGGTTGCCGTAAGGGTTAGTCCAGGCACGGGAAACGCAGGCAGAAGGGTTAGGGAACGGGTGATAGCCCATTTTCTTTGCCACTTCGGCGAACATTTTGGTGTTCAGCGTATCTTCCAGCGCAGGCAGTGGGTATGGCTCAGAGCGAGGCCCCTCAAACGGGTCGCCCCCTTCCAGGATTTTGCCGCGCAGGTTGCCTGTATTACCAGACTGACCGCAGATACGCTCAAACTTGGTGTAATGAGGCTCAATTTCATCCCAGGTGAAGGGGAAGTCCATGATGCGCATATCTTCCTGCAGAATACCTGGCTTGTAGGCTTCGTCTGCATAGGTTTTCAGTTTGAGATCGATGGGGGTTGGGCGAAGTAAAACGCCAGTCCAGTGCAGGCCCGATCCGCCTACGCCGGTGCCTGGTGCAAAAGCCCCCCACTTACGGGTTGGCAGTGCGGTTTCGCTCATGTTGTAGCGAACGGTAACAGCGGCTTCAGCCGGGGTTGCCATCACTTTGTTACGTACGCCGTAGGCGTATTCATCCGCCGGTTTCGGGTAGGCGAAATCTTCGTAAGTCCTGTCACCGCCGCGCTCAAGCGCACGGACTGTCAGACCGGCCATCGCCAGTTCAATGCTCATCAGCGAGCCAGCCCAGCCCAGGCCGACGACTACAACGTCGACTTCTTCTTTATTTACAGTTGCCATCTTAAATTAATCACTCTCAAAAAAAACGGAAATCGCTTACTCAGGCTTGCAGGCCCAACAGGCTGACCGGGCCAAGCGGATAAGGCACGTTGTGCTGCTTTACCCACTCGGTAAAGCTGGCCCGTGCGCCAGGGAAGCCGATGGCGATCCACGCCTTCATGCCTTTGTTTCCGCCATAAATAGGATCGGCGAGGTAACCATGCTTGGTATCGCTCAGCAGTCCACTAAAGAACTGCGATCCTTTCAGCGAGCTTTCGCCCAGCTCGGAGAAGCTAATCTTGTTCTTCTGAACCTGAGTCAGTACGGCGTCTTTGTCCGCATCAGAGAGTTCGTGGAAGGATTTTTGATGGTTCGTCTGGCACCAGCTCTCAACCAGTTTGATACCGGTTTTATAGATCTGCTGCGGACGGAACGGGATCTGATAACCCATAGTGGCGGGAGCGTTAGTATTAAACGGCCCCTGCATATAGATTTCTGTACCCATATCGGTTTGCATCTGCTGATCGATAAAGATCGGCACGTTGGTTTCCAGAGCGCCGGGCGCTTTGCCGTTACCGCCAGCGGGGATCAGACGATCGCAGGCGGCCATGATGAATTGCCACTCATCAGCGCTAAAGAAAACAGGTTTATAATCAACTAATTCAGGGGCGGCCATTTCCGCAGCCTGAGCTGCAGTTATTCCCTTAAGTACCATATCGCCCAGCGGTAAGGCTAAAAGCGATCCTATTAAAAACTTACGACGGGTAGTTTCTTTTTGAAGGAGCATAACACCACGATTCTCACATGCTAATAAAATGTAATTTGAGTTAATTAGTATCGTTATCGACGAATCTTCGCGTAATGTTATGGATACAAGAGTTACAAAATGTAAATTTTATATTCAGCATATATATAGTTAAGTTTTTATCACTCTGTTAAATTTTATATTACTAATGATAATGCCATGTTATGGTTAAAAAAACCGCTTATCCCTTATCTTTATGCTGATTAGAAGCTGAATTCCGCATAAATTGCCCGGTTATAATTTATAAGCGTGACAATGACCACCCTGAATAAATGGAAAAAACTCTTCTGAGAGTCATTATTAACCTTAACTTTGCACAAACACTTATTTAACAAATAAAAAACATTATTACGCTCTGATCCCCGGCCAGCGGGGAATCAGAAATAGCGAGGGGGATCAGGGGCGATTAAGGCGGGAATGGAGAGAGTAAACATTATTTTCAGGATCGCTCTCTTCAGGGGGAGCAAAACGGGCGTTATAACGCAGACGAAACGCCTGCATCTCCTGGGCATCCGGTTCCAGCTCACGCAGGAAAGTCATAGCCAGACGAACATGCTCATTGCTCAGCTCAAGAGGTAAATAAGCCTTGCGCAGCACCCCACGCCAGAACAGCAGGCTCTCTTCTGACTCATCCACAATAAACACCTGATAGATCAGCAGAACGCTGGCGCCATTCGCAATATGCGCTTCATTATCGCGGGCCAGATAGCGCACAAACTCCTCCCCTGCGGTTCGGCCCATGGCGCTGATAAGCGACTCCACGTGAACCGGCTCCAGGTTCAGCCGTTTTGTCAGCGCCTTTGTCGCGCGGCGTGTCTCTGAATTAAGCACGCGAAATCCAACGATAAAAACCACGACCAGGGTCGCAAGCATCAGCCAAATCATTCACTATCCTGTTTCAGGCGTGCGCCGCCTCGTTTCATCCGGGCTGCGCTGTCAGCGGGGCGTCAGAGTAACAGCACTCCATCGGGCCTGGCAACCATGAGAAAAGGCTGCCCTGAGGCAGCCCTGAGATTACTGTTTTTTCATGCAGCAGAGCGGACATAACCGGCTGCCGCCATACCGTTTGGTTGCTGTAAGGAGTGCATCTGCTGAAGTGTAAAACGTGCCTAAAAACTCTCTTTGTCTGTTCAGGATACTTAGCTTCAGGCATCCGGATCGGTGGACAACTTTGAGAGTATCCTGGCGCGGTTTCTGCTCCAGATAATAGTAATCGCCCATTGTTATCTCTTTGTCATAAAGGCCCGACAAAGGAACAGTACACCTGTGAAGAGGATAAAAATGCCTTTATGTTCAGCTTTTAGCCAGTTTCAGAACTATTACCAGGAAAAACTTCAGGTCAACGGCGCAGGGCGGAGGGGGCTTTTTTCAGGCTTCGTCGCTGTGCAGCGGTGCCGAAAAGGTCGTGATGCGCCAGGCTTATGCTGCTGCAACGCCAGCAAATAAAAGCAGCCTGCCTCTTCTTACTGAAATAACAAAGGGGCGGTTTTTTGCCCCATCCCCTTTGTTTGCAGCGGATCAGCGAGGTGCTTCTTCCAGTACTTTGTGGATCACTGCGGAGAGCTGATTGATCTCAAATTTCGCCACATAACCGTTGGCCCCCACTTTGCGAACGTGATCTTCGTTAGCGCTGCCGGATAAAGAGGAGTGGATCACCACCGGGATTTCCCGCAGGGTAATGTCGGTTTTGATATTACGGGTGAGCGTAAAACCGTCCATCTCCGGCATTTCCAGGTCGGTCAGAACCATGGAAATTTTATCGCGGATAGGGACGCCCTCCTCTTTAGCCTGCTGCGCCATCACTTTAATCTGCTCCCAGGCCTCCAGACCGGTGTTGTGCATCTTCGCCGGGATGCCCATCGCTTTCAGCCCCTGCTCCAGCATCTGGCGAGCCACTTTTGAATCTTCCGCCACAATAGCCACCGAACCCGGTTTGATAGCGAACTCTTTCAGCTTGATATCGCCCTCTTTCACTTCGCGCACTGAAGGGATAACGTCATGCAGGATCTGCTCAACATCCAGCACTAACGCCATAGTGGTGTTTTGCTTGTCGCTGTTCAGACAGGCGATGCTGGTGATATTCCGGCTGCTTACGCCCGCTTCCGCAGCATGCACCTGGCTCCAGTCCAGACGCACGATATCTTCAACAGACTCCACGGCAAAGGCCTGGGTGCTGCGGGCATACTCGGTAACCAGGATCAGGTTCAGACCCGTTGTTGGCGTACAGCCCACCACCGCGGGAAGATCGATAACCGGGATAATCTGCCCACGAATATTGGCCATTCCCAACAGCGGCGACTTCATACCGGCCGCTTTGGTGATGGTGGTCATGGGAACAATTTCACGCAGCTTAAAGACGTTGATGCCGAATAACTCAGATTTTTCTTCGTTGAGATCGGAGCCTAAGCGAAACACCAGCAGTTCAAATTTATTCGATAAGGCCAGGTTAGCCCGCTCGTCGATCTCTTTCTGAAAGTTATCCATCGTTACCCTCTACGTTAACAGTGTACGCCGCGGTGTTATGCACTCACGCAGGTCAGGGATTGTACTCTTGCTTCCTGAACGCCGTTGCGCGCGTAAAATCATGCTTAATGCGTTATCGGCAGCGCACGAGAAAAGTACAGGGGAGCTTTCTCCCCTGTGAGAGAACCATGAACAACGTCACTCCTGAAGGTTTTTACTGTCTTGCCGCTGCCACCAGCGAATCGCGGGTTATTTCGGCAATACTGCTGGCACCGGTCAGCGTCATGGCAACGCGCATCTCTTTTTCGACCAGGTTAAGCAGATTGGTGACGCCCGCTTCCCCCGCTGTCGCCAGGGCGTAGATAAAAGCGCGGCCCAGCAGAGCCGTGTCTGCTCCCAGCGCAATCATGCGCAGTACGTCCAGTCCGCTGCGCACGCCGCCATCGGCCAGAATAGTGATATCCCCTTTTACCGCATCTGCAATGGCAGGCAGCGCACGGGCAGTAGAGAGAACGCCATCAAGCTGACGGCCACCATGATTAGAGACCACAATGCCATCGGCCCCGAAACGCACCGCATCGCGGGCATCTTCAGGATCGAGAATACCTTTAATGATCATCGGCCCTTGCCAGAAATCGCGGATCCACTCCAGATCCTGCCATGAGATAGAGGGATCAAAGTTTGTCGCCAGCCAGCCAATATAATCCTGCAAATTTGTCGGTTCGCCGCGATAGGCAGAGATATTGCCCAGATCGTGCGGTCTGCCGTTCAGCCCCACATCCCAGGCCCACTGCGGGTGCGTTACCGACTGAAGATAGCGGCGCATGGCGGCTTTTGGCCCGCTCATCCCGGAATGGGCATCACGATAGCGTGCGCCAGGTACCGGCATATCGACGGTAAACACCAGCGTGGAGCAGCCTGCGGCCTGCGCCCTCTCCAGCGCGTTGCGCATAAACCCACGGTCGCGCAGCACGTAAAGCTGGAACCACATGGGCCGGTTCATCGCCGGTGCGACCTCTTCAATGGGGCAGACGGAAACGGTTGATAAGGTAAAAGGAATGCCTTTTTTATCCGCAGCACGCGCGGCCTGGACTTCACCACGCCGGGCATACATGCCGCATAATCCCACGGGAGCCAGCGCAACCGGCATCGACAGCGTTTCGTTAAAGAGCCGGGTCTCAAGACTCAGAGAAGACATATTGCGCAGAATACGCTGACGCAACGCAATATCAGCCAGATCCTCACAGTTGCGCTGTAGCGTCTGCTCGTCGTAGGCGCCTCCGTCGGCATAGTGAAAAAGAAACGGCGGGATCCTGCTTTTGGCCGCTGCGCGGTAATCTTTGGATGAGGAGATAATCACAGGTGTGCCTCACTTCATAGGGGGATGAGTGTCTGGGATACGCAGGCTGCGGGCATGGCGCGCTTCCTGCTCGGTCAGGCTATGCAGCGTCCTGGCGACAAATTCCAGATGAAGCAGCATTGCCTCGCGTGCCGCATCAGCCTCACCTGCGGCAATGGTCTGGTAGATAGTCAGGTGCTGGGCGGAAAGCTGCTCCAGGATATCTGGCTCGGCATACATTTTCTGACGGCTCTGCATCACTGAAGATTGCAGAAGATCAAACAGGCCTCGCATTGCCTGGAGCAGCACCAGATTGTGGGCAGCTTCAGCAATTGCCAGATGAAAACGCACATCAGCATGCGCAGCAAGGTCAGGATCGTCACGATCGGAGATAGTCTGCATCGCCCCGAAACAGAGCTTCAGCCGGGCTTTATCCTCTACGGTGGCCCGGCGGGCGGCGTGCCAGGCCGTACCCGGCTCAATCGTCATACGCGCCTCCAGCACGTCATAGCGATAACCGGGATCGTCAGCCAGCAGCGCGCTCAGCGGCGTAACCAGCCGCGCTTCGCTCCAGTCACCTTTCTCTCTCTGAAGCCAGGTGCCGCCACCGCGACGGCTGAACAGCATGCCCTGGCTTATCAGCTGCTGCATCGCCTCACGCAGCGAGGAGCGTGAGACGCCAAGCTGTTGCGCCAGCTGGCGTTCAGCCGGCAACCGTGCGCCAGGCTGAAGCTGATTGTCAGAAATCCAGGCCTGTAAGCGCTCAACAAGAAGCGGGTTGCTCATTGGAATTGGTCCTACCAAAAAGGGCATTTACCGACGATTGTTTCTCTTTTACCGCGCAGGGATCAACAACTGCGTAACATTATAGGTTGAAAGCATTAGCAAAGTCACAAAGAAGCGCAATTGGTAGGACCAAAAATGGCATTGTGGGCGAAACAGAATGGCAGAAATAAGGGGGAGTTTGAAAGTGAGTAAAGCGATGCCGGGAGAGCAGGCCTCCCGGCAGGGAGAGATCTTATTTCAGTTCGCTGATCATGCAGACAGCGCGGGCAGCTTCAGCACCCTTTTTGATGAAATGCTCACTGTAGAAACCGGTGAACTCATCGGCAGGCTGGAAGTTATGCGGCGTCAGAGAAACAGAGAAGACCGGCACATCCGTGGCGAGCTGAACATCCATCAAACCGGTTACCACAGCCTGAGCCACGAAGTCGTGACGATAAATTCCACCATCCACCACCAGCGCGGCGCAGACAATCGCATCCACATCACCCCGTTTTGCCAGGCGCTGTGCCAGCAAAGGCATTTCAAAAGCCCCCGGCACATCAAGCACGGTGATCTGACAGTCTACGTCTCGTGCTGTCATCTCATTTTTAAAGCCGGTCAGTGCCTGATTAACGATATCGGCATGCCAGTTAGCTTTGATAAAAGCCACTTTCAGCGAGGAAACCATTCATTACTCCTGTCAAACGGGCGACGATGACCACCCTGAAGCGGGCTAGTTTAAGCCTCGTCGCCGCAATCGGAAAGCCTGTTTCTAAAACATTTCATAATTGTTGGTGGCTAAGCTACTTATCCTGGAAGGGATCGTGCTTGTCATCGTCACTGTCGTCGCGGGTGCGGGGGATTTCACCATGCTGGTCTGGCGCATCTTTTGCCGGATGATCCTGCTCTGTAGGCTGGGGCTTTTTCTCTTCATTACTCATGGCATTCTCCTTTAACGTTTTGTTATCTAAGCGTAGTCGAAAGCGCCGCCTTGCAACGGTCTCTTTGCCTTTCTTTAAGGGTGAAAACGCCACAAATGACCCATTTGTTTACACTTTTATGGCGCTTAAAGCCTCTGCCATAACAACAGGTTATGAAAAACCTTTCTTTACCGCCTTGCACTCCTGATGCGGCATGCCACAGTTAACACGATGTTTTTTAATAGGATTAAAGCCTGACAGGAGGACAATATGAAACGTTTTCAGCAAAAAGTAGTGGTGGTCACAGGAGCTGGTTCAGGAATTGGTGCCGCTGCGGCTAAGCGATTCGCCAGCGAAGGTGCCTCTGTGGTGCTGGTTGGTCGCACCCGTGAAAAACTCGAAAAGACGTTGGCTACTCTTGCTCAGGGAGAACACCTGGTTGCTCCCTGCGATGTTGCCGAAGCTGACCAGGTCAAAGCGTTATCAGAAGCCGTATTGAAGCAATTTGGCAAAGTTGATGTGCTGGTCAACAACGCCGGTGTGGTGGTGCAGGGCCGCATTCATGAAATTGCTCTGGATGATTGGAAAAAATTAATGAGCGTGGATTTAGATGGCGTATTCCACTGCGTGCACTATTTTATGCCAGCGCTGCTGAAGAGCCGGGGCAACGTAGTGAATATCTCCTCCGTTTCCGGCCTGGGCGGGGACTGGGGCATGAGCGTTTATAACGCAGCCAAGGGCGCGGTGACCAATTTCACGCGTTCCCTGGCAATGGATTACGGCTCTGAAGGCGTGCGGGTTAACGCCATCTGTCCCGGCTTCACGCTGACCGATCTCACCGAAGATATGAAGGATAACCAGCCGTTGCTGGAGAAATTCTACGAGCGTATTCCGCTGGAGAGAGCGGGTCAGCCGGAGGATATTGCCAGCGCCATCGCCTTTATCGCCAGCGAAGATGCCAGCTATATTACCGGCGTGAATCTACCGGTAGACGGCGGGATTATGGCTTCAAATGGCCAGCCTAAGCAGGCCTGATAACCTTTTCTGAAGGTTTATCCCGCTACTCTGTTCCCCTGTCTCCTTGTTTACCGGTAAAGCGGGTGCCGGTTCAGGGACAAAAAAAGACCCGGCTCTCAGGCCGGGTCTTTTTCTCATCTGAGCAGATGCTGAGATTAATCAGCAGCGGGTTTACAGTTTGAGTAAACGTAGCTCTCGCTCTTGTTTCGCAACACGTAGCTCTCTTTCAGCTTAACGAAGGTGACATCTTTCACTTTCGCCGCCATAGCCGTTTCACCGTCATCCATCTTCAGCGGCTGAAGCTCCGGGCTGGTGATTCTTTTCTGTCCGTCGGTGGAGAAAGTGAAGCTTTTTCCCTCATCCGTTACGGCCGAATGGGTGTTAACAATGGAAACTTTCGGCTGCTGGCCTGGTAATTCAACGCTGTGTGTCAGGCTACAGGTAAACGACTGAGCCGCAGAGGCTGACAGTGAAACAGCGGAAAGGATCATGATGAAAAGTGCATTTCTTGTGCGCATAGGCCTCCCTTAAAGTCTTTGTTAAGGGTAGCAGAGGTTGCCCCGCAACTGACCACGGATAATTCCGAGAGCGCCCGTTGGCCCCCCTCGCCTTTACATCAGACATAAAAAAACCCGGCACTGGGCCGGGCTGAAAAAATCAAAACTGGGTAACCAGTACTCTCATCTACACACCCACAGTGTGTATAGCAATGAGAGTGTAGAACAATTTATAACTGCATCAACCCTGACGTCACAGAGGGGTTTATTCTGACCGGGCAACAGGCTATGCCCCCGGCATCCAGGCCCCACTGGCGATAAACCAAACCAGTAACGCGATGCCGGCTACGCCAACCATTGCCGGAAAGATATAGCCAATTTTCATGCTTTCCTCGTCAACCTCTCAGGGTGGGATGGGGATCACCAGGGATAATTACCGCCGGTCATCACCATAAACAGAGCAAAAAAAACCACAATCACCAGTAACGCAGGTATCAGTAAGTGTTTCACTGTCACCCCCAGTTTCACGATTTGTGTGTTCAGCCAGTGTGACGCCGAAACGCTCCCGTCGCCACAGAAAAACCAGCAGATAATAGCACAAACGGCGCGCCGCAACCCACAGTGGGCCAGCCCGCCATTTGTGCCTGAGGCGTATCAGCGGGTTACCAGATACAGGGTTAAGGTATTCATCGCTACAAACAGAAAGAGGCCGCCGGAGGCGACCTCTGAAATACTGCTCCCCACCCGGCGCTTATCTCCGGCACTCTTAATGGCTTAGCTCTTGAAGGGGGCGAGAGAGAGTATCCCGTAAAACTCAGCCCCAGACTTAGCGATTGTTGCTATTGTTATTATAAACAGGCTAATTATATAAACCCTCAAGGGCTGAAGCCCCTAATAAACATCGTTATTATTGCGATCTTATGATTGTGATCTTAAGCTCACTGCACACGATTTGCTGCAAATGACCTGAGGAAAGGTTTTATGTCCGAAGAAGAGAGAATCAAAAATTTAGAGGAAACGGTAAACCGACTGAGAGTCGAAACTACGGTGCTTAAGGAGATTCTGGGGCAGCAAATTGCGCTGAACAATCTTAACTATAAGGGCAAGTTTGATGATGTCCTGGAGGCACTGGCAAAAGAGTATGCAGAACGGGAAACGGGCGAACTTGATAATCGTCAGATCCACGACGCCATTCGTGAATACATCAAATACCAGCCTTCCGTAGAGTAAACGAAATAAAAAAGGCCTGAGTCCGGCGACTTGCCAAACCCAGGCCCTGCTTATCGCCCGCTCAGCTTACTTTCAGCGTAAGGGGCATCAGGCTCTCTTACAGCGCCATATCGTGCTGAGCAGCAGGTTTTTCCTGCGCTTTTGCCTCAGTTGTCGCTGGCTTGCCAGCCTGCATTTCAATAACCGGTGGTTTGGTCAACTGCAACGCAGCGGCGGTCTCATCCCAGACCTTCTGCGTCAGCGCCACGTTTCCGTTCAGCGTCTGACCATAGCTTGGAACAATAGTGCGGATCTTGCTCTGCCACTCAGGAGAGTTGAACTGCTCCGGGAAGAGTTTTTTTATCACGTTGATAGAGATAGGTGCCGCAGTAGAAGCGCCAGGTGAAGCGCCAAGCAGCGCCGCCAGCGTTTTCTGTTGATCGGTTACAATCTCGGTGCCCAGCTTCAACACGCCCCCTTTGTCAGCATCTTTTTTGATGATCTGCACTCGCTGACCAGCCTGAATCAGCTTCCAGTCCTCTTTACGGGCTGAAGGATAGTACTCTTTCAGCGCGGCAAAGCGGTCATCATCGCTTAACATGTCCTGACCAATCAGGTATTTTACCAGATCAAAGTTATCCATACCCACGTCGGTCATCGGAATAACGTTTTTGGTGGTGGTGGTACTCAGCAGATCCAGGAAAGAGCCTTGCTTCAGGAACTTGGTCGAGAAGGTGGCGAAAGGCCCAAACAGCACCGCGCGCTTGCCATCAAGGAAGCGAGCATCCAGATGCGGAACGGACATCGGCGGTGCGCCAACAGAAGCCTGGCCGTAGACTTTCTCAGCATGCAGACGGGTAATTTCCGGATTTTCGGTCACCAGGAACGAGCCGCCAACTGGGAAGCCAGCATAGTTATCCGCTTCCGGAATACCGGTTTTTTGCAGCAGCTTCAGCGCGCCGCCGCCTGCGCCGATAAAGACATATCTTGCATCAACCGCGTGAGTTTTCCCACTTTTTACATCTTTAACCGTGACGTGCCAGGAGTTATCCGCGTTACGGGAAAAGTCAGTGGCTTCAGTAGAGGTTTCGAGCCTGAAGTTATCATTTTTCTTCAGGCTGCCAACCAGCTGACGGGTAATTTCACCGTAGTTAACGTCAGTCCCTGCCGGCGTCCAGGTGGCGGCCACTTTCTGCTGAGGATCGCGCCCGGCAATAATCAGCGGCGCCCACTCTTTAATCTGGTTCTGATCGGTAGAGAATTTCATTCCCTGGAACAGGGTGGTTTCCTGTAGCGCTTTATAACGCCTGGTCAGGAAATCGACATTCTTGTCGCCCCAGACAAAGCTCATGTGCGGCGTGGAGTTAATAAAAGAGTGAGGATTTTGCAGCACGCCACGCTGAACCTGGGAGGTCCAGAACTGACGGGAGATCATAAAGGCTTCGTTGATCTCCAGCGCTTTGCTGTAGTCAATAGAACCATCCGGACGCTCAGGCGTGTAGTTTAACTCCATGTTCGCCGAGTGGCCTGTCCCGGCGTTATTCCAGCCGTTAGAGGATTCGAGCGCGACGCCATCAAGCTTTTCAACCATCACCTGTTTCCAGTCTGGTTGCAGCTCTTCCAACAGCGTACCGAGCGAGGCACTCATGATGCCGCCGCCAATAAGCAGGACGTCAGTTTTTTCAGCAGGCGCTTCAGCGTGAACGTTGGAGCAGACGAGCAGGGCCAGAAGAGAGACTACGGGAAGAGCTTTTTTTGTCTGTGACATTTTGGCAACTTACTTAAGCAATAAATGAAAAAAATAGTCATTTATTTTAACCAAAACATTAACAAATCCCAGACGCATTTAGCTACAAATAGATTTCTTTAGTTACTTTAACTATAAATCAAATTAAAACAATAAGTTATATTATTAAGACTCTCCAGCCCTCTCATTTGAGATAAGTAAATATCTGCCCGGATAATTTATAAAAAAATAAGAGCGCCTTTCTCAGGGTTATATATCTCTTACTGCGCAAAACATTCTATAAAATTCAGGCAGAACTGACAGAGAGCGCCCCGGCCAGTAACAGGCAGCCTGTCAGCGCCGCAATAAAAAGAGGAAAGGCCCTAAAGCCGCCTCAGGCGACCCGGATAATTTTTGCGCCGCAAAGTTAGCGGCACTGACCGGTAACGCTGTCGATGCCATTGGGGCAGACATCGCCAGAAGGCAGTAAGGTGACTAAACCCGATGCGCAGCCTGACAGGATCAGACAGGTGAACAACATCATGATGATTTTCATAAATACCTTTTTTGGAAACGGAGTTCTGAGGGGTACCCATGCGTGCCGGTAAGGTTGTCCCCTTCCCCACCATCAGCATCTGAAGCCCACCAGACATTTATAAGGGGGATTTGCCATAAGATCCTCCTTTATCGCACTAATCAGCCCTTTTTAAAATCTGGCGGTCAATAAGACACCATAAAAGTGCGCTTTGTGAGAGCGGTCACGCCTGTATTGTTATTGCTTTGTTAAAGTCCTTGCGGGTTACGAATGAAAGTTAATAAACTTCGTTCGAAACAAAGTTACTCAACCTGGAGGTGCGGTTATGGACGGTACATTTACTTCTGCGAAACTGCCTGCGGATCATAAAGCGAGTATTCGCCTGATGAAGCAGCAGCTGCGTAAACAGATCGGTGATGTTGAAGGGCTGTTTCAGCAGGTTAACGCTAAAGTTCAGCAGGCTATTGCTGACGCCAAAGCAGTGGAGGCAGCAAAGGGAACCGCGTGGCCGGTGATTAACTGGAGTGATATTGCCAGTAAAAAGGTTTCTCAGGAGCAAATTGCCGCCATCCATCGCCGTGGCTGTTTAGTGGTACGGCAAAACTTTGACCGCCAGCAGGCACTTAACTGGGATCGGTCAATGCTGGACTATCTGGATCTGAATGACTTTGACCAGCAGTACCGTGGGCCGGGCGACGCCTTTTTTGGCAGCCTCCAGGCAGCAAGACCGGAAATATTCCCCATTTACTGGTCAGCAGCGCAAATGGAAGCGCGACAGAGCGAAGAGATGGCGGTAACCCAATCTTTTCTGAACAGGCTGTGGAAGTTTGAAGCGGGCGGCATTCGCTGGTTTGATCCCGACAGCAATATTCTCTACCCAGACCGCATCCGTCGCCGCCCCCCGGGAACGACATCATCGGGTCTGGGGGCACATACCGATTCCGGCGCGCTCGAGCGCTGGCTTTTGCCTGAATATCAGAAAGTCTTTCGCAACATTTTCACCAATCAGTTTGATGAATACGATCCCTGGGACGCCTCCTACCGGCCTGAGGTTCACGAATATGATGTGGATAACACCACCAAATGCTCGGCCTTCAGAACCTTCCAGGGCTGGACAGCGCTCTCAGATATGGAGAAAGGCCAGGGTCTGCTGCACGTTCTCCCTGTACCGGAAGCGATGGCCTGGGTCCTTTTGCGCCCCTTACTGAATGACGTGCCGGAAGATGAGCTTTGTGGCGTTGAGCCGGGCAAAGTTTTGCCTGTTTCAGAAAAATGGCATCCCGAATTAATGGCCGGGTTATGTTCCATTCCCTCCCTACAGGCGGGCGACTCCGTGTGGTGGCATTGTGATCTCATCCATGCGGTGGCACCGGTGAAAGATCAAAAAGGCTGGGGAAATGTGATGTATATTCCTGCGGCTCCGCGTTGCCCTAAAAACATCGCTTACGCCGCTAAGGTCGCGCAGGCTTTTGCCGGGGGACGCTCTCCGGCGGATTTCCCCCGTGAAAATTATGAGCAGGCGTGGAAAAACCGCTTTATGCCTTCTGACCTTAATGCTGTTGGCCGCAAAAGCTTAGGGCTGGAAGATTAGCAGGCGTCGCCCGGTGCGGTGGATACCGGTCGGGCAACCTGCCAGAGGTTCAGGTTCCAGTAAGCAGATCGTTGGCGGGCAATCTGCCAGCGCATCGGGTTCTCTGATAAACTGAGTGGGTTTTCCTCACAGGTCTTATTGCAGCAATGATGAACAGTCGCCATGAAAAGATAATTCAGCTGGTCAACGAAAGAGGCAGCGTCAGCGTTAATGAACTCTCTCAGCTTACGGGCGTTTCTGAAGTTACCGTTCGTCAGGATCTCAACACCCTTGAACGCGGTGATTTTTTAAGGCGCGTGCATGGCTCTGCTGTGGCTCCGGAGAGTGAAGACGTCAATTCCCGGATGCGCACCCGCTACAAAATCAAGCAGGCACTGGCTGACTTTGCGGCCTCGCTCATTACCGAAGGCGAAGCGGTCTTTATTGAAGGCGGCAGCACTAATGCCCTTCTTGCCCGCTCGCTTGCTTCCCGCAAAGATTTAACCATTATTACCGTCAGTCACGCTATCGCCCACCTGTTACGCGACTCAGAATGTGAAGTGATTATTCTGGGCGGCCAGTATCAAAAGAGCAGCGAGTCTGTGGTAGGGCCGCTGACGCGTTATTGCCTGCAACAGCTGAATTTTCATAAGGCGTTTATCGGCGTGGATGGCTGGCATCAGGAAACCGGCTTTACCGGACGCAATATGCTGCGCTGTGATGTGGTGAATGCCGTGATGGCAAAGAGCACCCATACCATTGCCCTGACAGACTCATCAAAATTTGGCGTGATCCACCCCTATCCTCTTTCACCAGAACATACTTTCGATCAGGTGATCACTGATGAGGGCCTGCCAGAAGCACTCCGTGAAGCGCTGAAGCTTGAAAACATTTCTCTGACTCTGGTTCCGCTTAATGAACAGCAGTAAATCTGTTTCAGAGAGAAGAGAAAGATTTTACAAAAGAAGAGCACAGGAGGTCTGAGGCGCAGTGGACGACGTCGTTCACAACGCTAGGTGGGAGGTAACTCATTACTGCGGATTTTGCTGTTAATCAGTGAAGCGTGTTATCGCCGCTCTGCTTTTTCTTCACTTCATGCTGTCGGTCGATCAAGGTGCTGTTTTTACGCACTTGCCGGACCGCCTCAAGACATGCCTTACGTCTGTGAGTGTCAGATTCACTCGCTGCCATCTGCATCAGTTGCTTGATCACGCTTTCGTTACTCAGGGGACGCTGATCGGCGAAAAGAGCCATCACTGCCTCACCCAGTACGACATCCCTGAGCTGTCGGATCTCGTCATTACTCATAAATCTGTCTCAGAATAAAGATATAAAAAAGCCCCTGGGTAGTGGGGTCTTACTCAGGTGCTTATCAATTTCCTGCTGTCGGCTCATCGTGCTGAAACCCGTCAATCAGCAGGAAATTGCTCCCTCGCCTGGTCAGGTTATTTTTCACGACCAAACAGCAGGCTGATCAGTTCCTTGTGATGATTTTCCTGATCGGGGGTCGTGGATTCCGATAAACGCGCCAGTAATTTGGTGCAGATATTAGGCCTGCTTACCGTCATTCCCCCCTGAAGAATTTCCATTACCACCTGGCCCAGCGTTTGCTCCAGAGAAAAGTACTCTCCCTCATTTACGCTGAAATCCGTAGCTGAATCAGAGCTGAGTTCCGCTTTTAACCTGTTGTGATGCATGGCCGGATCCTTTCTATCAGATGAATTAGCACTTAAAAGGAATAGGAAATTTTTTGTACAGCTTCCAAAAACCTGTACAAAATATTAAAAAAGGCGACAGAAATTTTATCATTTTGTGCTATCTGGTTACCATTTTGTTACTTTTTCGACCTAGTTTTAGAACAGGCTTATTTTAGCGATAACATAAGGAGTCACAGTGGACACTGAACTGAAACAAGCAGCAGAAAAAGCAGGTGAACTTCTGCTTAAAGCAGAGTGCAAAGTTGCTACAGCAGAATCCTGTACAGCAGGATTAGTGGGCATGTCTCTGGGGGCCGCCGCGAACAGCGGTGATTATTTTACCAGCGGTTTTATTACTTATACCGATAACGCCAAACACAAGTTACTGGGGGTGAATAAGGAGACGCTGGCCATTCACACCGCCGTCAGCGAAGCCGTGGTCAGAGAGATGGTGAAAGGGGCAGTAACGGTTTCCGGCGAAGCGGTCAGTCTGGCCGTAAGTGGCTATGCGGGACCGGATGGCGGAGAGGACGGCACGCCTGCGGGCACTATCTGGTTCGCCTGGCACCTTCCCAACCAGCAGGTGCACGCTGAGGTGCGCCGTTTTAGCGGCGACCCGGAAACGGTGGTCAGAGAAGCCGCCCTCTTCTCTTTGCAGAAGTTGACCACGCTGCTGTCTGACACTTCCTCTTAACTGAATCCCAGTAAATAACACGCCTTTCGGTTATTTCCCTTTCCCGGACATTAAGCGCGCCGGGAAAGGAATAAGAGATTTGCTAAATCCTGAAACTCTTTTCTATGCTTTATACACCAAACAAGCCGCACAGAAGGAGTAAACGATGAGCAGCAAGAATGGCATCCCCGCCTCACTGAATCAGACCGATGCAGATCGTTTCCCTGCACCGCCGTTTGAACGTCAAAAACAGCCCTGGCCGGGCCTTGCCTGTAAATTGGTTCCGCGTCCCGATCATGGTGAAACCACCTATAAAGGAAGCGGTCGCCTTACAGGTCGAAAAGCACTGATTACCGGGGGAGATTCCGGTATTGGCCGCGCAGCGGCTATTGCTTATGCCCGTGAAGGGGCCGACGTCGCGATAAATTATCTGCCTGCCGAAGAAGAAGACGCCCGCGAAGTGATTGAACTCATCCGCGCGGCCGGACGCAAAGCGGTGGCTATTCCGGGTGATATCAGAGAAGAAGCCTTTTGCCAGCTGCTGGTCAAACAGGCCGCAACGGAATTAGGTGGCCTTGATATCCTGGTGAACAATGCGGGCCGTCAGCAGTTCCGTGAGTCTATTCGCGACCTGACCACGGAAGATTTCGATGCCACCTTTAAAACCAACGTCTATGCCATGTTCTGGATAACCAAAGCGGCGCTGGAGTATCTGCCGCGCGGGGCATCAATTATCAATACCTCCTCGGTGCAGGCTTATCAGCCAAGCGATACTCTGCTGGATTATGCCCAGACAAAAGCAGCGATTGCAGCCTTCACCAAAGCACTGGCTAAACAGCTTGGTCCGGAAGGCATCCGGGTAAACGCGGTAGCGCCTGGCCCTTACTGGACAGTGCTACAGGCGTGCGGTGGGCAGCCACAGGAGAAACTTGAGCAGTTCGGTGGCTCTGCGCCGCTGGGCCGTCCGGGACAACCGGCAGAAATTGCGCCGCTCTATGTCACCCTCGCCTCTACGGAAAGCAGCTACAGCTCCGGCCAGGTCTGGTGTTCTGATGGCGGCACCGGCACGCTTTAATGTTCCCTTTCTGAGGCTCTCCGCAGAGAGCCTCAGGTGTAGCCGTAACGGTTACCTTTCCTTCCCCACTGTTGCTGTTTGGGCAGGTGGTTCCTGGCAATCACCTCCCGTGAGCGCCTCCCCCTACCCGCCGGAAGACTTTTGTTGCCACAGAAAACCACTCTGCATGGTTTTCCCCTTACTCTGGAGCAGATCTAATGAAAGCCTTAACCTATCACGGCCCGCATAAAGTCAGCGTGGACACCATGCCTGACCCGACAATTGAAGCCTCTGACGACATTATTCTCCGGGTGACCGCTACGGCAATTTGTGGCTCTGACCTGCATCTCTATCGGGGTAAAATCCCCGGCACCGGACATGGCGATATTTTCGGCCACGAATTTATGGGCGAAGTCGTCGAGACAGGCAGAGACGTTACCGCAGTGGCCAAAGGAGACCGGGTGGTGATCCCCTTTGTGATCGCCTGCGGCGACTGTTTTTTCTGCCACCTGCATCAGTATGCAGCCTGTGAAAACACCAATAGCGGTGGCGGAGCTACGCTCAACCGGAAAAGCATCACCCCTCCCGCCGCGCTGTTTGGCTACAGCAAGCTCTACGGCGGGATACCGGGCGGGCAAGCTGAATACGTTCGGGTTCCCAAGGCCAATACCGGTCCGTTCAAAGTTCCCGACTCGCTACCGGATGAAAAAGTGCTGTTCCTTTCCGACATCCTGCCTACGGCCTGGCAGGCGGTGAAAAATGCGGAGGTTAAACAGGGTTCCAGCGTGGCGATTTATGGCGCAGGCCCGGTAGGATTGCTCAGCGCTGCCTGCGCACGGCTGGCCGGAGCAGAGCAGATATTTATGATCGATCACAATGATTACCGGCTCGCCTTTGCCCGCGAACGCTACGGCATTATCCCCATCAATTTTGATGAGAATGATGATCCTGCATCCTGGATTATCGACAACACCACAGGCCATCGCGGCGTGGATGCTGTCATTGATGCCGTAGGGTTTGAGGCCAAAGGCAGCCTTACCGAAACGGTGTTAAGCAATCTGAAAATAGAAGGCAGCAGCGGCAAGGTATTACGCCAGTGCATCGCTGCCGTGCGTCGTGGCGGCATTGTCAGCGTGCCTGGCGTCTATGCCGGCTTTATTCACGGCTTTATGTTCGGAGACGCCTTCGACAAAGGATTGACCTTTAAAATGGGGCAAACGCACGTTCACGCTTTCCTGCCGGAGCTGCTGACGCTGATTGAAAAAGGCCACCTGACGCCTGAAGAGATCGTCACCCATCATCTTCCCCTTGAGGAAGCGGCGCGTGGTTATAAGATCTTTGAAAAGCGTGAAGAGGAGTGCCGTAAGGTCATTCTGGTGCCGGGAATGCATGCCAGTAAGGCGACAGTCTGACCCGCCAGCAGGTGCGGAAAGGTGTTGGAGGCGGAAGGAAACCAACGCTTTGCCGCGCTTATTAACATCAGCTTACAAAACCCGTGCAGTTTTATTTCCCTGCTGTGTAAAGCATCGCACAACTTTAATAATGACTGGTCCGATAAAAGCTCCTTTATCAAGGGCTTCCTGCAAGGAGATAGCGAAGAGGAAAAAAATTCGGATATCTCACTTGCAAGGTCGCCCACCTTTGCTAGATTTAATAACGCAAGACGTTCACTGGCTTTAGAAATATGAGATATTTTTTCTGAGGATATTTTCAGTGAGAACCTTAATCACGAAGAGGATTATTTATGACTCAGCATCGTGGCAATTCAGGTAACTTCGCAGAAGATCGAGATAAAGCATCAGAAGCTGGCAAAAAAGGCGGACAGAGCAGCGGCGGCAATTTTAAAAACGACCGCGAAAAAGCGTCCGAGGCCGGTAAAAAAGGTGGACAGAACAGCAAGCGCAGCTAGCCACCCAGGCGCATGAGCGCCTGTCGGGCGCAGATAAGCCCGAACGCAGCCCGCCATTACCTGAGTGTAATGGCGGGCTTTGCTTTGTCTGGCCTCGGGCAAGAAGCGAAGGACAACAGGTAAAAAAAATTATTTAACAATACCGCCATCTCACTGCCTTAATATATGTACAACAGGCTAACTCGCTGTACAAACTTCCCAGAATCATTACCTTAAACCTCTCTTGATTCCTGTTGGTTATGTACCAAAAAATTATAACCAGGAATAATCCTAATATTATTTAAGCCTGAATAGTTTCCCCACACTTTATATTTAGCGTCTATCCTTTAGCTGTAGTCACCCATAGCGTAACGCTGGGCGTAAAAATATTAACTCTTGTATTGTGATGGAGATCAAAATGACAATTAAAACTCTGGAAGACTTGTTTATCCACGATTTATCAGACGTCTACAGCGCGGAAAAACAGATAACCCGTGCTCTGCCAAAAATGGCGCGCGCTGCTACTGATGAAAAACTGGTTGCTGCTTTTAAACAGCATCTTGAAGAAACCCAGGGCCAAATTGAACGCCTCGATCAGCTGGTAGAAATTACTGATGGCGTGAAAATTAAACGAATGAAATGCCACGCCCTGGAAGGCCTGGTGGAAGAGGCGCAGGAGATTATTGATTCTGTAGAAGCCGGCCCCGTGCGTGATGCGGGCCTGATTGGGGCAGCGCAGAAAGTGGAACACTACGAGATTGCCACCTACGGCACCTTGTACGCGCTGGCTTCCAAATTGGGCTACAAAGAGGCCGCTAATTTGTTGGCTGAGACGCTGAAAGAAGAGAAAGCGACGGATGAAAAGCTGACCGTTATCGCTGAAAGCCAGGCTTAAGAGAGGAGTTCGCTATGACACACCAAGAGAACTATCTGATGTGGGTAAAAGATGCTCACGCAATGGAGAAACAGGCAGAAAGCATGCTCGAAAAAATGGCCTCACGGCTTGAGCACTATCCTGACCTGCGCTCCCGTATCGAGCAGCATATTGAAGAAACCCGTCAGCAGCAGACCCTGGTGCAATCGGTTATTGACCGTTATGACACCTCCAGTTCGACGCTGAAAGATACCATGGGCAAGGTAGCCGCCTTTGGCCAGGCGATGGGCGGCATGATGGCCGACGACGAAGTGGTGAAGGGTGCTATCAGCGGTTACGTCTTTGAGAATCTGGAAATCGCCAGCTATACCTCACTGATTGCGGCGGCGGAGCTGGTGGGTGACCAGGAAGGCGCTCGTATTTTTGAACAGATCCGCGAACAGGAAGTGGCAATGGCCGACTGGTCACTGAAGCATCTTCCGGACGTGACGGAACAGTTTATGGTGCGCTCAGCCGCACCCGGTGTGGAAGCAAAAAAATAATCCGCAGCACCAGCGGACGGCCTGCCCTGACGCAGGCCGATTTGTCGATTAAACAACCGGAGTGAGCCATGTTCAGACATGTAAAACAATTGCAGTATACCGTACGTGTTGCGGGGCCTAATCCGGGCCTTGCAAACCTTTTACTTGAGCAGTTTGGCGGACCTCAGGGTGAACTGGCAGCAGCGTGCCGTTATTTCACCCAGGGGCTGGGCGATGATGATCCAGGGCGTAAAGATATGCTGATGGATATCGCAACTGAAGAGCTGAGCCACCTTGAAATTATTGGTTCGCTGGTCGGTATGCTGAACAAAGGGGCAAAAGGCGATCTGGCGGAAGGCACCGAAGAAGAAGGTGAACTTTATCGCTCGATTAGCGGCAAAGGTAATGACAGTCACCTGACCCAGCTGCTTTATGGCGGTGGCCCACCGCTGACTAACTCAGCCGGTGTTCCGTGGACAGCCGCCTACATTGATACCATTGGCGAAGTTACCGCTGACCTGCGTTCCAACATTGCTGCGGAAGCCCGCGCGAAAATTCTTTACGAGCGCCTGATCAATATGACGGACGATCCAGGTGTTAAAGATGCCCTGGGCTTCCTGATGACCCGTGAAGTCGCCCACCAGATGTCGTTTGAAAAAGCGCTCTACTCTATCCGCAACAATTTCCCACCGGGTAAATTGCCGCCGATTGAGCAATATTCCAATGTGTATTACAACATGTCGGAAGGTGGAGAAGTTCGCGGTAGCTGGAACTCGGATGAAAACTTCAACTACGTGGCCAATCCTACACCGGCGGTGGATGGCGGCGACGGCAGCGCCAGCGTAATGCTGCCTGCTGAGCAGAAGGCTAATCTGGACAGTATGGTTACCCGTACCGCTTCCGATCCTTCTGTCAATCCGGTCACAGGCTCCGACCTTGGATCTGTCGCCCCGATTGAGAATAACGCTCAGTCAGATACCAAACCCAAGTAAGCACTACTTTGTCTAAAAGGCGGCCAGCTCTGGCCGCCCTTTTCAGAGATTTCATATGTTAAAAATGATAAAAAACCTCTTCAACAGTCCTGAAAAGCTGCTGAGCGTTATGGCGCGCGGCGATATGCAGGAGGCTAAAGATGATAAGGACCGCATCCTGATCGATGAAGATGGTAATGCTGCCGTTAATCTTGAAAGCCCCGAGGTGCATCAAGATTTTGCCCGCCATGTTATGGCCCTGCAAAGGGTAGAAATTATTCCTCCCCTGTCAGGGAAGGAAAATCACAAAAGCCCCCCCGGCAACAACCATTTACCGCAGTAAAATCGTGGCACTACCGTTTATCTCATTTTCTGCATGCAGTGCCAGTAATATGCCTCCCCTCTTCCCCGCTACAGTTACCTCTGCAAAACCCGATCGTTAGGCTAAGGTTCTAAAGGATGAATAAATTTTAAAAAGGGAATCCTATGCTTCGCCACCTCTGCCTGCTTCTGAGCCTCCTCTTTTTCCCCTTTATCGCTTCTGCCAGCACCTTTGTGATGGGTCAGCATCTTCCTCTGGCTGTTATTATTGATGATGGCGTGATCCACTACTCCGGCGGAGAGTTCAGTTATCAGCCCTGGAACAGTGCGACATTAACCGGAAAAGTACGGGTGGTGCTGCATATGGCAGGCCGCCTCTCTGCCAAAGAGGAGAATGCGTCGCTAACGGAGAAGTTACAGGCGGCGAATTTGCCCAGGGAACGCTTTCAGACCACACTTATCGTGAATACTCAGGACGCTATCCCCGGCAGCGCTCTGTTCGTTCGTGCCAGCCTGAAATCCAGCAAGAAGCAGTCGCCGTGGTCACAGTTCATTATTGATAACTCAGGCGAGGCACGCCGCACATGGCAGTTGAAGGAAGGGGGATCGGCCGTGGTAGTTTTAGATAAATCAGGGAATATTCGCTTTTATAAAGAGGGCGCATTAACCTCTCTGGAAGTGAACCAGGTCATCTCCTTGCTCAGCACCTTATTGTCCTGACCTTTCTGCTTCTTTTTTCCGCCAACGGCTAGTGAATCGTCTCTCTGTACTTTTTTTTGCCATGGAATCAGTACAGAAGCGCAATAGTATTCTAGCCTTATCACTGAGCAACATACATTTTCCCGATATGGCCAGAAATTTAGCACCGGCTTTAACCCTTTTTTGATGCTAATAAGAGTGACCATGAGCTTAACCGCAGAACAATCTTTTTATTCTGACAGCGAACTGCTGGCAATGCGTGAGGCAGTGAACCTTCGTCTTGATTGCCTGTTGCCCTTATCGGGCGATCGCGTCAGCGCCGCCATGCGTGAAGGCACGTTAACGCCCGGCAAGCGCATTCGTCCCCTGCTCCTGCTGCTGGTGGCCCGCGACATGGGTTGCCAACAGGCGCACACAGGGCTTCTGGATCTCGCCTGCTCCGTGGAGATGATCCACGCCGCCTCGCTGATGCTGGATGATATTCCCTGCATGGATAATGCTCAAACGCGCCGTGGTCGGCAGACTGTTCATCTACAGTTTGGCCAGGATGTGGCCATTCTGGCTGCCGTGGCGCTGCTCACCAAAGCCTTTGGAACGGTGGCCTCAGCGGAAGGGCTTTCTGCCGGATGCCGGGCTGAAGCGGTGGCGGAACTTTCAGCCGCAGTGGGTCTTCAGGGGCTGGTTCAGGGGCAATATCAGGATCTCAGCGAGGGCGCAAGCCAGCGTTCCGGGGAGGCGATAACGCGCACCAATGATCTCAAAACCAGCGTGCTTTTTGAAGCTGCGCTGCAACTGGCCGCTCTGGCTGCCGACGCCTCGCCTGCCGTCTCTCAGCAGCTTCGTCACATCGCCCGCGAACTGGGCCAGGCCTTCCAGCTGCTTGACGATCTCTCCGACTGCCATGACGGCACGGGAAAAGATATTAATCAGGATGCGGGCAAATCCACGCTGGTCGCTTTGCTGGGAGTGGAGGAGGTTCATCAGCGTTTGCGGACGCATCTTGAGAATGCCGACCACTATTTTGAGGGTGTTTGTCACCACGGTCAGGCAACCCGGCACTTCATGCACAGCTGGTTTAACCAGCAGCTGGCCGCGTTCCGTTAATGCCAGCCATGCCCTACAGGATTTGTTCACCGGAGAGTCAATGAAGAACGCGGAACTGATCCAGCGAAAAAACGATCACCTGGATATAGTATTAAATCCCGCGCAAGCGGTGAGTCAGATTGCCACGGGATTTGCGCAGTGGCGCTTTTCACACTGTGCGCTGCCGGAGCTTGATTTCAACGCTATTGATATCAGCACCTCACTGTTCGGTAAATCTCTTAAGGCGCCGCTGATGATCAGCTCCATGACCGGAGGCGCCCGGCGTGCGCAGGCAATCAATCTGCATCTTGCTGCCACTGCACAGGCGCTGGGCCTGGCGATGGGCGTGGGATCGCAGCGTGTCGCCCTGGAGAGTAAAGAGGATTATGGCCTCAACAGAAAGCTGCGCGCTGTCGCTCCCGATATTCCTTTGCTGGCGAATCTGGGTGCGGCGCAGATCAGCGGCCCCCACGGCTATGATTATGCTCGCCGGGCGGTAGAGATGATCGATGCGGATGCGCTGATTGTGCATCTCAACCCTCTACAGGAAGTGCTGCAAACGGATGGCGACCGCGACTGGCGCGGGATAGAGACTGCTCTTAGCCAGCTGGTAAACAAGCTGGCCGTTCCGGTTGTAGTCAAAGAGGTGGGCGCTGGCATTTCACCCGCAGTAGCGTTGCGGCTTGCTGAAGCAGGCGTGGCAATGATTGATGTGGCGGGCGCGGGTGGCACCAGCTGGGCGGCGGTGGAGGGGGAGCGCGCGCGGGACGCTCGCCAGCGTGCCGTTGCTATGGCCTTTACCAACTGGGGGCTTCCTACTTCTCAGGCGCTGATTGGCGTAAGAAAAGCGCTGCCAGAGATGCCCCTTGTGGCGTCCGGCGGCATTCGTGACGGCATCGATATCGCCAAAGCGCTGCGCCTTGGTGCTGATTTGGCTGGTGTGGCAGCGGCGATATTACCCAGCGCGACCCTCTCCAGCGAGGCGCTGAATGAGGCTTTCCTCATCCTTATCGATCAGCTGAAAACGGTCTGTTTTTGCACCGGCAGCGCCGATCTGCAAGCGTTGCGTCAGGCAGAGATCGTCTACACGGGAGGCGACTTATGAGTCACTATGCGGTGATCTCTCCCCCTTTTTACAGCCACCTTCATGCGCTGGAGGCGCTGGCGCAGGAATTAATGCTGCATGGCCACAAGGTAACTTTTATCCAGCAGGCTGGCACCATGCCCTGGTTAGGAGAAAAAGGCCCGGCTCTCTATACGCTTAAAGCCGATCCCCGGCCTGAAAAGACCCTCGCCCGCACGCTGCATCTCGCCTCTCATCCGGGCGGCATGGCGGTACTGACGCTGATTGCAGATATGGCCCGCCATACCGATATGCTGTGCGAAGTGCTGCCTGGGGTGCTGAATGAGCTTGCGGTAGATGGCTTAATTGTCGATCAAATGGAGCCTGCGGGAGGCCTGGTGGCGGAAGCGCTGGGCCTGCCTTTTGTCTCTGTAGCCTGCGCGCTACCGGTTAACCGGGAGTCGGGCCTGCCGCTACCTGTGATGCCGTTTAACTACACCACCAGCAGCAGAAGCCAGAAAATCTATCACTCCAGCCAGCGCGTCTATGACTGGATGATGCGGAGTCATAATAACGTTATCAATCGTCAGGCCCGCCGCTTTGGCCTGCCTTCGCGGGAAGGATTACATGAGTGCCTCTCTTCGCTGGCGCAAATCAGCCAGACCATTCCGGCGCTCGATTTTCCCCGCAAGGCACCGCCAGAGAACTTCTATGCCGTTGGCCCGTTGCGCCAAAAAGAGAGTGCTACTACCAGCCAGTTCTGGCCCGCTTCTCCGGAGCGCCCTTTTGTCTTTGCCTCACTTGGTACGCTACAGGGGCACCGGTTCAAGCTGTTCAAAACTATTGCTAAAGCGTGCCGCAGCCTGGATACCCAGCTGCTGATTGCTCATTGCGGAGGACTCAACAGCGCCCAAAGCGAACAGCTGCAACAGGCTGGGGCAACCTGGGTAACCGACTTTGCCGATCAATCTGCCGTGCTGAAACAGGCACAGGCGGTGATCACTCACGGCGGGCTGAATACGGTGGCCGATGCCGTCAGCACCCAAACGCCGATTATCACGGTTCCGCTGGCGTTCGATCAGCCCGGCGTGGCTGCCCGTGTGGCCTGGAGCGGCATTGGCCGCCGGGTCTCCCGCTTCTGTACCAGCGAAACGCTGGCGGCAAATCTGCGTAAAGTGCTGGGTGATGAAGGTTATCAGCAGCGTTTATCGGCCATGCAAAAGCAGCTTGCTGCTGCTGGCGGCGTCACCAGAGCCGCCGAGATCGCCAGTCAGGCGCTCAGCCCGGCCACTGAGGCTCTATGTTGAAAAAATGGGACATCATTCTTGCCGGTGGAGGACTGGCAAACGGGCTTATCGCCTGGCGTCTGTTGCAGCGTCAGCCTGCGTTATCCATTCTGATGCTGGAGGCGGGCCAGCAGGCAGGCGGTAACCATACCTGGTCATTTCATCAGAGCGATCTCACGCCCGATCAGCTTGAGTGGCTGCTGCCGCTGGTGGCCCATCGCTGGGATGGTTACGAGGTAGCCTTTCCTGACCTTAATCGCACTTTGCCTGGAGGATATCTTAGTCTCACCTCGGATCATTTTGCCGCGATGATGAGCCAGGCGCTGGGTGAAAACCTTCGCCTTAACAGCCAGATTGCTGACCTTTCACCCGAACACGTTGAACTGGACGACGGGCAGGTTTTTTATGCCCGCACGGTCATTGATGGTCGCGGCTATCAGCCCAATCCTGCCATGCAGATTGGCTATCAGTCCTTTCTGGGCCAGCAGTGGCAGCTTACACAACCGCATGGCCTGAAGCGCCCCATTCTGATGGATGCCACGGTGGACCAGCTCAATGGCTACCGGTTTGTTTACACCCTGCCGCTGACGCCCGACACGTTACTGATTGAGGATACGCACTACATCGACAGTAAAGCGTTTGATGTCGATGAAGGACGGAAGCGCATTCAGCACTATGCCGCTGAAAAAGGGTGGAGACTGCAAACGTTACAGCGTGAAGAGCAGGGAAACCTGCCGATTACCCTGGCCGGTAAGCCGGAGAATGTCTGGCAACAGGAACGGCAGCAGCCATGCAGCGGCCTGCGCGCCCTGCTTTTCCATCCCACCACCGGCTATTCGCTGCCGCTGGCCGTAGCGCTGGCAGATCTCATCGCCAGCCAGCCGGTACTGGAAAGCGGAACGCTGTATAAGACGATCAAAACCTTTTCGCTGCGGCAGTGGCGGCAGCAGCGCTTTTTCCGCCTGTTGAACAGAATGCTTTTTCTGGCCGGTTCTCCGGCACAGCGCTGGCAGGTGATGCAGCGTTTTTATCGCCTTGATCAGGGGTTGATTGCCCGCTTTTATGCGGGAAAACCCACCTGCTTTGATATGGCCCGCGTGCTCACGGGAAAACCACCGGTTCCGGTTGGTGAAGCGTTGAGCGCCGTGCTGAAGAAAACACCCCGTTTGCGAGCTTTTTAATGAACAAAACGATTGTTATGGGCGCCGGATTTGGCGGGCTGGCTCTGGCCATTCGCTTACAGGCAGCCGGCATTCCCACGCTGTTGCTGGAAGCCAGGGATAAGCCCGGCGGGCGCGCTTACGTTTATCAGGATCAGGGTTTTACCTTTGACGCTGGCCCTACGGTGATCACTGACCCGACTGCCATTGAAGAGCTGTTCAGCCTGTGCGGAAAACAGCTTGCTGACTATGTAGAGCTGATGCCGGTCACGCCGTTTTACCGGCTCTGCTGGGAGTCCGGCAAAGTGCTGGACTATGATAATGACCAGGAAAAACTCGAAGCGCAGATCCACCGCTTCAACCCGGCTGATGTGGAAGGCTACCGGCGTTTTCTGAGCTACTCGCAGGCGGTGTTCAGAGAGGGTTACCTTAAACTTGGCACGGTACCCTTCCTCTCCTTCCGCGATATGATCAAAGCTGGCCCGCAACTGGCCCGTTTGCAGGCGTGGCGCAGCGTCTACAGCATGGTCGCTTCCTTTATTAAAGAAGATCACCTGCGTCAGGCCTTTTCTTTCCATTCGCTGCTGGTGGGCGGCAACCCGTTCGCCACTTCTGCCATCTATACCCTTATCCATGCGCTGGAACGGGAATGGGGCGTCTGGTTTCCCCGTGGCGGCACCGGCGCGCTGGTGCAGGGCATGGTAAAACTGTTTGAAGAGATGGGCGGCGAAATTGAGCTTAACGCACGGGTCACCCGGCTGGAAACCAGCGAAAATAAAATCACCGGCGTAGCGCTTGCCGATGGTCGTACCCTTCCCGCCGCTGCCGTGGCTTCAAATGCTGACGTGGTCAATACCTACGCAAAACTGCTTGGTCATACTCCACAGGGGAAAAGCCGGGCCGGTGCGCTAAAACGTAAGCGGATGAGCAACTCGCTGTTTGTGCTCTACTTCGGCCTTAATCACGCGCATACCCAGCTGGCGCACCACACGGTCTGCTTCGGCGCACGCTATAAAGAGCTGATTAGCGATATTTTTAACAGCGATATGCTCTCTGAGGATTTCTCACTCTACCTGCATGCGCCCTGCGTAACGGATCCTTCTCTTGCTCCTCCCGGCTGCGGAAGCTACTACGTGCTGGCTCCGGTACCGCATCTGGGTACGGCAGATATAGACTGGGAAGTGGAAGGGCCGCGGCTGCGTGACCGTATTTTTGCCTATCTTGAAGAGCGCTATATGCCTGGTCTGCGGTCGCAGCTGGTCACCCAGCGCATGTTTACGCCCTACGACTTCCGCGATGAGCTGGATGCCCATCAAGGCTCGGCGTTTTCGATAGAACCTATCCTGACGCAGAGTGCCTGGTTCCGTCCGCACAACCGTGACAGCCACTTCGACAATCTCTATCTGGTGGGTGCAGGCACGCATCCCGGCGCGGGCGTACCCGGCGTGATTGGCTCAGCGAAGGCAACGGCCAGTCTGATGCTGGAGGATGCAGCCCGATGAATCAGCCGTTAATGACCCATGCCACGGCAACCATTGAGGCTGGTTCTAAAAGTTTCGCCACCGCGGCAAAACTGTTTGATCCCCAAACCCGCCGCAGCGCGCTGATGCTCTACGCCTGGTGCCGTCATTGCGACGATGTGATCGACGGTCAGGAATTAGGATTTGCCGCCCCGGTGAATATACCAGAGCAGCCTTTCCCTGCCCCCGCGCCCGTTACCACGCCGGAGTTACGTCTGGAGGAGCTGCGGCAGCAGACCGCCCAGGCTTTTGCCGGCGCCCCGATGAGTGAACCAGCCTTTGCCGCTTTTCAGGAAGTCGCGCTGGCACAGGGCATTCCGGCGCGGCTGGCGTTTGATCATCTTGAAGGCTATGCCATGGATGTGCGGGAAGAAACCTACCTCACCTTCGACGACACCCTGCGCTACTGTTATCACGTGGCGGGCGTGGTCGGTCTGATGATGGCGCAGGTGATGGGCGTACGTGATGAAGCGGTGCTGGATCGCGCCTGCGATCTGGGGCTGGCGTTTCAGTTAACCAATATCGCCAGAGATATTGTGGAGGATGCCCATGTTGGGCGCTGCTATGTTCCGCTGGCGTGGCTGGCGGAAGAAAACCTGACGCTGGAAAACTATGTTGATCCCTCCCGGCGCAGCGAGCTGGCCCGTGTGGCGCAGCGGCTGATTAAGGAAGCGGAACCCTATTATCACTCTGCGCAGGCGGGCCTGCACGGGCTTCCGCTGCGTTCAGCCTGGGCGATTGCTACCGCGCGCGGCGTTTACCGGGAAATTGGGGTGAAAGTCAGAAACGCCGGAGCGGCTGCCTGGCAGCAGCGCCAGGGAACCAGCAAAGCGGAAAAAATCGGCTTGCTGATTGCTGGCGCAGGTCAGGCGGTGGCTTCACGCAGGGCTAAGGCCTCTTCTCGTCCTGCGAATTTGTGGCAGCGTCCTCGTTAAGCGGTCTGGCATGCCGCTGACGAAGCGCCTGCTGGAGCTTCGTCAGCGGCGGCGCATAGAGAAAACCAAAAGAGACGCAATCCTCTTTGCCCCGCACGGCATGGTGCAGCCGGTGTGCCATATATAACCTTTTCAGATAGCCTTTGCGGGGAATATAACGGAAAGGCCAGCGCTGATGAACCAGCCCGTCGTGCACAATAAAATAGAGCGCGCCATAGGCCGTCATGCCTGCGCCAATCCACTGTAAAGGCCAGTAACCGATGCTGCCCAGCCAGATAAGTCCCACAGCCAGCACCGCGAAGACCACGGCATAGAGATCGTTCAGCTCCAGCCCACCTTCATGCGGTTTATGGTGTGAGTGATGCCAGCCCCATCCCCAGCCGTGCATAATGTATTTGTGAGAAACGGCAGCGACAATCTCCATAGCGATAATGGTGACCAGGACAATCAAAACGTTGCACAGCAGAAGCATAATTCTCTCGCAGATATTTCACATGCCTAAAGCGTAATGCATTCATCTGCTCCTGACAGGAATAGTGGCAATAAAGAGCAAAAAAAAACGCCGTTTGCACGGCGCCTCTTACTGTTTACGTTGCTGAGGACTAAATTTGAGCATCAGCCTCTGTCATCACGTAGAGATCAGAACTTCTCTTTTCTGGTCACATCATCTGTCAGGCGGTTTTCACCAGTGCGTTCAACTTCCACTTCCTGACGACGTACACTGTCTTTAACCGTCTCGACGCGGGTCGTTTCTTCACCACGCAGACCAACTTCTTCTTTAACGCGGGCAGTTTTCGCCACGGTTGGCACTTCGTGGGACTCTTCCACCACTACCGTTTTGTCGGACCAGTCGACATCGTTGAGATAAGCTGGCTCATCAACCGCTCTGCGGAAGACTTCAGCGTGCTGCTCGTAGAGGGAAACATCTTCAGCCACTTCATCTTCAACCGTATAACGACGGAGTTTCACTGCGCCATCGCTCACCTGACGTTTACCAACTTCAATATTCTCTTCAGCCAGTTTTAAGCCATCACGTCCCGCATCAGTGCCCTTCAGGGGATCACCTTCGGTAGCATAAGCGTTGCCGGTAGCTGACAGGTTACTGGTGCCTGTTAGTGTATTGTTTTTCGATGCCAGACTACCTGTCGGGGAACCCAGACGATCGTCAGTCTCACCAGCGAACTCGCCACCGGTTAGCGGCCCACGCTCGTTTTCGGTAGAGGCATAATCCGCTGCAAAGGCTGAAAGCTCATCTTCAATATGGCTGGCCTGATCTTTAGGCGCTCTTACGGTCAGCAGGACGCCGCCTGACTGTATCGCTTTGCTGTATTCGGCTGCGTTATTATCATCTACATCATCGCCGAACAGTCGCTGCCAGAAGCTTGGGTGACGGATCTCTTTCCCTTCCACCTTCAGGCGTTCGCCTGAAATAATGTCGATATTGTTTTCTGCAATGCCTTCGACGATCAATCTTTCTTTGGCCGATTCTGCCTGCTGAATTTGGTTGAATGCGGTTACGATTTTTTCGTGTGCCATAAAATAGATCCTCGTAGTTTGGTTAATCAGTTTTCGTCTTTGGTAATAGTGACTTCCTGATGCCGCAGAGTGACATCCTGCGTATATTTTTCCGATGTGGTGTTTTTAAGGATGTGTATTTCTTCCTTAAGAACTTTCCGACGAACAATTTCAATTTCTTCTTCAATAACAGGAATAATCAGCAGATCTCCTTCCTGGCGCATTTGCGGTATTTCATCATCGGCTAACCTTTTATTAAAAGGTATATGCCTGATATGAACTTCTTCCTGCGTCAGTTCAGAAGCCAGCGTTTCCTGCCGGGTGTGAGTAGTGCGGCTTACCTGAATTTTAGCATCCACATGACGGTGCCTGATAATCTCCGCCTGCTCTTCAGCTAAAGGTAACGTCTCGCTGTAAGTCTGTTCGGCCAATGGCTTTTCACTCTTTCCCATATATAGAAACTCCTTCAGAGAAAATTTTAATCCGCCAGTGGTTGAGCATCTTTCTTGCGACCTGCACTACACACTTCGTTTTCACCCTTACAATGTTAGACGAGCTAAAAAATAATATTGTGATTAGGAGATGTAGAAATGTAACAATAATTTAATGAGGGTATTATCTTAATGTAGGAGAACTGATAAATAATTTTATCTCTGATTAATCTGAACAAATCACTCGTCTTATTGTCGCGAGAAATTGATACCGCATGACTGCAACAGATATTAGTAAGTCAGATAAATGATAAAATTACTGGCGCTACTCATAGCTGCCACCAGAATTATTCTGCTGCTTTGGTCTGACAGGTACGCTGAATGAACTATGCTTTTTTCCTGACTTAAAAAACAGGAGAAAGCAATGAAATACAGGCAACTTGGCCGTTCCGGTTTACTGGTGTCAGAACTGACGCTGGGCACGCTCACCTTTTGCGGGAAATCGGGTTTTGAGAAAACGGGCAACGTCGATGCCCGTCAGGCGCGACGTTTCCTGGATATCGCGCTGGAACAGGGGGTCAATACTGTAGACACTGCCGATCTCTACTCGCTGGGCGGTGCTGAAGAAGTGGTCGGTGAAGCGCTGGCAGGAGTGCGCGATCGCGTCATTCTTGCCACCAAAGCGCGTAGCCCGTTAAGTGATGACCCGAATAACAGCGGTGCCAGTCGCTTTCATCTGATCAAAGCGTGCGAAAACAGCCTGCGCCGTCTTAAAACAGACCGTATCGATCTCTACCAGATCCATAACTGGGATGGCGTGACGCCGGTTGAAGAGACGTTGCGGGCGCTTGAAGAGCTGATCCAGAGCGGTAAAATCCGTTACTTTGGCACCTCTAACTACAGCGCCTGGCAGATGATGAAAACGCTGGGCAGCGCTGAACGCAACCATCTTAACAGCCCTGTCAGCCAACAAATCTACTACACACCGGAATCACGTGAGGCAGAATTTGAGCTGCTGCCTATGGCGCTGGACCAGAATATCGGTACGCTGATTTGGGGTCCCATGGGCGAAGGTTTGCTGACGGGCACCGTACAGCGTCATCAAAAAACGCCGGACAGCTCGCGCCAGGGTAACGGCTGGCCTGAACCCTATGTTCACGACATGGAGCATGCCTGGAACGTGATTGAGGTGTTGGGTGAGGTGGGGAAAGAGCTGAACGCCTCTACGGCGCAGGTCTGCCTGGCCTGGCTGCTGACCCGTCCAGGCATCAGTTCACTGATTGTGGGCAACCGCACCGAAAAACATCTCCAGGATAACCTCGCCGCTGCCAACCTGACGCTGAGCGAAGCGCAGCGTAAACGGATCGAACAGGTTACGCGCCCGGCCCCACGCTATCCCTACTGGCATCGCTTTACCAGCGGTATGGATCGAATCGATCCCGCTGAAAAAGTGTTCCTGGATGAATATAAAGAGACGCTGGATAACAGGAAAGATCTGGAAGCGAAGTAGCAATCTACTGCGCGCGATAAATGCTAAAAGATACCTATCGTGCGCATTGCTGGCTGGTTGTTAATTTGCTGTATCTATCTGGTTATATCACTGTATGGTAGGGCCTCTCATCTCAGATGCGTTGAGAATTTGATAACCCCTTGTACCGATTATATACCTGTGTAACGCAGGTTTTTTTGTACATACAGAATTTATGAACAAGCAGGATACTCCTACTATCCTGCGAGTGAGAAGAAGCCTGCTTTTGAGCAGGCTTTTTTTCGTCTTTCAGAAAGCGTTGCGGTGAATACTTGCAGGAATGGGTGTAACAGTAGCCAGAAATTTGAACCATCCACGACTGTTTTCAGTGCAGCAATAGCGGCTTTCCACATCATAGCGCCTGCGATTTTGCCTGTTTAAGATGAACAGAAATTATCTCTTTCAGCTCCTTCACACTGCTTTGCCTGTAAAAAGATGCGGAAGGCCGGCCCCTGTGCGTCACCTGCCCGGCCCTGAAATAGCACGCTATAATCATTACCTGACTAACGATTTTGGAGGCGTGATGAGCAATTATCAGTGTTACTTTCTGGATGGGCAAAATAAAGGCGAGGTAAGAGCCTTCCCTACTCCCCTCAGCGATGGCGGAAAAGTTTCGCCGGTTGAATCAGAGATACAAAGTCTGGGTGGCAGAAGACCGCCGGGGCAGCATCCCACAGTGCCGGAATACAATACCCTCGCCGTCCACGATCGGGGTAAAACCTATTTTCTGGGTACGCAAAGCGACCGCATCGAGTCTCAGCATCTTGCGTTGCAGCAGGCTATTGCGGCCGGGCTACAGCCTCATGGTTAGTTATCAAAAACAGTTATAAGACCTGCGATATTTGAATAATCATAATTTTCTTCCAGGCTTAAAAAGTACTTTTTAACTGAGGAGAAATTATGCTTACGCAATATCAGGAGTGTATTGATGCCTGTTACCTGTGTGCTGCGGCATGCGATAACTGCGCGGCCTCATGCCTTAATGAGGAGAACCTTGAAATGATGCGCGACTGCATACGGCTGGATATGCAGTGCGCCAATATTTGTCGTCTTTCGGCACAATTTATGGCGCTTGAGAGCGACTCAGCCAAAAAACTGTGCGCTCTCTGCGCAGAGATTTGCCAGCAATGCGGTGATGAATGCGGTAAGCATCAGCATGATCACTGCCAGCAATGCGCCAAAGCGTGCCATAACTGTGCTGAAGCCTGCCGAAAAATGGCCGCCTGACCAGCCGCCAACCGATACAGCCCGCCAGATGCGGGCTTTTTTCTGCGCGAAAATCGCCTGGAGTACCGTTGTGGGCCGCCTCAGAGATCAGATAGCGTTCTCCTTCTATGAGGCCAGTGGCTTGCTCTTTCGCCCGCGCCCGCGCCCGCGCCAGCGCACAGCGGCTAAAGATGCAGATGATGAAATGACTGAGATAGCTGTTTGGATCAGATAGCTGTAAGCAGAAAAAATTGCCTGAATGCCGCGGCGACACGCAAAACAATCTCTTGCGTGCTATTAGCCCTCTTCGTCAGAAAGTGAATTTCATATCAAATAAGTGACGATCTCTGAGGCGCGTGTTTTACCCCTAAAGTTTTACGGGGAATTGTCGATAATGTGTTCACCTGATGCTGCAAGCTGACGGATGAAAACTAAAAAAGACGAACCACAGCAAAACTTAGCCCGCCTTGTTGCGGGCTTTTTTGTCGCTGTCACAGCACCCGTTTTTATCTGCAAGAGTTGAACCAGGTGTCAGATAACTCTGAACTTTCAAACCTAAGAATGCCCCTGGAGTAATCCCCTGGGCTGCCGTGTAGGCTGGATAATCTACGCACGCAGAGAATTGCGGGTGTGGTTCAAGAGTAATAATCACTCCTTTCCCGACCTTTATGGTCGGGTTTTTTGTGGCTAGAGCCTCAGCTCACCCACTGCGGATTCCACTGACACATCTTCATCAACCTCACTTAACAAGAGTGCCATCTCACGCACGCTATCGTTTGACAGTTCCCTGCCCTCTGCCAGAACCTGATACACGGCCTCGCCCAGCACTTTCACTACATCATCTTGCGCGTTAGCCATCTCCGTCAATCCTCCTCTGGTTGAGTTATAACCATAAAGCAAACCAGGCGAAAAATAAATACCCTTAAATATCAACAGGTAGAACCTCACATACTGAGATTAAAACTTAAGGGTAGCCAGAGTAATCCCGCCCTGTTTCTTACGCCCCTTTCCGAAAGGGGTATCAGAGAAACCCGGCTTGCGGCAGGGATCCGCCATCGGCGTGCCCGCCCAGCTAAAGGTCAGGACAAGCCGCTCTTCGGTAAATCGTGATTTTTCATTGGCACAATCTCCGCTCAGGGGATGAGCGTGCCGGCATTCTGTTTTGCAGGGAGCCAGAGTTCGGGTCAGGGTCATTCGCTGATTTCTTGCATATAGTCTGCCCGAGTCTAAGCTTTATCTCCTGCCGTCAAAAAGGGGAAACAGAATGTATCATTCCGACCCACAGATGCTTCTGCTGCTGTACTTTGTTCTGCCCGTCTGGCTTATTGCCGGTTTTGCCGACTGGCTTTGCCACAGGGCAACGGATATTGAAACGACAACGGGGCTTAAAGAAACTTACATACATATTTTGATGTTCTTAGAGATGGGCCTGCCATTACTTGCGGCTCTGTTTCTGGACGTCAACTCGCTGGTTATCGCCTTTATGATTGTGCTGTTTTTCTGTCATGAGGCGACCGCCTTATGGGATGTCAGCTATGCCGTGACAGCAAGGCGGGTTTCCCCCATTGAGCAACATGTGCACAGCTTCCTGGAAATGGTCCCTCTTATGGCGCTACTGCTGGTCGTTTCACGTCACTGGCCACAGTTCCTGGCATTATTCGGTTTGGGGGATGAACCTGCACGATTTGAGCTGAAACAGAGGGATGACCCGTTGCCTGCTGGTTACATTACTGCCGTTCTTTCGGGCATCTTTTTTCTGGAGGTGCTGCCTTATCTGGAGGAATACTGGCGTGGGAAAAAAGCCAGGAAAGGCGGATCGGGAAGAGGTTAAAAAGAAGGCAAAGCCAGCGGGCGATTCAGGCTCTCACCGTTTTACAGCCTGACTCTGTTACCCTGATTACATGCTGCGAAGCCGCGCGCTTCAGCGGCCTCCTGACGCGCCGCGCCGCACAACGGCATGGGCTAAAAATACCGGCCTGACTGCCCCTTAACCGAAGGAAGCGCCAGCCGACTAATTCGGCATCAGAATAATTACCCACTTATAAAACGACAATTCATCTGTAACGCGCTGCGCGAATAGTTTCAGCGGGTTCAAATAATAACGCTGGCAACAATTGCGCTAAAAAATTTACCCCAGGATGACACTTACATCATTAATAAAAAATCTTGCCCGGCAAATAAAAACATAAGCAGATCTCAGCATTGCGAGCATTTAATAACATCCCATTATGGAGCAGGCTTTTGATTAAGACGATAAAACAGGAAGGGGGGTTATTGCGCATTAAACAAAACTGCCCGGAACGTATAATTTTATTTATACGCCCCGGGCAGTTATACACATACGGTTGGCTTAATCAGAAACAGAGAGCCTCAGTATACCTGATTTAATTACGAGCTGGCTGTTTCATATTAAGAAGTGACAAGCTGTCACTTTTCATTGCGTCCGCCACCGTGGCTGTGTTCACCACCTTTTTTACCGGCTTCGGAGGCTTTTTCACGATCGTTTGCGAAGCTACCACCGCTATTCTTGCCGCCTTTTTTGCCCGCTTCAGAAGCTTTTTCAGGATTTTCTGCGAAGTTACCGGATCCACCGCGATGTTCAGTCATAAATACCTCTCATTTCGAATGTACTAGTTTTAACTTCCAGACCAACGGCAGGTTATCAGGGAGTTATCCTGTGTGCCGTCACTCAGTTATTAAGCTTAGCCACTCTGCTTTTTTATGCAAAAAAAATTTATAAGCGAAGCGCTGAATAATCATCGAATAAATAGCGTGGCGACCATGCTTATTACTGCGACCTGGGAATAATTATCACTTAAATTAAATATTTACGTTCTACCCTGACAGCAGCGTTTAAACAGAAGCTGACAAATGTATTAAGATGAAAAAAATTATTACCCGAAGTATTAATCGCAGCAAGGGAAGAAGTCATTCTGTTAAAGGCCTTATAAATCAAAAAAATATAAAACCTGTTAAGGCGTTCTTTATCAGTGCAGAGAACGAAGGAAAAAACGTACCTCAAGAAGTGAGCAGCCGGTTGCTAATCAGATGCGCTGGCAATCCCGGATAGTGTATGTGCCGGAACGATAGTGCTGTCCCTGATTGTGCCTCTGGCTATCCGTTGGCTTCCCACTAAGGGATTTGTGAGTAACAAAACCTTCACCGCCAGTCGCGGGGGAGCAGGAACGTTCCGGACGCGCTAAAAGCTCAGTTTCAGGTATCAGGTATCAGGTATCAGGTATCAGGTATCAGGTATCAGGTATCAGGTATCAGGTATCAGGTGTCAGGTGTCAGGTGTCAGGTGTCAGGTGTCAGGTGTCAGGTGTCAGGTGTCAGGTGTCAGGTGTCAGGTGTCAGGTGTCAGGTGTCAGGTGTCAGGTGTCAGGTGTCAGGCAGATGACATTACCGTGACGATGGAAAAAGGTGCATCAGACAATCGCTGCACCCATACTCCGTTAAGGCCGGAAGCAGGCAAGTGAACTGATACTGACTTTCGCCACGGGGCAATGGGTTCCGACCACAGCCTCTGCTCTCTTAAGCGGGTTAACATCAAACCCCGTAATGGTCAGGCGGCGAACTACTACTCTCTCCTGAACAACGGGTGATACACCGCCCAGACAGATCCGGGATATGCCGCCCAGACAGATCCGGGATATGCCGCACCCGAAAGGCCCGAACGGAGTAACGATTCGCCGTAGACATCATTAAAGGCATCTTATCGGCACGCTTTTATGGTAAAGGTCACCACACCAAATATCTCCAGCTCATCCTCAGATTTAAAGGTGATTGGGGAGTATCGGCTATTGTGCGGCAGAAGATGCAGAAAGGGGCGTGTACGTAATTCCTTAACGGTGAACTCGCCTGAAACGGAAGCCACTACAAAATCGCCATGCGTGGCGGTAAGAGAGCTGTCTACCACCAGCATATCGCCGTCGGTTATCCCGGCATCAATCATCGAATCCCCGCTTACGCGAACAAAGTATGCCGCGCTGGGCTTCTGTATAAGCAGATTATTCAGGTCAATGCGTTGCTCAACATAGTCCTGGGCGGGGCTGGGTAAACCGCAGGGTACGCGGTCGATGAACAATGGCAGAGTAATGACAGCTCTGATTTCAGCAGGTTTTAAAAATTCCATAACAAGCCCCCGGTTAATTACTGTATATATATACAGTAATATCGGATGGTACTGGCTATCAAGGAAAATTTTAGCGCTCGTAAACTTTGCGTGGTTGCACCGGATGGCATTGCGGCCATTATTGCTTAATAATCATGATCATTGCTGAACGGAAAATTAAACTAATGAACTTAAGCCACAGTACTGCTGAAGGGGGGAAAGCCTGTGATTAAAAATTTTTATAACGCCCGGATGCGCCAGCAAGCTTTGCACTATATAGCCCTGGCGCCTATATGCAGGTAACCCCACACCGCTGTAACTAGTGAATAAGCCTGAAAATAAATACCCGCAGAGAGGGACAGTCAGGCATCGTTGCTTTGCCGCCATTGCAGGATCATCTCTCTGGTAACTTCCTTTTTATAGCAAAGTGGCGCATAGCCACCAGCTTTGCTCCATGCGCTTCGTCTGCCGCAGCTGCTGCCATTTCTTGCTGAGTTGAATGGACAAGCGCATACGCCTGGATACGATGCAATGGATTGATCAATAAGCTGCTGTTTAATCTGATCGTCACTCAGACGAGCAGTTTTAGCGAGCACCATTTCGGAAGAAATGAGTCCGTATAAGATGATTACCGCCAGCGAGACAGTTCTGAGAAGCATGATTCGTTTCCTCCAGAGTGGAGGCTAAAAGGTAACCGGTGGCGTTACGATCCAATGGGTGAATTAAGCATGATTACATGCCTGTTTACCGTTCACTTTTATCCTGGCACCCGCTCAAATGTGTAGAGGGGTTGTAGCGATTGTCAGCGCCTGCGATCGTGAAGGATCCTTCTAACGCCTACTGTAAAAGTAATCAGCAGGTCAATCTGGCGGTCACCGCGTTATTTTTATTGTGCCTGTTATCCGGCTCCTGGCTCTTCATCAGGAGTAAACTCAATCACCAGAAAATTCCGAAGTTTCAAACCTAAGAATGTCCCTACAGTAATCATCGTGGCTGCCTGGTAGGCTAAATAAACTACACATGCGGATGAATGCGTGTGTGATACAAGAGTAATATTGATTCCTTTCCCGACCATCATGGTCGGGTTTTTTGTGCGTGTTTCTGAAACAACCGACCTCTGCTGGTGATGACCATAAGGCGTATAAAAAACTCAACGCCCCTTCCCCCTGTCGCAAATCAGAGCTACCAGAACAGCGCCCCCGCGATATACTCCAGTCAGGAGGGTAACCTGTGCCCTACACCGAAGCAGTACGCAGCAAAGAAGTGCGGGGAAAGATTAGTGTCAGTCTGGCTGCGCCAGAAGATGCTTACAGCGGCGTATAAACCCGTAGAACACATGAAGTGCAAGCTGGCGCAACTGCATGATGACTTTTCAGAGCGGTTTCCCTACTACCGCAACGAGTTGATGACAATCCGCAGGGTAATCCCGGTTTATCAGAAGGAGGCTAAACGTGAAGAAGACAATATATCTACCTCAATACGATAAAAAAGCTGAGGCGCATATCGTTGGGGATAAAATAAAGGTGCGATACGATGAAAATGAAGACTTCCCTAAGCGTCTTAAAGTAAAAGATCAGTTTTATGTCGTCATTGACGGCGAGGAGAGAATTATGGTGCTCACCAGAAGCCCGATTGGCTCATGGCATTTTACTCTTCAGTAGCGTGTTAAATAGCGTCCGACCTCGCCCTGGCGGGGTTTTTTATTGTCGGGATTCAGGGGGATCCTGTGCAATATCGCAGAAAGCTTTTGAACTTAGAGAGCGGCGTGGCGGTGAAGAGCAGAAACTGCCGTTATTTTTTAATAAATCCCTCCCAAACCCGTCCCACGGAAAAAATGAAGTCTGGCTAAGTTGGGTAATTCACTGAAAAGTAATGGTACGCGCTACAGGATTAGAACCTGTCACTTACGAATCACTCCAGCGTGAAGTCCTTATCAAAGTCGCTCTCTTTGCCCCAGAGCTTTTCCAGCGCGAGCAGATACTGAAGCCCTTCACGTAATAAAGCCGGACGCTCAAACTCCAGCCTCAAGCATTGGGAGAACCAGCGACCAAACCAGACCTGTCGCAACCCTTCAATGGTGTAATGCTGGCTACCGAATCGATCGGTATAGCGTAGCGCCAGAGAGGTAACGAATTCGTCAATCTTTCCGGCATTGAATTTCAGATCGCGTGGTGATTCGGAAGGAACTGCATTCTGCGTTGGTTGCGTAGCCATATTTTTTCCATTAAAAAATCCAGCTATATGCTGGCTTGAGGTTGTTAAGAGATTACAGGCATAAAAAAGACCGCCGGGGCGAGGTTATATAGATTGTGTATTTTTAAGTGCAGTTAACTGGCCTGTCAACAAAGATAATGTCGCCATAGGCGTCATTGGTATTCTGAACGCGTAATACTTGGTTGTTACGTAAGAATATCCAATATAATTGCTTGCCTACATAGCCGCCGTAAGAGTTTTTCGCATTCACGTAGACGCACGTTGAATACCCATAAATGAAATCTCCTTCTTTAACTATCAGCTCTTTTCGTGGTGACGTCATGCCAGAAAATTTCGCAGAATCGGGGGCTTTAAGCTGCTCTCTGATAGCTTCTTCTACAAGGCGCTTATAATTACCTGGCTTAGAACCTGTATCGGCAGTTTCAAGGTTAATACTTTTCACTTTCTGAGCAAATTCAGCGTATTTTATCTTTACCTCCTGTAATTTATGATCATTAGAATTAATAGAGACAGGAGTGCTTACATAACCTGGAGCACAACCTGTAAGTAACGAACTAAAGATGCGTGCCAACAAAAGTTTCTTCATATCCCTATCCCCAAACGTAAATGACGGGATAAATCCTAAAGGGAATCTGATGCAATGGGAAGCAAGAAAACCACCGTTTGACGGCTAAAGAAATCAATAAGGATGCCGATATTAGTCATTTCAAGGAGAACCACATGACATCCCAAAGCCCAGAAGCAAAGTTCTCAGCAACTATTGATAAGCTAAAAGAAAAATATCTTTCAAAAGCAAGCAAGGTAGCAATGAACTGTGGGTTAATACTCATAGCGTCTTTCATCGCATCTTTGGGATTCGAATTGGTTAGTCCGGTATCTGTCCCTGATGGCGTCGACCATAAAGCATATTCTCACTTACAAATACTCGCAGGGTTTGTACTAATAGCGATCGCGTTGGTATTTTGTTATGCAATTTTGATATTTTCAAACATCATTAAGTTTAAAAGGGAAGGCATGAGGGCACTATCACTCATGGCTAAACAAATGAAAAACAGCCTGAATAAAGATGACAACAAGCCCAGCTAAATGTGCCGATTACTTCTAGCAAGGAAAAATAATGAGTGAAACAAAATCTATATTCATAATCATTTGGGTTGTTACTTTCTTCCCATGCTATCGGATGGCAAAAAAAGCAGGATTCAGTTGGCCTATGGCTATCTTACTGTCGGTTCCAGTAATCCACTACTTCTCACTTTACTTCTTTGCCTTCAAAAAGTGGCCTGCGCTTCCGAGAGCATAAAACTCATCCCCCCTGGATAGCAAAAACCCGCCGGGTGGCGGGCTATTGGAAGGGCTGATAGCTATTAATGGTTCTCACATCCCATCTGAGACTTATCAATGATCTGCGTACCTTCTACACGGAATCCGTAAGTCCCGAACAGGAAGGCGTGATTGAGCTGGTAGATAACAACGTCGCTCAAGCCAACAGCGCACTTATCTTTTTCAATAGCACGGTCCATGGCAGTTTTAACACTAGGAATTCCAAGAGGGAAAATCACGATTGGCGCTTTATCTTCGCCAGTCACGCGAGCACCCTTTTCGAATTTAGCAGCATTTAGATTGTAGTTTTTTGTGCTACCAACAGTCATGTCGGCAACGCGAACGGTACAGCCAGACAGTAAAATCGCACAAGCAGCCACAGCTAAAGTAAATTTTTTCATTATTCTTCGTTTCCAGATAAGTGAAATTTTTGAATTCAATAGCTTTATCGGCAACTAAAGCCAAATGATTAGGCTATTACTGAAAAATTAATGATGAATACTATGCTGCTCTCGCCAGCTTTCTTGCCTTCTTCGCCAGGTAGTCATCCGCCACAGCGTCATACACTTGACGCGTGAAGCCCTTCTGAACCGGATACTTCGCGTTCAGCATTGGTTGAAATTCCGTCATGCTAAGCTGCCCCGCCTCTGCACGGCTTATGCCGAAGTGGTTACGGGCAGCGCTGATATAATCGAATGAGCGAAACTCTGTAAAGGAATTAAAAAACGCATCTAAGATCCATTAAACTCACTTTATGGAATAAAAGTCACACCAGATTTAACTTTGCAAAAATTTAGCCAATAAAGTTATATCTCACCACTCCACTTCATCATCCCTCGCTATAACACGAGTCTATGACAGAGTATGTCGCACCGAACTCATTCATTAAATAAAGTTAATTAAAAACACATTGCGACACAACTTGTCATGTCCACGGAGAAAATAAGACTTTTAAGAGGAGAATAAAATGAAAAACCCAAAACCTGTTGAACTTACTCAATCATGCGAGCGTGATAACACCCTGCAACTGTGGATATTGCGCCTTTTTTTCCGGTTAGGTGCGCATAAGCAGTTCATGACTCAGCACGGATTCAACAATCAACCTCTGGCTGAATATCTGAATCTGACTAAATATGAAGATGAGGAGTTCACTCATCAGTTACAGCAATCGATACTGGGGGCATTACGTCTGCGTCATACGGAGCTTGAGCAACAAATTCCGATGGCGATGCCTTCTGAATTTCAACAGGCATTAGAGAACCTGGCCCACCGGGTTGGACTCAGCCCAGCTGAAAGCTTAATTCTGGAATTCACTTTGCAACTTCATCAGGAGCAACTGCTTGATGATACCGCTGACTACCTCGGACTGATGACTTCAGCTAAAGTTTACAGGGCTCTGGCTGCAGTACTGGATCTAACTGAGGACGATGTCCGCTTCGCATTAGGGCCGTTAAGTTTATTGACAAAAACCGGTCTCGTGAATCTGGAAACCAATGGCGCCTATACGTTACGCAATAAACTCGAGCCATTTTCTCCCACCCTTTCTGAACGTCTGTCTGCGGGTGAAACCGATCCAGCCAGGCTACTGAGCGGAATGATTACCCGCTGTGAACCGGCCCATCTTAAATTTGAAGATTACCACCATATTCCAGCGATCAATATAATGAGGCAGTGGCTTCGTTATGCTTTTCAATCCAGCCGTATCGGTGTGAATATCCTGATTTATGGACAACCGGGGACGGGTAAAAGCCAACTCTGCCGACTGCTGGCCGAAGAGTTAAACAGCGAAATTTATGAAGTTACCAGCGAAAATGAATCCGCGCGCCCCATCAATGGCAGCCGTCGCCTGCGTGCATGGCGGGCAGCGCAACGCTTTTTTGGTGGAGAAAAGGCACTGATCCTGCTCGAAGAAGCGGAAGATCTTTTTAGTGAATGCCCGGGATCGTTGACAACCGCCCCCCATCCTGTACCAAAAGCGTGGGTAAACCGCCTGCTTGAAGAAAATATAGTCCCTACCCTGTGGGTCTCTAATGAAATTAGCGAAATGGACCCCGCTTATATCCGCCGGTTTGATATCGTTTTAGAGTTAACCGCCCCGCCCCGGGCACAGCGTGAAGCGATTCTGCTTGAGGCATGTGGTACAACACTTTCGAATAATGACATTTCACAACTTGCCAGCATCCCAAACCTGGCACCTGCCGTTGTAAAACGGGCCGGGACAATCCTGCACTCCATCAAAGATAAACTGGATGAAAAAAGGCATGCTCACTATTTAATGTTTTTAATTAATAGCAGCCTAAAGGCTCAGGGACATTTGCCGATAAAACTAAAAACTAAAGCCAAATCGCCTGAATTTTATGACACGGCATTCATTAATAGTGACTGTCCGCTTGGCGAGATTGCCGCTACCTTGTCACCCGCTGATTCGGCCCGCTTTTGTCTTTATGGCCCCCCGGGTACAGGTAAAACGGCCTGGGCTTACTGGCTGGCAGAACAGTTGAAGCTACCCGTGATTGAAAAAAAAGCGTCGCAGCTTTTCGGTCGATATGTCGGTGAAAGCGAACAGAATATTGCCGCGGCTTTTGAGCAGGCCCGGCGGGATAAGGCCGTGCTGCTGATTGATGAGGTCGACAGTTTTCTCACCGCGCGGGAAGAGCACCGGCAGAGTTGGGAGATCAGCTGCGTCAATGAAATGCTTAGCCAGATGGAACATTTCGACGGAATTTTTATTACCACAACGAACAGGTTCGATGTGCTGGATGCAGCGGCATTACGCCGTTTTGACCTGAAAGTTCGCTTTAATTTTATGTGTGATTATCAGGCAGTCGCCCTACTGAATCTTTACTGCAAACAGCTGAAACTCGATGAGCCTTTACCTTCGGCCATCAATGAATTAGCGAGATTGTCCTCGTTGACGCCTGGGGATTTTTTCGTCGTGTCACGCCAACATACATTCAGACCACTGACGTCCGCGAATGCTTTTGTCGCTGCCCTGAAAGCAGAATGCTGGGTAAAAAAACGAGAAGAAACCGCGATTGGTTTTTTGCATTAATCAGTTTCGTGTGGACCGAACAGGGAATAAATCATGGCCAAACGACCAGAGACAATAGAAACAACACTGCTTGTTCTTGAATTGTTACGACGTATCCCGCGCGGCAGGAAAACCACCGCCAGGGAATTGCATGAGCAATTACTTCATGCCGGAATTGAGCGCGATTTGCGCACCATCCAGCGTCATCTGGAAATGCTTTGCACTCATTTTGATATCGAATGCGACTTACGCAGTCGCCCATACGGATATCGCTGGTTAGAGGGGTCAAAAGGCGTTTCCCTTCCTATGCTAACGCCGCAGGAATCTCTGATTCTGGCAATGGCCGAAGCACACCTCAAGCCGATTCTGCCCAGCCGGTTGATAAGATCAATGACGGGCTTTTTTACTCAGGCTCATCGTAATCTCCACGACAGTGGAACCGGGCGGCTCGAAGCTGAATGGCCGGACAAGGTCAGGGTCGTGGCAACCAGCCAGCCTCTGCTGCCGCCCCCGATAGTGGAAGGCATTTTTGAATCGGTAAGCGAAGCGCTCTATCTCAACCGCTGGCTGAAGATCACCTACCGTAATGCTAGTGGCAAAGAGAGTGAAAACGCGGTGATGCCGCTGGGCCTGGCCCAGCAAGGGCCCCGCATGTATCTGGTCTGCCGTTTTGAAGGATATAACAACGAACGTAGCCTGGCGCTAAATCGTATTCTGGCAGCCTGCGTCAGCACATTCACTTTTGTGCGCCCTGCCGAATTTAACCTGAAAAAATATGATGATGATGGCCGCTTTGGTTTTGGTGAGGGCCACCAGATATTTCTGACGTTTGAAATTGACCGTACCGCCGGATTCCATCTGATTGAATCACCGCTTTCACTGGATCAAACCCATCGGGAAATAGGCAATGAACGTCTGGAGTTTTCCGCCACGGTCGTCGACAGCGCCATGCTGAAGTGGTTTCTAGCCGCCTTTGGCGAAGCAGTCAGTAACGTTCAACGGCAGCCGGTTGTAGAAAGGAGCACCACAGAATGAGCCTGAATAACATCACCTGGGGTCTTTGCGCGCCTGCAACCGTACCTTCCGTCAGAAGAACACGCACCTTACAACTTAACGAAATTGTTGCACGCTTCCATCATCGGGCTGTGCCGGGTTTAGGCGGCGTCTGGTTTGGGCGCCAATTGATGATGGCATTACAGGGTGTGGCTATCGCCAGTCAACTAGGCGAGGACGTCAGCAATATTGAAGCCGCGAATGCCATTGAAGCTCTTTGCTGCTGGCAGGGCTTTCAGGAGAATGAAGGAAAGAACAGAGATCGTCGTCTGCGTGGCATCCGAAAGATTCGCACATTAAAACCTGACAGCCTGACTTTCAACGCCGCCAGAAGACGCGTTTTCTACGTCACCGTACCGATGCGCATGGGTACGATTGAAGCACTGCCCGCTCTGGGATTTGTTCACGCTCAACGTAACTTTAACGCTTTTCAGTGTAGCCAGGTGGGCGACCAACTTGTCAGGCTTGAAGCGCTGCAAATGGCTGAGCTGAAAAAATGGATCAGCTCACCTGACAGAAAGCCCCCAAAATCCATCACTTCGCCATTAATACCCCTATCGCAAGATGCCTGTTTGCTGATACGAAGCCAGCTGGAAAATGCCGGCAACGACGAAGATAGCAAGCGTCGCAGGGATGCCCTGCAATGGATGGATCGTTTGCGCAAATCCCTGCCTAAACCACTCAGCTGGCAAGATCGCCCTGACGAAATTTCATCAGTTCACTGGCACGATTTGCAGGCAGGCGCACATTTTTTTAAAACCCGAAACGCCGCGCTTGAACTGCTGGATTGCCTCGAATCTGAAATGGCTCAGCGTGGCCCTGGCCCTGTTTTCTCTTTGCATCACGAACTTCCGGTGGCTATCAGTGACGCGGCTAAAAAGCTGAGGCATTACGCACAAGCATTTTTGGATTTGCAACACAGCGACGCAGTCGCAAACCAATTTTGCAGCGAATGTACCTTGGAACCTGCGGCGTTATTACGTGCACTGGTCAGTCGCGACGGTCATATTCTCAAGCTAAAAGGCGACCTGATTGAACCGGGTCCGGCCTTTGATAGCGTGGCCTCTCAACCCTCTCAGAACACCGATGAAGAAGAACAAGACGCCGCAGATGTCTCTGATTTCTGGCCTGCAGAGATATCCTGGCGAATCCGCAACCTTTTCCGGCTCAACCTTGATCTACATGGCGAACTGGCAGCCTGGCTTAAAGAAGGAAATGCATAATGGCTGATTTTTCAAAACTACCGCCCTCTCTGGCCGACTATTTTGATGCACCTGAGGGTTATAAGGGGCATTTTGGCTGGCTGTGTGGCTACTCAGCAACGGATGACTTTCTGGAAAATGCGGTGGATCGCTTTAGCTGTCTTAATCAGGCTGCGCGGGCTAATCATGGACAAATAAAACTGGCACTCTTTCTTGATGCCGGAAACAAACCTTTCTCTGCGGCTGATGTCCCCGGCGTATTACATTGCCAGATGAAGTCAGCCCCACCTCTGAATTTACTTCATGCGAAAGTCGCGATCTTGGGATTTAAGCCTGACCAAGCGGAAGATGCCTGGTGGTTACGACTGGTCGTCAGCACCGGAAACTGGACAAAAGAAACACTGACTGAAAGCCTTGATTTGGTCTGGTGTCTGGATCTCTCCAGTGATGCGCTGGGCAACGTCACCGATGATATTCAACAGAGTTGTGCGGATTTTCGTGCCGCGCAAAATTTGTTTGAGGAAATTACCTCCTGGAGTGACACCAGCCTGCTGTCATTAAAAGTAAACGATCGGCTAACAACTGGCGGGCTGGCGCGGCTGGATGTTAACGCCTGGCTCAATACATGCCGCAAATATGCCCGCGGTAAACCCCGTCTGGTCGATAACCGTAAAAGGTCACTCTTTAATCAGTTAAAATCCTGGCTGGAACAGCCTGCTGTCGCTGTAAAAAGAAATTATCTTGCAATGGGGTCCGGTTTCTATGAAGGAGGAAGAGGCGATAAATCATTAGTACCACAAAAAATTGTCCAGCTTTTACAGGATGACGATTTATTAACAAAAAAACCGGAAATTGATCTCTACGTTAATCCTGAGGCTTGCCAGGCGGTTGCCAGTAATGTGGCAAAACTCAAAGAACAAAATATCACTGTCAGACCCCCTTCTCAGTTGGCAAAGACTGAACGTACCCTGCATGCTAAATTTATTTTCAGTGCTAACTACCGCAACGTCAGCGATACGCTGACCCAGTGCTGGCTTTATATGGGCTCAGGAAACCTTACCGGACCTGGCTTTATGCAGCGAATGAAAACAGGCGTGGGCAATCTGGAAGCCGGCGTGTTCTTTTCACCGGAACGGTTGGCGAGAACCCCTGCCGGGAAGCTGGCACCCGAAAAAACCCTGACATGGTTACTCCCCATCCAGTCGGAGATTGATTGTGATGCTCTGCAAATACCCCTTCAGGCGGGACAGGAGATGGAGGAACGCTCTCCCCACTTTGCACCGCCCATAACCTGGCTGAAATGGAACACCCTTGCGGACGGTCAGGGTGTCCTTCATTCCCCTGGGCTCCCTGGGCATAAAATCACCGTTTTAGCATCTGACGGGACTTCGTGTCCCCTGGTTCAGCAGGGTTTTCTGTGGCAGGGAGAGATGCCACGCTGGGTTAACATTACCTGGCAGTCAGATAACGGGACGGAGAGTGCAAAAATTCCCGTTATTGATGCGCTTGGCCGTATTGCAGCAACGTCTTTGCGGCCGCTCGATCTGGAAGAAGTGCTTTGGCAGCTATCCAGTTTCCCTCACACACCCGATGTAGATTTCGCCGATCCAACCAGCGATTTGACAACCTCAACGGCCGGGTCTTTTGCGATAAATTCTGACGGCCAGCCAGTCTCCTCTCAACCTGTCAGGCAGGTGATGGCGTTAATCGAAGGTATTGCCGAGCGTCAGACCACGCTTCCTGAAAGCCAGTGGCTTTACTGGTGTCGCAGTCTCGAGCAGGCACTGATTCAGGCGAGCAAAAACAGCGATATCACCCGCTTTATGGATCTTGGCATCAATCCTCTCAGTCCACTGAAAGAAGCGCCTTTCCGACCGGTGTATGCCGAAGACGACCAGAGCGATAAGGGGCAGGTTTATCTGCAGATGCTGATGCGTATTGAACAAGCCTGGGGTGTCGATTCCCTGGCCCATTTTCGGAGAGTGTAAATGAAGAATAACTTTCAGGGCTGGCCGGTAGTCACTGAATTACTGCGTGAGCTGGTTACGCAGGAACAGGTAAAGCTTAATTCCGGGCAAAAAGCAGCCTTGTTGGCAATTGCCGATCGCATTGAACATCATGGCATTATCCTGGCGGACGAAGTGGGTATGGGAAAAACTCGCATCGCCGCGGCGCTTTCCCGCTGCGTCATTGCGGCTGGCGGCAGAGCCGCCGTTTTGATTCCGGGCGGACTGGCGGCCAACTGGCGGGATGAGCTGCAAACGGCTGGTGTCACCCCTTCAGCACCGCTGCTTAGCCTTAAGCAATATATGAGTGTATGGGGAACGGATACACCATCCGTCCCCTGGTTTGAGGAAGATTGCCTGATTGTTTCCCACGCCATGGCTAACTGGCGACTGGGTGAAAACAGTCATCCGTTGCGCTGGGGATTACTCCCGGAACTCTGCTGGCAGTGGTCTGACAAGCGTGATTGCCCTTCATTGACCGAGCCTTATCTCAAGCTGGCTGCCAAAAAAATCAGCACGGCGATACGCCGTCTGCCGACTGCACATCCAGCCAAAGAAAAGATCAAATCGCTGAATCGTGAGATCGACTGGGATAACGCACTGTTAGATGAGCAGTATGGCGTGCATTCGATACAACGCGAACAGCTTGAAACCAGTGTGGGGCTCGGCCTCGGGACATTTGATCTTGTTATCGTCGATGAAGCGCATAAAAGCCGTGGACACAGCAGCAGCCTGAATCGCTTGCTGGAAAATATCATTCAGCCTGCCGGTGAAACCCGACGACTGGCCGTCAGCGCCACGCCCATTGAACTCGACAGCCAGCAATGGATACAAATGCTGGCGCGTATTGAGGTCAGTTCTCACGAAGCTATTCAGGCCATTGAACATTACCAGGCCGCCGTCGCAGATATTAGGGAAAACTACGCCAACACCCTGTCACAACAGAAGTATTACCTGGCCGCCGCTGCGTTTGAGCAGGCTCTGTCCCCTTATCTGTTACGTCGTGACAAACGCGAAGACGAATTTGTGCAGAAATTCCATCAGCACTCAACTCGTCCCTATCGTCGTAAGAAAGAGATCGTAGTGGATACCTTCACGCTGCCGATGAACTGGAGACAGGCGATTTGTGCAGCTGAAGCACTCTCGTTTGTTTCCCGGATGCACGAAGATAGCGCCGCACAACGACTGCGGCTGACGGTTGGCAACGGTCATGGTATCGCCACGCTGTTAAACAATCCAGATGAAGGCGCGATGCATCCGCTCGAAACGGAGCAGCAGGAAGGCGCTGAACCGGAAACCAACACGTACGTAGATAAGCGCCAGCAACGTGTCAAATGGTGGCAGAGCCAACTTAACCCCGTCCTGAACACGGGTGAAGGAACAACCCTCTTTACCCATCCCGCGATCCTGGCTGCGGTTGAAGCCGTGGAGGAGGTTTGCTCTCGCGATGAAAAAGTATTGGTTTTTGGCCGGTTTACTCGCCCGATGACCGCACTGGTGCAATTGCTTAATGCACGTGAAATGTTGCGAACGCTGAAGTCAAAACAGGATTACTGGCCGCATGAACAGTTGCCTTTACTTGAGTGGCCTGCCGTTCAGTGTGCCTGGCGCCAGTTATATGATGGCGAAGCCGACCAGGACACCATTAATGCACAGCTTGCCAGTCAGTATAAAGAGCTTAATAACAGCCGTATCGCGTTTCGTAATAGCCTGATCTCGCGGCTTGATGAAGGATTATCAGCCTGCGAAAGTGACAATGTGAAAACACTGTTTGCCGTCTTTAAGCAACGTGCTACCCATCGTGATGGTCATAAAGATTTAGTCATTGTTGCCAGGGCTATTTATGCGCTAACCGGGACCGCAGATGAACGACGCTCCCCTGCGCGCCTGGCAGAAGTCTTTACCGATATTGTTAATGCCATGCGTGGCCGTGATAACCCCGACAGTGATGAAGAAGTTGACGGGGAGAGTCAATTTACGGAGCAACGCTGGCAAGCTGTTGTGGACTGGCTTCATGAAGAGTACAGCCGTCGCGAGAGTGACTATGCACGCCTGATGAATGGACAAACCTCTGCGGCCAGTCGCAACCTGCTTAATCTGGCCTTCAACCGCCAATACAGCCGTCCTTCTGTTCTGGTCGCTCAGTCAATGGTTGCCAGAGAGGGGCTGAACCTGCACCTGGCCTGTAGAACGGTAATCATGCTACATCCGGAATGGAATCCTGGCGTGGTAGAACAACAGATTGGCCGGGTCGATCGATTGAACAGCCTCTGGCAGAAAAAACTTGAAGAAGCACTGGCTGCAGGAGAACGCGGCGATGCATTACCCACCATAGATTTCATGCCAATTGTCTTCAAAGGCACCTACGACGAGCGGAACTGGCAAGTTCTCAGCCAGCGCTGGGATAACCTTCGTGCGCAATTACATGGCAATCCCTTCTCAGTCAACGCGCTTCAAGAGGATGTCAGGAACAGAGAAAGTATGCAGTCGGTGATTAATGCTGCACCCAACTTTTCTCCCCTGACTAAAAGCAGAAGGACTCCATTATCTGACTGATAAATTAGCCTGAAGGTTTTCAGGCATGTGCCGTTATTAATAATCAAATTGTGAATTTTTCTTCTGCCGCTTCTGATGTGGTGAGTTAACACCAATGTCAGGCGTCAGGGACTGTACTTTCTACATTTTAATAAGGATGATCATGCACGAGAACAATGTTGCTTTGCTCTGTGATGAAGCCGGCAGGCTATTACAGTTGAATATTGAATTGCTGCACAAGATGATTAACGAACCGAAAGTATTAGCCGATAACCAGCGAGATGACCAGGGGCAGTTATTTGCCCGGCATAAAGCTGAGAAAAGGGTTGAAGAACTTGAGGGTGAGCGGTTAAAAATCGTCCGCAAGGAGATCGTGCTTGCCGTCGTCGGCACCATGAAAGCGGGAAAATCCACCACCATTAATGCAATTGTTGGTAAAGAAATTCTGCCCAACCGTAATCGTCCAATGACGTCGATACCGACACTGATTCGCCATGTGCCAGGCAAGCTTATCCCGGATTTACAGCTGAACAATATTGACGCATTGCATAACCTTCTGATTAGTTTAAGTAAGAAAATCAGCACATCAGAAGGTAAACATCTTGTTCGTCAGTTGGAAAAAGACAGTGAGAAGAAAAAATTACTGGCAATCACTCACAATGTTGAATGGTTGAAAGATACCTATCATGGTGAGGAAGAAATTTTCTCCTGTCTGACCCATCTTAACGACCTTGTGCGCCTTGCCAGCGAACTTGAAGTCGAATTCCCTTTTGATGCCTACGACGAATTCCATGAACTTCCGGTTATTGAGGTGGAATTTAGCCACCTGACCAGTTTGGATGATTGCCAGGGTACGTTAACCTTGCTGGATACCCCAGGGCCAAACGAAGCAGGTCAGCCACATTTGCAGGCAATGATGCGCGATCAACTGCAGAAAGCTTCCGCTGTTCTGGCCGTACTCGATTACACCCAGTTAAATTCTCTGGCCGACCAGGATGTGCGTAAAGAACTCAATGCTATCGCTGAAGTGGCTGCCGGGCGCCTGTTTATTCTGGTGAACAAATTCGATCAGAAAGATCGTAACAGCGATGACGCCGCGACGGTTAAGCAAAACGTTCCGGCAATGCTCGATGGTGATGTTCTGACTGCAGAGCAGGTTTATCCGGGATCTTCCCGCCATGCATACCTCGCCAACCGGGCCCGAAACGTCCTTAGCCATTCTGATTTACTACCAATCAGTGAAGAATGGGTGAATGACTTTGCCCAACTGGCTTATGGACAAATGTGGGATGAAAGCGACCTGCAGGATAAAGTTCAGAGCCTGAATCGTGCCGAAAAAATCTGGCGCCACTCGCTGTTTGATAAATTAATCGCTGAAGTCATTCAGGCTGCACATGCTAAAGCCGCTGCTTTAGCCGTGGATTCTGCTGCATCGAAACTCGTACAAAATGCCGAAAACGCCAACGAATATCTCTCTGTACGCCATCAGGGACTCAGAGCGAGTATTGATACATTGCAGCAGCAAATTAGCGATCTGCTTACTGATATCGAAAATGTCAATCGCTGTCAGAAATCGGTAGATAAAGAAGTCAAAGCTTCCATGCTGCGGGTTAATCAGGAATCAGAAGCATTAATGACGCAGGTTCAGGAAAAACTGGACGGAGAAATCGAACATTACTTCCGTGAAGGTAAACGCATGGAAGAAGAAGCACTTGAATCTTCGCAGCCGAAAAGCCGTGAATCTTCACTAGGCGGGATGTTAAGGGCATTTGCAGGCATACCCAGAGCGGAAACGTGGGACTTTAATCCTGATAATCCAATTGTGACCTTTACTGAACGTCATGCAGCTGAAACCTTTGTAGCTAAAATTGAACATTCAGTGATGTCACTTCTGGATCAAATCGAGGGTCATATAAAACCGACCCTGACGGATATTGTTGCCGGAATAGAAGAGAGTTTCCACGGTAACGCGCTGACAGCGATAGACAATATTGCTAATCAGATCAATTCACGCCTGGAAGAGGGAGGCTTCTCAATTAAGATCTCGTTCCCGCAGGTTAAAAACCTGCAGTCTCCCCTATCTGTCAGAACTCGTATGACCACTCTGCTTGAAGAAAAATCGTTTAAAGAGACGCGATCTCGCCGCTCCAGTGGTGCGTGGGGATCCGTATGCAAATGGTTTGGTACCAGCGACTGGGGTTGGGAAGATTACAGCGTGGACGTTGTCAAATCAGTGGTTGATATCAATAAAATAAAATCAGCAGTGGAAGTTCAGACCCACAAACATTTCGAACAGCTCAATAAACATATAAAAGAACAAATCAACGACCCCATCGTTGCTGAAATTGGCCTGTTCTTCCAGCAATTCAAAAGTAAAGTTGAGCAACTCCGTAATACTCTGATCCAAAGCACAGAAGATCACAAAAGTAACAAGCAACAGCAGGAAGAGCTCACAGAACGTTTACTTGAATTGCAAAAGCTGACGCCGGAGATGCTCCGAGACAGTAAAGCGCTTAAAGAAGAACTGGAGACGCTGCTCTAATGACACTTTTCAAAGAAGTTTTTCCTGAGATCGAAGCTTGCCAGGTACTTGAGTGTATTCCTGAAAAATTCGTTGTCGATTTTGCTAACGGTATCGATGTTGTAAACGATCACCTGCGCAGTTCGCAAAACCGATCTTTCTTTCAACGAATTAAGGAGGGCATGAATGGACAATCATCTGTCAGGCAACAGGCGATAAACGCTTCTTTAAATGATGGAATGCAGGCTTCCCTTACCTGGCTCACCGAACTGACGTCATCTCTGGCAGGCACCAATTTAGCCGTATCGCGAATAAACGAACGCGTCAATGCGTTGATGCAGAATACGGCGAAAATTGCGGAATACTCGGCCGACACGCGTGAACAGTTGCGTGAGCTTGCCAGTCACGTTAACCAGCGCGTTGGCAAACTGGAGGAACAACTCCAGCGGGTCGATAGCATTCAGCAGGGTCAGTTGCACTTAGATCGTGTTTTCTCTAACTGGAGTGCTGGACGTTACGCTGCGCTTCCGCTTGCCGGACGTTGCTACGTGGCACTCGAAGAGTTGCGCTGGGGGGCTTTTGGCGACGTTATCCGACAGGCTGAAACAAAACAGGCGGAGCAGTTTATTGAGATGTTAAAAAACAGGGCACTGACCCAGATGGCCCTGGATTATGGGACAAAATCCAATGCGCGCCACGACGTCCGAAACTGGTTGGCCTGGCAGGCTGGTGCAGTACAAGCCACGGCTTGGCCTGAGACCATTAACTGGATGGCTGACTGGTGTGATAAAGAGATTCATCCGGTTAGCTGGGCAGTTACTCAGTCCTATGAAACGCTACCCATGCGGATGCCGCGGATTTGCTCAGCCGAACGAATTGCAGACACGATGGTCGACGAAGTGTTTAGTGAGGATTTGAAATGAATCAACCAATGAAAGTGGGTCTGGTGCTGTCCGGCGGCGGTGCCATTGGCGCTTATCAGGTTGGGGTTGTCAGGGCGCTTGCAGAGTCAGGCACGGAAGTTCACAGCATTGCAGGCGCCAGTATCGGCGCACTAAATGGCGCCATTCTTTCCTCCTCCTCTTCGCTGGAACAGGGCGCTGCCCGGATGGGTGAAATATGGCACCATCTGGGCACTAACGAGGTGCTTAAAGTTAATAAATCGGCTTATCTGCGATTACTGACGCAATTTGGTCTCTCAATGGGGCTTTCGCCATTTCTCAGTAAATCCGGAACAATGATAGGCGCGCTGATGAGTGGTCTGGGAATGAGATCATTGTCAGCTTTGCAGGAAGATGAATCTCTTTTATCTGACCAACCGCTAATAGAATTGATGAACCGGTTTTTGGATCCCGATGCATTAGCCAGCGGAACGCCGTTATATACTTCGCTCTATCCCACTGAAGGGGGCTTGTCCGACATTATAAAGTGCGCACTGGCTGAATTTGGCGTAGGCAAGACGCAAGATTCGGAGTTCCAACATATCCAGGCCTTGCCTCAAGCCATACAACGAGAAGCGTTACTGGCTTCAGCAGCACTGCCACTGTTATTTCAATCCCGCGATATTAACGGCAAGCGTTACAGTGATGGCGGGATGGGTGGATGGGCAACTCTGCAGGGTAATACGCCTGTCACCCCACTGGTCGCTACCGGTTGTAATATGGTGATCGTCACGCATTTAAGCGACGGCTCATTATGGGATCGCCATCATTTCCCGGACACCACAATCCTGGAAATCCGGCCGCAGACTTCACTCCGTCGCAACGAAGGCGTATTTGGAGGCATGAAGGACCTGCTTGGATTCACAGCCGAAAACATCGACTCATGGATTGACCAGGGGTATCGGGACACGCTTGCCGTGATAGAGCGAATTAAAGCCCCATTACAGGCGCGTCAGGGGTTAAATGCATCTGTAACGGCGCTTGCAAACAGCGAGTCACAGAATGCTGACAGCAGTGCTCGACTCCAGAACGCTATGGAGCGGCTTAGATAAGGTCAATTTAAAAAAACCTGAAGTATCACGTAACCTCATTTTAGGGAGAAGAGTAAAGTGAGTTCAAAACAATCTACTCCACTGATTAATAAGACGCTCTCACTTGATAAGTTGTTGCGTTATGCTTCCACTGCACAACTTTCTGAACTGGCTGATATCATTACTGACTCAGGCAAAGGTCGTCTGGCATTGACTGAAAATAGCAAGAAAAATATCTTGGCACACCAGAGACGAAGAGCACTTCACATCATCAGCACGGACTTAGCGCGTGAAATTTGTGCGTTTGGCGGAAACACCGTGGTTAATGTATTCCGTTCAACATCTCAACCTTCTTACCTTGTCGTCGCCATGGATGTCGCCAAAAAAATGGGGGTGAAAGTCCCTAAAAATGCCTCAGCCTGCGATATTGAAGAATTAATTATCAAACAAATTCTGATCAGCTCGTTTAAGGGAAAGAGTAAGGAAGAAATCGAGGCGTTATTTAGTGCGCATGATTGTAAATTTGATAATCAACAACTTGAGCAATTATTGAAAAAGGGAAAGACAGCTGATTTAGTCTCATGGCTTTACTCCGCTTGCGGACCCTATACGCTTTCCCGTCTGGTCAACTCGGCGATGGTTCCGGCACTTAATGTGGCAGCAAAATTTGGAGTGCCCCTGATTGGAAAAGTGATTGCGACCCGCGCTCCTGTGATGATGAACCCAATCGCAGCAGTCATATCCGCTGCCTGGGTTACATACGATCTTACAGGTCCCGCCTTTCGCATCACCCTTCCAGCAGTGATACGTATTGCCTGTATCCGTCAAACCTATATCAGGCAGGAAACTGAAAAATTTTGCCAGGAGCTAAAAAAATGCCTGTAATTCCAGATGTTCTTTACCGCACATTTGAACAATCTCCAGAAATCTTGGAAGGCCTCAAGACCGGAATTTATGATATTTTTGGTGGTGTTATTCGTGTTACAAAAGGGAATGACAAAGCGGGAACTATTGTTGCGCATTTGAAATTCCCGGGTAAGACACAGCAGGCTGCAGAGAGTATTGAAAAGCTAAAATCTTCACTTTCAAATATTCATGGGGGCATTGCCACACTGCAAAATTCTCTCGGGACATTACAAAATCTCCAATATGCCAATATTGCACTTTCCGGACTTAACCTGGCCGTTTCAGCTGCTGGCTTCGCCATCGTATGTAAAAAACTTAATGGTATCGAATCCATTCTGATTACACATACTCAGAAGCTCGACACGCTGCTTTCATTAGTCTTAGATGCCCAAGAGAAGGCCTCATTCCAGCAGACCGCCCGCTTTAATGCTGTGATCACCACGGCCCGACAATTTGTTGAGATGAATGACTACGAGCAGCTTAAAACACTGATACGTCCTTTCAACGAGCAGTACGAATTTACCAGCCTGATTTTAAAAAATTGCGCTCGTTCTGCCAACAACCCGGATTTTTTCACTTCATTGCCTGAACTATTTCTTCTTCAGGAACGCTTTATGCATCTCGGAATGTGCCTGAGCTATATTCAGCAAAAAATCGAGTCGCCAAAATATGCCATAGAGACAATGCAAAAAATGCAGAACGACTGGCTGGAAATTAATCAAACTATCGTTGAGATATTAACTTCATCGCCAGAGACGATAAATGCACTGACTCAACAGAATGCTGGAAGCATACGTTCATTCCTCAATTATAGAAAAGAGCGCATTTCAGGTATTGAGTATCAGACAAACCTGTTGATATTAGTGCAGAAACGACCTGAACTGACTAAAGTAATCAATGCGGAAAGCGATGACATTCTGTTACTGGCGGCATAGAAAATAAGATGAAAGCCAGCATGTTAGTGCTGGCTTTTGAAAAAGTCACATCAGAGTATAAATCGGTTGAAAAATATTTTCATTTACCTACGAATCGAAAAAGTAAATGCCGGTATTATTAATACTTAGAGTGGGTGATATTGGTGGAATTCAGTGTCGTGAGGTGAGTTGTACTCCGACGACCTCATTCCATTGAATTTCAGGCATGAAAAAGACGTCGATTGATGTCTCTTAGTTTGAATTTGGCGCTTTTAATAATCAAATCTTAAAGCTTAACAAATTGATTAAAAAGATAAAATATTACCCGGTAAATTTATAATAATAACTAAACCAACAAATTGTTTTGTTAACTGTCCTAGCTTAGGTTGTACATAACAAGCCTAAGCCAGAACAGCGCTTATTGAAATGGCACGCTACCTTGACGCCAACATTCCCGGATAATGCTTAGAAATGATGTCGTTCATCTTCTCCACTAACTCAGGGCGTTTGAATGTCAGATGCGCAGTACCCTTTTGAAAGCACCTGATTGATACTCGCTTCACTCATTGGCTTCGTGATGTCATTCCGCCCCGGAAATACCAGCGAATAACGTCCGGTAACTGCCTGGATCTCACGCAGTGCTTCAACCACCTGAGTTGATAACGGCACCATGTGCGGCCGCCTCATCTTCATGCGTTCTTTTGGCACTTCCCAAATCGCTTTATCAAGGTCGAACTCTTTCCACTCAGCCAGACGTAGCTCAATGGTGCGCACACCAGTCAGCATCAGAATAAGCGTTGCAAGACGAGTAATTGAGCTCCCCGAATAGGCTTCTAACGCTTGCAAGAACTCAGGCAACTCTTCAGCGAGTAGATGAGGGAAATGTTGCGACTTTGGCGTTGCCAAAGCACTGGATAGCTCAGAAGCAGGGTTGCTCTCCGCCCGGCCAGTAACAATCGCGTATCTGAATACTTGATTACAGGCCTGACGGATTTTGCGTAATTTGTCGAGCACACCGCGCTTTTCTAACTTACGCAGCGTTGTAAGCATCTCCAGCGGTTTGATCTCTGAAATTGGTCGCTTACCGAGATCTGGAAAAATGTCGTTCTCAAATGCTTCCATTAAGTCATCAGCGTACCCTTTCGACCATCCGGTACGCTTATACTCATGCCATTCCAGAGCGATAGCTTTGAAGTTATTTTCAACACTCGCTTTCTGCGCCAGTTTTTCAACACGCTTCTCTTCACTTGGATCTCCGCCAAGCGCGACAACTTTGCGTGCTTCCTTTCGCTTCAAGCGAGCATCAGCTAAAGAGATATCAGGATAAACACCAATAGAGAGCTTTTTTTCTTTACCCAAAAAACGATACTTCAAACGCCAGTACTTCGCACCGTTAGGCTTCACCAACAGATACAGACCACCGCCATCAGTGAGCTTGTATTCTTTTTCTTTGGGTTTTGCAGTATCAATCTGTCGTGCATTTAGTGGCATAAAGGGGCCCCTAATTTCCATTGAACGAGATGAGCCCCCTCAAAGGCCCCCAGATACCACTTGATTTGGGTATAACTGAGTTGACCTCGATAGAGTTCGTGACAGAAAAATTCAGTAATTTCAGGGAGTATAAGGGATAAAAAGCGAATTCAGTAGAGGTGTGTTGACTTGAAAATGGTACGCCCTACAGGATTCGAACCTGTGACCTACGGCTTAGAAGGCCGGTGCTCTATCCAACTGAGCTAAGGGCGCATGGAGAACTGAGGCGAATTATACGGTGCGAACCTGCTGAGTCAACGATTTATCGGGCGGAAGCGGTCTGTTGCTGCACTATTGAACAGTCTTGCCTGAAACTGTGCCTGACAGCAGCGCCCGCTTCTGACAAAATAGGCACCAATCCCCGTATTAACTCAACACAGATGGATCCCCTCTCTGATGGTAGCAAAGATTATTGACGGTAAAACGATTGCGCAGCAGGTGCGTCAAGAGGTTGCGGAAAAAGTCCGGCAGCGTCTGGCAGCCGGAAAGCGCGCTCCGGGCCTGGCAGTTGTTCTGGTTGGTGAGAACCCCGCTTCGCAGATTTATGTCGGCAGTAAACGCCGCGCCTGTGAAGAAGTCGGGTTCCTCTCCCGCTCTTACGATCTGCCCGCCTCCACCAGCGAAGCGGATCTGTTAGAGCTGATCGACAAGCTGAACAAGGATAGCGAAATCGATGGGATCCTGGTGCAGTTACCTTTGCCGGCAGGCATCGATAACGTAAAAGTGCTGGAAAGCATCTCGCCTTCGAAAGATGTGGATGGTTTCCACCCCTATAACGTTGGTCGCCTGTGCCAGCGTGCGCCCAAGCTGCGTCCCTGTACGCCCCGCGGCATCGTGACGCTGCTGGAGCGCTACAACATCGATACCTTTGGCATGAATGCCGTGGTGGTTGGCGCCTCTAACATTGTCGGACGACCGATGAGCATGGAGCTGCTGCTGGCTGGCTGCACCACAACCGTTACCCATCGCTTTACCAAAGATCTGCGCTTCCATGTGGAGCACGCCGATCTGCTGGTGGTCGCGGTAGGTAAACCTGGCTTTATTCCGGGTGACTGGATCAAGCCAGGGGCGGTGGTGATTGACGTGGGTATTAATCGCCTTGAAAGCGGCAAAGTGGTGGGTGATGTCGATTTTGCGGCGGCTTCAGCGCGCGCCTCTTATATCACCCCAGTTCCAGGCGGCGTAGGCCCGATGACAGTGGCAACGCTGATTCAGAATACCCTGCAAGCCTGCGAAGAATCTCATGATGGAGCAGTAAAATAATGGCAACGTTCTCTTTAGGTAAACATCCCCATGTCGATCTGTGCGATCTGCTGAAGCTCGAAGGGCTGGTGGAAAGCGGCGCGCGCGCCAAGACGCTGATTGCAGAAGGCAATGTCACCGTCGATGGCGTGGTGGAAACCCGCAAGCGCTGCAAGATCGTAGCGGGCCAGACCGTGGTATTTGCGGGTCAAAGCATAGCGGTTACAGCATAAGCCTGCCCGTTACCGGCGGCGTTTCGCTGCCGGTTTTCTCTTAACCTTCTCAGACCGAATCCGGTACAGTCTCTTCCCCTCTTCACTTGCTAACCCTTACAGCTCGTAGGGCAATAGCCGATCGACTTCAAAGTATCACTATTTCCTCTTGCTGAAGATGAAAATCTTGTTGCAGCAAAATCACGCTTCTCTCACGATAGGTAGAACGTTCTACTAAAACGTTCTACTTACAATAACAGGGTGTGGAAAGCACCACCGGGGGAAGGCAGCATGAGTCTGATATCAGGGTTTGTGAGATCGTTATCAAAATTATCCATGATTGGTCGCGCGTTAATGCTGCCAATCTCTTTGCTTCCGGCCGCAGGGCTGCTACTGGCCTTCGGCGACAAGTTTCACCTGCCGTTAATGATGAACGCAGGGGGAGTGATTTTCGATAACCTGCCGCTACTGTTTGCTATCGGTTCCGCTGTAGGTCTGGCTTCTGAATCGGGTATCGCCGCCCTTTCGGCCGCCGTATCGGTATTTATCACCAATATCACCATCGGGACGCTGTTAGGCATAACGCCAGAGATGGCTTCCCAGGGCGGAAAATACGCCATGGTGGTGGGCATTCCGACACTGCAAATGGGCGTGTTTGGCGGGTTAATCTGCGGCATCCTTGCTGCCTGGTGCTATAACCGTTTCCACACCCTGCAACTGCCGGAATTCCTCGGCTTCTTCTCCGGTAAGCGCTTCGTCGCCATTGCAACGGCCTTTCTCTCCTTCATTCTGGGGCTGCTGCTGCCCTATGTCTGGGAACATGTTCAGAACGGAATCGATGCGCTCTCCGTGGTCGTTAACGGCAATAACCAGGCCGCCTCAACCTTTATTTTTGGCCTGGTTGAACGTGCGCTTATCCCGCTCGGCCTGCACCATATCTGGTATCCCTCTTTCTGGTACTCGTTTGGCGACTATACAACCCTGAGCGGCCAGGTGATCCACGGCGATCAAACTATCTGGTTCAAAATGCTGGAAGAGGGAAGTAAAACCTTCAGTAGTGATACCTACCAGAATGCCGGTAAGTTTATGCAGGGCGAGTTCCCGCTGATGCTGTTCGCGCTGCCTGCCGCCTGTCTGGCGATGTATCATGAGGCGCACACCAAAAATAAGAAAATCGCTTCCGGTATTCTCTTCTCCGCAGCCCTCACCTGCTTCCTGACGGGGATCACCGAGCCGGTAGAATTTACCTTTATTTTTGTTGCGCCAGTCCTTTATGTCTTTAACGCCATCATGGCTGGCGTGGCTTATATGTCTATGTATCTGCTGCATGCACATATCGCTAAATCGTTCTCCGCAGGCCTGATTGACTATATCTCCTTCGGCATTCTGCCTTCGTTTAACGGCTATCAGACCAACTATCTGGACGCCGTGATTGTCGGCGTGCCAATGGCGCTGATCTATTACTTCACTTTCCGGTTTGTTATCCGTCGTTTAGATGTTAAAACACCGGGACGTTCAGAAGTGACCGCCACAACAGATGATAAAACCGATGACGAACTGGCTACCGAAATCATTACGCTGCTGGGCGGCGCGAAAAACATCGACTCCGTGGGTGCCTGTATCACGCGTCTGCGCCTTGAAGTCGCAGAGAGCGAGAAGGTAGACAGAGACGGGCTGAACAGTCTTGGGGCGCGCGGCGTGGTGTTTGTCGGTGACAATGGCATTCAGGTGATTTTCGGCGCGAGAGCACAGTTTATTGCCCAAAGCATGTCTGAAAGGACAGGCAAAATATAAGATGTCACCCTGATACGTCCCCGGTAATGCCGGGGACGTTTTCATCTCAGGCGGACAGGGGCGCGATTTCAGGGAGGGGATTTGAAGAAAGTCAGTATCACAGATGTCGCAAAACGCGCGGGCGTATCGGTTTCGACCGTCTCGCTGGTGCTGCGCCGCAAAGGGAAAATTTCGGACGCGACGATAGAGAAAGTTCAGGCCGTCATTAACGATATTGGCTATGTTCACAACGTTGCCGCCGCAAACCTGCGTTCCAATACCTCCAATCTTATCGGCCTGATCCTGCGGGATTTCAGCGACAGCTTTTCAATTAAAGTGATGGCAAGCCTGGTGCAGGAGCTGGAGAAACAGGGTTATATGGTTTTTCTCGGCCAGCCGCTTAACGAGGATGAACATCTTGAGCGCTGCCTGCTTTCCTTCAGGCAGCAGGGCGTTGCCGGAGTGATTTATCTCTCCTGTGACGTGCGGTCATCACATTTGCCCGCACAACTTCGCGACTGCTCGCTACCGCTGGTTGTGGTTTCTCAACTGAAGCTGGAAGAAGAGTGCAATCTGGTGATGCGCGACAACCGGCAGGCGGCGAATCTGGCTGCACGCTACCTGATAGAGCGTGGCCATCGTCAGATCGCCTATATTGGCGGTACCGAAGGCGATCTGATACGCCAGCAGCGGCTTGCAGGATTCCGCAGCGCCATGAACCAGTATGGTCTGGTCTTGAGAGAGGACGCGACCCCCGCCTGTAGCGATGATACCCGTGCAGCGGGCATCGTCACCCGGCAGCTGCTGGAAAAACATAACACTCTCACCGCCCTGCTCTGCCATTCTCCCGATGCCATGATTGGCTCAATTGCCGGTATTCATTATGTGGGGCGCACCGTAGGCAAAGATGTGTTTTTAACCCAGCAGGTGGCGCTGATCGGCTTTGAGGATATGCTGCACGTTAATCTGACTTCGCCGTCGTTTACCTATGTTTCTTCTGCCAGTGAGGAGTCCGGACGCCAGGCTGCCGCGCTGATGATCCGCAAGCTACAGGATCCGCAACTGCAAACGCAACGGATTACGCTTTCCGGGCAACTTATTGCACGGGAATCGGCCTAAGCCGCAGCATTCTCAGGTAACAAGGGTAAATGGGCTAATCAGGCTGAAATAAAAAAGGGGCTTTCGCCCCTGACAGTGATTTGCGCTGAGATTACTTGCGGCGCCAGCTGGTTCCCTGCGGGCCATCTTCCAGCACGATGCCCATCGCCACCAGCTTATCGCGGGCCATATCTGCCTGCGCCCAGTTTTTATCTCTGCGGGCGTCCAGCCGCATTCTGATCAACGCTTCGATCTCGGCCACTTCGTCATCATTACTCTGCGCGCCGTTTTGCAGGAACAGTTCCGGATCCTGCTCCAGCAGCCCCAGCACGCCAGCCAGCTCGCGCAATTTTGCCGCAAGACCGTTAGCCGCCGTCATATCTTCCGCTTTCAGGCGGTTGACTTCACGCGCCATATCAAACAGCACGGAATAGGCTTCCGGCGTGTTGAAGTCATCATCCATCGCCTCACGGAAACGGGCTTCAAAGAGTTCGCCGCCTGCTGGCAGTGCCTGAACGTCGGTGTTACGTACTGCGGTATAGAGACGCTCCAGCGCAGAACGGGCCTGCTTCAGGTTCTCTTCGCCATAGTTCAGCTGGCTGCGATAGTGGCCGGACATCAGGAAGTAGCGCACGGTCTCTGCATCAAAATATTCCAGCACGTCACGCACCGTGAAGAAGTTATTCAGCGACTTGGACATCTTTTCACGGTCTACCATCACCATGCCGGAGTGCATCCAGTAGTTCACGTACGGGCCATCATGGGCGCAGGAAGATTGGGCAATTTCGTTCTCGTGATGCGGGAACATCAGATCGGAGCCGCCGCCGTGAATATCAAAATGCTCGCCCAACTGTTTGCAGTTCATGGCTGAACACTCGATATGCCAGCCCGGACGGCCTGCGCCCCACGGAGAAGGCCAGCTTGGCTCGTCAGCTTTGGACATTTTCCACAATACGAAGTCCATGGGATTACGCTTGACGTTGGCCTCCACTTCCACGCGGGCGCCAGCCTGGAGCTGCTCCAGATCCTGGCGGGATAACAGGCCGTAATCGGCATCGCTGGTGACAGAGAACATCACATCACCATTGCTGGCAACATAAGCGTGATCGCGATCGATCAGTTTAGTGACGATCTCGATGATCTCTGCGATATGGCGCGTGGCGCGGGGTTCCTGATCCGGTGGCAGGATATTCAGCGCAGCGAAATCCTTATGCATCTCTGCGATCATCCGGTTAGTCAGCACTTCCACCGTTTCGCCGTTTTCATTCGCACGTTTGATGATCTTGTCATCAATATCGGTGATATTACGCACATATTTCAGCGAGTAACCGAGATAGCGCAGGTAGCGAGCCACCACATCAAACGCGACGAAGGTTCTGCCATGGCCAATGTGACACAAGTCGTAAACGGTAATGCCGCACACGTACATGCCGATCTGACCAGCATGAATAGGTTTAAATTCCTCTTTTTGACGACTCAGGGTATTAAAAATCTTTAGCATTGAGACATTCCGTTTTGACGTGTGCGGGTTAAAACCAGTGGCATATTCTGCCGTATTGTTATCGTAAGCGCCACGCAAAGCAAGCTGCTCCAGACCGCAAGGTGTTGAACGACTGACGCCGGGCCAGGTTCTGAATAAGCATGATCCCCAGAGGAGCCATCGGTTAACCTTATCCTTTTGTGCCTGCTCTGCCATTCGCATGCTCAGAGGCCTGCACCTGTCGGTAGCCTGGATTTAAAAAAGCGCTGCCGTTCAGGCGCTGATAACCGAATAAAGCCTGATATACGCTTTATTCTGTAGCGAATGACGTCACTTTTGGCCCCGCCAGGTTTATGCAGTGATGCTGACTCATCATCACATTTTGTGATATAAAAGCCCTCTGTTAATAGCGTGCCCGGCTCACAGGGTCACCGGCACCGCCTTCCCATTCACCACTCCAACCTTTACAGGATGAGAATATGGTCACTTTCCAGACAAATCATGGCGATATCGTTATCAAAACCTTCGATGACAAAGCGCCAGCTACCGTTGCAAACTTCCTGGATTACTGCCGTGAAGGTTTCTACGACAACACCATTTTCCACCGTGTTATCAATGGCTTTATGGTTCAGGGCGGCGGCTTCGAGCCGGGCATGATCCAGAAAGCAACCAAAGACGAGATCCGCAACGAAGCCAACAACGGCCTGAAAAATACCAAAGGTACGCTGGCTATGGCGCGTACTCAGGCACCTCACTCTGCTACCGCCCAGTTCTTCATTAACGTGGCAGACAACGACTTCCTGAACTTCCGTGACGAAAGCCTGCAAGGCTGGGGTTACTGCGTGTTTGCTGAAGTTGTTGAAGGCATGGATGTTGTAGAGAAAATCAAAGCGGTGGCTACTGGCCGTAGCGGCATGCATCAGGATGTGCCTAAAGATGACGTTGTGATCCAGAAAGTCATCGTCAGCGAATAATGCCTCACACGCTGTTTATTGCAGATTTGCATCTGTGCAAAGAAGAACCGGCAATTACTGCCGGTTTTCTTGCTTTTTTACGCCGTGATGCGCTGAAAGCTGACGCGCTCTATATTCTCGGCGACCTGTTTGAGGCCTGGATTGGTGATGACGATCCTGACCCGCTGCACGCTGAAATCGCAGCCGCGCTGCTTGGGCTTCAGCAGCAGAATATCCCCTGCTACTTTATCCACGGTAATCGTGACTTCCTGATAGGCCAGCGCTTTGCGGCTGCCAGCGGCATGACGTTGCTGCCGGAAGAGCAGGTAGTGACGCTCTACAATAAACAGATCCTTATTATGCACGGCGATACGTTGTGTACCGATGATGAAGGTTATCAGCGCTTCCGGCGCAAGGTGCAGCAGCGCTGGCTGCAAAGGCTGTTTCTGGCTCTGCCGCTGTTTGTCCGCCAGCGTATTGCGATAAAAATGCGCGCAGGCAGTAAACAGGCTAACAGCAGTAAAGAGAGTGCCATCATGGATGTGAATGCTCAGGCTGTAGCAGAGACGATGGCCCGACATCGGGTGAATGTTTTAATTCACGGACACACTCATCGCCCCGCTGTGCATCAGCTTGAGGTAAACGGTCAGCTTGCTGAACGTCTGGTGCTGGGCGCATGGCATAGTGAAGGCTCAATGATCCGCGTCAGCGAGCATGAAACCACGCTCATTTCCTTCCCTTTCTGACCCGCAAAAAAATGGGGCAAATGCCCGCCTGAAGCCTGGGCAAACGTTTTCCTTGCTGCACAGTCATGCTATCCTCTTTGCCCTTCCCATCTGAGTGCCTGGGCAGTCAGATGACGTATGTCAAATCACAGGAGTCAGACCCGCATGTCATCCAACGCCGCACCGGCCCGCATTGCTATTGTTATGGGTTCCAAAAGTGACTGGGCAACCATGCAATTTGCCGCCGATATTCTCACCAGCCTGTCCGTGCCCTTCCAGTGTGAAGTGGTTTCCGCGCACCGTACCCCGGACAAGCTGTTCAGCTTTGCCGAACAGGCTGCGGATAACGGTATTCAGGTGATTATCGCGGGCGCAGGCGGGGCAGCGCATTTACCGGGAATGCTGGCAGCAAAAACGCTGGTGCCGGTACTGGGCGTGCCGGTGCAGAGTGCTGCACTGAGCGGCGTGGACAGCCTCTACTCTATTGTACAGATGCCACGCGGCATTCCGGTGGGCACACTGGCAATCGGTAAAGCCGGGGCGGCCAATGCTGCTTTACTGGCGGCGCAAATTCTGGCTATCCATGATGCCGATCTCTCTGCGCGCCTGGCCATCTGGCGTCAGACGCAGACGGATGAAGTGTTGAATAACCCGGACCCGCGGGAGGAAGCATGAAGCCGGTTTGCGTATTAGGAAATGGTCAGCTTGGCCGTATGCTGCGCCAGGCGGGTGAACCGCTGGGTATCGCTGTTTATCCTGTCGGGCTGGACGCGGAGCCAGAAGCGCTGCCGATCCATCAAAGCGTGATTACCGCAGAAATTGAGCGCTGGCCCGAAACTGCCCTGACGCGCGAACTGGCGAACCATTCGGCGTTTGTGAACCGCGACATTTTCCCACGTTTAGCCGACCGGCTGACGCAAAAGCAGCTGCTTGATCAGCTGGGCCTGGCGACAGCGCCCTGGCAGCTGCTGGCAGAGAAGGCGCAATGGCCGCAGCTCTTTGCCTCCCTGGGCGAACTGGCGATCGTTAAGCGCCGTACAGGGGGTTACGATGGGCGGGGACAGTGGCGTTTACGGGCCGGTGAAACAGACAGCCTGCCAGCTGACTGTTACGGCGAGTGTATTGTTGAACAGGGTATTAACTTCTCAGGTGAAGTTTCTCTGGTTGGCGCCCGCGCCCACGATGGCAGCACCGTGTTTTATCCGCTGACCCACAATTTGCATCAGGAGGGGATCCTGCGCACCAGCGTTGTGTTGCCTGAACCCGATCCTGCCCTGCAAAAACAGGCAGAGACTATGCTGTCAGCCATTATGCAGGAGTTGCAGTATGTCGGCGTGATGGCGATGGAGTGTTTCGTGGTGCCGGAAGGGTTGTTGATTAATGAACTCGCTCCCCGCGTTCATAACAGCGGCCACTGGACTCAAAATGGCGCCTCCATCAGCCAGTTCGAGCTGCATCTGCGGGCTATCCTGGACCTGCCGTTGCCCACGCCGGTTGTCAGCACCCCTTCGGTGATGGTGAACCTGATTGGCACCGCGCTGAATCTGGCCTGGTTGCAGCAGCCGCTGGTGCATCTGCACTGGTATGAAAAAGAGGTGCGTCCGGGGCGTAAAGTGGGCCACCTGAACCTTTCGGATAGCAGTAAGCCTTCTCTGCAAAGCGCGTTGAACAGCCTGGTTACTCAGCTGCCGGAAGAGTATGCCAGCGGCATCGCCTGGGCAGTAGAGAAGCTGGAAGCCTGAATCTGATCTGGATAAATCGCTCTCAGGAGCGATTTTCCTGCCAGGGCAGATAAAGGACAGTGCGCTACTGTACTTAAGTATGGCTATCTATTCGTTTCTGAAAATCGTATTCTATAAGCGAACCAAAAATATAAATATTCTTGATTATTAGTACATTAGATTTAATTTGCCAACACCAAGGGAACCAGTACCAAGCCAGAAGCGTTACAAAAGGTAAAGTAATATTTCCTTTTGCTTCACGAGCGCGGACTGGTTCACCCTCTAAATCTGCCCGTGACACCGCGTTTTTCCTCACTGTTGTTCCTCCTCGCTGACGCTTGATCAGCCCGTGCTGTTGCCCCCTGTTTGCTGCCCTTAGGGTTATGCGAAAAATTAAATATATGTTAAAGTCCCGAATCATCGATGGAAGCACTATTTTCCCAGGGAGATAATGACATGGCTAAATTATTTTTTAATAATCACGCTATTAACACGTCAATAAAGGATTATCTGGAAAGGAAGCTTGTTCAGTTCAATAATATCAAATACGCTTATGCCATTATGAGTAAAAGGAATCCTGCGGATTTCAGCATTATCTCTAACCGGCAAGAGTGGTTTAAGGTTTATATAGACAACAACTTCCAGTTTATCGATCCAGTGTTAATGACCGCCCTTTACCGACTGACGCCTTTCTCCTGGGATGAAAACCTGATGCTGAATCAGGGAGTGAAGGTGCCAAAACTTTTTGATATGGCGCGTAACCACGATATTATCAATGGTTATACATTTGTGCTGCATGATCATAACAATAACCTGGTGGTGTTATCGATCATGTTGGATAAAGATTGCGACGATAATATTGAAGAATTGATTCAGATTAATAAAAACAAGTTGCAGATGCTATTACTCACCACCCATGAAAAACTGACTCAGCTTTATCAGGAGCAGGCCAGAAAAGCCGATTTTGAAGAGATGAATACCCGTGAGATTTTTTCTAACCGGGAAAATGAGATCATCTACTGGGCAAGCGTGGGAAAATCCTATCAGGAGATCGCCCTGATCCTGGGTATCAAGCTGACCACGGTGAAGTATCACATGGGCAACGCGGTGAAGAAGCTGGGCGTGACCAATGCAAGACACGCCATCCGGCTTGGTATTGAACTAAATCTGATCAGGCCTGTTCTTCCTGACGGGGAAAGTTAGCGGCCAGCTATCCAGTTGACAGCGGAGTGAAGGAGCCCTGGATTCCACCAGCGAAATCAGGGTTTTTTGGTTGTCTTCATCTACCGGCATAAAAATCAGATAGATATTTTCATTTTTCTCTGACTTGCTCTGCTCTACTACCGAAACAGCCCAGCCTGATTTTCTGAAGATCAGGTACATGGGATGACTCACAATGGCGTAAATTCCTGCATAGCCATAGTGGCGGGCATAATTAATCATCGAAAGAAACAGCAGAGCACTCACCGGCTGCTGGCGAAGCTCCAGAGCCTGGACACGTTCTTTGTCGATAAACAAACGGCTGGCTTCCACATAATTCCCTTGCGGCAGCTCAACATTTTTAAACCAGCTCTTAAATGTGCCGGTAATCATATTAGGGTATTTAATTTCTATAAAGCGCAGACTACAGATGCAGATCTCTTTATAGACACCGAAGATATAGGTCGTGCGGGAATTATCATATTCATCCGACTCCATATTATTTTCAGCATTGACCAGCCAGTTAAGCCGATCTTTAAACACCTTCTTCCTCAGGGTGAACAGCTCTTTTGATTTTAATTCAGAAAGAAAACTATAATTCACATCAAGCAAATGCAACATGATCATTCTATCCTTAGCTTAGCTTGCTGTCGATAATACCCTTATCATTCATCAGTCACCAGAGTTTATCTTTTGTCTTTCCTTCCTGAGCAGGTAAAAAGAGGTGGGTCAGAGGAAGTGCGCCCGGCTGAAAAGCAAAAGGCCGGTTTGCACCGGCCTTTACAAGAAGGAATGGCTCTTTGCAGGCTAAGCCCCGTTAAAGCCGCGGAACAGCGCTTTGCCTTTCAACAGCCGGACGCCAAGCCAGCCGCCGCACAGGGAGAGCAGGATCGCGCCGGTTAGCGGCAGCGCTAACCACAGCAGGAAGTCTGGCTCCCAGGGGAAGTCGAACACCTTTCGTTGTAATCCCCATAATGCCGCTTCCGCACCCGTTGCGGCGGCCATTCCTGCCACTGCGCCCAGTAGCGCAAATTCGCACCACAGCGTCCCGCGCAGCAGCTTTTTGCTGGCCCCCAGCGTGCGATACACCACCAGCTCCTGCCGGCGCTGGCGCATACCGACCTGAATCTGTGCCAGCAGCAGCAGAACACCGCAGGCGGTAACCAGCACCACCATAATTTCCAGCGCCTGACTGACCTGCGCCAGCACCTGACCAATCTGGCGCAGAATAGAGCCAATATCGAGTAAGCTCAGCGTCGGGAACTCCCGGTTTAGCTGGGCCAGCAATGCATTATTCCCAGCAAGATGGAAACTGGTCAGCCAGGTGGCTGGTTGATCCTCCAGCGCACCCACAGGGAAGATAAAGAAGAAGTTGGGTTTCAGGCTCTCCCAGTCCACTTTACGCAGGCTGGTAATCCTGGCAGAGAACTCCTGAGTATCGCCAGTAAACGTCAGCGTGTCGCCCAGCTTCACCCCCAGCCTGCCTGCTAACTCCTCCTCCACTGAAACTTCACCTTTTTTCGGCGGCCAGCTTCCTGCCGTCAGCGGATTGTGATCCGGTAATTGCGCCTGCCAGGTCAGATTCAGTTCCCGGTTAAGTGCATTATCCATCGCCGGATCGGCTGGCTTGCCATTCAGCATGGTCAGCCTGGCCCGGATAATCGGATAAAAGGTTTGCGGCCTGACCTGATGCTGTTCCAGGAACGTTTTGACCTGCGGCACCTGCTCCTGGGTCATATTGAGCAGGAAATAGTTCGGACTTCCTGGCGGAAGCTGTTGCTGCCAGCGATCGAGCAAATCGCCCCGCATGACCAGCAGCAGCGCCAGCAGCATAAACGACAGCGAAAAAGCCGCCAGCTGGCTGAGCGTGGTCCAGGGCTGACGCAGTAAGCGGTTGATTGCCAGCCGGAACGCCAGATTACGGACGCTAAGACGACGCAGCAGCAGTAATCCTCCCCAACCGATAGCGCCCAGCAACAGCGACAGCAATACGATGCCTGCAACCAGTGCCCAGAGTAACTTGCTGCCGCCCACCAGCATCGCCAGCAGCCCAATCACTACCAGCGCCATCGCTGGCAGGTAATATTTCAGCGGCCAGACGTTGGCAATCGCATCGCGCCGCAGCACGCGTAAGGGCTGCGTCGCCAGCAGTAAACGGTAAGGCCGCAGCCCCACCAGCAGAGAGATAATAAACAGCGAGCCAATGGCCCACAGCCAGGGCCATGCGCTGGCTGGTGGTAACTCACCCGGTAAAACAGGCTTCAGCATCCGCAGCAGCAATACTTCAAAGCCCATGCCAATCGCGCCACCGCAGACGGCTGCCAGCAGCAATACCGCCAGCCACTGGCCGACAATAAGTTTTCTTAACGCTGCGCGATTTGCCCCCAGCGTTTTCAGCACCGCCACCAGATCGTAGCGGCTGCGGCAATAGTGACTCATAGCCACCGCCACGGCAGCTATTGCCAGCATCAGCGTCAGCAGCGCCGAAAGCAGCAGAAATTGTTGCGCCCGCTGCATCGATTTCCCCAGCGCATCTTCCGAGTTCTCAACGCTTATCCAGCGCTGTTCCGGCTTGATGCGGGTTTCGATATAGCGGTCATAGGCGCTGAGCTGCGCTGGCGTACCGGCGAATTTATAGCGCCAGGTGACACGGCTGCCGGGCTGTATCGCCCCGGTTTTGCCCACGTCGGCCAGATTCATTAGCAGCCTTGGCGCGGTCTGGAAAGGGTTGAAGCCCGAATCAGGCTCCTGAATCACCTCGCCGGCCACCCGCAGCGTGGTGTCGCCCACATCAAGGTTCGCCCCTGTTTTCAGGTTTAACAGCGCCAGCAGGCGCGGAGCCGCGAGCACCGTTCCCGCAGCGGGCTTCACTCCTGCCGGTTCCGTTGCCAGCTTACCGAACATTGGATAGAGATCGTCCACCGCTTTGACCGACGCCAGCTGCGGCGTGTCAGCAGCAAAGGTCATGGTCATAAAGGTGAGCTGACGCCCCACCTGCAACCCCTCTTTTCGTGCCGCATCCAGCCATTCCTGCGGCACTTCGCGTGAACTTTGCAGCGTCCTGTCACCGGCCATAAAGTCGCGGCTTTGCTGGGTCAGCCCCTTCTCCATCCTGTCGCTGAGCGAACCTAAAGCCAGCACGCAGGCGACAGCCAGGGTCAGTGCCAGCCAGACTATCAGCAGCGAAGGTGATTTCCATTCACGCCAGAACCAGCGCCAGATCATGCTTCCTCCCACAGCTTGCCGTCACGCACCCGCAGCCGCCGGTCGCAGCGGGCGGCAAGCTGCTCATCATGGGTCACCAGGATCAGCGTGGTGGCAAAATCGCGGTTAAGGGAGAAGAGTAAATCGGCGATGCGATCGCCCGTTTTACGGTCCAGGTTGCCCGTTGGCTCATCGGCAAACAGCAGCGCGGGCCGCCCGTTAAAAGCTCTGGCCAGTGCGACACGCTGCTGCTCCCCGCCGGAAAGCTGCGACGGCAAATGCGTCAGTCGCTCAGCCAGGCCAAGCTGGGCCAGCAGCGCCTGAGCCTGCTCACGGCTCTGGCGATCGCTCTCGCCTCGTAGCAAGGCAGGAAGCTGAACGTTTTCCAGCGCATTTAGCGTCGGCACCAGCATAAAGGACTGGAAAACAAACCCGACGCTCTTTGCTCGCAGTTCAGCGCGCTGCTCTTCATCCATCTGATGCAGCGGCGAGCCAAGCAGAAACACCTCGCCTTCAGACCCGTCATCCAGACCGGCCAGGATCCCCAGCAGAGTGGACTTCCCGGAGCCGGACTCGCCGATCAGCGCAATGGTTTCAGCCGGTTTGACAACCAGCTCAACTCCGGTAAGGATGGAAAGGTGATGATCACCCTGACCGACGGACTTACTAAGACGATGAACTTCAAGAATGTTTTCCGCTGGCATTACTCTGTCCTGTTATTATTGGCTTTAATGACGCATATGGCGACGGCGGCAGACAAGCTGCTGGTACTGGGCGACAGTTTAAGTGCCGGTTACCGCATGTCTGCCACCACCGCGTGGCCTGCGTTACTCAATGATAAATGGCAGAAATCCCCGGCCATTATTAACGGTAGCATAAGTGGCGATACCGCCACCCAAGGGCTGGCGCGCCTGCCCTCTTTGCTGAAGCAGCATCAGCCGCGCTGGGTACTGATTGAGCTGGGTGGAAACGACGGATTACGCGGCTTTCCACCGCAAAATATCGAGCAGGATCTCAGTAAAATTATTGCTCAGGTCAAGGCTGCCAATGCCCAGCCGCTGCTGATGCAAATCCGTTTACCGGCCAATTATGGCCGCCGCTATACCGAATCTTTCAGTGACATTTACCCGAAGCTGGCGAAAGAGTTTTCTGTTCCGCTGGTGCCCTTCTTTATGGAGCAGGTCTACCTGAAGCCGGAATGGATGCAACAGGATGGGATCCACCCTAATCCCGATGCGCAGCCCTTTATTGCCGGTCTGATGGCAAAAGAACTGGCTCCCTTAGTTAAGCACGAGTAACGGGGTTTTCAGACGGTTTACAGGTAAAGTTATGCAAAAAATCATAGTAATAACCGGCTGTTCCAGCGGTATTGGGCTGGTGGCTGCCAACGATTTATTACGCCGGGGCTACCAGATTTTGGCCGCCTGCCGCAAGCCGGAAGATGTGCTGCGCATGAACGATCTCGGCTTTACCGGCATAGAACTGGATCTGAATAGCAGCCAGAGCGTGGAACAGGCTGCCGCGAAAATTATCGAGCTGAGCGGGAACCGTCTTTATGGCTTATTCAACAATGGCGGCTATGGCGTTTATGGTCCGCTGGAATCTGTCAGCCGCCAGCAGATGGAACAGCAATTTGCCACTAACCTTTTTGGCACACACCAGCTAACAACCTTGCTGTTGCCCGCTTTGCGTGCCAGCGGCGAGGCGCGGATTATTAACACCAGCTCCGTTCTGGGGCTTATTTCCACGCCGGGACGGGGCGCTTATGCGGCCAGTAAATATGCGCTGGAAGCCTGGTCAGATGCGCTACGCATGGAGCTGCACGGCAGCGGTATCCGCGTCAGTCTGATTGAGCCTGGCCCTGTCAGCACCCGCTTTACCGATAATGTCAGCCAGGCTCAGCAGGATAAACCGGTTAAAAATCCCGGCATCGCCGCCCGTTTCACGCTGCCTCCCGAGGCAATTTTACCGAAATTACGCCATGCTTTAGAGAGCAGGCATCCCCGCCTGCGCTACCCGGTGACCCTGGTCGCGCATGCTATGACGGTGTTACGCCGTTTGCTGCCGGGCTGGATGCTGGATCGCATTCTGCGCGGGAAACAGGCATAAAGCGGCAATAAACCTTGAAGCGCTGCGGTGTGCCCCAATAAAGTAAGAAACCCTGTTAAAGAGACGAATTCATGTCACCACAAGCTGCAATAGTTACAATTAACGAAACCAACCTGCAACAGACGCTTGAGCAGTCAATGCAGGTACCGGTGCTGTTCTATTTCTGGTCTGCCCGCAGCCAGCACTGCCAGGAGCTGACGCCCGTTCTGGAGCGACTTGCGCAGGAGTATGCCGGGCAGTTTGTACTGGCAGAGCTGGATTGCGATGCAGAGCCTGCGGTAGCGCAGCAGTTTGGCCTGCGTTCTATTCCTACCGTCTATCTGTTCCAGAATGGCCAGCCGGTTGACGGCTTCCAGGGGCCACAGCCTGAAGAGGCGATCCGCGCCCTGCTGCAAAAAGTGCTGCCGAAGGAAGAGGAGCTGAAGGCGCAGGAAGGGATGCAGCTGATGGAAGAGGGAAAAGTGCTGGATGCGCTGCCGCTGTTGAAAGAGGCCTGGCAGCTGAGCAATCAGAACAGTGAAATGGGGTTCCTGCTAGCAGAAGCGCTGATTGCGCTGAACCGCAGCGAAGAAGCTGAAGCCGTGCTGGCCGTGGTGCCGCTACAGGATAAAGATACCCGCTATCAGGGGCTGATGGCGCAGATCGACCTGCTGAAACAGGCCGCAGACACCCCAGAAATTCAGCAGTTGCAGCAGCAGATGGAACAAGAGCCAGAGAATGCCGAGCTGGCGACCAAGCTGGCGTTACAGCTGCACCATGTAGGGCGTAATGAAGAGGCGCTGGAGCTGCTGTTCAGCTTCCTGAAAAAAGATTTAAGCGCAGCTGATGGTCATGCGCGCAAAATGTTGCAGGAAATTCTGGCAGCATTGGGGACAGGCGATGCACTGGCGGCGAAATACCGTCGTCAACTCTACGCCCTGCTCTACTAAAACGTCATCCACCGCTCAGCCTCCTGCCGGGCGGAACCGGGCCGAATGAATCGGCCCCTATAACATCAATCCGGCGGTTATATGCTGACTGTAATCCCCGTTATTATTGTACTGGCCCTGATCGTTGTATGGTCAGGGATCAAAATTGTTCCGCAGGGCTATCAGTGGACGGTGGAGCGCTTTGGCCGATATACCAAAACGCTGCAACCCGGCCTGAATTTGCTGGTGCCTTTTATGGATCGTGTGGGTCGCAAGATCAGCATGATGGAGCAGGTGCTGGATATCCCCTCTCAGGAGATCATCTCCAAAGACAACGCCAGCGTAACCATTGATGCCGTCTGCTTTACACAGGTGGTGGATGCGCCGCGCGCCGCTTATGAGGTCAGCAATCTTGAGCTGGCTATCGTTAACCTCACCATGACCAATATGCGTACCGTGCTCGGCTCAATGGAGCTGGATGAGATGCTCTCGCAGCGCGATAACATCAACACCCGGCTGCTGCGGATCGTGGATGAAGCGACCAATCCCTGGGGGGTAAAAATTACCCGCATCGAGATACGTGACGTCCGGCCACCGGCGGAGCTGATAGCCTCTATGAATGCGCAGATGAAAGCGGAACGCACCAAGCGCGCCGACATTCTGGAAGCCGAGGGCGTACGTCAGGCGGCAATCCTGCGGGCAGAAGGTGAAAAGCAGTCACAGATCCTTAAAGCCGAGGGGGAACGTCAGTCCGCGTTCCTACAGGCTGAAGCCCGTGAGCGAAGCGCCGAAGCGGAAGCGCGCGCCACCAAAATGGTCTCTGAAGCGATTGCCGCTGGCGACATCCAGGCCATCAACTACTTCGTGGCACAGAAGTACACCGATGCTCTGCAAAAAATCGGCACATCCAACAGCAGCAAAATGGTGCTGATGCCGCTGGAAGCGAGCAGTCTGATGGGGTCCATTGCCGGAATTTCGGAACTGCTAAGCGAAACTAAAAAAGATCGGGGCGTAAAATGATCGCCGAGCTGATAGCGAACCCGTGGTGGCTCTGGCTGTCGGTGGGCGGCATTCTTCTGGCAGCCGAAATGCTGGGTGCCAGCGGCTATCTGCTCTGGAGCGGCGTGGCGGCGGTACTGGTCAGCCTGCTGGTGTGGCTGGTGCCGCTACCCTGGGAGTGGCAGGGGCTGAGCTTTGCCCTGCTGACCATCCTTTCCGCGCTCTGGTGGTACAGATGGCTGAAAGGGCGCGATCGTCAGCAGCCGCCCTCCTCGCTGAATCAGCGCGGCAATCAGCTGATTGGTCGCGAGCTGACGCTGGAGGAGACGCTGATTGATGGCGTTGGCCATGTGAGAATTGGCGACAGCGGCTGGCGCGTACAGGCGACAGAAAACCTGCCGGCCGGCACGCCGGTCAGGGTGGTGGCCGTGGAAGGCGTAACCCTGAGAATAGTCAGGCGCGCAGGAAATCGTGCCAGCGTCTGACCAGATAGTTATGCTCATCCATTACCGAGTTCCAGACGCCAATATGGCTCATCCTCTGGAGGTAACTACCGCCGTCGCGGCGTTCACCTTTGGCGATAAGCGGTTTTCCGTCGGCATCAGGCAGGTCTTCAGTGGCCGGTTTCCCCTCATACCAAAAGTCCCATTCTGCGGCGGAGAGATGTGCACGGGATCGCTGTGGATTTGAGATGTAATAGCCCTGTCGCGCCATCACCGCGCCGGGCCAGCCCGATTGCCACCAGTTCAGGTAAGCATAAGCCGCATCTTTGATTTTTCCCGTGGCGCAGCGCGACAGAGAAAGCCCCCCGTACCAGGCGCGATAGCCCTCACGCGGCGTAGCCAGCCGGTAGCCGCTCTGCCGAAAATGGTGGCGAAACCAGGTGGGCGCCCACAGACTCTGTATACCGATCTGATGGTGCTCAGCCAGTTCAAAAGCCTGCTCCGGCGTAGACCAGAAAGCAAAATGCCCCTGCCGCTGTAAACGCACCAGCACGCCGGTCAGGCGATCGATCTCTTCCAGACTCAGATTACCGACGTCAGCAAACTCAGCCAGCCCCGCTCCCTGCACGGCCAGCACCGCGTCCAGCGCACCAATTGCCGCATCATCCTGTAGCGCGGCCTGTCCGGAGAAAGCGGGATGCAGCAGCCAGCTCCAGCTCTCCTCTTCGCGGCTCAGCGCGGCGGGCAGCCGGTCTGGTCGCCAGGCAAAGCTGTCAGCGTTATGAGTCAGCGGCAGCATGCTGATACGCCCGCTGGGCTGCCCGGATAGAGTGCCATCCTGCTGCACATAGAGCCGGTTCACCGGAATGCTGCCCTTGCCCGGTTTTCCGCCCGGAATAAGCGTACCCAACTTGGGCAGGGCGTTAATTTCGTCCCAGAATTCCAGACGGCTAATCTCAAGCGGCTGGATAGCGCGGCCGGGCCAGACAAAATCGATATTGTGGAACCACTGATCGTAGAGATCGTAGCTTTCTGGCTCCATGACCGCGATACGCTGGGCATCGGCCACGCTGTGGATCTGATACGTTATTTTGATGCCCAGATCCTGCTCTGCACGCAACCGGAGCTGCTCCAGCAGAGTGACAGAAGTTCCCAGTACGCGCAGTGTGAGCTGGTTTGTCGCCATAACAGCGGAGTTCATGACATTTCACCATCAGGAAAGGAGAGCAGAAACGCATCACGGCGCACGTGCAGTAATAAACTGCCATGACAGTGTAATAGCAGCAACGGCCAGACGGCAAAGGCCAGCAACTATTGTCTTACGGGGTTAAGTGCAGGTTTGATTAACAGAACGCTGCGGCGCGCTGCTCAACGTCCCGATACTCCTGTGGCATAATGTTTTTTTCGGCAGCGGGAGAACAAGATTCGGCATGGTCAACGACAGCGAAAAAGTGAATATTGCGGCCAGGGGAGCGGCGCGTTATGAAACGATCCGCCAGATCCTGCATGATGCCATCACTTCCCAGCAGGTTCCCCACGGGCTGGTTCTGCTTGAAGGGCCGCTGGCAACCTTGTTTGGCACCAGCCGCGTGCCGGTGCGGCAGGCGCTGAGCCTGTTGCATGAACAGGGGCTGATTACCCGGTTTGAAGGCCGGGGCTATATTGCTGCCCGCCAGAATGAAGCGGTTGATCCGCAACGTATCACGCTGACCCGCAGCGTGCTGGGGCTGGATCAGCAAAGTGAACTGGTTGATACCCGCAGCACAGGCGAAAAAGTGCTGCAAAGCCTACAGGAGGCGCTTGCAACCTGTATGGTCTTTGGTCATTACCAGCTTAATGAAGCCAGTGCCGCCGGCTTTTACAACGTCAGCAGAAACAGCATCCGCGAAAGCCTGATGCGCCTGCGCGATAAAGGATTAGTGGAAAAAGAGCCTTATGCGCAATGGCTGGCAGGCCCGCTGACCGCCAGAGAAATCAGTGACCATTACGAGATCCGCGCCAGCCTTGAATCAGCAGCGTTGCGTAAAGCGGCACCGCAACTATCGCAGCAGCAGATCCTGCAAAACCTTGCGCGTCTGGATCAGCTTGAAGGAAAACGGGTCACTTCCGCAGAGCTTGAGCAGATTGAAGACGATCTGCACCTGTTCTGCCTGGCACCTGCGGGAAACCGCACGATGATGCAGATCCTCCGCCAGAGCCAGTCGCCCCTGATTGTGACGCTGATCTTTTACGAAAGGCTGGCCATCCCGATAGATGACGCCATTATCAGCGAGCACCGCAGGGTGTATGAGTTGTTGTTACAGGAGAAATGGGATCCAGCCGCTCAGGCGCTGCGGGAACATCTGGAACGCTCGCAGATCAGGACGCTGCAAAAGCTGAAGGTGCTTTCGATCCTTCCCGTGCCGGAGCTGCCGCCCTACCTGATACGGCTTAGCTGATCAAACATCACTCACACCCTTTTAGTGGTGTGGCAGCAACCCGCCAGATCATTAATGATCGGGCAATCGGCGCTCTCATCGCCAGGGCAGCTGGCCGCCAGCGCCAGCAGGCGTTCGCGCATCAGCGTCAGCTCCTGAATATGCGCTTCGATCTCGGCCACTTTATCCAGCGTGCGCGCTTTAACATCGGCGCTGTGGCGCTGAGGATTGTTAAACAGCTGGACCATTTCGCGGCACTCTTCCAGGTTGAACCCAACCTGCCGCGCCTGGCGTAACAGCATCAGCTCTTCCAGATGCTTCGCGCTATAGCTGCGGTAGCCGTTTTCACTGCGCAACGGCGGCGTAACCAGCCCTTTCTCTTCATAAAAACGGATAGCCTTACTGGTTAAACCGGTTTTTTTTGCCACCTCGCTGATATTCATCTTCACTCCTTGACCTTAACCTTGATGGAAGGTTTATTCTTTATTACTACTGTAAAACCCCAGTGGGGTCAAACCAGATAAACGGGAGTTTAAATCATGTCACACACTACGATACTGGCGCTGGAAGGCTTGTCCTGCGGCCACTGTGTAAAACGCGTGAAAGAGACGCTGGAACAGCGTGCGGATGTGGAACAGGCAGAAGTCTCCATTACTGAAGCTCGGGTCAGCGGCAGTGCCCAGGCGAGCGATCTGATTGCTGCGGTTGAGCAGGCGGGCTACCACGCCAGCCTGGCAGAGGCCTCTGCTTTCCCAAAGTGTGAACCGCTGGCAGAAACAGAATCTGAGCCGGAAGCGCTGGCAGCGGCCCCTCAACAGCTTCCGGCCACCCAGAGCTTTCATCTGCTGATTGATGGCATGAGCTGCGCCAGCTGTGTCAGCCGTGTCCAGAATGCATTGCAGAAAGTAAGCGGCGTCAGCCAGGCACGAGTTAACCTTGCCGAGCGCAGCGCGCTGGTGATGGGCGATGCCTCGCCTGCGTCACTGGTTAGCGCCGTACAGGAGGCGGGCTATGGCGCGGAGGTGATTGAAGATGACGTTGAGCGCCGTGAGAAGCAGCAAAAAACAGCCCAACAGGCTGTACGCCGCTTTCGCTGGCAGGCGGCCGTTGCGCTGACGCTGGGTATTCCTCTGATGCTATGGGGAATGGCGGGCGACAACATGATGCTCACCCAGAGCAACCGCGCAGGCTGGCTGGCCGTAGGGATTGTTACCCTGCTGGTGATGATAGTGGCTGGCGGCCATTTTTATCGCAGCGCCTGGCGCAGCCTGATGAAAGGCACGGCGACAATGGACACGCTGGTGGCGCTGGGCACCGCAGCGGCCTGGCTCTACTCCATCACCGTGAACCTGTGGCCTGACGCCTTTCCTGCTGAGGCGCGCCATCTTTACTATGAAGCCAGCGCCATGATTATCGGCCTGATCAATCTTGGCCATATGCTGGAACAGCGTGGTCGCCAGCGGGCATCAAAGGCGCTGGAAAAATTACTCGATTTAACGCCGCCAACAGCCCGCGTTATCACCGATGAGGGCGAAAGAGTCCTGCCGCTCAGCGACGTTCAGCCCGGTATGACCCTGCGCCTGACCACCGGCGATCGGGTGCCTGTTGATGGCAGCATCACTCAGGGTGAAGCCTGGCTGGATGAGGCGATGCTGACCGGTGAAGCGATGCCGCAGCAGAAGCAGATCGGCGACGATATTCATGCCGGAACGGTGTTACAGGATGGTAGCGTGCTGTTTACCGCCAGTGCGGTGGGTAAGAACACCACCCTTTCGCGCATTATTAACAGCGTGCGTCAGGCGCAAAGCAGCAAGCCAGAGATTGGCCGCTTGGCCGACAGAATTTCCGCGGTCTTTGTTCCTGCCGTAGTGGCTTTTGCCCTGCTTAGCGCGGCGGTTTGGTTCTTTGTGGGGCCGGCACCGCAGCTGGTCTACACCCTGGTTATCGCCACCACCGTGCTGATTATTGCCTGTCCCTGCGCCTTAGGGCTGGCGACACCGATGTCGATCATTTCTGGCGTCGGACGTGCTGCTGAGTATGGCGTGCTGGTGCGTGATGCCGATGCGTTGCAGCGGGCCAGTACCCTCTCCACGCTGGTATTTGATAAAACCGGAACGCTGACAGAGGGTACGCCACGCGTGGTGGATATCACTCTGTTTAACGGCGCTGATGAACAACAGGCGATCGCCTGGGCAGCCGCGCTGGAGCAGGGTTCTTCTCATCCCCTGGCCCGTGCCCTGCTGGAAAAAGCAGGTGACGCTTCTCTGCCCGCAATTGAGCAATTTCGTACAATACCGGGAATGGGCGTGAGCGGTAAGGTTAACGGCAGTGAGCTGTGGCTGGGGAACAGCGCGTTAATGGAACAGAATCATACACTAACAGACGAGCTGCGCCTGCAAATTGACACCCAGGCGGCCAAAGGCATCACCCCGGTGATGCTGGCGGCAGCAGGTGAGATAGTGGCTCTGTTCTCTGTTCGCGATCCGCTGCGTAGCGAGAGCGTCTCTGCGCTGAAGCGCCTCCGTCAGCGCGGTTACCAGCTGGTGATGCTGACCGGTGATAACAAAATCACCGCGCAGGCGATCGCGAAAGAAGCGGGCGTGGATAAGGTCATCGCGGGTGTGTTGCCAGAGGGCAAAGCGGAGGCCATACGCGATCTGCAAAAGCAGGGCCACCGGGTAGCGATGGTGGGCGACGGCATCAATGATGCCCCCGCTCTGGCCCAGGCAGATGTGGGGATTGCCATGGGCAGCGGCAGCGATGTGGCGATTGAAACCGCCGGAATGACGCTGATGCGTCAGGATTTAAATGCTGTGGTGGATGGCCTGGCGATAGCCAAAGCGACCTTACGCAATATGAAACAAAACCTGCTGGGCGCGTTTATTTATAACGCACTGGGGATCCCGATTGCCGCCGGGGTTCTCTATCCGCTGACTGGCACCTTGCTGAATCCGGTGGTGGCCGGGGCGGCGATGGCCCTCTCGTCGATTACTGTCGTCAGCAACGCAAATCGCCTGGTGCGGTATAAACCACCAGCGGAATAGCGGCGGTTTATCCCGCACCTCTGCGCCTTTTTTACCTGTTCCTCAGTCAGTTAAACCGTTAGCATGGGCTGAACACTGAGAAGGCGGAAAGTATGGGAAAATTCTTGCGAAAGGTGGCTGCGCTCTGGCAGAAACTGTCGCCAACGCGCTACGTCTATCCGGCACAGGATGCCACCAGCGGCCAGAGCCAGCTGCACCTGGTCGGCAGTATCCATATGGGCACCCAGGAGATGATGCCCCTGCCTGCTTTACTGCAAACGCGGTTAGCGCAGGCAGATGCGCTAATTGTTGAAGCCGATATCACGGCCAGCGCCTCTCCCTTCGGAGAGAGTGAGATCTGCGCGCCGCTGGCGGAGCGTTTAACGGCTGATGAGCTGGCCCGCCTGCAACATTTCTGCCATGAGGTAGCTGTCAGCCCGGAAGCGATCGACACGCTGCCCGCCTGGCAGGTTGCGCTGATGCTCCAGGCGCAGCAGGCACAGCGTCTGGGCTTACGGGCGGAGTATGGTATCGACTTCCAGTTACTGAAGGCAGCCAGGGCGTTGCAAAAACCGGTGATTGAGCTGGAAGGCCCCGAAACCCAGCTGGCCCTGTTGAAAGCGCTGCCGGATAACGGACTGACGCTGCTTCAGGACACGCTGATCCACTGGCATACCAATGCCAGGCTGCTCCAGACCATGATTGGCTGGTGGCTGGAAAGTCCACCGGGTGAGAAGCAAACGGCGCTTCCCACAACCTTTAACAGCACGCTGAACGACGTTCTGATGCTGCAAAGAAACCAGCGCTGGGCGGAGGTATTAGCGGCGTTACCCCAGGGAAAATACGTGGTGGCCGTAGGCGCGCTACATCTCTATGGCGACGGCAATCTGCCCGATTTACTGAACGGCAGATAAAAAAAAGGCCAATATCGCTATCGGCCCGTCAAAAAAGAATTTTTTTATGATTTTAGTTATCCGCCAGCAATCAGGTTGCTGACGGGGTGCAGATTGTCGCCTAAAGCCTGGATTTTCGCCACTATTTTTCACCCTGAAAGGGTCACTACTATCGCCGCAGAAGGAGAGCAGCTATGACGCCCGCCGTAAAACTTCTCGAAAAACAGCAGGTCAGCTTTGAACTGCACGCCTACGAGCATGACAATAATGACACTCATTTTGGTGATGAAGCGGTGCGTAAACTCAACCAGAATGCGCAACAGGTCTATAAAACGCTGTTGGTGGCGCTGAACGGGGACAATAAAACCCTGGCGGTGGCAGTGACGCCCGTTGCCAGCCAGCTCGATTTAAAACAGGTGGCGAAAGCGCTGGGGGCGAAGAAAGCAGATATGGCCGATCCGCAGATTGCCCAGCGCACCACCGGCTATCTGCTTGGCGGCATCAGCCCGCTGGGGCAAAAAAAGCGGCTGCCCACGGTGGTAGACAGTCTGGCGCAGCAGTTCCCGACCATTTTTGTCTCTGGCGGCAAGCGCGGTCTGGAAATTGAACTCTCTCCTGCGGATTTAGCGCGCCTGCTGAATGCCCGCTTTGCGGATATTGCCCGCAAACCATAACGACCTTGGAAGCTTCCCATATTTGCCGCTGAACAGAGTGGGTAGCCTCTGGGAAACCAGCCGGTCGGCCGAGATGAGTCACTCCGCCCTTTGGGCCAGCAGTTGGTCAATCATCCAGCGCCCGGCGGGGCCAGGCGGCGATCTTCGTGACCAGGCCACATCCACCGAAATTTTTTGCGGCCAGCCGGTCACGGGAAGCTCACGCAGAAGCTGATGACCAAACTGCTCCACCAGCCAGCGCGGCAGAATGCTCCAGCCAAACCCCTGCTCCGCCATCTCCAGCAGCAGCAGATAGGACGGCGCAGACCAGATCCCTTTTCCTGACTGATAGCGTTCGCTCTCGGTCCAGGTATTAAGGCAGAGCTGCCGCACATGCTTCAGCTTTTGCTCGCTGACACTTTGCTCCTGCGCCAGCGGATGATCCTGATGAAGATAGATCGCCATCTGCGCTTCCACCTGCAACCTCGCCGTGGCGATCTCTTCCGGATAATCAGGCTGCACGCGGATCACCCCTATATGCGCCCTTCCCGCCTGTAGCAGATCGATCACATCGGCATCTTCAGCGATCATGCATTCAAACTCTATCTCCGGATAGCGGGCATCAAAACGCTTCAGCAAGGATTCATGGTAATCCGCCTGCCAGAAGTCAGAAATAGCGAGGCTCAGGCAAGGCTCCACTTCTCCCGCCAGCCTGACAGCCAGCTCATCAAGCTGCGCGCTTGCCCGTAAAATTTCCCGTACCTGAACCAGCGCCCGTCGTCCGTTGTCAGTAAGAACTGGCGAACGGGCCTCCCGGCTGAACAGGGCGAAGCCTAAATCGGTTTCCAGATTCGCCACGGCGGTGCTGATGGTGGACTGACTTTTGCGCAGCGCCCTGGCGGCGGCAGAAAATGAACCGCTTTCCACAGTCTGCACAAAGGCCAGTAAAGATTCCGGTGAGTATCGCAATCAAGTATCGCTTTTTTCGATAGAACATCATTTTATCTTAGCAAATAAAACAGGGAAAATAGCAGTCAGTCACCATTAAGGAGGGTTTATGCGTACCAGAACGCTGAAAGAACGTTTTTGTCATGCCGCAGGCTTCGAGGTGCTGGCGATCCTGCTGGTTTCCCCGCTTGCCGCCTGGATCATGGAGAAGCCGCTGTTTCAGATGGGTGCGTTAGCCATTATGCTCTCGACGGTAGCGATGGGCTGGAACATGCTTTATAACGCAGGTTTCGATCGGCTGGTGCCCCCTACGGTAAAGCGTGGGCTGAAGCTGCGTATCCTGCATGCCGTGGGCTTTGAAGGTGGCTTTATCGTCATCGGCCTGCCGATTGCTGCCTGGATGCTGGGCACTGGATTGTGGCAGGCTTTTTTACTGGAGGTCTCTTTCTTCCTCTTCTTCCTGCCCTACACGGTAGCCTATAACTGGGTGTATGACGCCCTGCGCGCCAGACTGACAGAACGAAAAGAGTGTGAGGTTTAATCCTCAGAACAAAAACGGCACCGTGACAGGTGCCGTTTTGCTTATCCGCTATCTTAAAGCCGTATGGAGTTCAGACGGCAGCCCCGGACGAGGTTTTCCCTCTTTCTCAAGCCGCTGATTCATTGCCGTGTCGATTCTGAACAGCCGCCAGATTTTCGGCTTCGTCGGTTTTTCTTTTACCGGCTCAGGCGCTTTTTCCTGATAAACAATCTCTCCTTTCGGCGCATAGGCTGCGGCTTCCAGCGGTGAATGGTTCTGAATATATTGCTTCAGCACTTCCGCATCAATAAAGCCGGTATTCACATAGCTGGGCAACTGATTAACAGGCGGGTAACCATCGCCCCCTGTGGCATTGAAGCTCAGCGTCGCCATGCGGTAAGTTTTCTCTGGATCTAAAGGCTCGCCCTTGATTTTGATATCGCTCACGCCGCTGCCATAAGCAATCAGGCTGACGTTGGCAAACTGGGCATAGGCACCCGAATCCACCTGCTTGTTCGCCACCACCGCGAGATATTTCTCTACCTCGCTGCCTTTCATCTCTACATAGGTCAGCGTGTTACCAAAGGGTTGTACCTTAAGCACATCTTTATAGGTAATGGTACCGGACTCAATCGAGTCCCGGACGCCGCCGCCGCTCATCACGGCGAAATCAGCTTTAGTCCTTTCTATCTGCGAGGCAAGGATCACTCTGGCAAGATTGGTCTGAACAAAGCGCACTTTGCTGCGGTCGCCCTCAAGATGGCCGTTGACGCTGCCAATTTTCACCCCCAGCTGCGCCTCCCCTTTTTTCTGGAAGGGCGTCAGCAGCTTCATCATCGCCGTATTTTTGGCAATCTCCTGGGTGTAATTGATCCAGGTTTCGCTGCCGTCTGCATTTTTTACTTTATGCCGCAGGTTGATGGGTACCAGCTCGTAATGTTCCAGAGTCAGCTTACCGTTAAGGAAAGTGAAATCGGCGCGGCCGATATATTTGCCCCACTCATGGGCCTGAACAATCCAGGTGCCATTCTGGCGATCGGGCTGGCACGGGGTGCCGGGAACATAGTCAGCCTGTTTGACATTCTCTTTTGCCATGCAGACCGGGTCCTGCGAATGGCCGCCCACAATCATATCCAGATAGCCGGCGGGCAGCTCGCGCGCCATTTCGACATCGCCCGGTGCGTTGGAGCCATGATTGCCGTTATCGTAGTGGCCCATGTGGGTCGCCGCAATAATCACGTCCGGCTTCTCTTTTTTTCGTAATTCTTCCACCACCGCTTTGGCTTCAGCGGCAGGTTTATGAAATACCATATCGGTAAAGAATTCAGGATTGCCGATCTTTGCCGTGTCGTCGGTAGTCAGGCCGATAACCGCAATTTTCAGCCCGACGCGGTTAAACAAGGCATAGGGCTGGAACAGGCGCTTGCCGGTGCTTTTCTGATAAATGTTGGCCGAAAGCAGCGGAAACTTCGCCCATTTTTGCTGCTGGCGCAGCACGGAGAGCGGATTATCAAATTCATGGTTACCAATAGCCATCGCATCGTATCCCACCAGATTCATGCCGCGAAAATCGGGTTCGGCATCCTGGAGATCGGATTCCGGCACGCCGGTATTGATATCTCCACCCGACAGGATCAGCACCTGCCCGCCGTGCGCCTGAACGTCATAACGGATCTGATCCATCATGGTTTTCTGTGCGGCCAGACCATATTCGTCACGATCGTTTTGCCAGAAGTGGCCGTGATGATCGTTGGTGTGAAGCACCGTAAATTTGTAGACCCGATCTTTAACCCAGGCCTGAGCCAGCAGTGGCGTAGTAAGCAGGACCAGCGTCAGGGCAAGCTTTTTTTTCATTGAAAGCACAACGAATCTCCTTGTTATGAATCGCGCAAGCGTAAAGCATTTGTCAAAATTTACGGCTTTAATCTCATTAATTTGTGACTATTCGTCGATTATGCCGCAGGATAATCGGGCGGGCTAATGCTGATCTCTTATCTCTGCTGGTTTTAACGGCCCGCCAGCAAAATAAACGTCATTATCCTCTTAAATGTCTGGATACACAGGTTTCTCATGGCAAGCGAACGTACTTTATCCTCTTCTTCTCTTCCCGCCAGGCGAACAGCCTTTGGCATCCTGGGCGCAATCAGCGTTGCCCATCTGCTGAACGATATGATCCAGTCGTTGATTCTGGCTATCTATCCGCTATTGCAGAGTGAATTCACGCTGAGTTTTGTGCAGGTAGGACTGATCACCCTGACTTTCCAGGTGACCGCTTCGCTGCTTCAGCCAGTGATCGGTTACTACACCGATAAGCATCCTCAGCCCTGGTCGCTGCCGATTGGCATGGGGTTTACGCTTGGCGGACTGGTTCTGTTAGCAATGGCGGGCAACTTTCCCACCATTCTGGTGGCTGCTGCGTTAGTGGGTACCGGCTCCTCAGTGTTCCATCCCGAATCTTCCCGTGTGGCGCGTATGGCCTCCGGGGGACGGCATGGTCTGGCGCAGTCACTATTTCAGGTAGGCGGTAACTTTGGCAGTTCGCTGGGGCCGCTGCTGGCCGCACTGATTATTGCGCCTTATGGCCGCGGCAACGTCGCCTGGTTTACCCTGGCTGCCCTGCTGGCCATTGTGGTGCTGCTGCAAATCAGCCGCTGGTATCAGGCTCAGCAACGGGTCGCTAAAAGCAGCGCAGCGCCTCAGGAGATAACTACTTTACCCCGCCGTAAAGTTGCCTTCGCCATCTCAATTCTGCTGGTGCTGATTTTTTCAAAATACTTTTATCTCACCAGCCTCAGTAGCTACTACACCTTTTATCTGATGCAGAAGTTCGGCCTTTCCGTGCAAAACGCCCAGTTTCACCTGTTTGCCTTTCTGTTTGCCGTAGCGGCGGGAACGGTGATTGGCGGGCCGATTGGCGACAAAGTTGGCCGTAAGCGGGTTATCTGGGTTTCTATTCTTGGCGTTGCGCCCTTCACTCTGCTGCTGCCGCATGCTTCGCTGGCGTGGACAGGCGTGCTGTCGGTCATTATCGGTTTTATACTGGCCTCCGCTTTTTCCGCCATCCTGGTATATGCCCAGGAGCTGATGCCTGGCCGTATCGGCATGGTATCGGGGCTGTTCTTTGGCTTTGCTTTCGGCATGGGCGGTCTTGGCGCTGCGGTTTTAGGCGTAGTGGCCGACCACAGCAGTATTGATGTGGTTTATCAAATTTGTGCTTATCTTCCGCTATTAGGCATTCTTACCCTGTTCCTGCCTGATAATCGCCAGAAATAGCCGCTGCCGGCGCGGGATAATTGCGATCCGCGCCGTGTATTTTCTGCAAGGCATCTGGCCCCCCAGCGTTAAACATTGCGAAAAGTCGATTACCTCTCTTTTTTACCACATACCCTCTTTTTATCCGTGTTATTACCCTTTATATCAGGCACTGAGGCGAATTATGCCATACACTTAAAAATTACAACCGGATACATTTGCACACAAAGGAGAGAGCATGCACCACACCACCCCGCTTATCACCACCCTGGTTGGAGGCCTTGTTCTTGCCTTCCTCCTGGGTATGCTGGCCAACCGTCTGCGTATTTCTCCCCTGGTGGGGTACTTGATAGCGGGCGTTCTGGCTGGCCCTTTTACACCAGGCTTTGTAGCGGATACCAATCTGGCTCCTGAGCTGGCCGAACTGGGGGTGATCCTGCTGATGTTTGGTGTTGGTCTGCATTTTTCTCTGAAGGACCTGATGGCGGTAAAGGCGATTGCCATTCCCGGCGCTGTTGCGCAAATTGCGGTGGCGACGCTGCTGGGAATGGGACTTTCCTGGGCGATGGGCTGGCCCTGGCTCACGGGTCTGGTGTTCGGATTGTGTCTCTCAACCGCGAGTACGGTGGTGCTGCTGCGCGCGCTGGAAGAGCGGCAGCTTATCGACAGCCAGCGTGGGCAGATCGCCATCGGCTGGCTGATTGTGGAAGATTTAGTGATGGTGCTGGCGCTGGTGCTGTTGCCTGCCATTGCCGGCATGTTTGAAGAGGGCAATGCCAGCCTCAGCATGGTGCTGCTCGACTTGCTGATCACCATCGGGAAAGTCGTGGCCTTTATGGTACTGATGATGGTGGTAGGGAAACGCGTGGTGCCGTGGATCCTCGCCCGCAGTGCGGCAACCGGCTCGCGCGAGCTGTTTACCCTCTCGGTGCTTGCCCTGGCGTTAGGGATCGCCTTTGGCGCCGTCGAGTTCTTTGACGTCTCCTTTGCGCTGGGTGCCTTCTTTGCCGGTATGGTGCTGAATGAATCTGAGCTAAGCCACCGCGCCGCCCATGACACGCTGCCGCTTCGCGATGCGTTCGCCGTGCTGTTCTTTGTCTCGGTAGGCATGCTGTTCGACCCGATGATCCTGCTCAATGAGCCGCTGGCGGTGCTGGGCGTACTGGCGATTATTGTCCTGGGAAAATCCCTGGTGGCGCTGCTGCTGGTGCGGCTGTTCGGCCATTCAAGCCGTACAGCGCTGACTATTTCCGTCAGCCTGGCCCAGATTGGCGAATTCGCCTTTATCCTCGCCGGGCTGGGTGTTTCGCTTAATCTGCTCCCGGCGGAAGGCCGCAATCTGGTGCTGGCGGGCGCGATCCTCTCAATCATGATTAACCCGGTTCTGTTTGCGCTGTTGCAGCGTTTTCTGGATAAAACCGGCGCCCTGGACGATCGTCTTCTTGAAGAGGCGATAGAGGAAGAGAAGCAGATCCCGGTGAACCTTTGCAATCACGCCATTGTGGTGGGATTTGGCCGGGTTGGCAGCCTGCTTGGCAAGAAACTGATGGAAGAAGGTGTTCCCATTGTGGTGGTGGAGAACAGCCGTAACCGGGTAGAGGCGCTGCGGGAGCGAGGGATCCATGCCGTTCTGGGCAACGCCGCACGTGCAGAAACAATGGATCTGGCGCGTCTGGACTGCGCCCGCTGGCTGCTGCTTACCATTCCTAACGGGTATGAAGCGGGAGAAATTGTTACCGCCGCGCGGGAAAAGCGCCCCACTATTGAGATTATTGCTCGCGCGCACTATGACGCAGAGGTGGATTATATTACCGAGCGTGGAGCCGATCGGGTGGTGATGGGGGAACGGGAAATTGCGCAAAGCATGCATCTGTTAATGCAGACGGATGCAGAGGAGGTAAGCGGCCACTGTCCGGTCTGAACAGCTGCCTCCGGCGCCCGCCATGCGGAGACCGGAGGCGGGAGATTACCGCTCCCAGTAAGACTCTTCCAGACTGTCTTCCCGCTCCGGCAGACCGCGCGTCAGCCGCGGCGAATGCTGGTTTAACACCTGGTAGCTGACGCGGTTGGCATATTTGCAGACCTGCGCCAGCGAAGAGTAGGTCAGGTAATTGCGCCCATGCTTGCTGGAGTTAGGGACATTCAGACGGTGATAATTATTCGCCGTAATGTCATGCAGCAGCGCCGCCAGCGCCCCGTCACCCGCGCCGTTGGTGTTCATGATTTTTTCCGGGCCGCCCATGTAGGGCGCGATGTGCGAGAAAATCCGCAGCGGCTGCTGGCAATCCTGGTGACGCATCGCCCGGCTGAATTCGTACTGGTTGAACTCCGGTATCGTACCCGGCAACAGAGGATGCTGCGTAACGCGCTTGCCCTGTTCTTCCGTGAAGCCCGCCATAAATAAACCGTTGGGGCCGGCGGTGCAGAGCACTAAATCTACCCAGTCGAGCGCCATGTTTGCCGCCATTAACGGGTCGCTCAGCCCTGTCAGCGCTTCCGCTTCATCTTCGTTCATCGCGAGGATCGAAACGTGCTCATGCAGAAATTCACGCCAGAACTGGGGATTATCCCCAATCACATATTTCGTGCCCAGCGTCAGCACCACCGGGACGTTATGCTTTTTAGCAAAACCGATCGCTTCCATTGTCGCGTCCGGCATCGGCTCGCCTGGCGCGCAGCGCACCAGATAGGAGGTCAGCACCAGCGCCGATGCGCCCGCAATCACCTCTTCCGGGATGCTCTCTTTCTTCAGCTGGTTCATCAGTCCGGGACTGATAGCAAAGGTTCGCTCGCCATTCTCGCCAATCAGCGTAAAGCAGCGACCAATGGCGCCATCCACCCCTTGCAGATAGTTGAGATCGGTCCGGCTGGAGGTGTTACAGAGATAACGATAGGCGTAACTGCCAATCTGCACGCTGCTGCACATCACGCCAAGCAGTACCGACCGGTCGTCGGCCAGCACCGAATAGTTATGCAGCGTGTTGCCGATGGTGCCGCCGGCAAACTGGTGGGTGATAAGATTTTCCCGAACCAGCTCAGCATAGAGCGCTTCCGCCACCTCATCAGTGATCACCAGTGAATGACCGCTGCTCAGGCCGTAACGGGCTACAAAGGCATCATCGACTTTGGCTTCAATATCCACCAGCGTCTGGTCGATCCCCACGATCCAACTGCCGGTCACTTCCTGCTCAGGCAGCGCCTGTTGCAGCAGCGGATCGCGGGCGCTTACCGGAAAATAGTGCTTGGATTTGCGCTTACCGGGAAATTTCATCTGGCTATCTCCGCCCGTTAACCAACTCGACCATCATATCGATATGCAATGCATCATCATTCAGGGCAGGAATGTACTCAAATTTGCTGCCGCCCGCATGCAGGAAGAACTCGCGGTTTTGTTCGCTGATCTCTTCCAGCGTTTCCAGACAGTCGGCCGAGAACCCCGGACTCATGATCTGCACATGCTTAATCCCTTTTGCCGGCAGCGCCTTCATGGTTTCGTCGGTATAGGGCATCAGCCATGGCTCGCGGCCAAAGCGGGACTGGAAGGTCAACAACGCATTCTGGCTGGTCAGCCCCAGCGAGGTCTTAAGCGCCTCAGCCGTGTCGTAGCAGCGCTGCGGATAATCGTCGCCCTGATCGGCGAAACGCTGCGGGATACCGTGGAAGGACATCACCAGCAAATCCGGCTTACCGTGCGTGGCGAAAGAGCGTTCTACAGAAGCTTTCAGCGCGGCAATATAGGCAGGATGTTCTGCATAATCGCGGATAAAGTCGACCGATGGCAGGCTGCGATAGCCGGAGAAGACGCGGGTAATGCCATCCCAGACGGCGCCCACGGTGGAGCAGGAAAACTGAGGATAAAGCGGCAGCACGATCAGGCGGGTCACACCTTGCGCCATCAGACTGTCCAGCGCGCTTTCCAGGCTGGGGTTGCCATAGCTCATGCCCAGTGCGACCGGCATATCCACACGAGCCGCCAGCGCATCACGCTGCCGCTTGCTGTAGACCATCAGCGGAGACCCCTCCTCCATCCACACGGAAGCATAAAGCTTTGAAACGCGCGGAGAGCGGATCGGCAGGATCGCACCATTAAGGAGTGGCCACCATAACCATCGCGGGGTATCCACGACGCGAGGATCGCTGAGAAACTGTTTCAGGTAGCGTTTAACGGCAGGCGTGGTAGGCGCGTCTGGTGTGCCTAAGTTCACCAACAGCACACCGGGTTTGTCTTGCCTCATTACTGTTCCTTATCGGGCATTTCGGATGATGAAAACGAGACTCATTCTAGCGGAAAAAGGCGGGGGAAAAACCAATTGCTGTAGTAGGGGCCAGGAAAACCTGGCCCCTGACAACTTAACCGAGGATTTTTGCCAGCTCAGCGCTGACTTCAGCCACTTTACGGGTGCCGTCGATTTTGTGATATGCGGTGTTACCGGCTTCGGCTTCTTTGCTGTAGTAAGCAATCAGCGGTGCGGTCATCTGATGATATTCCACCAGACGTTTACGGACGGTCTCTTCCTGATCGTCTTTACGGGTGGTCAGCTCTTCGCCGGTCACGTCGTCTTTACCTTCCACCTTAGGTGGATTGAAGGTGACATGATACACACGGCCCGAAGGCGCGTGCACGCGGCGGCCCACGATGCGCTCAACGATCAGTTCATCAGGTACGGCAAACTCAAGCACATTATCCACTTTGATCCCCGCTTCCTTCATGGCATCAGCCTGAGGAATGGTACGCGGGAAGCCGTCCAACAGAAAACCGTTACGGCAGTCTTCCTGAGCGATACGCTCTTTGACCAGCGCAATAACCAGTTCGTCGGTAACCAGTTTACCGGCGTCCATGATCTCTTTGGCTTGTTTACCCAGCTCGCTGTCAGCTTTTACCGCTGCGCGCAGCATATCGCCCGTGGAGATCTGCGGAATACCGTATTTCTCCATAATAAACTGAGCCTGAGTCCCTTTACCTGCACCCGGTGCACCGAGCAGAATAATACGCATTGCGTAAATCCCCTTGCGAATCGCTTAAATTAACTGTTTATCCTAACCCGGAACCATACCATTATGGTCCTTTATCCACAAGGAACGCAGCGTCTATCCTGCATCGGCATAGCGGGAATGCGCGATTTGACGACGTGCATAGAGCGTTTGCGCAATCACCGCGCTGATAATCACCGCGCCGCCGATAACTGCCTGAATTGTAGGCTTTTCGCCCAGGAAAAGCGCCATCCATAAGGGTGCAAGCGCGGTTTCCAGCAGCAGAAACAGCCCGGCACTGGCAGGGGAAACGTAACGGGTGGATAAGGCGATCAACCCCATAGCCAGCGGCATAATCAGCGCCCCTTCGGCCAGTGACCAGCCATATTGCGCAAAAGTCAGCATTTTCAGACTGGCGCCCAGCTCCGGCCCCATACAAATCAGGATTGCAATGGAAGCCAGCAGCCCTCCCAGCGAAGGCAACCCCACCGTGCCCCCTTTCACCCTGGAGGTGAATATAAAGGCCAGCGCCATGGAAACAGCCGTCACCAGCGCATAGAGGTTGGCCAGGGCAGAATGCTCCTCACTTCGTCCGGACATAACGATGATCACCCCCACAATGCCGGCTAAAGCGGCAATCATCACGCTTCGGTCGCTTTTGATGTGGAAAAACAGCCGCGATATCAGCGCAGAGATAAAGGGTGTTGAGGAGATGATTACCAGCACGGTAGCCACATTTCCCCGGTTCAGTGCATTAACGAAGCAGGCTGAAGCGATGCAGAAAAAGAGCGTGGAGAGCGCATTCTCCCTGGTGAGCCATGGCTGACCCAGCGTGCGACGACTTTTGCGCCAACAGGCCCAAACCAGCAGGCAGACTGCCCACATAAAAAAGCCGCGCAGCGCCACAATCGTCCATGAGTTTTCGATATTCATCATCCGGATGAACAGGGAGTCGGTACTGAGGATAATGCCGCCCAGGATACCAATCATATTGCCGTTAACAGGCGAGTTCGGTTTCATTCGCGCTCCCATAACTCTGTGAGTTGTTGTTCGACTTGTTCGGTCATATCAACAGCTTTTCTGCCGTCTCCTCTTGCCCAGCAAGAGAGGCGAAGGGTACCGGAGTGGGGGAAATAACTGGCCCCCGCAGCTTTCACCTTCTGCTGTAGCGTCTCGCTTAAGCGCGGTACGTTAAAGCAGCTGAACGGCAAACCGGGATGGCTGACTGAAGTGAAATCCATGCCGCCAATATCCTCCATCTGCACTTTCATCACCTGCGCCACATTGAAAGGCTGCCAGCTCTGGCCAGCGAGATTGCCCAGCGCCTCTTCCAGCGGTTTTGATGAGGCGGTCGACTCTTCAAAAAGCCGGAGTTCGCTACGCATCAGGGTGCTGAAGTGCTCCGGACGCAGGGCAATAATTGCCAGCCCCACGGTTAATGAAGCGTGTTTATGCATCGGGGCCACAAAGATCGAACTGTGTTCAATCAGCTCTCTGTGCAGGTTGGTGGCGAAGCTGTGGGAGCCATCCACTACCCCTTTTCCTTTGCAATCGGTCAGTGAATTCACGGCACCGGTGTAGGGATTAACGTGGGTGATAATCGGGACATTGCCCGGCCCGGTGAACTGCGACGCAGGATGATGAAACAGCTCGCTGATCGGCTGATAATGGGCATGTTTTGCCAGGCAAAGGGTCGTTTCCTGCTTGTGAAAAAGATGCGAAAGGATCACCAACCCTACCCGCACTGACTGCACGAAGAAAATATCGTAATCCTGTAGCTTGTAGAGTCGGGATAGCTCTTCACGTAATTCATCTCTTTGTATACGCGCTTGCTTATAAAACTGCTCGCCGTGAATTTTTTGTAGCTGAGGTGATAATGAGGAAGCGTCCATTAATTGATCAACTCTTGTTGATAAAGCAGTGGCAAAACGTTATCGCGGAAAATCGATCCCACCGCGATTTCACAAGGGGGTTTGCGATAATTGACCCAGGCAATTTCTTCAATTTCCGATCCGGCGCGCGGTTGCCCGGTTATCTCAACGTGATAGACGTGATTTTCAATGGCGGTGGCTTCAAACTCCGCCAGTCCATGAAAAAGACCAAAAGGCCGGAAGGCTTTCACCTGCACCCCCAGCTCTTCCTGCAATTCCCTTTTCAGGCAGGCCAGATGATCTTCTCCCACCTGCGGCTTACCGCCGGGAGAGATAAAAACAGAGGTGCCACGCTTACGCGTCAGCAGCAGTGAACGCTGCCAGATAATGATGGCCGCGCACTTCACGATGACTTTCATATCAGGCTCCCAAAAAGGACGTAACCCAAAGGTTATGTCCTGGGTTAACGTGGCTTCAGGCTGCGGCACTGGTGGTTTTACTCATCACTGGCGTGGAGAGTGTTTCACCCGCCAGGAAACGGACAATGTTAAGAGCCAGTGGCGCCTTATCTTTCAGGTAAGAGAGGATCACTTCATCACCTGGCGTGGAGAAGCTGTCGGCAAAAATGCTGATCCCTTCCAAAGATTTGGTAGAGATACCAAGCTGCAACAGGCGATATTTCACATCATCCGCAGACTGGGCGAATTCATAGATTGGCGACTGATAGTTGATGTCAAACTGCGCCATCATCTCCATCAGAAACGACTTCGCAACCTGTCGCTGTTCCGGGAACTCCATTTGATAATGGGTGATGCCGTCATTAATGGTGTTGATGTCGTTGCGACGGCAGAAATCTACCAGATGCGCATGGATAGCCAGTTTTTCCCCCAGCAGCACCAGGTTTTTGCGGTATTTAAGGATATCTTCTTCCAGATGCTCGATAGCAATGGAGCGGAACGCCCCGCTGATATCGGTCACGGTATGGTCCACGACCAGATCGCCAAACCGGTTTTTCAACTCATCCACCCGGTGCGATAAAATGCCACGATGCAGTGAACATCCACTGTTTCCTGACCAGAGGTGTACAGGGATACCCTGTAACATCAGATAACATGCCGCCAGGGTGCTATCCCGACCACCAGTAAACATTACAAGCTGTGTTTTTACGGAATGCTGGTTTGTCATTTTCCTTTCCTTCACGTCGCTGTTGAATGTAATCGTGGGCTAAATTGGGGACAAAAAGGGATTAACAGGGAGTTCTTGTCGCTTCGCTGTGGCGCAGGCTTTCCCGTCTCCAGAATCAGATTAGGGAAAACAGGCTGGACTTTAAAATGATATAAACAGACACTCTCTGTTAGTTTATCTAACAGAGAATGCTTATGTCCGGGCTTCCTTCCCTGCGCGCCCTGCGCTATTTTCATCAGGCCGCGCTGCACCAGAGCTTCAGTCTGGCTGCGCAGTCGCTTAACGTGACGCACAGTGCCGTCAGCCATCAGATCAAGCTGCTGGAGGAGTGGCTGGAAAAGCCGTTGTTCTTAAGGGCAAACGGACGCGTGCAGCTCACCTCAGACGGCGAGCGGCTGAAGGTCTGCTGCATGCAGACGTTTCGGGAGATTGAAAAAACGTGTGAGAAGATCCGGGCAAGAAACCTTAACAGCCTGACCGTGTCCTGTGCGCCCAGCTTTCTTGCACAGTGGCTGATCCCCAGGATCAGTCGCTTTACGGAGCGGCATAAAGATATAGCGCTGACGTTTCAGACACATGTGGATATCGGGCGGGTAAGAAATGAGCATTCTGATGTGCTGATCCTGAGCCATGAACAGCCGGTGCAGGATGATATCGCCGCGACGCTTATCACCGTAGATTACATTGGTCCGGTTTGCGCGCCCTCCTTCAGCAACCGTTTCACCTATGAAACAGACTTCTCCACCCTGCCGTTGCTGCATGCGGATACCAAGCTGCATGCCTGGGCTGAATGGGCGAGGAAAACCGGCGCTCGCGGGGATTTCTGGGCGGGCAAGCATTTCGACAATCTGACGCTGGCCATTCAGGCGGCAAGAAATGGGTTGGGGATCATTATGACGCCGCAAATCCTGGTTAAAAAAGAGGTTCGTGAAGGCACGCTGATTGCACCGTTAGGCTTTGCGGAAGTAGACAGAGCGACCTGGATGATGGTCAAGGCGTCACGCAAGGAAGAGAGGGAAATTGAGCTGTTTCGCCGCTGGCTGCTGGAAGAAGCGGGAATGACTGCATAACCAGAGAGTGCTCCCGGCTCTGTTTCTGGCGGAAAACAGGAGGCCTGTTTCCAGGCTGACAGCAGAAAAAAAAGGAGCGCATCTCTGCGCTCCCTCACTCTCTACGCTTAGCCCAGCAGCAGCTGGTTCATGCGGCGGATAAACTGGTTAGGATCTTCCAGCGTACCGCGTTCAGCAAACATCGCCTGATCCAGCAGCAGCTCTACCCACTCGGCAAACTGCGCTTCATCCTGCGTATCGGCAGCACGCTTCACCAGCGCGTGATCCGGGTTCAGCTCGAACAGGTACTTCACTTCCGGCACAGCCTGGCCAGCAGCAGCAAACAGCTTCGCCATCTGCGTACTCATGTCGTTGGCTTCGGTGGTGACAATGGCTGGCGTATCGGTCAGACGATGCGTGAGACGGACTTCCTTCACGCGGTCGCCCAGCAGCGTTTTCACCCGCTCCACGAACGGCTCCAGCGCTTTCTCCGCCTCTTTCTGCTCTTCGCTCTCTTCATCGGCCAGTTTGCTCAGCGCATCATCTGCTTTGCTGACAGACTGGAACGATTTGCCGTCGAACTCGGTGAGATAGCTCATCATCCACTCGTCGATACGATCGGAGAGCAGCAGCACCTCAATGCCTTTTTTGCGGAACAGCTCCAGATGCGGGCTGCTTTTCGCTGCGGCATAGCTGTCCGCAGTGATGTAATAGATCTTATCCTGACCTTCAACCATGCGGCTGACATAATCTTCCAGCGACACGGTCTGAGCTGGCCCTTCGCTGCTGGTGCTGGCGAAACGCAGCAGCTTAGCAATGGTCTCGCTGTTGCTGCTGTCTTCCGCAGGCCCCTCTTTCAGGACCATACCAAACTGCTGCCAGAATTTCTGATACTGCTCTTCGTCATCCTTCGCCACTCTTTCCAGCATTTGCAGAGCACGCTTGCTCAGCGCATTACGCAGCGTCTGAGTGATGCGGCTGTCTTGCAGAATTTCGCGGGAAACGTTCAGCGGCAGGTCGCTGGAGTCGATCAGCCCTTTCACAAAGCGCAGGTAGTTCGGCATAAACTGTTCAGCGTCGTCCATGATAAACACGCGCTGCACGTAGAGTTTCAGACCGTGCTTGTGGTCGCGGTTCCACATATCAAACGGTGCCTGAGACGGGATATAGAGCAGGCTGGTATATTCCTGCTTCCCTTCAACGCGGTTGTGGCTCCAGGTGAGCGGATCCGCAAAGTCGTGAGAAACGTGCTTGTAGAACTCTTTGTACTCTTCGTCGCTGATTTCAGACTTATTGCGCGTCCACAGCGCCTGCGCTTTATTGATCTTTTCCCAGCTGCTGGTGCCATCTTCTTCGTTATGGTTTTCAATTTCGACGGGCAGCGCGATATGGTCGGAGTATTTGCTGATGATGCTACGAACGCGCCAGGCATCCAGGAACTCATCTTCACCTTCACGCAGATGCAGCGTGATCTCGGTCCCGCGATCCTCTTTAGTGATATCCGCCAGAGTATATTCACCTTCACCTGCGGATTCCCAGAACACACCCTCGTCAGCAGTAGCACCGGCCGCACGGGTGCGCACGGTTACTTTATCTGCCACGATAAAGGCGGAGTAGAAGCCCACGCCGAACTGACCGATCAGCTGGCTGTCTTTCGCCTGGTCAGATCCCATCGATTCCAGGAAAGATTTAGTCCCGGATTTGGCAATGGTACCCAGGTTTTCAATGACTTCGTCACGCGTCATGCCGATGCCGTTATCGCTCAGCGTCAGCGTGCGGTTATCCTTATCCACGGAAACCCGCACGCGCAGGTCGCCATCGCCCTGATAGAGATCCGGCGTAGAGAGTGCGCGGAAGCGCAGCTTGTCGGCGGCATCAGAGGCGTTGGAGATCAGTTCACGCAGAAAGATTTCTTTGTTTGAATAGAGGGAATGGATCATCAGGTGCAGAAGCTGTTTTACCTCTGACTGGAAGCCACGCGTCTCTTGTCCTTTCATGGTCATTGCTACCTCAACTAATACGAATGTACGGATGGATATAGGTTGAGAAGTAGAGTGGGGGCAAAAGCGAGGATTTCAAGCAGGCACGACGGATCGTGCCGTTGAATGGCTAGAATCTAATCTTGTGACGCCCGGCAAGGGAGTGCGACAGCGTGGTGCCATCGACCATTTCCAGCTCGCCGCCAACCGGCACACCGTGAGCAATGCGGCTGGCTTCCACACCATATTGCCCGCACATTTCCGCAATGTAGTTGGCGGTGGCTTCCCCTTCCACCGTGGGATTGGTGGCGAGGATCACTTCCTGAATCGTCTCTTTTTCCAGCCGCTGTTCCAGCCTGTCCAGCCCGATATCGTTGGGGCCAATGCCATCCAGCGGCGACAGGTGCCCCATCAGCACAAAGTAGCGTCCGGCAAATTGACCGGTCTGCTCAATGGCGTGAATATCGGCCGGGCTTTCCACAATGCAGATCAGCCCGTTTTGCTGACGACGCAGATTGGCGCAGATGGTGCAGATCTCCTGCTCGGTAAAGGTCCGGCAGTCGGAACAGTGACCAATCTCTGACATGGCACGCGTCAAAGCCTGCGCCAGGCGCATGCCGCCGCTACGATCGCGCTGCAACAGCTGGAAAGCCATACGTTGGGCCGACTTCGGCCCCACGCCCGGCAAACAGCGCAGCGACTCCATCAGGCTTTCAAGGAGCGGGCTGGTTTGCATCAGAACGGCATCTTGAAGCCAGGTGGCAGCTGCATACCGTTAGAAACGCCGGCCATTTTCTCTTTCTGTGCTTCCGCAACGCGGCGTGCCGCATCGTTGAATGCCGCAGCGACCAGGTCTTCCAGCATATCTTTGTCATCTTCCAGCAGGCTGGGATCAACCTCCACGCGACGGCAGTTGTGTGCGCCATTGATGGTGACTTTCACCAGGCCTGCGCCTGATTCACCGGTCACTTCCATGGCAGCAATCTCTTCCTGCACCTGAGCCATTTTGTCCTGCATTTGCTGGGCCTGTTTCATCAGGTTACCCAGTCCGCCTTTTCCAAACATAGTTTTCTCTCTCAGATCGGGCCGCATCTCACTGGCGCGAGCATGCAGCGTTTCAAAGGGGGCGAATACTCTCTTCATCCACGTCTGCATCAAAGAACCGACGCAGCGTCTGAATATGATTATCCGCGATAATCGACTGACGCGCCTGCGCCAGTTTCTCTTCGTAAATTGCCTGACGCCATTCCAGCGGCGTTAACACTGCTGGATTATCATCTTCTGTCACTGTGAGTTCAACCGGCTGACCCGCTGCCTCACTCATTGCTTCTGCCAGCACTTTCAGCGCCGACGGTGAATTAAGGTGGCGCTGGCTGGAACGGAGGTGCAGGCATACGCCGCTTTCCGTCTTCTCTTTCCATGCATTCAGCGCCATCTGCTGCACCAGTTTCGGTAATGTCAGCGTGGCGATTTCTGCGGCCCAGGGATCGCGTAACAGAGATTCGGCAGCCAGTTTCGCCATCAGCTCTGGGGTTTTCTCATGCTCCAGCGCCGTACGCAAGGCCTTTGGTGTGGCAACCGGCTCCGGCTTAACTTCGCTCTGGATTGTCGCCTTCCAGCGATAGGCCTCTTTTTTTACCGGCGCAGCAGGTTCAGCGGCTGCCTGCCGCTTCTGGCTGCGCTCGGTAACTGAAGCCAACCGCTCCAGTGCCGAACTTGCCGGCCGCGCACTTTGCGCTGCCGGCTCACCCTTTTTTGGTTTGGTCGCTCCCTGCTGGCGCATTAACTGCGTTCGCGCCTGTAGCAGCTGACTGGTGGTATCAGGTAAAGTGCCGGGAGGCTCGGCCTCCTGCCCGGTATGCGGCGGCGTGGCGGCCACCGGCGGCGCTGACGGTGCCACGGGCTGAGCCTGCGGCGTCATTGCCGGCCGGGCAACCGGTTCGGCAATCACCTGTTTGGGATGAAAAGCCAGCGCGCGAAGCAGCGCCATTTCCACGCCCATACGGCGATCCGGCGCCAGCGGCAGCTCTTTACGGCCTACCAACAGCGTCTGATAGTAAAGCTGCACATCCGTTGGCGGCAATACGCGCGCGAGTTCGCGCAGGCGCTGCTCTACGGCGGCGTAATCGTCACCCAGTGCGGAAGGAAGCAGCTGGATCATCGCCACGCGATGCAGCAGAGTCAGCATTTCAACCAGCAACGCTTCCCACTCCACGCCGCGCGAGGCCGCCTGATTCAACAGCGACATCACCTGCTCGCCTTCAGCATTCACCAGCGCTTCAATCAGCGCCAGCGGCTGTTCATCATCCAGCGTGCCGAGCATGGCATTCACGGTGTCGGTGGTTACCTGCCCCTGCCCCATGGCAATGGCCTGATCGGTAAGACTCAGCGCATCGCGCATACTGCCATCAGCGGCACGCGCCAGCAGCTGCAACGCACGAGCTTCGGCCTCTATCTTCTCCTGGTGCAGCACATGCTCCAGCTGCCCCCGGATCTGCCCGACATCCAGCGCTTTCAGATGGAATTGCAAACAGCGCGAGAGGATCGTTACCGGCAGTTTTTGCGGGTCCGTGGTTGCCAGCAGGAATTTGACATGCTCGGGCGGCTCTTCCAGCGTCTTTAACAGCGCATTAAAGCTGTGACGCGAGAGCATATGCACTTCATCAATCAGATAGACTTTGAAGCGTCCACGGGCTGGAGCGTACTGCACGTTGTCCAGCAGATCGCGCGTGTCTTCAACTTTTGTTCGGGAAGCGGCGTCGATCTCAATCAGATCGACAAAACGGCCCTGCTCTATCTCGCGGCAGTTATCACACTGACCGCATGGTGTAGCCGTAATGCCCGTTTCGCAGTTCAGGCCTTTCGCCAACAGGCGGGCAATGGTGGTCTTTCCCACACCTCGGGTGCCGGAAAAAAGATAAGCGTGATGGATGCGGCCGAGCGACAGGCCATTAGCCAACGCTGTCAGGACATGCTCCTGACCGACTACATCAGTAAACGCTTGGGGACGCCACTTGCGGGCCAGTACCTGATAGCTCATTAATTCGCGGAATGTGTTGTGAACCGGAGGGTAATGCTAACACAGCCCCACCTTTACGGCGAGGCTGAACGTCTGGTCTCAGTGACCCGGGAAGTTAACCAGGCTGTAAGACTCGATGCCTTGCGCCTTCAGGCGCGCTTCGCCGCTTAAGTCGAAAAGATTGATGATGAAAGCGGCGTGACTCACTTCACCACCAGCGCGGCGGATTAGCTTAGCGGTGGCTTCAATGGTGCCGCCTGTTGCTAACAGATCGTCCACCACCAGCACAACGTCACCGGGGCCTATCGCATCGCAATGCAGTTCCAACTGATCCGTGCCGTACTCCAGCTCATAGCTTTGAGCAAAGGTTTTGCGCGGCAGTTTGCCTGGCTTACGCACCGGCACAAACCCAACGCCCAACGCTAAAGCCACCGGAGCGCCAAACAGGAAACCACGGGCTTCGGTGCCGACAACTTTGGTGATGCCTTTATCACGGAAACGCTCTACCAACAGCTCGATACTGAGCGCAAACGCTTTAGGATCTTCCAGCAGGCTGGTCACGTCACGAAACAGAATGCCCGGCTTGGGGTAATCCGGGATGCTTTTGATACTGTTTTTAAGAAATTCAAGCTGCTGAGCAGTCGCGGTCATAGTGTTATGCCTGGTAAATACAAATCTGACTCGCGCGGCTTCCTGAGCGCTGACGATCGGAAATCGCAGAGCAAAACGGGTCGGTCAGGGGGAAACCACGCACGAAAACGACCAAATCTATGCAAACCTACGGGCAATTGCAACCATACTCCATAAAATCACCGCTTTTCTTGCCCCTCTTTCACTACAGGTAACCGCAGCATAAAGACGATCAGAACCGAGAGCAGACAGAGTAACATCAGCCGTACCCAAAGGATGTTGACCAGCCACAAAGAAATGGCAAAGGTGATCAGCGTAAACGCAATCATTCTGCCTTTGGCTTTAGGCGGCAGCGCACGATATTGCTGCCAGTGACGCAACCAGGGGCCGAAAAGGGAGCGGTGCAGCAGCCAGTGATGAAAACGCGGAGAAGAGCGTGCAAAACACCAGGCCGCTAAAAGCAGAAAAGGCGTGGTAGGTAGCAGCGGTAAAATGACGCCCAGTGTGGCTAATCCCATCGCTAACCAGCCAATAATCAGTAAAATGATACGCTGCATTGCCTGAATCCTCTTTTTAACGAGGTGAGGCTAGCACACTGTGCAATCTCTGGAGAAACGAAATGAAAAGTGCTCTGCTGCTTCAGCAGCTTGAAGAGAAGCTGGAGCAACTGGCTGAAGCCGTAGCCCCTCACAGTAACAACCGAACGCCACGCGCCCGATTCGATGCACAGCTGTTTCATTCGCACAGCACCCGGCTTGGCGACTATCTGTTGGAAGTCAAAGAGAGCATGGTGATGCTCAAGCAGAGCGTTGCCTGCCAGCGAACCGATCGTGTCGCCTGGATGGCAGAGCGCGTGGTGCTGCAAATGAGTGCGTTACAACGTGAGCTGGCTACACAATCGTTACGGAAAAATGAGGCCGTTGCCGTGCCGGTTAGCGAGAATCTGTACGAGAAACTGGCTAAGCATCAGGATTACGAGCGGCGATTGCAGACGATGATCGCAGACAGAGAGAGCCAGCTCGGCCTCTGCGAAACGCTGATCCAACAGCAAAACATGCAGCGAGAGATCGCCGCGCTGGAGGGCCGTCTTCAGCGATGCCTGCATGCCACCCGACGTATTGAGCGGGCGATTGAAAAGCGCGAACACTAGAAGCGGTTATACTTGGGAAAATTGTGAAGTGGAGAAAATGATGGGCCTGCTTTCGTGGATAATCATTGGATTACTGACAGGTTTCCTCACCCGTCGCTTTTTTCCGGGGCGGCCTGGAGGGCTTATCCCAACGCTGATTCTGGCGACGATTGGCGCACTGATTGGCGGTTACGTTAGCGTGTTCTTTAATTACGGGACGCTGGCTGACCTTGAACCCAGGGCCATGCTGATCGCCCTTGCTGGTGCGCTGGTGATGGTTTTACTGGTCAAAAAACTGCGGATCTGAGTCTGGACCGGGAGAGGAACAGCGTATGTCGCTCGAAAGCGCACCTGAAGAGGTTAAACTGGCGGTAGATTTAATTATGCTGCTGGAAGAGAACAATCTGGATCCCCATACGGTGCTGGCCGCGCTGGCCATCGTACAAAAGGATTTTGAAAAAAAAGTGGCGCGTCAGGATTAAACCATTACGCCTTACGCAGAGCCGGGCTGTGCTGAAGCATATCAATAAGCACCTCCACCAGCTGCGGCGCATCCGCTTCAAGATCAAAGCTTTCCGGCATAAACAGCCAGTTTTCCATTATTCCCGTGACATAGGCGCGCATCACCACTGCGGTACGGCGCGTTTCGAGGCCTGGCGGTAATTGCCCCGCTTCCACACACTGGCGCAGGATATCTTCAATCTTCTCGTAACATTCAAGATAGAGAGTTTGTTGCATCAGTTGCAGAGTTGTCATTTCACCCACAAATTCACATTTATGGAAAATGATTTCCAGAAGCGAACGTCTGCGCTGGTCCCTTACTGTGGCTACAAGGACATAGGTGATCATTGCGCGCATAACAGAGAGTGGATCAGAAGGGTATTTTAATTGATACTCAAGCTCTAAGTTTTCCAGTCCAGATTCGGACTGTGCCCAGATTTCATTGAGCAAGTCGGTTTTGTTTTTGAAATGCCAGTAAATTGCACCACGCGTCACCCCTGCCGCAGCCGCGATATCAGCCAGTGACGTTTTGGATACGCCATGCCCGGAAAATCGTTCAATTGCCGCGTCAATAATGTGATTTCGCGTTTCTAACGCCTGTTGTTTGGTTTTTCGTGCCATAAGGTGGTTTTTACAAAAAGGTGGACTTACATACATTTGCGAATGTATGTACCATAGCACGACCATAATTTAAACGCAGCAATGGGTTTATGGGTATGTGATCCATTGAACAATCGATATCGGACACTCGAGGTTTATTTATGAACAAAAACAGAGGGATAACGCCTCTGGCGGCCGTTCTGATGCTTTCTGGCAGCTTAGCGCTGGCCGGATGTGATAACAAAGAAGCGCAACAGGCCGGGCAACAACAGCCACCCGAAGTGGGTGTGGTAACGCTGAAAAGCGCCCCGCTGAAAATCACTACCGATCTTCCGGGACGTACCTCTTCGTTTCGTATTGCAGAAGTTCGCCCACAGGTTTCGGGCATTATTTTGAAACGTAACTTCGTTGAAGGGAGCGATATCAAGGCGGGGGAATCACTCTATCAGATTGATCCTGCAACCTATCAGGCGGCTTATGACAGCGCTAAGGGCGATTTAGCTCAGGCTGTGGCAAATGCACAAATTGCGGCAGTAACCGTTAAACGTTACAAACCGTTATTAGGCACAAAATATATCAGCCAGCAGGATTACGATCAGGCTATCGCCACGCAGAGCCAGACGGCCGCTGCCGCGCAGGGCGCGAAAGCGAATGTCGAAACGGCCCGCATTAACCTTGCCTATACCAAAGTGACCTCGCCTATCAGCGGACGCATTGGTAAATCTTCCGTAACGGAAGGGGCGTTGGTTCAAAGCGGTCAGACTACCGCTCTGGCTACCGTGCAGCAGCTGGACCCTATCTATGTTGACGTCACCCAGTCCAGCGAAGACTTTTTACGTCTGCGTAGCGAACTGAACGCCGGCAAATTGCAGCAGGTTGACGGCAAAGCTCAGGTCAAACTGTTATTGCAGGATGGTAGCGAATACGAGCAGGGCGGAACATTAGAATTCTCTGATGTCACCGTGGATGAAACCACCGGTTCCATCACGCTGCGTGCAGTCTTCCCTAATCCGGATCACACGCTGTTGCCAGGTATGTTTGTACGTGCCCGTCTGGAAGAGGGAACTAATCCAAACGCGTTGTTAGTGCCACAGCAGGCGGTGACCCGTACGCCAACTGGCCAGGCTTCAGCCATGGTCGTAGGCGCGGATAACAAAGTTGAAGCCCGCACGCTGACGGCAGATCAGGCGGTTGGTGACAAATGGCTGGTGACCAGCGGTCTGAAAGAAGGCGACAAAGTCATTACTGTTGGTGTTCAGCGAGCTAAGCCGGGTGCGCAGGTTACCCCGCAGGAAGTGAGTGCAGACGAGGCCAAAAAGGCTGGTTCTGAACAACCGAAGTCTTAAACAGGAGCCGCTGATACATGGCTAAGTTCTTTATCGATCGCCCCATTTTTGCGTGGGTTATCGCCATCATCATCATGCTGGCGGGCGTGCTGTCGATTCTAAAACTGCCGATTGAGCAATATCCCAATGTTGCGCCGCCGGCCGTGCAGATTCGTGCAACCTATCCGGGTGCCGATGCGAAAACACTGCAAGACTCCGTCACGCAGGTCATTGAACAAAACATGAATGGTATCGATGGCCTGATGTATATGTCATCGAACAGCGATTCCTCCGGTACGTTGCAGCTTACTCTGACCTTCCAGTCAGGTACCGATCCGGATATCGCGCAGGTTCAGGTGCAGAACAAACTGCAACTGGCCACGCCATTACTGCCGCAGGAAGTGCAGCAGCAGGGGATTCAGGTTCAAAAATCCTCCAGCAGCTTCCTGATGGTAGCCGGTTTTGTCAGTGATAATGACAACATGACGCAGAATGACATCGCCGACTATGTGGCGTCGAATATCAAAGATCCTATCAGCCGAACCCTCGGCGTAGGGGATACCCAGATATTTGGTGCGCAGTATGCGATGCGAATCTGGATGGATCCGCACAAGCTGAATAACTTTAACCTGACGCCGGTAGATGTGATTAGCGCGATTAATTCACAAAACTCCCAGGTAGCAGCCGGTCAGTTAGGCGGCTCACCGCCGGTGCCGGGGCAGCAGCTTAATGCCTCTATCATTGCGCAAACGCGCCTGACCTCTACGGATGAATTCGGCAAAATTCTGCTGAAAGTTAACGCAGACGGTTCACGGGTACTGCTAAAAGACGTAGCGAAAATTGAACTCGGCGGTGAAAACTACGAGATTGTCGCTCGTTACAATGGTAAGCCCGCTTCCGGTATTGGTATCAAGCTGGCAACCGGTGCTAACGCTCTGGATACGGCAGCTGCGGTAAAAGCGGAACTGGCTAAACTGGAACCTTTCTTCCCGAATGGGATGAAGACCGTTTACCCTTACGATACAACGCCGTTTGTTAAAATCTCCATCAATGAAGTGGTGAAAACCCTGATTGAGGCGATTGTGCTGGTGTTTATCGTGATGTATCTGTTCCTGCAAAACTTCCGTGCAACCCTGATCCCAACCATAGCGGTGCCGGTGGTGCTGTTAGGTACCTTTGCCATTATCAATGCCTTTGGCTATTCGATAAACACCCTGACGATGTTCGGGATGGTGCTGGCGATAGGCCTGCTGGTGGATGATGCCATCGTGGTGGTGGAGAACGTCGAGCGCGTGATGGCGGAAGAAGGTCTGCCGCCAAAAGAAGCAACCCGCAAGTCGATGGAGCAGATTCAGGGCGCCCTGGTGGGGATTGCCATGGTGCTGTCTGCGGTATTTATCCCGATGGCCTTCTTCGGCGGCTCTACCGGGGTTATCTATCGTCAGTTCTCCATAACTATCGTTTCAGCGATGGTGCTGTCGGTGATTGTGGCGCTGATTCTGACGCCAGCGCTCTGCGCCACCATGCTGAAGCCAATCAAAAAAGGCGATCACGGCAAAACCACCGGTTTCTTCGGCTGGTTTAACCGCATGTTCGACAAGAGTACGGAGCACTATACCAACAGCGTTGGTCATATCATCCGCAGCACCGGTCGTTATCTGATTATCTACCTGGTGATTGTAGTGGGTATGGCTTACATGTTTGTTAAGCTCCCTTCCGCCTTCCTGCCGGAAGAGGATCAGGGTTTGCTGCTGGCTCAGGCGCAGTTGCCTGCCGGTGCGACCCAGGGCCGTACGCAGAAGGTGCTTGATGAGGTTACCGACTACTTCCTCACCAAAGAGAAAGATAATGTTCGCTCCGTCTTTACCGTAAACGGCTTTGGTTTTGCGGGTCGCGGACAGAACACCGGTATCGCCTTTGTCAGCCTGAAACCGTGGGACGAACGTTCCGGTTCTGAAAACAAGGTCGACGGCATTGCCGGGCGCGCCATGCAGGCCTTTGGTGCTATCAAAGATGCAATGGTTATCCCGTTCAACCTGCCAGCGATTATCGAACTGGGTAACGCCACCGGCTTTGACTTCGAACTGATTGATCAGGCTAACCTCGGTCATGAAGCGCTGACGCAGGCCCGTAACCAGCTGCTTGGCAATGTCGCCAAACATCCGGATACGCTGGTAGGGGTTCGTCCTAACGGTCTGGAAGATACGCCTCAGTACAAGCTGATGATTGATCAGGAGAAAGCAGAAGCCCTGGGCGTCTCTATCTCCGATATCAATACTACGCTGGGTGCTGCATGGGGCGGCTCATACGTTAACGACTTTATTGACCGCGGTCGTGTGAAGAAAGTGTACGTGATGGGCGAGGCCGAGTCCCGTATGTTGCCGGGCGATATCAATAAGTGGTACGTGCGCAACGCATCCGGTGAGATGGTGCCCTTCTCTGCCTTCTCCTCTGCTAAATGGCAGTATGGTTCGCCGCGTCTGGAGCGTTACAACGGCTTGCCATCCATGGAGATCCTCGGTCAGGCCGCACCTGGCAAAAGCTCGGGTGAGGCAATGGGGCTGATGGAACAGCTGGCTTCTCAGCTTCCGGAAGGGATCGGTTACGACTGGACGGGCATGTCCTATCAGGAACGTCTCTCTGGTAACCAGGCACCGGCGCTGTACGCTATCTCGCTGATTGTTGTTTTCCTCTGTCTGGCAGCGCTGTATGAGAGCTGGTCAATCCCGTTCTCAGTAATGCTGGTGGTGCCGCTCGGGGTTATCGGTGCACTGCTCTTCACCACGCTTCGTGGACTGAGTAATGACGTTTACTTTGTGGTGGGCCTGCTGACAACCATTGGTCTCTCGGCGAAGAATGCGATATTGATCGTAGAATTCGCCAAAGATCTGATGGAGAAAGAGGGCAAAGGGCTGATTGAATCAACGCTCCAGGCGGTTCGTATGCGTCTGCGTCCGATTCTGATGACCTCGCTGGCCTTTATCCTGGGCGTGCTGCCGCTGACTATCAGTACCGGTGCAGGCTCCGGTGCGCAGAATGCGGTTGGTACCGGGGTAATGGGCGGTATGGTTACCGCGACTATTCTGGCTATCTTCTTCGTACCGGTCTTCTTTGTGGTGGTTCGCCGCCGCTTCGGTAAGGACAAGGAAGAGCTGGAACAGGGACATCCTGTAGATCATCAACAGCACTAAACCTGATTGAGTATCTGATCAAGAGGCCGCTTATGCGGCCTCTTTTTTTTAGCCCTCCCCTGCCTGTTTACCCGTTGCATTCTTGCGACAGTGCGCGCATAATAATTGTTATGTTATAACATAACTGATTTAGCGAGGCTTTATGAAAAAGGGTATCCATCCTGCTTACCGCACCGTCGCCTTTCACGATACCAGTGCAGACACCTGGTTCACCGTGGGTTCGACAATCAAAACAGACCGCACTATTGAGCTTGACGGCAAAGTGCTGCCCTATGTGCCGCTGGACGTTTCTTCAGCGTCACACGCTTACTACACCGGCAAGCAGAAAGAGTTTGCTAAAGAAGGCAGCGCGCATCGCTTTAATCAGCGCTTCGGTCGTTTCTTTACTGCGGCAAAATAAGGAAACGTCATGCAGGTATTAAGCTCTCTGGCCTCGGCCAAAAAACGCCACAAAGATTGCAAAGTTGTACGTCGTCATGGCCGCGTCTTTGTTATTTGCAAAAGCAATCCACGCTTTAAAGCGGTTCAGGGTGGCAAGAAAAAACGTTAACTTACTCTTTATCAGCAAAAGCGGGCCGCGAGATGCGGCCCTTTTTTTTGGCCACGGTGGCTCAAAAGGCTTGCTGTGGATAGCTCTCTGTTGCCGCTACCTTATCCGCTATAGTCAGAAGGCATCATCGCCGTTTTATCAGCTGAAAAACGGCCACTCTGCGTGGCCGTGATGCTGATTATTTCATGCTGCTAATCATGACATTAACGTTGTGCTGAAATGCTGCCACGTAAGTATCAGCCTCGCCGCCTTTTTTCGTCAGGGCTTCCGGAAAGAGTTCGCCACCCGGTTTTGCGCCAGAGGCAGAAGCAATCTGCTTAACCAGCCGCGGATCGGTCTGGTTTTCAATGAAGTAACGGTGAATATGCTCAGTTTTGAGTTGCGTGATCAGTCTGGCCACATCAGAAGCGCTGGCTTCTGACTCGGTGGAAAACCCTACCGGTGACATAAAGCTCACGCCGTAACGCTGGCCGAAATAACCAAAAGCATCGTGGCTGGTCAGCACTTTGCGCTTCGCCTGAGGAATGGCCGCAAAGCGTTCAGCGGCCCAGCTATCCAGCTTATTTAACTGACTAATATAGGCAGAGCCACGCTGACGGAAATAGTCTGCATCTTCAGGATCGGCGGCGATCAGGGCATTCATGACATTGCTGGCATACACCGCGCCATTCTTCATGCTGTTCCATGCATGCGGGTCGGTAATGGTTTTGCCCTCCTCTTCCATAGAGCGGGTGGCGATCCCCTGGGAAGAGACAATCACTTTGCCCTTATAGCCGGAGGCGGTGATAAGTCGATCCATCCACCCTTCCAGCCCCAGCCCACTGACAAACACCACCTGCGCCTGCGCCAGCGCCTGGCTGTCCTGCGGCGTGGGTTCAAAGCTGTGCGGGTCACCATCCGGCCCAACCAGACTCTTCACCTTAACGTGCTCACCTCCAACTTCTTTTACAATGTCCGCCAGCACGGAAAAGCTGGCAACGCTATTCACAGTTTTTGCCATCGCCATTGGGGTGAGCACAATTCCCACCAGTGCCAGGGCTACAGGTAACTTCTTCATACTTTCTCCTTACCAGTTGAAAAGGGGCGCGAACGCAGGATCCCACCGCATGGCCCCACTAAAATCGAGATAAAAAACAGAACTGCGGCGCTTAATACCACCGCCGGTCCGGCAGGCAGTGAGAGAAAGAAGGAGGCAATAAGTCCGCTAAAGCTGGCAAGCAATGCCAGAATCATCGCGGCGGCAATCATGGCCGGAAGTTCCCGGCCCCAGAAGCGAGCAGCAGCAGCAGGCAGCATCATCAGCCCCACGCACATTAGCGTTCCCAGCACCTGGAAACCCGCTACCAGATTGGTGACCACCAGAACCAGAAAGATGCCGTGTACTAAAGGAGCGACCCAGCGGTTCTGCGCGCGTAAAAAACCAGGATCAAACGCATCAATCACCAGGGGGCGGTAAATCAGGGCCAGCACCGCCATTGTCAGGGCAGAAATGGTGCTGACCAGCAGAATGGAAGGATTGTCCACAGCCAGCAGGGAGCCAAACAGTACGTGCAGCAGGTCAATACTGGAACCGCGGAGAGAAACTAGCGTGACGCCTGTGGCCAGCGAGCCGAGATAGAAGCCAGCAAAGCTGGCATCTTCTTTTAACGGCGTGTAGCGGCTGACCGCACCGGACAACAGCGCCACGGACAGACCGGCAATAATCCCTCCAATTCCCATCGCTACCAGCGACAGGCCTGAAATCAAATAACCTATAGCGGCACCGGGCAGCACGGCATGAGACAGCGCATCCCCAACCAGACTCATTCTGCGCAGCAACAGAAATACGCCTAACGGTGTCGCGCTGAGTGAAAGAGCGATGCAGGCGACCAGCGCCCGACGCATAAAGCCGAATTCGATAAAGGGATGAAGCAGCGTCAGCATCAGCAGGCCTCCTGGCTGCGCAGCCGTGTTACCGGTCTACTCATACCAGACCATTCAGCATGGCTGTTGGTAAGACGAAGCTTCTGAGGGAAAAATTTATCAACGGTAGCCATATCATGCAGGACAACGATTACCGTGCAGCCTGCCTGATGACGCTCCTGCAACAGCTTCATCAATAATTCACTGGTCTGGCTGTCTATGGCGGCAAAAGGTTCATCAAGCAATAACAGCCCGGCGTTCTGGATTAACAAACGAGCAAAGAGCACCCGTTGCAACTCACCACCCGATAAAGTACCCGGTAATGCAGTAGCAAAATCCAGCATGCCAACTTTGCTCAGCGCCGCCATGACATTCTGACGAAGCTGCTGGTTTACCGAACCAAACCAGCCACATTGTTGCCAGCATCCCATCGCGACCAAATCAAAAACGGTGATGGGAAAGCTCTTCTCTATTTCTGCCTGCTGGGGCAGCCAGGCAAGAGAAGCGGGTGCTTGCGCTATAGTGACTGAACCGCTAACAGGAGGCAGTAAACCAGCCATCGTTTTCAGCAAGGTAGACTTCCCGGAACCGTTAGCGCCAATCAGGGCGGTCAGAGATCCTCTCTGGAATTCTCCTTGCAAAAGAGGCGTTACTGCCCTGCCCTGATAGCCTGCTCTGAGCTGATTTAAGGTAATCATCAGACGGCCGCCCAATATGTCAGGCCTGCCAGCAGCAGAATGACTGATGAAGATATCGCCAGGCGCACCAGGGCAGAGTAGGTAAACAAGGTACCGAAGTGAACCAGAGAGTGAGGGGACGGCATAAGAGCAACCATTGTTATGTTATAATATAACAATTATCATACGTTGCCTGAGTATGAAGGCACTCACGAAAGTGTATCTAAGTATTACCTGCTAATAACGTTCAGGGACTTGATGTTATATAAACTTTTTTCAACTTCCCGCAAACTGATGTCGCGAAAAAGCGCATTATCTACTAAGATAAATAAGAAACAAATCATTAAGATAGTCTGAATTGTGCTAAACAGCCTTGATAAATCTATCAAGCCGACTAATTATCTCTATAAGCGTTAATTAACTCTGTGGGGAAAAAATGCGCAAATCCATTCCCATTCCTGACAAAGGTATTGAACCGGATCTGAATCTGCTTTCAGAAAACGTTCAGCGGATTATTCCCAAAATAGAAACGTCGCTAACCGGTTCGCTGTTATGGTATTCACAAAATGCGCAATATGTTCCCGAAAGCATAAAAATTATTTCTATAGAACATTCTGGGGAATCGCGTTATAAGATGAGATACAGCTTCCGCTGGAACGTTTTCAATGCCTGTCTTGATATTGATGAAGATGAAACCACTTTTGAAACTGTGCATTTCGAGTACCAGCCGGGACAACTGATTTTTGATTTCATTCAAACAGAGCAGTCAACCTCAGCGGATGAATTGTAATAGCACCTAATAGCGTGCAAATAAAATTGCTGACGTTATATTTATTAATATTTTTAGGTTAAGCTTAATTATCACTTCCTGCCATACTCAACGCTGAAAGCCCGCGCTAACGGCATCTTTCACTCGCTATGGAGGGGAAAAAGATGGACGAATACTCACCAAAAAGGCATGATATCGCCCAACTGAAATTCGTGTGTGAAAATTTGTATGACGAAAGCCTGGCAACATTAGGTGACAGTCATCATGGCTGGGTTAACGATCCTACATCTGCGGTCAATTTACAGCTCAACGATTTGATTGAGCATATTGCTGCTTTCACCATGAATTACAAAATCAAACATATCGAAGATAGTGACTTGATTAGTCAGATAGATGAATATCTTGATGATACATTTATGCTCTTCAGTAATTACGGCATTAATGTTCAGGATTTGCAGCGCTGGCAAAAATCAGCGAAACGATTGTTCAACATTTTCGCAGAGGAATGCGCTCTCGTGCCGATACAGACGAGCCATTCATTTTAGCAACCCTTTATTTTTTCTACGGTTTAACAATGACAGATAAACTCCTGACTAAAACTGATTATCTGATGCGTTTAAGACGTTGTCGTTCTATCGACACGCTGGAACGTGTGATTGAAAAAAACAAATACGAATTATCCGATAATGAACTGGCCGTATTTTATTCTGCTGCGGATCACCGTCTGGCTGAACTGACGATGAATAAGCTTTACGATAAAATTCCGGTATCTGTCTGGAAATTTGTTCGATAAGTTTTTTTGATAAGAAAGAGAAGGCTGGCAGGGTAAAGCAGAATTGGGTGGGGGCCCTGCCAGCTACATCCCGGCACACGCGTCACCTGCTGCGGCTGCTTCCTTCCGGATCTGACCGAGTTCACAAGTTAGCATTGCGGGAGAACCAACCGGGCCCCCATTGAGTGCTCCATCAGATGGAGCGAGGGCATTATCAATGAAGGCTCAGGCAATTGCAAGCCTGTGCCGGATGACCGTTGCTTTCTTGTGCAAATCCTTTCTTACTGCTATCTGCTTGTTTTCAAAGCCGATGCAGCGCGGGCTGATAACGGCCCGATAACTTCATGAAATTGCTTCAGATGTTCTGCCGTTTCGATTATTGTTGAGGTCGAATCAGGGAGCAATTATGGATCACTTCGATACTTTTCAGCAGCGCATCTACCAAATTCTGGCCGCCATCCCCTGCGGTAAAGTCACCACCTATGGTGATATCGCCCGTCTGGCAGGCTCTCCGCGAGCGGCCCGACAGGTTGGTGGCGTACTCAGGCGCCTGCCGGAAGGCAGTAAACTTCCCTGGCATCGGGTTATAAACAGGTCAGGCGAAATCTCTTTAACAGGTGACGATCTGGATCGGCAGCGCCATGCTCTGCTTCAGGAAGGAGTGGATGTCAGCCCGGAAGGAAAAGTGATGCTCAGCCTCTATCGCTGGCAGGGATAACCGCCCCCTGGGGGGCGGAATAGCTTACAGGGAGTTCGGAGCAGGCACCGATGAAGAAGGCGTGATCTGCGTTGGCGAAGTAGAAGGTACTGTGGTCGCCGCCCCGCTTTGCGTCGGCATAGCCATTGAAGGGACCGGAACCAGTAACAACTCCTGCTTATTACCACCATTATTAATCACCGGTTTGACGTTATCGGTGATAAACATCATTTTACCGTCCACCGTGATCGCCGCGCTTAAAAGAATTCGGGCGTTTGGCTGAACATCAGCCGGATTGAAAGGCAGAATAAAGTTGAAAGGCGCCTGCTTGCCTTCTGTTCTTACCGCGCGTTGTGACAGGACTTTCGAAGGCTGATCGGCAATAGAAGCATCAGAGAGCGTGACGGTTAGTACCGCATCCGGTGGCAGCGACACGCGCTGACGGATATACACCGTACCACTGACGTTAGGCTGCCGTAGCGTAGCCTGCTCACCCGCTACCTGAGAGGCCAGCGTGGCAGTAGGTACGTCCTTCCCTTTATCAGCGCATCCTGAGAGTGCAACCGCCAGTGCGGCACCTGTTAATATTGGCCAGACTTTCATTGATTTAATCTCCTTGCTATCAATGTAGAGGTTGATGTTTCTGTTAGCCTGAAGAGCAGCGGTTTGCTGTTCTGTTAGCTTTAATTCTGGCACAAGTTACTGATTTTGCCTGGCAGCCTTTTTATCCTCCCTTCAGCAAAGATAATTTTTGCTGACCCGTTGACCTTAACTGGTCGGATCTCGCACACTGAAAGCAAGACGATCAATGAGGATGGCCGCCATGAGTCACGCTTTGCAAAACCTGTTAAATTTGTTGAATCTGGAAAAGCTGGAAGAGGGTCTGTTCCGCGGTCAGAGCGAAGACCTGGGATTGCGCCAGGTGTTTGGTGGCCAGGTGGTAGGTCAGGCGCTGTATGCGGCAAAACAGAGCGTGCCGGCGGACCGGATCATTCACTCTTTTCACAGCTATTTTTTACGTCCCGGCGACAGCCAAAAAGCGATTATCTATGATGTGGAAACGCTGCGCGACGGGCAAAGTTTCAGCGCCAGAAGAGTGAGTGCGGTACAGAATGGACATCCCATCTTTTACATGACTGCTTCATTTCAGGCGCCAGAGAGCGGATATGAGCATCAAAAACGGATGCCAGAGGTGCCCGGACCAGATAATTTGACCAGCGAAAGTGAGATGGCCAGACAATTAGCCCACTTTATTCCTGAAAAAGCGCGCGAGAAATTTCTCTCTGAAAAGCCTTTTGAGATCCGCCCCGTTAAGTTTCATAACCCCTTAAAGGGACATGTGGATGAGCCGACCCGGCACGTCTGGATCCGTGCCAACGGCACTATGCCGGAAGATAAGCGGATCCACCAATATCTGCTGGGCTATGCCTCAGACTTTAATTTTCTGCCGGTCGCGTTGCAGCCGCATGGCAAAGGGTTTCTGGAGCCAGGCATGCAGGTTGCCACCATCGATCACTCCATGTGGTTCCATCGCCCTTTCGACCTGAATCAGTGGCTACTCTACAGCGTGGAGAGTACCTCTGCTTCCGGCGCCAGAGGGTTTGTTCGCGGGGAGTTTTATACTCAGGATGGCACACTGGTTGCTTCTACCGTGCAGGAGGGCGTGATGCGCCTCCGGCAGACGCAGCAGCAATAAAAAACGGCTCCCGAGGGAGCCGTTCTTCTTTCTCTTCTTTTAGCCATTCCATTACTGGTTGTAAGCATTCTCGCCGTGGCTGTTTACGTCCAGACCTTCACGTTCCTGCTCTTCCGGAACACGCAGGCCAACAATCATATCTGCCACTTTGAAGGCGACAAAGGCAACCACGCCGGTCCAGACGACGGTCACGCCTACGCTGAACAGCTGGATCCAGACCTGATGGCCCATCGTCACGCCTTCTGCGTAGCCCACGCCGCCCAGTGAAGAGGAAGCGAAGACGCCAGTGAGAATACAGCCAACGATGCCGCACACGCCGTGCACGCCGAATACATCGCAAGGGTCATCAACACGCAGCCATTTCTTCAGGGTGGTCACACCCCAGATACCTGCAAGTCCACCAACGATACCAATTATCAGCGCACCGCCCACGCCAACATAGCCACAGGCTGGGGTGATAGCGACCAGACCGGCAATCACGCCAGAGCAGACGCCCAGTAGTGAAGGCTTGCCGCGAAGCGCCCACTCACCGAAGGTCCAGCTCAGCATTGCGCCTGCGGTGGCCATTACGGTGTTAATAAAGGCCAGCCCAGCAATTTCGTTGGCCGCACTGGCAGAGCCAGCGTTGAAGCCAAACCAGCCCACGTACAGAATAGCGGTGCCGGTAAAGACCATCGGCAGATTATGGGGCTTGAAGGCTTCTTTACCGAAGCCAGCGCGTTTGCCTACCAGGTAAGCGCCCACCAGTCCAGCCACAGCAGCGTTGATGTGTACAACGGTGCCGCCAGCGAAGTCCAGCGCGCCGTCCTGAGCCAGCAGACCACCAGACCAGACCATGTGCGCAATAGGCAGATAAGAGAAGGTCAGCCAGATAGCCACAAAGATCAGCACGGCGGAGAAGCGAACGCGTTCAGCGATTGCCCCTACAATCAGCCCCACGGTGATACAGGCGAATGAGGCCTGGAATGAGACGTGGATATACTGGTAGAAGGAGCCAACCAGCGACGTCAGCTGAATGTTTTTCAACATAGCCATGCTGAAGCCGCCAAAGAAGGCGTTCCCTTCACTGAAAGCCAGCGAGTAGCCATAAACCATCCACAAAACGCAGACCATAGCGAAGGTCACGGCAACCTGAGTCATCATGGAGAGAACGTTTTTGGCGCGGATTAAACCGCCGTAAAACAGGGCAATACCTGGTAAAGTCATAAACAGCACCAGAGCGGTGCAGATCATCATAAAGGCGTTATCGGCTTTATCAGCCACTGCGGGTGCCGCAGCCATCGCAAGCGAGGGTAATAAAGCCAGGGTGGCGAGGCCGAATGTAGCAATTTTTTTATTCATTTTATTCCATCCTTCACTATTCTAAGCCCCTACAGCGCAGCTTCATCCGTCTCGCCAGTGCGAATACGGATGACACGCTGCAGTTCCGCAACAAAAATCTTACCGTCACCGATTTTGCCGGTGTAAGCCGCCTTGCTGATCACATCAACCACTTCATCAAGCTGGTCATCTGCAATGGCAATATCTATTTTTACTTTTGGCAGGAAGTTCACGCTGTACTCAGCACCGCGATAAAGTTCTGCATGCCCCTTCTGGCGACCAAAACCTTTTACTTCGGTAACGGTAAGCCCTTGAATACCGATAGAGGACAATGCTTCACGCACGTCTTCCAGCTTAAACGGTTTGATTACCACGGTAACCAGCTTCATACGATCCCCTCCAGGTATGGAAAATGGTTGATGCGCCCAACACGGAAGGATTAAAGCAAAGGCTGTGCCATAAATTATAAATTGGCATTTTTCAGAAGATTAGTCAGTCCCGCTCTGAGTTTCTTGTCAGCGTTATCTCTTGTTCCGCCACAGCCCGCCGAAATCCGCGCAGAAAAAACGCACCATAAAGGTGCGTTGCGCTTTAAATTTGTGCAGAGTGGTCGTTTAAGGCAATTTCTCGCCTGATTGTGGTGCAGCGAAGCGGTAAAAAATTACGCTTCTTCGCTCACTTCCAGCTCTTCGCCAACCTGCTGCAACTGGTACATCTGCCAGTAACGGCCCTGTTTTTCCAGCAGTGCCTGGTGGCTTCCCTGTTCGACAGCACATCCACGGTGCAGAACAAGAATGGTATCAGCCTCGATAATCGTGGAGAGCCGGTGAGCGATCACCACCAGCGTGGTCTGTTCCCGCACGGCTTTCAGCGCTTTCTGGATCGCCTGTTCAGTACCAGAATCGATATTTGCCGTAGCTTCATCCAGGATCAGGATCTGCGGCGCAGCCACCAGCACTCTCGCCATCGCCAGCAGCTGCTTCTGCCCGACGGAGAGATTATTCCCCTGCTCGCCCAGCCGGGTATGGATGCCATTGGCAAGGCTGCGGGCGAGTTCGGCTAGCTGCACCGTTTCAAGCGCCTGCCACACCGCTTCTTCGCTGATATCACGGCCCAGCGTGATGTTGGCGAAAAAGGTATCCGCCAGTACCACCGGGTCCTGCTGGACCATCGCCACGCCCTGACGTAACACGCTATGGCTAAGCTGGCTGAGTGGTCTGCCATCCAGAGAGATCTCGCCATGACGTATCGGGTAGTAGCCCATCATCAGGTTGGCCAGCGTGCTTTTACCGCTGCCCGTGTGCCCCACCAGCGCCACAAAATTTCGTGAGGGTACATGGAGCGAGATATCGCTTAATACATTGCGATCATCGCGATAGGCAAAGGTCAACCCTTTGATTTCTATCTCGCCAGAGGCCAGAGGCCGGGTGTCCGCACCATAATGCTGGCGGGGAGCGTCGATCAGTTCAAAAATTCGCTCTCCGGCAACCACAGCCTGTTGCAGCATAGACTGCTGCGTGGTCAGCTCGATCAGCGGTTCATTAAGCCGCCCCAGGTAATTGATAAAGGCATAGAGCACGCCAACTTTTATGCTACCGGCCGCCGAGAAACCAAACAGCATCATCAGCCCGCAAAGGATCATGGCCGAGAACAAACTCAGAAGAGGACGCAGTAAAAAGCCATCCAGCTTCAGCGTTTCCATCCTCGCCAGATAGTGTGAACGACTGGCCTCTCTCATCCGCTCACCAAAACGGGCCTGCTGGCGAAACTGCTGGATCACGCTCATGCCGTTAATCACTTCATTGAAGCCATTATTAATATCAGCCAGATAACTGCGTACCCGACGCACTATTGGCGTGCTGTAACGCTGATAGATCAGCATCACCGTCACTACGGCGGGGAAAATGGCAATCGCAACCAGCGCCATACGCCAGTCGAGGCTGAACATCGCCACCAGCATGGCGCCAATCAACGCGGCACTGCGTAAAACGGTGGCCACCACGGTGACATAGAGATCGCGGACAACTTCCGTATCATTGGTAACGCGAGAGATAATCTGCCCTACTGGCTGAGTATCAAAAGCGCTTAATGGCTGGCGCAGCGCAGCATCCATCACGTCCATTCGCAGCTGCTGAACCACGCCAACCGCCGCCTGGTTAAACAGCAACGCCTGCCAGTAGTGCAGCGAAGCCGCCAGAATTTGCAACAGGATAAAGCTGACCGCCAGTCCCGCTGCCAGCCCCAGCGGCATCCGATGCTTCGCCACCATATTATCGATAAAGTAGCTGACCAGAATCGGGCCAAGCACCTCTGCCGCCGCCGCAATCCACAGCAGTAGCACAGCCAGGCCCAGAGATTTTCGCCAGGGCGAACCATAGCTCAAAAGGCGCTTCAAGGTGGGCCAGAGTTGGGTCATCTTAGCCATGGGGAACCCCCTTTTCGCTCTCTTCATCATCCAGCGCAGCTTCAAGCTGCTGATAGCGGTACATCTCCTGATACCATCCTGGCTCAGTTACCAGCTGCTCATGCTGCCCTCGCTGGGCCACACTCCCTTTTTGCATCACCAGAATTTCGCTGGCTTCGGTCAGGGCAGATAAACGGTGCGCGCTGATGATCACTGTTCTTCCCTCTCCCCAGCGCCGGAGATTATGCAGGATCAGGTGCTCTGTACGCCCGTCCACAGCGGATAGCGCATCGTCCAGAATCAGGATTTCGGCATCCAGTAACAGCGCCCGCGCAATGGAGATACGCTGCTTCTGTCCGCCAGAGAGCATGACGCCCCGCTCGCCCACTTCCGTTTCATAGCCTTCAGGCAGGCGGAGAATATCGTCATGGACGTTTGCCAGCCTGGCCGCCTCTTCAATATCACTTTGTTTAGCGGTGGGACGCCCCAGGGCGATATTATTGGCAATCGTATCTGAGAAGAGAAACGGTGTCTGGCTCACTACCGCCAGCCGACTGCGCCAGCTATCCAGGCGAAGCTGCGTCAGCGGAATGCCGTGATAGCGGATATCCCCCTGTGCAATGTCGAAGTGGCGCTGGATCAGGCTCAGCAGCGTGCTCTTTCCGGAACCCGTTGGGCCGCACAGACCGAGCATCTGGCCCGGCTTCAGGCTGACGTTAACGTGACGAAGGGAAGGATGCTGAGCGCCAGGATAACAGAATTCCCGGATAGCGATTTGCAGCGGGCCGCGCGCTTCAGGCAGCACTTTCGCGCCATCCTCAACGGCAGGCGCTTCAGAGAGCAGGGAGCGGATCCGGCTCCAGGCTGCGCTGCCGCGCTCGACAATATTAAACATCCAGGCCAGCGCCAGCATTGGCCAGATCATCAGGCCAAGGTACATCACAAAGCTGGTCAGCTGCCCCAGCGTCATCTGATCGTGCCAGACCAGCCAGCTGCCGCCGCCAATTGCCAGCAGGTTTGACATGCCAATGGCGATATAGATAGTGGGATCGAAACGGGCATCCACTCTCGCCACCCGCAGATTTTTCTTGCCGGTATCGCGGGCAATGTTGGCGAACTGACCTGACTGATGATCTTCCAGGCCAAAGGCTTTAATCATGCGGATGCTGGTCAGGCTTTCCTGAGCCTGATCGTTCAGGGAGGAGAAAGCCGCCTGGGCAACCTTGAAGCGGCTATGCAACTGGTCGCCATAACGTTTGATAACCAGCGCCATAATGGGCATTGGTAGCAGCGCCAGCAGGGTTAACTGCCAGCTGATCTGCGTGCTCATCACAAACAGCACAACCAGCCCCATCACCAGCGAGTCTACCAGTGTCAGCACGCCCTCTCCGGCGGCAAAAACCACTCGGTCAACATCGTTGGTTGCGCGCGCTATCAGGTCGCCGGTACGGTGACGAAGGTAAAACTCAGGGTGCTGGCGGCTGAGCTGACGATAGAAATCCTGCCGCAGCTCCACCGCAAGCTGGTAGGAGGCGCCGAACAGCAGTACGCGCCAGACATAGCGCAGCAGATAAACCACCACGGCCGTCAGCAGCATTACGCCAACCCATATCATCAGCTGTGAGGTGCTCATTTGCTGCCGGGAAAAGCCGTCCACGATCGTGCCGACCACTTTTGGCGGCACCAGCTGTAAAACAGCAATGACGATTAACAGAAAAACCGCCCCAAGGTAGCGGCGCCACTCGCGAATAAAATACCAGCTTAATTGGCTAAAAAGTCGCACTGAAAACGTCCCGGTTATGATTGAGCAAGGTCAAAGCAGGCGTCCACCTCATTTCAACGGCAGCGCAGTAGTGTACTTTATCTCTTCCATCGCAAAGCTCGAAGTGACATCCAGTAAACCTGGAACCCCGTTCACTAAACGTTTATAGAAAGCGTCATAGGTTTTCATGTCTGCGACCTGAAGGCGTAAAAGGTAATCATATTCTCCCGCCATGCGGTAGCAGCCCATCACTTCCGGCATTGCCTGTACCACCTCAACAAACTGTTGATACCAGCTGCTGCTGTGCTGTTGAGTTTTGATCAGCATAAACGCCGTCAGTGACAGATCAAGTTTATCGGCGTCCAGCAACGCAACACGGGCGCGAATATAGCCCTCATCCTCCAGCCTTTTCAACCGTTTCCAGCAGGGTGTGGTGGTGAGGTGCACCGCATCTGCCAGCGCCTGAAGTGACAGGGTGCAATCCTTCTGAAGCAAAGCCAGCAGTTTCAGGTCTGTTTTATCTGTCATTACCCGCTCCCGGAGAAAATTATTCTCTTATTGAGCCATTTTACAGGAAAGAGAGTAAGCCTTTTTTCCGATTAATGCCGTACTCTTAACCAAATTTTGCAGGGGCAACACTATGTCAGATCCATGGGTATCACACGCCATTTCAGAGATTAACGCCGATATACAGCGATCGGCAGACACGCATCTTATTCGCCTGCCGCTGAAAGCGTTTCCGGGGATCTGGCTCTACCTGAAAGATGAGAGCACGCATCCCAGCGGCAGCCTTAAGCATCGACTGGCAAGATCGCTGTTCCTTTACGGCTTATGCAATGGCTGGATTAAAGAGGGAACGCCAATTATTGAAGCGTCTTCCGGCAGTACCGCCGTTTCAGAAGCCTACTTTGCCCGTTTACTGGGGTTGCCTTTTATTGCGGTGATGCCAGCCACCACGGCAAAACGTAAAATCGAGCAGATCGCTCTCTATGGCGGACGCTGCCATTTTGTCGCCGATCCCTGTCAGATGTATGCAGAGTCCGAACGGCTGGCCCGTGAGCTGAACGGCCATTTTATGGATCAGTTTACTTTTGCTGAGCGGGCGACAGACTGGCGTGGCAACAATAATATTGCGGACAGTATTTTTCAGCAGATGAAAAATGAACCCTTCCCGGTGCCTGAAAGCATTGTCATGAGTGCCGGAACCGGCGGTACATCAGCAACGATTGGGCGCTACCTGCGCTATCAGGGCTATGCCACAAAGCTTACAGTGGTCGATCCGGAAAACTCCGTCTTCTATGACTACTGGCATCAGCGGGATAAGTCGCTGCGCAACACGCGCGGCGGGAAAATTGAAGGCATTGGTCGTCCGCGCGTAGAGCCTTCGTTTATTGCCGATGTGGTAGATGAAATCATTCAGGTACCGGATGCGGCAAGCATCGCCACCATGCTCTGGCTGGAAAAACAGCTTGGCCGTAAGCCTGGCGCATCCACAGGAACCAACGTCTGGGGGGCTTTGCAGGTTGCCAAAAGAATGGCGGAAGAGAAACGTTCAGGCGCGATTGTGACGTTGCTCTGCGACAGTGGAGAACGCTATCTGGAGAGTTACTACAATCCGCAATGGGTCGCGGAACAGATTGGCGATATCACGCCCTGGCAGCAGATGCTGGAATAAAATGCCGGACTATCCTGTCCGGCAGACTGCAAAAAAGCAGCAGTATCCAAACGCCGGGCTTCCTGCCTGGCATGAAGGCCTCAATATTCGGGGGAATAGTCGAGGTGGGGGGTGGTAAGCCAGTGATTCAGATAGTGCGAAACGCCCTGCGTCTCGCAATGCCCGATAACAGGTAAATGAGGCAACAACGACTTCAGCTGGTTCATCGCATTTCCCATGATGAAGCCCCGTCCTACGGTTTCAAGCATTTCGCGGTCATTCATCGCATCACCAAACGCCATGCACTCCGCCAGCGTAAAGCCCAGTGAAGTGGCTAATGAATCAAGAGCCGTGCCTTTGTTACAGCCCGGCGGCAGCACTTCCAGACAATCCCGTGCAGAAAAACAGAGATGAGCACGGTCGCCCAGCGCATCCCTGAGTTCGCCCTGAAGCCGGCACAGCTCATTGTGTTCCGCTATAAAACAGATCTTGGTCACCTGATGGGCAGGAATACGCTTGAGATCGGTCAGCGTATAGCGAAATCCACTCATCTGGTGTGCCTGAAGAATATGGGGTACGTCCTGCTCCGTCAGCCAGCCCTGATCGTTAAAAACGTGCAGGCTTGCCGTCGTGTTCCAACGGGTATGGATCACCTCTTCAGCCACCTGGGGAGAGAGATCGCTCGCCGCAAGCAGCTTCCCCTGCTGGTCATGCACACGGGTGCCGTTACCGGAGATAAGCCAGGCACTCAGCTGGAAATCAGCAATCAGCGGCTGCATCTCCAGCCAGTGGCGGCCGGTGGCAAAGGTCAGCAGTACGCCCCTCTCGTTTAGCGCCCGCAAGGCGGTAACCGTTTTCTCACCAAGCTGATGATTGGGCATCAGCAAGGTGCCATCCATATCAAATGCCGCCAGACGTGCCATGATCTCTCCAGTGCCTGTTTTTTCGTCAGGTCAGAGTATCACCTGGTATTTGCGGAACTAATAGTGAATACTTTTGGAAAACTATTCCGGGTTTAGAGATGCGCCAGCTTAACCGACTCAATCAGTATCAACGACTCTGGCAGGCCAGCATGGGTGAGAAGCAGCTGACCAACGTGGCAGAAATTGCTTTGCGCTGTATTTGCAGTGAACGTCATGTGCGGACGTTAATGAATCAGTGGCAGCAGTTGGGCTGGCTGAGCTGGCAGGCAGAGTCGGGCCGGGGGAAAAGGGGAGAACTTATCTTTTTACAGTCGCCGGCCCAGCTCAGGGCGGCGTTGCTTCAGCATCAGCTGGAGCAGGGGCTTTCCCATCAGGCGCTGGAGCTGGTCCAACTCGCCCCGGAGCAGCTCAACCATCTGCTGAAGCCCTATATGGGCGGAAAGTGGCTGGATGACCGCCCCACGCTGCGTATTCCTTATTATCGCCCGCTTGAAGGCCTGAACCCGCTTGAGCTGCCCGGAAGAGCGGAGCAGCATCTTGCAAGCCAGATATTTTCCGGCCTCACCCGCTTCAAAGATGACCGCGTGTTACCCGATCTTGCTCACCACTGGCAGTGCAGTGCCGACGGTCTGAGCTGGTTCTTCTTTCTGCGTCCACAGCTTTTCTGGCATGACGGCGAACGCGTCTCTTCGTTACAGTTAATGAAAAGTCTGCAACGCATTGTGGCAAGCCCAACAGGAGAGAGACTGCTTGCCAGCGTGAAGTCGGTGTCGCTGCCACAGGCTCTCTGTCTGCGTATCGATCTGCATCAGCCTGACTACTGGCTAAGCTGGCGCCTCGCTACCGTTCCCTGTCTGTTAACCCACCCGGACGATCCCCACTCCGGCACAGGGCCGTGGCGCCTGAGCCACTGGTCAGCAGAGCTGGTCAGGCTGGAAAATCATGAGCGTTATCATGGCGTGCAGCCTTTGATGCAGATGATTGAGTACTGGATAACCCCGCAGCTTTTTGACAAAACCCTGGGAACCAGCTGCCGGCATCCGGTACAGATAGCCATTGGCGAACAGCATGAGTTTGCCCTGCTGCGCCCGGTAAGCCGGAGGATTAGCCTGGGTTTTTGTTATCTGGCCCTGAAGCATGACGCCCTCTCCTCTCATCAGGCAGAAAAAATAGTGGCATTAATCCGCAGTAAAAAGCTTATTGAGGAACTTCCCCTGGATGAAGGGCTGATCACGCCAAGCCAGGGGATGCTGCCGGAATGGCCCGTACCAGAGGCTGACGAGCGGCAGGATGTCACCCTACCCGCCACGTTAAATCTTCATTATCACCTGCCGGTTGAACTGCATGCCATGGCAGAGAAATTGCGGGAGATGCTGGCCTCAGAAGGCTGCCAGCTCACTCTGCATTTTCACCCGGCTAAAAACTGGCTGGGCTACACGGCGCTTGATAAGGCTGACATTATTATGGGCGATCGTCTGATTGGCGAAGCGCCTGAGTTCACGCTGGAAAGCTGGATAAGGCTGGACCCTTTGTGGCCCACGGTATTAGGGAAAGAGGCCTGGTCGCTGCTGCTGAATGAGCTTGACCGCATCCAGCGTTACAGCGAAGAGAGCAAACGTTCCGCAGGGCTTCAGGAGACGTTTCATCAACTTATGGCGCAGCCTGCCATCACGCCGCTGTTTAATTATCGCTATCAGGTGAGCGCACCGCCGGATGTGGAAGGCATCACGCTGAATGCCTGGGGTTGGTTCGACTTTTCCCGTGCGTGGATCCCTCCTCCCCTGCCGCTTGCCTGAGCAGAACTACCTTTCTGCCAACGCAGGCAGTACCATAGGGTGTAACAGATCAATAAGGTGAAAAAATGAAACGTGCAGTGGTGGTTTTCAGCGGTGGACAGGATTCAACAACCTGTCTGATTCAGGCTTTGCAACAGTATGATGAGGTGCATTGCGTCACCTTCGATTATGGTCAACGCCATCGTGCAGAAATCGATATTGCCCGGCAGCTCGCTCTTTCTCTTGGCGCCCGCGCGCATAAAGTGCTGGACGTAACGATGCTCAATGAGCTGGCCGTCAGCAGTCTGACCAGAGACAGCATTCCGGTTCCGGCGTACGATCCCGAAGCCAGCGGCCTGCCCAGCACTTTTGTGCCGGGACGCAATATCCTGTTCCTGACGCTGGCCTCCGTTTACGCTTATCAGGTTGAAGCGGAAGCGGTGATCACCGGCGTATGTGAAACCGATTTCTCTGGCTACCCCGACTGCCGTGATGAGTTTGTTAAGGCTCTGAATCATGCAGTGAAGCTTGGAATGGCGCGGGAAGTCCGTTTCGAAACGCCGCTGATGTGGCTGAATAAAGCGGAAACCTGGGCGCTGGCTGACTACTGGCAGCAGCTGCCGCTGGTACGCAATGAGACGCTGACCTGCTATAACGGCATCAAAGGGGACGGCTGTGGCGAATGCGCTGCCTGCCATCTTCGGGCCAATGGCCTTAACGACTATCAGGCTGACACTGCCCGCGTGATGGCTGAAATGCAGCGCAAGACCGGATTACGCTGAGAAGCGACTCTTCTGCTTAAAAGAGCAGGTCAGGCTGACAATTATCCCCTCTTCTGCTTAAAAGCACGGGTCAGACGGACAGCATCTCCTCCATCCGGCTTTTAAGCTCTCCTTCCATCGGCTGCGCCTTTTGTGTGCGCAGATCGATACAGACAAAGGTCAGCGTGGCATCTGCAATGGCTTCTCCCCCGGGAGCCAGCGTCACCGTCTGACCTATTACGCCACTTTTACCGCCCAACTGCACCAGACTGCTGTGAACATTCAGCACATCGCCCATTACCGCTGGCCGTCGGTAATTAATATTGATGTTAACCACCACAAACGCCAGATGATTCTCTTTCATCCAGTCGAACGACGGCAGCCGCTCTAGCCATTCCCACCGTGCCTCCTCCAGAAACTCCAGATAGCGGGCATTATTCACGTGCTGATAAACATCCAGATGGTAGCCACGGACTTTGATAGTGGTGAACATAACGGCATTGCCCCTTTAAGTGAGAGGTCACACCAACTGGTATGACCTCTACAGGTTAGCAGCGGTTATTGCCCTGCGGCGATCGACAACTCAAACTCGCGAAGGCAGTCACAATTTAAGACGTGAAAGATTCCGCTCCACCAGCGCATTGCCAATGCCGGGTACCTCCTTTAGCTGCTCTATCTCCGTAAAATCGCCATATTGTTCCCGGTAGCTGACAATCGCTTCCGCTTTTTTTATGCCAACACCATTAAGTGCCGCGGCCAGCTCTTCTGCACTGGCCTGATTAAGGCTGACTTGCGCAGCGGCTTCTTTATCCGTAGGGATGGCAACCTGTGCCGAAGCGGGGGCAGGTTCGGCTGACTTCACCGGCAGGGCAGCCAGGGCGCCTGCACTCATTATCATCGTGAAACATAAGGCTTTAAGTTTATTTTGCATGCTGTAATCCTCCATGTGTTTGACAGCATGGCTACCCTACTGCAAAGAGAAAAAGCAGACAAAGGGAGGAGTACAAAACTGGAAAAGGCCGCATAAGCGGCCTTTCGGGATTCAAATCGTTGCAGGATTTTTGCGAGGCTTACTGGGCCTGTGCAGCTGCACCATATTTGATTTTAGCTTCTTTACGCAGGTTGCTCAGCAGCGCTTCAAAGGCAATTTGCGCGTTATTCTGCGTCACGCCCTGAACCATCGCTTTTTTCTGCGCATCCGGCAGGGTACCACTGCGAACTTCATCAAGCGCCAGCAGCAGCACGTTACCTTCACCATCTTCACTGATGCCATAAGAAGGTTTGCCCTTCGCAGGCTGGCTCAGGGTAAAGGCCGCCTGTGTTGCGGCATCCTGACCGTTACGTGTCAGCGTCTTCTGGCTACCGAAGCTCAGATTAGCGGCTTTCATCGCCTCATCTTTGCCCGCTTTCAGATCGGCCAGCAGTTTTTCAGCCTGTGCTTTGGCTTGCTGCTGCGCCTTCTGCATTTTCAGCGTATCGGTAATCTGTGCCGTCACTTCAGCCAGCGGCTTCACGGCTTCAGGTTTGTGAGCGCTGACGCGCAGTACAAAGGCCCGATCGCCATCAACGGTAATGATGTCAGAGTTATTGCCCGGCGCGCCGTTCTCACCCACTAAACCGCCGTTGAAAATAGCCTGCTCAACCTGCTTAAAATTAAGCTCGGCTGGCGGGTTATCATGGCTGAACCAGCCCGTTTCTACCGCTTTCACGCCAGCAGCCTGTTCAGCACCGACCAGTGATTCGTTGTCGTTGCTTGCTGCATCGCTGACTTTCTGCTGGAGTTTGTAGTAAGCATCGACGGCTTTTTCCTGCTTCACTTTCGCAGCAATATCATCATGCACGGTAGCCAGCGGTTTTATCTGCTGCGGCTGAACATCATCCAGACGAGCAACCAGGAAACCAACGGAAGATTTGATTACGCCAGAGAGCTGACCTTTCTCCTTCAGCCCGGCATTTTTCAACTCGTCCGGCGTGGTGTCCGGCTCCAGCCAGCCCATGTCGCCGCCATGACGGGCAGAGATAGGATCGACAGACTTCTCTTTGGCCAGTGCGGTAAAGTCGCCGCCTTTTTTCAGTGCATCCAGAACAGCCTGCGCATCCGCTTCTGTTTTGGTCTGAATGATGCTGTAACGGCTGCGCTGAGGTTGGGTGTAATCGCCCTGATGCTGATCGTACCAGCTCTGGATCTCCCCTTCGCTCACCGGTTCCTGCATGGACGCTGCATCCAGTTTGATGTAGCTCACGCGGAACTGCTCAGGCGACATAAAACTGTTTTTGTTTTGCTCGTAGTAGTTTTTGATCTCTTCCGGGGTAACGCTCTGCTTAGCAGCCAGTGCAGCGACGTTGATCGTAGCCTGACGAACCAGACGTTCCTGAGAAACCAGCGCAGCCAGCGAATCCGTTTCACCGCTGAGCATAAAGTCAGTGCCTGTTACTGCTGCAATCAGCTGCTGGGTCGTCAACTGCTTACGCAGCGCTTCAGCATACTGATCGGCAGAAAAGCCCATCTGATTAATCAGGCCAAGGTATTTAGCATTATCAAATTTACCGTTGGTCTGGAAAGCAGGCTGGCTGAAGATGGCCTGTTTGATTTGGTCGTCACTGATAGCCAGTTTCAGATCTTTGGCATAGCCCGTCAGCAGCGCTTCATCAACCAGCTGAGAGAGCGCCTGCTGGCGGATCTGCTGCATCCAGGCTGGGTTGCCAGCGAGCTGTGAGAACTGCTCACCTAACTGCTGCTGTTGACGTGACCGTTCGTTAGAGAAGGCGTTCTCGAGCTGTGCCCGGCTGATTTCCTGTCCGTTAACCTTGGCGGCATAATCTCCGTTTCCCCCAATCAGGTAGTTGCCCACCCCGGTTAACACGAAAGACAGAATGATCAAAGCCAATATAATTTTGAGCACGACATGGTTCGACGCCGCGCGTAAATTGTCCATCATGGTGTGACAACACTCCGCTGTAGTATGAATGTAAACCTTTGCGCTTTCGTCCCCTTTTCCCGGGAACATTATACGCCTGCGTTGCAAACCGCACGCCGTTAACCGCAACTCGCAAATGCCATTGAAACATAAAAAAAGGCACATCTGTAGTGATGTGCCCCGTATGGTACATGAGAACGCTCAGACAATCCTCACTCCACCGAAGAAATTGCCGCGGTGGATGCATACCGCCCTTAGTTTACGGCGTCTTTCAGCGCTTTACCGGCACGGAAGCCTGGTACTTTACCCGCTGGGATAGTGATCTCTTTACCGGTTTGTGGGTTGCGACCGGTACGCTCAGAACGCTCGCGCACAGAGAACGTGCCAAAGCCAACCAGTGCCACTTCATCGCCTTCTTTCAGTGAATCTGACACCGAGCCCATGAAAGCATCAAGTACACGTCCCGCTGCTGCTTTAGAAATGTCGGCGTTTGCAGCAATTTTGTCGATCAACTGTGACTTATTCACTCAATAATCCCCTATTTTATTATTCACTTCGTAGCCGGGCTTCCCACCCGATACGAACGCGCATCAATTATCTGGATTCAGCTTTGTCACGCCTGACACGGCAGAGCCGTCACTGGCTTAACAGCACTCTAAATTAACGGCACAAAAAAAAGCTGGCAAGTCCCAATTTACCTGCCAGCTCTGGTTTTGGCGTCTTTTTGTCTTATATCACTATTTTGCGGTGGCTACCTGCATGCCGTAAGGGGCGTTTTGCAGCGCAAGCGTCAGCACTTCCTCGATCCGCTTCACCGGATGTATATCCAGATCGGCAATCACGTTATCCGGGATCTCTTCCAGATCGCGCTTGTTTTCATCAGGGATCAGCACCGTTTTAATACCACCACGGTGTGCAGCCAGCAGCTTCTCTTTAAGGCCGCCGATGGGCAGAACCTGTCCACGCAGGGTGATCTCACCCGTCATCGCCACGTCTGCACGCACCGGGTTACCGGTCAGACAGGAGACCAGAGCGGTACACATAGCGATACCCGCACTTGGGCCATCTTTTGGTGTAGCGCCTTCCGGAACGTGAACGTGAATATCACGTTTTTCGTAGAAGTCACCATTAATGCCCAGCTTCTCTGCACGAGCGCGCACAACGGTCAGTGCCGCCTGGATAGATTCCTGCATCACTTCACCCAGCGAACCGGTATAAGTGAGCTTGCCTTTACCCGGCACGCAGGCGGTTTCAATGGTCAGCAGATCGCCGCCCACTTCCGTCCACGCCAGCCCCGTTACCTGCCCTACGCGGTTTTCGTTATCAGCGCGACCGTAGTCATAACGCTGCACGCCAAGATAATCTTTCAGGTTATCGGCGTTGATCACGATATGCTTGACGGTTTTATCCATCAGCAGCGTTTTAACCGCTTTACGGCACAGCTTGGAAAGCTCGCGCTCAAGGCTACGCACACCCGCTTCACGCGTATAGTAACGAATGATACTGACAATGGCGCTGTCTTCAACAGTGATTTCATTGTCTTTCAGTGCGTTACGCTCAATCTGCTTGGAGAGCAGGTGCTGCTTGGCAATGTTAAGTTTTTCATCTTCGGTGTAACCAGAAAGACGAATCACTTCCATACGATCCAGCAGCGGCGCAGGGATGTTCATGGAGTTAGAGGTCGCCACAAACATTACGTCGGAGAGATCGTAATCCACTTCCAGGTAATGGTCGTTAAAAGCGATGTTCTGTTCCGGGTCCAGCACTTCCAGCAGCGCTGAAGCGGGATCGCCACGCATGTCCGAAGACATTTTGTCAATTTCATCCAGCAGGAACAGCGGGTTTTTTACGCCGACTTTTGCCATTTTCTGGATCAATTTGCCCGGCATAGAGCCGATGTAGGTACGGCGGTGACCACGGATTTCCGCTTCATCACGCACGCCGCCCAGCGCCATACGGACATATTTGCGTCCGGTCGCTCTGGCGATGGACTGTCCCAGCGAGGTTTTACCCACGCCTGGCGGTCCTACCAGACACAGGATAGGGCCTTTGATTTTGCTTACGCGGCTCTGAACTGCCAAATATTCAAGAATGCGGTCTTTGACGCGTTCCAGGCCAAAGTGGTCGGTATCCAGCGTTTCCTGCGCTTTCACCAGGTCTTTCTTGACCTTGCTACGCGCGTTCCACGGAACCTGAACCATCCAGTCGATATAGCCACGCACCACGGTTGCTTCTGCCGACATCGGGGACATCATCTTCAGCTTCTGTAGCTCAGCTTCAGTTTTGTCGCGCGCTTCTTTCGGCATTTTCGCCGCATCAATTTTGCGTTTCAGCGCTTCGTTTTCGTCAGGCGCATCGTCCATTTCGCCCAGCTCTTTCTGAATCGCCTTCATTTGCTCGTTCAGATAGTATTCGCGCTGGCTTTTTTCCATCTGTTTTTTAACGCGATTGCGGATACGTTTTTCCACCTGGAGCAGATCAATCTCTGACTCCATCATCGCCATCAGATACTCCAGACGTTCGTTAACGTCTGACATCTCCAGCACAGACTGCTTGTCCGCCAGCTTCAGTGGCATATGCGCCGCAACGGTATCTGCCAGACGCGCAGCATCTTCAATGCTGTTCAGCGAGGTCAGTACTTCAGGCGGGATCTTTTTGTTCAGCTTGATATAGCCTTCAAACTGATTGATCGCGGTACGCACCAGTACTTCCTGCTCGCGCTCATCGATATCAGGTGAAGCCAGGTATTCCGCCTGGGCAGTAAAATGATCGCCATTGTCCGCAAGCGTCGTGATATGCGCACGCTGCAAGCCTTCTACCAGCACTTTTACCGTGCCGTCCGGCAGCTTCAGCATTTGCAGAATAGAGGCCACAGTGCCTACAGAGAAAAGATCGTTAATGCCTGGCTCATCCGTTGAAGCTTCTTTCTGAGCGACCAGCATGATTTTTTTATCATGATCCATGGCGGCTTCAAGGCAGCGAATCGATTTCTCACGACCGACGAACAACGGAATTACCATGTGCGGATAAACCACTACGTCACGCAACGGCAACACAGGGATTTCAATGCGTTCAGAACGCTCAGGATTCATAGAGCTCTCTCTTAGTTTAATTTCCGCCAGGGTGATGGGAACCGCAACAGGCGAGTAGCAGTTTTACCCACAGGTAGTTGAGTATATGGGGATGAATGTAAGAGATTCAATGTTATCTGCGAGAGAAAAACAAAAGGGGGAATAAATTCCCCCTTTTAATGATAACTGACTGGAAAGATGTGGTTATTTATTCACCAGAAGCCTGTTGCGCTTCCTGTTTTCCGTAGATCAGCATCGGTTCGGTTTGACCCTCGATCACTGAATCGTCAATCACCACTTTTTCCACATCATCCATTGAAGGCAGGTCGTACATGGTATTCAGCAGCGCGCCTTCAACGATAGAACGCAGGCCACGGGCGCCGGTTTTACGTGACATCGCTTTTTTGGCAATTGCCGTCAACGCTTCGTCACGGAACTCCAGGTCTACCCCTTCCAGATTGAACAACGCCTGATACTGTTTGGTCAGGGCGTTTTTCGGCTCGCGTAAGATCTGGATCAGCGCTTCTTCACTCAGCTCGTTCAGCGTTGCCACAACGGGCAGACGGCCGATGAACTCAGGGATCAGGCCAAACTTGATCAGATCTTCTGGCTCAACCTGCTCCAGCAGCTGACCTTCGGTAGCCTTCTCTGCTTTGCCCTTCACCGTGGCACCAAAACCGATACCCGATCCGGTTTCAACGCGCTGAGAAATTACCTTGTCCAGTCCGGCAAACGCGCCCCCACAGATAAACAGGATCTTGGAGGTATCCACTTGCAGGAATTCCTGCTGCGGATGCTTACGTCCACCCTGCGGAGGCACGGCCGCCACGGTCCCTTCAATCAGCTTCAGCAGTGCCTGCTGAACGCCTTCGCCCGAGACATCACGGGTGATGGATGGGTTATCGGACTTACGAGAAATCTTATCAATTTCATCGATGTAGACGATGCCGCGCTGCGCTTTCTGCACATCATAATCGCATTTTTGCAGCAGCTTCTGAATGATGTTTTCAACATCTTCACCTACATAACCCGCTTCGGTCAGCGTGGTGGCATCTGCCATTGTAAACGGCACATCCAGCAGGCGAGCCAGCGTTTCCGCCAGCAGCGTTTTACCGCTACCGGTTGGACCGATCAGCAAGATGTTACTTTTGCCCAGTTCAATACCGTTGCTGGTATCGCCATTGCGCAGGCGCTTGTAGTGGTTATAAACCGCCACGGCGAGCACTTTTTTCGCCCTCTCCTGGCCGATCACATAATCGTCGAGGTGATGGCGGATTTCATGCGGCGTCGGCAGTGCACTACGCTCACGATGCGGTGCGACTTCTTTAATCTCTTCGCGAATGATGTCATTGCATAAATCGACACACTCATCGCAGATATACACTGACGGGCCGGCGATCAGCTTGCGCACTTCATGCTGGCTTTTGCCGCAGAAAGAGCAGTACAGCAGCTTTCCTGAACCGTCTTTGCGCTTATCTGTCATCAGTTAACCTCTTCTATTATCTTCGTCCGCACTCTGTTGCGGCGATGATGCCGCCTTGCGGCACCCTCATTCGTAGCTCAATCCCATCTTTTACTATAGACGACGGATGGGCATCGGGCTTACGTGCGATGCGTCAGGATGGAATCTACCAGCCCATACTCTACAGCTTCGCTCGCAGACAGGAAACGATCGCGTTCTGTGTCTCTCTCTATTTCTTCAAGAGTTTTGCCCGTATGTTCAGCCATCAGCTCGTTCATACGCTGCTTCACTTTAAGAATTTCACGCGCGTGGATTTCAATATCCGTCGCCTGGCCCTGATAGCCGCCCAGCGGCTGGTGAATCATCACGCGGGAGTTAGGCAGACAGTAACGCTTGCCTTTGGCCCCTGCCGTCAGCAGGAACGCGCCCATTGAGCAAGCCTGGCCCATACAGATGGTGCTGACGTCTGGCTTGATAAACTTCATGGTGTCGTAAATCGACATCCCAGCAGTGATCACGCCACCAGGAGAGTTGATATAAAGGTGAATATCTTTTTCCGGGTTCTCAGCTTCCAGAAACAGCATCTGAGCGACGATCAGGTTCGCCATATGATCCTCGACCTGACCGGTCAGGAAAATAATACGCTCTTTAAGCAGGCGAGAAAAAATGTCGTAAGAACGCTCTCCGCGAGAGGTTTGTTCGACTACCATCGGCACTAAAGCCATATGAGGTGCAGTTTGTTCACGTTCGCCACTGTAGGACATTACCTTCTCCTGGGTTTTATTAGGCAACACTCCGTACCAATTCTACTTGAGTGCGATCCGGAACACTATGTTTCCATTACACTCCCCCACTTTTCTGGAGGGCAACAAGACAGAGGGTGATACGCCATAATGTTCTATTTGGGGATGCTGCCCCGCTGATTCAAGCATAACAACGTTTTAAGCAACTGCTAACCAGGAAAAATAGCTTAGTCGATATTTTGCCGGTTTAATGAGCGAACAGAGGTCAAATGGCACATCCGGGCAACGAATAAAACAAAAAAAGCCCGCGGTCATGATGACCGCGGGCTTGCAATTAACTTTCAGGCTCAGTAAATCAGGCTGGTTGCGCCTGGTTCATCAGTTCCTGGAAGTTAGTGGCCTTTTCGGTCACTTTGGCTTTCTCCAGCACGGCTTCAACAGCCTGCTCTTCCAGCGCAACGTTACGCATGTTGTTCATCAGCTCATTGTTCTTGCTGTAGAACTCAACCACTTCTGACGGATCTTCGTAAGCGGAAGCCATCTCTTCGATCAGCTCTTTTACGCGATCTTCATCAGCTTTCAGTTCGTGGGTACGAATTACTTCGCCCAGCAGAAGGCCAACCACAACACGACGCTTAGCCTGCTCTTCGAACAGCTCGCGAGGCAGCTCTAAAGCCTGCTTCTCGTTGCCGCCAAAGCGCTGTGCAGCCTGACGACGCAGCACGTCGATTTCGCCGTCGATCAGTGCCGCTGGCACTTCGATGTCGTTAGCGCTGACCAGGCCGTCAATAGCCTGAGTCTTCACACGGTTACGCACGGCGCCTTTCAGCTCGCGCTCCATGTTTTTACGCACTTCGGTACGCAGACCCGCAACTGAACCATCTTCCACGCCGAAACGCTTGATAAACTCTTCGGTGAATTCTGGCAGCTCACGCTCTTCCACTTTCTTCAGAACGATTTCAAACTTCGCCGCTTTCCCTTTCAGGTTTTCAGCGTGGTAATCGTCCGGGAAGTTAACGTCGATAGTGAAGGTTTCGCCCGCTTTGTGGCCAACAACACCCTCTTCGAAGCCTGGGATCATACGACCCTGGCCCATAGCCAGTACGAAGTCAGACGCTTTGCCGCCTTCGAACTCTTCACCGTCTACAGAACCGTTGAAATCAATAGTGATACGGTCTTCGGCTTCTGCTGCGCGGTCGGTCTCTTTCCAGGTGGCCTGCTGCTTGCGCAGGGTATCCAGCATGGTGTCAACGTCGGCGTCAGTCACTTCTACAACCGGTTTTTCAACTTCGATTGCGTCCAGACCTTTCAGCTCAACTTCCGGGTACACTTCAAACTCAACCGTAAAGGTAAAGTCTTCACCCACTTTGTATTCGCCTGGCATGTAGCTTGGTGCGCCAGCCGGATTAATTTTCTCTTTGATGATGGCGTCAACGAAGTTGCGCTGCATCAGGTCGCCCAGAACGTCCTGGCGAACAGAGGCACCGTAGCGCTGAGCTACGACAGTCATCGGCACTTTCCCTTTGCGGAAACCGTCGATACGTACCTTTTTAGATACGTTGACCAGCTCACTTTTCACCGCATTTTCAATCACGTCTTTATCAACGGTAATCGTAACGCGACGGCCCAGGCCCTGAGTTGTTTCTACTGAAGCTTGCATCTTATTACCTCAAAAAATCACGTGCTCGGTCAACTTCAGACCCTCCCTGCTCCGCAAGAAACAGGGTAGAGACTAAGAACCGGGACGGCTTCTGATGCCAGAACCGCATTCCCTGTTACCAAAAGCGTCCCGAAGACATTCCGGAAAAATAGACGCAGCATTATAGCGGCATCATCAGGGCTAGTCGAGGCTGCTTACCTCCGACATTTCGTCTGGTTCACACCTTTTAGCGGATTAATGGCAGAAAAGTGGGTGCGTTGGGCGATTTGCCTCAGAAATGACAAAGCGGCCCGCAGGCCGCTTCAGGTAGGAAATGTGCTTCAGGCCAGCATTCCTGCTCCACGACAGTTTGGCGATGAAGGAACGGTATCCTGCAATCCTTCCCACTCCTTAACGGTGTAGGTATGTAAAGCCAGCGCGTGCACGCTTCCAGCCAGCTCATCCGCCAGCGCACTATAAATAGTACGATGACGCATAAGAAACCGCTGGTTGATAAAGCTATCGCTGACAATAATCACTTTAAAGTGGCTTTCTGCGCCCGCTGGGACGTTATGACGATAGCTTTCGTCATGCACTTCCAGATGAACAGGTGTAAACGCCATTCTTAACTTTTCTTCTATTTCTTCGCGGATCATATCTGGACTCCTTTGCAACCATGAGCATTGCCCCATCCCACTAAATATTAGCTGGTTTATTACCTTTTCCGACACATTTTGATAAAAATAACCCGCACCGGATCTCCGCTACCCTGCATTTTCACTCGCTTAATAGCAACGGCGGATGTCGCCCGGCGCTAACATTTTTTGCCGGGCTGGCGTAAAAAAAGTGCAAGGCGATGAATTTACGCGCTATCAGGGCTTCCTCTTGATACAGGCGATGATATGATGGCCGCAGTTTTGTCAGCATCACACCTTTTGTCATCGAGAAAACAAGCATGTTAAAAAAAATAATTTTCCCTCTGCTGGCCCTGTTTGTTCTGGCTGGCTGTGCAAGCAACAGCAATACAATCACCGTTTCCCCTAAAATCCAGCTTCCGCAGCAGGATCCGAGCCTGGCAGGCATCACCGTCAGCATCAACGGCGCCGATCAGCGCAGCGATCAGGCACTGGCAAAAGTTAACCGTGACGGACAGTTAGTTACCCTGACGCCTTCTCGCGACCTGCGCTTCCTGCTACAGGAAGTGCTGGAGAAGCAGATGGGCGCTCGCGGTTATATGATTGGGCCGAATGGCGCAGTTGATCTCCAGATCATTGTTAATAACCTCTATGCCGACGTGACGCAGGGTAGCGTGCGTTACAGCATTACGACCAAAGCGGATATCTCTATCGTCGCTACGGCTAAAAACGGCAACAAGCAGGTGAAGAACTACCGTCAGACCTACAGTGTTGAAGGCGCTTTTTCAGCGACCAACGCGAAAATCACCAACGCGGTTAATTCAACCGTTAGCGACGTGATTGCCGATATGGCTCAGGACACCAGTATTCACGAGTTTATCAAGCAAAACGCCCGTTAATTGGCCTGTGCCCGTCGGGATCCCGGCGGGCTATGTTTTAAGGTTTGTATGCCCAGCCACTACCTCCAGATCTTCACCCAACGTAATGCCGCCCTTCTTCTTATCCTTGGCTTCGCTTCCGGTTTGCCGCTGGCGCTCACCTCCGGCACGTTACAGGCCTGGATGGCCGTTGAAAATGTTGATATCAAAACGATAGGTTTCTTCTCGCTGGTGGGCCAGGCTTACGTCTTCAAATTCCTCTGGTCTCCGCTGATGGACCGCTACACCCCTCCATTTTTGGGACGTCGTCGCGGCTGGCTGCTGATCACCCAGATTCTGCTGATCGTTGGCATCGCTCTGATGGGTTTTATGCAGCCCTCTGAAGATCTCACGCTTCTGGCTGCCCTGGCGGTGCTTGTTGCATTCTGCTCTGCCTCGCAGGATATCGTTTTTGATGCCTGGAAAACGGATGTGCTGCCCGCGGAAGAGCGGGGAAGCGGCGCGGCGGTGAGCGTACTGGGTTACCGTCTGGCGATGCTGGTCTCAGGTGGGCTGGCACTCTGGCTGGCCGACCGTTATCTGGGCTGGCAGGCGATCTGGTGGCTGATGGCCGCCATGATGATCCCAGCCGTGATAGCGACGCTGTTAGCGAAAGAGCCTTCTGATGCGGTCAACCGGCCACACACTCTGGAGGAGGCGGTCATCGCCCCGCTTCACGACTTTTTCAACCGCAATAACGCGTGGCTTATCCTCTCTCTGATCGTTCTTTATAAGCTTGGTGACGCCTTTGCCGCCAGCCTGACCACGATCTTCCTGATTCGGGGAGTAGGGTTTGATGCCGGCGATGTGGGCCTGGTCAACAAAACGCTGGGGTTAATCGCTACGATCATCGGTGCCCTCTACGGCGGTATTTTGATGCAGCGCCTGAGTCTGTTCAGAGCGTTAATGCTGTTTGGTATTTTGCAGGCGATTTCCAACCTCGGCTACTGGATACTGGCCGTAACGGATAAACATCTGTACAGCATGGCGGCAGCCGTTTTTGTGGAGAATCTTTGCGGCGGCATGGGAACCGCAGCGTTTGTGGCGCTGCTGATGACGCTCTGCAATAAATCTTTCTCCGCCACTCAGTTTGCCCTGCTCTCCGCACTTTCAGCCGTTGGCCGCGTCTATGTCGGACCGGTTGCTGGCTGGTTTGTTGAGGGATGGGGATGGCCAACTTTTTACGCATTTTCCGTCGTGGCAGCGTTGCCTGGGCTACTTCTCCTGGCGGGCTGCCGCAGAACGCTGGAACATGCGCAAACGCATCAATCCTTCCTGCCGCGTACCCGTTTCCAGGCAGGGTATCGCTGGGCATTAAGGGCGTTAAAAACCGGGGCCGTTCTGCTTATCGCCGGGTTACTTCTGCTGGCTTTACGTGCAACAAATGTGCTGGATGCTGGTACACTCATTAGCGTTCTGCTTGAATCAGGTACTTTTTTGGCACTGACAGGGATTGTGACCGGCAGCCTGCTGGACTTTTTAGCGCAGCGTAACGGGGAGCCAGGAAATTAACGTTATTTTTTGTCACCCATTAAAATTATCCCGCTGCGTGAATACAATTTTTTAACAATCCAACCCGTTATCAGCGCGGAAAAAACGGCGGTCGCGCACAGTATACCGCCGTTTTTTAACAATCAGTGGATGCACATTTTCACCTTTTTCATTATTTCCCTGCACCTTTTCATCTTTACATTACAATCTCTGTCTATATTAAAAACCGGTGCGTTATTAGTATTGTTTAAAGTAAATCTCACAAATGATACAGAGATGTTAAATATTTGAATGACAGATTCGCTGTTTATAGCAGAGGTCATGCCAAATACGGGGTTACCATTGTTTTTTGTTATATTGGCAGCAAACCCTTGCTATAAATGATAATTTGTCACCTCCAGCAACATCTGTGACAGTGTTTGCAAAAGGTGTCAACACGGCGCTGACACAAGATGTTGCTGGTTTACAGTACTGAAACGTTCCCGTAAAATGCCGCCACACTTAAACGACAATAGAGCCCTTGTCATTGAGGTCGTTAAATGAGACTCATGAAATACAATAAAAGTTTGGGGATTTTGTCATTAATTGCAGGCACTTTATTGTTAAGTGGCTGTGATAGTGCGTTATTGAATCCCAAAGGACAGATTGCACTGGAGCAACGCTCGCTGATCCTGACAGCCTTCGGCTTGATGATGATCGTCGTTATTCCCGCAGTCTTAATGGCCGTGGTGTTCGCCTGGAAATATCGGGCATCCAATACCAATGCAAAATACAGCCCTAACTGGTCACACTCGAATAAAGTGGAAGCCGTTGTCTGGACTGTTCCCATCTTAATTATTCTTTTCCTGGCTATCCTGACGTGGAAATCTACCCACGCGCTGGAACCGGGTAAGCCTCTGGCCTCTGATGTGAAGCCAATTGAGATAGATGTGGTTGCACTGGACTGGAAGTGGTTGTTCATTTACCCGGAACAGGGTATTGCAACCGTGAACCAGATCGCTTTCCCGGCCAATACGCCGGTGAGCTTCAAGATCACGTCTAACTCCGTAATGAACTCCTTCTTCATTCCAACCCTGGGTAGCCAGATTTACGCTATGGCGGGGATGCAGACTAAACTGCACCTGATTGCGAATGAACCAGGTACGTTTGACGGCATTTCCTCCAACTTCAGTGGTCGCGGCTTCTCTGGTATGAAGTTCAAAGCGATTGCCACCCCTGACAATGCCGCTTTTGAGCAGTGGGTAGCAAAAGCGAAACAATCACCTAACACGCTGACGACTATGGATGATTTCGAGAAACTGGCAGCGCCAAGCGAAAACCATCCGGTGCAGTTCTTCTCCACGGCGAATCCTGAATTGTTCACCCAGGTGATTGGTAAATTCAAGATGAACCACGGGAAAATGGACATGTCGGAGCACGAAGGCATGGACATGAGCGAAGCCGCTAAAGCGGGAGCCGAGGAATAATACGATGTTGGGAAAATTAACCCTTGATGCAGTACCGTATCACGAACCGATTATCGTGGTTACGGTTGCCGCCATCATTCTTGGTGGTCTGGCTGTTGCCGGAGCAATAACTTACTTCGGTAAGTGGCAATATCTGTGGTCAGAATGGCTGACGTCTGTTGACCACAAAAAACTCGGTATCATGTATATCATTGTGGCTTTCGTCATGTTGCTGCGCGGCTTTGCCGATGCGGTGATGATGCGTAGCCAGCAGGTGCTGGCTTCGGCTGGCGAGGCCGGATTCTTACCGCCCCATCACTACGACCAGATCTTCACCGCCCACGGCGTGATCATGATCTTCTTCGTGGCGATGCCGTTTGTTATTGGTCTGATGAACATTGCTGTTCCTCTACAGATCGGTGCACGCGATGTGGCCTTCCCGTTCCTGAACAACCTGAGCTTCTGGTTCACGGCTGTGGGTGTGGTGCTGGTTAACCTGTCACTGGGCGTGGGCGAATTTGCTCAGACCGGCTGGCTGGCCTATCCGCCACTTTCCGGCGCGGAATACAGTCCGGGGGTCGGCGTTGACTACTGGATATGGAGCCTGCAACTTTCGGGTATCGGTACGACATTAACAGGTATTAACTTCTTCGTTACTATCCTGAGAATGCGTGCGCCTGGCATGACCATGTTCAAAATGCCGGTGTTCACCTGGGCTTCACTTTGTACTAACGTGCTGATCATTGTCTCCTTCCCGGTTCTGACCGTGACGCTGGCACTGTTGACTCTGGATCGTTATCTGGGCTTCCATTTCTTCACCAATGAAATGGGCGGCAACATGATGATGTACGTAAACCTGATTTGGGTTTGGGGACATCCAGAAGTGTACATCCTGGTTCTGCCTGTCTTCGGTGTCTTCTCCGAAGTGGTGGCGACCTTCTCTAAAAAGCGTCTGTTTGGTTATACCTCACTGGTCTGGGCGACGGTTGTTATTACCGTTCTCTCCTTTGTGGTCTGGCTGCACCACTTCTTCACCATGGGCGCCGGTGCGAACGTTAACGCCTTCTTCGGTATCATGACGATGATTATCGCCATTCCGACCGGTGTTAAAATCTTCAACTGGCTGTTCACCATGTACCAGGGCCGCATTCAGATGCACTCTGCTATGTTGTGGACCGTAGGCTTCCTGGTCACCTTCTCTGTAGGTGGTATGACCGGTGTTCTGCTGGCGGTGCCGGGTGCGGACTTCGTGCTGCACAACAGTCTGTTCCTGATTGCACACTTCCATAACGTGATTATCGGTGGTGTGGTATTTGGTTGCTTCGCTGGTGTGACTTACTGGTTCCCGAAAGCGTTCGGCTTCTGCCTGAACGAAAAATGGGGTATCCGTGCCTTCTGGTTCTGGATTATTGGTTTCTTCGTTGCCTTTATGCCGCTGTACGCACTGGGCTTCATGGGGATGACCCGTCGTCTGAGCCAGGATATCGATCCACAGTTCCACGCTCTGCTGGTGGTTGCTGCGGGCGGTGCCGCGCTGATTGCATGTGGTGTGCTGTGCCAGGTTACGCAGTTCTGGGTCTCTGTACGTGACCGTGAGCAGCTGCGTGATGTGACCGGTGACCCATGGGGCGGTCGTACGCTGGAGTGGGCAACCTCTTCACCACCACCGTTCTATAACTTTGCTAAAGTTCCTGTCATTCACGAGCGCGATGCGTTCTGGGAAATGAAAGAGAAAGGCGAAGCATACAAACAGCCTGAGCATTACGAAGAGATCCACATGCCGAAAAACAGCGGCGCTGGTGTGGTTATCGGAGCCTTCAGCCTGGTGTTTGGTTTCGCGGCTATCTGGCACATCTGGTGGCTGGTAGGTCTGACGTTCCTCGGTATGATCTTAACCTGGATCATCAAGAGCTTTGACGAAGACGTTGACTACTACGTTCCCGTTGCCGAGATCGAAAAAATCGAGAATCAGCACTTTGATGAAATTAGCAAAGCAGGTCTGAAAAATGTCGACTGAAACTCTGACTAAACACCACGACGCCCATGCGGAGCATGGGCATCACGATGCAGGAGCCAATAAACTCTTTGGCTTCTGGATCTACCTGATGAGTGACTGCATTATCTTCGCAACGCTGTTTGCGACCTATGCAGTAATGGTCAACAGCACAGCTGGCGGCCCTGCAGGTAAAGATATCTTTGAGTTACCGTTTGTTTTGGGCGAAACAGCGCTGCTGCTGTTCAGCTCCATCACCTACGGGTTTGCCGTGATCAGCATGGAAAAAGGCACCAAATCAACCGTACTGGGTTGGCTGGCGGTGACGTTCCTGCTGGGTGCAGGCTTTATCTCAATGGAAATCTATGAGTTCCATCATCTGATTGCCGAAGGCTTCGGCCCACAGCGTAGCGGCTTCCTTTCAGGATTCTTTACGCTGGTAGGTACGCACGGTCTGCACGTGACCTGCGGTTTAATCTGGATGCTGGTACTGATGTATCAGGTTGCCACTAAAGGTCTGACCTCTACCAACCATACGCGTGTGATGTGTCTGAGCATGTTCTGGCACTTCCTGGACGTTGTCTGGATTTGTGTATTCACCATCGTATATCTGCTGGGGGCCATGTAATGAGCAAGACATTAAGCGATCATGGTACCTCGCACGGTAGCGTGAAGACCTACATGATCGGTTTTATTCTGTCGATCATTCTGACTGCTATTCCTTTCTGGATGGTTATGAGCGGCGGCGCGTCTAAAGGAACTATCCTGGCCGTTGTCATCGTGACCGCAGTCATTCAGGTGCTGGTGCATCTTTATTACTTCCTGCACCTCAGCACCTCTACCGACCAGCGTTGGAATCTGGTGGCAATTATCTTCTCTGCCGTCATTATTCTGATCGTTGTAGTGGGCTCTATATGGATTATGTGGAACCTCAATTACAACATGATGGTCCACTAAAGAGCTGCCCGTGATGATAAAGCAATACCTGCAAGTAACGAAACCAGGAATTATTTTCGGAAATTTAATTTCTGTAATCGGGGGATTCCTGCTGGCCTCTAAAGGCAGCATCGACTATGCCCTGTTTCTCTCCACCTTGGTTGGTGTCTCGTTGGTGGTCGCATCAGGTTGTGTCTATAACAACTTTATCGACCGTGACATCGACGTAAAAATGGAGAGGACCAGAAATCGAGTGCTGGTAAAAGGCCTCATTTCTCCGACAGTCTCTCTGGTTTATGCAACCGTTCTGGGTATTGCTGGATTCGCGTTGCTGTATTTCGGAGCAAATCCGCTGGCCATGTGGCTGGCGGTGATGGGCTTTGTGGTTTATGTGGGCGTTTACAGCCTCTATATGAAGCGCAAGTCTGTGTATGGCACGCTGATTGGTAGCCTTTCCGGCGCTGCGCCGCCGGTGATTGGCTACTGTGCTGTCACCAACCAGTTTGATGCTGGCGCGTTAATCCTGCTGGCTATCTTTAGCCTGTGGCAGATGCCGCATTCCTATGCGATTGCTATCTTCCGCTTTAAAGATTACCAGGCCGCGAATATCCCGGTTCTGCCGGTGGTAAAAGGCATTTCGGTAGCAAAAAATCATATTACGCTCTATATCCTGGCGTTTATGATTGCCACCCTGATGCTGACGCTGGGGGGATATGCCGGCTACAAATATCTGATTGTTGCAGCAGCGGTTAGCGTGTGGTGGTTGGGCATGGCGCTTTCAGGTTATAAAACGCAGAATGACCGCGTTTGGGCCCGTAAGCTGTTTGTCTTCTCCATTGTGGCCATCACGGCGCTCAGCGTCATGATGTCAGTAGACTTTATGGCTCCGGCCTCGAAAGACCTGCTGACGATGGTCAGGTAGCACAGACCTCATCACAAAGGGCGCGATTATCGCGCCCTTTCTTTTTGTTACCACTTCGCGATAAGTATTATTTTACCCGCCCTGCCCCGCCGCCTAAAATACGTCGACCAGATAAACTGAGGTAGTAATGAACGATAATAAAATGACTCCAGTCGAGCTGCGTGCGACATGGGGTTTGGGGACGGTCTTTTCCCTGCGCATGCTGGGCATGTTTATGGTGCTGCCGGTCCTGACGACTTATGGCATGGCATTACAGGGAGCAACAGAGGCATTAATTGGACTCGCTATTGGCATCTACGGTTTAACGCAGGCCGTATTCCAGATCCCCTTTGGGCTGTTATCGGACCGTATCGGCCGTAAGCCGCTTATCGTTGGTGGATTACTTATTTTCGTTCTCGGCAGCGTGATTGCCGCCTGCACCACCTCCATCTGGGGCGTTATTCTGGGCAGAGCCTTGCAGGGATCGGGCGCTATCGCTGCGGCGGTAATGGCTTTGCTCTCCGATCTGACCAGAGAGCAGAACCGCACAAAAGCGATGGCCTTTATTGGCATCAGCTTCGGCGTGACCTTCGCTATCGCCATGGTGCTGGGGCCGATCATCACCCATGCTTTAGGCCTGCACGCGCTGTTCTGGATGATTGCGATTCTGGCGAGCTGTGGGATTGTTATAACGCTTCTGGTGGTACCTGCTGCGCCGACGCATATTCTGAACCGTGAATCGGGCATGGTTAAAGGTTCTATCAAAGATGTGCTAGCAAACAGCCGTCTGGTGAAACTCAACTTTGGCATTATGTGCCTGCATATTTTATTGATGTCGAGCTTTGTTGCCCTGCCGGGTGAATTCGAGCGGGCTGGCTTCCCGGCGGAGCAGCACTGGAAAGTTTATCTGGTCACCATGCTTGTCGCCTTCTGCGGCGTTATCCCGTTTATTATTTATGCCGAAGTGAAGCGTCGTATGAAGCGGGTATTTGTCTGCTGCGTGGCGCTGATGCTGGTTGCGGAGATTGTCCTGTGGGGCGCAGGTAACCACTTCTGGACGCTGGTGGTTGGCGTGCAGCTCTTCTTTATTGGTTTCAACCTGATGGAAGCTATTCTGCCTTCCCTGGTGAGTAAGGAATCTCCTCCGGGTTATAAAGGCACGGCGATGGGGCTTTATTCCACCAGCCAGTTTATTGGTGTGGCCATCGGCGGCAGCATGGGCGGTTGGGTCTTTGGTCATTTTGACGCCCAGAGTGTGTTCCTGGTGGGCACCCTGGTCGCGGCGCTCTGGCTGATTGTTAGCTGTACGATGAAAGAGCCGCCTTATGTCAGCAGCCTGCGAATCATGCTGAATAACAGTCCGCTGGAAAAAGCGGAGCTTGAGCAGCGCATTAAAGCGCAGCCGGGCGTGGCCGCAGTGTTTATCGTACCGGAAGAGAAAAGTGCCTATGTGAAGATCGACAGCAAGGTGACTAACCGGGCGGAGATCGAGAAGCTGGTGGCGGACGCTGTCTGATGATTTATGAGGTGATAAGTGTCATCTCTGGTGCTCTCTTTAAAGGGGAAAGTCGGAGCGGAAGTAAGGCTTCATGCCCAGGAGCCTTATCCGGGAAGCTATAATGCGAATGTTAACTTTGCCCTGTTTCTGAACAGGGGCCAGTGTTTCCGCCGCTGTTGAGGTCACAAACTAATCATTTCCTTAAGGATGCTCGATTGTTCTGGCATTACTGGTCGTTCCACCAGTTGCAAAGACTATCACAGACTCGGTACCTCCTTTCTGTAGGCTGTTATCAGGCATAAGGATGAAATCATCGCGGAGCAAAACACCGTGATGAATATAAACAACGGAATATGGTCAGCCATATGCGTAATCGCAAATCCAGTGATCCAGGAACCAAATGCCTCACCAGCATTCGAGACAATCAGAATGTAGCTGAACAGCACACTGGCCGGGATGCCGGAAGGTATAAGCGTGGCTTTAAAGTAAAGCTCAGGAATAATTACGGATTCATAAATGCTGTAGGCAACCAGCGCCGCGATAGCTACAGACACTGAACCCAGCAAATAGGCTGACGATAGCGTCCCGCCGATCATAATAATCTGTGAGCTGTATCTGTCGCTCAGGAAGGTTAATTTCGCCACGACACCTTGCCAAAGACAAATGGTAACGCCGACAACAGAGAAAAATAAGCCGGAGTACGTGCCCATGTCGGGATTGATTTTATCCAGGAGCATCGTTGCCGTGATGAACACCCCCATAATGAGAAAGCAGAAGAACGACGAAAGCAGGATCCGTTGAATGCTGGTACTGGCCATAACGCCCCGAAATGCCGCGCGCATACCTGCCAGCGGCGAGCCGGCTGAAGCTTTATTGGATGGGAAGGCGTAGATGAGCGGCACCGCAGCCACGGCCATCGCTACCCCCAAGAGGACCAGCGTAAGAAGCACTGTCTCAATAAACAAAAACCTCATCGCTGCAACAGCCAGCATCGGGGCCACGAATACGGCTGAGTTCTGGCACAACGAGAACGTATAGAGTGCTTTTTTCAGTTCAGGCCCACTCAGGGTTTCGGCCAGTACCTCTCGTAAAAAAGGTTTGGAAATCGACTTTGATACAGCAATAAGGAAGAAGAAGAATAACCAGGCAGGTAATGACAAAGTCAGGAAAACTGTCATAAACGCGGCGCTTCGCAGCAGAAGGGAAGCGCAAATAAGCGTTCTTCTGGAAAAACGTTCAAGATAGCCGGTGGAGGTCAGCATCAGCAGGCTTTCCAGGATAACAGCACCGGCCAGGCAGGCCGAAACACTGGAGGCACTGAGGGCTGGCGTTTTCCCCAGCAATGGGAGAGCAAAAAAGAAGGAGAATTCTGCGAGAAATACCGTCAGGAAAATGAAATATTTCGTTTTATTCGCATGCATGATGATTGTTGATTATCCTTGCCAGCCGATCGAACACTGATGCTCTGACCCCATCAGGGAGCTTCGTCAGGCCAGTTTCTGCCGTTGCCATCTCATTAAAATAAAAGCCTGCGGAATTTAATAAAAGCCAGTTTCTGCGCAATAACGAAAAACCTGATATCGCAGGACTCAGCCAGAAAAGGCATCATGAAGTCCCTACAGAGGATGTTGTAATTAAATTGCCAATGCTCACCGCATGCTGAGCTGTATCCGATATGATCACGCCAAAACCCATGCCGGTGCCGGCGGAGTTCAGAAGCAAATAGCGTGTTGGCTTTGGCAATGGTTTTAGATTTGGCGGTTCTCCTCTCCACACGGGCAAAACTAAATTTAAGGGGAGAGAGGGCTGATAAGCAAAAGCTAAGCGGCATGGACGCCGCTTTGCTGCCCTCAGGGAAGAGTTCACGGCGTTTTTCTGTTCAGCCCTTCTTCCAGACCAGATAAATAATTCTGCAAACGATGCGCCCTTCCTGATGCGTGAAATGGGCAGCGAATCTGCAAGCACTCTCCCCTTCTGCTTGTTCTCCCCGGCATCAACTCCTCAGGCAAGATGCGCTGCTGCTGATCGCACAACCAGCCCGCAGTCAACCGCAGCCTTCAGTCAGTCGCGGAAGTTTTTAAACTGGAAAGGCTGGCCCAAATCACCGCCGCGCACCAGCGCCATTGCGCCCTGCAAATCATCGCGTGATTTACCCGTTACCCGGATCTCATCGCCCTGGATCTGCGTCTGCACTTTCATTTTGCTCTCTTTGATAAGCTTAATCAGCTTCTTCGCCACGTCAGCGGGAATGCCTTTTTTCATTTTGGCTTCCACGCTCCAGGTCTTGCCGCTGTGCTCAATCTCTTCCGGGATCTCCAGCGCTGCGCCTTCAATGCCACGCTTAAGCAGTTTTTCACGCAGAATATCTACCAGCTGCTTGACCTGAAAATCAGATTCGCTGAGCACTTTGATCGACTCATTGTTTTCAATCAGCTCGTAGCTGGCCGTTACGTTACGGAAATCGAAGCGCGTGGCCAGTTCACGGTTGGCATTTTCTACCGCATTTCGAACTTCCTGCATGTCAATTTCTGAAACGATATCGAAAGATGGCATGATGTATTCTCCTGATCGTAAAGTGACATGCATAATACCCACTTAGGCCCGGTAAAAAAACCATCGTTGATGAAAGCTATAATAAGAATATTGGACTGCGGGTTTCCAATAAAAGTCGGCAGCCTGGTTGAACTCACGCAACCCGTAAGCGGGGAGGATGAATGAAAATTACCGTATTGGGATGCGGAGCATTAGGGCAAATCTGGTTAGCCGCTCTCGAGGCTCAGGGACACGAGGTCCAGGGGTGGTTGCGTGTCCCCCAGCCCTATTGCTCGGTAAACGTCATCGACCTGAGTGGCACCGTTATTAATAAGACCTGCATTGCCAACGATCCGAAATTTCTCGCCGAAAGCGATCTGCTGCTTGTGACGCTGAAAGCCTGGCAGGTGTCAGAAGCCGTCAGAAATTTGCAGGGTATGATGTGCGATGAGTGTCCGGTCCTGCTGCTGCACAACGGAATGGGCACCCTGGATGAACTAAAATCGCTTCCTCAACCTTTTCTCAGGGGCATCACCACCCATGCCGCCAAACGTGATGGCACGGTTATCGTGCATGTTGCAGCAGGCATCACCCATATTGGCCCCACCTCCCCTGCTGCGGCTGCCCTTAGCGATTTTGCCGAGGTGCTTCAGCACGCGTTACCGGATGTGGCCTGGCATAATAATGTGGCTTCTGCGGCATGGCAGAAACTGGCGGTGAACTGCGTGATTAACCCGCTAACCGTCCTGTACGACTGTCCCAACGGCGAGCTGCTGAACCATCTACCGGAAGTGACCGCTTTGTGCAGTGAACTGGCAATGGTGATGGAACGGGAAGGCCAGCATACTTCACTTGAGGCGCTACTGGACTATGTACTGGATGTGATCAACAGCACCGCCGCTAACACCTCTTCCATGTTGCAGGATATTCGCTCCGAACGCAGGACAGAGATTGATTACATCACGGGCTACGTGATCCGCCGCGCACGGGCACAGGGTCTGGCGACGCCTGAAAACAGCCGGCTTTACGAAATGATTAAGCGAAAGGAACAAGATTATGAGCGAGAACGTATCGGTACTGGTTTGCCTGGCACCTGGCAGTGAAGAGACGGAGGCCGTCACCACTATCGATCTGTTGGTACGCGCAGGAATAGAAGTTACAACCGCCAGCGTCACTGACGATGGCAGCCGCGAGATCCGCTGCTCACGCGGCGTAAGGCTTCTGGCAGATGCGCCATTAGTTGCCGTAGCCGATAATGATTTTGCCGCTATCGTGTTGCCGGGCGGTCTGAAAGGCGCAGAAGCCTTCCGGGATAGCCCCTTACTGGTTGAAACTGTACGTCAGTTCCATCTTTCTGGAAGAATTGTTGCGGCGATTTGCGCCGCCCCTGGCACCGTACTCATCCCGCACAATCTGTTTCCCGTAGGAAACATGACCGGTTTTCCCGGCCTGAAAGAGACTATTCCCGCAGAAAAATGGATGGATAAACGTGTGGTATGGGACCCGCGTGTAAATTTGCTGACCAGCCAGGCACCCGGCACCTCTGTCGACTTTGCGCTGAAGCTGATAGATCTGATCCTGGGTAAGGATAAAGCGCATGAGGTGGCCAAAGAGCTGGTACTGGCAGCGGGAATTTATGATTACCGGGAGTGGATTGAATAGGCTGGAACATTTGGGCCGTTTTCTCGCCTTTGTGAGCGCGCATAAACAGGATATGTTGTCAGGGCCACTAACAAGGCACCACTGACAATTAAAAGGTTTGCACAAGAAATTGTGCAAACCTTCTCAGGCTAGGGGCGGTAAACTTTGACGTTTTTAAAGCCCTGCTCGTGCAGATAGAGCGCCTGCAACCGGCTCATTACGCCACGATCGCAGTAGAGCAGCCAGGTCTTGCTCTGGTCCAGGTTGCCAAACTGCGTGCTGAGTTTATAGAACGGCAGCCCTTTGACCTCCACACCTTCGAGATCAAGCGGACGATCGTCCTGCTCATCTGGCGAACGGATATCCAGCACCACATCATTCTCAGCGAAAGAGACCACCGTCTCTACTTCCACCACTTCCTGCTCGGTTTCTTCCGCAATCTGGCGAATATCAACGTTAGTGGCTTCAGTTATCACCTGGTCCAGAATAGCGAAATCGAAGTTCTGCTCTTCCGCTTCAATTTTCGCTTTCACCGCTTTCACGGTCGGGCTTTTTGAAATCACGCCGCAATATTCCGGCATGGTGCGGGCAAAATCTTCCGTGCCGATATGGCGCGCCAGATTAATGATGTGCTCTTTATCATGGGAAATCAGCGGACGCAGGATCAGCGTATCACTGACGTTATCGATCAGCCGCAGATTGGTCAGCGTCTGGCTGGAGACCTGCCCCAGCGCTTCACCGGTAACCAGCGCCTGTACGTCGTAACGCTCGGCAATTCTGGAGGCGGCACGCACCATCATCCGCTTCAGCACCACGCCCATCTGGCCGTCTTCCACCTTCTCCAGGATCTCGCCGACTACCGGCTCGAAGTTGATCGCCACAAAACGTACTTTGTGCGAGCGGCCAAAACGGTTCCAGAGATAGTGCGCGACCTGACGCACGCCAATTTCATGCGCTGCGCCGCCCAGGTTAAAGAAGCAGTAGTGCACGCGGCAGCCGCGACGCATCAGCATATAACTGGAAACGCCGGAGTCAAAGCCGCCGGAAATCAGCGAGAGCACATCTTCCTGCGTGCCAATCGGGAAACCACCAATGCCTTCATAGCGTCCGGTAACCAGAATCAGACGATCGTCTTCAATCTCCAGATTCACCGTGACCTGCGGATGGTTAAGCTTCACCTGGGCGCTTTCAACGTGCTGGTTTAACCCGCCGCCCACATAACGCTCAACGTCCTGAGAGCTGAAATCATGCTTTCCACGACGCTTCACGCGTACGGAGAAGGTTTTCCCTGCAATACGATCGCGGTTCAGCTCCAGCGTCTGCTCAAAGATATTGTGCATATCCGTGTAGACGCGATCTTCCACCGCCAGCACGTGATGAATGCCGGGGATGCGCTGAAGCTCGTCGACAATCACGGCTCGCTTGCTTTCATCCTTTGAACGCACTTCGATATGATCCCAATGACGTACTACGGCCAGCGTTTCGTCGCTATACTTGAGGACATTACGGATGTTCGTCGTCAGGATTTTGATAAAGCGCAGGCGAACGCTCTGGCTTTTGATAGTAATTTCGGGGAATAACTTAATGATAAACTTCATGGCGGCATGGGTTCGTTGAGCAATTAAGTGCTGAAATGAAGCGCACTTAGCTGGTAAAATCATCGTATTGCAAAGCAGCCTTCGCCCCTTTACATCCAGGGCTGGAGTGTATCACATCTGTCCGGTGACTGCTTCTTCATCCGTTAGCAGCATCATTATTTTGCTAATCATTTCGAGTCGGCTACCATGAGCGACTACATGGTAAAAACCGACTGAGCAGAAAGCCATTATGCCAAAAAAAGCCGAACCGCCAGCCAGCTTCGAAACCTCCCTTGCGCAGCTGGAGCAGATTGTTTCCCGTCTTGAAAGTGGCGACCTGCCGCTGGAAGAGGCGCTCAATGAATTTGAACGCGGCGTGCAGCTGGCACGCGCAGGCCAGCAGAAATTGCAGGCTGCGGAACAGCGCGTGCAGATCCTGTTAAGCGACGATAAAGAAGCTGACCTACAGCCCTTCACGCCGGAAAATGATTAATGGATTTTAGCGCCCTTCTTACCGCCCACCATGCGCGGGTAAACCAGGCTATACAACGCTTTATCGCGCCGCTGCCGTTTCAGAATTCCCCGCTGGTAGAAGCGATGGAATATGGGGCATTATTAGGGGGTAAACGCCTGCGTCCTTTCCTGGTATACGCCACCGGCGAAATGCTCCATGCTGATAACGAGGCGCTGGATGCCCCAGCGGCGGCGGTGGAATGTATTCACGCCTATTCACTGATCCATGACGATCTGCCCGCAATGGATGATGACAGCCTGCGCCGCGGCCAGCCGACCTGCCATATTAAATTTGGTGAGGATACGGCTATTTTAGCTGGCGATGCGTTACAAACGCTGGCTTTCTCTATACTGGCTGATACACCCATGCCGGGCGTAAGCGCTGAATACCGCGTGGCGATGATTTCTGAACTGGCGCAGGCCAGCGGCGTGGCGGGCATGTGCGGCGGCCAGGCGCTTGATCTTGCGGCGGAAGGCCAGCAGGTTAACCTTGCGGCGCTGGAACAGATCCACCGTCATAAAACGGGGGCATTAATTCGCTCCGCCGTGCGCCTTGGTGCGCTGGCAGCGGGTGAACGCGGCCGTGAAGCATTACCTGCGCTGGATCGCTATGCGAATGCAATAGGTTTGGCGTTTCAGGTACAGGACGATATTCTTGACGTGGTAGGCGATACCGCCATCCTCGGCAAACGGCAGGGAGCCGATCAGGATTTAGGCAAGAGCACCTACCCGGCCCTGATGGGACTTGAGAGTGCGCGGGCCAAAGCGTGGGACCTCTATCAGGAGTCACTCAGCGCATTAGATACACTTGCAGCGCAATCCTTTACTACAACATCATTACAAGCGCTTGCAAGTTACATAATTGAACGCAATAAATAACTTTCACAATGAGTCTCTGATGAGTTTTGATACTGCAAAATATCCGACGCTGGCGCTTGCCAGCACGGTAAAAGAATTACGTTCGCTTCCCAAAGAGAGCCTGCCGACACTTTGTGATGAACTACGCCAGTATTTACTCGACAGCGTAAGCCGCTCCAGCGGCCACTTTGCCTCCGGGCTGGGCGTGGTGGAACTCACCGTCGCGCTGCATTATGTCTATAACACGCCGTTTGATCATCTGGTGTGGGATGTGGGCCATCAGGCCTATCCTCATAAGATCCTGACCGGACGTCGCGACCGCATTGGTACCATTCGCCAGAAAAATGGGCTGCACCCATTCCCGTGGCGCGATGAGAGCGAGTTTGATGTGCTGAATGTCGGGCACTCCTCCACCTCAATCAGCGCCGGTCTGGGCATGGCGGTTGCCGCAGATAAAGAAGGTAAAGGTCGCCGTACCGCCTGTGTGATTGGCGATGGCGCGATCACTGCCGGTATGGCGTTTGAGGCCATGAACCACGCCGGTGATATCAAATCCGATCTGCTGGTGGTGCTGAACGACAATGAAATGTCGATTTCCGAAAACGTCGGCGCGCTGAATAATCGCCTGGCGCAGATCCTGTCGGGCAAAACCTATTCGCGCCTGCGTGAAGGGGGCAAGAAAGTGCTCGGTGGTCTGCCTCCTATCAAAGAGCTGGTGAAAAGAACGGAAGAGCACCTGAAAGGGATGGTGGTTCCCGGCACGCTGTTTGAAGAGCTTGGCTTTAACTATATCGGCCCGGTTGATGGCCATGATGTGCTCGCTCTGGTGCATACGCTGAAAAATATGCGCGACCTGAAGGGGCCGCAGTTCCTGCATATCATGACCAAAAAGGGCAAAGGCTACGCTCCGGCTGAAAAGGATCCCATTGCCTGGCACGCCGTTCCTAAATTTGATGCTGCCAGCGGCCTGCTGCCGAAAGCCATTGAGGGTCTGCCGAGCTACTCCAAAGTGTTTGGTCAGTGGCTGAGCGAAACGGCGAAAGATGACGCTAAGCTGATGGCGGTCACGCCCGCTATGCGCGAAGGTTCAGGCATGGTGAGCTTCTCTCGCGACTATCCGGCACAATATTTTGACGTGGCGATTGCCGAGCAGCATGCGGTGACGTTTGCCGCAGGTCTGGCAATTGGCGGCTATAAGCCTGTGGTTGCCATCTACTCCACCTTCCTGCAACGCGCCTACGATCAGTTGATCCACGATGTGGCTATCCAGAAGCTGCCGGTACTGTTCGCTATCGACCGTGGCGGCATTGTTGGCGCTGACGGGCAGACGCATCAGGGCGCTTTTGATATCTCCTTCCTGCGCTGCATCCCCAATATGGTGATCATGACGCCAAGCGATGAGAACGAGTGTCGTCAGATGCTCTATACCGGCTATCACTACTCGCAGGGGCCAAGCGCGGTGCGCTACCCTCGCGGAACAGGAACCGGAGCAGAACTGAAGCCGCTCTCCTCGCTGCCGTTGGGTAAAGGGGTGGTGAAACGTGAAGGTGAGAAGCTGGCGATCCTGAACTTCGGCACTCTGCTGCCAGAAGCGGCGGCAGTGGCCGACTCCCTTAACGCCACGCTGGTTGATATGCGATTTGTGAAACCGCTGGACGAGGCGCTGATTGTCGAGCTGGCTGCCAGCCACGAAGCTTTGATTACCCTGGAAGAGGGTGCCATCAAAGGCGGCGCGGGCAGCGGTGTTATCGAATCATTGATGGCGAAGCGGGTGCTGGTTCCGGTACTGAATATCGGTCTGCCCGATGAGTTTATTCCGCAGGGCACTCAGGATGAGATCCGCCATGATTATCAGCTGGATGCTGAAGGAATCGAACAGCAAATCAGCCGCTGGCTGGCGCAGTAATACCGCACAATGCTCCCCGTCCGGGGAGCTTTTCTCCTGCTATGCTTAATTCTCTTAACCGGCTGGAAAGCCGTTAACCGACTGGCAGGAGCGCTTATGAAGACCACTCAACTGGGAACCACGGATCTTACCGTTTCCCGCCTTTGCCTCGGCTGTATGACGTTCGGTGAGCCAGATCGTGGCCGTCACGCCTGGACCTTACCCGAAGAGAGTAGTCGCCCGCTGATAAAGCAGGCGCTGGAAGCTGGCATCAACTTTTTTGATACGGCTAACAGCTACTCCGACGGCAGCAGCGAAGAGATCGTAGGCCGCGCGCTGAAAGAGTTCGCCCGCCGCGATGAAATTGTCGTCGCCACCAAAGTCTATTTCCCGATGAGCAATCTTTCCGGCGGCCTGTCACGCGCCAACATTATGCAATCCATCGATGACAGCCTGGGCCGTCTGGGCATGGATCATGTTGATCTGCTGCAAATTCACCGCTGGGATTACAACACGCCGCTGGAAGAGACGCTGGAAGCGCTGCATGACGTGGTGAAGTCTGGCAAGGCGCGTTACATCGGCGCCTCATCTATGTTCGCCTGGCAGTTCGCTAAAGCGCTCTATACCGCGGATAAACATGGCTGGACGCGCTTTGTCAGCATGCAGGATCAGTACAACCTGATCCAGCGTGAAGAGGAGCGTGAGATGCACCCGCTGTGTCAGGCTGAAAATATCGCCGTCCTGCCGTGGAGTCCGCTGGCACGCGGCCGTCTGACGCGTCCATGGGGTGAAACCACGGCGCGTTCCGTTTCAGATGAGTTTGGCAGCACGCTGTATGACAAAACGGAAGAGAATGATGGCGCAATAGCGGCACGCGTGGCTGCTATTGCAGAAGATAAAGGCGTCAGCCGGGCGCAGATTGCCCTCGCCTGGATGCTGGCAAAACCGGCCGTTACCGCGCCAATTATTGGCGCATCGCGGGCTGAACAGCTGAACGACCTGGTAAAAGCCACGGAAGTTACGCTGACCCAGGAAGAGATTATCGAACTGGAGAGCGCCTACCAGCCGCATGCAGTGGTGGGATTTGAATAGCTGAAGAGTGCTTTTTGCATAAAAAAGGGCGACCTGCGTCGCCCTGATTATCGCTTCCCGCCTGGCAGATAAAGCCCGATATAAATTCTGCGAAGCGGCATGCAAGCGGCTACCACGCCATATGATGCCCGACATAGTAGAGAATGCCGGCTGAAAGGATACCGGCAATAATATCATCCACCATGATCCCCATGCCACCATGCACGTTGCGGTCAAACCAGCGGATTGGCCACGGCTTCCACATATCCAGAATACGGAAGATAACAAACCCGGCCAGCACCCACTGCCAGCTGTTTACCGGGATTGCCATCAGCGTTATCCACATGCCGATAAATTCGTCCCAGACGATGCTGCCATGATCGTGTACGCCCATATCCTTTGCGGTACGATGGCAGAGATAGACGCCAATACAGATACCGAACATCACCAGCAGCGAGTAAATATCCTGCGGCAAAAAGGTCATCAGGTACCAGAAAGGAATAGCCGCCAGCGATCCCATCGTTCCCGGCACATAAGGGCTTAACCCGCTGCCAAAACCCGTTGCCAGCAGATGCCAGGGATTGCTCATTTTCAGGCGACTTTTCGCCACGTCTTTATTTCGCGTCAAAATGATCAAATCCTTTCAGGCTGTTCTCCACGGGCTTGCCGTCCTGCAACAGTACCAGCCCTTCCGACTGGGGTGCCATCTGGCCGATGCAGGTAAACGGCACGCCGTAATGACCCAGCGCCACATCCAGCGCGCCGCGATTAATTTCCGGCACCGTGAAGCAGAGTTCATAGTCTTCACCACCGCTCAGCGCCCATTTCAGCGCCTGCTCTGGCGCAAAATTGAGTTTCATCACTTCTGAAAGCGGGAGCGCATCCAGATTCAGCCGTGCCCCGCAGTCGCTCGCCTTAAGGATATGGCTCAGGTCAGAGATCAGCCCGTCAGAGAGATCGATCGCCGCGCTGGCGAGATCGCGCAGCGCCTGGCCCTGCAAAATACGTGGCATCGGACGCAGATGACGTTTGATTAACATCTCATGGGCCACAGGGTCGTTAATCTTCATGTGGTGCTGTAACAGGGCTAATCCGGCAGCGCTGTCGCCGAGCGTGCCGGTGACGTATATCCAATCGCCGGGACGGGCGCCAGAGCGCTTCAGCGCCCTGCCCTGCGGCACCAGACCGTGGATGCCAAGCGTCAGGCTGAGCGGCCCGCGCGTAGTATCCCCCCCGATCAGCTGCATATCGTAGTAGTCCAGCAGCTCAAACAGGCTGTCGCTGAATGCCTTCAGCCAGGTTTCATCCACCGTGGGAAGCGTAATTGCCAGCGTCAGCCACGCCGGATCGGCGCCCATGGCTGCCAGGTCGCTGAGATTTACCGCCAGTGCTTTATAGCCGAGATCGGCAGGATGGATATCACGAAGGAAATGAACGCCTTCCACCAGCGTGTCGGTGCTGATAGCCAGGGTCTGTTTTTCAGAGAGCGCCAGTAGTGCGCAGTCGTCGCCGATGCCCTTTTCCACATCGCGACGGGAGCTGGTCACACGATCAAAATAGCGTGTGATAAGTTCAAATTCGCCACATGCCATACTATGCATTCCGGGTTTGAAAAATAAAGAAGGCCGGGAAAACCGGCCTGGGAGGATTACTTCTTGTTGGGGCGGATATAGGGAGCGGCTTTATCCAGCACGCCGTTGACAAACTTATGGCTGTCTTCGGCACCAAATATTTTCGCCAGCTCGATGCCCTCATTGATGGCCACCTTGTAGGGAACATCGGCACGCTTGCTCAGTTCATATAAAGAAATGCGCAGAATAGCCCTTTCTACCTGGCCCAGCTCTTCCAGCTGACGGGACAGGTAAGGCTTCATCAGGCCGTCGAGATACGCGCTGTTGGTTGCAACGCCGCCCAGCAGCTCGCGGAAATAGCTGATATCGACGTCCTTGACGTCTTGCTCCGCCAGAAACTGGTATTCGACATCAGCGATGTCGTTTTTAGACAACTGCCAGGAGTAAAGCGCCTGGACAGCACATTCACGGGCGCGGCGACGAGCAGCAGGTTTCACGAAATTCCCCTTAAAATCAGGCTTTGATGGCTTTCAATACGTTAATCATTTCAAGTGCGGTCAGGGCAGCTTCTGCGCCTTTGTTTCCCGCTTTGGTACCGGCACGTTCGATGGCCTGTTCGATGTTTTCTGTCGTCAGGACACCAAATGCAACGGGGATATCGCTGTTCATAGCGACACTGGCCAGGCCAGAGCTGGCTTCGCCAGCCACATATTCGAAGTGGGCAGTGCCGCCACGAATAACGGTTCCCAGAGCGACAACGGCATCATACTTACCGGCTTTCGCCAGCGCACGAGCGGTCATTGGCATTTCATAAGCGCCCGGTACCCAAACCACGGTGATGTTTTCATCTTTCACCTGGCCGATGCGTTTTAACGCATCCAGGGCACCGCTCAGCAGGCTGTCGTTGATAAAGTTGTTGAAGCGCGCAATGACAATGGCAACGCGCGCATCAGGAGTAGCAACAGCAGCTTCAATAACGTTCATAATCTTCCTTTCAGGGTTCAGTTATGGCCCCGCAGGGGGGCGGATTCTATCATACTCTTTCCGGGTCTGCTCCGCTTTTAAGCAGCCCCTTGCTTCACGCCGCGCATTGCAGTCAGGCTGCATCCTCCCGGCATGAAGGAGAAAAAATTAAACTTTAAGCGTCAGGCGTAAATCTGGCCCAACCTGACGAATATCGCTGAAGGTGAAAGCTGGCGCTTCAGCAAGTTGTGCTATGCCGGGTAAATGGCACAAACCGCGCGCCGCATCGCCCAGCAATTTTGGCGCAAGATAGAGGATCAGTTCATCAACCACGCCCGCCGCCAGCAGCGCGCCGGCAAGCGTTGCCCCCGCTTCAACCCAGACGCTGTTAATCTGCCTGCGTCCCAGCAGCATCATCAGTGAGACCAGATCCGCCTGGCCCTTATGCCGGGGAACAGTAAACTGCTCGACATTCTCTGGCCACTTCAGGCTGTCGGCCTGCTGACGAGCCAGCCAGGTCGCGCCAGGCTGTGAAATCAACCGATGAGCCGGAGTCACCTGATTATGGCTGTCGATAATCACCCGTACCGGCTGACGCAACGCCTCCTGGGCATACGCCGCCTGGGTATCCGCATCAAGTTCCTGCCAGCGAACGGTAAGAGAAGGATCGTCCGCCAGCACGGTAGCGCTACTGCTCAAAATAGCGGAACTTTGCGCCCGCAGCCGCTGCACATCGCGGCGCGCTTCAGGCGACGTGATCCACTGGCTCTCTCCGCTGGCCATTGCCGTGCGGCCATCCAGAGAGGCGCCCATTTTCAGCTGCACCCAGGGGAAACCGGTGCGCATCCGTTTTAAAAAACCCCGGTTGAGCGCTTCCGCTTCCTGCATCATCAACCCGTGGCTGACTTCAATCCCAGCCTGCTGCAAACGGTACAGGCCGCGCCCGGCGACTTCAGGATTAGGGTCCTGCATGGCTGCCACGACACGGCTTACGCCGGCGGCAATTAATGCATCGCAGCAGGGCGGCGTGCGGCCATGATGGCTGCAAGGCTCAAGGGTGACGTAGGCCGTGGCGCCTTTCGCCTTTTCGCCCGCCATACGCAGAGCATGGACTTCAGCGTGCGGTTCGCCTGCACGGAAATGATAGCCTTCCCCCACCATTTTCCCGTCGCGGACAATGACGCAGCCGACTTCAGGGTTTGGCGTAGTGGTAAAGCGCCCACGTCGCGCAAGCTCAAGCGCACGCGCCATCCAGATTTCATCAACCATGATTTAGTCCTGTAAACGGGCGATCTCTTCGCCAAACTCACGAATATCTTCAAAGCTGCGGTAAACCGATGCAAAGCGGATGTAGGCGACTTTATCCAGTTTTTTCAGCTCATCCATCACCAGATTGCCGATCATCTTGCTGGGAACTTCACGCTCGCCCGTCGAGCGAAGCTGACTTTTGATATGGCTGATAGCCGTTTCCACATCATCTGAACTAACCGGACGCTTCTCCAGCGCCTTCATCAGTCCGCGACAGAGTTTGTCTTCGTTAAAGGGTTCCCGGACATCATTGCTTTTCACCACCCTGGGCATTACCAGCTCAGCCACTTCAAAAGTGGTAAAGCGCTCGTGGCAGACCAGACACTGGCGACGACGGCGCACCGAAGTTCCCTCCCCGACCAGGCGGGAGTCGATGACTTTGGTATCCACGGCAGAACAGAACGGGCAATGCATGATGCTTCCTGATAAGTCTGGAAATTGATTCACAGTGTAGCGCGAAGTGGCGGGCAACAAAATATCGCGTTGCCCATTTGGCCGCCTTTGTGGCTTTTCCCCTCTGGCGTGATTAAACCGGGTTCATAACGGTAAAAATCGACTTAAGCGCTATAATCAGGAGGCACTTAAGCGAAATTTTTTCTTTAAACAAGGATTAACCGGAGGATATATGGGTTTGTTTAACTTTGTGAAAGAAGCGGGCGAAAAGCTGTGGGACTCTGTGACCGGTGGCGATGGCGATGACCAGAGTAAAAAGCTGAAAGAGTACATCGATAAGCTGGGCCTGCCGGGCAGCGATAAGGTTGATGTCAACGTGAAAGATGGCAAAGCCAGCATCAGCGGCGACGCTATCTCACAAGAGCTGAAAGAAAAAATCCTGGTCGCGGCGGGTAACGTTGCCGGTATCACTGCGGTGGAAGATAACGTTAACGTGCAGCAGGCGGCAACAGAAGCGAAGTTCTATACCGTGAAGAAAGGCGATACGCTCAGCGCCATTTCCAAAGAAGTGTATGGCGATGCAGGCAAGTACAACAAAATATTTGAAGCTAACAAGCCTATGCTCACCCATCCGGACAAAATTTATCCGGGGCAGACACTGCGCATTCCTGAGTAAAATGCGGGCAAGGAGCTGCATCAGATATGGCAACTAAAGTGAAGATGAAACCGCTGTGGGCCATGGTGGCTGTGATGCTGGCAGGCTGTACGGCTCCGGCACAGCAGCCTGAGCTGAACAAACTGCATAATCAGGTAGGCAAGCTCAACAGCGAAATGCGTCAGCTGACGACGCAGGCGGCCAGCCTGGAACAGCAGAACATGCTGAACAGCGGCTCGGAAAACGGTGCCTGGCTGCTGCCTGCCACCAATACCGCCGTGCCCCTTAAGAGCCAGCTGGGCGAGGTTCGTCTTTCCCTGAGTCATGTTGAAAGTGAAGCTAACGGCACGCGGGCTGTCCTGCATATCCGTTCAGCTGCGGAGAACACCCTTCCCGCCTTCAGTTTCCAGGTGGAGTGGGGAGAAATGGATGCCACTACCGGTAAACCGCTTCAGGCAGCCAGCCAGAGCCAGGCAATCAGCATTGCTGACTCTCTGCTGCCACGCAGCGAAATTACCGTGCCTTTACGCCTCAGTAATATCAGCCCCGAGCAGTTGGGCTACCTCAGAGTGCATGACATTGTGGCAAAGAACGCGCCACCTGCCCCAGCACCATAAAAAAGGGCCGCTTTCGCGGCCCTTTTTACACACTTTCACCATTAAGGCAGAATGGAAGGCTGATCTGCACCCTCTTTTTCCACTTTTTGCTGGATCATGTGTTCACGCTTCATCCCCAGTTTCAGCGCCAGCGCTGAAGCCACATAGATAGATGAAACCGTACCGATAGAGACACCGATAAGCATGGTCAGCGAGAAGCCTTCCAGCAGCGCGCCGCCAAAGATAAACAGCATCAGTACCACCACCAGCGTCGTGGCGGAGGTCATGATGGTTCGGCTCAGCGTCTGCGTCAGCGAAACGTTAACGATATCGTAAGGCGTACCGCGACGGATCTTGCGGAAGTTCTCACGGATACGATCCGAGACCACAATACTGTCATTCAGCGAGTAGCCGATAACCGACATCAGTGACGCTACAATGGTCAGATCGATCTCAATATGGAACAGAGAGAGAATGCCCATGGTGATGATTACATCGTGCGCCAGAGCCAGTACAGCCCCCAGCGCCAGTCGCCACTCAAAGCGGAAACCGACGTAGATCAGGATAGCAATCAGCGCCACCAGCAGCGCCATGCCGCCAGCCTGCGCCAGATCGCTCCCCACGCTTGGGCCGACAAACTCAATACGCTTGACCGTGGCGTTCTGCTGGCTGGTCTGGTTGATGATAGTCACCACCTTGTTACCCAGCTCCTGGCCCGCATTGCCCTCGTTAGGGGACATACGGACCAGCACGTCACGGCTGCTGCCGAAGTTCTGTACCTGAGGGTCCACGAAACCGGCCTTCTCCAGCGCACCGCGCAGGCTGTCCAGTTCCGCTGGTTTCTCCAGGGTGATTTCAATGACGGTACCGCCGGTGAAATCCAGACCCCAGTTAAACCCTTTTACGCCCATCACCAGAAAAGAGGCGATCAGAAACAGGCCAGAAAGAGTAAAAGCCAGTTTGTCCCAGCGCATAAAGTCATGAACTTTACGCCCGTAGTTTAGTTGTTCAACGCTATAGTCCTGTGCCACAACGCACTCCTCAGATAGACAGCTTGTTGATGCGTTTGCCGCCGTACAACAGGTTGACGATGGCACGGGTACCGACGATGGCGGTAAACATAGAAGTCACAACGCCAATAGCGGTTGTGATAGCAAAGCCTTTGATCGAACCGGTGCCTACCGCATAGAGAATGATTGCGGTAATCAGCGTGGTAACGTTGGCGTCGATAATACTGGAGAACGCGCCTTTATAGCCCTCATGGATAGCCTGCTGAACAGAACGTCCATTCTTCAGCTCCTCCTTGATACGTTCATTAATCAGTACGTTCGCATCCACCGCAACCGCAAGCGTCAGGACGATACCGGCAATGCCCGGCATGGTCAGCGTGGCGCCAGGCAGCAGCGACATGATGCCGACAATCATCACCAGGTTAGCCACCAGCGCCGTGGTCGCAATCACCCCGAACTTACGGTAGTAAACCACCATAAATACGATAGAGGCGATCAGTCCCCACAGGCAGGCTTCCAGACCCTGAGTAATGTTCTGCTGACCCATTGTTGGGCCAATTGTCCGCTCTTCCACAATCTGGATAGGGGCAATCAGCGCACCGGCACGCAGCAGCAGCGAGAGCTGGCGGGCTTCATTCGGGTTGTTGATACCGGTGATACGGAAGCTGTTACCCAGACGAGACTGGATATTTGCAACGTTTATCACCTCTTCCTGCTTCGCCAGGATCGCCCGGCCGTTGGCATCTTTCTTGCCGCTGTCTTTATATTCGACAAACAGCGTAGCCATCGGCTTACCGATATTATCCTTAGTGAAGTTGGACATGATGTTGCCACCCGCGCTGTCCAGCGAGATATTCACCTGTGCCTGGTTGTACTCATCCTGGCTCGACGTGGAGTCCGTGATGTGGTCACCCGTCAGGATCACTCGCTTGTACAAGGTGACAGGCTGGCCTTCACGGGTATTTTTCACTTCCGAATCACCAGGGACGCGACCATTAGCCGCCGCAGTAGGATCGACAGTGGTGTTCACCAGACGGAATTCCAGCGTGGCCGTTGCGCCCAGGATCTCTTTCGCACGGGCCGTATCCTGAATACCAGGCAGTTCAACCACAATACGGTCTGAACCCTGGCGCTGAACCAGTGGTTCCGCAACGCCGAGTTGGTTAACGCGGTTACGCAGGATATTGATGTTCTGCTGAACCGCATATTCACGGGCTTCACGCAGACGCTCATCAGTCATTACCGCTCGCAGGGCCGTGCCGCCGGTGCCGTTAATGACCAGATCGCGATGGCGCCCTGACAGATAGCTGACGGCATCATCGCGCGCTGCGGCATCACGGAAGCGAATTTCCATACCGTAGTTGTCGGTTTTGCGAACGTTTGTATAAGGAATGTTTTTGTCACGCAGATCGCTTCTGAGGTTGTCGATGTTCTGCTCCTGGAGTTTACCCAGAGCGGTATCCATATCGACTTCCATCAGGAAGTGTACGCCGCCACGCAAATCAAGACCGAGTTTCATCGGCTCTGCGGCCAGCATGCTCAGCCAGCCAGGGGTGGCCGGGGCAAGGTTAAGCGCCACGACGTAATCTTCGCCGAGCACTTTTGTTATGGCATCACGGGCGCGTAATTGCACGTCACCGTTAGCAAAGCGCGCCATAATAGCGCCATTTTCCAGGGCAATTGATTTGCTCTGAATATTCTCTTGTTTCAAGGCATTTTGGATCTGAACCAGCGTCTGCTCACTGGCGGCGCTTCCGCGCGCGCCAGTGATCTGAACAGCCGGATCCTCACCATAAAGGTTGGGAAGCGCGTACAGCAGACCGACGAGTAACACGACGATCAGCATGATGTACTTCCACAAAGGATAACGGTTTAACACGGCAGTTCCCTTAGGGAAAACAAAAAATTAAAGCGCCTTCATCGTACCTTTCGGCAGAACGGCAGCCACGAAATCACGTTTAACCACAACTTCCGTTGTGTCGTTCAGCGCGATAGCTACGTAGCCAGTTTCAGCCACTTTAGTGACGCGACCTACCAGGCCACCCGTGGTCAGCACTTCATCACCTTTGGAAATGGAATCCATCAGTTTTTTGTGCTCTTTAGCGCGTTTCTGCTGTGGACGCAGGATCATGAAGTAGAAAATCAGACCAAAAACCACCAGCATAATGACCAGTGAATAGGGGCTTCCCTGAGATGGCGCCGCTGCTGCCACTGCGTCAGAAATGAACAAGCTCATTAAATTTCCCTCATTGTTTAATTATCAGACGTTTAACGGCGGTACCGCCTTGCCCGTCCGCTCATAGAATTCCGTCACAAACTGCTCTAATTTACCTTCTTCGATAGCCTGGCGTAAACCGGCCATCAGTCGCTGGTAATAGCGCAGATTATGAATCGTGTTCAGACGTGCACCCAGTATTTCGTTACAACGGTCGAGATGATGCAAGTAAGCACGGCTGTAATTGCGACAGGTGTAGCAATCACACTCCGCATCCAGCGTTGCGGTGTCATCTTTATACTTCGCGTTGCGGATTTTCACGACGCCGTCCGTGACAAAAAGATGGCCGTTACGGGCGTTACGGGTTGGCATCACGCAGTCAAACATATCGATGCCGCGACGCACCCCTTCAACCAGATCCTGTGGTTTCCCCACGCCCATCAGGTAACGCGGTTTGTCCTCCGGGATCTGCGGGCAGACGTGCTCCAGAATACGGTGCATATCTTCTTTCGGCTCGCCGACCGCCAGGCCGCCCACAGCGTAACCATCAAAGCCAATCTCTACCAGTCCTTTTACCGAGACATCTCGTAAATCTTCGTAAACCCCACCCTGGATAATGCCGAAAAGCGCATTTTTATTCTCAAGGGAATCAAAGCGATCGCGGCTACGCTGCGCCCAGCGCAGCGACATCTCCATCGAGCGTTTGGCGTAATCCCAGTCCGCCGGGTAAGGCGTACATTCGTCGAAGATCATCACGATATCGGAACCCAGGTCATACTGGATCTCCATCGATTTTTCCGGGTCCAGGAAGATCGCATCGCCGTTGATCGGGTTACGGAAGTGAACGCCCGCTTCAGTGATCTTACGGATATCGCCCAGGCTGAACACCTGGAAGCCGCCGGAGTCAGTCAGGATGGGGCCTTTCCAGTTCATAAAATCATGCAGGTCGCCATGCAGCTTCATGATCTCCTGGCCCGGACGCAGCCAGAGATGGAAGGTGTTGCCCAGAATGATCTGCGCGCCGGTATCGATAACTTCTTCCGGCGTCATGCCCTTCACGGTGCCATAGGTGCCCACAGGCATAAACGCAGGCGTTTCAACCACGCCGCGATCGAAGATCAGGCGGCCGCGACGTGCGCGCCCATCAGTAGTGTCTAATTCGAACTTCACAATGCCTCCACCAGAGAAACAGTCTGATGATTAATTAAAAGTGGCGCATCATAACAACCATGTAAGCCGCTACACAAGCCAGCCCGCGAGTTTAGCGTTTCTCATACTTTGCAGATTTCTGCCTTTATGTGTCACAGTTCTGGCACAAATTAGGCACATCTATTAAGTCAGCATGAAATCATCATCAAAGTCGTTCTCTCTGCCCTTTAGCCTTTCCAGAGAGAGAAGATACTGAAGCCCTGCACGTAATGAAGTCGGCCGCTCAAACTCCAGCCAGAAGCAATCGGGGAACGTCCGGCCAAACCAGAACCCTCCGCCATGCTCTTTTCTACGCTGGAAGAATACCCATTCACCTTTTTTGAAAAGCTGAAGCGACTCTTCCCGGTAAACGATTTGGTACTTGCTGTCTTTGCCTCCCATAAGCCATCAACCATTTTACTGTTTTTATATACAGTAGTTTTATGGTGCGTTTCTGGCAACTGGATTTAGGTACATGCGGATATCCAGCTGGAATTTTGATCTAAACATTAATACCCCACCCCGTAAGCCTGAGTAAAAGGGCGCGGTACTTTCATTGCCCCCTCGCCGGGACTTTTTTTATGCTCAATGCAAAGCTCTATCACCTTGCCATCTTTTAGTCAGGTGATAAGATTTGTCCGTAAACAATTCAAGAAGATAACATGTATAAACTATTCGCAAGATATTCATCTGTTGGCGTGATAAATACTGCTGTGCACTGGGTCGTTTTTTTTGCAGTGCATGCCGCTGGTGTAAACCAGGCATTTTCAAACATGTCTGCTTTCTTCGTCGCTGTTACTTTCTCATTCTTCGCTAATGCGAGGTTTACGTTTAAAGGTAAGGCGACCACAGGCCGCTACCTCATCTATCTGGGCTTCATGGGGGCTATGGCCGCTTCTGTAGGGCAGATGAGCGATACCTTGCAGCTCCCTTCTATCGTCACACTCATTACCTTCTCAGCTGTAAGCCTTGTGATGGGTTTCTTTTATTCGAAATATATCGTTTTCAGGGAGGAAAAATGAAGGTATCTCTCGTGGTTCCGGTCTTCAATGAAGAGGAGGCAATACCGATCTTCTATCAGACCGTAAGAAATGAATTGGCAGCCTATGAAGTTGAGATCGTCTTTATCAATGATGGAAGTAAGGATGGCACAGAGGCTATTATTAATGCCTTGTCCGTATCTGACAGTATGGTCAAGCCCATCAGCTTTACGCGTAATTTTGGCAAAGAGCCTGCTCTTTTCGCTGGGCTTGAGCATGCCACAGGTGATGCTGTAATCCCGATTGATGTTGACCTTCAGGACCCGATAAATGTTATTCCTCTTCTTATTGAGAAGTGGATGCAAGGTGCTGAGGTGGTTCTGGCTAAGCGTATTGACAGAAGCACTGACGGGCACATTAAGCGCAAGACAGCGGAGTGGTTCTACCGCCTGCACAATAAAATCAGCTCTCCCAAAATCGAGGAAAATGTCGGTGATTTTCGACTGATGTCCCGCGAGACAGTTGATCACATCAATTTGCTTTCAGAGAGAAACCTGTTCATGAAGGGAATCCTTTCATGGGTGGGAGGCCGCGTTGAAGTAGTCGAGTACGCGCGCGCGGAACGTGTTGCCGGTAAAACAAAGTTCAATGCCTGGAAATTGTGGAATCTGGCCCTGGAAGGCATAACCAGTTTTTCTACATTCCCACTGCGAATGTGGACTTATATCGGCCTGTTTGTTGCTGCTGCGTCGTTCCTGTACGGCGCATGGATGATATTCGACACACTGGTATTCGGTAACCCAGTTCGCGGATATCCGTCAATTCTGGTTTCCATACTTTTCCTTGGCGGCATACAACTTATTGGAATAGGTGTCTTGGGCGAATATATTGGCAGAATTTACGTTGAAACAAAAAACAGACCAAGATTCATAATAAAAAATCGTAAAGGTGGAAAATGAAGAAGATATGTAATATCAGGGTTGAAGTTTGGTTCTTGTCATTACTTTCCCTGGTAATAATTGCAACAACAAAAAATATTTACATGCTCAACACAGGTGACTTCCAAAGAGCAATATTCCCATTCATGCCACCAATACCTTCATTTAAGCATGTTATGTCGTTAAAATTCCCTCTGTATGAAGAATTTTGGGGTATAGGTAAGTATTCATATAGAAGCACTTATTCTTATATTCTGTACTTTGCTGCTGGAACTTTTAAGTTGGTCACGGATCAGCTTGATACTCGCATACTTTCGGCAATGTTAAAATTCGCTTATATTGCGCTTTTATTCTCTCTATACAGGAAAGTAAACGGTTATAAAATAGTAGTGCTGGATTATGTGATATTTATTGCTCTGGCCGCATTCATGTGCTCATCGTCTAATATTGCTTTTTTCCCCTCCTTCTATCAAGAGCAGGTGCTCCTTCTGTGCCTACCGGCGATGGCGCTCTGTTTGCTTCGTCGCGAAAACTACCTTGCGACCGTTGTTGCTTTTTCAGTATCTGCGTTCATTATCGGTGGTAGTAAGAGCCAGTTTTTCTACCTGCCAATCTGCTGCTTAGTATTCGTGTTATATTTCATGAATTACAAAAAGACCCTGGCTGTCGCACTTTTAGTTGCGCAGGTCTTTAGCATTGCATTTGTCCTGCATTCCTCTGGTGCGACAAACTATAATAAATATCACTCTGCTTACTATGGTATTTATGCTTTTGAAAAAATGAATGGCATACAGTTGCCCGATGGTGTAGATGAGAAATGCGTAGGCATAGATGTATGGGGCGGTCAACTTGATAAAGAAAAAGGTTCTCATAAATCTACGTTCGGCGAGTCATGTTATAACGCCAACAGAAGTGTTGGGTTCAAAGACTCGATTAAGGAATATATCAGACATCCTAGTATTGTATTCAGGTTGCCTTTTGATGATATCGTTAAAGATAACTTAGTTACAGATTACATTCATGTTGCGAAGACCATCAAGGTTATAGTAGATGATAAAGACACCTGGGCATCTAAACTCACTAGATTAAAAGACGACATATTTAGCATCTATCGCATGCCAATAATGCTATTGATTATGTTGATTTTCATAGTAGTTAAAAGACTCAGGAGCGTTTCCGTCCCTGTGATATTTTTAACCACCTTTGGGATATCTCAATTTTACATTTCATTTCTTGGTGAGGGCTATAGGGACTTATCAAAACATCTTTTTGGTGTTTCATTATCATGTGATTTAATAATATTCTATATAGTGGCTCTGCTTGCTAAGAGAATTAAGTGATAAATATGCGCCTAAATAGGCGCATATATTCTATTTAGTAACTTGCAAAGTTAATTTGTACGAAACGCTGAATCCAGTGGCAGTTAATGGAGTTTGCAACACTATGGAACTATCAGTATTTGTAACTACCCCCATTGATCCATAGCTTGTTGCTTGGCTTGTTGAAGATATGACCGTATGAGCAGTAAAATCCACAATCTTATATCCCGCCGGGGCATTTAGTGTAACCCTGCCATCTGACCCTATTGCCTGAAGCGTCCAACCAGTAGCAACGCAGAAATCTTCTCCAATTGGGGTGTATCCAGATGGGAAGTAATCTGCAAGTATATTCCTTACTCCATATGCTTTGAATACACTATACCTTGCTCTGGTTAAAGAAAATAACGAATCTGAGTTGATATTACCACCAAATCCGTTAACCCTCTTGCCAGTCGCCATGTTATATAAATATCTTATATAAGTAGCATCACCAGTAATGTTACCACCGTAGAATATAGGGCTTTTAAGGTTCACGGTGTTATTTAACCCATGAGCAAAATAAAAGGCTCTTGATGTATTTGTTACAAGCCTGGTGCTTCTTGACATAAGAAGGTCTAGCTGGGCTTTCGCACCATATGTTCCTGTGGTACTGTTATATGCCCTATCATTGAGATAGTAGAAGTTAACATCAACATTATTGTTTCCACCAATTTCCATATGGGTGCCTTGGAATGCTTCTATCCCCATATCAAAACTAACGTTATTGCAATAACTATCCAGCGTAATACCACATGCAGTTTCAAGGGACGTCTTATAGATAGTGCTGTAAGTGTCCAGCATACCTTCAAAGAAACCAGAAAAGTGTGAGTATGTAGTTTGGGCAAGATAGATTGGGAAAACACATGCGTCGATTTCCGCTCTAATATCAAAACTCGTCAGCGTCATCCCGCCAGGCTATTCCGGTGATGAATTCCAACCATCAAAATAAATTCCTTTATGACAAGAATCTATTCTGATTATTCCAGTTGCTCCCCAGCAACCGTAACCAAGTACACCGCAGTCACATCCGTTTACAGTAACATCAATCTCAGCTTTCATGGCTGTATTGAGGTGAAGACCAATACTGTTTTTGCCTCTGACGTCCGGTCGCCTGGCAAGATTCCGTGTAAGTTTGAATCCTTTAAATACGCCCCCTCTCACAAACTCATCAGCGCTTCCTGACTCGTTAGTTTGGCCACTATTCTTTCCATTCATTACCCTTACAATACAATCCTGGCCGAATGCAGGACTGTAGTGGCACACTGAATTTGGCCGCCTGAATGATGAGGCGGTGGCAATTCTTCGTGATCTGCCAAGAGATAGTGAATATCCGTTCGCATATAAGGGACGCATGGCAGATGAAATTAATCGCACTGAGTTTGCAAAAGCTTTATCTCTGTCGGGGTTGTCAGATTTTCGCTTCCACGACTTCCGGCACACCTGGGCGAGCTGGCATGTTCAGAACGGAACACCGCTGATGATGCTGAAAGAAATGGGAGGCAGGGAGAAGCTGGAGATGGTCAATAAATACGCTCACCTGAGTGATGAACATTTGAGCAGATTCAGCGGCATTGTCACATTTTTGGCACAGGACGATGTGTCGGATAAAAACGCCGCGAAAATAACGCTCGTAAGTTAATGATATTATTTAGTAAAGCAGCGCACTTACATCAGCCTGAACACTGTTCGCACCAGAGAAACAGTCTGATGTTAAGTGTTAACAGCCGCACACCATGTGCGGCCGCGTTTGTGCAGGCCCATGAGCCAACAGAAAAAATTATTCGCCCACTTTCTCGGTGACAGCTTCCGGATTATGGGTGATATACATCGCATCGCCGTAGCTGAAGAAGCGGTACTGCTCTGCTACTGCCTGCTGGTAGGCATGCATCGTATTACGATAGCCAGCAAAGGCGGAGACCAGCATGATAAGCGTCGATTCCGGCAGGTGGAAATTGGTGACCAGCGCATCAATTACCTGATAGTGGTAGCCCGGATAGATAAAGATTTTGGTATCGTCAAAGAATGGGGCGATAAGCGCCTCTTTCGCCGCCTGTGCCGCGCTTTCCAGCGATCGTACCGATGTTGTGCCCACGGCCACAACACGATTGCCACGCGCTTTACAGGCCAGCACCGCATCCACAACCTCCTGCGGCACTTCCGCATATTCGGCGTGCATAATGTGATCTTCAATACTTTCAACCCTGACCGGCTGGAAAGTTCCTGCGCCGACATGCAGCGTGACGAAAGCCGTCTCGATGCCTTTTGCCCGCAGCGCAGCCAGCAGCGGCTCGTCGAAGTGCAGCCCGGCAGTTGGCGCGGCAACGGCACCCGGCTTCTCGCTATAAACCGTTTGATAGAGTTCGCGGTCAGCATCCTCATCCGGGCGATCGATATAAGGCGGCAGCGGCATATGCCCTACGGCGTTAAGGATCTCCAGCACCGCGCGCTCATCCTCAAAACGCAGCTCAAAGAGCGCGTCATGACGAGCGACCATGGTGGCCTTTACGCTTTCGTCGTCTCCCAGCAGCAGTTCTGCACCAGGTTTGGGCGCTTTTGAGGCACGAACATGCGCCAGCACACGATGCTCATCCAGCATACGTTCAACCAGCACTTCAATCTTGCCACCGCTGACTTTGCGGCCAAATATGCGAGCCGGGATCACCCGCGTATTGTTGAAGACCAGCAGATCGCCCGGATTGAGTTTCTCCAACAAATCAGTAAAGACCCCGTGCGACAGCGCCCCATCCGGCCCGTTAAGGGAAAGAAGGCGGCATCCGCTACGCTGAGCCTGCGGATAGTGGGCAATCAAAGATTCGGGCAACTCAAAAGTAAAATCGGCAACGCGCATGGTCATTCACAGTCAGGGAAATCAGGGCGCACATTCTAGCTGAAAACCGCCCATAGCTAAACAACTCCCCGCAATAATGGATAAGACGATATACTGCACTTATGAATTTTCTTGCGCATTTACATCTGGCCTCGCTGGCCCAAAGCTCCCTTCTGGGTAACCTGATGGCCGATTTCGTGCGGGGAAATCCGCACAATGAGTGGCCCGCAACGGTTGCAGAGGGCATTCTGCATCACCGACGTATTGACGTGATGACCGACTCCCTGCCTGAAGTGCGTGCGGCACGGGACTTCTTCCGGCCCGAAACCCGTCGCGTTTCCCCCATTACTCTTGACGTGATTTGGGATCATTTTTTGTCACGCCACTGGGGGAGTATTCAGCCGGAAATTTCTCTGCCAACTTTTCTGGCACAGGCGAAATCTGTGATCGAACCCGATTTAGCTTCTACTCCAGAGCGGTTCCAGAACCTTAACCGTTATTTATGGAGTGAGCGTTGGATGGAGAAGTATGCCGAGCCGGATTATCTGCAACCGGTGCTGCGCGGTATGGCCAGTCGCCGTCCTCGTCTGGCGGCGCTGGAGGACTCCTGGCAGGATTTCATCACAAACTATCAGCAATTTAACGACTTTTTCTGGCAGTTCTATCCGGTTATGATGGAAAAGGCTTCACGCCAGGCGCTTTGACAGCGCCAGCGGCAATTCCGCTTGTCCTTTTGTTGAAAAGGGCTATTGTATGGAGCTGCTTTAGTAATTTTAAATTTTTGATAGGTTTAACCTATCTGAATAATCGGCGTTTAACGCTGGTGCCTCTACAGGCATCGCTTTTATACTCCGCGTTGTCTCTTTAATCTAACTACTTCTACAGGAGTGAACATGGTCCTGGTAACTCGTCAAGCCCCAGATTTTACCGCTGCTGCCGTACTCGGCAACGGTGAAATTGTTGAGAACTTCAACTTCAAAAAACACACTGCTGGTAAAGCTACCGTTGTGTTCTTCTGGCCAATGGACTTCACCTTCGTTTGCCCTTCTGAGCTGATTGCCTTCGACAAGCGTTACGAAGAGTTCCAGAAGCGCGGCGTGGAAGTTGTCGGCGTTTCATTCGATTCTGAGTTTGTGCATAACGCATGGCGCAAAACCCCAATCGAAAAAGGCGGCATCGGCGAAGTGAAATATGCCATGGTTGCTGATATCAAGCGTGAAGTGCAGAAAGCTTACGGTATTGAACATCCGGATGCAGGCGTTGCGCTGCGTGGTTCATTCCTGATCGACAAAGCGGGTGTGGTTCGCCACCAGGTGGTTAACGATCTGCCACTGGGCCGTAACGTTGACGAAATGCTGCGCATGGTTGACGCGCTGCAATTCCACGAAGAGCACGGCGAAGTGTGCCCGGCTCAGTGGGAAAAAGGCAAAGAAGGTATGGGCGCATCGCCAGACGGCGTGGCTAAATACCTCTCTGAGAACGCGGCTAAGCTGTAACAGCCCCGACTCTGAAAGGCTCGCTTCGGCGGGCCTTTTTTATTTATCCTTTATTTCCCTGCCCCCTTCTTTCAAGATCCATTTATTTCTGTGATTTCTGCATCCCGCCAGGATATAGCGTCATTACCTTCTAAGAATAATCCCTGCGAATCTTCCGTTTTATCTATTTTTGTATTGGATAATTCCCTTTCCCCTATTACTCTGTCAAAAATAGCTTCCCGCAGCGTTGGCAGTGATTAAGGATCTTCCTCACCAGAAAAGGTTGAGAGGATTCCACCGTTGCCATGCAATTTTCTGCTGTCAGGCATTACGGAAAGAGTCATTATGTCCCAAATTCATGCATTCTCTTATCGCAAAGATATTGATGGTTTACGTGCTCTCGCTATTTTGCTGGTGGTGCTTTTCCATTCCGGCGTGGCTGAGTTAAGCGGCGGCTTTATTGGAGTAGATGTTTTTTTCGTTATCTCCGGCTTTTTGATTGGCAGCATTATCTCTCGCGAGATCGGCAATAATACCTTTACCTTCCAACAATTTTACGTCCGCCGTATTCGCCGTATTGCCCCGGCGCTGTTTTTTATGTTGTTTTGCATCACCGCATTAAGCTACGGCATTCTTTCCCCGCTGGAATTTCGCGATCTGGCAAAATATATCACCGCGGTTCTGCTGTTTGTGCCCAATGTGATGTTATTAAAAGGCATCGATTATTTTAACCCGAATGCCGATCTCAACCCGATGCTGATGACCTGGTCGCTGGGTATTGAGGAGCAATTCTATTTTGTGCTGCCTGCTTTAATGATTCTGGCGCACAAACTGCGTTTCTCCCCTAAAGTCGTGATAACGGTTCTGAGTCTCGCCTCGCTGGTAGCGGGCATAGTGATCACCCCGATTAACGGCAACAGCGCTTTCTACCTCCTGCATACGCGGGCCTGGGAATTAGGCGCAGGCGTATTGCTGGCTCTCTATCGCAGCCAGCCGCTCACGGGCGGTAAAAGCCTGCCGCTGGCAGTGGCGGGACTACTGCTGATCCTGGTTCCCGTCTTTCTGCTGGATAAAGAGAGCGCGTTTCCGGGCTATTTTGCACTGTTGCCCGTAGCAGGCGCCGTATTGCTTATTTTGACACACACTCCCCTGCACCAGCGGCTGCTGGAAAATCGTGTGATGGTCTTTATCGGCAAGGTTTCATACTCATGGTATCTCTGGCACTGGCCCTTACTCAGCCTCGCCCGCATCAGTGCAGAGGCTCCCTTGACCGCAATACAGGGGCTTGCTATCAGTGCAGGTGCGCTGGTTATCGCCACGCTCTCCTGGTACTTTGTGGAAAAACCGTTTCGCCGCCCTGCTCAACCGAAACAGCGGATCATCACCTCTTATACCCTCCTGTGCGTAGTGGGCATTATCTCCTTTGTCTCTGTCTATATGGCCGGTGGACTCAAGTATCGCGTCGTCGATCTGGTCAATAACGGCGAGCTGTTTAAAGTGGAGGCGGAAAAAAATCCCTGCCTGATGACCTACGGGGAAAACCTCCCCTCCTCTGACAGTCTCTGTATGCCGAAAGTGGCCGTTCCGGCGGTAGCGCTGATAGGCGACAGCCATGCGGCTGCGCTGCGCGCTGCCGTTGCCCAATATGCTTTAAGAAAGCAGAAACCGATGTTTGAACTGACGAAATCATCCTGCCCTTTCTTAATTGGCGTCAGCCGTTATATGGTTGAACATCCGCAACAGGGGGAGCAATGTACTGCCTTTAATAAAGAAGTGATGAAAACTTTACTCAGCGATAAAGTAGATGAAGTGGTTATTACTGCCTTCTGGTCTTCAGGTTTTTCGGTAGTTCCGGGTTATGGCTATCGCTCTGTTGATGGCAAAGTCACGGATAATTATCTGGCGCTGAATGCTGGCATGAGTAACGTCGTAAAAGAATTACTGGCTGCGAATAAAAAGGTGACGTTAATTGAAGATGCCCCCAGCCTTGATATCGATCCTCTGAGATTCAATAATACGCAGCACATTCCTCTGCGTAAAAAGATTAATGCCTGGCTCAGCGACAGCAATCAGACCGTTGCAGACCGCACCCTGCGCTTTCATCTGACGGAAGATAAAGTGAATACAATCCTGGCGAGCTTTGCCCAGCCCGGCGTTAAGGTTATTCGGCTGAAAGATAATTTGTGCAGTCAACAAGGCTGCCTGATTGCCAGTAAAGGCCTACCCCTCTATTACGATAAGCACCATCTGACCGATCTTGGCAGCACTATCGCTCTGGGCAATAATTTGTAGTGCGCTCCTCTGATCCTGGCGGTTTCATTGCCGCCAGGATTACGTTACTGTCTGGGAAACGGGAGCCGTCAGGTTTCGCCCCGCACTTTATTCAAGGCAATAAAAGAACATGGATGCAAGAGTGCCCTTTCTCACCGCGCTATTAATGCTGTTTCTCTCCCTGCCCTTCAGCCACTCTGCACAAGCTGCTCAACCTGATTACACGCTGGAAAAGGTGGTGGAAGTCAGCCGTCATGGCGTGCGTCCACCGACCGCTGGCGATCGTAAGCTGATTGAAGCGGGGAGCCAGCGCGCCTGGCCTCGCTGGCTGACAGAGGAGGGAAAGTTAACCGGACATGGCTACACCGCTGCCTGGCTGAAGGCCCGCTATGAAAGCCAGCGCTATCGTCAGCTTGGGCTGCTCCCTTCTGGCTGCCCTGGCCCGCAGGATGTTTATCTCCGAGCCAGCACGCTGCAACGTACCCAGGCTACCGCAGAAGCCTGGTCTGCCGCAGCCTTTCCCGGCTGCGGCGTGCCGGTTCATGCGTTGAGCCATGAAGATCCGCTCTTTTCTTTCCCTACAGGTAAAGCAACCGCGGCAGAAAAGGAGCGTAACAGGCAGGAGGCGCTGGCCGCACTGGGCGGTGATTTACAGCAGGCCGAAAAGCGTTTGCAGCCGCAAATTGCCGCGCTGAAAAAAGCAGTTTGCCGCGAAGATCAACCCTGCCCGGTTTTTGAACAACCCTGGGCGCTTAAGGTCTGGTCGAACGGCGGCGTGGCGATAGAGGGACTGGATACGCTGGCTGCGATGGCAGAAACGCTCAGGCTGGCCTGGAGCGAAAACCAGCCTGCCGCCCTTGTTGCATTTGACCACGCCCACTCTTCTGCTGAACTCAGTCAGCTCCTGCCGTTACTGACGGCTAAATATGACTACACCAACGATTTGCCTTCCGCCGCACGCAAGGGAGGATCGGTGCTGCTGGACCAGATTGTGAAGGCGTTGAAGCAGGAGGGCCAGCCAGCTCCGGCCTCAGCTAACAGCCAGCATCAGGCAAACCTCCTGCCACCAGACGTTCGCTGGCTGCTCTATGTGGCGAGCGATATCAACATCGCTTATCTGCGTACCCTGATCAACTTCAGCTGGCAGCAGGGAGAGTACCCGCGCGGAAACATACCGCCTGCCAGCAGCCTGGTGTTTGAACGCTGGCGGAGCAGTAATGGCGAGCGCTTTCTCAGGATCTACTTTCAGTCACAAAGCCTTGATCAAATTCGTCAGCTGACGCCGCCCTCCCCGGCTGATCCGCTCTCGGTAACCGAATGGCAGGGTAAAGACTGCCGCGCTACCTCCGTGGGAACCCTCTGTCCGTTTGACACAGCGCTGCAACTTATTGAGAAGAATATAGATCCGCCTGAGGTAGCCGTCAGCTATCCGCACAGTTAAAGCAGACTATGGCACGTGCAGCTGATTTGCTCAGCCTTAACCGGCTTTTACTATGAAATAAGCCGGATGAACAGTGACCAGAGAATAATCGTGTGGCTGTCCTTACCAACAACAGCCAGTTGCCAGACATAAAAAAACCGCCCGTCAGGATCGACCTGAAGGGCGGCTCTTTTCACAGTGAAGCCGTTATGCGCTGGCGATCTTCTTTTTCACAAATCCCCAGCTCACCAACAGCAACACTATCCAGCCGGCACCCACATACAGCGAGATGCGGGTATCGGGGAAGTAGCCAATCAGACCAATGATAAAGACCAGGAAAAGAATGCCCACCAGCGCGGTAAAAACGCCGCCTGGCATGGCAAACTTCAGGGCTTTAGCCTGCTCTTTGCTTAAGGTGCGGCGGAAACCAATCTGCGCGAACAGGATCATTATCCATACCCAGACGGTGGCAAAAGTGGCCAGCGAAGCGATCACCAAAAACACTTTTTCCGGCATCAGGTAGTTAAGGTAAACCGCAACCAGCATTGCTGCCATCATCACCAGCACTGTCACCCACGGAATACCGCGACGTGAAACGGTCGCAAACATTTTTGGTGCGTGTCCCTGTTCAGCCATACCGTGCAGCATGCGCCCTACGCCAAAGACATCGCTGTTGATAGCGGAGAGGGAGGCGGTGATCACCACAAAATTCAGGATAGTTGCCGCCGCCGCAATGCCCATATGCTGGAAGGTCAGCACAAACGGGCTGCCGTTGGTGCCTACCTGGTTCCAGGGGTAAACAGACATAATCACAAACAGCGTACCGACGTAAAACACCAGAATACGCAGCGGCACGGTGTTAATGGCTTTCGGAATAGAGGTTTCCGGATCTTTTGCTTCTCCGGCGGTAATACCGATAATCTCAATGCCGCCATAGGCAAACATCACGATTTGCAGTGAGAGCACCATGCCAACCACGCCGTGGGCAAAGAAGCCGCCGTTGGTCCACAGATTATGGATGCCGGTTGGCTGGCCGCCGTTGCCGATACCCCAGAAGATGATACCGATGCCGGCTACGATCATAATGATGATAGTCGCGACTTTAAACAGAGAGAGCCAGAACTCCACTTCGCCAAACACTTTCACCGTGGCCATATTGATGGCACCGATGATCAGCACCACGCTGAGCACCCAGATCCAGTGCGGGACATCCGGGAACCAGACGCCCATATAGATGCCAAATGCCGTGACGTCCGCAATAGCGACAATCAAAATTTCGAAACAGTAAGTCCAGCCGGTAATGTAACCCGCCAGCGGGCCAAGATAGTCCTGTGCATAGCGGGAAAAAGAGCTGGCCTGAGGGTTGTTGACCGACATTTCCCCCAGCGCACGCATAATGATATAGGCGATAGCGCCGCCGATAATATAGGCGAGGATCACGCTCGGCCCGGCCATTTTCATTGCATCTGCCGAACCGTAAAAAAGCCCGGTACCGATAGCCGAGCCGAGTGCCATAAAGCGGATATGGCGGGTACTCAGTCCCTTTTTGAGCGTATTTTTTGTCATCTTTCTACTTCTGTTTTTACTCTGTCGGCCTTCTCTGCCGCGTGGCAGAGAAGGCGTGCTGAAACGTTACTCGCCAGGCTTACTGCTGATGCGCATTCACCTGCTGACGGGCATAAACGCGGTCACAGATCGCCACCAGCACCAGCATCGCCAGCGAAGGCGGCAGCCAGGCCAGACCCTGCTCTGCCAGCGGCAGATGCTGAGTGAAAGCGGGCAGCGATGTTTTCCAGTCGGTAGTTTTTACCCCATCAATCATACCAAACAGCAGGCTGACCAGCATGGTGGGGGCAATAATGCGACTGCTTTTCTTCCACCAGTTCAGCGTAAAGCTCAGCAGGATCAGCACAATGCAAGGTGGATAAATAGCCGTCAGAACCGGGATTGAGATTTGAATCAGGTGGCTCAGTCCAAGGTTAGAAACCAGCATGGAGAACAGGCCCAGCACAAACACCAGCTGACGGTAAGAGAGCGGCAGATACTGTTCAAAGAACTCCGCACAGGCACAAGTCAGGCCCACCGCCGTTACCATGCAGGCGACGAAAATCAGCGCGGCCAGGAACAGGCTGCCCATACCGCCAAAGGTCTGCTGCACATAGGCATGCAAAATGGCTGCGCCGTTGGCATTTTGATCCACGATAGAGGAGCTGTCTGAACCCAGTTTAAACAGCGCCAGGTAGACCAGCGTCAGCCCCACACCGGCAATCAATCCCGCCAGCACGGTATAACGGGTAAGCAGTTTCGCATCGCTGACTCCGCGTGAGCGAGCCGCATTGACAATAACAATACCGAAGACCAGCGCCCCTAAAGTATCCATGGTCAGATAGCCATTAATGAAGCCGCTGGAGAAGGCTGCATGCTGATACGCTTCGGTGGCAGGTGCCAGGCCGCCAGCAGGCCAGATCAGTGCCGCCACGCCCAGTACGGCCAGCGCAATAATTTTCAGCGGCGCAAGGAAATGACCGACGGTATCCAGCAGCTTGCCCGGATAGAGGGAGATGCCGATCACCAGTGAAAAGTAGATCAGGCTGTAAATAAGCAGCGGCAGAGGGCCGTCACCCGTTAAAGGGGCGAGGCCAACCTCAAAAGAGACGGTTGCCGTGCGTGGCGTGGCGAAGAGCGGGCCGACGGCCAGGTAACAGACGGTGGCCAGCACAATACCGGCAGCTTTGCCGACTGGCGTGCTCAGCGCATCAATACCGCCGCCAACGCGGGCCAGGGCAATCACGGTAATTACCGGCAGGCCGACCGCGGTGATCAGAAAGCCCAGCGCGGCAATCCACACGTGTTCGCCAGACTGAATCCCCACCATCGGAGGGAAAATAATATTGCCTGCACCCACAAACAGCGCAAAGGTCATAAAGCCCAGCGCAAGGATGTCTTTGGAAGTTAAACGATTAGTCATAAGCAGAAAATTAACCCGTACTGGTGTTCAGTGAAGTCGCGATGTCAGCTTTATCACCCTGCCCGCACTAAAAACGCCAGAATCGCCGCGCGATACGGAGAAATGTTTTTCCTGCTGTCGTTCTGGTAGCGGATTTGTGCTGGTTTTTGATCTTTTAACAGGGGGATAACGTAAAAACGGCGCTAAGTAAACCGTTTATAGGGGAGAAAGGCAAGGTGCGATCGGAAAAGCAGAGTGATATGTCGTAAAAATTACCGCATCCAGTGATTCACTTCAGTTTATCGCCTGGATGCCTTACATGATTTGTATTTTTTTTGCGCGATGCGGGGTTATTTTCTGCATAGATGGGGCCAAAGATGCACGAAAGGCGCGAATTGTCGCGCCTTTTGCACATCCTGATGCAGCGTTACCAGACCTCTTTAGCGATATCCACTACCAGACGCAGCTTCGCCCACTGCTGCTCTTCGCTCAGGCTGTTGCCCTCTTCCGTTGAGGCGAAACCACACTGAGGACTGAGGCAGATTTGATCAAGGCTGACATACTGCGCTGCTTCAGCGATGCGCTGCTTCACGGTTTCAGGGTTTTCCAGCTCGCCGTTTTTGGTAGTGACCAGGCCCAGTACGACCTGCTGTTTGCCCGGCCTGATGAAACGTAACGGTTCGAAGCCGCCAGAACGCTCGTTATCATATTCCAGGAAGAAGGCATCAATGTTAACGGTGCCAAACAGAATTTCCGCTACCGGCTCATAGCCGCCTTCAGAGATCCAGGTAGAGCGGAAGTTGCCGCGGCAGACATGCAGCCCAATAGTGAGATCGTCCGGCTTACCTTCGATCGCTTTGTTCAGCACCTGGGCATAGATATGCGCCAGCTCCTGCGGATCCTCGCCACGTTCGCGGATCTGCTGCTTCTGATCTTCCGAGCAGAGATAGGCCCAGACGGTGTCATCCAGTTGCAGATAGCGGCAGCCTGCGGCGTAAAAGGCCTGAATGGCGTCACGGTAAGTCTGCGCCAGATCGTCAAAATAGAGGTTAAGATCGGGATAAACGTTAGCGTCGATAGCTTTACGTCCGCCACGGAAGTGCAGCACGCTTGGGCTGGGAATGGTCATCTTCGGCACGGCGTCGCCGCTGATGCTTTTCAGGTAACGGAAATCTTCCAGCATGGGATGATGGCCAAAACCGAGTTTGCCAGTGACGCGGATGCTGTGCGCTTTGGTCTGCACACCGTTGAACTGAATGCCCTGCTCAGACTCGTAGCGCTCCACCCCTTCCAGTCCATCGAAGAAGTCGAAGTGCCACCAGGCGCGGCGGAATTCACCGTCCGTTACCACTTTCAGCCCGCAGGCGCGCTGGTGCGTGACCACATCACGAATGGCTTCATCTTCAATGCGCCTAAGCGCAACAGCATCAATCTTACCGGCCTGGAAATGCTCGCGAGCCTGTTTAATGGCCGCAGGACGAAGGAAGCTGCCGACCACTTCGGCACGATACTGGGCTGAATCTCTCTGCATGGTATGTCACTCCTGGCACGCCGGGTTGTTAATTTACCGGCGAAATTATCACGATTCGTTATATGTAGACTTCCGGATGTCTATATGGCTGTAAACAGAGTGTCATGAGAAAGATTCAGCTGCAACCGAGGAAATTTCATCAGGCATGAAGAAAATTCATGTTAGTACTTACTTATCCATTATTCAGCAGCTGGCGGGCTTGTTGACGCTGCTCTTCCGAGAGAGGCAGATAACCAGCCTGATTCACCCCGGCCTGCCCGCGATCAGAGAGCACATGCCGCAGGAAAGTGGCAGTGAGCGGTTCCAGCGGTTTACCCGGCGGTTTATTCACATAGAGATAGAGTTTACGCGCATAGGGATAGCTGCCGTTGCGGATCGTCTCTGCGTTGGGTGCGATCCACGCCTTTCCGTCACGGGAAACGGGCAGCGTTTTCACGCCGGAGAGGTGACTGCCCATGCTGGCATAGCCAATGGCATTAAGCGTGTTGGCCACGGCCTGCACCACGGCGGAAGAGCCGGGATATTCGCTCACATCATTACGGAAATCCCCGTTACAGAGCGCCTGCTGCTTGAAGAACCCCCAGGTGCCAGAAGCGGAATTTCGGCCAAAACGTTGCAGAGGGCGCCCAGGCCAGCCGGGTTGTGTCAGGTTGAGATCGCCCCAGTGGTTGACGGCGGCAACGGCTCCACAGCGGCAAGTCACCGAGAAAATAGCATCAAGCTGTCTGGTGTTCAGCCCAGGTAGCGGATTGTCCTGATTGACCACCACCACCAGCGCATCCATAGCTACCGGCACGGCAAGCGGTGGATAACCATATCGGGCTTCAAACAGCTGCCGTTCCACAGCCTGCATGGGGCGGCTCATAGCGCCGATTTGTGCTGCGCCTGCGGCCAGTGCCGTAGGCGCAGTAGAGGAGCCAGCCGCCTGAACCTGCACATTCACGCCGGGATAGTGTTGGTTGAAACTCTCGCCCCACAGCGTCATCAGATTGCCGAGCGTATCGGAGCCGACGCTGGTCAGATTCCCGGCCAGCATCCCCTCTTTGGCCTGCACCATCAGGCTGAAACAGGTCAGGGCGAGCAGAAAAAGCTTTTTCATCTCAGGTATCCGGTTCGATCAACGAATCGCATTCTGTGCCAACTCGCGGCTGACAATCAACCTTGGCGGCAGGATGAAGCTGAAACAGGTCGCCACGCCCGGCTCGCTGGTGATATCCAGACGCGCATTATGGTGACTCAACGCATGCTTCACTATCGCCAGACCCAGTCCACTTCCACCGGTCTGTCTGGAGCGCGCTTTATCCACGCGATAGAAACGTTCCGTCAGGCGGGGAATATGCTCAGGCGAAATGCCGGGACCATTATCCTTCACCTTAAACAGCGCCCCCTGCGCGGTTTCCTGCCAGCTGATATCAATGCGCGTACCGGGCGGCGTATGGTTAACCGAGTTATAAACGAGGTTGGAGATGGCGCTTCGCAACTGCTCTTCGTTGCCGAATACCCGCAGATGCTGGTCGCTGTGGAAATGGATTTCGTGCCGTCCCTGACTCAAGGTTTCCGCTTCACGCTGTAACAGCTTCAGCATTAACGGCACCTCGACTTTTTCCTGGAGATCGAGCGCTGGCGCGGCTTCAATGCGTGACAGCGTCAGCAGCTGTTTCACCAGACCATCCATACGGCGGGTCTGCTCCTGCATTGTATGCAGCGCTTTATCCCGCAGCGGCCCTTCCATTCCGGAATCATTCATCATCTCCAGATAACCCTGTAGCACCGTTAACGGCGTACGCAGTTCATGGCTGACGTTAGCGAAAAAGTTACGGCGGGCGCCTTCCAATTGATGCATCTGCGTCACGTCACGCGCCACCAGCAGCCACTGTCCTTCTGAATAGGGCATTACGCGGAATTCAAGTTGGCGATGGCTGTTATGCACCAGGGTCAATGGCCGGGAAAAATCCCGCTGGCGGAGGTAGCGGGTGAATTCGGGGTAACGAAGCAGGTTAAGGATGTTCTGCCCATTATCCTCCGGCCAGCGCAGTCCCAGCATCTGCTGCGCCAGGCCGTTGCACCAGAAGATGGTTCCCTCTTCTGTGGTAAGTACCACGGCATCGGGCAGGGACTCCGCTCCGCTACGAAAACGCTTAATCAGGTGGCCAAGCTCGCGCCGACGCCGACGATTTCTCGCCTGCATCTGGTAAAGGCCATAAAAGAGAGGCTCCCAACTGCCGCGACCGGCCGGTGGCGTCATGCTGCGATCGATCCAGAGCCAGTGGGATAAACGGAGTAAATTAGCGAAGTGCCAGCCCAGTACGGCCAACACGGCGATCAGCAGCAGCCAGGGCAGGTAGCCGACCAGCAGCCCCAAAATCAGGGCGGGCAGGCAGGCCAGCACCAGCTCCAGCAGCAGTCTCTTCCAGGAGAGGCGTTCCAACACGGTAGAGGCTCCAGTGCGAACGATCAGTAACGTGCAGAGAAACGGTAACCTGTTCCGCGAACCGTCTGCACCATGCGATCGTGCCCGGTCAGTTCCAGCGCCTTGCGTAGGCGGCGAATATGAACGTCAACGGTACGATCTTCGACGTACACGTTAGTGCCCCACACATGATTAAGCAACTGCTCACGGCTGTAGACCCGCTCCGGGTGCGTCATAAAGAAGTGCAGCAGCTTATACTCCGTTGGCCCCATTTCCAGCGGCTGAGTCTCAGACATCACGCGGTGTGAAGAGGGATCCAGGCTCAATCCCTGCATCTCAATAACCTCCTCCACCGCCATTGGCGAGATGCGGCGCATCACTGCTTTAATTCGCGCCACCAGCTCTTTCGGCGAAAATGGCTTGGTAATATAGTCGTCAGCACCCACTTCCAGACCGCGAACGCGATCTTCTTCTTCGCCGCGCGCCGTGAGCATCATCACCGGAATATCCCTGGTCATCGCTTCACGCTTCAGGTGCTTGATAAACTGAATGCCCGATCCCCCCGGTAGCATCCAGTCCAGCAGGATCAAATCAGGCCAGGGTTCGATGAGCATACTGACCGCACTGTCATAATCTTCCGCTTCTATGGGTTGATAGTCATTTTGCTCCAGTACGAAACACAACATCTCACGGATTGGGGCTTCATCTTCGACTACCAGAATGCGCTTAGCCATTATTGCTCCTGCTACTGTGACGGAATGCCACTGGATATGCGGCGCCATTATGCGTCAGTTTTATGACAGTTTTATGAAAAAAACTGACCCCAGCCCACCGATTTATAACACTTTTATGAAGGTAGTGGTCAATGTGTCTGGGGTTTTGCCTCTGGCTGTTTATAATCGTCGGCACTGCTTTACGCTTCAGAGGGACCCCATGCGAATACTCCACACGTCAGACTGGCACCTGGGCCAGTTCTTTTACACCAAAAGCCGTGCTGCGGAACATCAGGCTTTTATTGACTGGCTGCTGGAACAGGCGGTGGAAAAGCAGGTAGATGCCATTATCGTGGCGGGTGATATCTTCGATACGGGATCGCCGCCCAGCTATGCGCGTGAACTCTACAACCGTTTTGTTGTGAAGCTACAGCAAACCCGCTGTGAGCTGGTGGTACTGGGTGGAAATCATGACTCTGTGGCCACGCTGAACGAATCTCGCGAGCTGCTTGCCTGTCTGAATACCAGGGTCATTGCCGCCGCCAGCGACGATCCTGCGCAACAGGTGCTGATGCTGAACACGCGCGAAGGTAAACCTGGCGCGCTGCTCTGTGCTATCCCTTTCCTGCGCCCTCGCGATATTACCCTCAGCAAGGCGGGCCAGTCAGGCCGGGAGAAACAGCTGACGCTGCTGGAAGCGATAACCCAGCACTACCAGCGCTGCTGGCAGGCGGCGCTGGAAGTGCGTGAACGCCATAATCTGCCGCTCCCCATCATCGCCACCGGCCATTTAACGACCGTCGGCGTCACCAAAAGTGACGCGGTGAGGGACATTTACATCGGCACGCTTGATGCTTTTCCGGCTCAGGCTTTTCCGCCAGCAGACTATATTGCGCTGGGGCATATCCATCGTGCGCAGCGCATCGCCAATAGCGACCATATCCGCTACAGCGGCTCCCCTATTCCGCTCAGCTTTGATGAGCTGGGCAAGGAGAAAAGCGTCTTCCTGGTCGATTTTGCTGACGGCAGGCTCAGTAAGGTTGAAACGCTGCCGATCCCGCTATTTCAGCCCATGCAGATGATTAAAGGTTCGCTGGAAGAGATTGAGCAGCAGCTTGCGGCTATCCTCCCGCGTGAAGATGGCAAAACCGTGTGGCTTGATATCGAAATTTCTACCCATGCCTGGCTGAACGATCTCCAGCGTCGTATTCAGGAACTGACGGAGAAGCTACCTGTGGAAGTGGTGTTACTGCGGCGCAGCCGGGAGCAGCGCGATCAGGTCATCAACCGGCAGAATAATGAGACGCTCAGCGAGCTTAGCGTACAGGAGGTGTTCAGTCGTCGGCTGGCCCTTGAGGAGCATGAAGAGCCGGAACGGCTGGCTCGTGCCACCACGCTGTTTAAACAGACGCTGACTGAGATTGATGACGAGGAGCAGGCATGAAGATCCTGACGCTGCGGTTTAAAAATCTCAACTCCCTCAAGGGGGAGTGGAAGATCGATTTCACTGCTGAACCTTTTGCCAGCAACGGCCTGTTTGCCATTACCGGGCCGACGGGCGCGGGCAAAACTACGCTGCTCGACGCCATCTGTCTGGCGCTTTATCACGAAACCTCCAGGCTGGGTAAGCTCTCCCAGACGCAGAACGATCTGATGACGCGTGATACTTCCGAATGTCTGGCAGAGGTGGAATTTGAGGTCAAAGGGGTGGCCTGGCGGGCATTCTGGAGCCAGAACCGGGCGCGTGGCGCCGTAGAGGGTAACTTGCAGGCTCCCCGCGTAGAGCTGGCCCGCTGCGAAGACAATAAAATCGTTGCCGATAAGGTCAAAGATAAGCTGGAGATGCTCACCGCCCTGACCGGCCTGGATTTTGAGCGCTTTACCAAGTCGATGATGCTGTCACAGGGCGAGTTTGCGGCGTTTCTGAACGCTGACGCCAACAGCCGCGCGGAGCTGCTTGAAGAGCTGACCGGCACCGAAATTTATGGCCGTCTCTCTGCCAGCGTGTTTGAACGCCATAAAACGGCGAAAGCGGCGCTGGATACCCTGCGCGCGCAGGCCAGCGGGATGGCGCTGCTGGAAGATGAACAGCTTTTACACCTCACAACCCGCCTGGAAGAGCTTGTAACAGCGGAGCAGGCGCTTACTTCCCAACACCAGCGGCACCATTTTTTATGGCAGTGGCAGCAGCAGCATCACGCTGCCCTACAGGCGGTTAAAGAAGCGGAGCACGCCAGCCAGCAGGCAGAAATTGCCTGGCAGCAGGATGGCGCGGAGCTGGCCCGTCTTACCCAGGCAGAACCAGCGGAAAAGTTACGCCCGCTCTGGCAGCAGCGCGAGCAGTATCAGCAGGAGTGGCACGAGCTGAACAGGCAGCAACAGCAGCTTTCGCAGCAAAAAACTCTGGCGCAACAACAGCTTGAGGAGTGTACACAACAGCTCAAGGCCGCCGATGAAGCGCGTCAACAGCATGAGGCGTATCGCCTGCAACAGGAGACGCTGATTGCCGATACGATCCTGCCGCTGGATAACCGCATCGCCTCGCTAAACCAGCAAACAGAGGGGCGGGCTAAAGAAGTAAGTGAGTACCAACAATCCCTCAACCGCCGTCAGGCCACGCTGCAACAAAACCAGCAGGCGCAGAGTGATAAGCAGGCACAGCAGCAGCTCAACCGCGAATGGCAGCAAAAGCATCCGCACTTTGCCCGCTGGGGAGAATCTCTGCCGCTGTGGCGTGTTCGCTTTGAACAGCAGCAGCAGAGTGAACAGGCGCTGAAAGCCCGGCAGACGCGCACGGATGAGCAGCGAAAAGCCGTTCTTCAGCTCCGGCAAGAGCTTCAGCAGGCAGAGCAACAGGCCAGACCGCAGCAACAGCTGCTGGAACAGGCCCAGGCCCGCCTCACCGAAGCTGAAAAGAGCGCCGCCGCGCAGCGGCAGCAGCATGCCGAAAGTGAGCTGGAACAGTCGCTGGCACGGCTCAGCCAGCAGCGATCACAACGGCAACAGCTGGCTCTGCTCTCTGCGCAGTGGCAACAGCTGGCGGCCCGCCTGGCACGCCACCAGGCAGGCCAGCAAGAGAGCCTGAAACGGCAACAGCAGGAAACGCTAGAGCTGGAAGCGCTGCGCAGCAGCTGGAAAGAGAAGTATCAGCATCTTCAGGATCTGGAGAAGCGCTGTGAACTGGAGAAGCGGATAGCCAGCCTGGAGCAGCAGCGTGCCCTGCTTGAAGCGGGACAGCCCTGTCCGCTTTGCGGCTCCTGCGAACATCCGGCAGTGGCCGATTATCAGGCGCTTGAACCCTCTGAAAACCAGCAGCGTCTGGCCAGGCTGAAAAGCGAGGTTGAGCAGCTAAAAGATCGGGGCACGGCGAAGCGCGAACAGTTGAAAAACCTGCTCGCGCTGGCGGAAAAAGAGCAGCAGGCGGCGGATGAGGATCAACGGGAAGCCGCGCAGTTGCGCGCGCAGTGGCAGACGGTTATCTCCGCCCTCTCCCTTACGCTGACGCCAGAACAGGCTGAACAAGTGCAGGCGTGGCTGGCAGAACAGGAGCGGCTGGAAACAGAACAGCAATCCATCCTGCAAAGGATGCAGCAAAGCGCGCGCGAGCTGCAACAGCATAAAGACGCTGTTACGCAACAGCAGAATGCGTTGCTGACTTTGCAGCAGCAGCAACAGCTGATGGGTCAGCAACTGCTTACTGCGCAACAGGCGCTGGAAGAGCAGGAGAGCCTGCTGGCACAGGAGCAGCAGAGCGTTAACCAGCAGCGCAACCTGTTGCAGGCCTCTCTCAATGAAGCAGGGTTAGCGTTGCCGCAACCAGGCCAGCAGGAGACGTGGCTTGCAGATCGTGAAAATGAGTGGCAGCAATGGTTACAGACAGAGCAGGCGCTAACTGACCTCCTTCCTCAGCTCACCACGCTGGTCACCCAGCAGCAGGCGCTGACGGAAGAGATAGCCAGCGAACAGAGCCGACTGACGCTGCTGGAACAACGCCTTAAAACCGATCGCGAATCGCTGGAAAAACTCAGGGAAGAACGCCTTACGCTGTTTGGCGAACGGGCCACCGTGGAGGTTCAGCAACAGCTCCGCGCCGACTCAAAACAGCATGCAGAGCGCAGCGAAACCTGCCTTAAGCAGTGGCAGACGCTACAGAACCAGTTAAATACCCTGAACGGACAGCATAATTCACTGAATGAACACGCTGTCGTGCTGTCTCAACGTCTGAAGAGAGCTGAGCACGCCCTAACCGAAGCGCTGTCAGCCAGCCCCTTCCCGGATGAAGCGGCCTTTATCGGAGCGCTGCTTGATGAGCAACAGATGCTACGGCTGCGGGCGTTACAAAAAGAGCATGACCAGCGGCGTCAGCAAACGGCTGTGCTGCTGCGCCAGGCGCAACAGACGCTGGAAAACCTCCTGCGGGAAAAACCAGAGGATATGCCGGAAGAGGCAGAGGGATTGAGTGAAGTTGTTGCCAGCCTGTCGCAGCAGCTGCGGGAAAATGCCCGTCAACAGGGTGAAACGCGCCAGCAGCTCAACAGCGATGCCGCCCGCCGTCAGCAGCAGCAGGATCTGCTGGCTCAGATAGCTGAAAATGAAAAACAGGTTGAAGAGTGGGGCTACCTGAACCAGCTGATTGGCTCGCGCGACGGCGATAAGTTCCGTAAATTCGCGCAGGGGCTGACGCTGGATCATCTGGTCTGGCTGGCGAACAACCAGCTTAACCGCCTGCATGGCCGTTACCTGTTGCAGCGGAAATCACAGGAGGCGCTGGAGCTTCAGGTCGTCGATACCTGGCAGGCAGATTCGCTGCGTGATACCCGTACTCTTTCCGGCGGCGAAAGCTTCCTGGTGAGCCTGGCACTTGCCCTGGCGCTCTCCGATCTGGTCAGCCATAAAACCCGGATAGAATCGCTGTTTCTGGATGAGGGTTTCGGCACGCTGGATGCCGACACGCTCGACAGCGCGCTGGATGCGCTGGATGCGCTCAATGCCAGCGGTAAAACCATTGGCGTGATCAGCCACGTTGAAGCGATGAAAGAACGCATCCCGGTGCAAATCAGGGTCAGAAAAGTTAACGGACTGGGTTACAGCAAGCTGGAGACGCCAACGGCGTAAGCAGGATAAACCGGCAGAGTGGCTCGCCGTTTTCAGCCCCCGTAGCCTTCACGGGGCCACAGCCTGTTGGCCAGCATCTTGTTGAAGGCTTCGCCTGCTAAAGAGTAATAAGGGCGCCGTCAAGGCGCCCTGCGGATCAGATTTTTGCTGCTTTGGCACGCGGGCCGGGCAGGATGCCGCCGTTAGTGTTAGCCGTCAGCAATCTGTTGCTGGTCACTACGGCAATATCGTGCGCGCCGTCGCTGACATTATTGGCAATCTGCTTCACCGCAGCGGTGATCAGCATGCCAATGACGCCCTGATTACCATTATTTTGCTCGTTGTTCGCAGCGGTGGCCAGGCCACTCCAGATCTGCTTGCCGGTGCGAAGATCCACCAGTCTGGCGGTTGCCGTCACCCGCGTCACGCTGTCGATCACAATATATTTTGTGCCGTAATCGGTGATATCGATATAGAGTGCCGCGTCCGCATTAAAGATGCTGCGAAGCTTCGCCGCACTCACGGAGCGGATATCCGTGGCGTTGTCCAGGCCGTTCTGCTTAAAGGTCTCTTCTACCACCGCTACCGGGAAAACATAGTAGCCTGACTCTGCCAGCGGCCGGGTTACCAGCGAGGCAAAACTGTGTGCGGCTTTGATATCGGGCGTGTGGTTTTCAGCAGGCAGCACCAGAATGGAAGCGGGTTTGCTTTCGCGGAAAGCAGAGTAGTCATAAGGCTTTTTTTTGGCGCAGCCGGTAAGCGTAACCACCGCCAGCAGGGCGGCAATTGCTAAGATTTTCTTCATTGTTGTGCTCCTTGCTTGTTACGCATCAGGAAATCCATATAGCCAGCGGATTCAGGAAAAGCGGTTTTTTCAGCGGTAAACTGCTGGAAAGCGAGATCGGGATGGCCGGTATCCACATAGAGTAACCCCAGCTGGGCATGCAGCCCTGGCGCCACGGGTTTATTTTTGGCGTGCGCCTGCTGAATAACAGCGCTCAGCGTTTCAATCTCTTTTTCCGGCGCTGCCGTATGGTTGTAATAGCTGTATAGAGAGGACTGGTAATCCCCCCAGTAATAGGTGGTAGTGGGTTTTCCGGCACAGGCCGTCAATAACAGCGCCGTCGCTGCTGTCAGAGTATATTTTAAAACGCGCATTTCTTTCTCCCTCTCTTATTTAACCGCACGCCAGGCGCCAGATTCAATTCCGCTGACCAGATGATTTACCGCTTCGCGGATTGCCAGATCCATGACTTTGCCATTCAGCGTGGAGTCGTAGCTGGCGGTGCCGCCGAAACCGATCACTTCACGGTTAGAAAGCGCATATTCCCCTGCACCCTGAACCGAATAAACCACTTCAGAGGTGGTGACATCGACAATATTCAGGTTCACTTTGGCGTAAGCAACCTGCGTTTTTCCGCGACCCAGGATCCCCCACAGCTGCTGGTCGCCTGTCTCTTTACGACCAAACTCGGTGATGTCGCCGGTAACCACGTAGTTGGCGCCTTTAATGGACTGTGCGCTGCCTTTGTAGCCCGCTTCCGCCTTGAGTTCCTCAAGGTTAGCGCGGTCCAGTACGTTAAAGCGGCCGGTCTGTTGCAGATGGGTAATAAGAATGGTTTTAGACTGATTGCCCAGACGATCCACGCCATCGGAGAAAATACCGTTCATATAGGAGGAGCGGTTATCAAACTTGCCTACGGCGATCGGGCTTTTTACGCCCTGATAAGCAGGCTGGCTGGCGGCAGTGACCTGCGGAGCCTCTATAGCGCGGGAAGATTCGGTGGCGCAGCCGCTGAGAACAGCGCTGCTGAGTAACGTCAAAGCAACAAGGTGATAATGGCTTTTCATTTCTTATCCATGAATAAAGTAAAAACAATTCCGCACCCATTTCAAATTTTCGGCAGCCCGCAAACCCAGCAGCAGAAATAAAACAAACTTCTTGTTATTAACTTCTTCATTTATCCGGTCCGAAAATATAGTTTATTTCCGTTACTAAGTAATTTGTTCTATTATGGCAACTGCTCAATGGTAATATGGGCGATCGATAAATAGCCGGTGAGTGCTGGAATAATCTGTCAGCGAGAAGCTAACTCAGTAAACTATCGGCTGACATTAAATAATCTTTAGTAATTTGGATAATAAAATGCGTTCAGGTAAAAGGATAAAGAGGCTGTTCAGAGGCGGGACAGGCGTGCTGCTACTGGCTCTTGCCGGCTGTCAGACGCCAGACGCAGGCGATCACCCTAAGCCGCCTCCCGCCGGGGAGGGAGAGATGCGGGCCTACGCGGAAAAAGTCTGCGTCAAGCCAGAAGCAGGAGTCAGCCATTCTGACTGTATTTATCTCTCTGAATTGCAGTACGGCATTCAGCGCAATTTTTACGGTGCAAAGCAGTATGCGGGGCGCGAATGCAGCCTGACCATTCGTTACAACGAAAAGGGGCGCTACGATGTGCTGAGCACCGCAGGCGACGAACTGCTGTGCAAAAAAGCCTGGAGCGTGGTCAGCTCGGCAGAAAATTTGCCGCCGCCACCACAAAGCATCCCAAAAACTATGGTGCTGATTTTCAAACCAGCCGGTTAACCGGCTTTTTCATCCTGACGCCACTGCCGCGGACTGATGCCAAACCAGCGGCGGAAAGCGCGTGAAAAAGCGCTGACTTCTGAATAGCCCAGCAGCAGCGCCATTTCAGAGATCGATAGCTGGCGCTGTTGCAGATAGTGTGTCGCCATCTCGCAGCGAACTTTATCCACCAGCGCGGTAAAACTCAGGTTCTCGTCGCGCAGACGGCGTTGCAGTGACCAGCTCGACAGCCCCATTTTCTCCGCTACTTCTTCCAGTACAGGTTCACCTTTCAGCAGCGCCAGATGAACCTGAGCGCGCGCCTGATCGACGATATTTTGCTGTGAGGGGGTGCTGTTCAGGCGACGAATGGCATCCTGCATCACCCTCAGCAGCACAGGATCGCTCTCCGGCATGGCCCGCATCAGATCGCGTTTAGGGATAACCAGCGAATTAAAAGGTTGATCAAAATAAACGGGCGCATCAAAGACTTTGCAGTGTTCATGCCACTGAGAAGGTCGCGGGTGTTCAAAATGCACTTCGCGCGGCGCCCAGTTTTTTCCGGTAACGTGGCGGATCAGATTCATAAACATGCCCAGCGTCAGCTCAGCATCCTGACGCCGACAGAGAATAGCGCCGTGACGCACCTGATAATCGAGTCGCCAGCAGTCGCCTCTGTCTGCCAGACGGGTCAGCGTGTCGTGCTGATGCCAGGGAAAAGCATTAACCACGTTTTGTAATGCCTGCTCCAGCGTATCTGAACAGAGGCCCACGTAGCCGATCAGACCTAATGACTGCGGTTTAAACTGCTTGCCGTAATGTAAACCGAAGTTATCAAAACCTGAACAGCGCGCCGCTTCTTCCATCACGCGGCAATAGTTGATCAACCCCAGGCTCAGGGTGGGGCTGGAGAGCAGCTCAGGATCGATGCCGCTTACGCCAAAGATCCGATCGACATCGCCCCCTTTGTCACTGATAAATTCACTTAAGCCGCTGGCCGCTGCGGCCAGCACGCCAAGGTTGCTGGCGGCGCTGACCTGTAACGCCGCCGCCATAGCAGGCTGTTTGATCACTCCGGTTTCCATCATTATCGCCTCGGCAGGGAACACACCCTGCTTATGCAGCAATAATCATACCAATCAGGCTCCCACGGGTAGGTCGCTGCTGTGCAGATAGCGGCGGCAGAGGCGCACGGAGTGATCGGCCCAGTGAGGCCCCAGGCTCTGCGCCATCTCCGTCTCCGCGTGCGATCCCACCCAGGCCAGCAGCTGGATCCGCCGCTGGATCAACAGCGTGGGCACCATTTCCATCTCCTTATCACTGATATGCGCCACCTGCTCATAGCCCCTGATCCAGTGTTCGATCCATTCGGCTGCACGGGGATGGTGCTCCACAAAACTGATCGCTGCCGCAAGATCGTGCAGATACCAGCCCATTCCGCAATCATCGAAATCGATCACCCGCGTCTCCCCCTTATGCAGCAGCAGGTTGGTCAGACGCAGATCGGCATGGATCAGGCCATAACGGGCAGACTCTTTGCCGAACGTCCGCAGATCTTCACCCACGCGGCCAATAACTTCTTCTACTACCGGACGATCCTCAGAGCGTAAATGGGGCGCATCCCGCCAGTCTCCCCAGTGGCTCTGCGGGCTGACCATGCTGTGATGATCCCAGATAATCCGCTGGAAGCCGGCAGGCTTCTGCCAGCTTCTGCTGTGCTGATGCAGCCGGGCGGTAATATGACCCAGTTGCTGAAACGCGCGAGGATCAACATCTGTAGTGGGCATCTCTCCCTCAATCCAGTGAAAAAGAACGGCGTGGCGCTTGCTGCCATCCGCCAGCAGGAGCGTCTGCACGGTTTGCCCCTCTTTATCCGCCACCGCTTCAGGGACAACGATCCCCGTTTCCCGCAGCGCATCCAGCCAGTGCAGCTCGCTTTCGATATCCGCCCGCGCATGGTAATTACCCCGATGCAGCCGCAGCGCATAGCGTTTGTCTCCTGCCACCAGCAGAAACGTGGCGTTCTCTGAGCGGCAAAGCAGGCTCAGCCTTCCCTGTAGCGAAGCGGGATAGCGGGCGACCGCTTGCTGTGCAAGGGTAAGCAGCGCGGTGTTATCCAGGTTGTCATATTGTGTGACACTCATCATCTGGCTCCTGAGAGGTTAGCGACCGGTTGTGTTACCAGCATGGCGTCGCCAGGTCTGCACCGCCTGACCGCAGACGACCCTCTTTTGACTGTAGCGTGCATCCACCACTTTTCTTGCTGCTGAGTTGACAGCAGAGCACAAAATTCCTTACGCCAGCGTCAAGTTTCCCCCCCGGCACCGGCTGCATTATCGACTGACCATAAAATTCATCACGGGGATATCACTATGACAGGCAAGCTGAAGCCCACCCTGGGCACAATACATCTGTGGGGCATTGCGGTAGGTCTGGTTATTTCCGGCGAATATTTTGGCTGGAGCTATGGCTGGGGCGTGGCGGGTACGCTGGGGTTCCTGGTGACCACCGCGCTGATTGCCACCATGTACACCTGCTTTATCTTTAGCTTTACCGAACTGACCACGGCGATCCCCCATGCCGGTGGCCCTTTTGCCTACAGCCGCCGCGCGTTTGGCGAGACCGGTGGCCTGATTGCCGGTATGGCAACCCTGATTGAATTCGTTTTTGCGCCCCCCGCCATCGCCATGGCTATCGGCGCTTATCTCAACGTGCAGTTTCCTGAACTCAACCCCAAATATGCCGCCGTGGGTGCCTATGTCATCTTTATGACGCTGAATATCCTGGGGGTAAAGCTGGCAGCGATGTTTGAACTGGTGGTAACGGTGCTGGCCGTGCTTGAGCTTCTGGTATTTATGGGCGTGGTGGCGCCGGGCTTCAGCGTGGCGAACTTCGCCGCCAACGGCTGGTCGGGCGGCGAGCACTTCGGTCTGCCTGCCCTCTCCGGTATTTTTGCCGCCATCCCCTTTGCTATCTGGTTCTTCCTGGCGATTGAAGGGGCGGCGATGGCAGCAGAAGAGGCGAAAGATCCGAAACGCACCATCCCCAGGGCCTATATCACCGGTATTCTGACGCTGGTGATCCTGGCTATTGGCGTGATGCTGCTGGCGGGCGGCGCGGGCGACTGGCGCAAACTGTCCGATATCAACGATCCTCTGCCTCAGGCCATGAAAATGGTGGTGGGTGAAAACTCAGGCTGGATGCATATGCTGGTCTGGATTGGCCTGTTCGGCCTGGTTGCCAGCTTCCACGGCATTATCCTCGGCTATTCCCGACAGTTCTTTGCCCTCTCCCGCGCAGGCTATTTACCTGCGGGCCTGGCCAGGCTCTCCCGCTACCAGACGCCGCACCGGGCGATTATTGCCGGCGGGCTGATTGGCATAGCGGCGATCTTCAGCGACAGCTGGATTAATCTGCAAGGGATGACGCTGACGGCAGCCATGATCACCATGGCAGTATTTGGTGCCATCGTGATGTATCTGATGAGCATGCTGAGCCTGTTCAGGCTTCGCCGCATCGCACCGGAGATGGAGCGCAGCTTCCGCGCGCCGGGCTACCCCATTGTGCCGGGTATTGCGCTGGCACTGGCGCTGGTGTGTCTGATTGCGATGCTGTGGTTCAATCCGGTCATCGGCGCCCTGTTTGTGGCCTTTATGGTGGCTGGCTATATTTACTTCCTGATGACCAGAAACCAGCGTGCCAGCGCCCCACGTGATGCTATGTTGACAGGCGAGTAAGGTAACGGGCGACAGCAATGCCGCCTTTAATAAAAACGCTGATCTGAAGGAGGACGCCAGAGCAGGCGCCGCTCAGGAGACAGGGTACAGCGCGGCGACGCCAGAATAGCCGCCGCTCCAGCGATAAGCCGACCGGGCTATAGCTGAGGGATCACTCCTGCGGCCAGAGCCAGGCAGCACCGCGAACGCCGCTGGAATCGCCATGGACAGCCTTAAGCAGAGGCGTTTCGCACTCCCCACCAAATACCCATTTTTTCATCAGCTGCGGTACCGTCTGATAAAGCCGGTCGTTATTGCTCATGCCGCCCCCCATCACAATCACATCGGGGTCGAGAAGATTTACCACCTGTGCCAGCGCTTTCGCCAGGCGCAGTTCATAACGGCTCATCGCCAGCTCGGCTATCGGATCCTGCTGCTCAAGCAGCCGGATGATCTCCGCGCCCTTCAGCTCCACCCCGCTCAGGCGATGATAATCGATGGCGAAGCCAGTACCGGAGATAAAGGTTTCGGTACAGCCCTGTTTGCCGCAATAGCAGGGAACCTCTTCACGGTAGCGCAGCTCATCTTCATCCATCCAGGGTAAGGGATTATGCCCCCACTCGCCCGCATTGCCGTTACCGCCAATATGCGCCTGCCCGTGCAACGCTATCCCTGCACCGCAGCCGGTGCCGATAATCACCGCAAATACCGTCTGCTGACCTGCGGCTGCGCCATCAATGGCTTCCGAGACAGCCAGGCAATTGGCATCGTTGGCGATGCGTACTTCGCGGTTGAGCAGCTTGTGCAGATCTTTATCCAGCGGCTGACCATTCAGCCAGGTTGAGTTGGCATTTTTCACTCGTTGGGTAAAGGGTGACAGCGTGCCGGGTATACCTATCCCCACGCTGCCCCGCTCGCCCGTTTTCTCTTCCGCCAGCTTCACGAGATCGGCAATCGCTTTTATCGTCTGCTGATAATCATCGCGGGGCGTGGCAACACGGTGACGAAACAGCGTCTCTCCTGATTCCGCAAGCGCGATCACCTCCACTTTTGTTCCACCTAAATCTATCCCGATACGCACTTGTTATCCCTCATTATTTAACGGTCTCTCTTTTACCTTAGAAGGCCAGAGGCGGAAAGGCAATGAAACGCCGCCGCCGATTCGCTATCATGCGCGCTGACTTAAAATTAGCGCGCCTGATGCGCGCCAGAGAGGGAAAGCATAATGCTGTGGTTTAAGAATTTAATGGTCTATCGTCTGAATCGCGAAATCCCACTGGCGGTGGATGAGATGGAAAAACAGCTTGAGGCATTCACTTTCACTCCCTGTGGCAGCCAGGATATGGCGAAAACCGGTTGGGTGTCGCCGATGGGGCCGCGTGGCGATGCGCTGACCCACGTTAATAACGGTCAAATCCTGATTTGCGCACGTAAGGAAGAGAAGATCCTGCCTTCGCCGGTGATTAAACAGGCGCTGGAAGCCAAAATCAGCAAGCTGGAAGCCGAGCAGCAGCGCAAGCTGAAGAAGACCGAGAAAGACTCGCTGAAAGATGAAGTGCTGCACAGCCTGCTGCCGCGTGCCTTCAGCCGTTTCAACCAGACTTTCCTGTGGATCGATACCGTCAATAATCTGATCATGGTTGACTGCGCCAGCGCCAAAAAAGCGGAAGACACGCTGGCGCTGTTGCGTAAAAGCCTGGGTTCGCTGCCGGTGGTACCACTGACGCTGGAAAGCCCTATCGAGCTGACAATGACCGAATGGGTTCGCTCGGGTGAAACGCCTGCCGGCTTTACGCTGATGGATGAAGCGGAGCTGAAAGCCCTGCTGGAAGATGGCGGTGTGATCCGCTGCAAGAAGCAGGATCTGGTTTGCGATGAGATAGCCAACCATATTGAAGCGGGCAAGCTGGTGACCAAGCTGGCGCTGGACTGGCAGGAACGCGTTCAGCTGCTGCTCTCTGATGATGGCTCGCTGAAGCGCCTGAAGTTTGCTGACACGCTGCGGGAACAGAATGATGATATCGATCGCGACGATGTTCAGGCGCGCTTTGATGCAGACTTTATTCTGATGACCAGCGAACTGGCAGCGCTGGTGAGCAATACAGTTGAAGCATTAGGTGGCGAAGCGCAGCGTTAATCTGCTGCGTCATACAATGCGTTAACGCCCCGGCTACAGCATGGTAGCCGGGGCGACTACCAGGCCAAAAAGATTATTAATCTTTCAGGTAACGGCAAAGATAGGATGAAGGCTCTGCCACCTGAAGATAGAACTCACTGTGACCCGGCACGTTAAAGACCTGGCCTGGTTCATAGAGTTTCCATTCCGTTTCCCCGTGAAGCAACACCTTCAGCGACCCGCTGACCACCGTCATCTCTTCCGGCTGAGCCGTGCTAAACGTGTATTCGCCTTCCACCATCACGCCTACGCTGGCGCGCCCGGTACTGGCACTGTCGAAACCAATTGATTTCACTTTTCCGTCGAAGTACTCACTGACGTTGAGCATATAAGCATCCTTAAATTCAGAGAAAACAGAACAGTGTAAAGTGCCGAGAAGGTCTCGTTTACACAAGCAGTTCCGCTGCCAGTTTGGCTATCAGCACATTGGACAGCAGCACGGGGATTCCCAACAATTTCTGTAAAAAATCACGGTGCCGCTGATGGTAGCCTAAGCAGTCCAGTAACACGACATCTGCACCCTGCTCCTGTAGCAGCAGTGCCGCATCTATCAGCTCATCATCGCTGTTGTGCCACGGGCTGGCCACGGCAAAATAGGGCCGCTGCGCCAGGCTTTTCCATTTACGTGCCTGCTCAGCAATATTCTCTTCTCTGGCCACTACAATACCTGCCTGGTGGCCGTCGATTATCGCCTCGACCAGCGGCGGCAGAATACGGTAAGGTTCCAGCAGAACAGCGCGTTCGGTAAAGAGGTTGCTGTAGTGCCCGCTGCACAGCATCAGAATAGTCTCGAAGCCCTGTCGTTCAAGCTCGCGGATCTGATTTTGCAGCGCCGCTTCAACTTTTTCCGCTGAAAGCGCCACATGCGTACCATCGTCAAGCCGCGTCATTACTACTTTTTCATTTTCTGCCGCCCCATAGCGCCGGACGATATCCTCTGCCGTCAGCCCATCGAGCAGGCCGACGTACACAATCTGTTCTTCGGGCAGGTGTTCAAGTAAAAGGGGGTGGAGATCGCTGCGTGCTGCATGGCCCAAGGTGAGCGTTGCAAGTGCGTGGTTCATGATTTTACTTTCCCCGTAAGTCGATTTTTCAGCGGGGGCTACCGCTGGCTCCTTACCAATATCAGAGCCTGAAAGTAGGGACAGTGAAGGCATAACAGCTCTGCCTGAAAGGGCTGAAGGCGCCGGAGGTGAAAGGGTATTTTTCAGGAAATCTGTCACTAATCTGTCCAGTTCAGGCTAAGGGAGAGCTAAAGGTTTATTCTGCGGGAATCAACGCTTAATAGAGTGAAAAAAATATGATGATGCAGCTATGGGGTCAAGCAAAAATCGCAGCCAATGCTGACTGGCTTCCCTGCCAGACCGGGATCACTCTTTTTCCTGATCCTCATACCGGGCTTTCGCATCCTGCGCTTCCTGCTCTGTTTCATGCTCGCTGATAAGGGTATCCGGTTTCGGGTGATCGGCACGCAGTTCATACCGGGTCACAGTTTCTTCAGTAGTGCCTTTTTTTACCGGAACAATTCGAGCTTCACGTGGATACGGCGGTCGACCTGCCATAAATCTCTCCTCAGTCAGAATGAAACAAACTGCCCAGCGGAAACGCCCGGACAAGCTGGTGTAACACTAAGTATAGACAAAGACAGGAAAAACCTCAGGAAGTCGGTGCGCTTTGCGGAGACTTTAGCTCGCGCGGGCCAGAGAAAGCATTGTAATGATCTCTTCCACTACCCTTTCCGGGGACTGCATGGCGTTGATTACACAGTGTGCGGCTTGCTGGTAAAGCGCATCACGCGATGCCAGCACGTCCACCATTTCATCGGCAATGGGCCGACCTGTCAGCGTTGGCCGCTGTGCCTGCTCAGGGTAAGCCTGCAACCGCGCGGCCAGTACGCTCGCTTCCGCATGCAGATAGATTACCCGTCCATGCTCACGCATAAACTTTCTGTTTTCCGCAGCCAGGACCATGCCACCGCCGGTCGCGATCACCGTGCCGCAGGCCGTTACCGCTTTTAATGAAAGCGTTTCACGCTGGCGGAACCCTTCCCAGCCCTCGGTGGAGACGATTTCAGCCACGCTACGCTGGGTGATCTCCTGAAGGTAACGATCGGTATCACTAAAGGCGTAACCCAGTGCGTCAGCCAGTGCCTGGCCAACGGTTGTTTTTCCGCAGCCTCGTGCGCCAATCAGATAAAGGGGTAACGACATAACCTGCAAGTCCTCAGCCTTGACGTCGCGGGCAGTTTCCACGGCGGCTGGCAAGTAGTGATTAACTTTGTGTCGCATCATACCGATAATTTTATCCCGCCACCAGCAGTCAATTTTTCTTTACACCCCGAAGGGAGAGTGCCCCGTTAAAAACCTTAATTTTTAAACACTTATACATTGTAATGCTATCTTTACACCCACTACAAAAGCGGGCGTGGTTTGCAACATTTCCTTACCCGAAGCGCGTTTACTTTCCTGCGGCTGGCCTCAATATAGTAGCTGTCATCCGTATTGGAGAAAGCCCCATGCAGAACCAGGAACAACAATTAATTGAAAGTCTGTTCAGCCGTTTAAAACAGGCGGAAACGCAGTCTGGCCCTCGTGATGCGGCGGCAGAAAAACTGATTCAGCAGCAGCTTCAGACGCAGCCAGGAGCGCCCTACTATATGGCGCAATCTATCCTGATTCAGGAAGCAGCTCTGAAGCAGCTAAACAACCGGGTGAGCGAACTGGAAGCCAGACTGGCAGAGTCGCAGCAGCCTCAGCAGAGCAGTGGTGGGTTCCTCTCTAACCTGTTTGGCGGCGGCAATCAGCGGCAGCAACAGCCTGCCCAGCCGCAGCAGTCAGCATGGAACAGCGCTCCGCCGCAACAGCAGCCAGCTTATGCTCCCCCTCCGCAGGCCGCCGCGCCTTCAGCCGGGCGTGGTTTCCTGGGTGGCGCACTGCAAACCGCCGTCGGCGTTGCCGGTGGTGTGGTGATGGCAGATATGCTGACCAGCATGTTCCACCACTCTCAGCCGGAAGAGATCGTTAATATCATCAATGAGCCAGCGCCGCAGGAAAGCTTTGATAATAATCTCGATACTTTCAACGGAAATGATGGCCAGTTTGCCAGTCAGGATGCGGGTTTCCAGCAGGACAACAGCAATGATTTTAGCGGCTTTGGCACGGATGGTTTCGACAACGATGATTTTGGCGACGACGACAGTTTTCTGTAAGTCGCTTAGCGGGTGGGGCTTCCCACCCGTTTGCTCTACTTCTTTTTCTGGTTCTGCAACCACTTATCCAGTTCATTAGCAAACTGCTGCCGGTCACGCTGATTCAGCGTGGCAGGCCCTCCGGTTTGTATGCCGCTGGCCCGCATAGTATCCATAAAGTCACGCATGGTCAGTCTTTCGCGGATCGTGGCTTCACTGTAGCGTTCACCGCGAGGATTCAGGGCAACAGCGCCCTTCTCCATCACTTCTGCCGCCAGCGGAATGTCCGCCGTGATCACCAGATCGCCCGCTTCGGCACGCCGTACAATTTCATTGTCCGCCACATCAAAGCCAGCAGGGACACGCAGAGTAGTGATAAACCGCGAGGGCGGCACGCTAAGCGGCTGATTAGCCACCAGCGTGACGGTCATCTGCGCACGATCGGCAGCGCGATAGAGCACTTCTTTGATTACTTTCGGGCACGCATCGGCATCCACCCAGATTGGCATCGCCATTTTCCTTATTCATTGGCTACGGGAATGATAGAGATCTTGCCGTTCTTTTCCAGAATGGCAAATTTAATCTGATCTAACCGTTCCAGGCCGCCTGTACTGCGTGCGGAATTCATGATGTCATCCTGTGAAATCCCCGCTTTTCTTGCTCTTTCCGGTAAAAAGCGCCCGTTCTCAACCAGAATCAGCGGAACCCCGTCAATCAGCATATCGAGCCGGGGAAAACGGGATTTCAGTATGCCAAACAGGATATCCACTGCGATCAGCGTAATAATAGTCAGTGTGGCGCCGGTAACAGAGAAGTCATTGCCCAGCAGCGCCTGCTGGGTAGCCTCGCTGATAATTAACAGTAAAATCAGATCAAAAGAGGTCATCTCCAGCAGCGTTCGTCGTCCGGCTATCTTCAGGACGACCATCAGCACCAGGTACATACTGACCGCGCGTAATACCGTTTCCATGTTGCCTCCTCAGGGGTAGATCCAGTGGGTAAAGTGTACGCTGGTAGCGTCGTCAAGCGTGACCGTCACGGGATAGCGCCCAAACTGCTGCGCCTGGGAGCCAATCCAGACGGTCGCGCCATCCCTGAAGCTCGATGATGAATAGATCAGCACCAGGCTGTTACTTTTACTCACCGCCTGCTGCGGCTGCGGTTGCAGAGACTGGATCTGGAAGTTATCCATCTCTTCGCCGCTCAGCGTCAGCGTGAAGCGATCGTGATGAGCGGGTCTGACCCGGATGGCCATGGCGATATCGCTGTCCCGCAGGCCGAAACGCTCATATTCAACGCGCAGCGCGCCATCTGAAGAGGTGACCACGCCATCGCTCAGAAAGCCTTTCGAAAAGAGGCCACAGGCACCGAGTATGACCAGTACCAGCAGCAGGATGCCGCCAATTTTCTGGATGCGCCACTCCACGCGCTGCCAGCGCATATTTTCCTGGATTGGATAGTCACGACTTCGTTCTTCATCTTGCCTGTCAGGATTCATACACCCTCTCTTCCTTGCATCTTTAGTCGCTTAAGCTTAGCCGAAGGTGGATTAAGGTGGGGAATGACGTAAGCTAGAACCCAATGAAAAACTGACAGAAAAGGGAGCGCTACCGTGGAAAAAAAAATCGGCTTCATTGGCTGCGGCAATATGTCCAAAGCCATTATTGGCGGACTGGTTTCAGCCGGAGAGGTTAAGCCTGAAAACATCTGGGTATTTGACCATAAGCCCGAGACTAACCAGGCGATGCAGGAGAAGTACGGCATTACGCCAGGCTCCAGCGCCGAAGAGGTGGCTAAGCAGGCAGATATTCTGTTTGGCGCGGTAAAACCTAATGTAATTCTCAACGTGCTGAAAGAGGTTTCGGGCAGCCTGAATAAAGAGACGGTGGTGGTGTCGATTGCCGCTGGCGTCACGCTGGAGTCGCTGGCGGCGGTGCTGGGACACGACAGGAAACTGGTGCGGGTAATGCCGAACACGCCAGCGCTGGTAAACCAGGGCATGACGTCGGTCACGCCAAACGTGCTGGTGACCAAAGAAGAAGCGGATGAGATCGTCACTATCTTCCGCGGATTCGGCAAGGCAGAGCTGGTACCGGAATATATGATCCACGCAGTGGTGGGCGTGAGTGGTTCAGCACCGGCCTATGTATTTATGTTTATTGAGGCGATGGCTGATGCGGCGGTGCTGGGTGGCATGCCCAGGGCGCAGGCGTACCAGTTTGCGGCTCAGGCCGTAAAAGGGTCGGCCCAGATGGTGCTGGAGACCGGCAAGCATCCGGCAGAACTCAAAGATATGGTCTGCTCTCCCGGTGGCACGACGATTGAAGCGGTAAAGGTACTGGAAGAGAAAGGATTCCGTGCGGCGGTAATGGAAGCGATGCAGCAATGTATGGCGAAATCGGAACGAATGAGTAAAAACTGACGCGCGCCAGCGGTCGGGCGAGCCTTACCTTCGGCAAGCTGTCGCCAGGGGAGGTCAACCTCCCCACCGCTGGGATGATGGCGGGAGGCAACGCTGCGCTCCCGCCCACAACTTTCCTGTACGATTGAGCACTCTCCCTACGCCGTCAGTAAAGGGCTTTTTCCACCAGCGCTGCTGCTTCCGCCAGGGTCACTGGCTTCTGCATTCTCAGCACCAGCTCTGCGGTAAAGGTGTACATGCCACAGGAGGTGACCGCAGCCAGCTGCCCTTTCTGCCCGTAAAGCGCCACAAATTTCTTTTCCTGCAACGAGCCAAACAGCTGATACTCATCCCACTCCCCAGCGTGACCAACATACTCATAGCGCGTACCAAACTGAGTTGTCCAGAAGAACGGCACCCGATCCCAGGGATCGTTCTCTCCCAGCATATTTTTCGCTGCAACCCGCCCTTGCTGTTCCGCGACGCGAAAATGTTCAATCCGCAGCGTGCCTGTAGCGGTGGGGAAAGTCGCAATATCCCCGGCGGCCCAGACATCATCAGCCACCTTCAGCGTCTCGCTGGTGGTCAGACTGCCATCCTCATTCAGGGGAATATCATGAATAAATGATGTGCCTGGCGCGATACCAGTGGCCAGAAGTACGATATCAGCCGGTACGATCTGCCCATCCTTGAGTTCAACGGCGGTGACATGTCCGTTGTTCCCTTGCAGTGAGGCGATCTCCCCTTCCGTAAATTTCACGCCGTTCTCTTCATGAAGCTCACGGAAATAGCGCGCAATTTGCTCACCAAACTGCTTTTTAAAGGGGAGCGGGTCGCGTGCAATCACCTGCACCTCAATCTCCTGCGCCCGCAGGGCCGAAGCCAGCTCCATACCGATAAAGCTGTTGCCAATAATCACCAGCCGCCTGGTTTTATCAATTTCGTTCAGCAGGGTGTCGGCCTGTTCTATGCTGCGCAGCACATGGACGCCAAACAGCGCTTTGCCCTCAAAATCGGGGCGCTGCGGAATGCCGCCAGTGGCGATCAGCAGTTTGTCATAGCTTAAGGTTTCGCCATCGGCAAAATGAAGCAGCCGCTTTGCGGTGTCCAACCGTTCCACATCTGCCTGAATACGTTCAGCAAAAGGCGCGAAGTCCTCCTGAAGCAAGGGCGGCACCTCGCTGATTTCCATCTTGCCTGAAGGCACAAATTTAGTCAGAACGGTGCGGTCATAGGGTGCCTCGCTTTCACGATCCACCAGAATCAGCTTGCCCGTGAAGCCTTCACGACGCAGTGTCCAGGCCGCCGCCGCCCCCGCAGCGCCCGTTCCCAGAATCACATAGACAGGCTGCTGCTGGTCAGCGGCAAAGGAGACGAGCGGCGGCAGCGGTTCGGGGTCAACCTGCACCATGCCATTCTCCACTCTGACGGGATAGCGCTTGAGATCGCTCAGCGCCAGCGGCTCGCACATGCTGCCATCTGCCAGGCTGAAATTTGCTTTGTGCCAGGGGCAGACCAGTCTTCCCTCATAAATTGCGCCCTGCTCAAGGGGCGCGCCAGCATGCGGGCAGTTGCTCTGAAAAGCTTTTACGGTTTGCTGCTCACGAATCAGAATGATGTCCGTTTCGCCAATGGGCACTCTTACCGGCTGAAGCTCGGGTAAATCCTGTAAAACAATGGCGTTTTGATAGCTCACGACAGTTCTCCCTTCTTTATTTTTATTTATCATCACGGCTAATAAGCCTGGCATTTACAGGGAGAGTGACCAGCAGTAAAAATAACGGAACCGTAAAACAGGAAATAACCCTATGTTTTATAGTAATTTTAAAAATTTAAGAAAATATTAATAGCAGCGTAACGCTCACTAACAGACCAGCAGGGGAAAGAGTTATTAACAGCAGAAGCCCGTCACCGCTTACTGCGAGGTGACGGGCCGGGGAGCGTTACTGGCGGGGGTGAAGCAAAAGGCGCTGAATATAGTTTTCCAGCAAATTGGTATCTTCGGGATTAACCGTTGGAGTATGTGAGGCCGTTTCCATCGCGGAGGTAATATTCTGCGTCATTTCCTGGAACTGCTGGCTATCCAGTTTACGTACCAGTGCCGTGACGACAATTTCTAAGGCTTCAACCTGCGCTACCAGCTCTTTGGATTCAGCTTCTTTTTCCGCCAGCTTAACCAGAAGTTCTGCAATAAGATTTTTCATGCGGACATCTCAGCGAAATAAAGCATAAAGTTATCACTGTGCTGAAAAAAAGAGAACGTTAATTATGAGATTTTTTCGTCACTTAACCACTTAAAGGCTATCATTTTCCCGTTTTGAGAAATGTCACGTGCTTAACTGTCATAAAATCATCGTGCTGGCGTTTTCTTCCACGGGTAATGCCTTTGATCAGAATAAACCAGAGTCTACAGAACTCCGGTTCAGGAAGTTAATAACCCTGGCTGAAACCACCCCGAGGGCCGCCGCCGTGTCCCCCACCGCCACCGTGCGGAGGCGGGAAGATACAGCCGCTTAACGCGGTGACCAGTGCAACAATACTTACAGCTTTAATGACACGACTCATCGTTATTTCCTCATGGTAACGTTGGCGCTGATAGTAAGCCTGGACTTGCGCCCCTTCAATGCAGAATCATCCTGTTCAGGGCCAGTTTTACCGCCGGAAACCACGCTTAACGTTTTCCTGTCAGAACCCTGCATCAATGCTTAAAAAGCTCAGCGTGCATAGGTGTGAAGCGCGCTTGTTAAAACGATCTTCTTCGCAGGATGCTGACGATTCTCTTTACATCAGCCTGAACTCAGCGCAATGTGAGCGCATAACATTTAAGGGGATCGTTGATGAAAACAGCCGCTTTACCTGGCCTGCAACAGCAGCTATTACGACGCGAGTGGGAAAATCCCAACGTTACGCAGCTCAATCGCCTGCCCATGCATCCACCTTTTTCAAGCTGGCGTACTACTGAAGCGGCCAGAGAAGATATCCCCAGCGCCAGCCGGCGCTGTCTGAACGGAAGCTGGACGTTCAGCTATTTCTCTCAGCCGGAACAGGTACCCGATAGCTGGCTGTGGCAAGATTTGGCTGATGCCACTTCTGTGCAGGTGCCCTCCAACTGGCAGCTGGCAGGTTTTGACGCCCCCATCTATACCAACGTGCAGTACCCGATCCCCGTTACCCCTCCCGTTGTGCCCAGGGAAAATCCTACCGGATGCTATTCGCTGAGTTTCCAGTGCGACCCCAGCTGGCTGCTCAGTGGCCAGACGCGTATTCAGTTTGAAGGGGTGAACTCCGCCTTTTATCTCTGGTGCAACGGCCAGTTTGTGGGTTATTCCCAGGACAGCCGGCTTCCGGCCGAATTTGATCTCACCCCTGTGCTCGCTGCCGGAGAGAACCGGCTGGCAGTAATGGTGCTGCGCTGGAGTGATGGCAGCTATCTGGAAGATCAGGATATGTGGCGAATGAGCGGCATCTTTCGTGACGTCAGCTTGCTCCACAAACCTCTGGCGCACTTAACGGATGTGCAGATTGAAACGCACCTGAGCGCGGAATATCACTCAGCGCAGCTCCAGGTTCTTGCCATCTGTTCCGCCGCCACCTCCCCGACCAGTAAAATTCAAGTGCAGCTCTGGCGTCAGGATGATCTGGTGGGAAGTGTTTGTCAGCCGCTGGGTAGCCGCATCATTGATGAGCGGGGCCGGTATACCGACCGCACAACGCTGGCGCTTAAGGTAGAGCAGCCTGATTTATGGAGTGCCGAAACGCCGAACCTCTACCGCGTTACCGTGGCGCTGCTGAATGCAGAGGAAGAACTTGTCGAAGCGGAAGCTTATGACGTCGGTTTCCGAAAGATTGCGATTGAAGGCGGCCTGCTGAAACTCAACGGCAAACCTTTGCTGATCCGGGGAACCAACCGTCACGAGCATCATCCGGAGCGGGGTCAGGTGATGGATGAAGCGACGATGATCCACGACATCAAGCTGATGAAACAGCATAATTTCAACGCCGTGCGCTGTTCCCACTATCCGAACCATCCGCTCTGGTACCGGTTGTGCGATCGTTACGGCCTCTATGTGGTGGATGAAGCCAATATCGAGACGCACGGCATGCAGCCGATGAACCGGCTCTCTGACGATCCGCTCTGGTTCAATGCGTTCAGCGAACGCGTAACCCGAATGGTTCAGCGAGATCGTAATCATCCCTGCATTATTATCTGGTCACTGGGCAACGAGTCTGGCCACGGCAGCACGCATGATGCTCTGTGGCGCTGGGTAAAAAGCAGCGATCCCACCCGTCCCGTACAGTATGAGGGTGGCGGTGCAGATACCTCCGCCACCGACATTATCTGCCCGATGTATGCCAGGGTCGATCAGGATCAACCTTTTGAAGCGGTGCCGAAATGGTCCCTGAAAAAATGGATTGGCCTGCCGGAAGAGAACCGTCCGCTGATCCTTTGCGAATATGCGCACGCGATGGGCAACAGCCTGGGCGGGTTTGCAAAATACTGGCGCGCTTTTCGTGAATTCCCCCGACTACAGGGTGGGTTTGTCTGGGACTGGGTCGACCAGAGCCTGACCCGTTACGACAGCCAGGGCAATCCCTGGCAGGCCTACGGCGGCGATTTTGGCGATACGCCTAACGACAGGCAATTCTGTATGAACGGTTTGGTTTTTGCCGATCGTACTCCCCATCCTTCGCTTTTCGAGGCGCAGCATGCACAGCAATTTTTCCAGTTTTCGCTGTTAAGCACCGGGCCGCTGAAATTCCGTATCCGGAGCGAGTATCTGTTCCGCCACAGCGACAACGAAATCCTGCGCTGGTCCCTTGAGCATAACGGCGTAAAAATTTCTGGCGGCGAGCAGGCGCTGGCCCTTTCGCCGGAAGGCAGCCTGATCGTCGATGCCGGAGAGAAACCTGATCTGAGCGGAGAAGTGTGGCTGAATGTTGAAGTTATTCAGCCACAGGCCACCGACTGGTCAGCAGAAAATCATCGCGTGGCTTGGGATCAGTGGAAACTTCCGTCACGTCTGGCCCCTCCGTCGCCTGCGCTGCAACCTGTTACGCCAACGCTTGAGCACAGTGAGGATCTCATTCTCATCCGGCACCTTAACCAGGTCTGGCAGTTCTGCCGCCTTAGCGGTGAACTGACACAATGGCTGATTGACGAGGAGCCACAGTTACTTACGCCTCTGCGTGACTGCTTTATCCGGGCGCCGCTGGATAACGATATCGGTATCAGCGAAGTCAGCAATCCCGATCCCAATGCCTGGGTTGAGCGCTGGCAACGGGCCGGTTTTAATCAGCTTGAAAGCGAGCTGCTCGATCTGCAAGCCGACAGGCTCAGCCGGGGTGTTCAGCTGACCTCGGTTCATGCGTGGCAGATCCAGGGCGAGCTGAAGTTCCTGAGCAGAAAAACCTGTCTCGTTGATGAGTCAGGCCAGATGCATATCTCGGTGAAAGTTTCCCTGGCAGATGGTGTGCCGCCTCCCGCCAGGATTGGCCTTCGCTGCCAACTCTCTGAAAAGGTAGAGGAAGTAAGCTGGCTGGGGATGGGGCCACATGAAAATTACCCCGACCGCCAGAGTGCTGCCCAGTTTTCCCGCTGGACAAGGCCGCAGGCGGATCTCTATACCCCTTACATCTTCCCTGGTGAAAATGGGTTGCGCAGTGGCACTAAAATCCTGGATGCCGGTAACATAAACGTCACCGGCAATTTCCACTTTTCACTAAGCCGCTATAGCCTGGAGCAATTACGGGAAGTAACCCATCGCCATCTGTTACAGAAAGAGAAAGGGTGCTGGTTACATCTGGATGGCTACCATATGGGTGTGGGCGGTGATGACTCCTGGAGCCCAAGCGTCAGCCCCGAATTTTTGCTCTCCGCCAGCCATTATGCTTACGAGCTGACCCTGAAAGCACGTTAAACAGGCGTGACCTGGCGGGTAATCCGTCAGGTCTGGTTAGCCCCTACCCTTTTGCGGTTGCGCCAGCTTACAATAAGCTGAACGGTGTTAATAAACACCACGGCCGCCGTTGCGGCAAAGACCCAACGAAAGCCGCCTATTGCCGAGACGCCAGAGCCAATCAGCGGCCCGACCACATTTCCCAGATACATAAACGACTGGTTATAACCGAAAATACGTCCGGTTACCCGATCGCTGGAGTAACGCAGCAGCATCGTCTGTACTGCTGGCATCATCGCCCCCTCTGCAAAGCCGAGCAGAAAACGCAACACTCCGAGCTGGAAAGCACTGCCTGCCCAGGACATCGCCATAAACAGCACAAAGGTCAGTATCAGCGCCGCAAAAAGAATACGTTCCGCGCCAATGCGGTCGCCCAGTTTACCCAGCTTCGGCGCAGAAAAAAGCGCCGAAACGCCGGGGATGGCAGCCACCACGCCGCTGATAAAGGCGATGTTTTGCACATCGGGTTCCAGCTGGCGGACAAAAAGCGTCAGAATCGGGCTGACAGAGCCGTTACAGAGCTGGATCACCAGCGTAGTCAGGAACAGGCTGATAATCAGACCAGGATTGCCCAGCGTCCGGAACACCATGCTGCCGGTCATGTTGTCCTCTTTTTTAACCCGCGGCTGACCGCCCTCTTTAATCAGGAACAGGGTAATCAGGAAACTGGTGAGCAGTAGCGCAGAGGTGATCAGGAATACGGCGCGCAATCCTACCCAGTCCGCAAGGAAGCCTCCCATCATCGGCCCCATGATCACTCCGCAAATCTGCGCGGTGGTGACCATACTCATCGCCCAGCCGCTGCGCTCCCGTGGCACCTGAGTCGCCACCATCGCCATGGCATTAGGAATATAGCCCGAGGTCAGCCCCATCAGCGCCCGCAGCAAAAAAAGCTGCCAGACATCGGTTACGAAAGCCTGGAGAAAGATCACCACGCCCATGCCGAGCGAGGCGCGCAGCAGCATCAGTTTACGACCTTTGCGGTCGGCAAGGCTGCCCCACATCGGCGCAACAATAGCCGAGACTAAAAAGGTGACGCTGAAGATAAGCCCGGACCAGAGCGTCAGGGCGCTGGGATCGGTTACCCCCAGTTGCTCAACATAGAGAGGCAGAAAGGGAATGATTTGGCTGATGGCCAGGCCGGTAAAGAGGCAGCCGAACCAGACTGAGATGAGGTTAACCTTCCAGGATTCCATCTTGTTGTACAAAAAGCCTTATGGCAAAAGTGCGAAAGCAAAGTGTAACAAGGAGGTTTTAGCGATGAGTGACAAATAACGCGTCAGGGATAACTTTGAAGTTTTAACCTGGGATGGCGCCAGCTGAAGCAGACGATCCCCTCATTAGCAGGCGAATTATACCGGTAACGCCCTATTTTTTGCTGGTGTGTCGGCCACGGGTGCAGCAGAGCAGGAAGCAGAAACGCAAAAAACCCGCCACAGGGGCGGGTTTTCGTATTCTCACCAGTCAGCTCAGGTAACCTGGCCGCTGGCGAAAAGTTCTCGAATTACAGTGCAGTTACGTTAGCAGCTGCTGGGCCTTTCTGGCCGTTTTCGATAGAGAACTCAACTTTCTGACCTTCTTCCAGCGTTTTGAAGCCGCCGTTCTGGATTGCAGAGAAGTGTACGAATACGTCTTTGCTGCCGTCGGTTGGGGAGATGAAGCCGAAACCTTTCTCAGCGTTGAACCATTTTACTAAACCAGTCATTTTGTTAGACATTTGTCTTTCCTTCAATAAGTATTAAGCCGCAAAGGGCACGGGGTTTGTCAACAGGGTGGACTTATGAGGCACTTAAGAAGGAAGTCAGGAAGAAGAGATATCAAAGATAGCGCTTTAACTGAAAACTGCTTTACTAAAATTGCTCGCATACGTTGTCTGTTTCAAAACCGACGATGCATTTACTCATAACAGAGGATGCAGTACAAGCCCTGATGCACAAAAAAAACCAAATAATAGTTAAATTGTTGTTTTTTATGATAAATTATTTTAGCGCTATTTTTAAGCAGGTAGGAATTAACAAACAGAACTACAGTTTTCTTACAGTTAACTAACCATTTTACCCCTTTTCCCCCTCTTAACTTCTCCTCAGGGCAGCCATTTTCAGCACAGGCTACGCAATCAAGCCGGGTTGAGGCATGATGATTTCCTGACAATCTGGCATTAAGGAAAAAATGCATGTTTGAGCTTTTCAAAGCGATTGGTCTTGGTTTGGTGGTTCTTCTGCCGCTGGCAAATCCGTTAACCACCGTGGCGCTGTTTTTAGGGCTGGCGGGCGATATGAATTATCGTGAAAGGAATCGCCAAGCGTTGCAGGCCTCTATTTACGTTTTTATTATCATGACCGTGGCCTACTATGCGGGAAATGCCGTAATGAATACCTTTGGCATTTCCATTCCTGGCTTGCGTATGGCTGGCGGGCTGATCGTGGCATTTATCGGTTTTCGCATGCTGTTTCCCCAGCAGCAGGCTGGCCATTCCATGGAGGCTGAACACAAGCTGGATGAGATCACGGAACGCAAAGCGGTGAATATTGCCTTTGTTCCTCTCGCTATGCCAAGCACCGCAGGGCCGGGGACGCTGGCGATGATCATCAGTGCTGCCTCTACCGTCCACCATGGCAATACTTTCTCTCCCTGGGTTATTACCGTTGCACCAGTTTTAATTTTTCTGAGCGTCAGCGTGATCCTCTGGATAAGCCTGCGCAGCTCCGGTACCATTATGCGCCTGGTCGGTAAAGGAGGAATTGAAGCTATCTCTCGCCTGATGGGGTTCCTGCTGGTCTGTATGGGAGTGCAGTTCCTGATTAACGGGGTAACAGAAGTGATCATCAACTGGCCAGGCCAGGGATAATTCTCTCTTTTATCACGGAGAGGAGAGAGAGCGGGCCGCAGTTGGCCTGCTCCGCTGCGCTGCTAAAAAAGCATAATGAAAAATATTTCTGATTGTTACTGGATTTCCTGTCGCCGCCATCTAGAGTAATTAAAATCCCCGCCTGATTATTATTCAGGCTAAGTAGCGAATGCCTGTTCTGGGCAATTCGGGCCGAATTTTAGAAAAGTTTAATTTCCTGATCACATCGGAGAGCCACGGGGCTTTCGATGGCGTTATTCCGGAGGTTTACTATGGCACATCACTCACCAGGCGCAGGCCGGGCAATTACTGACTATTTTAATAGTCCGGCCTTTCACGCCCCCAAAGAGAGTGAACTTCTGGCGGCTATAATGACCGAATTAATGCGTCATGGCAGGCCAACTAACAGCAAAGTCATTATTGCCACAGTAATAGCCAAACTTGAGGGCGAAGTGGATGAAGCGATGCTGCAAGGCTATCGTAATTTGCTGACCCAGCTGTTGGAAGAAAAAGAGCCATGAGCAGCCTCTGAAACTCTTCTCTTATTTATGCTCGCCCTGACTTACAGTTCTCTCTTGTAGAGAGTTTCACTTCTCGGTAAATTCCCGGCAAAAAAAAACCCGCACCAGGCGGGAATAAGACGAGTATTGCCTCTCTTTTGCCGTGACCAGAGATCACTTTTATCAGCCGCTACCCTACCTGATTCATATTGCATGCGTGTGACACGCTCATTCCTTTTTAAAACATCTTTACTGGCAGGATAGCGGTGACACCGCATGCATTCACCATTTTTAGCGTGCAGGCATGGCAGCAATCATGGCCTTAGCCGCAATAGGCACGCGTAATGTTGCCCTGTGCATCACCCATAAAGTTCAGCCGGTTGAGGTTGAAATCCATGGTGACGGCGGAGTTGTAAGGAATGGCTCGGACAGGATGGTCAAAACGAAGGCCGTCTATAGAGGAGAGAGGCTTACCCACATAGCGCTGATAATCCGAAGCGCCACAACGATCCGCTTCCGGATCTGCTGAGGCTGAACTTCCCCCTTTTTGCGCTGCTGTCTGGCACCCTGTCAAGGCTACAAGCGCAGCGATAACGGCTAATTTTCCATATAACTTCATGATTTTTCTCCTGTGCGTTGAGTTCTTACCCCCCAAAGCCTAACAGAGCCTGTCGCCGGAAGATAATCGCATTTTTCAGCAGCGATTTGTTTCTGTGATCCGGGTCGAAAGCGCACAAACTGCGCCTTTTATCACCGTTACCCAGCGCTATAATTTAGGAATATTCTCAGAAAGGAGATGATATGGAACTGACGCTGTTTGTCCTTTTCGCCATCGTTATGACCTTTGTAGCGGTGCGTGTCCGCTAAGTAAAAAGCCCGTTTTCTGAACTGCTCCCCAAAAGTCGGACACCTGACTGATTAAGGTGCAGTTCAGTGAGCAGTCCTAAGTTCTCCCTTGAATTACGGCTCGCCGTTGTCACTCATTATCTCAACGGCACGGATGGCTATCGTGAGACGGCCACCCGTTTTGGCTTGGGCCGCCCAGCGGTTCGCCGCTGGGTTTCCGCATGGCAGCAGCACGGCATTGACGGGCTGACATGGAAAACGGGTGACTACACTCCCGAGTTCCGGCTGAAGGTTGTCCACGCCGCCATCGATGATAAAATTTCGCTCCGCGATGCCACAGCTAAATTTAACCTTCTCAATGAGAGCACCGTTTATCAGTGGATTAAACGGTTTCAGGCGTCCGGGGCCGGGGCGCTCTCTGGCCTGAAACGCGGAAGACCGAAAAAGCCGGAACCCATGCATAAGGACATCACCTCCCCGCCAGCACCACGCGATAATTCCCCTGATGCTCAGGCCGAGCTGCGCTAACTTCGCGCCGAGGTTGCCCCATTAATCACAAGGCGGTTCAGCGCCTGATGGGCGAGCTATCGCTCCGCGCCGTTATCCGCGTCAGAAAATACCGCTCATGGAAAGGTCAGGTGGGGAAAATCGCCCCCAACCGCCTGCAACGCGACTTCATGGCCAGCGGTGCCAACGAGAAGCGGGCGAGTGACGTGACGGAGTTCGCCGTTAACGGCGAAAAGCTTTACCTCTCCCCGGTGATTGACGCCTTCAACAGCGAGGTTATCGCGTACAGCCTGTCGGAAAGGCCCGTGCTGGTACTGGTTGATACGATGCTGGATAAAGCATTTACGAGGCTGACGCCGGAGGATGCGCCCGTGCTGCACACCGACCAGGGCTGGCAGTACCAGATGACAGCTTATCAGGACAGGCTCCGGGCGGCAGGCGTGGTACAGAGCATATTGAGAAAGGGCAACTGCCTTGATAACGCGATGGCAGAAAGCTTTTTCGGCACGCTTAAATCCGAATGCTTCTATCTGGAGGAGTTCAGCAGTATTCCTGCGCTGAGAGAGGCCATTGACGCCTGTATCCACTACTACAATCATGAACGAATCAGCCTGCGACTCAATGGCCTCAGCCCGGTTGAGTTCCGCTTACTTCAACAGGTGGCGGCCTGAGCGCAGAGAGCACGAGTCGAAGCCTGACTGGGGCTGGGAAAATGTACATTTTCTTGATTTATATCAACAAACCATCAGGCAACATTTCATCATGACAGGTTGGACAGAAGATAATCTTCCGCTCAACTAATAAGGGAATTTATTCAATGGCTATTCCGGTTTACTTATGGCTCGAAGATGATGGTGGATCGCCAATAAAGGGCAGTGTTGATGTTAATGGTCGAGAAGGAACCATAGAAGTTAGTGAACTAATGCACTCTGTAGAACAGCCCACTGATTTTCTGACTGGGAAAGCGATCGCAAAGCGCTTGCATAGCTCATATGCTTTCATGAAAGGCATCGATAACTCATCGTCTTATCTGTACAAAGCATTGTCTAAAGGTCAGACCCTAAAAAGGGCTGTATTTAAGTTCTATCGCATCAACCACAACGGATTCGAGGAAGAGTATTTCAGGACTACGCTGGAGAACGTGAAAGTAACAGAAATAGAACCGTTCATGATGGATATAAAAAATCCTCAATGGGAAAGGCATGCTCATCTTGAATACGTTGATTTAGCTTACGAGAAGATCACATGGCATTACCTTGATGGCAATATAATTCATTCTGACTCATGGAAAGGACGGCTGCATAATGGCGTGGGTATATGATGTAAAAACACACACCTTCACCCGTAATGGTGAAACGTACACCGCTGACTATGCCGGAGCGACTGGATATAAAAACGATAGCTCCCAGGAATGTGTGAGCGGGAAAGGCCCTCTTCCCAGAGGGACTTATACAATTGGCTCCCCTCACAATTCTCCTCACACGGGGAAATACACACTAAACCTTACCCCGAACCTGAGCAATGCAATGTGCGGACGCTCAGCTTTTCGCATACATGGCGCGAGCAAGAGGCATCCACTGGACTCATCCGAAGGATGTATTATAGCCTCCATCAGCGTCAGAAAGAGCATTTGGGCGAGTGGTGACCGGGAGCTAAAGGTGAAATGAAATATATTGCTATTGTCCTTGCTGTAATGGCTTCTCCTGCCGCTATATCTATGCAAATGGAGGGGTTTGGTGCTAACTACTACCAGGATGATGCATCCGTTCCTGAATACGATACTAACAAGGATTTATCGCCTCACGTTATTATTGACGACAACATGTTTTTAATGGAATACAGCACCCTTGCAGACATAGCGAAAACTACTGACGTAACCATCAACAAAGGAGATCAAGCCTCATGGCTTTGCCTGAACTCAAAAGGCGTGAACTATTGGTTTATTTCAGATAACGAGATGGGGCAAGGCGATTTAACATCTATTGCAGTAGCCAGAAATGAGAGGACTAAAGGATGTTATTCTTATTCGGGTGATTTAGGAGTAACAATCAAGGGGATTCCTTTATTGAATATGACATTGAAAAAGATTTCATCTTCGTTTTCTAACACTCCAGATGCAAATGTGTTTAGATATTGCAATGACACCAAGACTTATGGTGATTTCACACAGATGAACTGCCTTCAATACAATCTTAAAGACAAGAATGTAGAGGGTGTGATAATTAGTCAAGTTACGTCTAATTAAACTTGCATGGGACTATTAAGTCCAAAACTGCCTGTTCGCAACTTTGTAGATGATTAATGGGACATGTGAGCGATGTAGTCCTGTTTGTCCTATGAAGTCCCCTGACCATCTGCTTGTGGTCAGAGGAGTGCTCCTAAAAAACTGAGTCCAACATTACGGGGTCAGTTCAATTACACGGGCTTTTTTATTGCTGCGCTTTGCCATCAAACCGTCAGTACTGGCTCTTCCTGTAGTAGCAACTGGAAGCGATCCAGCGGCATCGGTCTGCCAAGATAGTAGCCCTGCCCTTCCTGACAGGCGATTGCCTGTAGCTCTTTCAACTGTTCCCGTGTTTCAATCCCTTCTGCCGTCACCGTCAGAGAGAAGGCTTTGCCCAGGCCGATAATCCCTTCCACGATAGAGAGCGCCTGCGGTGAATGGGGGAAATCGTTCATATAAGAACGATCCATTTTCATGCCGTCAAACGGGAAGGTTTTCAGGTAGCTCAACGAAGCATAGCCTGCGCCGAAATCGTCCACCGTCAGCCTGACCCCCAGTTTTTTCAGCGCCTGCATCACCTCCAGCGCGCTTTGTGGATTCTCCAGCGTAATGTTCTCGGTAATCTCCAGCTCAAGCCGATCCGGCGCCAGGCCGCTGCTGTTAAGCGCATTTGCCACGCGAGCGGCAAGCTGGCCGCTACGAAACTCAACGGGAGAGATATTCACCGATACATACATCGGCGCAGGCCACTTCATGGCATCGTTACAGGCACGGTTAAGCACCCAGTCACTGATCTCAATAATCAGGCCGGTCTCTTCTGCCAGCGGAATGAAGCCGTCTGGCATAATCATCCCTGTTGCCGGATGCTGCCAGCGAATCAACGCTTCTCCCCCTTCCAGCCGCCCTTGTTTCAGATCGTAACGGGGCTGATAAAACAGCTTAAGCTCATCCCCGCAAATGGCCTTGCGTAAGTTGCACTCCAGCTCCCGGCGGTTGTTCAGCTGTTCAGCCATCTCTGCCGTGTACCAGGTCCAGCGATTTCGCCCTTCACGCTTGGATTTATAGAGGGCAATATCGGCCAGGCGCAGCAGCTCTTCTGCCTGCATGCCATCTTTTGGTGCCAGCGCAATGCCAAGACTGGCGCCGATAAAGATCTCGTGCTGGCCCAGCCAGAAAGGACGCTGAATTTCATCCAGCAGCTGGCGACAGCACTGGCTAATCTCCTCCTCGCCGTGAAGATTGGATACGATCAGGATAAACTCATCGCCTCCCTGGCGGGAGACCAAATCCCCCGCCTTCAGCACGCTCCGCAGACGGTGCGACACCTCGTTCAGCACACAATCTCCGGCAGCATGCCCCCAGGTATCATTGATCGGCTTGAAATTATCCAGATCCAGGCTGATCAGCACCAGTGGGCGCGCTGGAGTAGGCTGCGCCTGTAACCGGCTGAGTAAAAACTCACTCATATAAAGCCGGTTAGGTAAACCTGTCAGCGCGTCATGCTGCGAAAGATAGTGAACCCTGGCCTGAGCCTCCACCTCACGCGTCACGTCCGAAACCGTGCCGCGATAGCCCACAATCTGCCCGTTTAGCTCTACGGAGTTGGCGATCAGATCGCATAACCGGGTTGCTCCCAGCGCCGTAACTGAAAAGCAGCGCAACACGTGCCGCTGTCCATCCGCACGCTGCTGGAAGATCCACTCTGATACGGCCTGGTCATCATGTTGCAGGATCTTATCTATGGAGTGTCCCAGCAGGTGGGAAACATCATAATGCGTGACGGCGGCAAACCGTTTCGACAGGTAAATCAGGACTCCCTGAGCATTCGTTTCCCAAATCCAGTCGGAGGCCGTTTCCGCCACGTCCCGAAAGCGCGACTCACTGGCTGCCAGTTCACGCTGGCTTTGTACCAGCTGGTCAAAGCGGTCATCGGAAAGCGCAGCATTGTGCATGGCATGATTAATGACGCGCCGGGCCGCCAGCCCGATAATCACCACCGTTATAAAGAGCATCGGCAACAAAAACAGCAGCAGGCTGCCGCCTGGCTCGCTGGAGTCCCAACGAATCACAAGAGGATTATCATCCGCGATCTCTTCATTCAGCAAAGGCGGTAAAAAAAAGTCCTGCGTATTATTGGGAACGCGGGCGTTAAGTACACCGACGCTGGTCCCAAAAGCTTTCAGTTTTTCAGGGGTGAAACGATTAACGAAGACCATTACCGAAGGGGGGCCTTTTTTCATTTCAAGACCCGGCACTTTACCCGTGGTAATGGGCGCTGCGGCCACGATGGCTGGCGTGGATCCTACCAACGCGTTTTGCGTCAGCGCGCTTTGCTCCTCTGCCAGCGCACGCGCGCTGCGGATCAGGGGCGCAGTATGGATCCCCAGCCAGCTTTCCAGCTGAATATCAGAGAGCTTGCCGTTGATCACCGCATAGCTGGTCCGGCCCTCGCCATCAACAACAAAGACGCCTTCATAGTGATATTCAGTAAACAGGCCGGGACCGAAGTTTTGCTCGTTAAATGCCCAGGTGCGATCGACTTTCAGATGCAGATTATTCCAGGCTTCGCCCCAGAAGGCGTAATCACGTATGTCAGTCAGAATACTCTGGCGGCTCTCCTTCCAGGCATTCTGCAACAGAAATGTCTCCTGATTCACAGCATCTTCATTCTGACGCCAGGCGATGCCCACCACCATCAGCATGGAAAGCAGCAGCACGCTGCTTAACAACAGCGTCAGCGACATCAGGAGTCGCCGGGTAAAAAAGGTCGTTTTATGCCCGTCTGCGGCTGGCAGCGGGCTAACTACAGGGGGGTATTTCATCAACTCGGGACCTTATCAAGCAGGCTACTCAACCCTCCATGTTGGTAAGTGCCGTATGGCGTAAAAGAAATCGCTGGTCCTCTCGTCCTCCAGACGCGATCGTCTACTCACTATCGGCCTGGAAGAGGAACTATTTAGGAGGTTTTTGCAGGAACTGGGGCATCTCGACAGCTTTGCCGACGCTTGTTACCATCCCCCGATAGCCGAAAGAGAATGAGTGCAATGAACAATCATGCTGACAAAGTGACATGCACCTTACTCTGCATGGGAATGTGCCTTGTCTGGTACACCCTTACTCTGTTAGTGAGTGCGTTACCGGGCTATTCCGCTTTGGCAGCACAGGGCATGTTAATGCCTCTGCTTTGCGTGGTGGAGTTTTTGGCATTAGTGCCGCTTTATCGCTGGTATACCAGGCACTATGCCAATATCCCGTTCGGCACCCTCTCATGGCGCCAGGCAGCGCTATTCAGCCTGCTGCTGCTCGGCCTGATCGCTTCGCAATCCTTTTATCTGCCGCAGGAGAGCTGGACGGGCGGTCAGTTTGGTGAAGGGCGAAGCAGAGTGATCCTTTTTTCCCTGGCCGTGGTGTTGCTGGCCCCGGTGTTTGAGGAGATAGTATTTCGCGGATTCCTGATGCAGGGACTTCTGCTCTGGGCGCCCAGGCAACGCCTGGCCTGTGCTCTGCTGACTTCCATCGGTTTTGCTGCTATGCATACGCAGTACACCCATTTTCAGACGCTGATTGCGCTGATCGCCCTCTCACTGCTGCTCTGTTATGCCAGACTGTTATCAGGCGGACTCAGGCTTCCCATTTTTCTGCATATGTTGAATAACTTTATCGGCGTCTCCCCCTGGCTCTGGATAACGTTCACCCAGTAGAGCCTTGCCAGGGTTGGGCGAATATAACCATTCCGGTTTATTTATAACTTTTTCATCTATCGATAGCGGATAATCTACTATTTGTCCTGGCGACGGGTACTCTACACTCGCGAACAACTTAAAGGTAAGGAAGCGTCATGAAAACTTTAGTTCCATCTGTTATCGCCCTTGCGCTGGCCGGTTCGTTTGCCGTGCAGGCAGCTACGCCACCCGATACGCTGGTGATTGCTCAGTCAATCGATGATGCCAGCAGCTTTGATCCGGCAGAAGGCTTTGAGCTGACTTCCGTGCAGGCTTTCACCAACCTTTATCAGCGTCTGGTGCAGTCCGACCCGCAAAACCCTACCGATCTGAAACCCACGCTGGCAACGGCCTGGCAGCCCGGCAGCGATAACCGCAGCATGACATTTACGCTGCGTGACGGGGCGAAATTTGCTTCCGGTAATCCGCTGCGCCCAGAGGATGTGATCTTCTCGCTGAGCCGCGTGGTGAAGCTGAATCTGGATCCCTCCTTTATCCTGACCCAGTTGGGCTGGACCAAAGAGAACGTGGATGCGCAGCTGGTTAAAGTGGATGAGACGCATGTCAAAATCAGCTGGACGGCTGACGTCAGTCCTACCTATGTTCTGAGCCTGCTGGCCGCGCCGGTCTCCTCCATCGTTGATGAAAAAACCGCGATGGCGAATGCCAAAAACAATGACTTCGGCAATAAATGGCTGGCTGCTCACTCAGCAGGAAGCGGCCCTTTCCAGATCCGTAAATATATTCCGCATGAAGTGGTGCTGCTCTCTGCTAACCCGACCTCGCCCGGCGGCGCCCCTAAGCTGAAAAACGTGCTGATTAAAAATGTGCCGGAGCCTGCTGCCCGCCGCCTGCTGCTTGAGCAGGGCGATGCGGATATCGCCCGTAACCTGGGCGCTGACCAGATGGCCGCGCTGAAAAACAAAGCGGGCGTGAAGCCGATGGCAATCCCGATGGCTTCGCTCTATTACATGCAGTTTAATATTGACGCTAATCCGGCACTGAAAAATCCGGCATTGTGGGAAGCTTCGCGCTACCTCTTTGATTATCACGGTATTGCCGACGATCTGTTAAAAGGTCAGTTCCAGGTGCATCAGGCGTTTCTGCCGGAAGGCTTCCTGGGCGCGCTGAATGACAATCCTTACACCTTTGATCCGGAAAAGGCGAAAGCCATTCTGAAAAAGGCAGGTCTTACCAACGTCAGCTTTAAGCTCAGCGTCAGCAACCAGCCGCCCTACCTGGATATTGCTCAGGCTCTTCAGGCCAGTTTCGCCAAAGGCGGCATTAAAGTTGAGCTGATCCCAGGTCTCAGCAGCGAAATCGCCACCTCTGTTAAGGCGCACAAATATGAAGCCACGCTGAATGCCTGGGGTGCGGACTATTTTGATCCCAACACCAACGCGGCCGCCTTTGCCTATAACCCGGAAGATGGCAGTAAAACGCTGGCATGGCGTTCAAACTGGCATATCCCTGAACTGAACAAGCAAACGCTGGCAGCTACCGCAGAGAGCGATAAGGCGAAACGCGTTGAGCTTTACCAGAACATGCAGCGTGAAGTACAAAAAAATTCGCCTTATGTGGTGGGGCTACAGGCGCGTAACCTGATAGCGCTGCGCGATAACCTGAAAGGCTACGTTCAGGGGATCAACCCGGATATGGTTTACTACAGCCAGGTCAGCAAGTAATGACGGTTTCTGTTTCTCAAGCCGGGTCCGCCCGGCTTTTCTGGTTGCGAAGTGGACGCCTGTTCACCGGTCTGGCTTCTCTGGCAGTAACGCTGCTGGGCCTGCTGGCGTTCACCTTTATGCTCTCTCACCTGTCGCCGGTGGATCCTGTTTTGCAGATTGCCGGCGATCACGCCAGTGAATCTACCTATGCACAGGTTCGTCACGATTTAGGTCTGGATGAATCGTTGCCAATGCAGTTCTGGCATTACGTCACCCATCTGGCCACGGGCGATCTGGGGATTTCACGCCTGACCAACCAGGCGGTGAGCAGCGATTTGCTGCGCACCTTCCCGGCTACCATTGAACTGGCTACCTGTGCGATGATTTTTGGCGCGCTATTTGGCATCCTGCTGGCGCTGCTGGCCGCCTGGAAACCGGGCAGCCTGGTAGATAATCTCGCCCGCCTGATCTCGCTGTTAGGCTATTCCGTGCCGGTGTTCTGGCTCGGGCTGCTGGGGCTGCTGCTGTTTTATGCCGTGCTGCACTGGTCAGCCGGACCAGGACGCCTGGACGATATCTGGATCTACACGCTGGAACCCAAAACCGGGTTGGTGCTGGTAGACAGCTGGCTTTCCGGTGACCCGGAAATGTTCCGCAATGCGGTCGCCCACCTCTGGCTACCGGTAGTGGTGCTGGGCCTGCTGGCCATGGCCGGCATCACCCGCCTGCTGCGTGCGGCGCTGCTGGAAGAGAGCGGAAAAGAGTATGTCACCCTGGCGCGCGCCAAAGGGGCTGGCCGTGGGCGCATTCTGCTGCTGCACGTTTTCCCTAACGTGCGTGGCACGCTGATTACCGTGCTGGCTCTCTCCTACGCCACGCTGCTGGAGGGTTCGGTGTTGACCGAGACGGTCTTTGCCTGGCCGGGAGTGGGACGTTATATGACCACTGCCCTCTTCGCTTCCGATACGCCTGCCATTCTGGGTTCAACCCTGCTGATTGGCGGCTGCTTTATCACGCTGAATGCGCTGGCGGATGCTTTAACCTGGCTTACAGACCCGAGAACCCGATGACGCAAAATCTTACCGACCTTGAGGTCGCCGCACCTGTACGCCGACGCCGTCCCCGCATGACTTCGCTGGCCATTGGCGGCACGCTGGTGGCCGTGCTGCTGCTGGCAGCGCTGCTGGCGCCGCTCCTGGCGCCTTACAATCCAGATGCGCAGATGATGTCGGCACGCCTGCTGCCCCCCTCTGCTGCCCACTGGTTTGGGACCGATGGCTTTGGCCGTGACCTCTTTTCCCGCGTGATTTACGGTTCGCGCCCTACGTTACTGCTGGTGTCGCTGATCCTGGTCCTCACCATCCCGGTGGGGATGCTGATTGGCATCTGCGCTGGTTACCTGGGCGGCTGGACGGAACGCGTGTTGATGCGCATTACCGATATCTTCCTGTCGCTGCCTAACCTGGTGATCGCGCTCGCGCTGGTTGCCATGCTGGGTCCGGGACTGATGAACGGCGCGCTGGCGCTGGCGCTGACCAGCTGGCCGCCGTTTGCCCGCCAGGCGCGGGCCGAAACCCTCGCTTTGCGCCGCAGTGATTATCTGGCCGCCGCCCGCATGCAGGGCATTAATGGCCTGCGGCTGATGTTCGGCCATATTCTGCCGCTTTGCATGCCTTCCGCGGTGGTACGCGCCGCGCTGAGCCTGGGCGGGATTATTCTCTCTGCTGCCGGACTGGGCTTTTTGGGTATGGGCGTTCAGCCCCCTACCGCAGAATGGGGTTCGATGGTGGCTGAAGGCAGTAAGGTGATTTTCGACCAGTGGTGGGTAGCGGCTGCACCTGGTGGCGCTATTTTGTTTGCCAGCCTGGCCTTTAACCTGACGGGCGATGGCCTGCGTGACCAACTGGATACCCGAAATGGCAACTGAAACCTCTCCTCTTATCCTGGCCGACAACCTGCGGATTGCCAGTGCATCCGGCCAGCCGTTGGTGAAAAACATCAGCTTTACGCTGGGCCGCGAGCGCGTGGCGCTGGTGGGCGAGTCCGGTTCGGGCAAGTCGCTGACGGCGCGCAGCCTGATGGGCTTACTCGCGCCGGGTCTTGACCTGCAAGCCACCAGACTGAACGTAGCGGGCGAAAATGCCCTGACCCTGAGCGAACGCCGCTGGAGCCAGCTCAGAGGCAGCAGTATGGCAATGGTGATGCAGGACCCCAAATATGCGCTTAATCCTATGCGCACTATCGGCTGGCAGGTTGCAGAGCCGCTGAAGCTGCACACCCGACTGAGCCGCGCGGAGATCAAAGAGAAAGTCTGTGACATGCTGGATGCAGTAGGATTACCGGAACCCAGGCAGCTGATGCAGCGCTATCCTCACCAGCTTTCTGGCGGGATGGGTCAGCGCGTCATGCTGGCGATAGCGCTGATTGCCGATCCGCACTGCCTGATTGCCGATGAACCCACTTCCGCGCTCGATCACGCTATGCGTGACCAGGTGCTGGCGCTGATCCGTCGCCTGGTGGAGCAACGCAATATGGGGCTACTGCTGATCAGCCACGATCTGCAACAGGTTTCTGAACATTGTGAGCGGGTAATGGTGATGTATCAGGGGGAAATCCTGGATACGCTGCCTGCCGCAGATCTGCCACGGGCAACCCATCCCTATACCAGCACGCTGTGGTCCTGCCGCCCGAGCAAGGCGACGCAGGGTCAGACATTACCGGTACTGGACCGCACTGCGCTGGAGGCCTGGCGTGAACATGATTGAACTGGCTGAAGTCAGCGTTTCCCATCGTCAGGGATATGAACAGCGCACCGTGGTGCATGACGTGACGCTCAGCGTAAAACCTGGTGAATGTTTTGGTCTGGTCGGCCCTTCCGGCTGCGGCAAGTCTTCGCTGCTGTGGGTGCTTGCCGGACTAAACCCCAACTGGCAGGGCGCGATGTCGCTGGCTGGTCATGCGGTGAAACCCGGAAAAGCCTTTACCGGCCAGCTGCGTCAGGATGTGCAGATGGTCTTTCAGGATCCTTATGCCTCGCTGCATCCCCGTCATCGTCTCCGCCGCACTCTGGCGGAGCCGCTGAAGCTGCTGAAAGTGGCCGATATCAACGATCGTATCGATCAGGGATTCCGGCACGTGGGGCTGGATCCTGCGCTGGCGGACCGGTACCCGCATCAGCTCTCTGGCGGCCAGCGTCAGCGCGTGGCAATTGTGCGGGCGCTGCTGCTGCGGCCAAAAATCCTGCTGCTGGATGAACCCACCTCTGCGCTGGATATGTCAGTCCAGGCGGAAATCCTTAATTTGCTGAACAGCCTGAAAGCGCAGGATAACCTGACCATGGTGCTGGTGAGTCACGATCCCGATGTGATCGATCATATGTGCGATCGTGCAGTGCGAATGGAGAAAGGGTTTATTGTGGGTTAACGGCTTGTGGCTGGCAGCCGCTGCCAGCCACAACTCGCTGATTTTACAAATAACTTATCCAGCTAACCCTTGCCGGAATTGGTATTTCCTCCCGCTTCCCTTCTCTCTATAGTCCTGATAACACACCGTTACAGGACGCTTTCATGCAAAAATTTCTGCCTTTTGCCCTGGCTTTAGCGCTGGGTCTGGCTGCCCCCACTTATGCCGCTACGCCTGCCGACACGCTGATCGTGGCGATCCCGCTTGATGGCATTATCAGCTTCGATCCGGCTGAAAGTTTTGAAACTGTCAGCACCAGCAGCCTGACCAACCTTTATCAAAAACTGGTTGATGCCGATCGATCGGATCCGCGCAAGCTGGTGCCACAGCTGGCCGCGAGCTGGCAGCCGGGAAGTACGGCTCACAGCCTGATTGTTACGTTGCAGCCTGGGGTGAAATTTGCCAGCGGCAATCCGTTTACCGCCAACGATGTGATCTACTCGCTGACGCGCGCTGTCAGACTCAACAAGACGCCAGCCTTCATCCTTAACGAATTTGGCTGGACGCCACAAAACATTGAGCAACAGCTGGTGCGCCTGAGCGATACTCAGCTGGAGATACGCTGGAGTTCACCTGTTGGTCGCGATCTGGCTTTACGCCTGCTTAGCGCGCCGGTTGCTTCCATTGTGGACAGTAAGCTGGCAGAGCAGCATGCCAGTGAGGGCGACTTCGGCAACCGCTGGTTACGTACGCACTCCGCAGGCAGTGCCGCCTATTTCATCAAAAATTATGTTCCGCAGCAGGCGCTGGTTCTGGAGAAAAACACCTTTGCCACCGTTGCGCCCCACCTTAAACGCATTATTTTGAAAGGGGTGGCCGATCCCGGCTCGCGCCGCCTGCTGCTTGAGCAGGGCGACGTGGATGTCGCCTACGATCTGGGCGCAGATCAGTTCGATGCGCTGAAGAAAGTGCCTTCCCTCCGCGTCGCCGGCTTTCCCTCCAGCCTGATCTATTATCTGGGGTTCAATACGCAGTCCAGCCAGCAGCCCGCGCTGGGCAACCCGGCGCTGTGGCAGGCGGCTCGCTGGCTGATCGACTACAGGAGCCTTTCGCAAGAACTGCTCAAAGGACAATATCAGGTTCACCAGGTTTTTCTGCCGGAAGGCTTTGATGGCGCGCTGGATAATCAGCCTTTTCATTACGATCTGGCGAAAGCCAGAGCGATCCTGCAAAAAGGCGGCATTAAGCCAGGTACGCGGTTTTCACTGACGATTGTGAACCAGCCGCCTTATACCGATGTGGCACAGGCGCTACAGGCCAGCTTTGCCAAAGCGGATATTCAGATAGCGATACAGCCGGTTGCAGAAGCGGAACTGTGGGCAAAAATGCGCAGCAGAGATTTTCAGTCAATTTTCATTTACTGGGGAGCGGATTACGTCGATCCCAATACCAACGCCAGTACCTTTGCTTATAACATCCCTGGTGGCCCTAAAACGCTGGCATGGCGCATGGGCTGGACTATTCCGCAACTTAGCGCGCAAACCAAAGCGGCGGCGGCAGAGAGCGATCTGCACAAGCGTCAGGCGCTGTATCAGCAGTTACAGCTTGAGGTTCAGCAGAATTCGCCCTATGTGGTGGCTTTACAGGGGCAGAAACTGGTCGGGTTGCGTAGTAACGTGCAGGGCGCCCGGCAGGGGATTGGCAGCAGCATGCTCTATTACGATGGGGTGAGCAAAGAGTAAAACGGGCGGCAAAGTGCCGCCCGTTTTGCAGAAGATGGCGGATCCTCAGGAAATTGCGGAGTCTGAAGCGTGCTTATGCTTGTCAGCCTCGAAATGCGCTTTGAACTGTTCATAAATAGAGATCATATTTGCCGCATCACCCTGCAATGGGCTGAGCTTGCCGGCACGTACCAGTTCAATTACCAGTTGCAGCGCAGCCTGCTTAGGGCTGCTGGCAGGATGGGAGATTTCAGTTGTCATCGTGGCTTCCATGAAAAGGAGTAAAAAGTAATTTTAACAAGATTCCTTCATTCCGGTGAATTTTTTCCAGCCCCTCAGCGGACTGGTTGAATGCTGTCAGCGGCCCCTGCGGGGTGAAAATTTCCATCAGGCGCGTTGATAACTTCTCTGGATGGTTACTTTTTGTACAATGCATGCTGTAACAAATCACTCCCTGTAGCTGGGCGGTAATTCCCCCCAGCAGCAGGCTGTTTATGCATATCTGCCTCTGCTATAAGGCGTTTCCGTTTAGTGAGAAATGTTAATTTTCCTAACCAGAATTTGCCGCGCTACAGCTGAATTTTCAAAGTTGTACAATTTTCGAAATAAACTTGTACAACGTACAAAAAACGACTACCTTTCTACGCTGTAATGAATCAGGCATTTGCATAGCCTCGGGAAGTGATAGTGGGTTTCCCACTTCCCGAGGTCGTTTTTTGCTGAAAATAATAAATCGATCGTTCAAAAACTATTACCGCATCCGGCCTTCGTTCCGGCAGGATATTTGGAGAGAAAGTGATGCATGCAGAATTACCGACTTCCCCCCATGAATTAATGAACTATTTTAAAGCTGAAATGCAGGAAGCCGAAAGCGAAGTGGCTATTCTCGGTTCGGTTGTTATTGAAATTTTGCAAAGCGGTAAGCCTGTCACCAATAAAACGATCATTGCACAATTGCTTCACCGCCTGGAAACCACCAGCGATGTCGTTTCGCTGGATACTTACCGCCATGTGCTTGAGATGGTGGTGCATCAGACCGAAGATGACTTTATTGGGTAATCTCTGCCGCTACAGCAGGCACTCACCTCTGTAGCGGTTTTACCGCCTAACTCAAATCGTCTTTTACTGAAAAAGTTACACTATGATCTGGCCCTCTTTCCCACCGTTCTTCTCTGTTTTATTCACAGCATCGCTTTTTTTTTCAGCTTATCAATCAGCGAGTCACTGCGAAACACCTCTCCGATCACATTTGCAAAATTAAGACCAGGTAAAATAAGAGTACTCTGCTGGTACGCCCCCAGGCTTCGTCCGATATTATCCGCCTGTACTTGCAGTCAGCCCTGCGGTAATGCCAGGGTCAATAACGCTGACAACCTTTCCCCGCAAAGATTGCCAGTCAGGGTAACCTCTTTTAAACTTTTCTGGCTCTCTGATATGAATGTATTAACGAAAATTGTTCTGGCCTTCGCGTTTAGCGGCGCTTTTGCACAGGCTCAGCCCGTCACGCTGACTCTTTCGCAGGAGCAGGATGGTGGCGACGCCGGACGCGCCTGTATCTATATTCACCAGGGAAGAGCGGAATATCGGGTGGTGCAGCCTCAGCAAACCTGCCCTTCCACCCTGACACTGGACGCATCGGGCACGCATACCTGATAACGGGCACTTTTTTTCTTGTCTGGAGATACGTCCGGCTCTGGGAATATGTTACCTTTAGCCGGATGGCGATAATCTGAGTCTTGTGCTCAGTTTATGCTTTTTGACAAGGAGTTAGGCATTGAAAACGATCAATATTAAGCTGCTAACTCTGGTGGCAACATTTTGCGTCATTTTGTTGCACACCGCAGCGATACCTTTCATTCATTTCCATATTGGTTGGTCCGTGGCGGTAATGTATGAAACGCTGGGCCGTATTGCTTTTCCACTGTTCCTGCTGATAGCGGGCTACGTCTCACTCAATAAAAATGAGTCCCTGCTCAGCACGCTTAAAACCCGCGTGCTGGACCTGGTGATCCCACTGATTGCCTGGTCAGCCATTTATCTGGTTTACAGCAACGTGGTCCACGCGAATAAGAACCCCGTCAGCCTGCTGGATCTGCTCAGTACGCCCGCCTATCCGCATATGTGGTTCATTTATACAATGATCCTGCTCTATCTGATCACGCCGCTGCTTAATACGTTTATTACCCACGGCAGTCAGCAACGGGTCAATTACACGCTTACGGTCTGGTTTGTTCTCGCCTCGGTCTATGTGCTGCTGGATAATGTAAAAGCCAGCCTGCTGGAAAACGCCACGCTCCCTATGCCAAGCAATATTGATATGGTGGTTTATCTCTCTGGTTTTTATATCCTTGGTGGGGTGGTTCGCCGCTTTAATATCGCTCCGAAGGTCACTATTTCTGCCATTATCTTCGTGCTGGCTGCGGTACTGACCGCCGTTATGGCCTACTCGTTTTCCAAAAGCATCTCCAGGCCAAACGATCTCTTCCTGTTCTATTCAGCACCAACAATGGTCATCATCTCGCTGGGCTGCTTTTTCATGCTGTTGAACGCTTCGTTCCGCTATAACCGGCCGATTATTAAAGCGCTGCGGGTTCTCTCACGGCTGAGTCTGGGGATCTTCTTTGTTCATGCCATGGTACTGGAAGGTCTGGTGGCGTTACTGGATCTCGACTTCACCGGTTACTCCTCCATCATCACCATTCCTCTGGTGGCGCTGGCCTGCTTTGCAATCTCGGCAGGCATTATCTTTCTGCTACAGCGCATCCCTTATGTGCGGCGTGTAACCTGACCCAGACAAAAACGGCCGCTCAGTTGAGCGGCCGTTTTTTCGGCAAAGAGCCGGGTTGCCACCTGCCATCAATAAACTGATGAGGCAAATCTGTGTGGCTGGTTGATCGCTTTCCGCGCAATCCAGTACAGCAAAATACGTTCTTCATCGCCATCCTGATCTGCCATCGCCAGCAATTTTAGTGCCAGCGTAGCCTTGTTAACCGGTTGCCCCGTGATGCTCAGGTCAACCACCGCCTTACCTATGATATTACAGACTTCATCTTCACTTGAGGGTGTCAGATTGCTTTCAGTACTCATTCTCTCCTCCTGTTGTGGGTAATTATTAAGCCTGGCAGAGACCACAGAGATTGCCATCTCATGGTCACACTCTCTTCATATAACCGTGCTAACCCCTGCCAAAACCAACATTTTTTTGCGGTAAATTATCCAGCGAATGGCAGCTGTACACCCATGCAGGCGGCAGGTTACAAAGCACGCGGGTCCGGTTCCAGGCAAAATATTGAGAAATGAGCGGCTCTGACAAGGAGGTGTACTGGAACTGAACAAAGACGCCTTGCGGACTCAGTAACGAGGCTGCGCGATCCAGGATGCCGTGACGCACCGCTTTCGGCAGGGACAAGAGCGGTAATCCTGAAAAGATAGCGTCATACTCTTCATTCAGGGATTCGGCAGAGGCACCGGTCACCCTCAGCCTTTCGTCCTGAAGAGAAGCCAGCTTAGGATGAAAACGGCTGTTAGTTTCAAAGGCCAGCAGTTCCGCATCCGGCCGCATCCGCGTCAACAGATGTCGGGTTAGCACACCATCCCCTGCGCCAAGTTCGGCAATACGCTGGCACTGGTTCCAGTCAACGGCATCCGACATCGTTTTGCACAAGGCCAGAGAAGAAGGTGCAATGGTTCCCGTTTTCCGCGGATCGGAGATGAATTCCTGTAAATAACCGGTTTTATCTTTGATATAAGAAAACGCAGATAACAACATAGTTGAGCCTCTGGCTAAAGGGTGACATGCAGTAGGCCACAATAAGCCTGGCGAGTTCTTAAAACTCTTCGCTTCCGCTATAAAACCAGGAGTAATCGCATAAAATTTTCCCCTTTTATTTCAACCTGTTTATACCTGGCAACAGTTAAAAATATCGGCACACATCATATTCATCAGTTGACGAATTTGAGTTAAGAAAAATCGGAGGGAAAAACGGCGAAAAATGTACCGGTATTTATTCTTAAAACAACAGGAATAATAAAGCCTGAAATGGCTGTGTATTATGACCACCCTGACCTGATATTCCGTCCCGTTAGCGGCGGCGGCTTCTGAGATAATTCTGTCTTTCTCAAGCGATATTCGCTTGAAGAAGGCGATGCCGGTAAAAACACCGTTTTTAGTGCTGCATGCCACTCTTGAAAGTAGCGGATCTGTTTCTGTAACACCTTAATCAGACTGATAATATTCCCTTCTCAGTCAGGATCTGTTCAACCCTGAACTTTAAAATTATGCTCTGACTCCTGATCCCCTGACGCCTTCCTGAGGAGCGATAAAATGAAAAAAATGAACGCGCTTGCGCTATTACTGATGATGGCCACCAGCGCCAGCGTTTATGCTGCCCCCACTACTGGCGTAGCAGCAGGAAGTGAAGCGACTGCGATGTCTGATGGTAACTCTAATGCGGTAGGTATCGGCGCTGTGGGTGCATTATTGGGCATTGCTCTGGCCACCATGGGCGGCGGCGGTGACGGCTCTAACACCGGCACCACCACTACAACCACCGGCACCCAGGCGCACTAAAGCGCACTGCCTGTCTCCTTTACCGGTTTCCGGCAAGAGAGACAGGCTTTCCCCCTCTCCGGCCTCCGGGTTATACGCTCTTCAGTTCCCGCAGCACCGCTTCCACCTTACGACACTCCTCCGCGCTGAGCGGCAACAGGGGGCGCGGTAAGATGGGCGAACAGATACCCAGAATCTCCACTGCGCAATACATCACGCGCAGGCTGCTGAGCGTTTTAAATAATGTCCACATGGGTTGCAGTTCCGCATTCAGCTGAGCAAGCCGATTGCTATCCCCCTTGCGTGCAGCTGACGCCAGCGACATCGCCTGCGCGGGCAGTAAACCGCCCAACACGCTATACCAGGCATCGCCTCCGGCTAACATTGCTTCAGGTGCATGCCAGTCGACGCTGAACCCCAGCGCAAAATCCTCAGGAAAGTGTGCTCTTAATGAGGAGATAAAAGCGGCATCGGTCTGCTCTGAAGAGGGGTACTTCAGCGCTTTAACACCTGGCAGGCTGGCAAGCCGGGCCAGTAAAGCGGGCGTAAAGGTAAAGTGTGTGGTTCCGGGGTTGTTATAGATGCAGAGAGGTAATGAGGTGCTCTCAGAGACCGCAACGAAATGCTGAAAGACCTCCTCTTCAGTTAAGGGTGTGTAGGAGACAGGGGCCAGTAGCAGTGCATCGGCGCCTGCCTCTTCCGCATCCTGTGCCAGAGTAATCGCCTCATCCGTGCGTAGTGCGCCCGCGCTGACCATAACAGGCACGCTGCCTTGCAGGCAATTTACCGCCGCCTCAATCGCCCTTCGCTTTTCTTCCCGGCGAAGAAAGGCATAGAGTCCCGTACTGCCAAGAAGCCCTACTGAATCGACATTAGCCTGCCTGAGCCGCAGCAGGATTTTTTCAAGCGCTACGACATCAACCTCGCCCACCGCGTTGACAGGCGTGACAGGGAAAGCAGAAAGCCCACGAAATTGCATTAAACATCTCCCGGATGGATAGAGACATTTGTTATATCACCTCTTCTCAGTAGGGGAAACGTACGGCTGATAGCCTATACTTACCGCTGGGTCTGTTTCATCACGGGAGCGAGCTATGTTGATTGGATTTGTCCTGCTTGTCAGCGCCTGTGGTTACGATGCCTGCGATGCGCTGCCCGTGTCAGAGCATATTTTCCCTACTCAGCTGGCCTGTGAACAAATGGCCGAGCGTATTCATCAGCGGCGGCCTGCTGCGGTGCTGCTGTGTGGCGAGGTTCAGCGTCATGAGGGTACAGAGATAACCGTAGTGAAGGGAGAGAAATAACCTTCACTACGGCCAGGTAAGCAAGCGCTTAATTATCAGCTGAGTGGTCTGCGGGGCGATGCCAGACCAGAGGAGTTTCAGGCAGGGGTTAACGCCCCAAATTCGCGTCGAAAGTGTGCCAGCAGTCGGTTAAATCAATGACCTTTTTCGCCTTACGGGCTTCATCAATTTTGATAGCCGTCAGGCCAGCTTCCAGGGCGTCGATGACGGAGACTTTCAGCGGCGTCCCCGTCTTGATGTGCTTCACAATTTCAGCGGCCATCAGGGCATCGGCACCGTAGTGGCCGTCATAAGCGTTGCCTTCATAGGTAGTGGACACTGTTTTTTCACCCGTGCGCGCATCGTGAACACGGAAATAGTTGCGAACAAAGTCCCCTTCAGCCATGCCATCGGTACCCATAACGCAGAAGCGGCGGAACTCGTCAGGGACATTAAGATTGGCGTGAAACGCCATTGTCGCTCCCCCCTGGTACTCTATGATTGCCGTCTGATAGTCGACAATATCCGCATCACTTTCAAATACAGCGTCCGTGCTGGACCAGCCACTTGGCTTGATATGGTATAGCTCCGACTCTGCCGTGATCGCCCCCTGCGGCGCATGTTCAGGCGTAAAGGATTTACGGCCGCCGAAGCTGGCTACCCTGACAGGGCGTTCCCCCAGCAGGCCCTGATAGAGATCGATATCGTGGCAGCATTTTTCAAGGATATAGGGACCGGCATAACGCTCATAGCGCCGCCAGTCGCGCATAAAGAAAGCCCCGTGATAAGGCTTGATATGCTCTGTGGCTTCAATGGAGGTGATCTCCCCCAGCCGGTTCTCTGCTTTGGCTTGCAGTAAATCGTGGTAAAGCGGTGAGTACCGCAGCACCAGCCCCACCAGAATATTTTCCTGACCATACTGGCGGACCAATTTTGCCAGCGCCATGGTCTGCGCTTCGTTGATCACTACCGGCTTCTCGGTGAAGACCCGTTTGCCAGCTTTCAGCCCCGCTTCTATATGTTCAAGATGCAGATAATTTGGCGAACCCACCATCAGCAGATCAAAATCCCCTGCGGCCAGCATTTCATCAAGCGAAGCAAAAGCCCTGCCAGCGGGAATACCAAACTTCTCCAGATTGGGCAAGCCGGCAGGAGAGGGATCGACATAGCCGACAATGCTGAAATCGGGATCCGATTTGTTGAATTCATTCACTACGTTGGAGAGACGAAAGCCCAGGCCTGTAATCGCTACTTTCATGTTGAACCCTGCCCATATTTGGTCACGGAGAGTTGAAATGCTTCCCGAAGGCAGCTTGCGCTACCGGCGTTCAGGATCGCGCAATTGTCAGACACCAACTTATTACGACAGAAAAAGTAATGTCAACTACGACAGCAGCTTAAATGCTCGCATTAAAATGCAAGCAATTGATTTATAGTGATTAATTAGTTTTAAAATTATCCATATTTATTTGTTATTGCGATTTAAGTTTTTTTATTTTATCGTTTTGCTGAAAATAGCCAGTCGTTTGTCGCGACACAGTGGGTCAATACCGGTCACGGGAGGATCATGCAATCAGAATTTTTGCTCGGGGTCGATGGCGGGGGTACTCATTGCCGCAGCCGGCTCACGACGCCTGATGGCACGGTTTTATCCGAATGCACAGGCAGTGCCGCCAACGTCTATTCTGATTATGAAGGCGCGCTGAAAAACGTTGACCAGCTGATTGACAATACCTTTCATGCTGCCAGGCTCAGCCCCTCTTTACGCTGTCAGACCCATGCGGTCTGGGGGCTGGCGGGGGCAAACGTACCTTCAACAGCAAAGCGTCTTCAGCAGCTGCCCTCCTCTTTTGCCAGCTTCGCCCTGCTGTCGGATGTGGATATTGCCTGTGCGGGCGCCCATCAGGGGAAACCAGGTGCAGTATTGATTGTGGGCACCGGCAGCCAGGGCGCGGCCTGGGATGGCTGCCGTTTCCACCGCGTAGGGGGATGGGGGCTGACTCTGGCCGATCAGGGTTCCGGCGCGCAACTTGGGCTGCGGGCGCTGCGAAAAGCACTGCTGGCGTATGAGGGCGTTATCGCCGCTACCTCACTGACTGACGCCATTTTGCAGTATTTTAGCCACTCACCAGAGGCGCTCCTGACCTGGAGCAAAACCGCTACGCCGGGAGAGTGGGGCCAGTTTGCCCCCTGGGTTTTTTCTGCCTCCCGCCAGGGCGATGAGCTGGCTGCTTCGCTGCTGGCGGAAACCAGTGCTGAAATCACCTTATTAACAGATGCCCTGGCCCGGATCAGCCCCGGAGCCATTTCACTGATGGGCGGGTTGGCAGAGCCTCTCCAGCCCTGGCTCTCTGCTGCCACGCGAGAGAAAATTGTTCCTGCACAGCAGGATGCGCTGGCGGGAGCGCTGCTGCTTGCCCGCCGCTGAATTTTCAACCAGGCTGGCAGGCCGCCCTGTTTCTGGCCGGTCGGCCAGCCACTTTACCGATGAGATCGCCACTCTTTATGATCGCACCGAACGTTACGTCACGCATTTTGCGGCTTATTGTCGAAAATTCTCCTGTCAGCCAATCCGATCTGAAAGTCCGGAGCGGGCTGAGTATGTCTACCGTCTCTCAGGCCGCCAACCGGCTGCTGGGCCGCGGCATTATTATCGAAAAGGGGTTACGCCGCGTATCAATGGGGCGCCCTAAAACGCTGCTTGGATTAAATCCTGATTACGCTACGGTAATCGGTATCCAGCTGAATGCCGAGCGTAACCTGATTGTGTTGACCGACCTGACTGGCAATCTGATCGGCGAGCAGCAGATGCCTTCCGGAGAACTGACGCCCAGGCAGCTTAGCGATGCCTTAGCGCGGTTCCTGAAAACGGTTGAAGACAAGCGGGTTGCCGCCATCGGGCTGGCACTGGCCGGGCTGGTCGATCCCGTCAGCGGTCACTGCATTCGATCTACCGTGCTGGACTGGACGCACGTCGCCATCACTGCCCTGCTGGAAGAGCGTTTTAACATTCCCGTATTTATAGAGAATGATGCCAATGCGCTGGCGCTCGCCACCCTGGTCTTTGGTCAGCTGGGTTCGGCTCAGTCGGCCATTATTGCTACCTACGGCAAAGGGATTGGTGCAGGCGTGATCCTTGACCGGACATTGTACCGGGGGCGCACGGGCACGGCAGGTGAGATTGGCAATGCCCTGTTAAACGACGGCTCCAGATGCACGCTTGAGGAGAAGGCGTCGTCTAAAGCCATTCTCAGGACACTGCAAGAGGCGGGCGAGAATGTGCCGGCAAATCTGCTGGCGCTGGACCGTCACCCTTCGCCGCTGGCGCTGAAAACGCTTGCCAGTGCAGGACAGCATCTGGGTGAATCTCTGGCGAATCTCGCGGTGGCTTACGATCCTGACGTGATCTGTCTGGCAATGGAGCCGCAAATGGCCTCGCGGATCCTGCTGGATCATATCAGCCAGAGTTTCCAGGAATACCGTCTCAAGCTCACGCCACAGCTGACGCCGCTGCAATTCCTTACCGAATCTAACAGGATGTGGGCTTTGGGGGCCGCTGGCTTTACGGTGAACCGTTTGATTGATGTGCTTTCTGCGCAGGCTGAAGAGGAGAGCTAACGGCAGAGGAGGAGCCTTAGCAGAGCAGAGTTCCCTGTCGGGGCGAGCGGATTAATCGTTCGCCCCCAGGGTCTTAGCGAATACGTTTTCCTTCCTCCGAAAAGAGCAGGCAGTGTCTGGGATCCAGCGCCAGATTAACCTCTTCCCCCAGTTCCACCTCTTCCATTTTACGTGCTTCAATCACCAACAGATTTTCCCGCCCGATATCAAAATAAAGGTAGTTGGTGTGGCCTAATTTTTCGGCAAAAGAGAGTGCGGCAGAGAACGACCAGTCGCGGTTATCATTTTCGGCACTGGCGAAATGCTCAGGGCGAATTCCCAGCGTCAACCGCTGCCCTTCAGCAAGCGCTGAATGCACGGGCAAGGTCACAGAGGCGAGTTTCAACTCTGGCAGCGCCAGGTTGACCAGCCCCGGCTGAACAGAGAGGACCCGCGCCGAAAGGAAATTCATTTTTGGTGAGCCGATAAAGCCCGCAACGAAAATATTGTCCGGATCGTGGTAGAGATCCAGCGGCGCGCCAACCTGCTCTATACGGCCCTGACGCAATACCACAATCCGGTCTGCCAGCGTCATCGCTTCCAGCTGATCGTGCGTCACATAAATCATGGTGTTACCTAATGACTCATGCAGTTTGGCAATTTCAATGCGCATCTGTAGGCGCAGCTCTGCGTCCAGGTTAGAGAGCGGTTCATCAAACAGAAATATTCGCGGCTGGCGAATGATAGCCCGGCCAATGGCCACGCGCTGACGCTGCCCGCCGGAAAGCGCACGAGGCAGGCGGTCCAGCAGCTCTGTCAGATGGAGCTTTTCCGCCGTTTTCGCTATCTCTTCGGCAATCCGTGACTTAGGGAGTTTGGCCACTTCCAGAGGGTAAGCCAGATTACCTCTTACGGTCATATTGGGATAAAGCGCGTAGGACTGAAATACCATGGCAATCCCGCGCTCGGTGGCGGACTGCTGTGTCATATCCTGCTCATCAATAAACAGCTCTCCGCTGCTGATCTCCTCCAGTCCGGCGATCATTCTGAGCAGCGTTGACTTACCGCAGCCGGAAGGGCCAACAAAAACGATAAACTCTCCATTATCAATTTTCAGGTCAATACCGTGGATGACGTTGACGTGCTCGTAAGACTTTTTGACGTTGCTTAACTGTAGAGTAGCCATTGCATCCTCACTTCAGTTCCTGACCCATATAAATCGCGTTACTTCTGAACAGCGGCTGAAATCCCAACTGCTGATAGAAATGGGTAACCGGTTCATTTTGCAGACTGATACCCACATAAACCCCTTTCACACCAGCCTTTTTCAGCGCGACGAGTTCATGCTCCACCAGCTTTTTCCCCCATCCTCCACGCTGCCCTTCCGGCAGAATGTTGATATGCAGATGAGCCGGATAAGGTGTTGTCAACGCCGCCGAAGCCGTTTCAGGCTGCCTGAAAGCGTCAAGGATCTTACTGTCTAGCGGCTTCACCGGCTGGCGTCCCGCAAAGCGCTTCTGCTGCAACGGCCACCACTCCATGGCCAGCCGCTGTTCGAATGCCACCGTATCAGGTGTGGCAACGACATAGCCCACCACTTTCCCGGCTATCTCCAGCACAAAGGCAAAGTCCGGCGCATAGCGTGCGTAGGGAACAGAAAAGCGGGTACCGGGATAATGGGGATCGGCATAAAGATCGCTGGCATCCTTGCCCGCATCTGCGGTTTTCAGGCAGATCTCATACAGGGCATCAGTGTCATCCGCGGTCGCGGGGCGGATCTGGCCATCAGAAAAAGTCATAGTCCACGCTCATACTGTCGGTGAGGAAGGGATCTCCACGTTAATTAAACCCGACTTAGTTTTCAAGAGAAAATAATTAGCTGAAGCTGACGATACGCCGCTGAGTTTATGCTGTGGATCACACTCTCCAACATTCATTCTTTTTTCCTGACGCGCGGAGGGCGTGGATTGGGGCGGATTGCCTTTACGGCCCCGCTCTTTGCCGTTTCGGAAGAGACGCCTGGCTGAAAACATACTATTTTCATATGACCTTTCAGTGAGTTATAACAACAACATGCCTGCAAGAGATAATATCTGAATGCGCAGTTCATCCCAGCATTTACTCACTATTCATGCAATTTTCCAGTTTTTAAGCCTGAAAAATAATGAAATTTCAGATTTTACGATCTGCCTCACCTTTCACCAGGCAGAAGCCGCAGAGGTTTGACTTTATTTAATCATTAAAGTAAGTATGAGGTAAGGCGACAGAGTCAGCAGCTGATGCCCCAAAGCAACCTGCGGGAGAGTCGGTTGCCATCATGAAAGGATGCTTCATTGATGTTGGAGAAACAGATCCATGTTTACTGCTTCCAGGCTTATGCGCACTTCCCGCACTGCCCCTTCCCGTCCGGCGCTGTCGCTGCTGGCCGTGGGGCTGATTACTGCTTTCTTACCGCCTTCTGCCCTGGCAGACACCGCCCTGGCAGAATGGGACATCTATAACTACCCCGCACAGACTGAAGCTATTGATCAGGCGATCAAAGAGTTCACTGCGCAAAACCCCGGCGTGACTGTCGACCGCTCAGTTCACTCTTTTGACGACACGCGTATTCCCCTCAAGCTCTCTCTCAATTCTGGCGACGGCCCGCAGATTGCTCAGGTCAACCAGGGCGGAGGGGACATGGGCGCACTGGTAAAAGAGAAGTTGTTGATCCCGCTGGATGGCTACGCTAAGCAGTACGGCTGGACCACCCGCTTTCCCGACTCGATTCTGAAGCGTAACCGCTGGTCTGATAAGCAGGAGTTTGGCAGCGGTAATTTGTACGGCGTTGCCAGCCTGGGTGAAATGGTCGGGTTGTATTACAACAAAGCGCTGCTGGATAAAGCGGGTATTGCCGTGCCAAAAACGCTGGCGGAATTTGAAGCCGCAATGGCTAAGCTTAAAACGCAGGGAACAGCCCCCCTGATGCTTGGCATTCTCGACGGCGCGGCGGGTCAACAGATGCTGACCACCCTCTGGCAGGATCAGATCAGCAGCAGCGACCGTAAAGGCATGGATGACCTGATTTATGATATCGGGGGCACCTTTAAAGATACGAAGCTGCAAAAGGCCGCCAGCCTGATGCAGGAGTGGAATAAAAAAGAGTACTTCTTCCCCGGCTTTCAGGGCATAGGCAAAGATGATGCGGCCACGCTGTTCCAGAACGGCCAGGCGGCATTTTTTGTCAGCGGAACCTGGTATATGGGGCAATTCAAAGAGAATAAAGATATTCACTTTGTCGCTTTCCCCCAGTTTGCAGGCGTCAGCAAACCTTTAATGGTGGGAGGCACCGATCTGCCTTTCTCCGTTACGCTGACGGCGAAAACCAAAGCGCAGCAGGATGCGGCGGCGAAGTACATCGATTATCTCGTTTCCGACAAGATGGCAGAAAAATGGCTGAAGGCGGGGTTCCTGCCCGCCAGCGCCAACAAAGAAGCCAGACTGCCAGCGGACAATCCGCTGCTTGCCGATGTGTATAACGTCTGGACCACGGTCAATGCGCACGATGGCCTCGGCCACTATGTTGACTGGGCCACCCCAACCATGGGCAATGCGTTAAATGAAAGCGTTCAACTGCTGCTGGCGGATAAACTCACGCCACAACAACTGACCGAGAAACTGGACGTTAACTATCAGCAGTATCTCTCCAGCCTGAAGAAATAATCACTCTGCCCGGTGCTTCGCCAGGCCGGGCGGCTATTCAGACGTAAAGTGTGAGAACACCGTTATGCTCAATAAGTCACGTCTGCAAAATGCGCTCTATATTTTGCCCTCAATGCTTATCTACTCTGTTTTCCTGCTCTTTCCTTTACTGGTTTCGGTTGGCGTCAGCTTCACCACCTGGGATGGTGCTACGCGACCGATTTTTATCGGGCTGAATAACTTTGTGCAGATGTTCGGCGACCCGGTGTTCTGGGTATCGATCAAAAATAATGCCATGCTGATGCTGTTTTACACGCTGTTCCCGCTCTGCATTGGTTTGCTGTTGTGCAGTTTTCTGCATGATACCCGCAGTAATAAAGAGCGGAGCCTGCTACGCATCTTGTTTTTCCTTCCCTACATCATGCCAATGGCGGTTCTCGGTGTGGTCTGGCGCTGGCTGTACAATCCTGCTTTCGGCCCTGTTGATCACTTCTTTCGCGCGGTGGGCCTGCCGCAGTTTGCGCGCTCATGGCTTGGGGATTTCGACTGGGCCTTGCCAGCCGTCGGCTTTGTCGCCACCTGGTATTTCTTTGGCTTTTGTCTGGTGTTGTTTATGTCGGGACTGCAACGGATGGATCCTTCTCTGCTGGAAGCAGCCGATCTTGACGGCTCCTCGCGCCGGCAAAAGTTTATGCGCATCACGCTGCCTGGCCTGCGCCCGGAGCTTCGCGTTGCCCTGTTATTAACGGTGATTTCCAGTCTGAAAGCCTTTGACCTGGTGTATGTCATGACCCACGGCGGGCCGGGCACCTCAACGCTGGTCACCAATTTATATATGTACCAGCAGGGCTTTGATTTACGCCATTACGGCTATGCTTCTGCGGTAGCGATAGTCGGCATGATCCTGGTCTTTGCCATCAACAGCCTTATACACTTTGCTATCCGGGAGCGTCACTGATGCGGAAAACGCCTGTAGTTTCACGCGCGCTAATCTGGCTGATTGCCATCATCACTATTTTGCCCTTCCTGATGGCGTTAATGACCTCTTTTAAAACCCAAAGTGAGCTGTTTGCCGGTGTGTTTGCCCTCCCCTCCCGGCTCAGCTTCGCCAATTATGTATCAGCCTGGCAGGAAGGCCATTTCAGCACCTATTTCCTTAACTCCGTGCTGGTGGTTTTTCCGGTGGTGATAGCGAGTATTTTGGCAGGCATTCTGGCGGGGTTCGGTTTCGCTTTTTTACGCATTCCAGGTAAACGGCTGTTCGCTGCGCTGATGGCGCTGGGCATGGTGCTCCCCAGCGAAGCCTTTATCATTCCGCTCTATCACGAATTGCACTGGATGGGATTAACCAACACCTACCTGGCATTAATTCTGCCACAGGTGGCGTTGTCGCTACCCTTTACCACCCTGATGATTGCAACAGCATTTCAGCAGGTGCCGAAAGAGCTGCTGGAAGCCGCAGTGATGGATGGCGCAAAGCGTTCCCGCATATTATGGGGCATTCTGGTACCAGCCATCGTGCCCACGCTGACCACGCTGGCACTGCTGCTGTTTATCTGGACATGGAATGAATTTCTTATCCCGCTGATTCTGGTAAACAAAGATGAACTGCGCACCTTACCTATTGGCATGATGTTCTTTCAGAACAAAAACACCATTAATATTCCAGTGCTGATGGCGGGTGCGATGATTGTCATCCTGCCGCTGGTGGTGGTCTTTTTAGTGTTTCAGCGTAAGTTTATCAGCGGCGTGACCGAAGGGGCGGTGAAATAAGGGGCGTGCCTTTATCCGGCAGAGAAAAGCATGAAGAAGAGAGACTACAACCCCAGCTCACTCAGGCCCGGATGATCGTCCGGGCGTCTTCCCAGCGGCCAGTGATATTTGCGTTCCGACTCGCTGATGGGCAGATCGTTGATGCAGGCAAAGCGCCTGGCCATCAGTCCGTTGTCGTCAAATTCCCAGTTTTCGTTGCCGTAAGAGCGGAACCAGTTGCCCGAGTCATCATGCCATTCATAGGCATAGCGTACGGCAATGCGGTTGTCTGCAAAGGCCCAAAGCTCTTTAATCAGCCGATAATCCAGCTCTTTTTTCCATTTTCGGTTGAGAAACGCTTCTGCTTCCTGCCGGTTGGTGACAAATTCTGTGCGGTTACGCCACTCTGTATCCAGCGTGTAGGCCAGAGCCACTTTTTGCGCGTTCCGGCTGTTCCAGCCATCCTCGGCTAATCTCACCTTTTCGACAGCACTCTCGCGGGTAAAAGGGGGCAACGGCGGGCGGCTTTCCGCTTCAGGCATTATCATCTTCTCCGGCATCAGCTCGGTTCGGTCGCATTGGCTTTCTCTTCGACATAACGCGTGACCGCCAGTAGCCTGTTCACATGCGTCAGCAGCAGATCAACATCTGACTGTAGAAAGCCTTTCCCGGAGCTTGAGGCCGCCACGATGGCGTTCTGAATGTTTTCAGAAATATTTGATGCCCCTTCCTTTCCTGCCGTCAGTAACAGCGCGGCAATTAAAAGAGACTGAGCCTCGACTTGTGCAGTCAGTTCCTTCGCATCCACATCGATTTTGGCAATCTTCATCAATATGTCGATCACTAACTGTTTCATAACCCAGCTCCTGAGATGATTTTTTCATGAAATTACCACCACCGCAGGTAAAGAGTAAACATGATTTAGCGGTTGACGATCACCATAAATCACTATTTAACCGCCCTTTCAACAAGTTAACCTGACAGGTTATTGCAAGGATTCGACATCCTACCCTGCAAGTTTTCTGAAAATTGATAACAGCAATGGCGAAGCGGCAAAATTAGTCTAGATTTAATCATCCACACGACCTTCCATCGGGTGTGGGTGCTAACCCTCATTTTTATTATTTCAATAACGACGTTATTCCGCCCGCTGTCCAGGGCGGTTTTTTTGAACTACACACAGAGAAAAACGGAGAGGTTAATCCGTCATGGATAAAAAACACTTTTATCAGAGACTCACGCGCTGGCAGCATCTGCGCTTCAATGACGTTGTTCTGCGCGAGCGTCCCGATACGCAGGCCTGGAACAAAAAGTACGAAATTTATATCCAGGATAAAACCAGGCTGTCTGCACAGCTTTACATTCGTACCACGCAACCTGGCGAAGATGTCGCTCTCGTTATGGCGGAGTACCTTTCATGGCTTCAGGACTATAACGATGATACGACTGTTGTAGCTGCCGTGCAGGAAAGCGCAGCGACCCCACTTAATAAGCTGAAAGAGAGCTGTCGCCCGCGTTCGGGATCTCATCAACCCCATATTCATACCCCGACAGCTGCTGCAAGATATACCCGAAGCCTCTCCTGACAGGCGCCAGGTTGCCGGAATGCGTTCCGGCAACCTGCTTACTTATTGCTCTCACCCTCTTTCCCAGCTTATCCGCGCATGTTCTCCCTGCCTGCCCCAATGAAATTTAATTATGTTTTTTTCTGTCAAATTCCCAATCCTGGATTAGATTAAAAGGTCTGTGATCCCGATCACAGCCAACCATAATAATTATCTGTTTCCAGGGAGTAACTTGTGAGTGATTCATCCAACAGCGGGAAATCCGGTACGGCGGCGGCTTCACCGCAGCCCACCGAGCCGCTGGTTAAAGTAATTGCGTTTATTGCCACGCTGGGCGGCCTGCTTTTTGGCTATGACACCGGCGTGATTGCTGGTGCTTTGCTGTTTATGAAGCACGACCTGCACCTGACCTCGCTCACCACCGGCATGGTAACCAGCTTCCTGATTCTGGGGTCGGCCATCGGTGCCATCTGCGCCGGACGGTTAGCCGACCACTTCGGCCGTAAAAAAGTCATCCTGGTGATGGCGGTGATCTTTATGTGCGGCTCACTGGGTTGTGCAATGGCACCCAACGTCGTGATGATGATTATGTTTCGCTTTATTCTGGGACTGGCGGTGGGCAGCGCGGCGGCTATTGTGCCGATCTATATCGCGGAAATCGTTCCGGCCAACCGCCGCTGGCAGTTTGTGACGTTGCAGGAGCTGATGATTGTTTCCGGCCAGCTTATCGCCTACACCAGCAACGCGGCGATCAATGAAGTCTGGGGTGGAGAGACTACCTGGCGCTGGATGCTCGGCGTAGCCTGTGTGCCTGCGGTTATCCTGTGGGTCGGCATGCTGTTTCTGCCGGATACGCCGCGCTGGTACGCCATGCATGGTCGCTATCGTGAAGCCCGCGACGTGCTGGAGCGCACCCGCCAGTCCCGTATGGTGGAAAAAGAGATGGGCGAAATCCGCAAGTCCATGGACTCCAAAAGCCAGAAAAATGCCCGTCGTCAAAAAACCATCTCCGTCTGGATGAAGCGTCTGGTGGTGCTGGGTATCGGTATTGCCATGCTGCAACAGCTCTCCGGCGTGAACACCATTATGTTTTATGCGCCAACAATGTTGCAGGCGACCGGCCTGGGCACCAACGCATCGCTGCTGGCCACCATCGCCAACGGTGTGATTTCAGTAGTGATGACCTTTGTGGGCATCATGATGCTGAGCCGCTTTGGTCGTCGTCCTTTGCTGCTGGTGGGGCAAATTGGCTGCACCTGTACGCTGCTGGCTATCGGACTGGTCACCTGGCTGATGCCGGAGACGGTGCAGGGAGAACCGGACGTGTTGCGCAGCTATCTGGTACTGGCAGGCATGCTGATCTTCCTCTGCTTCCAGCAGGGGGCGCTCTCTCCGGTCACCTGGCTGCTGCTGTCAGAAATTTTCCCGATGCGTATTCGTGGCATGGCTAACGGCATTTCCGTCTTTGCCATGCAGATGACCAACTTCTCCATCGCCTTTATGTTTCCGATCCTGCTGGAAGCCTTTGGTCTGACAACCTGCTTCTTTGCTTTTGCTGCCATCGGTGTTGCTGGCGGGATCTTTGCCATCATTTTTGCTCCTGAAACTCAGGGCAAAACGCTGGAACAGATTGAGAAGCATTTCAAAAAACATCTTCAGGACGATCCCGCCCCGCAAACAGGGAACTAAAAATCTGTGCCAGGGAAGGCACCTTTGTCTGCTTTCACACTATTCTGATAGAAGTCTGCCGCACCGGCGGTCAGGCTTAGTCTCTGTTCATCAGGAAGGATTGCCATGTTCAAACTTTTGTTTTCCCTTTTTGCCAGCCCTGAAGCGTTGTTACAGGTCATGAGCCAGCGCGATATCGAAGAGTCGATTGAAGAAGGCGAGCGCATTCTTATTGATGAGGATGGCGGCGCTACGGTCAATATCGCCAGTCCTGAAGTTCATCAGGATTTCGCCCGCCACGTTAATACGCTGAAGAGGGCCTGAGATGGGAACGGCAATATTTATGGTATTGATGGTGTGCGGTTACTGGTACACCAGCCGGGATCTCTCCACCCGTTTTAAAGTAAAACGTTCATTTGGCTGGGATGTCTACTTCCTGGTCGCCCTTTATGGCTGCATTTTTGTACTGCAAGGGGTGATTGCTACCGGTCTGGTCTGGCTGGTTTTACTGGCCGTTTCCGGCATTTTCAACGCCATACCTGAGCTGAGTGACGGCCTGCACCGCCACTGGCAGATTGAGTTTATGAACTGGAGCTTTCTGGGTATCCAGGCGCCCGTCGTTATCATGCTCGCCTTTGCGGTGGCGTTTTGTATCTATCGCTCAAGCTGGTCCGGCAGCGCCAGGCTTAACAGCACAGGCCGTAAAAAACTCTATAAAAAACTGACCCGCGCCAATGGCGTCGAAGGGCTGCTGTTCCAGTGCATGGAAGAGGGAGAACTCGCCTGGGTCACCCTGAAATCCCGCCGCATCTATATCGGCATGATCCATACGGCCACCTATGAAACGACTTCCACCTCAAATTTAGTGCTTATTCCCATGCTGAGCGGTTATCGCGATGGCAAGACGCTAAATCTTAATATTGAGCACAACTACAGCAAATGGTATGCCGAACACAACATCACCATGGATTCCGAACCCAAGTCCGCCATGGCTTTTCGTAAAGTGATTATGCTGGATCAGGTTGAAAGCCTGTCGCTGTTTGATGCGGCAAGCGCCAGCGCGCTGGCACTGGAGCCGGAAGAGCCAAAAGTGGAAATTATGCTAGACCAGAAGTGAGACCAGCCAGAAACCGGCAAAGGTCATCAGCAGCGATCCGATCACGTGCGTGAAGAGAGAGGCCATGGCCCAGAAATAATTACCGGACTGCATCATTGTTACGATCTCCAGCGAGAAGGTGGAGAAGGTAGTCAATCCTCCGCAGAATCCGGTAATGATTAACAGCTTCCAGGCGGGATCGAGTTCAGGATTACGCAGGAAAAAAGCCATTGCGGCACCGATGATAAAACCGCCAGCCAGGTTGACCGTCAGCGTGCCGGGGGGAAGCCCTGGAAACAGCCCATTCAGACGAAGAGAGAGCAGCCAGCGAAGCAGGCTGCCTGCGGCTCCGCCCACGGCAACAGCAATTAACGACTTGATCATAATCTCCTCAAAAGGGGTCTGCCCTGCTTTGAGGCACCAGCCTACTCAGCAAAGATTTTTTTGCAAGCGGCATCTGATGACGAGGTTAAGCGGGTTTCAGAGAGGAAGCATTCCTGCCTTTTAGCTATCCGGAAAAGTGAGCGTAAGCCTGGGCCTCTCGCAGAGGTGAGATGCCACCCACCAGCTGGAGGCTACACAGCGGGATGGCCTGTTTACGCTGAGAGGGGAACTGATAACGTGGCCTTTTACCCGCAGAGGAATCGTTAAAAATTCTTCCGGCGATTAGCCTGGCTGAGGGTGCGGCTCCCGCCCCTCGCAAAAGGCGTCAATACCGGAAAATTCGAAGTCAGCCAGACTCATCCGCTGTTCTGGCGGGGCGATGGCGTGATGGAGAGGAGTCAGAATCGTTTTCCTCCGCTTCTGACCAGCAGAGTTCTAAAAATGCCTGCTGCTTTGGTGTCAGTAACCATCCCGTAAAAGGCCCTGTTTTAATCTCTTCAGCACCAACTTCTGCACTTTTGTCACCCATTTTAACCTCCCCACCAGATAAGCAGGGTCCAACAGGCAATGCATCCTGCAATTACCACTATCCAGACCAAGCCTCTGACTGACATGCGATCCCTCTTTCGGGCCATTTATTACTGCAAAGTGATAACAGTATAAACAATCACCAAAAGTGATCAACTTTAGGATTAACCCTAATGAAAAAAAAGGCGTTATGTTGTCTGTTCTGGCGGCTGAGGGAGCATCAAGGACGCTTCAGGTTGAAAAAAACGTTCAGCCTGATTAATGAGTTTGGGAATTTGCCAGGGTGAAAAAAACGCTCACCCTGACTAAGGAGTTGGGAAATTAGCCAGGATGAAAAAACGTTCACCCTGATTAAGGAGTCGGGAAATTAGCCAGGGTGAAAAAAACGCTCACCCTGATTAAGGAATCGGGAAATTAGCCAGAGTGAAAAAAACGTTCACCCTGATTAAGGAGTCGGGAAATTAACGGATCTCGGGGTGGGTTTCACTGCCTTCTGTTTCCACAGACTCCGCCTCTGTATCGCCCATCGCCGCCTGGATATCTTCTTCCGTGAGCGTAGGATTTAGCGCTGCGGCTAACGGCGAGCTGGTTAAACTGTCTGGCAAAGCGACATGGGGAATAGGTGCTTCAGTAACAATCTGCGGCGTTCTGCCGGTAACCCAGCTTGTCACGGCAATAACTCCGCCGCACAGGCAGAAAAAGGCATAGAGCATATTGCCCCCCAGCGGCTGCATAATCGCCCCGGTGATCAACGGGCCGATACAGGCCCCGATACCAAAGGCCATCAGCAGGCATGCGGTAAGCGAGACTCTTCTCTCCGGCGCGACGCTGTCGTTCGCCATCGCCACAATCAGCGGATAGAGCGAGAACTGCATCATGCTGGTGACAAAGGCCGCAGCGACTGCCCAGAGAAAACTCATATGCAGACCCAGCGTCAGAGGCAGCGCGGCAAGGGTATAGAGCGCAGCGGTGTACATCAGCAGGCGGTTACGATCAATGCGGTCAGAGAGCCAGCTCAGCGGGAACTGTGAGATTAACCCGGCAAAAATGGTAATGGCCATAAACAGACCGGTTTGCCGGGTGCTGAATCCCAGCTGGCTGGTATAGACCGGCGCCATACCGTAAAAAGCGCCGACGGCCATGCCGGTGGCCAGCGTGCTCAACAGGATTTTAGGAATAGCGCGGAAGAAATAGCCCAGTTCCATCGGCGCTGGCGTCATGGGATGCGCATTGGTGCGGGTGGTCAGGGCAATGGGTACCAGACAGAGCGCGAAGCAGAGCGCCACAATCAGCAGGCTGGAGCTGCCCGAGCCAATCTGCGTCATCAGCATCACCTGCCCTGCCGAAAGCCCCAGATAAGTCGCCACCATATAGAAACCAAAAATCAGCCCGCGCTGCCCGGTTTCAGCCCCGTCGTTCAGCCAGCTCTCCAGCACCATATACTGGCACATCATGCAGAGACCGATAATCAGCCGCAGGAATATCCACATAGGCAGGAAATCGGTCAGGCCATGACCCAGGACAGAGGCGGTGATAATCCCGGCACAGGAAACGTAGGCACGGATATGCCCCACGCGGGCGATCAGGTTATGTCCAACCTTGCCCCCCAGCACCAGCCCGAAATAGTTAGCGGCGGTGATGGCGCCAATCAGGCTGCCGCTCACCTGCTCATGGGCCAGACGAAGTGAAACGTAAGTGGTTAACAGGCCGGAGCCAAGCAGCATTAACAATGTGGTGCTATAAAGGGGTAAAAAAGTGCCGAGGACTTTTTTCATGACGGCTCCCTGTCGCAGTCGTTTCGGGAAAACTCAATCTGAACCGTCAACAGTAGTCGCTATTGCAGCAGACAGGCAAGTCGGTGAGCGATCTTGCAGAGCATTCCCAGCGGGCAGAAAAAAGCGCAGAGAGGGCTAAAGTTTTTGGCCGATCTTACCGATGTAGTGGTTACTTAACCTAAACCACCAGCCTAAACCATGTACTTTTTTAAACCCATTGAACTCGTCCTGCTCTCTGTCACGCTGGCTTACTGCTTCACGATGTCTTCCTGGTTCTGGTAGCCTGAACGTTACGGGCTACCCCTTCAGCACCTGAGCACTCAGGGAATACCGGCAAAGCGCAACAGGGCCGTTACCAGCGCAGCGGCAACGATCACCACAATCAACGGCATTTTTCGCCAGGCAAGCACTACCGCCACCGCCACGCCAGCTACCCGCGCCGTTCCGGCAAAATGGTCACCCTCATAGAAGGTATTTCCCAGCGCTACCGCAAATAACAGCGTGGTGGCCGCATCTGACAGCAGCGCGCTGGAACGATCGGAGAGCGCCAGCCGGTTCCCTAACTTCGCCCCGGCAAACCGCATCAGGTAGGTTCCAACCGATAATATGGCAATGCCACTCACCAAAAGTGCGGTAGATGTCATTATTTTTTCCTCGCCAGTAAACCGAGCATAGAGAGTAAAACCGGCAGACCGGTCGCCACAAAAGGGGTAGCTATCAGTGACAGCGCCGCGCCGCTGGAGGCGCGGATCAGCGTGGTGCGGGATTTAAAAGAAGGGATCACCAGCGCCAGTAAAATGGCAGGAAACAGGGCATCCAGTCCGGTAGCACTGATATCCGGCACCAGTTTGCCAACCACACTGCCTAGCAGCGCCCCCAAAGGCCAGATGGTCGCCACGCCAAGACCGCAGAGCCAGTAGGCCGCTTTACGTTGTACCGGCGTGGATTGGGAAAGACCAAAGACTACGCTCTCATCATTCATGATATGGCAGCCCAGCAGCCCTTGCAGGCGCGTACCGACCAGATCGCGAACGGCAATGCCAAACGGGAAATGGCGGGCGTTAACCAGCAGACCCGCTAACGCCGCAGCCAGAGGATTGCCGCCGCTGGCTACAATGGCAATAAACATAAATTCAGAAGCGCCAGCCAGCACAAAGAGCGTGGAAGTTATGGGTACCCACAAGGGAAAACCATAAGCGCTGGCAAGCGATCCATAGGAAGCACCCACCACGCCAACGGCCAGACAGACCAGAAAAATGGCTTTTTTTGTCTCCGCAGACAAACAGGAAAAACGGGAATTCATCATAAAAGCGTTGCCCAAACGAACGAATAAGCCATTATAATGAACGCAACGACACACCTGATCAAGCGAACATTTCGTTCGCTTTAATGAACAATAAGGGCAGCCATGACTCAGCCGATCAGCCTCATTGCCGAAAGCCTGGTTCGGGAACGGACACGGACTGGCCTCTCTCTGGCCGAAATCGCCCGCAGAGCAGGCATAGCAAAATCAACGCTGTCACAGCTGGAAGCAGGCAACGGCAACCCCAGTATTGAAACGCTGTGGGCGCTCTGTGTCGCCCTGAATATTCCTTTCGCCAGACTGCTGGAGCCTGCCGTCAGCATGACGCAGGTCATCAGGCGTGGAGAAGGCAACAAAGTCGTGGCTGAACATGCCGACTATCAGGCTATTTTGCTGGCAAGCTGTCCACCGGGCGCCCGCAGGGATATCTACTTACTGATCGCCGAACCGGGTTCCGACCGCTTATCCCATCCGCATACGCCTGGGTCGGTAGAGCATATTATAGTGACCCAGGGACGCGCTTTACTGGGGCTGAAAAGCTCGCCAGAGATATTAACGGCGGGTGACTATATCTGCTACCCAGGCGATCGGGAGCATATATTCAAGGCGCTGGAGCCTGAAACCATGGCTATTCTGGTCGCAGAACAAAACTGAGTGTGATTAAGGGATGAAGGGTGCTTTTCAGCGGTGTTAAACAGGGAGAGTCACAAGCAGAGGCGTCACCGGGCCGAATGATTATGCCATCAGGTGGTGACGAGAGTTACTTTATAAAGTCCGGGTTTAGCCGCAACAGGCAGGCCCGCTGCGGCTAAGGTTAAAACGATGAGCTTAAGGCCTTCTGAACAGAGCGATGCTGCGCCCTTCCAGCTCAAAATTCTTTTCTTTATCGATAACCAGGCCACGTTTAGCGCTATCTGAAGTGGTTAACTCCAGCACCCAGCCCCCTTCGCCAAACTGCGGGATCAGGAACGGCACGTTGCCTTCAAACGGGTTGATCAGCATCAGCACGTCGTGCCAGATGCCCTCTGCCGTCTGCAAATCGGGACGGCCAATGTAGACGCCCAGCGTCAGCCCTTCATCCCAGTGTTCCGACTGCTGGAAGCCTCCGCCCGCATTGAACCACTTGATTTCCATGCCGTCCCGCCAGTTTTCCCGACGCAGCAGCGGCTGTTCTGCCCGCAGCTTGATAATATGACGGGTAAACTCCCGCAGTGCCTCGCCGGACTCCGTCATATTCTCCCAGTTAATCCAGGAGATCTCGTTATCCTGGCAATAGCCATTGTTGTTGCCTTGCTGGGTGCGCCCGAACTCATCACCTGCAAGCAGCATTGGCGTACCGTGGGAAAACAGCAGCGTGGCGAGGAAATTACGCTTCTGACGCTCGCGTACCGCGTTGATGCCTTCATCCTCCGTTGGCCCTTCAGCGCCGTAGTTATAGGAGCGGTTATCGTTGTGGCCGTCGTTGTTATCCTCACCATTGGCGTCGTTGTGCTTTTCGTTATAAGAAACGAGATCGTTAAGCGTGAAGCCATCATGAGCGGTGATAAAGTTAACGCTGGCCCAGGGGCGACGGCCACGGAAATCGTAGAGATCGCCCGAGCCGAGCAGGCGTGCAGCAAAGTCGGTAGAGACATTGTTGCCTTTCCAGTATTCGCGCACCGTGTCGCGATATTTGTCGTTCCACTCTGCCCAGCCAGGCGGGAAGCCGCCCACCTGATAGCCGCCAGGGCCGATATCCCACGGCTCCCCTATCAGCTTCAGCTTCGACAGGACCGGGTCCTGCATCATGGCGTCGAAAAAGCCGCCGCGTTCATTAAACCCTTCCGGCTCACGGCCAAGAATAGTGCCGAGATCAAAGCGGAAACCGTCAATATGCATCGACTCTGCCCAGTACCGCAGCGAATCCATCACCATCTGCAACACGCGCGGATGGGAGGTATTTACCGTGTTGCCCGTACCGGTATCGTTAATGTAATAACGATGCTGGTCTGGCAACGTGCGGTAATAGGAGAAGTTGTCGATCCCCTTGAAAGAGAGGGTCGGGCCAAGTTCGTTCCCCTCCGCCGTGTGGTTGTAAACCACATCCAGGATCACCTCGATCCCCGCTTCGTGAAATGCCCGCACCATATCGCGGAATCCCTGAATGCCCTGCGGACCGAAATAGCGTGAAGCGGGAGCAAAAAAGCCCAGGCTGTTATAGCCCCAGAAATTCTTCAGCCCTTTATCCAGCAGGTGCTGATCGTCCGGGAACCAGTGGATCGGCAGAAGTTCAACCGAGGTGATGCCCAGGCTTTTGATGTAGTCCACCGAGGCGACATGGCCCATCCCTTCATAGGTGCCGCGAAGCTCCTCAGGGATGGCGGGATTTAGCTGAGTAAATCCTTTTACATGGGCCTCATAAACCACAGTTTCCGGCCAGGATACATTGGGCCGGTTATTATCCTGCCAGTCAAATTCATCGGGATTGATAACGCGGCATTTCGGCATAAAAGGCGCGCTGTCGCGCGTGTCATAGGTCAGATCTTTGTCTTCATGCAGCAGCTCATAGGCAAAGTGAGCCTCATTCCATTCGATATCGCCAGCCAGTTCGCGTGCATAGGGGTCCAGCAGCAGTTTGTGCGGATTAAAGCGGTGACCGTTTTCCGGATCGTAAGGGCCATGTACGCGATAGCCATACAGCGCACCGGGTTGCAGGCCAGGAACAAAGCCATGCCAGACTTCATTGGTATACTCTGGCAGCTCCAGCCTTGCGATCTCCGTTTTACCGCTGGGATCGTAAAGGCAAAGCTCAACGCGCTCGGCATGGGCGGAGAAAATGGCAAAATTCACCCCTTCCCCTTCAAAATTGGCACCCAGAACCAGGCCGTGCCCTGCTGTAATTTCAAAAGAATGACCGTTTGACATCTCTGGCTCTCCATTAGGCAACAGAAATCTACCTGCAAAGGTAAGTTATATTATTTTAATCTTTATATATCATAAAGTTACAAGCGTTACGGGCTGGTAGCCGCGGAGGGTATCCAGCGCTATCCGCTCGCTCAGCATCTTCTCTTCTCCGCTCAGAATGTCGCGATAACGACGGTTAGCAAGCTGTTCCGGCAGGAGCAGTTCGGTCTCTTTTCCCCAGTCTGAAGTGGTCAGACTGCCCAGGTCACTCAACACCAGTCGCGGGGCGATCACTATCACCGCTTCGTTACCCTCCGCGCGTGCGAAGGCCAGCACATTTTCCGCCCGCTTACCGGAAGCCGTTAGCGGTACATAGTCTCCCCGACGAAACAGCGCGCGCTTCTGCTGACGCAGCTGTAAATGAGCGGCAATCATCTGCTGCTTGAGCTGCCCACTGAGCCAGTGCTCCTGTGTGAAGGCAAGCGGTGAGGAGAGCTGTTGTGCAAGCAGCGCGAAATCGGGTTCACGACGGTTATCGGGATCCACCAGGCTGAAGTTCAGCCCCTCGCTACCCTGATAGATATCCGGCACGCCAGGTGCCGTGAGCTTAATCACCGTCTGGGTGAGGCTGTTAACCAGTCCCGCCTGAATAAAGGGTTGCATCGCCTGGATAAAATCTTGCAGGAAGGTCTGATTCGCTGGCGAAAGCAGGTTCCTTGCATAGCTGAACACCGCCTCTTCATAGACTTCGTTACTGTCTGCCCAGTCCGTCCGCAGCTTGGCTTCCCGCAGCGCTTTTTCCACAAACGCCAGGAACCGCTCTTCCAGCTCTTTCAGCCCCGACGAGTCCTGCGGTTGCAGCATCACTGGCCAGGCCCCTGCCAGCGCCTGATAGAGCATCCATTCCACTGCTGGCTTGGGTGCCGGGCCATCTTCAAGCTGGCTGATTTCTGCCTGGTTCATTTTACGCCAGCGGGCGATACAATCAGCCCAGCGATCCGGCGCTTCCGTCAGCGTGTAGAGCCGCGCCCGCGCATCTTCGCCACGCTTGGTGTCGTGGGTTGAGGTGCCAGAGAGCGCGTCCGGCTGCGTTTCAAGCCGCGTAGTCATCTCTTTATGGAAACGATCCAGTGAGAAGGTGCGTGGGATCGGCTCTGCGCCGACCTCATTCAGCGCCAGCTCCATGTTTTGCCGGAAGAACAGCGTATCCTCTACCGATTTCGCCATCAGCGGGCCAGTAAGCTGCTGGAAACGGGTGCGGAAGAGGGTCGCCTCTTCAGAAGCTTTCTCAGCAACGTCACCAGAGAGGATGCGGGTAAGAAAACTCAGCGCTTCAGGATCGGGCGCATTTTTGCCTGCTGCTATCCTCCTGCTGATTTTTTGCAGAAGATCGCTGTCCGCCGTGGTCAGCCCTGCCGGTGTGCCGTAGGTACGGTAAACAGGGAACGCCACCAGCAGTTCACGCAGAGCAGCCCGCACGGTTTTCTCCTCCAGCGCCGCCCCATCATCACTGGCGATAGCCATCGCCAGCTTAAGCAGCGTGGTGAATTCACCCTCGAAGTTTCTGTCCGCCATCAGCAGCTTGGCCGATCGCAGTTCAGCCTGCATATCTACCGGCTTGCCCACCAGCTGGTCATAGGCCTGGCGCAGCTCGCTAATTTTGCTGCCATCCACTAACGCCTCTGAAAGCGCAGCGATAAATTCATAACCGGTGGTACCAGAAACCGGCCAGTCAGCGGGAAGCTGCTCTCCTTCGCCGAGGATCTTCTCCACGGTGATATAACACTCCGGCCCCGCTTCCTGCCGCAGACGTTCAAGGTAACCTTTCGGATCTGCCAGGCCATCCACATGATCCACCCGCAGCCCGTCGACTATACCGGCATGCACAAGTTCCAGGATTAACCGATGCGCATCGTCAAAGACCTCTTTCTCCTCTACCCGGACACCCGCAAGACCGGTAATTTCAAAGAAGCGGCGGTAGGAGAGATCGTGCGGAGCATCCCGCCAGGACATCAGACGCCAGGGCTGTTGGTCATGTAATTCGGCAATCGCCTTCTTATCGGTAAGGGCGAGAACTTCAGCCTCCCGTCCCTGCCAGGAAGCAGGCGTGAGAGGATAAAAATTATCAAAATAGGCCAGCGCAGGCCTGCCGGTTTGCGGATCGGGCTGGATGCTTATCTCGCCATTTTCCAGCACGGTGGCAAAATCGTCCCCCAGGAAAGGCAGAGTCAGGCGGCGCGACCAGTTGATGTCAAAATAGTGGGCGTAGCGGCTGCTTTCACCCTGCTCAATCACGTCACGCCACCAGTGATTCTCCAGCGAAGCGGCCATATGGTTGGGTACGATGTCGAGGATCAGCCCCAGGCCAGCCTGTTTCAGCGCGCTGACCATGCGGTCAAACCCTTCCCGGCCACCAATCTCAGGCTCTATCTCATTGGCGTTCGTCACGTCGTAGCCATGGGTTGAGCCGGTTGTTGCGGTAAAAATGGGCGAAGCATAAAGATGGCTGATGCCAAGCTGTTTCAGATAGGGCACCAGCGCCGCGGCACGGTCAAAAGTCATGCCGTTACGGAACTGAATCCGGTAGGTGGCGGAAGGAATATTCACCTGACCTCTCCTGTAGTAAAGCGGACAAGGATGCTGTTTTGCGGCAGCCTGTTTTCCTCTTGCGGCCAGGCAAAAAGCGTCTTGCCGGGCTGAAGCGGGATTGGCTGCTCGTGCTCGCCAATATTAAACGCCATCGACAGCGTTCCCTGCGGGAACCGCCAGCTGACGGCCACGAAACCTTCTGCTGTTTTGACGATCTCGCCGGTAGCTCTCTCACCGGTAGCCAGCAGCGGAACAATATGCTGCTGGCGCAGCGCCAGCAGTTTTTTACTGAACGCCAGCCACTCGGCGCCTTGCGGCGTGTTCTGCTTTGACCAGTCGAGTTTCGACATCATAAATGTCTGCTCAGCGTTAGGATCGGGAACGCTTTCACCCTCAAAATCGCCATGACCGGCAAATTCGCGCGCGCGCCCTTCCCGCACGGCTTTGGCCAGATCGCCGTGGAAATCGGTGAAGAACAGGAAGGGGTTAGTCTCTCCATACTCTTCGCCCATAAACAGCAGCGGAATGTGGGGCGATAAAAGCAGCGTGGCGAGCATCACTTTAGTGCGATCGACACCAGCCAGGTCGATCAGCCGCTCTCCCTGAGCGCGGTTGCCGATCTGATCGTGGTTCTGAATAAAATCAACAAAGGCTTCCGGCGGCTGTCCGGTGCTTACCACGCCGCGCTTTTCACCAGAATGCGGAGAGATCTCGCCCTGATAAGCGAAGCCTTCTGCCAGCACGCGGGCCACCAGCTTTTCCGGCTCTCTGGCAAAGTCCTGATAATAGGCCTGCGTTTCGCCGGTGGCGAAGACATGGACGGCATTGTGGAAGTCATCATTCCACTCTCCGGTAAACAGCGGAACAGAGCCATCCTCAGCGCGAGGGTGCAGGAAGATAACGTTGCGGCTGTCTTCCGTGGTCAGATGAACAGGCCTGTCGGTGATTTCAGCGCGGATATGTTCAGCGATATCGATCAGCACATGTTTAGCGGAAATGTCTTCAATCTGATCAATGGCGTCAAAGCGGAGACCATCCAGATTGAACTCCTTCAGCCAGTAGAGCGGCGCTTCCAGGATATAGCGGCGCGCGGCATCAACATCATAAGCGATGCCCGCGCCCCACGGCGTCATGCGCTCTTTATGGAAGAAATCTGGCGCAAGAAGCGGCAGATAATTGCCCTCAGGGCCGAAGTGATTGAGCACGATATCAAGCACCACCGAAAGACCAGCACCATGCGCAGCATCGACAAAGGCCTTAACATCGTCCGGCGAACCATAAGCCGCATGGGGTGCATAGAGCAGCACGCCATCGTAGCCCCAGCCCCGGTTGCCGCCAAAGTGTGACAGGGGCAGAAGTTCGATCTGGGTAATGCCGAGTTCAGCCAGATAAGGTAATTTCTGTATTGCAGCCTGAAAAGTCCCTTCAGGGGTGAAGGTACCGACATGCATCTCGTAAACCACCGTTTCCGCCCACGGTCGGCCCCGCCAGCTGCTGTTTTGCCACGCGTAACTGGTCGGATCGATGACCAGCGAAGGGCCATTTACCCCGGACTTTTGCGCGCGTGAGGCCGGGTCCGGCACAACCATCCCGTCGCTAAGGACAAAATTATATTCTGCGCCAGGGGAAACATCCGCCACCAGCAGTTCAAACCAGCCCTCTCCCGCTGGCTGCATCTCTCTATCCTGGCCCGCCAGTCTGAGTGTGACCTGACGCTGCCCTGTTGCCCAGAGGCGAAAACGCACCTCACCGGAGGCGAGATATTCGGCCCCCCAACTTTTTTGAAACGATCTGGACCCCATTCAATTGCCTCGCTTGACTCATAAGTGATCAACGGACGGCACCAGCAGAACAGGGTTCCGCTGATGCGAGCATGCATTGCCTGACGCGATCTGAAGGCCATAGGGGTTGGCGCTGCTCTGGAAGCCATAAGCTGGCTGTTCTACAGAGTGGGCACGCTGACCCCTTGTCCGGAAGACCGGGATAAAGCCAGCATACGCAGAGTAATCATAGACTATGGTGTAGGGTTTGAATTGCCGCTGCGCTTTGCCGGAGCTGTTATGCTGATTCAGGTACGTAAACCCGTACCACCGGTAACTGGAAGAGGAAGAAAAGATTCCAGTTCTTTAAGGTCATGACTGCAAAACAGCCTTACGTTGGCGGAAGGCGTAGAGGCCAGCTCCCGCAACCGCTGCTGGTTTTGGCGCCGGGCATGTTGGTCAGCTGCCATAAACCACTGATAAAACCGCAGCCCTGGCGTACAGTGGCGCTGAAGTCCCTGCATTTCACCACGATAAAACCAGGCATCTCCGCCATGCAGCAGCCAGCCTTCAGCGGTTTTGATGGCGATACCTGCATGTCCCAGCGTGTGGCCAGCAAGCGGAATAAGCACGATTTCGGGGGGCAGTCCTTCAAGCGTGGTCACAGAATCAAAGCCAAACCACTTTTCGCCCTGTGCCTGATAGCCCGTCCAGCCTGACGATCCGCTCCACTGAGCCGGGCGGTAACGCGACCGCGCCAGCCAGCTATGTCGTGACTGAGCAGTGTCAATTTCCTGCTGCATCAGATGTATTTTCGCTTCCGGGAAATCGGTAAGGCCACCAGCATGATCAAAATCAAGATGGGTAAGGATGATATGTCTGACGTCGCTGGCTGAGTATCCCAGGGCCTTAATCTGTGACAAAGCCGTGAGCGTTTCTCTTCTCTGGATATTATTCACAACGCGGAAAAAACCGGCGATACGGTTATCCGCCATTCGGATGTCATCCCTGCCAAAGCCGGTATCAACCAGAATCAGGCCGTGGGCATCGGTTTCAATAAGCAGGCAATGGCAGGCCAGGTGCGCCTTAATTCCTTTACTGAATCCATCATAAAAGGCACCACCGAAGGGGCACATGCAGCCACAATTAAGGTGTCTGATTTTCATATCGCTCCTTATCCTCCTGACTGAGACCAGATTGTTAGGGCAGCGCCAGAAAGTTCACTATTTTCAGCCCGCTCCGGAATAATTTGAGTCCGGTTTCAGGCATGTCAGAGTAGAGAGATGCCAGAGACGCAAAGCTGACTGGTTATAAAAAATAATAGCCTGTTGGTTTAAGGCAATATGGATCGTTGAATGACTTTACGCATCAAGCAGCAGGGAATGTTATTCGCCCTGCGCTTAGCTGTAAGGGTATACAAGCTGCCTGTGATTGCCGCTTGATTAGGAGCATTCTTAGAAGGGACGAAAGCTGCTGAAGGAAAAGAACTATTTTTCAGAAGCGATCGGGAAGCAGCGCAAAGAGAGAAATAATGGCTTTACGTATCACTACCTGTCGCTTGCGGGATAAAATATGGGCTTTCGCTGCCCCCTACTTTTTGCCTTCAAACACCATCCTGACCGCCAGGCTCGCCAGCACAGTTCCCATCAGCCAGCGCTGAATTTTTTGCCAGGTTGGGCGCTGCGCCAGGAAAGTGGCGATGGTTCCTGCGGCAAAAATAATCGTGCCGTTTACCAGCATGCTGGTGACAAGCTGAGTGGAGCCGAGCGTTAACGACTGTATCAGCACGTGGCCCTGTTCCGGCTTAATAAACTGCGGCAGCAGCGACAGATAGATAACTGCGGTTTTAGGGTTCAAAAGATTGGTCAGCAGCCCCATGGTAAACAGCTTACGTGAGCTGTCTGCGGGCAGGTCGCGAAGCTGAAACGGCGATTTCCCGCCAAAAATAGCCTGCCACGCCATATAGAGCAGATAACAGGCTCCCGCAAAGCGCAACGCATCATATGCCAGCGGCACCGCCATGATCAGCGCAGTGATCCCCAGCGCGGCACACAGCATATAAAACATAAAGCCCAGCGCTACGCCGGTCAGCGAAATAAATCCCGCTTTACGTCCCTGACAGAGAGAGCGGGAGATCAGATAGATCATATTCGGCCCTGGCGTCATCACCATACCCAGGGAAATAGCAGCAAAAGGGAAAAGCTGAGAAAGCGTAACCATCGAACTATCCTTATGATGTTGAGCAAACATTACCTGTTACTCCTCCCTGGATAAACCAGAAGCCTCCCTGCTTCTTATGGTACTGACGCCTCCGGGGCTGCAATCCTTCCGTTCAGCGTGCTTACGCCCCGCTCTGGCCGGATCAGCCAGCCTGGCTGCGCACCGTATCGTTACCGAACGCGACCCACTTGTAGGTGGTCAGCGCTTCCAGACCCATCGGGCCGCGAGCGTGCAGCTTCTGCGTGCTTACCGCCACTTCCGCGCCCAGCCCGAACTGTCCGCCATCGGTGAAACGGGTGCTGGCATTGACGTAGACCGCCGAGGAGTCAACCTCATTCACAAAGCGATCGGCATGATGGATGCTGCGGGTCAGGATGGCATCTGAATGCTGGGTACCATATTCACGGATGTGGGCGATAGCCTCATCCAGATCGTCCACCAGCTTCACGTTAAGATCCAGCGCCAGCCATTCGTCCCGATACTGTTGATCCGTGACTGCGCTGACCTCCGCCGGGCCGTTTTGCAGCGTCGGCAGTGAGCGAGGATCGGCATGCAGTCTGATACCCTCTTCTGCCATGCGGGCGCTTAAAACCGGCAGGAAGCGCCCGGCAATTGCGGCATGTACCAGCAGCGTTTCCAGGGAGTTACAGGCGCTCGGGCGCTGTTTTTTGGCATTGACGATCACTTTCATCGCCGCATCCATTTCCATATCCTGGTCAACAAAGATGTGGCATACGCCGATACCGCCGGTGATCACCGGAATGGTTGACTGCTCGCGGCACAGCTTGTGCAGGCCAGCGCCGCCGCGCGGGATCAGCATATCGACGTAGCGATCCAGCTTCAGCAGCTGATTCACCAGCTCACGATCCGGGCTTTCAATCGCCTGGACTGCGCCGGCTGGCAGGCCATGCTCCTGCAAGGCCCCCTGAATCACGCGAACCGTTGCGCCATTAGTCCGGTAGGTTTCTTTCCCGCCGCGCAGGATCACCGCATTGCCGGTTTTCAGGCAGAGGCTGGCAACATCCACCGTTACGTTAGGACGCGCTTCATAAATTACTCCGACGACGCCCAGCGGCACGCGGCGGCGTTCGATACGCAGCCCATTATCCAGCAGGCCGCCATCCATCACCACGCCAACCGGATCGGCCAGGCGGCAGACCTGGCGCACATCGTCAGCAATGCTTTTCAGCCTGGCGGGATTGAGCATCAGCCGGTCCATCAGCGCTTCGCTCATGCCGCTCTGGCGCGCCCCGGCCAGATCCAGCTCGTTTGCCGCCAGGATCTCTGCGCTCTGCGCTTCAAGGCGATCGGCAATGGTCATCAGAACCTGATTTTTTTGCGCGGTGGAGAGCACCGACAGCTGATAAGAGGCCGCTTTGGCCGCTTTACCCATTTCTTCCAGCATCTGTTGCTCCTTAACTGACGATCATATCGTCACGGTGAACCGCAACCGGGCCATATTCATAGCCCAGGATATCGCTGATTTGCTGGGAATGGTGTCCCGCAATCATCCGCATTGCATCACTGTTATAACGGCTTACGCCGTGCGCCACATCGCGCCCCTGGAGACTGCGGATGCGGATAACTTCACCGCGTGAAAAGTTGCCGCTGATCTCACGGATGCCTTTTGGCAGCAGTGAACTGCCGCGCTCAAGAATGGCAGAGAGTGCACCATCATCCACGGTAAGTTCCCCCGCAGGCGGCGCGCCGAAGATCCAGCGTTTACGATTTTCCAGTGGCGTCTGCAACGCGTGGAAACGTGTGCCCACCGGCTGGCTGTTGATAACATCACCGATCACGCCTGCACGGCTTCCGGCGGCAATAATCGTATCTATGCCGGCACGGCACGCTACGTCGGCCGCCTGGAGTTTGGTCGCCATTCCACCGGTGCCCAGACCGGACACGCTGTCGCCCGCCAGGGCGCGCAGCGCATCATCGATGCTGTGAACGTTGTTAATCAGCTGCGCTTCTGGGTTATTACGCGGATCGGCGGTAAACAGGCCGGGCTGATCGGTCAGCAGCAGCAGCTTATCTGCCCCGGCGAGGATCGCGGCCAGTGCCGAGAGGTTATCGTTATCGCCCACTTTGATTTCCGCCGTGGCCACCGCATCGTTCTCATTAATCACCGGTACGATGTGGTTGTCCAGCAGCGCGCGCAGCGTATCGCGGGCATTCAGGAAGCGCTCGCGGTCCTCCAGGTCAGCGCGCGTCAGCAGCATCTGGCCGATGTGTATGCCGTAAATAGAGAACAGCTGTTCCCAGAGCTGAATCAACCGGCTCTGCCCCACCGCAGCCAGCAGCTGCTTTGAGGCGATGGTGGGCGGCAGTTCCGGGTAGCCAAGATGCTCACGCCCGGCGGCCATGGCGCCAGAGGTGACAATCACAATTCGGTGGCCTGCCGCATGCTGCTGCGCGCACTGACGCACCAGCTCGACAATATGTGCCCGGTTCAGCCGACGCGATCCGCCGGTTAATACGCTGGTCCCCAGTTTCACTACCAGGGTCTGGCTGCTGCTCATTATTTCCTGCCATTACAAAAAAATAAGGTCGAACTGACTTTTTAACAGGTGTGGTGCTGGAAGCCAACAGGACGGGGCGTAAAAGGGGGAAAAACCGCTGACAGTCGGGTAGCCCAAAAGTTCGGCAATAACAAGAAATGTATAGGAATGTAATAAAATTTTAATGTTCGCGGGGTAAAACGTTGCTGCCTCAGGAGAAGTCTGAAGGCCACAAAAAAATTTACTCATTCGGGATTGATAGCAAAATGAAGAAAAGCGCACTGGCCATTTTAACCGCCGTACTGGCTCTCTCCACCGCTGCTCAGGCCGCAGAAGTTTACAACAAAGACGGCAACAAGCTGGATCTGTACGGTAAAATTAAAGGCCTGCATTATTTCAGCGATAATGATGGCAGCAACGGCGACAAGTCTTATATGCGTATGGGCTTTAAGGGTCAGACGCAGATTAACGACATGATGACTGGTTACGGTCAGTGGGAATATCAGTTCAATACCAATAACAGTGAAGGCAGCGATGCGAATACCGGCAACAAAACCCGTCTGGGCTTTGCTGGTCTGCGATTCGGCGACTACGGCTCAATCGACTATGGTCGTAACTACGGCGTCCTGTACGATGTGGAAGCCTGGACCGATATGTTCCCGGAGTTCGGCGGTGACGGCACAGCGCGCAGCGATAACTTTATGACCCAGCGTACTACTGGCGTGGCGACCTACCGTAACACTAACTTCTTTGGTCTGGTTGAGGGTCTGAAGTTTGCTTTACAGTATCAGGGTAAAAACGATGACAGTACCGGTCGTACAACAACCTCCAGAGGCAACGGCGACGGCTACGGTATGTCAGCGGTTTATGCCCTGGCCGATACTGGCGTAAGCATCAGCGGCGCCTATACCAGCTCAGATCGTACCAACGCGCAGCAGGCTCAGGCTTACGGCACGGGCGATAAAGCAGATTCATGGGGTGCAGGTCTGAAATATGATGCCAACAGCGTTTACCTGGCGGCTGTCTATACTGAAACGCGCAATATGACCCCAATCAGCGGCACCTCTACGGTTGACGGCACGACGGTGGCAGGCGCGGCGAATAAAGCACAGAACATTGAGCTGGTTGCGCAGTATCAGTTTGATTTCGGTCTGCGTCCTTCCATCGGCTACGTGCAGACCAAAGGTAAAGACATTGAAGGGCTGGGAGATGTGGACCTGGTTAAATACATCGATGTGGGTGCGACTTACTACTTCAATAAAAACATGAACACCTATGTTGATTACAAAATCAATCAGCTGGACGACGACAATAAACTCAGCCTGAACAACGATGATGTTGTAGCGGTTGGCCTGGTTTATCAGTTCTGATCTCTCCCCTTTCCCGCAGTGGGGTAGTTTTACCCTGGTTATCTCGCTGAAAAAGCTGAAAAAAAGGCTGGCATTGCCAGCCTTTTCACGGATTATTCAGCTTCAGGCGGTCAGCTTGACCGGCTCATCATTGAAACCGGCAGCGGGTTTCAGCCCCAGCTTCATCTCTTCCAGCAGCGCTTTCAGCCGCACATGGAAGTTGCGCAAGGTCTCTTCAAGCCGTTCATTATTCTCTTTTCCTTTGACTGTCGACGGCTTCCAGTTGCCCTCTTTATCGAACAGTCCAAAGTGGTATTCGTAGGTGAAGTGGTCGCTCTGTGCTTCCAGCTCCATCCACCAGCCCCAAAACTCGCGCAGCTCAGGTGAGGGTTTAACGTTGACGCAAACGGCCAGGCAGTCAAAGAAAAAACGCTCCTCTTCACATTTCGCTTCGCGAATATAGGGACCCAGCGATCCAAAGCGCTTCATTAAGCGGCTTTTAGGATGCCCACTTGGTAACGTCATCATCTACTCTCCTGTAATGCGCCTGTTAATCAATCCACTAACCCGCCCGATTCAGGCGATCGGCGGGTTGAGTCTGCTTGTTATAGCAAAGGTTTGAATTATAGCAACTCATCGCGTTAACCGCTTCGCTAACCAGTCGACAATATCACGTAACGCTTTATCAAAGTTGTGCATAGCGGGTGAGAGCGCTATCGGCAGCAGTTTCCCATCTGCGGAGGAGTTAACAATAAGCTTTGACTCCTCTTCCGGGCTGAAGGGATCGTTTGGCCAGTAGCCGGAAAGCATCGGCGTCGGGCAGCGGCGCCCCAGCAACCCCTGTAACTTAAGGGAGTAACGGTTCAGTTCGACCCGCAGCGCAGAGTCGGAGGCGGTAGCCATACCTAAACGGCTGGCCATCACATCCATATACATTTCCGGTACGCGGTCCTGAAGCGTTTTATCGCACAGCAGGGTATGAACCACCGGCCCCAGGCAGGCTACCGCTTTCAGGCGCGGCGACTCCAGATAGGCGAGCCGTACCGCCACGTTTGCGCCGAAGCGAAAACCAAATGCGCCAACGCGGGTATGGTCTACCCAGGGCACATTCTCTAAGTGGCGCAGCACCTGCTGATGCAGAAAACTGGCATCCTGCGTGAGAGTCCACTTCGCTGAAAAACCAACCGACGGCATATCAATTGTCAGCATAGCAATGCCGCGCGGGGCCAGATAATCGTGGAACAGTCGGTAATGGTCGGTTTGCAGCGAATCCAGGCTGCCGCACAGCAGCACGGTCGGATAGGGGGCGCTGACGCCCGGCGGCATATGCAGGAAGCCAAAAATCGGGCTGCCGCCGGGAACAGGGAACTCCAGCTCTTTTAACTCACCGGAGAGCCGCGACGTAGCCTCTTCATAGGCACGATTTGCCAGCAGCTGTGCCTGTTCCGCCAGCTCATCCCCTTTCAGGTGGGGATAGCCCGCCACACCATAGAGGTTGGCGGCATGGAGCCAGCACTGTCCGGCCTCCTCTGGGGTAGCGACTTCGCCCGCTTTCTGCTGCCAGTGGGCAGCCTGCTTTGACCACTCATAAATCCAGTTTCCGCCCCGGTAGCCGATTACCGTATCCAGAAGGTTGTCGTCAGTATGCTCTACCCGGCTGTTAGCTATACGGGCCAGCACTTCACTGATCTCTTGCAGGGGCAATCCCCGCCAGGTCCACAGCAGCCGGTTGATCATGCGATACCATCCCGCGTGGCTCTCCCCCTCCAGCGCCGAATGGATCGGCAGCGGCTTATGGCGATGAAGACGGCGAACTAATGATGAGGTTTCAGGATGCTTAAAGCGAGGTTTGAACAGCTCCTCACTCAGATTCTTTGGTGACATGGCGTGACGTTCCTCCAGCACAGGGCGTGGGATGAGTCTATCGCAGCCTGTAGCAGTGCGCTAACCGTAAAAAAAAACGCCCGGCAGAACCGGGCGTTACTTTGATGCGCGTCAATCAGCCTTTCACCAGCGGCGGAATATAGACCACGCCCATATCCCACGGCTGTTCAATCCAGGTATTCTGCGGGATATCCACCACGTAGTCATCTACCAGCGGGCGACCGGCAGGTTTGGCAAAAATAGTCACGAAGTGGGCTTTTGGATACATCTCGCGGATCGCCTGCGCGGTTCCGCCGGTATCCACCAGATCATCGATCACGATAAAACCTTCACCGTCGCCTTCTGCACGCTTCAGCACTTTCATTTCACGCTGATTGTCGTGGTCGTAGCTGGAGATGCATACGGTATCGACATGGCGGATGCAAAGCTCACGAGCCAGCAGAGAAGCAGGGACCAGGCCACCGCGGCTGACCGCGATAATGCCTTTCCACTGATCGGCAGGAAGCAGGCGCTGGGCCAGTTTACGGGCATGAATTTGCAGCATGTCCCAGGTGACGACGTATTTTTCACTCATAAAAGGAGTCCCGACCAATGGTGTTGGCTTAAAAATGTACAATGGGAGAGGTTGCGCGGAATTATAGAGATCTGAGCGGCTAAAAACCAGCGCCGGGCGGCTTTTTTCCTTGTGTGAAGTAAGCAACACCGCGGAAACGATGATATTCTTTGCCCATCGCGTCAGAGAGTCTGACGGGAGTCATCCACTTGCTCAATATGCTCGCTATTGGCAGCGCTGCTGGCCGATGGTGTTGGCACAGGAGATTTATCGTGTCTGAATTATCTCAACTCTCCCCTCAGCCTCTGTGGGATATCTTTGCCAAAATCTGCTCTATTCCCCACCCTTCTTATCATGAAGAGGCGCTGGCAGAACACATTCTGTCCTGGGCCAGAGAGCAGGGTTTCGCCACTGATCGTGATGCCGCGGGCAATATTCTGATCCGCAAACCCGCCACGCCAGGCCTGGAAAATCTCAAGCCGGTAGCGCTACAGGCGCACCTGGATATGGTGCCGCAGAAAAACAACGACACGGTGCATGACTTCACAAAAGATCCTATCCAGCCGTGGGTTGATGGCGAATGGGTAAAAGCGCGTGGCACCACGCTGGGCGCGGATAACGGGATTGGCATGGCGTCGGCGCTGGCGGTACTGGCTGATAAAAACGTGGAGCATGGCCCGCTGGAAGTGCTGCTGACCATGACCGAAGAAACCGGCATGGTGGGAGCCTTTGGGCTGCAACCCAACTGGTTGCAGGCCGAAATCCTGATCAACACCGACTCGGAAGAGGAAGGTGAAATTTATATGGGCTGCGCAGGTGGGATTGATTTCACTACCACGCTGGCCGTCAGCCGTGAAGCGGTGCCGGCGGGCTATGAGCCGCTGAAGCTGACCCTCAAGGGGCTGAAAGGCGGCCATTCCGGCTGTGATATTCACGTCGGTCTGGGCAATGCGAATAAACTGCTGGCTCGCTTCCTGTTTGCCCACGCAAAAGCGCTTGATCTGCGACTGGTCGATTTCACCGGCGGTACGCTGCGTAACGCCATCCCGCGTGAGGCCATTGCCACGCTGGCGGTTCCTGCGGACAAAATGGATGAGCTGAAAAGCCTGGCACTGGGCTATCTGGAAACGCTGAAGGCTGAACTGAGCCTGAAAGAGAAAAATATCAACGTCGTGATTGAAAACGTGGCGGCTGGCGGCCAGGCGCTGACGGCGCAAAGCCGCGATGCGTTTATTGCGCTGCTGAACAGCACGCCAAACGGCGTAATCCGCAATTCAGACGTGATGAAAGGCGTGGTTGAAACTTCGCTGAACCTGGGCGTGGTTTCGCTGAAGGAAGAAGAAGCGCATATCAACTGCCTGATCCGCTCTTTGATCGACAGCGGTAAAGAGTACGTGGTGGAAATGCTGACTGCGCTGGGCGACCTGGCCGGTGCCACCACCGTGGCGAAAGGCAGCTATCCGGGCTGGCAGCCCGATGCCTCTTCACCGGTTATGGCCCTGGTGGGTGAAACCTACAAAAAACTGTTTGGCAAAACGCCGAACATTCAGGTGATCCATGCGGGTCTGGAGTGCGGTCTGTTCAAAAAACCTTATCCTGAAATGGATATGGTTTCTATTGGCCCGACCATTACCGGCCCCCACTCGCCGGACGAGCAGGTGCACATTGCAAGCGTTGGCCTCTACTGGCAATTGCTGACGGCCCTGCTGAAAGCGATTCCTGCTAAGTAAATGGCAGCGGGGCGGAAGATTTTCCGCCCCGATTCAGAGCAGCAGTAACAGCTGCCGCTCCAGCTGAGGGTCCAGCAGGGTAACGTGCAGCCCCACCAGCCTGACGCCCCGCTCTGCCCGCCGCTCATCCCAGGTTTTTTTCGCCACCGCTATCAAATCATCCTTATCCAGCTCCTGCCAGACATGCTCCTGGGTGGTTTGCTGGAAATCGTCGAACTTGAGTTTTACCCCCTGACGAGCAATCTGCCGGTCGGGTTTGATTTTGATGAGCCTGCGCTCCAGCTCCTCATAAAGCCTGTCGATAACCTCCAGACAAGCTTCCCAGCTGTGAATATCTTCAGAGAGCGTGCGCTCCACGCCCAGGGATTTCCGCAGCCGCTCCGTTATCACTTCCCGCTCATCAATGCCGTTGCTGCGTTCCCAGATTACGCGGCCAAACTTGCCAAAACGCTTTAACAGGGCTGCCAGATCGGTTTTCTGCACGTCCGCACAAGTCTTTAACCCCATCTCCTCCAGCTTTTTCGCGGTGACTTTTCCTACTCCTGGGATCTTCGACAGCGGCAGCGTCACCAGAAACCCGGAGAGCGCATCGGGAGTGATCACAAACTGCCCGTCGGGTTTGTTTAAGTCAGAGGCGATTTTGGCCACAAACTTGATGGGAGCTACCCCGGCAGAGGCGGTGAGGTTCAGCTCGCGCGCAATGGTCTGGCGGATTTCGCGGGCGATAAGCGTTGCCGACCCGTGGCAATGCGGGCTATCGGTAACGTCCAGATAGGCTTCATCCAGCGAAAGCGGTTCAATCAGTGAGGTATAGCGCGAGAAGATTTCACGAATATGCTGGCTGGCTTCTTTGTAGGCTTCAAAGCGGCCGGGGATCACCCGCAGATGGGGACAGAGCTTCAGCGCCATTGCGGTGGACATAGCGCTGTGTACGCCAAATTTGCGGGCGGGATAATTCGCGGTGCTGATCACCCCGCGCTTTAAATGACTGCCGCCAATGGCAAGGGGGATATCACGCAGGCTGGGATCGTCGCGCATCTCCACGGCGGCGAAAAAGCAGTCCATATCAACGTGTATGATCTTACGCATATCCCCCCCAGATGCACTGGATAAGTATACAGTCAATCAGGATGATTTCAACTTGCGTTTAGTGCCGCAAAGCGCAGCGGCAGGGGAATTTTATTTATTGTTTTCACCTGTGCTCTCTTGATAAAAAAATAGACAATGCTAATGTGGCGCTGCGATAGCGGAATTCTCCGATATTGCAAGTAACAGCGCCTGCGGGCGTAGCATCCACCCCTCTTTTCAAGGGAACCAGAATGGGCAAAATCGCACTGTTGTTTGCGATGTTTTTACTGCCAGCCGTAGCCATCGCCAGCGTACCCGTCACACCGGTCACGCCGCTCGCCCCGGTAAGCAAAGAGTTAAAGAAACAGTTACTCGGGACCCCCGTTTATATTCAGATCTTTAAAGAAGAACGTACGCTTGAGCTGTATGGCAAAATTGGTAACGACTACCGTTTGCTCAACAGCTATCGCATTTGTAATTTCTCGGGCGGCTTAGGCCCAAAACGTCGTCAGGGTGATTTTAAAAGTCCGGAAGGTTTTTACAGCGTAGGCCTTTCCCAGCTAAAGCCGGACAGCCGTTTCTACCGCGCGATTAACGTTGGCTTCCCCAACGAATACGATCGTCAGCAGGGTTATGAGGGGAAATACCTGATGATCCACGGCAGCTGCGTCTCAATTGGCTGCTATGCGATGACCGATGCTAACATCGACGATATTTATCACTATGTGGAAGCGGCGCTGCGTAACGGCCAGCCGCGTGTTGAAGTCAGCATTTACCCGTTCCGCATGACGGACAGCAACTTACAGCGCCATCGTAACTCTGTCTATTACAGCTTCTGGCAGCAGTTGCAGCCGGGCTATGCACAGTTTGTGCAGAATCGCCTGCCGCCCTCCGTCAGCGTCAATGCTGGTCGCTACGTGCTGAACGGGCCGCTGCTCAGCACGCCGGGTTCAGGTTCAGCGCTCGCGCTCACCGAGACAAAATAGCGCCCAGTCGCCTGGCTCAATCTTGTGCCAGGTTTCATTGCCCGTCAGGGGCTGAGTGGCGATCACCGTGACCACGTCGTTTGGCGTGGTCTGCTTCTGAAAATCAATTTCCACGTCCTGATCCAGCAGTGTCGCTTTGCCAAACGGCGCGCGTCGGGTTATCCAGAACAGATTGGTGGAACAGAAGGCCATCAGATAGCGCCCATCTGACAGCAGCATGTTGAATACCCCTTTTTCCCTCAGCTCCCCCGCCAGCTCTGCAATATAGCGAAACACCGCAGGCCAGTTGCCCGGCGTGCGCGGATAGCGCGTGGTCAGCTTGTGCAGTAACCAGCAAAACGCCTGCTCGCTGTCCGTCTCCCCAACCGGCCTGAACTGCCCGGTATCCAGCCCACGATAGCCTTTAAGCTGGCCATTATGCGCATAGGTCCAGTTACGTCCCCAGACCTCACGGGTAAACGGATGGGTATTTTCCAGCGACACTTCACCCCGGTTAGCCTGCCGGATATGGGCCACTACCGAGCAGGACTTGATCGGGTATTCCTGCACCAGACGGGCGATTGGCGAGTTAAAGCTGGGCCTGGGATCTTTAAAAGTACGGCACCCTTTTCCTTCATAGAAGGTAATGCCCCAGCCATCTTTGTGCGGCCCCGTCCCTCCCCCGCGCTGTACCAGGCCGGTAAAGCTAAAGCAGATATCCGTTGGCACATTCGCGCTCATCCCGAGCAGTTCGCACATAGAAAACCCTCACGTAGCGGCCAGCGGCGCTGGCCTGAATGCTTACTCAGCCATCTCTTTTTCGATCAGCAGGATCAGAATATGGATAACCTTGATGTGGATCTCCTGAATGCGATCGGCATAACCAAAGTGCGGCACCCGAATTTCCACATCGGCCATACCCTCCATCTTGCCGCCATCTTTGCCGGTCAGGGTAATCACTTTCATGCCCTGCGCACGCGCCGCCTCGACAGCCTTGATAACGTTAGCGGAGTTACCAGAGGTGGAGATCCCGAACAGCACATCGCCCGCTTTACCCACCGCTTCCAGATAGCGAGAAAAGACAAAATCGTAGCCAAAATCATTGCTGACGCAGGAGAGGTGGCTGACATCAGAAATAGCGATAGCCGGGTAGCCCGGACGATTTTCGCGGTAGCGACCAGTCAGCTCTTCCGCAAAATGCATGGCGTCACAATGCGAACCGCCGTTACCGCAGGAGAGCACTTTTCCGCCCGCCTTGAACGAGTCAGCCAGCAGCACCGCCGCGCGCTGGATGGCGTGAATATTGGCTTCGTCGCTGAGAAATTTATTCAGCGTCTCTGCGGCTTCGTTAAGCTCTGCACGAATGATGTCCTGATACATAGGGGAAGTCCTTTATAGGTGAGGTTGTTGCCAGTTTACCAAGTTGGGAGAGGGGCGAAAAGCGCCCTGCACCCTGCGCCACTGCTTTGACTTTTGATGCGACCGGTTTGTGAGCCAGGTTGTAATTATTATGTAAACAGTTTGCTAAGCAAGTTTATCTCGATTAAACCTGTATCCAACAGGTCAGACCTCTTACTACTTATGGAGCAACAGTTATGATGGTTCTCAGTATCGTCGCGACGATCGTGCTGATCGGCGCTCTGTTTTATCACCGCGTCAGTCTGCTGGTGGGCAGCGCAATTCTGCTGCTCTGGACCGCCGCGTGGTCGATTGCCCACATCTGGACGCCATGGCTGCTGATCCCGCTGATCATCATACTGCTGCCCTTTACGCTGCTCTCGGTGCGCCGGAAAATGTTTTCCAGACCAATGCTGGAAACCTTCCGTAAAGTAATGCCACCAATGTCACGCACGGAAAAAGAAGCCATTGAGGCTGGCACCACCTGGTGGGAAGGCGATCTGTTTCGCGGCACGCCAGACTGGAAAAAACTGCACAACTATCCGCAGCCACGGCTGACGGAAGAGGAACAGGCTTTTCTCAGCGGGCCGGTTGAAGAGGCCTGTCGTATGGCCAACGATTTCCAAATCACGCATGAAATGGCCGACCTGCCGCCTGAGCTTTGGGCCTATCTGAAAGAGCAGCGCTTTTTTGCGATGATCATCAAGAAAGAGTACGGCGGGCTGGCTTTCTCAGCCTATGCCCAGGCGCGCGTGCTGCAAAAACTGGCTGGTGTCTCCGGCATTCTTGCAATCACCGTTGGCGTGCCTAATTCACTCGGTCCGGGTGAGCTGTTGCAGCACTATGGTACCGATGAGCAGAAAAATCGCTATCTGCCGCGTCTGGCTCGCGGAGAGGAAATCCCCTGCTTTGCCCTCACCAGCCCGGAAGCGGGGTCGGATGCAGGCGCCATTCCCGATACCGGCGTGGTCTGTATGGGTAACTGGCAGGGAGAGCAGGTGCTGGGTATGCGCCTGACCTGGAATAAGCGCTACATTACTCTGGCACCTGTCGCTACGGTGCTGGGGCTGGCCTTCAAGCTGTCCGATCCTGAACATCTGCTTGGTGAAACAGAGGAGCTGGGGATTACCTGCGCGCTGATCCCGACAGAGACGGCTGGCGTGGAAATAGGCAGCCGTCACTTCCCGCTAAACGTTCCGTTCCAGAATGGCCCGACGCGCGGCAAAGATATCTTTGTCCCTATCGACTACATTATTGGCGGGCCAAAAATGGCCGGTCAGGGCTGGCGTATGCTGGTTGAATGTCTCTCTGTAGGACGCGGTATCACCCTGCCCTCTAACTCTACCGGCAGCCTGAAAAGCATTGCGCTGGCTATCGGCGCTTATGCCCATATCCGGCGTCAGTTCCGCCTGCCTATTGGTAAAATGGAGGGCATTGAAGAGCCGCTGGCACGCATCGCCGGAAATGCTTACGTGATGGATGCGGCCGCCACGCTGATTACCTCCGGGATTATGCTGGGTGAAAAACCGGCGGTGCTTTCCGCTATTGTGAAATACCACTGCACCCACCGCGGGCAGCGCGCCATTATGGATGCGATGGATATTGCTGGCGGCAAGGGCATTATGCTCGGCAAAAGTAACTTCCTGGCCAGGGCCTATCAGGGCGCACCCATTGCCATCACGGTAGAAGGGGCAAATATCCTGACCCGCAGCATGATTATCTTCGGCCAGGGTGCTATCCGCTGCCATCCCTATGTGCTGGCAGAGATGGCCGCCGCGCAGAACAATAATCTGATTGCGTTTGATAAGGCGCTGTTCAGTCATGTAGGCCATGTGGGAAGTAACACTGCCCGCAGCCTGTGGCTCGGACTTACCGGCGGTCATACCAGCGCTTCGCCCACCCGCGACGCCACGCGTCGTTATTATCAGCATCTGAATCGCCTGAGCGCCAATATGGCACTGCTGTCGGATGTCTCTATGTCGGTGCTGGGCGGCAGCCTGAAGCGTCGCGAACGTATCTCTGCCCGGCTGGGCGATGTGCTGAGCCAGCTCTATCTCGCCTCTGCATCACTGAAGCGCTATGAGGATGAGGGACGTAATGAGGCTGACCTGCCGTTACTGCACTGGGGCGTTCAGGATGCGCTGAATCAGGCTGAAGTGGCGATGGACGATCTGCTGCGTAACTTCCCTAACCGGCTGGTGGCGGGCATGCTGAGAACAGTAGTATTCCCGCTGGGCCGTCACTGCCGCGCCCCTTCCGACCGTCTGGATCATCAGCTGGCGCGGATGCTGCAAACGCCGTCAGCGACCCGCAGCCGTTTAGGGCGCGGCATGTACCTGACGCCAGGTGATAACAATCCGGCAGGTCAATTGGAAGAGGCACTGGCAGACGTGATGGCGGCAGAAGCGATCCACGATCGTCTTTGCAAGCAGTTCAAAAAGCCGCTTCCGTTTACCCGTCTGGATGAACTGGCAAAACAGGGATTGCAGGAGAAATGGATCGATGAACAGGAAGCCAGCATATTAATCCGCGCGGAAACCAGCCGCCTGCGTTCAATCAATGTGGATGAATTCGAGCCTGAGGAGTTGGCCACGCAACCGGTAAAGCCGGCAGAACAGATAAGAAAGAGTGAAGCAGCTTAACAGCAGAGTAAAACAGGCAAGCCGGGATAAAACCCGGCTTTTTTATATAAACTAATCACTTGATTCATTATCACCTGCTTTAACGCCCACCCTAAATCTTTTACTTTTGTGTTTATCTTAATTTAAAACTAATAAATCCTCTCTAAAGTTATGCTCAAGCGGGAACCTCCAGTCAGTGGCTTTACTGCCCGACGGTTCCAGGCGATATAAAAAAAAACAGATAATACCTTTGGCGAGAGACGCACCATGACTACACCACAACAAGCCCTGACTAAAATCCCCGCTGTGACAGCCATCTTCTGGTTAATCAAGATAGCGGCAACTACGCTGGGTGAAACCGGCGGCGATGCCGTTACCATGTCTATGGATCTGGGATATTTAACCGGCACATTGATTTTTGCAGTAATTTTTTTATTTGCCGTAACCGTACAAATTAAATCGACCCGATTTAATCCCTTTATTTACTGGTTTACGGTTATCGCCACAACCACGGTGGGAACTACGCTTGCCGACTTCGCCGATCGCTCTTTAGGCATAGGTTATTTCGGTGGCTCAGTGATTTTAAGTACTCTGTTAGCAACGTCGCTCTTCTTCTGGTGGGCGCTCTGCGGCACGGTAGCGGTTCACTCCGTGAATAACCGCCGTACGGAAATATTTTACTGGATAACTATTATGTTTTCCCAGACGCTGGGAACCGCATTGGGTGACTGGACAGCGGATTCGGCCGGGCTGGGCTATGCCGGTGGCATTGTGCTCTTTGCCGCGGCGCTGATTATTCTGGTCGGTTGCTACCTGTTTACCCACTGGTCCCGTACGGCTATCTTCTGGGCCGCATTTATCCTGACGCGTCCATTAGGTGCCGTGGTAGGCGATTTTCTGGATAAGCCACTGGCGCAAGGGGGCCTTGAGCTGAGCCGCTACAGCGCATCGCTGACGCTGGTTCTGTTTATTATCGCCGCTGTTGTACTCTTACCTCAGCGCTCTGCCAGACCGTTGCCAGAGGCGGCATAAAGCCCGGCGCAAAACAATCGGTAAAACAGAAAACGCCTGATGCAGTGCATCAGGCGTTACAGAGGCGCAAAGGCGTTAATCGGTACTTCTGCGTGGTGGCTTTCAGCCGTTCTGACGAACGCGGGCAATCAACGCATCGCTGTCAGCGATACGATCGGCCGCCAGAATTAGAGTACGGCCCAGGGTGATAGCCTGGCGCACACACTCATCACGCATCGCCTCATCCTGGATGCTCTTGATATCCGCGACCTGCGACATCCCCACCGTACGACGGATCACTTCAGTTCCACAGAAGCCCAGCGTATCGCGCCAGACTTTTTGCAGAAACTCTGCGGCGTAGCCTGGGTAAGCCAGCGCGCGATCCCGCGATTTTTCTGCCGCCAGCGCCAGAAAACCTTCGGCAAAACTCTGCCAGGTGGCGCTCACGTCTCTGAGCCGTTTTTCGCGCGCGTCCGCAGCTTCACGCGGTGCCAGCAGGCCCGGCAGCGCACAGTAGTTGATCAGGATATTGCCTATTGCACTGCCAACATCAAACCCGATTGGACCGTAATAACCAAACTCCGCATCAATCACTTTCAGGCTGCCTTCTGCCACAAAAATCGACCCGCTGTGCACGTCACCGTGCAGCAATGCTTCAGCGTGGGAGAGAAAACGATGCTTAAGCCCGGCCACCTTCTGGCGAAGCTCATCATCATTACGCAGCGTGGCAACCAGCGGCTCCAGCGCGCGAGGATAGCCGTTGCGTTCATGCACTTCGTAAGGCTCGTTGAAAAAGAGTTCTTCCGTGATATCGCACAGTTCAGGATTGGTAAAACGGATAACATCCGCTTTTTTCTGGTGAGGATGCTGATAAAAGTCTGAAGTATGGAACAGCGTCTGCGCCAGATATTCCCCCAGTTGAGAAGCCGCCTGAGGATAATCAACGCCTTTAACCTGCTCGCCACGCCAGATGGCATGGCTGGAGAGATCTTCCATCACCATCACCGCCAGTTGCGGATCGTAATGCAGGATTTTTACCGTGTGCTGGGGGCAATATTGCCCGTGAATTTGCAACACTTCCGCTTCAATGCGGGCGCGGTCCAGCGTCAGTGGCCAGGATTCGCCCACGCAGCGGACATAAGGCAGCGCCTGCTTGACGATGACGCGGCTGACGCCCTGGTTGTCGAATATCTTAAAGACGAGGTTAAGGTTACCGTCACCAATTTCCTGGGACTCAACCAGACTTTCTGGCTTTTCAACACCGCCGAACTGGCGGGCATATTCCACGGCATCTGTAGCCGTGAAGGTACGGTATTGCGACATTCACTCACCCTCTTCAATACGTTCCAGCCTGACCGTCGCGCCCGCTAACTTCAGCGCAAATGTTGACGTAAAAGCCGTTCAGACGTCTATACATCCGTCCAGCATGTTGGCACAATATGCCCTGACTACGCAACCAGGATTTAACCTCTATGCAGACACTGAGCACAACCAGCTTACAAGTTCGTGATAACCAGCTCTGGATCCTCGATCAGCAGGCCCTGCCGCAGAAAAAAATCTGGTGCCCTACGCCCGGTGTTGCAGACCTGGTTGGCCATATTAAGGCGTTGAGAGTCCGCGGCGCGCCGTTGATAGGTCTCTCCGCCAGTCTGCTACTGGCCTTGCTGGCAGAGCAGGGGCTAGCCAGAGCTGAGCTGGCGGAGGCGCTTGAAGTGCTGCGGGCTTCGCGCCCTACAGCCGTTAACCTGATGAATAATCTGGATCGTATGAAGCTGGCGCTGGCGCAGGAGAACTACGTTACCGCGCTGACTTTTGAGGCGCTGCGCCTGGTCGAGGAAGATAAAGCGTTGTGCGACAACATCGCCACGGCTGGAGCAAAGCTTATCCCACGCGGCAGCCGTTTGCTGACGCACTGTAATACCGGCGGACTGGCAACTGCGGGTGTGGGCACAGCTCTTGGGGTGATCTCGCGCGGCTGGCAGGAAGGCAACGTTGAGCAGGTCTGGGTTGATGAAACCCGCCCGCTGTTACAGGGTGGTCGTCTGACGGCGTGGGAGCTGGGAGAGCTGGGCATTCCTTATCGCCTGATCTGCGACAGCATGGCGGCGAGCCTGATGGCGCAAAAACAGGTTGATGCTATCTGGGTGGGGGCAGACAGAATTGCGGCCAATGGCGATGTGGCGAACAAAATTGGCACCTACAGTCTGGCAGTGCTGGCGCATTACCACGGCATTCCTTTCTATGTTGCCGCTCCGCATACCACGCTCGATTCAGCCTGCCCGGACGGCAGCGCCATTCCGATTGAGCAGCGTGCAGCCAGTGAAGTTACCGGCGTGGCAGGCAGCTTTGGCGATGTACAGTGGGCACCTGAAGGGGCTGAGGTTTACAACCCTGCTTTTGACGTGACGCCAGCAGCACTGATTAGCGGCTGGGTGTTGGATACAGGTGTAGTCACGCCTGCGCAGGTGGAAGCGGGTATTTTCCAGCCCCACGGTTAACCGCCCAGAACAGGCGTTTTCAGGTAAGAAGCCGCGCGGCAGCACAAGCACTCCCTGGCTTCTTAATTGTTGAAGTGACTGCGTTCGCTGCGGCTTCTTTCCTCGCGGGCGCTATACTCTGACTGGCAGACGGGCTTACCTTTGTGATTTAATAGTTAATTCAAAGCGTGTTTTTTAGCAACAAACACGCCCTCTTCCCTGCCAGGCGATAATTGGTGATACATGCCTTTTGAAAAATTATTTTCAGCTCTCTCTCTTCCCCATAAAGATGAAATCAAGGTGGCGAGTGAAAGGGATCGGTATGGCACTATTTTTGTGGTCGATAAGAGGAATTATCGGATTATGAGATTCGATAGTATCTTTGAACAGACCAAAATGAACAGGAACCATCCCGAGGTGCCGGTTCATAACTATATCAAAGGGATGCTGATGTCCGTCGCCCTGGAAAAGCCCCAGTCAGTATTGGTTCTCGGGCTTGGTGGCGGCAGCCTTGTTCGCGGGCTTCACGCTTATGATAATGAGATCAGTATAGATGTTGTTGAGCTGAGAAAAAAAGTCATCAATATTGCAAGGAAATACTTTTTTATTCCTGAGGTTAACAATATCTCTTATTTTGCTCAGGACGCCGGAGCTTTTATGCGGAAAAACAAAACACAGTACTCGCATATATTTTCCGATTTGTACTCGGCAGAAGATATGGTTTCACTGCAAAAAATGGGTGACTTTATTAAAAATTGTGCTGCGTCGCTGACGCCGGACGGCTGGCTGATAATGAATTATCATATTTCCCCGATTCATTCCCCCTCACTTTTAGAGGTGTTCAGCAGCTATTTTAAGACTTTATTATACTGTACTACGCCCAGCGGTAACGTTGTCATCTATGCAACACAATCAGTAAAGGTCGCAGAGACAGAGAAGCTAAGAAAAAAATGCCGTTCTGTTTCTCCCTCTTCGCTTTACGATTTCAAACTATTATCCACTAAACTCTCTCGCTGGGTTTGATCCTGCAACAGCCTGGCGGCCTCTGGCACTCTTATCTTATTTAATCGCCCTTTCACCTTTTCCTGCAATAGTAATAAACGCTTAAAGTACCATTTTTCCACGCTGCGCTAACGCGCAAGAGGCCTGCCGCCATTACCCTTTTCTTTAATGAAATAATCCACTTTTCACGATTGAAATTTCTCTCAGACTCTCTGTTTCCTTTTTTCCGGGATGTGCCAGGATACAACACATAGCGTACTATTTAAGCGCGCTCTATATAAAACCAATAATGATCAGCCACAGCATTTACCAGTCAACACCGGGGAAAACAGATGCAATTTCTCAAAAACTTCACTATACGCCGTGTCGTATTGTGGATACTTATCGCCGTATTGAGCCTGATGGCCCTGGCTACAGGCTACGGAACGCTGGTCATGCGTGAAATTAATCGTCATGCAGATCAGACCAATCTTCTGGCACAACAGCTGGTATTTTTGAACCAGGCTGGTGCTGTTATGCAGCAAGGCACGTTAACAGAGAGGGCAGCATTGCTGCCTGCCGTCCCGCCGGACGCAGCCTGGGATACTTACAGAAGCGTGCTCAGCACAGGTGCGCCAGGTTATGCGGCGGCGGCGCAGGAGCGGCTTAGCGCCCTTCAGCAGGAGCTGATTATCGATCATGCTGCTTTGAGAGCGGAAAGTACTCAGCTTGACCAGATCTTCCTGACCGCACTGTTTATTGCCGCGGCGCTGCTGATCTTTTGCGATCGCTATCTGGTCGTGCATCTGGTACGTCCGGTGGCGAAAATCCGCGCCCATTTTCGGGTTATCGCCGATGGCGATCTGACGCAGGAAGTGGAAGATTCAGGGCGGAACTGTGTGGGTCAGCTGGTACCTCTGGTCAGGGAGATGCAGCGCAGTCTGCTTGATACCGTGACCGCCCTGCGTGACAACGCCGTGCTGTTGCACCATGAGGCGGGAGAGATAGCCGGAGGTAACAGCGATCTTTCTGGCAGAACCGCCACGCAGGCCGCAGCCGTAGAACAGACCGCTGCAAGTATGGAAGAGATTACCGCAACAGTTAAGCACAGTGCCGAAAATGCCCGCCAGGCGAGCGAGCTGGCTGGCGTGACCACCCGCACCACGCAGAAGGGTGAGCAGCTGGTAAAAACCGTGGTCTCCGCTATGGGCGGTATTGAGCAGGGATCGGAAAAAATCAGGCAGTTCACTGCCACTATCAACGGCATTGCTTTTCAGACCAATATTCTGGCGCTTAATGCAGCGGTTGAGGCTGCACGGGCTGGCGAACAGGGACGGGGCTTTGCCGTGGTGGCATCCGAAGTGCGAACCCTGGCCCAAAGAAGCGCCACGGCTGCCAGAGAAATTGAGGGGCTGATTGCAGAAACCCTGGCGCGTATTGGTGAAGGTAGCCGCGCCGCCGCCAGCGCAGGTCACTCCATGGATGAGATCCTTCGTGGCGTGGGAAGTGTTAACGAGCTTATCGGGCAGATTGCCTTTGCCGCCGATGAGCAGAGTAAAGGGATATCACAGGTGACTCTTGCCGTTGCCGAGCTGGATCGTGTTACGCAGCAAAATGCTACGCTGGTTCAGCAGGTGTCCGCTTCTGCCGGCAGCCTGAGCGGCAGGACAGAGGCTCTTGGCAGCGTTATCAGCCGTTTCACGCTGCCAGCGATATGAGCTGTGTTGTGCTATAACTTTTTGTTGTCAGACCACTATCGCAACCGGTTAACAAGTCACTCATCCTGAGATGAGATTTTCATTCTGTCAGCGCGCCGCTCCCCGTAAGCAGCGCGTTTTTTTAAAGAAGGGACTTCAACCCATGAATTCCCTTCGTTTTAAGGAGCATCCTCTGAAAAAAATCGCCCCCGTTCCCGTCATGACCAACGTGCGTGAATTACGACAAGCCGCCAATTTCTCGCAGGAAAACGCCGCAGAGCGGTTTAATGTCAGCCTGCGCGTCTGGCAAACAAAAGAGACACTTAAAAACCCCTCTCCGCTCAGCCAGGGCGAATATGAACTCCTGCTGCTGCTGGCAGACCGTCATCCCCATTACACCCTGCAACCCCATACCAAAAAACAGAGCTGAGCGAGGCAAAACATCTGTTCACCCTTCACCACCAGACGGGGCGCGGAGCCGCTATTCCAGCGCTTCCCCGCACTGCTGAAGGTTAAGGAAGACGCGGATAGGCATCGGCAATAGTGTCGCCGGTGAAGTTAGCTATCCACCCTTCCTGATTATCGAAGATACGGATGGCGGTGAAATGCGGCGAAGACCCCATATCAAACCAGTGCGGCGTGCCGGCGGGAACAGAGATCAGATCGTTCTTCTCGCAGAGGATCTGATAAATATGTCCATCCAGATGCAGGCAGAAAAGCCCGGCGCCCTCCACAAAGAAACGGACTTCATCTTCGCCATGGGTATGCTCAGAGAGGAACTTTCCTCTTAACGTCTCTTTCTGAGGATTGTCGGCACGCATGCTGATCACATCCCAGCTCTGATACCCTTTTTCGGCCACCAGCTTGTCGATGGCGTGCTGATAAGCGGTGATCACCGCCTCGGGCGATGGGTTTTCACCCAGATCGCGATCGGCTTCCCAGCGTTCGAAACGCACTTCTTTGGCATTCAGCTGCTGACGAATTTCTTCAGCATCGGTGCTGTGCCAGATCGGCTTGGTCGCTTCGCTGTCGGTAAAAATAGTGAGTGCACTCATGAGGTAAAAAGCTCCAGGTTGATTTGATCAAATCGGTTTACCTGACGATGGCGGCTTTGCGCATCCGCTTCGCCACGCAGTAACTGCACGGTATTCCAACCCGCTTCCTGCGCAGCATCCAGTTCCTGATGAATATCAGATAAAAACAGCAGCTCGTGGGCAGGCAGGCCAATCTCAGCCGCAATATTTTGGTAGGATTGCACTTCGCGCTTGGCGCCGACATGCGTATCAAAATAGCCGCTGAACAACACAGTGATATCACCTTCATCGCTGTAGCCAAATAACAATTTCTGCGCCGCTACCGATCCGGAGGAATAAACATAGAGATCAATCGATTGCTGACGCCACCGCTCCAGAGCAGGCAGAACGTCCGGGTAGAGATGGCCGGTAAAACTGCCGCTGACGTAGCCATCGTGCCAAATCATTCCCTGTAGGGCTTTCAGCGCGGTGGATTTGCGGTCTTCATCCATAAAATTAAACAGCACGGTGATCAGGTCTTCAACCGGCGCCTGCGGCTGAGCAATCTCATCACGCAGATCGGTCAGCGCCATCGCCACATCTTCCCGATGCTGGAAGGCGGCAATAAAGGCGGCGAGATTCTCCCGCGCATAGGGGAAGAGGACGTTGTGAACAAAGCGGATATCGCTGGTCGTTCCTTCAATATCGGTAATAATCGCGCGGATCATTTGGCCTCCAGCACACGACGTTGTAATTCACACTGGAACAGGAATTCCAGACCTTCAAGATGACGACGGGCTTCGTTCACATCTTTTCCCCAGCAGGTCAGCCCATGCCCCCGCAGTAAAAAACCGTAACGCAGCGGCGTTGTCTCTGCAAACCGGGCGATACGTTCCGCCAGAGCATCAATATCCTGATCGTTATCAAACAGCGCAACCGCTACGGCATCAAGATGCGAGCGCTGTCCGGCCAAAGTTTTCTGCATTTCATAACCCTGCAAAACAACGGCAGGGCTTTTCTCAACGCGCGAAAGCACCGTTGCGTTGACAGTGTGGGTATGCAGCACGGCCCCCGCCTCAGGAAACAGGCGATAAATCAGCGTGTGCAGGCCGGTTTCAGCCGAAGGCTGGCGTCCGGAGGGAACCCGATTAGTGGCAATCTCTACCTGAATGAAATCGTCAGCTGTCAGGGTGCCTTTATCCTTGCCCGACTCACTGAGCAGGCAATATTCCCTGTCCTGACGTACTGACATATTACCGCCCGTCGCGGGCGCCCACCCTTTCGCTCCGATCCAGTGACACGCTTCTACCAGCTGATCCAATTGCGGGGTTATGCTCATACCTTTCCTTATTTTGCCGGCTTTTTTCCGGTCAGACAGCGCCATTTGGACGTCTAAGCGTCTCGATTGCCAAATAGTAGCATCGACGCTATAGTGGCAGCAACACAGGGCTGACACATCTTAAAAACCGTTAGGGCCACTCTTTATGAGCCAGACTTCGCTAATTCCAGAGAGCAAACTACCTGCACTGGGCACCACCATCTTCACGCAAATGAGCGCGCTGGCACAGCAGCATAACGCCATCAATTTGTCGCAGGGTTTTCCTGACTTTGACGGCCCCGATTATCTGAAAGCGCGTCTGGCACATCATGTCAGCGTCGGCGCGAATCAGTATGCGCCGATGACCGGCGTCCAGCCGCTGCGCGATGCGATTGCTGCCAAGAGTGCCGAACTCTATGGCTACCGGCCGGACAGCAATAGCGAAGTTACCGTGACCTCCGGCGCTACTGAAGCGCTCTATGCGGCGATTACCGCGCTGGTGCGCCCTGGCGACGAAGTGATCTGCTTTGATCCCAGCTACGACAGCTATGCGCCAGCCATTACTCTGGCGGGCGGCGTGACGAAGCGTATTGCCCTGCAACCGCCTTTATTCCGCGTGGACTGGCAGGAATTTGCTGCTCTGCTTTCGCCACGTACCCGTCTGGTGATCCTGAATACGCCGCATAATCCTTCTGCCACCGTCTGGCAGAAAAGCGATTTTGCCGCGCTGTGGCAGGCTGTGAAAGAGCAGGAAATTTACATCCTGAGCGATGAAGTGTATGAGCACATCTGTTTTGCCGACGAGGGCCATGCCAGCGTACTGGCACATCCAGCGCTGCGTGAGCGCGCTATTGCGGTCTCCTCATTTGGCAAAACCTTTCATATGACCGGCTGGAAAGTTGGCTACTGTGTAGCACCCGCCGCGCTGATGGCGGAAGTACGTAAAGTGCACCAGTATCTTACCTTCTCGGTAAATACGCCGGCGCAGCTGGCGCTGGCGGATATGCTCAACGCTGAACCAGAGCATTACCGCGAGCTGCCGGCATTCTATCGTGCCCGCCGTGACCGCTTTGTGCAGGCGCTGGCAAGCAGTCGGCTGGAGGTTCTGCCGTGTGAGGGCACCTACTTCCTGCTGGCTGACTACAGCGCCATTTCTGAGCTGGATGATGTGGCGTTCTGTCAGTGGCTGACCAAAGAAGTGGGCGTGGCGGCTATCCCGTTGTCGGTGTTCTGCGCCGACGCCTTTCCTCATAAACTGATCCGCCTGTGCTTTGCCAAGCAGGAAGCCACGCTGGATGCCGCTGCGGAGCGCCTGTGTCAACTTTAAACCTCACCGTTTTACAACAGCCGCTGGTCTGGATGGAGGGCGAAGCGAACCTCGCCTTCTTTGATACGCTGCTGGCGGACTTGCAGGGACGTGACCTGATTATCCTGCCGGAGATGTTTACCACCGGTTTTGCGATGGAAGCGGCGAAAAGCTCGCTGCCGCAGGCACGCGTGATCGAATGGCTGCATGAGAAGGCCAGAGCCACCAGGGCGATGGTTGGTGGCAGTGCGGCTATCCAGACGGAAAAAGGGGCAGTGAACCGTTTTCTGCTGGTAGAACCGGACGGCAAAGTTCACCATTACGACAAGCGCCACCTGTTCCGCATGGCTGATGAGCACCATCACTACCTGGCGGGCGATCGCCGTGAAATTGTTGAGTGGCGCGGCTGGCGCATTCTGCCTCAGGTCTGTTATGACCTGCGCTTCCCGGTGTTTTCACGCAATGCTAACGACTATGACCTGGCGCTCTATGTCGCTAACTGGCCCGCACCGCGCGCCGGTCACTGGCAGGCGCTGCTGTTGGCTCGTGCTATTGAAAATCAGGCTTATATCGCTGGCTGTAACCGTGTCGGCAGCGATGGTAATAATCATCACTACAGCGGCGACAGCCGGATTATCAGCCCGCTGGGCGAGATTCTGGCAGCAGGCGAAGCGCACCAGCCCGCGATCCTGAACGCCGAACTGTCGCTGGAAACCCTGCGGGAATACCGTGAACGCTTCCCCGCCTGGCGCGATGCCGACGCTTTCAGCCTGTAACCTCAGGCGCTGGCATAAAAAACCCGCCGCTGGCGGGTTTTCTTTTGCTTTGCGTTCGCGCTCAATGTCTCTCCTGAGAGGGCTGCGCGCTTGCCGGTTGCTTTGCCACGCTGTTAAAGAGGATATTCAGCACCACCGACACCAGGCAGGCGGCGCTGATGCCTGAATGGAAAATAGTGCGTACCCAGTTGGGGAAGTGGTCATAGAACGACGGCATCACGATGGGGATCATGCCAAAGGCCAGGGAGGTGGCGACAATCACCAGGTTCATATTCTCTTTGTAATCCACCTTTGCCAGCGTGCGGATCCCGCTGGCGGCCACGGTGCCAAACAGCACCACGCCTGCTCCGCCCAGTACCGGCATCGGCACCGCCGCCACTATTCTGCCGAGAACCGGCAGGCACCCCAACAGCACCAGAATTCCTCCGCCTGCTGCCACCACATAACGGCTTTTGATCCCGGTAATCGCCACCAGACCAATGTTTTGCGCAAAGGCGCTTTGCGGAAACGAGTTGAACACCGGCGACAGCGCGCTGGTCAGCATATCGGCCCGCAGACCGCTGGCGATGCGTTTGCCATCCACTTCGGTGCCCACAATCTCGCCAATGGCGATCAGCCCCGCTGTCGTCTCGGTCAGTAGAACCAGAACGATAAGCGTCATCGACAGGATCGCCGCCACGTCGAATACCGGCAGACCAAAGGTCAATATGCCCGGCATTGCCACCCAGTCGCCTCGCAGCACCGCAGAAAAATGCGTGCTTCCCTTCAGCACGGCAAACAGGGTCCCCAGCACCATCGCCAGCAGCACCGCTAATCGTTTCACCGTGCTGTTTCCAATGCGATTAAGGAACAACACCAGCCCGAGAGTCATCGCAGCCAGGCCAATATTTGCCGTTGAGCCGTAGTCGGGAGCCGTTGGGTTCCCGCCCATCGCCCAGCGGGCCGCCACCGGCATCAGTGAAAGGCCAATCGCAGTAATCACCGTGCCGGTGACCACAGGGGGAAAGAAGCGAATGATCTGGGCAAAGAGCGGCGCAATCAGCAGGCCAATCAGCGAAGAGGCGATAACCGCGCCAAAGACAACCGGCAGGCCGCCGCCGCTGGTGACCAGCGTGACCATAGTTGCCACCCCGGCAAAAGAGACTCCCTGCACCAACGGCAGCCGCGAACCAAACCCCGGCACGCCCAGCGCCTGCAACAGGGTGGCGAAGCCGCTGACAAACAGCGCAGCCGTAATCAGCAGCCCCAACTCTGCGCCGTGCAGTCCGGCGGCAGAGCCAATAATCAAGGGCGGAGCGATAATACCGCCATACATTGTCAGCACGTGCTGCAATCCCCAGGCAAAGGTTTTCCCTGCCGGATAACGCGTATCTTCTGGCCTGACGCTCATCATGACACCTTTCACTGTTTACCTGTCGCAACAGGCGGTTTTACCCTCCCGGTGGGCGGCCGGGAGTCAGCCCGCCCACCGGAAGAGATTGAGTAGCCCAATCAGCTGCCGCGGTAGGTAGACCACGACCAGGGAGAGATCAGAAAAGGCAGATGATAGTGACTGCCTGCTTCAGGAAGGAGGAAATCGATCTGCGCGCTGACGTAGAGGGCTTCACGGCCGCTGGCGGCAAAATAGCTGTAGAGATCGGCAACCAGACGATACCGGCCAGCCGCCAGGCCTTGCGGCGTCAGATCTTTAATGCGCCCGTCGCCATCGGTAGCGCCACTGGCAACGGTTTGCCAGCCCTGCGCCCTCTGCTGTTCTAAAAGGATATTGACGCCAGCCGCCGGTTTCCCCAGGGCGGTATCCAGTACATGGGTGGTTATGGTGTTCATGCAAAGGTCTCCTTAAGGCGCAACAGGGTTATTTCACGTAGCTGATCCAGCGCTTCCTGCTGCTCCTGGCGCGGATCGTTAGCCAGACGTCGCTGCAACTCTGCCAGCATCTCTTCACCGCTACGGCCTTTTGCGCGAATTAAAAACAGGCGGCCAAAACGTTGCTCGTAGGCAGCATTTCCCGCCTGCAACGCCTGCTTTAATGCCGCATCCTGCGCATTCACGCTGCCCTGTTCGCCGCGTGAAAGCCCCGCTTCTTTGCTGTTACCCTGCGCTTTTTCACCAATACGCGGATGCGCCGATAACGCCTGATGTAGCGCCTGCTCATCCCACTGGCGCGCCAGCGTATCCCCCTGCTTCAGCAGAGCATCCAGCGAGGGAAACGGCCTTGCCGACACCAGCGCGGATCTCCACGCCGGGATGGCCACGCAGTGGGCCAGCTGCTCGCTCGCCTGCGTCACAGGTGCCTGATTGAATTCATCCAGCGTCATTCTCTGTCTCCTGATGCCACATCAAATACCGCCCTGGCATAAGCCTGAATCGCCAGAGCAACATCTTTCTCCTTTACCGATTCCGCCGGATGATGGCTGATACCGCGATCGCAGCGCACAAACAGCATGCCGACCGGCCAGCGTTCCGCAATGGCAATGGCATCATGTCCGGCACCACTCGGCAGCGCCAGGCTGCGGCCCTGCACAGCGGAAACCGCCTGCGTTAAGGTAGCCTGCAACCCTTCATCGCAGCGCGTGGCGGGGATGCGGTAATATTCGTCTGAACGGAAGGTCAGCCCGCGCCGCAGCGCGATCGCTTCCGCCTGGGTCAGCAGGTCAGAGAGCAGCTCTGCCAGCGGCTGATCTTCAGGCCCGCGCACGTCCAGCGTCAGCGCCACAACGCCCGGAATGACGTTGACCGCACCCGGCGAACAGTGCAACGTGCCTACCGTCGCCACCAGCTGTGGGCCATGCTTCGGCGCAGCCTGTTCGACGTACACCATCCATTCCGCCGCAGCGGCCAGGGCATCTTTACGGTGCGACATCGGCACCGTACCGGCGTGGCCCGCTTCGCCAACAAACTGGCAGTTCAGACGACGCGCGCCGTTGATAGCGGTGACCACACCCAGCGCAAGGTTCTCCTGCTCCAGGCAAGGCCCCTGCTCAATATGCAGTTCAAGATAGGCCGCGATATCGCTGACTTTACGAGCCGCCTGATGCACGGCGTCCCCCTCCAGCCCCACATCCGCCATCGCCTGCGCCACGGTGATACTGTTGCCGTCGGGATGGCTTATCCAGCTTTCCGGCCAGCTGCCGGTAAGGCCACGGCTGCCCAGCAACGTGATGCCAAACCGCGTGCCCTCTTCGTCACCAAACCCCACAATTTCAATCGCCAGCGGTAGGCGCAGTTGCTGTTGATGCAGCGCCTGTACCGTTTCAATCGCCGTCACCACGCCTAGCATGCCGTCGTAACGTCCCGCGTTACGAACCGTATCAAGATGAGAGCCAAGCAGCAGCGCCGGTGCCCCAGGCTCCAGCCCTTCATAGCGACCGCAGATATTGCCCACGCTATCCTGCCAGACGCGCATACCGGCTGCGCGCATCCACTCACCAACCAGCGCGTTAGCCTGTAAATGTTCCGGCGAGAGATAGACGCGCGTCAGAAAGCCCGGCGTTTCGGAGATCTCCGCCAGACGATCGCAGCGCGCCATCACTCTGGCGGCCGCCTGCGCCGCGCTGGCGGCACTCATCAGGCTATCGCTCATCAGCAGCTCCCGTTTGCGTAATGATCCCAGGCTGACTGCATCGCGGCGCCCTGGGTGGTGCTGAATCCCAGATAGTTAAGTACCGACTCCAGCGCGCTCAGGGTTTGCATCACGCAATCTTTGCGGGCGTTATAGCCCATGGTGCCGATGCGCCACACTTTGCCATGCAGCGGCCCAAAGGAGGTGCCGATTTCAATGCCGAAATCCTCCAGCATCAGCTTGCGAACCTGGTCGCCGTTAACGCCCGGCGGGATCATTACCCCCAGCACGTTATTCATTTTGTATTTCAGGTTGCCGAAGGTCTCAAGCCCCATACCCTGAATGCCTTTTAACAGCGCATCGCCGTGCAGCTTGTGCCGTGCGATGCCGTTATCCAGCCCCTCCTGGAGGATCAGGCGCGCACATTCGCGGGCGCCAAACAGTGCGCTGGTCGCTTCAGTATGGTGATTCAGCCGCTCCGGCCCCCAGTAATCCATGATCATCCCAAGATCGAAGTAGTTCGAGTAGATCATCTCATCATCCCCATCCTGGTGCGCCGCCGTGCGGATGCCCTCCTCCACGCATTTACGCTTGCGGATTGCCGCTTCCATCTGCGGGCTGAGAGTGATGGGAGACGTGCCTGAAGGGCCGCCCAGGCACTTTTGCATGCCTGCGGAGACGGCATCCAGCCCCCACGCGTCCGTTTCCAGCACGTTACCGGCAATCGAGGCGGTGGCGTCGGTATAGAACAGCACGCCATACTTTTTGCAGATGGCGCCCAGCTCCTCCAGCGGTTGCAGCATGGTGGTGGAGGTGTCGCCCTGCACCGTCAGCAGCAGGCGCGGGCGGACGGTTTTAATAGCATCCTCAATCTGATCTGGGGTGAACACTTCCCCCCACGGCACCTCGATAGTGTGCACTTCAGCACGGCAGCGGCGGGCAATTTCGCACAGCAGATGGCCGAAACGGCCAAAGACCGGCACCAGCACTTTATCGCCAGGGCGGATAGCGGAAAGCAGGATAGCTTCAATCCCGGCGCGTGAGGTGCCGTCGATCAGCAACGTCCACCTGTTTTCGGTACGAAACACGCCACGATAAAGCTCCATCACTTCGTTCATGTAGTGCGTCATCGCCGGATCGTATTGCCCAAGTAACTGACTGGACATGGCGCGCAGCACGCGCGGGTCGGCATTGATCGGTCCTGGCCCCATCAGCAGGCGCTGCGGCGGGTTAATCTGTGAGTATTTCATCCATTCATTCCTTCTCTGACCGAACCGGCGCTTAGCTCAGGCCGCGCACCGATGAGATAAATTGTTTAAGTTCCTGCGATTTCGGGTTGGCGAATACGCTTTTACTGTCGCCCTGCTCCCATACGCGCCCCTGATGCATAAACACCACGCGGTCGCCCACTTCACGGGCAAAGTTCATTTCGTGGGTCACCAGGATCAGCGTCATGCCCTCACTGGCTAACTGCTCCAGTACTTTAAGCACTTCGCCCACCAGCTCCGGATCCAGCGCCGAGGTGATCTCATCACACAGCAGCACTTTCGGCGACATGGCCAGCGCACGAGCTATTGCCACGCGCTGCTGCTGACCGCCCGAAAGGTTCGACGGAAAGTAGTCCATCCGGTCGCCCAGCCCCACTTTTTCCAGCATCTGTGCCGCGAGGGTTCGGCATTCCGCTTCGCTCTTTTTCAGCACCCGCCTGGGTGCCAGCATGACGTTTTCCAGCGCGGTCATATGCGGGAACAGGTTGAAGTTCTGGAACACCATGCCAACGGAGCGGCTGATTTCCCGCGCCTGAGAATCCCTGTCGGTGATGGTCATGCCGCCCAGCTTGATGCTGCCTTCCTGATATCCCTCCAGCCCGTTGATGCAGCGCAGCAGGGTACTTTTTCCCGAGCCGCTGCGGCCGATAATCGAGATGACCTCCCCCATATCAACATCGAGATCCACCCCTTTCAGCACGTGGTTCTCGCCATAATATTTCTGTACCTGATTAATGGTGATGAGCGGCATTGAATTTCTTCTCCAGGTACTGGCTGTAGCGGGACAGCGGATAACACATCAGGAAATAGCCCGCGGCCACCAGTCCGAAAACCTTAAAGGGTTGCAAGGTCACGTTGTTCAGAATGGTGCCGGCTTTGGTCAGCTCGACAAAGCCAATGATGGAAGCCAGCGCGGTGCCTTTGATCACCTGTACGGCAAAGCCTACGGTTGGCGCAATGCCAATACGTAACGCCTGCGGTAACACCACGCGGTATAACGTCTGGCCGAAGTTCAGCCCCAGGCAGCGTGATGCTTCCCACTGCCCTTTTGGCAGAGCCAGGATACTGCCGTGCCAGATATCCACCAGAAAAGCGCTGGTGTAAAAGGTCAGGGCCAGCGAGGCGGCGGTCCACGGCGAAACGTCAATACCAAACAGCGCCACGCCAAAAAAGGCCAGGAAGAGCTGCATCAGCAGCGGCGTCCCCTGAAACAGCTCAATATAGGCGCGGATCAGCCGCATCGGCCAGCGACGGCGGGTCAGCCGTACCATTACCAGCGGCAGGGCCACGATGGTGCCGCCAACGAAGGCGGTCAGTGACAGCAAAATCGTCCAGCGGGCAGCCAGCAGCAAATTGCGCAGAATGTCCCAGTCGGTAAACGTACTCATCCCTGCGCACTCCCTAACCATTTACGGCCCGCGGCCAGCAGCAGCTGGCGCATCACAATCGACAACGCCAGGTAGATAAGCGTGGTCACCAGATAAACCTCGAAACTCAGAAAGGTGCGCGACTGGATCAGGTTGGCGGCAAACGTCAGCTCTTCATAAGAGACCTGCGATACCACCGAAGAACCAAGCATCACGATAATGCACTGACTGACCAGCGCCGGGTAGATGCGCTTCAGTGAAGGCGGCAACACCACGCGCATAAAAGTTTGCGTCCGGGTTAATCCCAGCACGCGTCCAGCTTCCCACTGCCCTTTTGGCGTGACCTGGATCCCGGCACGAATAATCTCCGTGCTGTAGGCGCCCAGATTAATCAGCATTGCCAGCAGCGCCGCTTCCCCGGCGGTGAGTTTCAGCCCGAGATTCGGCAGGCCAAACACGATAAAAAAGAGCTGTACCACAAAGGGCGTGTTGCGGATCAGCTCCACATAACAGCCCCACAGGCGGCTAATCAGCGAAGGTTTTCCGCTGCGCAAGGCGGCGCCCAAAATGCCCAGCGCCACGCCGCCAGTGGTGGCCAGAACGGTCAGCTGGATAGTGATCCAGAGGCCGGAAAGCAGTTCCGGCCAGTAAGGCCACAGCGCAGGAAAATCAAGTTGCCCAATCATCAGCAACCCTTACGCGCCGAGGTCTGCGGGCAGCGGCGCTTTCAGCCACTCTTCCGAGAGGGCGTTCAGGGTTTTGTCTTTAAGCGCCTGCTCAATCAGCTCGTCCACTTTCGCTTTCAGCGCAGGTTCATCTTTTCGCATGCCGATAAAGCATGGCGAATCCTTGAGCATAAATTTTGCTACCGGCGCTTTATCTGCGTTCTGACGGGCAATGGCGGCTACCACCAGATTGCCGGTCGCCACATACTGCACCTGACCGGAGAGATAAGCCGAGAGCGTGGTGTTGTTATCTTCATAGCGTTTCAACTGGGTATCTTTTGGCGCCAGCTCCGTTAACACCATGTCTTCCACCGCGCCGCGAGTCACGCCGACAGATTTACCGCTCAGCGCAGCGGCATCTTTCAGCTCAGCCTCTTTCGGGCCGAAAACGCCCAGAAAGAACGGTGCGTAAGCGCGGCTGAAGGCGATTGCTTTTTCACGTTCCGGGTTTTTGCCCAGGCTGGAGATCACCAGGTCTACCTTATCGGTTTGCAGATAGGGTACGCGGTTGGCGCTGGTAACGGGCACCAGTTGCAACTTAAGTTTCATCTGTTTCGCCAGGTATTTCGCCATATCAATGTCGTAACCCTGCGGCTGTAGATCGGTACTGACTGAACCAAACGGCGGAAAATCCTGCGGCACGGCAACGCGTAAAACGCCCCGTTTTTCAATATCCTGTAGCTGGTCGGCCATCGCTGTTACCTGCGTTAACATCAGAGCCGCGCCTACTACTGCCAGTAATACTTTTTTCATCTGGTGTTCCCCGAATAATAAAAACATGAAACGAAAGATTCTTGAAGAGTTTATTTGCAACTAATGTGCCAGCGAGAGAGGAGGTGGTGAAAATTTATTGCTGCCGGATAAAGAGAGCCAGCGAGGAGAAGAGGATCGGGTAAAAAGAGTGCGGAAACGGGCAGTTAAGTATTTAAGGGAAAAAACCCACCAGGCAAACGATTGCTTTGCTGTGGGGTGCCTTGCTGCGCCCACTCTGGAGAAGGCAGCAGATCGCCGGGAATATCCGCCCCAAGAAAAGGCAAAGCACCAAAAAGGTGCCCCATTACCGCTGTTCCAGCTCGTCCAGCTGGCTGTAGAGATCGGCTATCTGATGGATGCGCTGGCGGCCTTCGCTTAAAAGTTCATGCAGTACGGCATTGGCCAGCAGGTTTATCAGGCTGTTGGCTGAAGCGTAGCTGTCAAAGGCGGAAACGCTGTCCAGCGGCGCGCAGAGCTGCCAGCGGGCCAGGGCGATAACAGCCTGAGCCTGGGGTTCGCACACCACCACCGTTGGGATGGCATCCTGCTGTAACTGCTGGAGTAAGGGCTTGATGATGCGTGGACGGCGGCGGAAAGCGAGCACCACCACCATGTCGTTCTGCGTCACTTCCACCAGCTCTTCAGAGAGCGTCTGACCAGGCTGCGGCAGCACCTGAACGCCCCCTCTGGCCTGCAACAGCTGCTGCCGGAGGTGCAGCGCAACCGGGTAAGCGTTGCGCAGCCCAACGATGAATACGCGCTTGCTGCTGGCCAGCTGCTTTACCACTTCGCCAAACTGCGTGGCATCAATGCCGTTCACCCACTGAGTCAGATTCGCCATCTCCTGCTTGTAATGACGGGCGAGTAAGGTGTTGCCCTGCACCGCATCACGGTTGTCGGTTAACGGCATCCCGCTCTGACGAAGCGTACGCAGCTCGTCGCGCATATCTTTATATTTTTCATAGCCAAGCCGTTTGAAAAGGCGGCTGACCGTGGCTTTGGAAACACCGCTGAGCCTTGCCAGTTCGGCGCTGTTATAGCTGATCAGATCGTCAAAATGATCGAAGACAAAATCCCCTACCCGCTGCTCCTGAGGGGAGAGCTGGGGATAATGGCTTCTCAGACGTTCATCGAGCTGCTTCATAGCGTTGACCTTGTAACTTTTGTTTCAGAGGATCTGTTTATACAAATTGCGTGCCCGAACGGGAAACTTATTTTGCCGTCAGCCAGCAATTTTGTCCCGACCTTATGCGCAGAGAGGCAATTAACTTTTTGTTGCCGGCAAACTGGAACAGCTCTTGCTTACCTACTCTCCTGTAACCCTGAAAAAAGAGACCGGAATGATACAGAGTAATATCGCCCCCTTGGGCATGGCCGTCGCTCCCCATCATCTTGCCAGTGAAAGTGCCCTGGCGGTGCTGCGTGAAGGGGGCAATGCCATTGAAGCTATGGTTGCCGCTGCGGCGACCATCGCGGTGGTCTATCCGCATATGAATGGCCTGGGCGGAGACGGCTTCTGGCTGATCGTTCCTCCTCAGGGGGAACCGGTTGCCATTGATGCCAGCGGTGCTGCCGGCTCGCTGGCCGATCTCGCTTTTTATAAGAATGCCACCGCCATTCCCCATCGCGGGCCTGAAGCCGCCCTGACAGTGGCGGGTACAGTGAGCGGTTGGGCGGAGGCGCTGGCGGTTTCCGCCGAATTTGGCGGCACGGCGACGCCGGTTGCCAGGCTGCTGGCCGATGCCATTCGCTATGCCGCCGACGGCATTCCGGTCACCCAGTCGCAATCCTCCGCTACCGCCAGCAAATATCATGAGCTGGCGGAACAGCCCGGCTTTGCGCAAACCTTTCTTCCCGATGGGGAAGTGCCGAAGGCGGGCAGTCGCTTTACGCAACCGGCGCTGGCAAATACGCTGAGCCTGCTGACCGAAGAGGGGCTGGAGAGTTTTTATCGCGGCTCTCTGGCCCGCAAAATGGCGGGTGAAATGTCCCGACTGGGCATGCCCGTCACTCTTGAAGATCTGCATAATCACCGGGCAAAACGCCGGACGCCACTGCGTATCCAGCATCAGTGTGGCGAAGTTTATAATATGACGCCGCCCACTCAGGGGCTGGTTTCCCTGACGATCCTCGGCATTACCAGCCAGTTAAATATGCGTGATGCCACAGAAACAGAAACCGTTCACCGCATTGTGGAGGCGACCAAACTCGCCTTCAGCCTGCGCGATCGCTATATCACCGACCCGCTGCATATGCAGGAAGAGATGCAGGCGCTGCTGGATTCAGACCTGCTGACGCAGATGGCGGGAAAAATTGATGACCGGCAGGCCGCCCCCTGGGGCACGGGTAAAGGGCCTGGCGATACCGTCTGGATGGGCGTAATGGACAGCAGCGGTCTGGCCGTATCGTTTATTCAGAGCATTTATCATGAATTTGGCAGCGGCGTAGTGCTGCCAGATACCGGCATTACCTGGCAGAACCGCGGCGCGGCTTTCAGCCTCGATCCCGACCACCTTCTGGCGCTCAAGCCCGGCAAACAGCCTTTTCATACGCTGAATCCCGCCGCCGCACGGCTGAGCGATGGCCGCACAATGGTTTATGGCTCAATGGGCGGCGACGGGCAGCCGCAAACGCAGGCCGCCATTTTTACCCGTCACGTTGTCCAGGGGATGCCGCTTCAGCAATGTGTCAGCGCACCACGCTGGCTGCTGGGCCGGACCTGGGGCCAGGCCTCTGACTCGTTAAAGCTGGAGAGCCGCTTTTCCCCGGAAACCTTTGAACAGCTTCGCGCTTTGGGCCACGAAGTGGAGGCCCTGCCTGACTTCAGTGAAGCTGTGGGCCATGCAGGTGCCATCGTCCGGCACACCAACGGCATGCTGGAAGGAGCATGCGACCCAAGAAGCAACGGCAGCGCAGCCGGTTTTTAACAGGAGAAGAGCATGAATCAACATTCGCCCGACTGGGCAGCCTATGTGGCACAGATGGAACTGGTTCTCGGCGTAACCTTAAACGACCAGCGTCGGGCCGAGCTGCTGGTGCAGTTCACCCGCATTGCCGGTATGGCGGCGCCGCTGATGGCCTTTCCGCTGGACGATCGCCTGGAAGTGGCTGGAGTGTATAAAGCATGAATCCACTCTCTCTGAGCATCAAAGAGTTACAGGGCGCGCTAAGCAAAGGTGAGCTTAGTGCGCGGGATATTGCGCAGCAGACGCTCAGCCAGATAGCGCGGCTGAATCCGGCGATCAACGCCTGGACTGAAGTGACTCAGGATCGCATGCTTAACGAGGCCGATCGTCTCGATCGTCTGCGTCAAGAGGGACAGCCGCTGCCTCCACTGGCCGCAGTGCCCTACGCGGTGAAGAATCTGTTTGACGTGGCGGGCCATGTCACGCTGGCGGGTGCCACACTGTTCAGCGATCGTCAGGTGGCGAAGCAGGATAGCTGGGCGGTGAACAGGCTGGCCAGCTCAGGCGCCCTGCTCTCCGGTATGCTGAATATGGATGCCTATGCTTATGGGTTTACCACGGAGAACAGCCATTACGGCGCAACCAGAAACCCGCACGATGTGCAGCGCATCGCCGGTGGTTCTTCTGGTGGGTCGGCGGCGGCGGTTGCTGCCGGGCTGGTCAATTTCTCTTTAGGCAGCGATACCAACGGTTCTATCCGCGTCCCGGCTTCGCTGTGTGGGATTTTTGGTCTGAAGCCCACCTTTGGTCGCCTTTCCCGTAGCGGCAGCCAGCCCTTTGTAGCGAGCCTTGATCATATCGGGCCGTTTGCCCGCTCCGTTGACGATCTGGCCCTGGTCTATGACTCACTACAGGGGCGCGATCCGCACGACAGCTTCCAGGCAGAGAAAGCTATGCATCCCGCCCACCGGTTACTGGAGCATGGGCTGGAGGGCCTGCGCTGCGCTGTACTGGGTGGCTATTTCCAGACCTGGTGCAGCGATGAAGCCCGCGCTGCCGTCAAGGTGGCAGCCAGGGCGCTGAACGCAGAGAATGAGGTTCTGTTTCCGGAAGCCGAACTGGCGCGTAGCGCCGCCTTTATTATCACTGCTTCAGAGGGGGGGAATCACTATCTGCCTGCATTACGCACTCAGCCTGAACGGTTTGAGCCGCTTTCGCGGGAGCGTCTGCTGGCTGGCGCGATGATCCCTTCCTCATGGTATGTGCAGGCTCAGCGTTTCCGCCACCATTTCCGTGAGCAGGTTTTACCGCTGTTTGAACAGTTTGACGTGCTGATTGCGCCTGCCACGCCAACTACTGCCACGTTGATTGGTCAGGAAACCATGCCTGTCAACGGCACTGATTTGCCGATCCGCGCGAGCATGGGGATGTTAACGCAACCCATCTCATTCCTGGGGCTGCCGGTCACTACGGTGCCGTTGCAAACGCCGGGTGGTTTGCCAATTGGCCTGCAACTGATTGCGGCCCCCTTTAAAGAAGAGGCGTGCCTGCGCGCGGCCTGGGCGTTAGAAAAAATGGGGATTGCGAAAGCTGCGCCCGTCATGTTGAGTGCACAATAATGAAAAGTGAATATATTGATCGACCAGCAATTTTAGCTGAAGTGACTGCGGCTTTTTACCGGTATGAAGAGGCGCTGATCGGCAATGACACCGTGGTGCTGGATGAGCTGTTCTGGCATGACGAGCGCACGGTGCGTCTGGGCGCGGGGGAAAATCTGTACGGCATCGATGAGATCAGAGCTTTTCGGGCGTCTCGTCCGGCCAAAGGGCTGGATCGCCAGTTGCGTCATACGGTGATCACCACGTTTGGGGAAGACTATGCCGTGTGCAGCACCGAGTTCACCCGCGAAGGCAGCGACAAAATCGGTCGTCAGCAGCAGACCTGGGTCAGGCTGCCCTGCGGCTGGCGGATTGTGGCGGCGCAGGTGAGTCTGATGAGCTGAGAGGGATCTGTTTGAAGGTCAAAACCGGGTGCGGTGACAAGGCGTCACCACAGAGCACCTTATCCGGGAGGATGTGAATCTATCCCTGGAGACCTGGATGCCGCATCCCTGCGGCATACTCTCGGCTAACGTGCCCTGTGGTGCCCTCATCAGATTCAGCTTTGCCAGTGTGTTTGGCGATCAAACAGGTCAAAAGCATAACTTTGGCTTTGGCTTTGGCTTTGGCTTTGGCTTTGGCTTTGGCTTTGGCTTTGGCTTTGGCTTTGGCTTTGGCAGGTAGGCTTGTACCAACATGCAACACTAAAGTTATTGGGAAGGGAGAAGGGGCTGATAAACAAAAGCTAAGCGGCATGGACGCCGCTTCGCAGCCCCCATGGAGGGGTTCACGGCGTTTTTGTGTTCAGCCCCTTCTCCCTGACCAGATTGCTGAACTCACAGACGACCTGACTTTTCTGCACAACTTATAACGAAACTCACAGTGTGCCCCATAGCATCAGACATATGGGGGTTAGCGCTTTTACAGGTCAAAACCGGGTGCGGTGACAAGGCGTCACCACAGAGCACCTTATCCGGGACGTCGTGAATCCACTCCTGAAGACCCGGATGCCGCATCTCTGCGGCATACACTTGGCTAACGTGCCCTGTGGTGCCCCCATCAGATTCAGCTTTGCCAGTATGTTTGGCGATCAAACAGGTCAAAAGCATAACTTTGGCTTTGGCTTTGGCTTTGGCTTTGGCTTTGGCAGGCTTGTACCAACATGCAACACTAAAGTTATTGGGAAGGGAGAATGGGCTGATAAACAAAAGCTAAGCGGCATGGACGCCGCTTCGCAGCCCCCATGGAGGGGTTCACGGCGTTTTTGTGTTCAGCCCCTTCTCCCTGACCGGAGTACTGCACTTTCAGACAACTTGCCCTTTTCTTACATTCAGTACTAAAGGCCTGAGTGAGGAAATTATGGGCTGATAAGCAAAAGCTAAGCGGCATGGACGCCGCTTCGCAGCCCCCACGGAGGGGTTCACGGCGTTTTTGTGTTCAGCCCCTTCTCCCTGACCGGAGTACTGCACTTTCAGACAACTTGCCCTTTTCTTACATTCAGTACTAAAGGCCTGGGTGAAGAAATTATGGGCTGTTAAGCAAAAGCTAAGCGGCATGGACGCCGCTTCGCAGCCCCCATGGGGGGGTCACGGCGTTTTTGTGTTCAGCCCATTCTCCCTGACCGGAGTACTGCACTCTCAGACAACTTGCTCTTTTCTTACATTCAGTACTAAAGGCCTGAGTAAGGAAATTATGGGCTGTTAAGCAAAAGCTAAGTTAGTCAGTCAGCCGCAGCACGGATGCTGCGGCTAAACATCAGTGAATCACGCCTTCGGCGCAGGATGATTTTCCACCCAGTGATCGGCTATCTGCTGACGCGTGCAGATCCAGACATCGTCATATTGTTGAATATGATCCAGGAACCGCAGTAGCGCTTTAAAGCGCCCTGGCCGCCCAAGCAGACGGCAGTGCATCCCTATCGACAGCATTTTAGGCGAACTTTCACCCTCTTCGTACAGCACGTCAAAACTGTCTTTCAGATAGGTGTAGAACTGCTCTGCGGTATTGAAACCTTGCGGCGTGGCGAAACGCATGTCGTTGGTTTCTAAGGTATAGGGAATAATCAAATGGGGTTTGACCGTGCCGTCCTGGCAGGTAACCTGCGACCAGAAAGGCAAATCGTCGCCGTAGTAATCGCTGTCGTAAGTGAAACCGCCCTGCTCAACCACCAGCCTGCGGGTATTCGGGCTGTCGCGGCCGGTGTACCAGCCGGTTGGCGCTTTGCCGAACAGATCGGTCAGCGTGTCTACCGCCTGCTGCATATGCTGGCGCTCTGCTTTGGCATCCATTGCCTGATAATGGATCCAGCGCCAGCCGTGGCTGACCACGTCATAATCCGCTGCTTTGATCGCTGCCACGATTTCAGGATGACGAGCCAGCGCCATCGCCACGCCGAACACGGTTAATGGCAAACCGCGCTTTTGAAACTCATTGTGAATGCGCCAGAAGCCTGCGCGGGAGCCATATTCATAGAGCGACTCCATTGACATATGGCGCTCGGGATAGCTCGCCGCCCCAATGATATCTGATAGAAACTGCTCGGAACCGGCATCGCCATGCAGCACGCTGTTCTCCGCGCCCTCTTCATAGTTCAGCACAAACTGCACGGCGATCTTCGCATTGCCAGGCCAGGCCGCATGAGGCGGATTGCCCGCATATCCACGGAGATCGCGCGGGTAGTTCTTATTGAAGCTGTACTCTTTTTTCTCTGTGGTATCAGTCATAGTTAAAGTCCTTGTATCGGCACGCTCACTCCAGCTTCAGACTGGCAAACTGTCCCGACAGGGTTTTTCTTACAGGATAGTCCAAATCACCATGTTTACTGGTGGATAGCCCCAGAGCCACCAGCGACTCAACCATTTTTACGGCGGCACCGACACCGTCAATCACCGGGATCCCTAACTCAATCGTCAGCTCACGGGCCAGAGTCGCCATGCCGCCACAGCCAAGCACGATAGCGCCACTACCATCCTGCCGCTTCGCTTGTATACACCCCTCCCGTACCTTCTCCTGGGCCAGCCCGCTTCCATCCTCCAGCGCCAGCACCGGCAGGTCGATGGCATGCAGCGCCGCACAGTGGTGCTCAAAGCCATACTGCTGTAGCAAATGCCGGGCAATGATCACCGTGCGCGGCAAGGTCGTCACTATTGAGAAGCGCGTTGCCACCATCGTCGCCATATGCATAGCGGCTTCGGCAATGCCAATAACTGGCCCCCGAGCCAGTTCCCGCGCGGCCAGCAGCCCAGGATCGCCAAAGCAGGCAATCACATGCCCGCTTACGCCCTGCTCGCGGCCCGCCTTGATCTGTTCCAGCACGCCAATGGCCGCAACAGCTTCGTCAAAATGCCCTTCGATAGAGGGCACGCCCTGGCTGGGGTTGACGGCAATAATCTCTGTACCTGGCCCGGCCACTGCTCGTGCGGCTGCGCCGATTGTTTCGGTCATCGCAAGAGTGGTATTAGGGTTGATCACCTGAATGAGCTGTCTCACCGTCATGCTTTAACTCCAAAACCCGAAAACAGGCGGGCAAAGTCCGGCAGCATTTCACCCCCACGTTCGAAGTGCAGACTGCTTACGATATGATCGAAATGTTGCTGCATGGCGTCAGCCAGCGGCTGTAACGCTTTTTCTCTGACCAGCTCAATTAACCGATCGTGATCGTCACAGCGGCAACCCTGCTGCCACGGCGCACCATACGCCGCAATCACCAGTGATGAGCGTTGCGACAGGCGTGTCACCATATCGGTCAGTACCTGATTGCCGGAGATAGCCTGTAGCTGGATATGAAAAGCAGCGGAAAGGCGGATAGCAGCCGGGCCATCATGCGCCTCATGTGCCTGCTGCTCCTGTTGATTAAGCTTCTCCAGCGCCACCAGATGCGGCGACTGGCAGTGTTCCAGCACCGCAGGCAGATTGGCGCACTCAATCAGCGCCCGTGTGCGAAAGATATCCCTGGCTTCCTCAACGGAAGGCGTGGCGACCTGCGCACCACGTTTGGGCGTTAACACGACCATTTGCACCGCAGCGAGGCGTTGCAGCACCTTACGAATACCGGTACGACTGACACCAAATACTTCGGCCAGCGCCTCTTCCGGCAGCTTGCTGCCCGGCGGCAGCTGGTGCTCCACCATCGCCGACATCAGCGCCTGATAGATAGGTTCGTCCTTGTCTGCCAGGTCAGAGGCCGTTTTCAGGCCGGTTTCACTCTTCATTCCCTACTCCGGTAAACATCAGTTCCATCAAGAATCGTACACATCAATTCAAAGTTTTGTATACAACAAAAGGATTTTGGCCTGGATCCTGCAACACCTTGTCATAACCAATTTGCCTTTATCTCTCTTCACAGGAGCAGGATTCATGCCAGATACTCAGAATGTCACCCCGGCGTCGGCGGTTGAAGCCCACGCGAACTACAGCCCACGGCTTTGTAACAAAGATCTGGCTCCTACGCGTGACCAGAACTGGAGCTGGTACAACATCTTCTCTTTCTGGATGTCCGATGTGCACAGCATGGGCGGCTATGTGGTGGCCGCCAGCTTCTTTACGCTGGGCCTTGCCAGCTGGCAGGTGCTGCTTTGCCTGCTGGTCGGCATCTGTATCGTGCAGATTTGTGCCAACCTGGTTGCCCGCCCCAGCCAGATGACCGGGGTACCCTATGCGGTCATTTGCCGCCAGGCGTTTGGCGTATTTGGGGCGAATATCCCAGCCGTGATCCGCGGCCTGATCGCCTTTGCCTGGTACTGTATTCAAACTTATCTGGCGGCTAACGCCCTGATGCTGGTTTCGCTGAAGTTCTGGCCTGCGCTCGCCCCCATGACGCACTCTGCCTGGCTGGGCCTCTCTCAGCTGGGTTGGATATGCTTTGGCATTATGTGGCTGGCGCAGGCAATGGTGTTCTGGCACGGCATGAACGCCATCAAACGCTTTATTGATATCGCCGGACCGGCGGTCTACGTGGTCATGGTTGCGCTGGCAGGCTGGATTGTATACAAAACCGGTTTTTCCGGCATTTCCCTGACGCTGGCCAGCAAGCAGCTTACCGGTAGCGAACAGGTGTGGCAGATGATTACCGCCACGGCGCTGGTGGTCTCTTACTTCTCGGGGCCGCTGCTGAACTTTGGCGACTTCTCCCGTTACGGGAAAAGCATGGGCGAAATCCGTCGCGGCAACCGCTGGGGCCTGCCGTTCAACTTCCTGCTCTTCTCTGTGGTCACCGTGGTGATTGTGTCCGGCACTCAGTCGCTATTCGGACATATGATCACTGACCCTATCGAAACGGTCAGCCGCGTGGGTAACGATCTGGCGGTAGCGATTGGCCTGCTGACAATGATTACCGCCACTATCGGTATCAATATTGTGGCTAACTTTGTTTCACCCGCTTTCGACTTCTCTAACTGCTCGCCGCAGAAAATCAGCTTCCGCACCGGCGGCATGATTGCAGCCGTAGGGTCGGTGCTGCTGACGCCGTGGAACCTGTTTCAGTCACCAGAGCTTATCCACTATACGCTGGATGTACTGGGCGCTTTTATCGGGCCGCTGTTCGGTATCCTGCTCTGTGACTTCTACCTGATCAAACGCGGCCAGATTTCCGTCAACGATCTGTTCGACGATACGCCAAAAGGCAAATACTGGTATCGCGGGGGCTTTAATCCAAAAGCTATTGCTGCGCTGGTGCCTTCAGTACTGATTGGTTTGGTTATCAGCTTTATCCCTTCCCTGCATGAGGTGGCGAATTTTAGCTGGTTTATCGGCGTGGCGCTGTCGGCAGGCTTCTACCGCTGGATCGCCCGTGAAGAGCGCGGCGTCAGCAGCCAGAGCTATGGACGCAGCGTTGCCGTAGAGAAGAGATAAGAGCGTTGGGGCGGCTACGAACGACGAAAGCCTGATTTATTTGCTGTATCAGGCTTTCTGAATATTTGGTGGAACGGACATCTGCCATGAACAGATCATTATTATCCACCTTCAGGCACTAAACGAACCAGGCACAACAGCAAAGAGCCGCTGTGCTGATAAATAATATTCTTTCTTTTTTATCAGGTCGCACCGCCATCAACGGTAATCGTCTGTCCTGTGATCCAGCGACCTCCCTCACTCAATAAGAAAGTCACCACATCGGCGACGTCCTTTGGCGTACCAAGGCGATTGAAAGGGGATGCTGCGGCAAAAGCCGCCTGTCGCTCTGGCGGCGCTTTAGCAAACATGCCTGGTATAGTGGCACCAAGCCTTAAGCTATTAACGGTAATATCTCTGGCACCCACTTCCTTTGCCAAAACCCGACTGAAGAGTTCCAGTGCTGCCTTACTCGCGGCGTAGAGGGCAGAACCTGCAATCGGCGCAGCGACCATTGTTGATGAAATATTGATAATACGGCCACCATTGCGCAGCAGGTTTGCCGCCTCTTGCAATATGAAAAGGGCACCACGCACATTGACATCAAACACTCTTTCATACAGCTCGTTGGTAACCATCGCTATCGGGCCTGGTGCAATCACGCCCGCGTTATTAATAAGATAATCAAGCTGCTCATACCGGTCCTTAACAAAACAGAACAAAGCGGCGATATCATCAGGTTGGCTGATATCAGCACGAATGGCATTCGCCTCTCCTCCGTTGGCTCTGATTGAGGCAACAACGTCGTTAGCTTTCCTTTCTGCTGTCGCATAGGTCAATACCAAAGCCATGCCTTTTGCCGCCAGGCGGCGCGCCAGCTCACTGCCAATACCGCCTGATCCTCCAGTAACAAGCGCTACTTTTTTATCCGTTTGTTGTAGTCTCATACATTTATTCCTTATTGATTAATGTTAAAAGCATCAGGCGCTACCCGCTCTTGCCTTTTCCGTCGACGGAGGGAGATTATTGAGGGAAATTTCATTCATCTGCGCCGCTCTCATCAGCCGCAAACAGACAGTGCCTGAAAGCGATACAGCGGACATGACATAGAACGTGCCGCCCAATAAAGAGGAATAGAGCGGCCCTGAGAGCAGAACAAATACCCCCATGCCAAGCCCCATAGAAAAAGCGGAATAGATACCCTGTGCCGTTGATGAAAGAGAGGCATCTACCTTATCGGTAATAATTTGCATGGCGGCAAAATGACAGGCACCAAAGGACAACGCATGTAAACATTGCGCAATCAAAAGTAGGATCAGATTATCGTTGCTGCCGATCACCAACCAGCGAAAGGCCGCTGCGGCCCCCCCAATCGCCAGTACATTGACAGGGCCTAATCTGGAGAGTATCGACCGTCCAAAGGCGAAGACCATCACCTCCACCGCCATACTACTCCCCCACAGTAAGCCGATGATTTGATCCGACAGCCCTTCAGCACGCCAGTAAATGGAACCGAAAGTATAATATGCAGCATGACTGCCCTGGATTAGGGTGGTTGCAATCAAGAACCAGATAAACCACTTACTCTTGAAGAAGATTGAGGTATTAACATCCTTATTCTTTACCATCGACACGGAAACTTTTGGCAGCAGGCAGGAGGAGATAAATAATAATCCTGCCGCACCGCAAATAGACCACAGCAGCGCAGGCTCACCAAAATGCTCTAATAACTTACCTGAAAATATTGCCACAGCCATAAACCCGACCGACCCCCAAAGTCGTACTTTCCCGTAATCAAACTTCTGCTCTCTGGCCGTTACCGTAGCCAGGCTTTCGGCCAGTGACATAATCGGTGACCAGCAGGCAAAACTTAATATCGTCATCAGCATGATGGGAATAAAACTGTCCGTTTGCGAAAAGAGTATTATGCTGGTGAATAACCCGCAGGCCAGAACAATAACGGCTTCCCGTCGCTGCCCCGTGCGATCGACAATTTTTGACACTACCGGTGTAAACACAATCTTTAAAGCAAATGACAATGCCGTTAGCACGGCAATGCCTGAGGGGGAAATCCCTTTATACTCCAGCCACACGGGCCAAAACGGCAAATGTATCCCAATAAAAGAAAACATACTAAAATAAATCAAACCAAACCGTGTTTTTATTAAATTACTCATCCCTCTCACCCAGAAAATTAATAAACAGGTCAACCCATGGTTAAATAACCACAAACATTTCAGATGCGAAAAATAAAAATCCGAACCGCACTACAGGTCAGATAAAAGTTTTTCTGTTAACCAACAGGTTTAGACAACTTTTGTAGTAGCCAGTCTGCAATCTCAATACTGTATTGATTAATATAATTCAAACAAACATGAGCTTCTGTTGGATAGATTTTAAGACGATGTCGCTCTCCCAGAGCCTTGTGCATATCCTCCAGCGCTGTCACTGGAAATATATCGTCCAGCCCTCCATGGATCGACAATATATCCGTTGTGCTTTGCTCCGGAATGGTAAGCGCCAACTGGTCGAAAATATTCTGCATTTCGATCTCATTTCCCCCCATAAATGCATAGCGGAAATCCTCCTTCAGCCGCCGGGGCAGCGTTGCGTAGGGCGATAAATATGGCCCACCCGATAAATTGACCACAGCCTTAAACTGCTGCCCCAGGTAGCTGGCAACACGTAGCGCAAGGTAGCCCCCAAAGCTGACACCAAAGAAACCCAGTCTGTTAACATCGATGGCAGGCTCTATTTTCAAACGTGTAATAATCTTCTGCACTACGGTTTCAAACTGCATATCAATAGGGTTGCAGCCGACATTGATCCCTTGCCCTGGACCATCAAACATAAAGACCGCGATACCGCGAGCAAGAAATTGTTCAGCAAAGGCGAACACCTCTACCTCGGTCACTGAATCCAGCCCATTAGACAGAATTACGCATGGCCAGGTGGTTTCACTGACACCCCGTTGAGATGGTAAAACCAGATAATAGGGAACGTGCACATCGCCATGCATAAACTTCCCCGTACTCAACGACAGTTCCGTATGTTCCAGACTTCGCATAAAACACTCTTTCACACTCTGCCGCATTTGCGTCTTCTGCACAGGATCGGAGAAATACATAAACTCAGCCCAATGAAAACATGCCGCTGCGCTGCGCCAGGCCATGCTGGCACCAGCCTCCGAGCTGCTTTCATTAGCCAGACTGACATAGCCATGCCCCAACTGGCTCCAGCGCTGCATCCACTCTTGCCAGAACTCACCCAAGCTAAGATCCTGGCACTCGGTCGGAAAATCTTGCAGGGCAATCGCAATGTCCCCCCAATGGATCTGCGCACCATGTACCGAGCGCAAAAACATCAGTCGCGGCAGAAAATATGCGCACAGACGGTACAGAGGTTCAGGCAGTAGGGCCGGTTTCATGCTGCCTTCCTTTGTTTGTGCAACCAGTGGCAAAATGCATCGACCGTTGTCTGGCTGTTTTTCATAATCAATGCCTTAATACGCTGTTTATTACGCTGAATATCGTTATCGGAAAACAAGACGCCACAACGTTCAGGATCAATATGAACTGAATGCTCAGCAATAAGCTCCGTGCCGCTGCCACTGGCACGAACCCGCCAGCATCCACTATGGCTTTTCAGCATCGCAGGAGGTTCAGGTTGGAAATACGAAATTGTCTGCGAATCGCGATCGCATTGCCGGATACTACGGAAATGCTCGCTTCCCCCTGCTCCCGTAATTTCCATCACAAACTCTTGATATTTAGCATCCTCATAAATAACATCTACATCGTTACAATGTGGCAAAACAGTTGGCCAATGATGGATATCAGATAACAGAGAGTAAATTTCTTCAGGAGCATAGGGTAATGAGTAATGGGTAGTAAAAGACGATAATGTTATATCAGCTTTTTCAGCAAACTCTTTCACTGCCAATATTTCTCCACCTGCATTCTCATCAATAAACCGATTAATTAAATCACTAGCCTGTTCATGCGTACTAATATCTTCACGGATACCAGAAATATCATCCAGCAGTGTGAAATCCCGCGTAACATTCAGGATACAGCGCCGCTCTCCAAGTGGAACAACTCGCCACTGGCCACTCATTTCCTTCAGAAAGGGCATAGGGACCGGCAGGAAGAAGTCAATTCTTTTGATATCATCAAAATAATTACGCTGAGTATCCCAACCGACCACCTGGCCATTTTGCCTGGCTTCAATTCGCACTCTTTCAGTATTTCCCAGGCGCTCCTGCACCACCGCCGAGATACAAGCATCAAAAATTTTTGGCCAGTTGCTTACATCGGCGACAATGCCATACACCGCTTTGACAGAAGCCTCACAAATGATCGAATGTGAGGTAGAACGCTTCACAACAGAGTGTGGTTTCTGCAATGCGTCTCTGATGTTACCCAACTCTTTGATGGAATTAGCATCTATTGCATTAGCAACAAATGCCGCCGCCTGTTCACGCGTGGTTATTTCGTCAATTTCGCAAGGAATGTCATCAACAAGGGTGTAGTCGTGTTCCAATACAATCAAACTCTGAATTTGATTGAGTGCGATCACCCGCCAGGTGGTAGTCATTTTTTTAACGAACAACATGGGCTTAACAATTGTAGAGTCGATCCCAAAAATTTCTTTACGAAATACCCGCCGTGATTCCCAGGTCATTTGCTCGCCACCGACCAGGGCGGTTACCCGGATCTGTTCCTCATTCTCATTACAGGCCAACGTTTCCACCGCAATACAAGGCTCAAAAAGCTGCGGCCACTGCTGAGAATTGCAGATCAGGGAATAAACCGTGGCTTGCGATGCATTACAGACCACTGAATTAGCCTGGGTACGCTTCATGATATTTCCTCCATGACAGATATCGGAATTAGTGCTTTTACATCAATGGTTTTTAGCACTTCAGCTTTGATTATTTTATCATTGGCACTCTTGGGGAAAGGGAAACGGCTTGGATAGACATAATCCGGCCATTTCTCCTTACTGAGTTGTCCACCAAGCTGCGCCGATATAACCTGACCAATGACTTCATCACTTTGCTGTGCCAGCGGGCCATAGATACAAACGACCGGTGTATTGCCCAAGTTATTAGCTGTGGGAATACTCAATAGCAGTACTTCCTTCACATCAGCGATCCCTGCGATGACACTTTCAACCTCTTCCGGATAGAGCCGATGACCATTCTTACTCAAAATCGTATTGCTGATACGTCCCTTAAGGATCAGTTCACCATTCTCTGAGAAATGGCCGTAATCACCCGTATGGAAAAACTCAACGACTGGCTGGACCTGGCCCGAGGAAAGATCAAAATATCCTTCCATCAAACCAGCCCCACGTAATATCACCTCTCCAACGCTGTTTTCTGAAACATCAGAAAAATGCAGAGAAATATCGAGAGAATCATCGGGCCGACCAACACAATAGATATATTCCTCATAGAGCTTTCGTTGATGATCGTCCTCTGTCAGCCAGCAAAACGGGCCAAATGTTTCACTAAGGCCATACCCTTGCACCCATTCGCAAGGAATAAGCGCTCGAGCTTCTTCAAGCAATTTTTTCGGTAGTGCCGCAGCACCATATGCCATAACGCGTAAACTGCTCAAATCAGCACCACATTCACGGGTTCCTTCAACAAACCTGCGCAGCGCAACTGGCCGTAACATCATGTGAGTGATCCGATGGTGTTCGACTTGCTGCGGCCATTGCTCAATCACCCGTCCAGCAGGGAATACGAGTGTCGCGTTGTGCAATAGCGCTCCAAAAGAGAAAATGACACCCGTTGTGTTATTTATTAAACCAGACATGAAAATACGGGCATCCGCGCTGAATTTTAGTTGTTTCGATACTGAAGCCACACGTTTGCAGACCAACGATTCTGAAACACTGACCGCTTTGGCTTTACCCGTGGTACCACTGGTAAATAACACTAAAAAATTCTCGACTGGATCCGGGCTTCCAACAATAATATCGATAATATCTGCGCAGTTGTTTTCGGCAAAAGCATTCAATTTTATAAAATGGATATCTTCAGCCGTTGCCCATTGCAATTCTTCAACAGCCTTATCCTGACGTAGATAAACCACATGGTCAGGCTTGACGGTCTGGATAATGTTCACCCACTCCGGTATCGCCGCATTTTGCAGGTTATACGGCATGACAATCTGGATACCAATCGCACTGGCTGCCGCCATAAACACTACAGCGCTTTCGTCATGTTCAGGGATCAATACCACCTGCTGCCCACGTCGCACGCCCAAACGCCCCAAAGCATGAATGGTGTGTGCTACCGCCTTACAAATATCGGCATATGTGTAAGTTCGGGCTGGCGTAACAAATGCTATTTTATTACCCATGCCATCATCAGCACTCTGAAACAACCAAATGAGCTTCATAGAAAACCTCAATACAAGATGATGTCAGCTCTGATTTCACACACAGCTTTCCACCTTTTTAGCACGGATAAACTCATATATCGCCTGACCGCTCTCCCATGAACCACGCTCAGACTTCGAGGCTGGAATACCAAATTTACGTTCAACCTCTTTGGCAAACTCTGTCATTTCGGTCGAGTCCATGTCATATACCAGATCGAGATCGGCACTCATATCCAGCTCATCTTGCGCGACGTCGATATAAGTTGAAATAAGCGCTTTAACTAGTAAAAAAATTGGGTCTTGCATTATTAACTCTCCAGTTATTAATCTTTGGCATTTCAAATTGCAGCTAATAGCACTGACTTGAAAGGTTATGGGTATAAATATAACAACCTGAATTGGCTTATAACGAAGCCAGACTCAACGTTGAAACACTACCTTGCTTGCTAAGACGACGGATCATCACCTTATTAAAGGAGAGAGAGGGATCGCCGCTGGCATCAAAATGTTGGGGATGAGTGGTGCCATGACAGAGATTCCGGGCCGCGCACACCGTTTCCATTACGCCAGAAACAGCAAACATATTGCCAAAATGCTCACGACCAGAGGCAATATAAAGCGGTGCCCGAATGTCATTATGAAGACACTTTGTACTGCTGGTTTCTGCCTCAAAAGCAGCATCCGTCAGAAACAAATAAAGGGCATCAGGATGGCTGAGAGCATTTAAAGCGTTATTCCTGAGAACAAAATTGACATCTTTAGCATCAGAGCAAAAATGATCGGCAAACCCGCTGATTTCACAATAAGTTGTAGCGCCTCTTTTTTTAGCATTCTCATACTCTTCTAATACCAGGAATGCAGCACCTTCGCTAAACGCCGCTGGTGTTTCATCTCCAAATACCGAGGTCTTCACCCCACCTGGTTTGGTACTGCGTTCCAACATTGCGCGTATATAGGAACTTGAAAGATCTTCTGATGCACCGCAAAGCACCACATCGGCACGCCCACGCTGAATAGCTTCGACGCCATAACCAATAGCTTGTAAACCTGCAACGTTGCTGGCTGAAAACGTTTTGGAATATCCCTTTAATCCATATTGCAGTGAAATCTGCCCTTGTAGTGCGGCAGGAAACCAGGCGGTGGCAACATAAGGCCCCATAGCCTCTACATTTTCAGTATGCAGAGCCTTGATTTTCGACTCGGCAAAACCCCAGCCTCCCAGGCAGTTACCAACAAATATCCCGCCCCTGGATAAATCAATATCGCTATTAAGCACACCACTGTTTTTCAATGCCATATCTGCCGCACACAGGCCGTAAAACGTAAAGTTATCCAGTTTGCGTTTCAAGCGGCCCTTTACCACCTCCGTTCCATCAAAGTCTGTGACCCGTAAAAATGTCGATGGATCATATTGACGCATGGCATTCTGCTCAGGTGAGTTGGCACAGATGCTGTCAATCGTATGCCCAAGTGCACTCAGCGCACCTATTCCGGTGATAACAATACGTTTTTTCATAATTTATACCGCTTGCAGGACAACAGCGCTGTGGATCCCCGAGAATCCGCTGCTTAATTTGATAGCCGATCGAATGGATGCCACTCTCGCTTCGTTTGGTACATAGTCGAGGTCGCACTCTTCATCAACCTGATGGTAATTAATCGTCGGGAAGACCATCTGGTGTTGTATTTCCAGACACATGGCAACCAATTCAATAGCATTAGCAGCGGTCAGAGCATGGCCCGTCATGGCCTTGAGCGAGTTCACCGGTATGTGGTAAGCCCGTTCGCCAAATACACGCTTGATTGCCCCAGTTTCATTGGTATCATTTTGGGCAGTCGAGCTGCCATGTGCGCCAATATGGTCGATAGCGTCAATATCACACTCCGCATCTTCCAGAGCTGCATGCATACATCTCGCCAGTGCCTCGCCATCAGGTGGCAGATCTGTCATGTGATAAGCATTATTAGTCGATGCGTATCCTGCTATCCCGGCATAAATTTTTGCTCCACGCCGGATAGCGTGCGTATATTCCTCCAATACAAAAATGCCGCATCCTTCAGCGATCACAAATCCATCCCGCTCAGCAGAGAACGGACAAGATGCCTGAGTTTTATCGCTACAATCTCGTGTTGAAAGCGCCCCAAGTGCTTCGAAAGATCCGATGGACAACGGACACAGTGGAGCTTCACTGGCACCGGCGATCATGACATCGGCTTTACCACTACGGATTTGTTCAAAAGCAAATCCCAAAGCATCCAGCCCCGCCGTACATCCTGTCGACAAATTAGAGACCGGCCCCATCGCGCCATATTTTCTGGCTATAGAAGAAGCCGCGATACCAAAATCCAGATTGTCGTAGAAGTGTTTGTCCACCCAGTCGCTATTCACGTCTTCGGTTCCGTTATCGCTCATTAGCAACAGGTTCTGTTCCATAGTGGCAGCATCAGCAATAGCGCTGGCAACCATCACGCCAAAGCGGGTACGCTCTATCTCATTCATCTTCAAGTCTGCATCTGCCATAGCCATATTGGCCGCAGCTAGCGCAAATTGCAGATAACGGCCGCTGCTCTGAATTTGTCGTTCAGAAACGTCATACAGAAACGGTGAGAAATCATCTACCTGCCCAAGTGAGGCACTTTTAAAACCAAACCGTTTGCCCCATTCATAAGATTTAATTCCGGAGATCCCCCGGAGAGTGTTATTCCAAAATTTCTCAATTCCTGTCCCATTAGGTGCTATGACCCCAAGACCTGTAATGACAACTTTTTTTGTCTGCATAGTGCATCCAGTATTAATATTTTTACAGAGAACTCAACTAAGTGACATTAATCACAGCATAATTGCTGTCACTCAGTTTATTCGGTAAATAAATCCAGATTTTTGCCCAAAGATACAGGCTCAACCGGCGTAAGAAAGTTTTCTGCACTATTTGGTAACATAGCCTTTGCTAACAAAAAAAAGTCGTTGGCCGTTATTTCAAAGTGACCAAATCGGAATTTATATCCCCAATTACTGTTCCCGGCTGTGAAACTAAGTTGATCAAGTAATGGGTGGATAGGAGCATCAACACAGGGCTGATAAGCAACATCCCGTCGGTAGGGTACAAAGGATGGGGTCATCTGAAACTGATAGGTTTCCTCTCCAATGACTGTACCGATGGCGGTAAAGCTCTGACATTTCTCTTTTCCCTGAAATTTCAGAACGGGCGAATAAAAAACAATGCCGTCCCCCACAGCCATCCTGGCTAGCGGTGAGCGTTTTCCGTGGCATACCTGACAGAAGCCGCCTTGTTCCCCGATTTTAATATGTTCTCGGGAGACAACGCCACACCAATACTTTGTCATCGTAACTCTCCTTCTGGGATAATCGGCTTGATCCTTTAATCAAGCCGGATACTTATTTACTTAGCAGTTACCAGGGAAATAATATTGTTTACCGACTCAGGCAAGCCACCCTGCATGTGTGGCCAAATCTCCTCACCAAAGAAGCCAGATGCCTCTTGCGCAATCTCAGCATGAATTTCATGCGTAATCGTGATTTGCTGCCCAAGTTGTTCAATGCGATGAATGTTACGCAGTACTCCAAACGGCAGTACGGCCTCATCGGAAAATTCTTTACCCGGCGTCACTGTTTTTAATGTAACCGGAATAGGTTCGCCACCTTGTGGGGTAAGAGAAAACGTATTTCCTGCTGAAAACGGGTGTAGAATTTCGGAATGCACGATACCTGAATCCCATTTTTTCCAATTATTCACATCAGCCCAGACAGCCCAAACAGCCCAAACATCGTCCGCTGATGCATGAGTTGTTGCCTGATAAGAGGCGATATATTTAACATTGTGAGGCATAATCTGTTTCCTTTGAATTTTTAATTTCGAATAAGGAGGAGAGATCATTTTTATCTCCCAGCCAATATGAACGCTCACGCGCGCCAACTTCTACCATAACCCCATTCAGTGACCAGTTTTTCTCATTCAGAGAATCGGTGTCTCCCCAAAATGCAGGGTTAAAGAATTCCAGAATAACATTCGCATGCCAGATCAAACCCAGCTCGGTAAGTTGCATGCAATCATCTTGTAACTCTACTAATCCTTTACGTTCCAGACGTGTGATTTCTTCAGAAAAATCGTCAAGAAAATCGGTGCCAAACTTATTGCGATAAAATTTGTATTCAATTTTGAAATATACTAATGCGAAGACAACATGTCGTTCACGTTGTACACGCCCGGACATAAGATCCGTTACCGAACTAATGAGGAATTCACCACGGTTGACGTGTTCAATATACTTTTCAACATCAGACTCAGTGCCAAGGCGATAACCATCAAAGTAGCTGTATGAGCCGGGGCCAAGAGCCAGGGTTTCATTGTCAACCTTCCAGTTCGAGTGATTATATTTATTCTCATATCCCGGTTTGCAAAAATGGTCCATCATATACATCTGATACCCCATCTCTTCAGCCATTTTTTTTGCTTCACGGTACATGGCCTTAACCATTGTATTTTCCGGATTTACTGGCGGTTGAATTTTTCCCCGATTGATCAGTTGGCTTTGTGGGGTATCATTATGAATACGGTATAAATAAATGGTAAAGTGCGGCACACCCAGTTCATTAAGCGTTTTTAAATCGCTTTTCCAAATATCCAGTGTATGGCCCGGCATGTTATACATAAGGTCCATTTGAATATTGGTCAGCCCTCTCTCCTGGAATGCACGGATAACTCTGACACTGTCCTGTGCTGCATGGGGAGACCCCACTACCGTGAGGATTTCGGGATGGAAAGACTGTACGCCCAGGCTCAGGCGATTAATAAATGAATCTGCGACATAAACTATTTTTTCATCATCAAAATCACGGGCATTACCTTCCAGGGTAAATTCGTAATCCACATCAACCTTAAAATTTTCAAACACAGCATCAACAATGCGTTTTAGATTGGCTGTTTTTAAAATACTACCCGTCCCCCCACCAATAAAAATGCTTTTCAGTTTCCCCTCACCAAATTTACGAAACGCTGCCCATTTTTTCATGTCTTTGAGTAAAGCGTTAACATACTCATCTTCACGATTATGTTTGTCATTCTCAGGCAACAGCTTAATAAAATACGGACAGGATTTGCAACGGGTACGGCAAAAAGGCACCCCAATATATAATGTAAAATCGACTCCATCTTGATCCATGTTAATGTTATTGGTAACAAAATCACTACCCTCCATATTTTTATGCATACCTGGCGGATATAATACAAAGGGTAAATAACATTTATTTGGGTAGGGTTTCATTAGCATTACATCTTCATTTCTTATCGCAGGCATTGCGATTAGCCTCCAGTTTAATTTCATTGCTAAGTGGGTCTGTAATTTATTTAATCAATAATGGCAACCACTCGACTCCATGCGGCATCGGCATTTTTTAGCTTAATTGGAAAACAGCACACCTGAAATCCGGTAGCATTGGGCAACTCTTCGAGATTACCCAATCGCTCTATCTGCAAATACTCATTATCTCTGCCAAAAAAATGGGCAGGCCATAGAACCTCTTTATTTCCTGTTTGCTTATAATGAGCAATCATGTCACAGAAAGGCGGGTCAAAGCTGAAGGCATCGGTGCCGATCACACGGATACCACGTTCAATAAGCCAGGCTAAAGCACTCGTATCAATCGCCTGATAAGCGGTAAAGTATTCACGTTTACCCAGATTTTTATAAGCGCCAGTATTAATCAGGATAATATCTCCAGCGGCTAACTCATGTCCTGTACTGGCCAATTTCTGTTGCACACATACTGCATCAATGACTGCATGCCGATCCGAAAAGTCAAGCAAAACACCGCGCCCATAACACCATGACAGCGGAATATCCGTCACGGTCTTTTGCTTACCCTTTTTACCGGAACGCCAACCGTAATGGTAAGGAGAATCGATATGTGTTCCCGTATGAGTGGTCAGGCTATAAGTCATTAAAGAAAGCCCCATGCCATCAGGGAAATCCCGGTGATCGATATTATACTTCGCTGGTTTTACTATTTTCATCCAGCAACGCCGCCAAAAACTCATTACCTGGAAGTGCAAATAACTCTTACCTAGCTTATCAGCACCATCCCGATGATTAACAACTTTTCGTATTACTGGCTCCGGCTCCCAAAAATCTGGATCTATACTCACACTCAGGTCAATAATACGCTTTAACTCACTCATGATGAATTTTCTCGAAAGCAACGTGATAAATATTTTTTAATTCTGTATCGTCAAATTGTGATACAACACAAACAAAGTCTCTGCCTGAAATAACAGTATCCGAGCTGGCTCTCTCTGCGTGATTGTCCTGCCCCTTGGTTTGTGGACCAAATAACATCTTATGCAAAGTTAACCCATTGAGTTTGACGAATGATTCCATACGACACCAGGCACACATTGCTAATTGCTTAATGATTCTGCTTTCTTTCCAAACATCACTTATATCAATAAAGGCTGGTAAGTATTTTTCACAAATACTGATCAGATCCACTGATTGCTGCCTCATTTCGAGATCTGCCCCTATCCTATTCTCAGAAACTGCTACCACACAAAATTCTGCTGACGAACTACTGCTGAAATGAAATTTATCATTATTATCATGAGCTATAACATAGGGTTTTCCATTAGCGTCACGTTCAATGGAATATGATTCTACATAATGCTGTAAAACAAAGTTCAGCACGGCTCTTCTGAAGGCAAAATTACGTTTCCGTTTAGACGGAATGATTTTTTCATAACGTTTACGATCCGCTTCTCGCGATAGTGCCAGTATTGAAACCTCATCAGTTTCTTTTATTTTGGCGATCCATATATCAGTCCAGCCTGCCATATTGACCTCCAGTTAAAGTCAATAATTTCCCAGTCCACCACAAATATTTATCGCTTGAGCAGTCACGCCACTGGCAAGAGGTGAGGAAAGATATGACACCATTGCAGCTACCTCCTCTACAGTTATATAGCGTCCAATAGGGATTCGCTCTTCAATTCGGCGTCTTGCCTCCTCCACCTCAACATCCCAGATAGCGGCATAGTGTTCTCTGACGCGTTCCGCCATGTCCGTTTCTACAAATCCTGGACATACTGCATTAACCGTGATTCCTGAACTATTTCGTGCCAGTTCAAGCCCCAGTGCCTTAGTGAATCCCACCATGCCGTGCTTGGATGCGCAGTAAGGTGAACCATGGATAACCCCCTGCTTTCCTCCTGTTGATGCAATATTAATAATACGTCCACCAGGGGGCATCATTTCTAAACGCAGTAACTCACGCGTCACATAAAACATGCCATTCAAGTTAGTGTTTATAACATTCAGCCATATTTCATCACTAATCTCAGACGTAATACCACCACCTGAAATTCCGACACCATTAACTAATACGCTTATTTTGATGCCCTGCGCTTGTATGCGTTTAAAAAGCTTCTTTACGTCAGAACAAATCGATATATCGCAAATCTCGCTAATAATATCAAGATGAGGATATTCTGCTTTAAGATCCAAGGCAAACTTCGTTAAGCGTTCTGTTGAACGGGCAACTATTATCGGTGAAAAACCATCTTCACAAAGCCTTTTCACAATTGACTTACCAATACCACCGGTTGCACCAGTAATCAGAGCCAGTTTATCGTCTGGGTTATTTGACATATTCATATTCAAACTCTAAACCTCTTTCCCATCATTCATAACTCATCTGCATATTTGTTTGTCACGGCTTGCTTGCGTGGGGGTGAAAAAAACAATAACGTTATTAAAGCAGATGCCTGTCCAGGGAAAAACTAGCAAAGTTGATAGGTCGTCGGCATTGAGCGTGTGGCAATATCCGTTATCTTTCCTTTGTGTGAGCTTCACTGGTAACCAGGAAAAATTCATTAGCACAAATTAGCTGAATTATATAAAATCTACTGTACAACAACCACAGTGTGGAACATATATGGAATCAAACATCAAAATTGAGCCACGCAATAAATTTAATAACAATGAACTGAGGGATATTCATCAATTACGGGCTAAAGTTTTTAAGGATCGTATGGGCTGGGAGGTTCCAGTGTTAAATGGCATGGAGATTGACAGCTATGATGCACTCAACCCTTACTATATGGTCATTCGTAATAATACTGATCACGTCTGCGGCTGTTGGCGCTTGTTACCCACTAAAGGCCCTTATATGTTGAAAGATACCTTCCCCGAACTGCTACATGGTGTTTTAGCTCCAGTAAGTGAGCGAGTATGGGAACTGAGCAGGTTTGCGATTGAAACAGACAACAACAACCATTTTGGCTTTGCTCAGTGCACAATGGAGGCAATGAGAAAAATTGTTACCTTCGCCGATGAAAAGGGTATAGATAAATATGTAACTGTCACAACGGTCGCTATTGAGCGTTTACTGCGCCATACGGGCATTGATATTTTACGATTTGGCGCGCCACTTAATATTGGTAAAGTGCGGGCGGTAGCATTGGAAATTTATCCTGGAAAAAAAACCCGACAGGCACTGTTCCACAGAATATCACAGGCATAAAGTTCTACTTTCATCGCTAAAGCTTACCCAAAATTGACTATCAGCCTGCCCTTCCGGAAAGATTTAATTATTAATTAACAACAGAGCGAAGAGTATCCCTTTATTGATTCACAAACTGCAATAAAAGGAATGCAGTTAATAATCTTTTAAGGTAGTGTAATAATCCCTGTTCGAATCGCCTTTATTACCACCTCATTACGACGATTCACACCAAATTTATTTCGCAAATTAGAAATATGGAAATTGACTCCAGCTTCACTGATACTTAAGATTCGGCTAATCTCCCATGTGGTTTTGCCAATGGCCATCCAACGTAAGCAATCTAATTCCCGCACTGTTATTTTCGGCGTGGCTTTATCAACTGTTATCTCCATAGTGATATAAGCACTCATAGCATCACAGACAACATCACGCAGCAAGGAAAGGCTACTCAGATTCTGTTTGAGATCTTGCCGAAAATTCTGATCGGATAAATCATCACGCACACAGGTCAACATCCCCACTTCCCCCGAGAGACCATGAATGGGTAGAGTAACACCAGTACGCAACCCGAAAGAGGAGGCTTCTTCATAGAGCCTCTTTTGCTCCGGGGTTTGAAAGGATTCGGGCAGCCAAATAAAGGGACTCATTGATTTAAAGCAGTGGGACACCGTGGGATCGTCAGAACGTAAATTTTGACTATCATAGTACTTACGCCACTCTTCCGGATAAGTACTGTGCAGAAAGATACCTGCGTTCGGCGCACCCGGCTTGGGAACAACGGCAAACAAAAACCGCTCAAATCCCAGCGATTTTACTATTTGTTCCACTTGTAACATGACTTCATCTTTTGATGAAGCATTCGCCAGTGGCTCAAATTGAGACATGATGGTATGCATAAAATCCCTCTCTGTTAACAACTTTCCCTGTAAATGCCGTACTAATTAATAGCTAAAAGGACCATCACAATTATCTTCAAATACTTTTCGGTGTTCCGTAATATTTTTCCCGAGCCGCTATTCCCAGACAGTTTTTGTAAAATAACACCATTTTTTAGAGAGATATCCCATTGGTTAGTCTACCCGCATGACTTTACTCGTGGCCTTAGCCCCCTGTAGGCGTATGTTGTTGCAGCCCTTTTCAACTCGAGCGGAGGGGGTTAGTTCACGTAACAGCTTTTTGATGGGCCGTAGAAAAGAGCGCCGTCATGGAGTGTTCGGATAAATGGCTCTGTAGAGGCCTGCACCACCAGGTGGGCATATCCCTGTTCGGTGGGGACATTTTCGCTTGAGCCACACAAACACAGCGGGAAAATTTGATCGCTTCGGTGAGGTATTCAGACCCCCCTTCGCGGTCTGATTATCCTCTATCTGCCAGAGACAATGCTGGTACATCGCATCTTCAACCATCGGAGGCTGACCGGCTCTGCTGGCAAGAGCCAACAGCCCTGTACCCTGCATCAGGAGATCGATGTCTCCGGCTGTAGTTTCAACGTTATCCACCTGATAAGCGTAATGCGTAACATCCCTTTATTTTGCAGGGTTATAAAGTGAGTATAAAATAATCAGCACCCATAACTCAAGCTTATCAATGAGCAGCGGCGTGGGCTACCAGGCTGGTCTTACAGAGAACTCCTGGAAAGAAAACGGGTTTTGCGCGGTTGAGATCGAAACCTTGCAGGGAACGAGATCCCTGTTGAAAGTAGAGAATACCTTTAAGCAACTGCATCAGAGCAAAGGTGCGCTGTTTGAGCGGGGCGTAATGAGTATTTTCATAAGCTTATGGTGAGATTTGGTGACGAACTGGCTCTGTAAATCTGGCAGGAAAATCAAGAGGATGCTGGCGGAATTATGACAGAGATCGGAAAACTCAATCGTGTCCAATAAGAAAGGATACCGGCACATACAAGCCAGACGGCAACAGGATACCGGATGGCATACCGAAAAATTCAGACAAGAAAAAGGCCCATGTTATTACTAACATGGGCCTGAATATTTGGCGGAACGGACGGGGCTCGAACCCGCGACCCCCTGCGTGACAGGCAGGTATTCTAACCAACTGAACTACCGCTCCGCGCTTTGTTCCCCGTCGGGAACGGGGCGAATATTACGGGCAGGCCATCATGCCGTCAACGCTTTTTATAGCAGTTTAAGACTGACTGCCTGTTTTTTCACCTTTATCACAATAACAGGTGCCGTTACGCCCGCCAGAGGCAGCTGCCGCCCTTTTTCATTACTAAATCCAGACGCGCTTCATGGGCGTTAATTTCAGCCTCGCTCGCCGCCAGAACGCGCAGACCTGAAGCAGGACGGGTAATCCGGTGGATCGTATCGCCATTGCTCTGCTGCTGCTGATCACCCTCCATCTGGAAGGTCAGCGACGTTTGTCCGCCAGTCATCGCCAGGAACACTTCCGCCAGAATTTCGGAGTCCAGCAGAGCGCCATGCAGGGTTCGCTTGGTGTTGTCTATTTCATAGCGTGAGCAGAGCGCATCCAGGCTGTTACGCTTGCCCGGAAACATTTTTCGCGCCATCGCCAGGCTGTCGGTAATCTGGCAGAAGGTCTCGGTCTTGGGGATATTGCGATTCAGTTTGCTGAACTCATAATCCATAAAGCCGATATCGAACGAGGCGTTATGGATCACCAGCTCTGCACCCTCTATATAGGCGATAAACTCATCGGCAATTTCGGCAAAAGAGGGTTTGTCCGCCAGAAACTCGTCGGCAATTCCGTGAACGCCAAAGGCTTCCGGGTCCACCAGCCGATCGGGTTTCAGATAAACATGGAAGTTATTGCCGGTCAGACGGCGGTTAACGACCTCCACAGCACCGATTTCAATAATGCGGTGCCCTTCATAGTGCACCCCAATCATATTCATACCGGTGGTTTCGGTATCGAGGACGATGATCCTGTCAGAAGATTTTTGTAGGCTCATGGGTGATGACTCACTGTAAGTAAAGATCTGCGCAGCCAGCGGAGGCACTAAATATGCGCACTGATGGCGCCAAGAATACCACTCGCAACCTGCGCCAGCCATTTTTCTCGCGCTGATAAAACGTCAGAGCTGTTCACCATTTTTTACCCTGACGATGTCCGCCATAATCGACAGAGCGATTTCCGCAGGCGTTTTACTGCCAATCCGCAGGCCGACTGGTGCATGAATGCGCTCCAGATCCTCACGGCTCATGCCGGCAATTTGCTGTAACCGCCGCCTGCGCTTTTCGCTGTTCCTCTCAGATCCCATCACACCCAGATAAAAGGCCTGGGTATTGATCGCTTCCATCATCGTCAGCTCATCAATACGCGGGTCGTGCGTTAATGAAACGATGGCTACGCTGGCCCCCGCGCCGTTGATTTCCAGCCAGCGAGCGGGATGCTGCGGCACAATGGTGATGTTGTCTGCACCGGTAAAATAGCGTTCAATCTCGCTCAGGCTTTCAGGGCGATGTTCGCAAATACGAACATGAAAACCCAGTATCTGCCCGAGGCGAATGCACTCAAAAGCCACCGGCGAATAGCCCGCCACCATCAGTTCCGGGACAGCCCCCACGGGTAACTGGATGCGGTTTTCCGTGACGCTTAACGGCGGCAACATTCTGTCCGCTTCCGGCACCTCAAATTCTGCCCGCTGGCCCACGACAAGCGTTTTCACCAGGCGTTGTTTACCCAATAAAGCAGCCTGCATTGCCTGTAAAAGCGTCCGGGTTTGCTCATCGGGTGGAAGATATTCGATTACGATTTCCAGGCTGCCGCCACAGGGAAGCTCAACAGAGGGACGCATCCCCCCTTCGCCATAGCGAATAAGCTGGCTGCTCTCGCGATAGCTCCCCATCGAGAGCTGCGCCAGAAAATCCTCCTCGATACAGCCACCGGAGAGCGATCCACAGTGCTCCCCCCGACCGTTGACGCTCATCATGGTGCCTGGTGCGCGTGGAGAGGAGCCATAGGTACGCAAGACGGTACAAAGCCAGACTGGCTGCGCCTCTTGATGCCAGCGCAGCGCCTCGTTGATCACCTGTTGATCCAATCTGATCATGCTGTCTCCTTACCGGAAAGTGTTGCCGGATAATCCACGTCCAGCAGACAGCCTTTATCTTCAAGCTCAATGCAATGCGTGGGAAAGTTCTGCAACAACCTTTTTGCTCCTGTGTCGCCGCTTAAAGAAGAGAGTTCGGCATAAAACTGTCGCTGAAACCCAACCGGATGGCCGGGCTGCCCATTGATAACGGGCCGGACAAGCGGATAGGTTTCCAGCGCCCGGATAACCGCCAGATAGCTGGTTGTCTGAAGCCAGGGCATATCCCCCAGGGTAATCACCCAGCCGTCATAGTCTGAACAAGCTCTGATGCCAGCGGCCAGAGACTCTCCCAATCCCTGGCTTGAGCAGAGGATCAGGGACGCTTTCTCTGCAAGCTGATGGATAGCCCGATCGGAAGGTTGCGAAACCACAAATACTGGCCGCCCCGTCGCCTGTGCGTTTTCCAGCGTGTGCTGCAAAACGGGCTTACCGTTGAGCCTCGCCAGCAGTTTATTTCCGCTGCCCGACTGACGAAAACGGCGGCCAAAACCGGCCGCCATAACAAGAATTGCACTGTTCATACTCACTCAGAAAGCGTTAAATTATTTTGTCGAGAGTGATGGGCAAATCCCGGACTCGCTTGCCGGTAGCATGGAACACGGCATTACTGATTGCCGCCGCTACGCCCACAATACCCACCTCGCCCACCGCTTTACCGCCCATTTTGGTGGCCTGATAATCTGGCTCGCCCACATTGATAGTGGTGATGTTGGGTACGTCAGCATTGACCGGAATCAGGTAGTCCGCCAGATTGTTATTGATGACCCTTCCCGTTCTCGGGTCGACAATGCCCTCTTCCAGCAGCGCCTGTCCCAGCCCCATGATCATGCCGCCAATCCACTGGCTTCGCGCCAGCGTAGGGTTATAGAGTTGGCCGCAGTCATAGGCGGCAACCATCCTTCTTACCCGGACGGTGCCAAAGTCTTCATCCACTGCCACTTCAACAAACTGCGCGCTCCAGCTGTGTGCCGAGAAATCTTCAGGACGATCCATACTGTTCAGGCTGCCGACCATCTCATCTTTCTCTTTAGCAGAGAGATTGTCAGGGAAGGTTCCGCCTTCTACTTCCAGCGCCTCACTGCCTGCCAGCGCCAGGAGTTGGGTGAATGAGATCTCCTGTGCAGGAGTGCCGACCATGCGCACCGAGCCGCCCACCAGCGAGAGCTGCTCAAGGCTTACGCCTTTCAGCGGAGAGCCTTCCAGCTCCCTTGCCAGCGTCAGCAGGCGATCCCGCATTTTATGTGCGGTGACGTTGACTGCCGCCGTGAGGTTACCGGCCAGCTGCGATCCCCCCGCCACACCAGCACGCGGTAAGCGCGTGTCGCCAAGCTGCACCGAAATGGTTTCGGAAGGGACATGCAAAATGTCCGCTGCGGTTTGCGCAAGAATGGTATAGGTGCCGGTGCCGATATCCGCTCCCGCGCACTGCACGATAAACTCACCTTGCGGCGTGAGGATAATGCGTGACTCCGCCGGCAGACGGTTTACCGGATAAGTACCGGTTGCCATGCCCCAGCCGATCAGCTCTCTTCCTTCGCGCATCGATCGGGGTGCCATCGACCGCTTCGCCCAGCCAAACGCTTCCGCGCCTTTCTGGTACGCCTCCTTCAGACGGCGCGAACTCCAGGGCTTGTTTTGCTGGTAGTCGTGATCCGCCCAGTTGCGTAAACGCAGCTCCAGCGGATCGATATTCAGGGCATAGGCCATTTCATCCATCGCCACTTCCAGCCCGAACGAGCTGGGGTTTTCACCCGGTGCACGCATCCAGCCTGGCGTCACGGTATTAATGGGTACGATCTGATGCTGTGCGGAGAGGTCAGGAATGGCGTACATCCGGGCCGTTACATGACTACAGTTTTCCGCAATCATGTCCTGTAGCGAGGTTTCATTAAAGCTGCGAAGAATAATTGAGAGAATTTTCCCGTCGCGCGTCGCCCCCATCTCCAGCTGTTGTGAAGTAGCCGGACGCCCGCCCAGGCCGGTAAAGGTTTGCGGACGAGTCAGCGAGACTTTTACCGGCCGGTTAAGTTCGCGAGAAGCTACGCAGGCAAGGGCTACATGCGTGTAGGGCACCGGCTTGGAGCCAAATCCGCCGCCAACGTAAGGGGAGATAATCCGCACCTGCTCTCTGGCAATCCCCAGCCATTCGGCAATCTCTACCTGTGCCCCGCTCACCCACTGGCTCGGTTCCCAGACGGTCATGCTGCCGCTATGCCAGTGGGCGATACAGGCGTGCGGCTCCATCGGCATGTTGTATTCACGCGGCGTGATGTAACGCTCGTTTATCCGCACCTCCGATCGCACCATTGCCGCCTGCGCCTGGCCAAGCTCAATATCCTGATCGGGCAGAGGCTGCGGCTCAGCGCCTTCATCGGTGGCAAAAATCAGCGCGGGAGTTTCCTGGTAGCTCACCTCTATCAGCGAGGCGGCATAAGTTGCCTGCTCGAAGGTTTCCGCTACCACCAGCCCAATGTTTTGCCCGTTATGCAGGATGATATCGTCCTGGATAGGTGTGTAAGTAGACTGCGCCGCGCCGCCGTCAGCGATGGGGGTGGGCTTATTAATTTTCAGCCTGTTTTGGTGCGTGTAGACAGCAATCACGCCGGGCACCGCCTGCGCCTTTTCGGTGGCAATATGCGTTATTCGCCCGCTGGAGATGGTGGACTGGATCACCACACCATGCGCTGCATTTTCAATTTGATATTCCACAGCGTAAGTGGCCCGTCCGGTCACTTTCACCTCTCCATCACCCCGCGAGCGGGGCGCGCCTAATCCCCTGACACTCTCCGTCCGTTGCTGCCCCTGAGCGGCACTCTCGCTGGCTTGCTCGCTCACCGGCGACACGCCCGCACTCTCTGCGGCTGACCGCGCTGCGGGAGCTTTCAACTGATCCTGGCGCAGTGTAGTTGTCGGTTTGCTCATGCTGTTTCTCCTGCGGCCATCAGCGCCCGGGCGATAACGCGCGGGGCCAGTTTTATTTTATGTGCATTATGGGCCAGGGGCTGAGCCTCGGCGACAACCTGCTCTGCGGCCTGAATAATCAATGCTTCATCAAAACGCTGCCCTTTCAGCGCCTGTTCTACCGTGCGGGCGCGCCAGGGTTTGGTGGCTACGCCGCCCAAGGCAATACGGACATCAACCATCACGCCGTTTTCTACCACCAGCCCAACGGCCGCACTGGCCGCCGCAAACTCATAGGAGCTGCGATCGCGCACCTTGAGATAAGTGGAGTTTTTCAGCGCCGGGGTCTGCGGGATCTCGATTGCGGTAATCATCTCGTCATCCCCGATATCGAACTCTTTCTCCGGGGAGTCGCCCGGTAGTAAATAAAACTGTTCGATGGGAACCCGGCGCTTTATGCCCTGCGCATTCTCCAGAATGACAACGGCATCAAAGGCAGTTAGCGCTACAGCCAAATCACCCGGATAGACTGCCACGCAGCTCTCGCTTCCACCCAGAATGGCATGGTTGCGGTTTACCCCTTTCAGCGCGGCACAGCCGGAACCGGGATTACGCTTGTTACAGTCGGAGAAAGTATGCGGATCACGGTAGTAGCCACAGCGGGTACGCTGGCACAAATTGCCGCCAAGCGTCGCCATATTGCGGATTTGTGGCGAGGCGGCCTGCCACAGGCTCTCATAAATAGCCGGGGCCTGGCGCTGACACGCTTCGTGACTGGCCAGCTCACTCATGTAAACCATCGCGCCAAGGGTGATGATCTCATTATTGAAGGTGATGTTGTCCATCCCGGTTAACTGCGTAACGGGGATCAATCTGGTGGGCTTAAACACATCACACTTCATTAAGTCCAGTTGGGTCGTGCCACCAGCCAGCAGCTGCGTGCCGGGCTGTTTTTTGTTAGCAGTGGCCTCGGTGACGGAGGCGGCTGTTTGCCAGCTAAAAGGATTCATACGGCCTCCCTGGCCAGCTGTTCAGCCGCTTCTTTAATTGCATCGACAATATGTGGATAAGCGCCGCAGCGGCAGAGATTGCCGCTCATGTATTCGCGTATCTCACTTTCAGAGCCTGCGTGTCCCTCTTTAATACAGGAGACAGCAGACATAATCTGTCCGGGAGTACAGTAGCCACACTGGAAGCCATCATGTTTCAAAAAGCTCTGCTGCACCGCATGCAGCGTGCCGTCCGGCTTTTCAAGCCCTTCGATAGTGGTGATCTCTGCGCCTTCTACCTGTGCCGCCAGCGTCAGACAGCTCAGAACTCTGCGGCCATTCACGTGCACGGTACAGGCACCGCACTGGCCCTGATCGCACCCTTTTTTGGTGCCCGACAGTGCAAGGTGCTCTCTGAGTGCGTCCAGCAAGGTGACGCGCGGATCGAGAGAAAGATGTTTTTCCTGCCCGTTTATTTGCAGGTTAAGGGTGATTTTATCCGACATTGCAAACTTCCCATCGTTAGGGTTGGAAAGGTTCTCAAAAGAGAGTGTTGAGAGCGGGGGTACAGTTAAAATATTTATTTTTTTACTCAACCTTAAGGTTTAGCACTTCTGGCGTAATCTGGGGGTTTCTTTACTTGCGCAACGCACGCGAAGTGAAATTTTTACTGTCGGTGTATGAAGGGAACATGTCGATAAAAACAGGGTTTAACAACGGGTTATCCCGGCCTTAATGAATGAGCTGGCGGGGAGAAAGAGATACCGCCGGCAATAAAACTCATTAAGGGCGTACTGACTTTTGTCACGATCTAATCCAGTGCTCCGCAGGGCCATTTATGTCAGACTTAGGGTTTTTACGCAGAGATCCCACCAGAGATGACCAAGCAGGTAGAAATATTCACCGATGGTTCCTGCCTCGGTAACCCCGGACCGGGCGGTTATGGCGCAATTTTGCGCTACGGCAAGCACGAAAAAACCTTTAGTGCAGGCTATTTTCTTACCACCAATAACCGCATGGAGCTGATGGCGGCTATCGTGGCGCTTGAAGCCCTGTCGCAGAAATGTGAAGTGGTGCTCAGTACGGACAGCCAATATGTTCGCCAGGGCATTACCAGCTGGATCCATAACTGGAAAAAGCGTGGCTGGAAAACCGCCGATAAAAAGCCGGTGAAAAATGTCGACCTGTGGAAAAGACTGGACAGCGCGCTAAGCCATCATCAAATCAAATGGGAATGGGTGAAAGGCCATGCGGGCCACGAAGAGAACGAGCGCTGCGATGAGCTGGCTCGGGCGGCGGCTGGCAGCCCGGCGTTTGAAGATATTGGCTATCAGTCCGGGTCCTGATGCCCCGCTCCGCTGCGAAACTGACGGGTGGCGCCGACGGCCTGGCTTAATCTTCTCCTGGCGGCGGCCTTCTTAGCGGGATTCATGATCAGCGGGAAGGTGCGCTTGCGGGCCACAATGATGCTCAGGCAGCCAAGGGCGGGGAAATGAGTACTGATAACCTTCCCGCCCTGGCGATTCCAGGGCACCACCTGAAAACGCGTGCGCTGCACCACTTCGTAGTTCAACAGGCTGAGCCAGTCCATTAACCGCATCTGGGTAAACATCCGGCTGTTCCAGGGTACACGTCGATGAATACCGGGGATCAGCTTGCCGATGCCCAGCACGCTGAAGGGATTAAAGCCGCTGATAATAATCCAGCCATCGTCTATCAGTACCCGGTCAACCTCCCGCAGAATACGGTGCGGGTCGCTGCTCCAGGCCAGGCTGTGCGCCAGCAGGCAGGCGTCAACGGATTTCGATTCAAAAGGCAGGCTCATGGGATCGGCCCTGACCTGTAACGGCCCACCGCTTAACCCCACATTGACCTGATGAGAGATAGCACAGCTTTCCGTGTCGATTTCCGCACTCAACGGCCCCACTTTCAGCAGATGAAAGCCATACATCCTGGCGAGGCAAGGTTGCAGATGTTTGTTAAGGGCATCGCGGTAAAACTCTCCCCAGGGGATATCAGCCCAGGAGTCCGGCACCTGACGAATTTGGCGTGTTTTAGCGGGCTTCATGCTTTACCATCTTCTTTCCATTTCGGGCAATTCAGAGGCGATGATGAATCTTACCAGCATTCCGGCACTTCAGGATAACTACATCTGGACATTAAATAACGACCGGGGAGAGTGCCTGATCGTCGACCCAGGCGAAGCGGCTCCGGTACTCTCGGTACTGGAAAAAAATCAGTGGCAGCCGGTAGCCATTCTTCTTACCCATCACCATCACGATCACACCGACGGCGTAAAAACCCTGGTAGCGAGATACCCTCAATTAGTGGTCTATGGCCCGCAGGAAACAGCGGATAAAGGCGCCACGGAAATCGTTGTCGAAGGAGATAGCTTTACCCTGCTGGAGAGCACTTTTAGTGTCTTTCATACCCCCGGCCATACTTTAGGACATATCTCATATTTTAGTGCCCCTTATCTTTTCTGTGGCGATACTCTGTTTTCCGGCGGCTGCGGACGTTTGTTCGAAGGCTCCCCTGAACAAATGTTTGAATCTTTTCAGAAGCTTAACAGACTCCCTGACGACACGCTGGTTTGTTGCGCGCATGAATATACATTATCGAATTTGACCTTTTCACATGCCCTTTTTCCTGGGGATAGCGAGATAGCGAGCTATTACCGTGAAATTAAAGAGTTACGCGCAAAAAAGCAGGTTTCCCTGCCCACAAAGCTGGCAACAGAGCGGCGAATAAATGTTTTCTTAAGAACGCAAGAGCATGAATTGCAAAGACAAATCGGTTATGAAACATCTCCACAACATGAATGGCAAGTATTTGCAACTCTACGCGAGAAGAAAGACCGTTTTTGATTTTTCGGGTTGTGTTGCTCCAGGCGAGCAAGTATAGTTGCTCGTCTTTTAAGCGAAGAATGACACACACATGAAGGCTAAAGCGATATTACTCGCCTCGGTCTTGCTGGTGGGTTGCCAGGCGTCGAAGCATGACACCAACATTCCCGAACAGCATGCACAGAGTTTGTCTTCAGCAGGTCAGAATGAAGCAGAGCAGGACACAGATCGGTTGTTATCACCGCGTTGGCAGGATGATGGAACCAGCCTTACGCAGGATCAAGATTTGTGGAATCTCATCAGTACCGAGCTGAAGATGAAGGTTCCGGAAAACCCCCGGATACGCGAACAAAAGCAAAAATATTTAAGAAACAAGAGCTATCTCCACGATGTAACATTACGGGCAGAGCCGTATATGTACTGGATAGTCGAGCAGATTAAGAAACGTAATATGCCGATGGAACTGGTACTACTACCCATAGTGGAGAGCGCTTTTGACCCCCATGCGACCTCAGCCGCCAATGCCGCAGGCATCTGGCAGATTGTACCGCAGACGGGGCGAAATTATGGTCTCAAGCAGAACCAGTGGTATGACGGACGTCGCGATGTCGTGGCTTCCACCAAGGTTGCGCTGGACATGATGGAACGTCTGAACAAGATGTTTGACGGCGACTGGTTACTGACCATTGCCGCCTATAACAGCGGTGAAGGACGCGTCATGAAAGCGGTAAAGGTCAACAAAGCCCGCGGGAAACCTACGGACTTCTGGCACTTATCTCTGCCGCGTGAAACCACGATCTACGTACCAAAAATGTTGGCTTTGGGCGAAATCCTGAAGAACAACAAGCGTTATGGTGTTCGTTTGCCTGCACCTAATGAATCCCGTGCTCTGGCACGTGTGGAAGTGGGTCAGCAGATTGAGCTGACGCAGGCGGCAGAGATGTCAGGCATGTCGCTGAGTAAGCTGAAAAGCTATAACGCGGGTTACAAGCGCGGCACGACAGCACCAAAAGGTGGGCCTCAATACATCATGGTGCCAAAGTCGAACGTGGCTAAGCTACGCAACTCGCTGGCCACAGGCGACATAGCTGCGGTGCAGCCGACCGGGTTGGCGAACAATACCACAGCCGGTTCCTACAAGGTTCGCAATGGCGATACCCTGTCTGGCATCGCAAAACGTTTGAAGGTGACGGTTAAGGATCTGCAACGCGCAAATAACCTGCGTGGAGCCAGCATCAAACCGGGACAGACCCTGAGCACGGGCGGAAGCGGTAACGCAACCAAACTGGCCGATAATGGCAACAGCATCACCTATAAAGTACGTAAAGGTGATTCTCTGGCCAGCATTGCTAAAGGGCACGGTGTGAACATCAAAGATGTGGTGCGTTGGAATAACAGCGGCGACACCACGCTACAGCCAGGCGATAAGCTGACACTGTTTGTGAGCACTACCACTACACCAGACAGCTAAGGTCTCTGCTGACCGATAAAAGCCAATCCACGGATTGGCTTTTTTTATGTGTTAACGCTACCCGCTTTTCCTGAAACTGCTCTGTGACCCTCTCTGCGCTTCCGGCAATCTTCCCCACACAACTGTGATCAAGATCCAGTATCGGTACAACCACCCTTGTATGGTAGTAATCTCAGTGCTTATGTTATCAACTTGTTTACTTTTTGATCTCCTCTGCGGTGTGCAGACATAACAAGAAAAACGATAAACAGGGCGCAGGCCGCTTAACAAAGGCGACTGCAAAAGATGATGACACTGAAAGGCACCAGATATGACTCTCCCCTCTTCTGAACTGGCTTCACAACAGACCACTAAACAAACACAGGGCACTTCTGAAGAACAAGCCCCCAGACGCGGGCTGAAGCGCCTGCTGCCCAGAGCGCACCCTCTCTCCTGGTGGATGCTGGTAATCACCACGCTGGCCATCCTGATGAATTCCATCGACAGGATTATTCTGCCAACGCTGCTTCCCGCCATCATGACCTCTTTTAATCTCACTGAAGTTCAGGCTGGCTGGCTTAATTCCCTGAGTTTTGTTGGGACGCTGACTGGCGCCGTCCTGTTTGGCCTGTTTTCTGACTGGGTAGGTACCGGACTTAAACGCTGTTACAGCTGGTGTGTGGCCGTGCTGGTCGAGATTGTCTCTGGCATCGCTACCGCGTTCTGTAAGTCATTTGGGGCCTTTCAGGCGCTCAGAGTGGCAATGGGTATGGGTACCGGTGGCTCCGAACCCATTAACGTCGCCTTGCTGGGTGAATGGTGGCAGAAAGAGAACCGGGGATTTGCCATCGGTGTACATCATACCGGCTTTCCGCTGGGGCAGTTTATCGGCCCTGTTCTGATTGCGGCAATTCTGGCGTTTGCAACCTGGCGTGAAGCCTTTCTGTTTATTCCGCTGATTGGCCTGGTGATTTTAGTGGCACAGCTGATTATCGGCACCCGCAAGAATCATCAGAAGGTCAATGAGTGGATCGTTGATAATAATCTTACGCCGCCTGTTTCTGACGCCTTACAGCATACGGTAGAGAACGCCTCTCTCTGGGCCAATGCGCTCTCCTGCCTGAAAAACCGGAACTGTCAGCTGGCAATAGTGCTGATTTTCGGCTTTACCTGGGCCGAGATGGGCATCGCAAACTTCCTGACTTTACAGCTGACCCGTGAAGTAGGTCTGGATCTTTCAACAGCGGCCGTTATTTCGGGCGCTTCCGGGCTTACCGGCTGGATTGGTCAGATTTTATGGGGCAGCTTCTCAGACGTGAAAGGCCGTAAACGCTCGCTGAGCTTTATTATTGCTGGCTGGATCCTGGCCGCTGCGCTTTGCATGTTTATCCATTCTGCCGCGCTTGGCTGGGCAATCCTGATCTTCTGGGGACTGTTCCGTAACTCTCCCTACCCGGTTGCCTACGCTTTACTTATCGACTCTTCACCACGCGCGGCCGCTTCCAGCATGGGTTTGATGATTGGCCTGGCGGTAGGGACTGCCGGCATTCTGGTCGCCCCGGTAAGCGGATGGATTATTCACAGCTATGGCTTCACCGTTCACTATATGGTGATTGTCGGCGTGCTGCTGCTTTCCTGCGCGCCACTGTGGTTTATTAAAGAAACCGTTATTCTGAAAAAGGCCTGATATGACCAGCGATCTGATCACTCTATTGCGTCAACGCCGCCTCATCGAGCTGAATCATCTGTATGAGGAATTTATGCCAGTGTGGCCCACGCATGGGAAGTTTTTCTGTAGCCGTGCGGAGGATTACAGCGCTGGTGACGGCAACTATAACTGTCAGCTAACGCTTGGCGATCACTGCGGTACGCACGTTGATGCGCCGGTGCACTTTATTGAGGGGGGCAAGACTATTGAGCAGGTGGATGTGCAACAGCTGACCGGGCGCGGTCGCTGTCTGGATATGTCTCATCTGGCTGAAAACGCCGATATTACCTGTGAGATGATCCAGGCCTGGGAAGCGGACAATGGCGGCATCCTGGCTCAGGATATTGTGATTTTTCGCACGGGTTACGATGAAAAATGGCGATGCCGTCCACACCACGCTGCCTTTCTGCAAAACTGGCCGGGGTTGTCTGGAGATGGAGCAAGCTATCTTATTGAGAAAGGCGTAACGGTTTTTGGAACGGATGCCATGTCACTGGATCGCTACAGTAATGAAGAACACCCCGCTCATCTTGCGGTGCTGGGAGCGGATTGCCTGATCATTGAGAATCTGGCGAACCTGAAAAGCCTGCCGACGGAATTTATCTTTATGGCGCTGCCGCTGAGGATCAAGGGCGCTTCAGCTTCACCGATTCGGGCTGTGGCACTGGTGTAAGAACGGCCCCGGCAGGGGCCGCTTAACTCAGGGCTTAACCGCTTCGATAAAAATAACATCCGTACTGAAACTGCCGTCAGGCTGCTGAGCATAGTAACGCTGTACTTCCTCAGAAGCTGATTGCTGATAAGCCCGGATAGCAGCCACCATAACAGCGGGTGTGCGCATGCGCTCAATCCAGCTGTTGAACGCCAGCGCCAGACGGTCATAGCTTACGGCACTAATTGTCAGCCCCGCTTCAGTAAACATCGTCAGCCATTCGCCGGGGTTATAATCACGAACGTGAGAGGTGTCCCGCAGCGCTTCGACGGTTTGTAACCAGATATCCAGTACTGCATTGCCCGGCGCATTCACATCGATAAAAATCGCCTTCCCGCCTGGCTTCAGGACGCGCTTCACCTCGCGCAGTGCCCTTCCCACATCATGCCAGTGGTGGGCAGAGTAGCGGCTGATAACGATATCAAAACTCTCATCTTCAAAAGGCAGGTATTCCGCATAGCCTTGCTGAGTGGTCAGGTTTTCATAACCCCGCTCTTTGGCGGCCCTGGCGACGACGCTCAGCATTTTTGCCGAAAGATCGTAAGCCACCACGCTTTTAGCATGCTGCGCGGCGACATAGCTGGCATGCCCTCCACCACAACCTAAATCGAGTACACGGGCCTCTTTCTCCGCAAGCAGACGTTCACCCAGACGGATCAAATCATTCCCGCTGGCATGCACTTCGCTGTTCAGATAAGCGTTTGCCTGGTCACCAAACTGTTTGTCGACGTTATCATGATGATGCGATTTCATTTCTCTGCGATCCTTACTGATGGTTGTTGAGTTGGGCAGAGCGATGAAATGACCTGCCCGTAACGGCAGGCCGGAGATCCCCTAGAGAAGCGCAGGCTTACCGGGATGGAATTCAACGAGTAGGGGATTATGATCGGAGGCGCGGGTCACCAGCACGGAGGCTTCAACCACGCCCATTCCGCGGTAAAAAACAAAATCTAAAGGACGCCCAAATGCTTTTCGCCGATGGTCGTCAGTAAAGTTCACTTCTTCCAGCCCCATGTCGCGGGCGAAGGTATACAGGGCGTTAATACGCTGGCGGCTCCACGCATTAAAATCACCCGCCATGATGACCGGCCCATTATGGTGAATAATCTGTTCGCCTATCGGCCCCAGCTGTTTGCTGTAAACATCAATTCCCAGACTGAAATTCACAGCATGAATATTCACCACCATCAGCATTTCGCTGTTGGGTAATGGATAAGCTGTCACCAGCGCGGATTTCGACAACCTCAACAATGGCTCGCGCTCGCGCAGCGGGCAGCAGTAAACGGGATGTGCCGAGGCCAGCGTCATAACGCCGGAAGGATGCTGTGGCAGCACAAATGCCGGGACCTGGTCGGCAGCCAGATAGTTGGTGGTGGCAAAGCGCACCAGCTCTGGCGTAGTTTGCGCTTCCTGTAACAGAACCAGATGCGCGTCCTTACCAAAATTTTGCAGGACGGAAAGCCAGTCAGCACGCTGCTGCTTGAAAATGTTCCATACCAGCACACGCAGCCTGGACTCATTAGTCAGCGGCTCTCCGGGCGGCAAGGCTTTGCCGACGTGCAGCATTGCACCGGGCGGAAAAATACGTTCCGCTGGCTGCCCTGCTACATATCTCATGGCATAGGTCTTCTTTCGCACTCTACCGGGCCTTAGTAACTGCTGAATGGATCATAGGGTTATTCATTTATAGGGGCTTTACCGCCGAGTTTCAATCGGATCAGACTAATAACTCATGTTAGTCAGTAAACAAATGCAAACAGCTCTCCAGGGCAGCTCTGGAAAGTGTGCGCTGAGGTGGTCGGGTTTTACTCAGCCATGCCGCTATAGCTTTTAAAAAGAGGAAACTAAAGGCACTACCTCCACGCTTTCTGGGGCAATATCGCGCTCCCCTGAGCCGTAACTTTCTTTTGCCAGAGCCTGTACTGTCGCGCGGTTTCAGCGCATGCTTCAATAACAAAAAGATCTAAAGTACAGACAGAATTTTGCTGCGGGAGCAACAGTGAAGACTAACTCAGAAGAGCTGACTATTTTTGTCGCTGTAGTAGAAAATGGCAGTTTCAGTCGTGCGGCGGAACAGTTGGAGATGGCGAATTCTGCCGTGAGTCGTGCGGTGAAAAAGCTTGAGAACAAATTAGGCGTTGAACTGCTTACGCGCACTACCCGGCAGATCAAACTGACACAGGAGGGGGAAACTTATTTCCGTCGCGTGCAGTTTATTTTGCAGGAGATGGCGGCGGCTGAAAATGAGCTGACCGAGCAGCGACTGATGCCGCAGGGGCTGCTAAGAATCGATGCAGCAACACCCGTGGTACTGCATCTGCTGATACCCATGATCAGCTCTTATCGCGCACGTTATCCGGACGTTACGCTGTCGCTGGTTTCTTCTGAGACTTTTATTAATCTGATTGAAAGGAAAGTAGACGTAGCGATCAGAGCGGGTAACCTGAGTGACTCCAGCCTTCGTGCCCGCCATCTTTTTAACAGCTACCGCAGGATTATTGCCAGCCCCGCTTATCTTCAGCAAAAGGGTGAACCGCAGTCGCCTGAAGACCTGATAAATCATGACTGTCTGGGCTTTGTCGAGCCGTTACACCTCAACCGCTGGCCAGTCGCCAAAAGTGACGGCGAGCTTTACGATATCTCTCCTTCCTGCACCTCAAATAGCGGCGAAACGCTTAAGCAGCTCTGCATGACCGGGAACGGCATCGCCTGTCTCTCTGACTTTATGGTCGACCGGGAGATACGCGATGGAACGCTTGTGGAGCTTTTTGCAGACAGAGTATTGCCTGTAGAGATGCCGTTTAACGCGGTCTATTACAGTGACCGGGCGGTCAATATGCGCGTCCGTTCGTTTATCGACTTCCTGGGTGAGTGGATTGAAAACGGCGATCGGCTTGGTTAAAAAAAAACGGAGGGGGTTTAGCCGGTTGAGGGGAATAAGAGGATTTAAGGCACTGCTGTTCAAATTTTGCAAACAAAAAAGCCCTGAGTCTTATGACTCAGGGCCTTATGTTTAGTGGCGGAACGGACGGGGCTCGAACCCGCGACCCCCTGCGTGACAGGCAGGTATTCTAACCAACTGAACTACCGCTCCACCGATTCTGTACTGATTTCAGAAAAATTCTTCTGACTTCAGGTGTTTCGCCCTTTCCGCGTCACCGGAAGGTCATGATCCCGCAGGATCTTAAATTAATGCCTGGCAGTTCCCTACTCTCGCATGGGGAGACCCCACACTACCATCGGCGCTACGGCGTTTCACTTCTGAG